>JAESGA010000030.1_pt1 | contig 227509 bp, 226 predicted proteins | sample 9269521 | NCBI WGS metagenome assembly JAESGA01 (sample SAMN14514842, study PRJNA621658) | algae metagenome | isolation source: Aphanothece saxicola GSE-SYN-MK-01-06B and co-occurring heterotrophs from... | place: USA: Grand Staircase Escalante National Monument, Utah | collected 2006-04-15 | reverse complement strand
CGGACGGCACCCCCAGTCTGGTTTCACCGCGCGTCGGCCAGCACCAGATCAGCGCCTTTCCAACCCAGCATCATGGCAGGCGCATTCGTGTTCCCAGCGATCAGATTGGGAAAGCTCGACGCGTCGATGACCCGCAACCCGGCCACGCCATGCACGCGTAGCCGCGCGTCCACCACGCTGCTGGCTGCGTCCGGCCCCATGCGGCAGGTGCAGGACGGGTGGTAAACCGTGCCAGACCGTTTTCGGAAGTCGTCGATCAGCGCCTCATCCGTTGCCACCTCCGGCCCGGGGCGCAATTCCTCAGCAATCAGACGAGCCAGCGGCGGCTGGGCTGCAAGATGCCGCAAGTATTTCACCGCCAGCAGCATTTCTTGAACGTCATGGTCGGTCGAAAAGGCATTTGCCGTGATCACCGGATGCTGCGTCGTATCGTTTGCCCGGATGCGGATGTGGCCCCTACTGGTCGGGCGGCAATTCGACAGGCCGATGGACATGCCCGGAAACGGGTCCGGCGTCAGGATCGGGCGTTCGCCATCGCGCGGGATCAGGGTGGAAAAGGCTTGCATGTAAAGCTGCATGTTGGGGCGATCCAGATCGGGCGAGGTCCGAAAGAACCCACCCCCGTGATTGATGGATTTCGACAACGGCCCCGCGCCCGCCAGCACATACTTCATGCCTGCCAACAACTTGCCCCACCACGGGCGAAGCTCGTCGTTATAGGTCGGCACCTTCATGCGCCACGTATAGTTGATACCCTGATGGTCGCTCAGATGCTCGCCCACATTTGCATTGTCGCGCAGCACCGGGATGCCAAAGCGTTGCAACAACGCCCCCGGACCGATCCCCGACAGCTGCAGCAGTTGTGGCGAATTGATCGCCCCCCCCGACAGGATCACTTCGGCCTTCGCGCGCAGGGTTTGGGTTTGCCCGTCCTGCATATACTCCACCCCGACAGCCCGGCCCTGTTCGATCAGCACCCGCGTTACCATGGCACCCGTGATCACCCTGCAGTTCGGCCGCTTCATCGCAGGCCGCAGAAAGGCCCGCGCCGCCGAATTGCGCCGGGCCTTCCGGATGGTCATCTGATAGGTGCCCGTGCCTTCCTGCCGTGCACCGTTGAAATCGGGGTTATGGGGCAGCCCCGCGCTTTCGCAGGCGGCGACATAGTCTTTCACCAGCGGATGCAGACCCGTGCGATTGGCCGAAACAAACAGCGGCCCACCCTTGCCGCGCCAATCATCCCCACCTGCCTCGGTATCCTCCATCGCCTTGTAGGCGGACAGCACATCCTCCCAACCCCAGCCAGGATTGCCCGCCGCCGCCCATTCGTCATAATCCGCTCGGTGGCCCCGGATGTAGACCATCGCATTGATCGACGATGACCCACCCAGCACTTTGCCCCGTGGCCAGTGGTCGCGTTGCCCGGCAAGGCCCGGATCGGGTTCTGTCTTGTAAAGCCAGTTCACCGCAGGATCGTAGAACAGCTTGCCATAGCCCAAAGGCAGCATGACAAAGAAACGTCGGTCACTGCCACCCGCCTCCAGCACCGTCACCCGGTGCTTGCCGCTCGCGCTCAACCGGTCGGCCAGCACGCAGCCCGCCGATCCCGCACCCACGATGATGTAATCCGTCTCGTCGCTCATGGCCCACCTCTGCTTGCGGCGGAGCCTAGCGTCACGCCATCAGGCAGCGTGACAGCGCGCGACAGGAAACTGTCGTTTCCGTGTTACTTTCCCTTCCATACCGGATCGCGTTTCTCGGCAAAGGCGCGTGCCCCTTCCAGTTGGTCCTCACTGGAATAGAGCTTGTCCACCGTGGGCATCTGCCGTTTCGTGATACGATTCAGCGCATCCTGAAAGCGCAGCGCCTCAGCCTCGCGCACCACTTCCTTGATCGCCGCATAAACCAAGGGCGGCCCGCTTTCCAACAGCCGCGCCAGTTCCCATGCCTTGGGCAAAAGATCCTCAGCCGTTGTGATCTCCTTCAGGATGCCCCAGCGCAGCGCTTCTTCGGCATCGAACCAGCGCCCGGTCAGCAGCAGATCCATCGCCACGTGATAGGGGATGCGCTTTGGCAACTTGATGGAGGCCGCGTCTGCCACCGTGCCGGATCGGATTTCCGGCAGGGCGAAAGTCGCGTTGGAGGAGGCAAGGATCAGGTCACAAGACAGCGCCAGTTCCAGCCCGCCGCCGCAGCAGATGCCGTTCACTGCAGCAATCACCGGTTTGTTCAGGTTTGGCAGTTCCTGCAACCCGCCAAAACCACCCACGCCGTAATCACCGTCCACCGCATCGCCGCCAGCGGCTGCCTTCAGATCCCAACCGGGGCAAAAGAATTTCTCCCCCTCCGCTCGCAGGATCGCAACGCGCAGGCTGTCGTCATCGCGAAAATCGCGAAAGGTAAGGCCCATGATCCGGCTGGTGACCAGGTCGATCGCATTGGCCTTGGGCCTGTCCAACGTCACCTCAAGGATCGCGCCCTCACGCCGTGTCCGGATCGGGCCTTCGGTCCGCATCTGCATGCCGCTCATTCCGCTTCCTCCCAGATGACCGCATCCACAGCGACCGCGCCCCCGGCGGTCAACATCAGCGGGTTGATCTCAATCTCTTCCAGCGCCGGGCCGGCATTCATGAGCGCCTGAAGCGCCATGACTGTCTGCACTGCCGCCGCCACCGCTGCCTTCGGGCGTCCGCGATAGCCGTCAAGCAGCGGCCAAAGGCGCAACCGCCGCAGCGCCGTCGCCACCTCATCGTCCGTGACCGGTAGCACGAGGGTCACCGTATCGGCCAGAACCTCCGCCGTGACCCCGCCAAAACCCAGAGTCACCGTTGCGCCATAGACCGGGTCGCGGCGCAGACCGACCAACAGTTCCGCCACCACGCCCGTGACCATCTCTTCGGCCAGATACCCCTGCGCACCCGCGATCTCAGCCTGCCCTTCCAACGACGAAAGGCCAAGGCGCACCGCCCCTGCCTCGGTCTTGTGCGCGAAACCCAGCCCCTTAAGCGCGAGGGGCGCGGTCAGATCCGTTGCAAGCCTTTGCAGTCCGGTTAGCGTTGGCGCGGTCACCGACCGTGGCACCGCAACCCCCGCCGCAGCGATCAGAGCCTTGGACGATGCCTCATCCAGCATCCGAAGCGCCCGCGCACCCACCACCGGCCATGGCCTCCATCCACCCCGGTTCGGCCCCGTCTGCGCCGCCTTGATCGCGCCCAGCGCGGTTTCCAGCCCCATCATCGGCACGACATTCGATGCAGCCATGCGCATCGCAAGCGCCTCGTCAAAGTTTTCGGGCAGCGAAGCTACGGCAAAGGCGGGCTTGCCCGTGTTCTTCGCCGCCGCCACCACCGCATCCAGCGCGGGTTGGAAGCTGGACGGATCACAACGGTCTGGCCTTGGCGGGTCAATAATGAAGATGCCCGCGTCATACCCAGCCAGCATCGACGTAAAGACATCCGTCGTGCGCGGCCCATCCCCCCAGATGAAGGTGTGATAATCCAAAGGGTTAGCGATGAAAACGATGGGGCCCAGAATCTCGCCCAGCCTTTGTCTTTGTGCGTCAGAGGGTGGTGGAAAATCCACGCCGAAGGGCGCGGCAAGATCCGCCACCAGCCCGGCCTCTCCCCCCGAGCAGGACAGCGAACAAAGGCGCGGGCCGATCTGCGGGCCGCAATGGTGGAAGATCTTCAACGTCTCGATCAATTCAGCAGGTGTCGCCACCTCGGCCACGCCACAGGCGCGCAAGAAGGCGCTTGAGGCAGCCCCGCCCCCAGCAAGGGAGGCGGTATGCGATGCTGCCGCCGTGCGTGACAGTTCGGTCTTGCCCGATTTGATGCAGACGATCCCCTTGCCCACCGCCCGCGCGCGCTCGGCAAGGTCGGCAAAGGCCGCGGCATCGTCGATGCCTTCGACGTACATGCCCAGCGCGGTCACCCGCTCATCCGCCAGCAGCGCATCCGCAAGTTCCGCCAGCCCCACCTGCGCGGCATTGCCCAAACAGGCGACATAGGCCACTGGCAGCCCGCGCGCCTGCATCGTCAGGTTGATCACGATGTTCGACGATTGCGACAGCAGTGCCACCCCGCGATCCACCCGCACCCCACCATGCTGATCGGGCCAGAGAAGCGCGCCGTCGAGATAGTTGATGACCCCATAACAATTGGGGCCGAGGATTGGCATAGTCCCCGCCGCCGATACCAGCTGCGCCTGAAGATCGGCCTCCCCCGCCTCTTCCCAGCCAGAGGCAAAGCAAGTGGCCCCTCCGGCGCCCATCGCGGCCAGCTCCGCCACTACGTCCAGCGTAGCATGGCGGTTCACGCCGATGAAAGTCGCATCCGGAGGGGCGGGAAGGTCGGCCAGCGATCGGAAGCAAGGCGCGCCCCCGATCTCGTCCCGCGTGGGATGCACGGGCCAGACGGGCCCGTCAAATCCCATCTTGGTGCATTGCTCGACGACGTTCTTCGCCCAGCCAGAGCCGAGCACGGCAATGGAACGCGGGCGTAAGAGGCGACGAAGATCCCTCATGCCTGCCCCCGCGTGCGGGTGGAAAGCCCCGGGGGCGCTTCGCCCCCCGGACCCCCAGAGGATATTTGGGAACAGATGAAAAGGCATGAAGCGCCCCCTGTCCGAGTAACAGACAGGGGGACTTCACCTGTTACGGTCATCGGCGTCCCCGCCTGTACCGTGGCATCAGTGTGGACCAAGAAATTTAACATTTCGTTACTTCATCTGTTTTCAAATATCCTCTGGGGGTCCGGGGGGCGAAGCGCCCCCGGCGGCTGCCATCAGGCGCCGAACGCCCGCAACATCTGGCGGCTGATGATGTGGCGCTGGATTTCCGAGGTGCCTTCCCAGATCCTCTCCACCCGTGCATCGCGCCAGATGCGTTCCAGCGGCAGGTCATCCATCAGGCCCATCCCACCATGAATCTGGATCGCCTCATCCGCGATAAAGGCCAGCACTTCGGTCGCCTTGAGTTTGGCCATGCTCATATCCGCCTCGGTTACCGTGCCTTGGTCGAATTTCCACGCGGCTTCCCATGTCAGCAATTCCGCCGCTTTCAGCTCCATCGCCATATCGGCGAGCTTGAAGCTTATCCCCTGGAACTTGCCGATGGATTGTCCGAATTGATGCCGCTCGGCGGCGTATTGCACCGCATGGGCCAGCGCCCGTTCGGCGCGGCCGAGGCAAGTGGCGGCCACCTGAAGGCGCGTGGCCCCCAGCCAGGCATTCGCAACTTCGAACCCTTTGTGAACCTCACCTAGGATTTGCTCCTTTGGAATGCGGCAATTGTCGAATTCGAGGATGGCGTTTGTATATCCCCGGTGGCTGACATTGCGATACCCGTCACGGACGGTGAAGCCCGGGGTTCCCTTGTCCACGAAGAAAGCGGTGATCAGCTTCTTCTTGCCGCGCGGGGTGTCTTCTTCGCCGGAGGCCATGAAGCAGATGGCGAAATCCGCCAGATCGGCATGGCTGATAAAATGCTTGGTGCCATTGAGCACCCAGTCATCCCCATCGGGCCGTGCGCTTGCCTTCATGCCGCGCAGATCGGACCCGGCGCCCGGTTCCGTCATCGCAAGGCAATCCCATTTCTCGCCCCGGATACAGGGGTAGAGGTATTTCTGCCGCTGTCCTTCTGTTCCCGCCAGCAGGATGTTCGACGGCCGTGCGACGCAGGTCCAGTGCAAAGCATAGTTGGCCTTGCCCAGTTCCTTTTCGTAGAGGAGCCAAGAGAGGGTATCGAGACCTGCGCCCCCCACCTCGGCCGGCATGTTGGCGGCGTAAAGCCCAGCCTGCATGGCCTTGGCCTGGATCTCCTTGATCAACTCCATCCGCAGGTGGCCACTGCGTTCCACCTCCATCTCATGGGGATAAAGCTCGTTCTCGACAAAGCTGCGCGTTGTCTCGACGATCATCTGCTGTTCTTCGGTCAGGCCGAAATGCATGGCGGTCTTCCTTACGGATCAACGTTATAGGTCATGCCGTCGACGGCAAGCGCCTGTCCCGACACCATCTTTGCCCCGTCCGAGGCAAGGAACAGCGCCATCGCGGCCACATCTTCGGGATCGGTCAGCCGTTTCATCGCGGTGCCGCTGGCATAGCCTTGCCGGACGGCATCGGGTGTCATGCCTTTGGCTTGCGCCTCGGCCTCGATCACACGGTCGATGCGGGGGCCGTTCACCGACCCCGGACAGATCGCGTTGGCGCGGATGCCGTGGGGGCCGAGTTCCATTGCCACCGTCTTCATCAGGCCGATGACGCCCCATTTCGCTGCCACATAGGGCGCGCGGAAGGGCGTGCCGTAAAGGCCGGAGGTGGAGGAGGTGAAGATCATCACGCCTTGCCCTGCCGGTTTCATTATCCGCGCCGCGTGCTTGGCTGCAATCATTGCCCCATCAAGGTTGACAGCAAGGCAAGCATGCCATTCCCCAAGGTCCATATCCTCGATGGGTGCCGTTGGCCCCTTGATCCCGGCATTGGCGCAAAGCACATCCAGCCCGCCCCAATCGGCCCGGATCGCAGCAAACAGCGCGACCATCTCGCCCTCGTCTGCGGCATCGCAGCGCGCTGCGCGGATACCCGGCGGCACAGCGGCCACTGCATCCGCATCCACATCCGTCACCCAGACCCGATCGCCGGCATCGGCAAAGGCCCGGGCCATCTCCAGCCCGATCCCGTTCGCCCCCGCCGTGATCAGGACGCGGCGTGTCATTTCTTCTGCCCCACATGGCGGCCTGCGCCGTCGGGTTTCGGCAGGGCCTTGTGCGCCTCGGCAATCGGCATCAGGCGATCCATGATCGCTGCCGGGGCGGCGCAGGTCTTGCCCGCAGCCATGTCGACATGCAGCAGCATCTGTTCCAGCGTGGCGACAACCGCATCACCCTTCACGATGCGGACAAAGACATGCAGTCGCTTTTCATCGGCGTGCAGAACCTGCACCGTGCCCACCAGCGCGTCGCCCAACTTCGCCTCGCCCAGATGCAGGATGTGGGTTTCGGCCGTGTAATAGCTGAACCCCGTGCCGACATAGGAGATATCTGCCCCGATATGGCGCAGGAAGGCATCCACCGTCTCGCTTGAGGCAAAGAGGTATCGGCTTTCGGTCATGTGGCCGTTGTAGTCGATCCAGCCCGGCAAAACCGTCAGCCGTGCGCACTCCATCGGGCCCGTCCCCGGCACAGCCACCGGCATGGCCGCGCGACGGCGGGCGTCATGCTCCAGCAGCACCTTGCCCGCGCCCCAGTTGCGTTCCTTCAGCACCCGCAGGAAGCCGATCAGATTCTGGTCGCGGATGCGTTCCAACTCGCGGATCGTGTGGTGGCCGGATTGCGCGTCGGATTGCCCTGCGATCAGGTCGACCAACTCATCGTTGAATTCGGGCACATCCATCAGCTTGGTCCAGGGCCAGGTCAGGCAGGGGCCGAACTGGGCCATGAAATGCTTCATCCCTGCCTCACCACCCGCCACGCGATAGGTTTCAAACAACCCCATCTGCCCCCAGCGCAGGCCGAATCCCATGCGGATCGCCTCGTCGATTTCTTCGGTCGTGGCGACGCCGTCCTTCACCAGCCACAGCGCCTCGCGCCAGACCGCCTCAAGGAACCGGTCGGCGATATGGGCGTCGATCTCCTTGCGGACATGCAGGGGGAACATGCCAATCTCGCGCAGCGTTTCCTTCGCCGCCTCGATCAGCGCCGGATCGGATTTTGCCGAAGGCACGACCTCGGCCAAGGGCAGCAGGTAGACCGGGTTGAACGGATGCGCCACGAAGATGGTGGCGGGATTGGCGGCATTTTCCTGCAATTCGCTGGGCTTGAAGCCCGAGGTGGAAGACCCGATGGGCGTGTCCGGCGCCACCTGCTGGATCTGGGCAAAGACGCGGTGTTTCAGGTCCAGCCGTTCCGACACGGATTCCTGAATGTAATCCGCGCCTTCCACCGCCTCGGTGATCGTGCTGGCAAAGGACAATCGCCCCTCAGGCGGCATCGGCCCATCCGACAACGCGGGCAGCGCCTTGCGGGCATTGGCGATCACCTCGCCCACCTTGCGCGGGGCTTCCGGGTCGGGGTCGAACACCACCACATCCCAGCCGTTCAGAAGAAACCGCGCCGCCCAACCGCCGCCGATGACCCCGCCCCCGATGATGCCCGCCTTACGCGCCATGTCCGTCTCCCGTTCCTGTCTATCCGGCCCAGATCAGGGCCAATATCAGCAGGGCAACTACAGCCACCCCAATTATCGCCATGCGTGGCAGGGTGACACCTGCCTGTCCCGCCCGGGCGGGTTGGTCCCCCGACCGCCCTCCCGCATCACCATCGCCTCTGCCCCTTCCGGCCAGACGCAGCGCCTCGTCCGAAAAGGCCACCGTGATCGCCGCGCCCGGCGGCATCTGCGGCAGCGCCATCCCGTGCCGTGCGGCGAGCGTTTCGGGCGGCACCTCGCCCTGTCGCACCGCCTGCGCTTCCTCTGTCGTCACGCGCACCGATGCGCCAATCGCCAATGCCTTGAGCAGAAAGCCCGTCTCCATCGGCTCCAGCACCCAGCCCTGCCCCAGCGGGATTATCTTTCCAGCGGCAAGCAGGGCATGGGGCGGCGGAATGGGGCCGACCTTTTCCATCCTATTTCGGCAGCGGCGGGCGTTTTTCCAGCTTCAGACGCGCGCGCACCTCGGCGGGGGTGATCACCCGCGCGCCCATGTTTTCGATTATGGTGCAGGCGCGTTCCACTAACTGGGCATTCGTTGCCAACACGCCTTTGTCGAGCCAGAGATTATCTTCCAGCCCTACCCGCACATTGCCCCCCGCCAGAACGGCAGCGGCGACATAGGCCATCTGGTTGCGCCCAATAGAAAAAGCCGACCAATTCCAGTCACTTGGAACATTGTTGACCATTGCCATGAAAGTATTGAGGTCATCGGGTGCGCCCCACGGCACGCCCATGCACAGCTGCACCAGCACCGGATCGGGGATCGCGCCTTCCTTGACCAATTCCTTGGCCAGCCACAGATGGCCGGTGTCAAAGGCCTCGATCTCGATCCGCACACCCGCCGCCGTCATCCGCCGCGCCATGTCGCGCAGCATGCCGGGGGTGTTGACCATCACGTAATCGGCTTCGTTGAAATTCATCGTGCCGCAGTCGAGCGTGCAGATCTCCGGGCGGCATTCCACCACATGCGCCACCCTTTCCGTCGCCCCTGCCATATCGGAGCGCGGTCCCATGCGGGACATGTCCTCAGACCCCTCGAAATAGATGTCTCCGCCCATCCCGGCAGTCAGGTTCAAAACAACGTCGGTGGCAGAATCCCGAATGCGTTCAGTTACTTCGCGGTAGAGTGCGGGGTCGCGGGCGGGTTTGCCCGTCTCGGGGTCGCGCACATGGCAATGCACCACGGCAGCACCCGCCTTGGCCGCCGCAATGGCGCTGTCGGCGATCTGCTGGGGGCTGCGCGGCACATGCGGGCTGCGATCCTGCGTGCCGCCCGATCCGGTGACGGCACAGGTGATGAAAACCTCACGGTTCATGGCCAGCGGCATGAAGATCCCTCCCTTGAATTGGGTGCCAGATTAGCGGCCTTGCGTCACCCTGCATTGCGCTTTACGCAATATTCATGTCGCAAAGCGCCAGCATCTTCACTGCCAGCCGGGAACCGCTGACCATCGCGGTTCTGGTGCTGCCCCATGCGTCGATCCTTGAGGTGGCCTCGGTCCTTGATCCGATGCGGGCGGCGAACCGGCATCTGGGGGAAGAGGCCTATCGCTGGCGGGTGGTATCGCCCGAGGGGCGGCCAGTGCCGCTGACCTGCGGGATCGAGCTGCCCTCCTCCGGCCCGCTGGGGGCGGCTGAGGGGGCGGATGTGCTGATGGTGATCGTTGGATACCGGCAGGAAGAGGTGGCGACGCGGGCCTTCCTGCGTGATTTACGGCGGATTGCGGGGCGGTTCCGGCTGGTGGCGGGGGTGGATGCGGGGGCCTGGGTCATGGCGCGGGCGGGATTGCTGGACGGCTTTCGCGCCACCGTGCATTGGGAGGATCTGGAGGATTTCGCCGCCGCCTTTCCGCAGATGGAATGCGTGCCAGACCGCTATGTCATTGATCGCAATAGGGTAACGGTGGGTGGCGCGGGGCCTGCGCAGGATCTGATGCTGCATCTGATCGGGGCGCGGCATGGGGCGCCTTTGGCGCGGCAGGTGGCGGCGTCGTTCCTGACGACCGAGCGCGCAGGGCATGAGCCGCAGGTGGCCCCACTGCTGCGCGATGCGCGGCTGGACGGGCGGGTGGCGGAGGCGATTGCCCGGATGGAGGCGCGGCTGGATGACCCACCCGCCATGGCGGGGCTGGCGCGGGAGGTGGGGCTGTCGCCCCGGCGCATGGAAAGCCTGTTCCGCCAATACCTTGGCGAAAGCCCGGCTGCCTATGGTCTTGGCCTGCGGTTGCAAGCGGCGCGGCGGATGGTGACGGATACACGCCATCCGCTGGCCGAGGTGGCGCTGCGGACGGGGTTTTCATCGCCCTCGACCCTGAGCCGGGCGTTCAGCAAGCGGTTCGGGATTGCACCCGGACGGCTGCGGCGGGACAGGGGCTAAGTCCCTGCGAACGCTGGGTTTCTTCGTGGCATTTGGCGCATTTGCCCGTTCAGCCCGCCAGTGGAGCACGCCAGTGCAGACAGGCGTATGCACGCAGCGCACGGTGAATCTGCATTAACCATGGGTGCGGAGTCCTGGGTCGTTAAGGATTGGCAAAATTCTTGAGAAGAATTTTGGCGATTTCTGACACAGAAATCGCAACGGAATTTGACGCAAATTCCGGGTGGGACAGAGTCCGGGCTGTGGCGCGGGGCGGTCAGCGTCGCATGGGTATTTGAGCCAAGGTGAAACCGCCTTGGGAGGGGTGATCGGGACGGGGGGCAGCGCGGCGGCGGATCGGAACGGGCTTTTCCGCGCATCTTGGGTGGCAGGACCTTCGGGCCGTGGCGCGGGACGGCCAGCGTCGCAGGGGTATTTGGGCCAAGGTGAAACAGCGTCAGGCACTCTCCTCGGTCCGCGCGGCGGCGCGGCGCATGGCGGCGAAGAGGCGGGTTTGCAGGGCGTTGCCGATGAGGACGGCCGCCGAGAGAAGGAGGCCCACGATCCCGGCTGTCAGCGCATAGGCGGTGCCAGTGATCCGCACTGTGGCGCGCAAGAGACGGGCCTTTCCCAGCACCTCTGCACGGGCGACCACGCGGGGACCGAGGGCTTCGGTCGCGCGGGCGAGGCGGGTGGCATCGGTGGCATCGTCGACGAGCGGTAGCAGGTGCAGCGCGGTGGTGGTGTCGGAGGCCGCGCGGATGCGTTCCATATCGGCGGCGATGCTGACGATGGGGGCGAAGGCATCAGCCCGCAGGCTGGCCGCGACGTCATCCATGCTGCCTGCGCGGCGCAGGGCGATCCAATCCACCCCATCAGTGGCGGCGCGGGCGAGCGTGGCGTTCAGGCGGGGCGAGAGGCGGCCCATGTTGCGCGCGAGTTTCAGACCTGAGGCCCCGGCCTTGGCCACCAGCGAGGTGCCGCCGGAGGCGACCACGGTGACCGTTGCGCCCAGCCCCACTATGGCGAGGGTCACGTCGATCCGGTCGACCTCTTCCCCCGCCATATAGTCGATCGCGCCGCGGGTGATGGCGGCCATGTCGCCGATGGGGGTGAGCGCGATGGGGGCGTGGCAGAGGAACACGTTCGAGAGCGAACAGGCCGCCGGATCATAGGCGCAGGCGGCGCAATTGGCGGCATTGGCGAAGAAACCGGTATCCTCCGCCCGGGCGGCATCGAAAGCGGCGCGCAGATCCGGGGGGAGGGTCTGGCCCTGTTCGGCGGCGAGGGTATCGAGCCCGTCGAGCGCGATCCAGTTGCGCGGGGTTTCCGCAAGGCGCGCGGTGATGCGGTCGGGGATGGTGTCGGGTGCGAGCCTTGCTAGTTGGCGGTTGATTGCCGCCTCCATCTCATCCACCGCCGCGTCGCGATAGGGCGACAGGGTGGGATCGGCCCAGATGCGGGCGGCGGCGGCGAGGGTCAGGGCCAGCGAGGCGACGAGCGCCAGCGTCAGCCCCCTGTGCCACCAGCGCCGCAGCCGGATCATCCGCCCGTCATCCGCATCAGGTCCGGCGCGAGCGGATCATGCCCACGATATCATAGACCTGATCGAGGATCGGACGGGCGATGGCATCGGCGCGGGCCGCGCCTTCGCCGAGGATGCGGTCAATCTCGGCCGGGTCCTGCATCAACTGGCTCATCTTTGTGGTGATCGGGGACAGTTTTGCCACCGCCAGATCGGCCAGCGCCGGTTTGAAGGTGCCGAATTGCGCGCCTGCATAGTCGCGGATCACGGCTTCCGGCGTCATATCGGCGAGGGCCGCATAGACGTTTACCAAATTGCGCGCGTCGGGGCGATCCTTGAGGCCCTCGACACTGTCGGGGAGCGGCTCGGGGTCGGTTTTCGCCTTGCGGAACTTCTTGGCGATGGTGTCGGCATCATCGGTCAGGTTGATGCGGGATTGATCCGAGGGGTCGGATTTCGACATCTTCTTGGTGCCGTCGCGCAGGGACATCACGCGCGTGGCGGCACCTTCGATCACCGGCTCGGTGATCGGGAAGAAGTTCACCTTGTAGTCATGGTTGAACTTCATCGCGATGTCGCGGGTCAGCTCGATATGCTGTTTCTGATCTTCGCCGACCGGCACATGCGTGGCCTTGTAGGCCAGAATATCGGCCGCCATCAGCGCGGGATAGGCGAACAGCCCCAGCGATTCCGCTTCGGCATTCTTGCCGGCCGTCTTGTCTTTCCATTGGGTCATGCGACCCATCCATCCCATGCGGGCGACACAGTTGAAGATCCATGCGAGTTCGGCATGGGCTGTCACCTGGCTTTGGTTGAACAGGACCGAGCGCGCGGGATCAATGCCTGCGGCGATGAAACCGGCAGCCGCTTCGCGGGTTTGCTGGCGGAGTTTGGCCGGGTCTTGCCAGACGGTGATGGCGTGCATGTCGACAAGACAATAGACCGTCTCGATCCCTTCATCCTGCTTTTCCACGAAACGCTTCAGCGCGCCGAGGTAATTGCCGAGCGTCAGGCCACCGGAGGGTTGGATGCCGGAGAAGATGCGGGTGGGAAAGGAAGCCTGAGGCGTTTGGACCGGCTCGGCCATGATATGCTCCGTCTGGATAAGGTCGGGCTTTCGGCTTATCGCTGGGGCGGCGGGGCGTCAATCGACGCCGTGGACCGCCGAAGGCTGGAATTGGAGACGTGATGCAGGACCGGAATGCGCCCCCGTTGAACCCGTTGCCGGTGATCGTGTGGATCTTGGCGCTGCCCATCATCGCGATGGAGGTGGTGCTGGGCTTGGGCGGATCGGGGATCGTGGGCGGGATGGAGGGTGCGGGCTGGCGGTTGCAGGCGCTGGAGCGGTTCGTGTTTTCGCCCCCCTTGATGCGGCAGATGATCGAGACGGGCATTTACCCGGCGGCGGATTTGGCGCGGATGGTCACTTATGTCTTTGTGCATGGTGGCACGACGCATGCCCTGTTCGTTGTGGTGATCCTGCTGGCGCTGGGGAAAATGGTGGGCGAGGTGTTTCGCTGGTGGGCGGTGGTGGCAGTGTTCTTTGCCTCGGCCATTGCCGGGGCGCTGGCCTTCATGGCGGTGCCGGGGAATGAGGCGCCGTTGTTTGGGGGCTATCCGGCGGTATACGGGCTGATCGGGGCGTTCACCTTTCTGCTTTGGGTCAATCTGGCGGCGGTGGGGGCGAACAAGTATCGGGCGTTTTCCTTCATCGGGTTTCTGCTGGGGATACAGCTGGTGTTCGGGCTGTTCTTTGGCGGGGGGTATGAATGGGTGGCCGATCTGGCGGGGTTTGCCTGCGGGTTCCTGCTATCCTTTGTGGTCAGCCCCGGCGGGTGGGGGCGGGTGCTGGCGAAGATGCGGCAGCGGTAGGCGTTACCGCTTGCGGCGCAGGGCGGAGGTCACGTCGGACAGCCGGGCCGCGCCGAGGGTGAAGGCAGCGGCGGCGTAGGTGGCGATGCCCGCCGCGACAAGGGCCGCGAGGGCGGCGTAACGCCAGCCGTCAGAGCCAAGCGCCGGGCCAAGGGCGATGGTGCCGCCCCAGAGGGCTGCGCCCATCAGCAGGCTGGCCGCGAGGATGCGCGGCAGGCGATGGCGGAAGCGTTCGTCAAAGCGCGCCTCGGGGCCCATCTTGCGGGTGCCGTGCCAGAGTTGGAAGACCATGGTCCAGCCTGCGAGGGTGGTGGCGAGTGCCGCGGCGGTGAAGCCGATCAGCGGAAGCAGGCCTACGGCGATGACGGCATTGACCACCATAGACCAGACGGCAAAGCGGAAGGGGCTGCGCGTGTCTTCGCGGGCGTAGTAGAGCGGCTGGAAAACCTTGTGCAGCACGAAGGCGGGCAGGCCTGCGCCGTATATGGCAAGCGCGAGGGCGGTGGCGGCGGCGTCATCTGCGCCGAAAGCGCCGCGCTGGAACAGTACGGTGGTCAGCGGCAGGGCGATGACCACCAGCGCGACAGCGGCGGGGATGGTCAGGAACAGCGCGAATTCGGTGCCGCGGTTGAAGGAGGCGCGGCCGCCTTCGGCATCGCCCGCGCGCAGGCGGCGCGAGAGGTCGGGGAGCAGGACGGTGCCCACGGCGATGGCGACGACGCCCAGAGGGAGTTGGTAGAGGCGGTCGGCGTAGGACAGCCAGGCAACGGCGCCTTCAGTGAAGGAGGCGACCTGACGGCCCACCAGCAGGTTCACCTGAACCACCCCGCCCGCCAGCACGGCAGGGGCGGCGATGATGGCGAGGCGCTTGAGTTCCGGGGTCAGGCGCGGCCAACCCGGCGTGAAGCGGAAGCCCGCGCGGTGGGCGCTGACCCAGGTGAAGGCCAGTTGCGCAATGCCCGTCAGCGGCACGGTCCATGCCAGTGTCAGGCCCATGTCCCAGCCCCAGTGATCGGCCAGAAGCATGGCTGCGATGAACATCAGGTTCATCAGCACGGGAACGAAGCTGGCTTCGGTAAAGCGGCCAAAGGCGTTCAGCACGCCCGAGAGCAGCGCGACGAGCGAGATGAAGAGGATGTAGACAAAGGAGATGCGCCCGAAGAGGACGGCAAGATCGAAGCGTTCATCTCCAGCAAAGCCCGATGCCATAAGCCAAACCAGCCAGGGCATGGCGAGGGTGCCGATGACGGAGAAAACGACAAGGATCGCCGCCAGCCCGTTGAAGGCGTCGCGGGCAAAGCCCTGCGCGTCTTCGCCCGCTTCAAGTTTCTTGGCGAACATCGGCACGAAGGCCATGTTGAACGCGCCTTCGGCAAAGAAGCGGCGGAACATGTTGGGCAGCGAGAAGGCGATCAGGAACGCCTCGGCCACCGGGCCGGCGCCAAGATAGGCGGCCATCATCACATCGCGGGCAAAGCCTGCCCCGCGTGACAGCAGCGTCCAGCCCCCGACGGTGAGGATCGACCGGATGAGGCGGATCGGTTGCATCAGCCCTGACCCTGCGCCCGTTCCGCGCCCTCGGCGATGGCTTGGCGCAGTTTTTTCTCAAGCGCTTCCTGCTTTGATTTCGCGTGGAGTTTCAGGCCGAACATGTCTTTCACATAGAAGCTGTCCACCACCTGTGCGCCAAAGGTCGCGATCACGGCGCTGGCGATATAGATGTTGTTGTTCGCCAAAGTGCGCGTCAAATCATAGAGCAGACCGGGCCTGTCGCGGGTATCCACCTCGATGATGGTATAGATATCGGAGCCTTCATTGTCGAAGGTGATATGGGTGGGAAAGCGAAACTCACGTTCGCGCTTTTTCACCTTGTCGCGGTCTTTCAGCGCGTCGCGGGGGACGACCTCGCCCCGCAATGTCTTGTCGATCATCGAGCGCAGGCGCGGCAGGCGCGACACCTCATAGGGGCGGCCATCGGCATCCTGCACCCAGAAGACGGCGGTGGCATAGCCGTCCTTCGACGTATAGGTCCGCGCATCCACCACATTGGCCCCTACCAGTGCCAAAGCCCCGGCAAGGCGCGAGAAGATGCCGGGGTGATCGGCCAGCGCGAAACAGGCGCGGGTGGCATCGCGGTCGGGGTCGGGGTGCAGGTCGATGCGGATATCCGTATCGGGCAGGTCTTTCAGGAGATGGGCAAAGACGCCGTGCGTCTCGGTCGGGAGGCCCTGCCAATAGGGCGCGTAATGGCGCGTGGTTTCATGGCGCAGATCGGCGGCGGACCAATCGGCCAGCCGTTCGCGCAAGGCGCGCTTTGCCTCATCCTCGCGGTTTTCGCGATTTAGGGATTCAAGCCCCGCCTCCAGCGCCTTGGCCGTCTGGCCGTAAAGCTGGCGCAGCAGCATGGCCTTCCAGTTGTTCCATGTGCCGGGGCCGACGCCCCGGATATCGCAGACCGTCAGCACGGTGAGCAGATCCAGCCGCTTGCGCGATTTAACGACCTTGGCGAAATCGCGCACGGTGCGCGGATCGCCGATATCGCGTTTCTGAGCGGTGTCCGACATCAAGAGGTGATAGCGCACCAGCCATTCGACGGTTTCCGTTTCTTCCGCCGACAGGCCAAGGCGCGCACAGACGCGGCGGGCGATCTGCGCGCCGAGGATCGAATGATCCTCGGGTCGGCCTTTGCCGATATCGTGCAAGAACAGCGCGATATACAGGATCTTGCGATTTACCCCGGCCTCTAGAATGCCCGACACCACGGGCAGTTCTTCCACCAATTCGCGGCGTTCGATTTGGGCCAGGATCGAGATGCACTGGATGATGTGTTCGTCCACCGTGTAATGGTGATAGACGTTGAACTGCATCATCGCGACGACGGGTTCAAATTCGGGGATGAAGGCGCCCAGAACGCCCAGCTCGTTCATCCGGCGCAGGGCGCGTTCGGGATTGCCGTGTTTCAGAAGCAGGTCGAGGAAGATCTGCACTGCTTCCGGGTCGGATTGCATCTCTTCGTCGATCAGATCGAGCCGGGCGGCGATCTGGCGCATGATGTTGGGGTGCAGCAGATAGCCGGTGCGCAGCGCCTCTTCGAAGGCGCGCAGGATGTTCAGCTTGTCGGCAAAGAAGCCCTGCGGATCGACGATGTCCAGCCGCCCCTGCACCAGCTTGTATCCCGGCTTCACCCGCTTGGTGCGGCGGAAGATGCCCATCAGGCTGGCTTCGGGTTTCGCGTGGCGGGCCTCGAGCTGGGTGAGGAAGACGCGTGTCAATTCGCCCACGCGGGTGGCGTGGCGGAAATAGTCCTGCATGAAATGTTCGACGGCGCGCCTGCCGCCCTTGTCGGTATATCCCATGCGGGCGGCCACCTCGACCTGCAGGTCGAAGGCCAGCGTATCCATGGCGCGCCCGGTGATGTAGTGCAGATGGCAGCGCGCAGCCCAGAGGAAATCTTCGGCGCGGGTGAAGACGTCGTATTCTTCGCGGCTGAGCAGCCCCGCCGCGACCAGCCCTTCGGAGTCTGCCACGCGGTTGAGGTATTTGCCGATCCAGTAGAGCGTTTGCAGATCGCGCAGGCCGCCTTTGCCCTCTTTCACATTGGGTTCCAAAACGTAGCGCTGCCCGCCTTGGCGTTTGTGCCGGTCGGCGCGTTCGCGCAGCTTGGCGTCGATGAATTCGGGGCCAGTGTTGCGGAACAACTCGCCCCAGAGCCTGTCGCCCAGTTCGGTGGCAAGGGGTTCGTATCCGGCGATGAAGCGGTGTTCCAGCAGGGCGGTGCGGATGGTGATATCCTCGCGCCCCAGACGCATGCAGTCCTTCACCGTGCGCGAGGCGTGGCCGACCTTCAGCTTCAGGTCCCACAGCATGTAGAGCATGGATTCGATCACCGATTCCGCCCAGGGGGTGATCTTCCACGGGGTCAAAAACAGCAGGTCCACATCGGAATGCGGGGCCATTTCCGCCCGGCCATAGCCGCCCACGGCGAGGACGGTCATGCGTTCCGCCTCGGTCGGGTTGGAAAGCGGGTGCAGGGTGCGGCGGGCGATGTCGAAGGCGGTGGCGACAAGGCCATCGGTCAGATGGGCCTGCGCGCGGATCAGGGCGCGGGCATCATGCGGGCGGGCGGTGAAGGCGGCCTCAAGCGCGGAATTGCCTTTGGCGCGGGCCTCCGCCAGATGGCGGACGACAATGGCGCGGGCCGCACGCGGGTCTTCGGCGGTGGTCAATTCGGCCATGATCGCCGTGCGCAGGGCGGGCACGTCGATGATCTGCGCCCCCGGCAGGATCATGCCGGGGGGTTCAGGGGGGAGTGCGCGGTCTGAGGGGGCCAGCGCGGCCTTGGTCATGGCGGGCGGCCCTGTTGTCGTGTCAGAACCCGGCGCCGCCAAAGCTGCGTGGCGCAGGTTCGATCAGCGTGACGGCGTTGTTCTGTATCCGCGCGATGGCAAGGCCGCGTTCGTTGGTGCCGTCATTCAGCAGGCGGAACACGCCATTGACGCCGACAAAGCCCGCTCCCTGCGTCAGCGAGGCGCGGTCCATCCCACGGCCCTGCTTGGCCAGCGCGCCAATGGCGGCAATGCCGTCATAGGCGATGGCCGAAACCGGGTGCGGCTGTTCGCCGAAGGCAGCCTGATAGCGGGCCTGATACTGCGCGAAAAGCGCAGGGTCGGGCATGGCGAAGATACCGCCCTGCACACCCGGCAGCGAAAGGGTGGCGGCCGGAATGTCCCAGCGCGTCAGACCGATATACTGCGTTGTCGCCGGGCTGACCCCGTTTTCCGACAGCAGTTGCGTCACCAAAGGCAGTGCGCCCGCCGTATCGGCCGTCAGGAAGACCGCCTGCGCCCCGGTGGATTTCGCCTGCGCCGCAAGGGCCGGGACGGCCTGCACGATGCCATTTTGCGAAAATTCATAGGACCCGGTCGCCACGATGCTGCCACCGGCCGAGGCCACGCCGCGTTCGATCGCGCTGCGCCCTGCCTCGCCCTGTGCGTTGCGATCATGCACGATCATGATCTTCGACTTGCCAGACCGAACGGCATAGGTCGCCAGACGACGGGCCGTATTGTTGAAGGTCGGCCCCAGCACGAACACATTGCCACCGGCAATCGCCGGGTTGTTCGAGAAGCTGAGCACGTTCACACCCGATGAGGCGACGGCAACACCCGCTGCATTGGCCTCTTCCGCGAAGACCGGGCCAAGAATCACGACGGCACCTTCGGCAACCGCGCGCTGTGCGGCGGCGCTGGCTTGGCCGGGCTGGCCCGAGGTGGGATAAACCCGCAAATCGATCTGCACGCCGCCAAGATCCGTAATGGCAAGCCGCGCGGCATTCTCAATGGACCTGGCAAGCAACTGGTCGCCGGCCTGACCGGATCCTGCCGGAACAAGCAATGCCACAGGAACGGCGTCGCCGGGCGGAACGGATGTGCCGACACTGGGCTGACAGGCCGCGAGGACGACCGCAGAGAGGGCCAGAACAGCCCGGCCCAACGACTTGCGGGCAGTGCGCAAAACAGAGAACATGCGGTTTCCTCACTCCTTGGTCGCGGCAATGCGCGCCACGTTTTGATTGCGCGCAAGCCTAAGGGGTTCCACCGGGGAAGTAAACTTGTCAGGGGAGCCCCGCGCATGCCTTCGCCCACCCACGCCTGGGAGATCAGACCGCTTGCGGCCGGTCTCTATCTGGTTGCAACGCCGATCGGTGCAGCGCGCGACATAACCTTGCGCGCGTTGGACATTCTGGCATCAGCCGATGTTCTGGCGGCCGAGGACACGCGCACGTTGCGGCATCTGATGGAAATTCACGGCGTCCCACTGAACGGTCGGCAGGTCATCCCCTGCCATGATCACAATGAAGCTGCCGCCGCCCCCCGTCTGCTGCGCGCGATCGAGGAAGGCAAGTCCGTCGCCTATGCGTCCGAGGCTGGGACACCTCTGGTATCGGATCCGGGTTTCGTGATCGCCCGCGCCGCAGTGGCCCAAGGATTGCCAGTAATCGCGGCACCCGGAGCATCCGCCGTCCTATGCGCGCTGGCCGTGGCGGGGCTGCCCGCGGATCGGTTTCATTTTGCGGGCTTCCCGCCGGCCACGCGCAGCGCGCGGCTGCGGTTTCTTGAAGAACTGCGCGATGTTCAAGCGACACTGGTGCTGTACGAATCGCCCAAGCGGCTGGCGGCGTTTCTTGTGGATGCCGTCGCCGCACTGGGGCCAGATCGGCAAGGCGCAGTCTGCCGAGAACTGACCAAGCGCTTCGAGGAAGTGACACGCGCCACCCTGAGTGAACTGGCCACAGCTTTTGCTGCGCGGGATGTAAAGGGAGAGGTCGTCGTTCTGATCGACCGCGCCGACCTGGCCCGCGCAGATTCCTCAACCTGGGAAGAGGCGCTGGACCGTGCGATGACCACCCTGTCGGTCAAGGACGCTGCAGCCATGGTGGCCGAGGCCTTCGACCTGCCGCGGAGGGACGTCTATCAGGTGGCGCTGGCCCGAGGGAAAGGGCGTTAGCTAAATATTCAGATTTCTGTTGCAGAGTTTGTGGGCGAGGGCAAAATCCTAGGGATTGTAAGGGGTGATGGGCATGCAACTCTGTGACGACGACGATGCGCTCAGGCTTGCGGCTGTGGACGGGCGGGCTGTACGGGGGAAACGATCCTATCTGGCCGGGTTGGCCGCCGAGGATCAGGTCGCGCACCTTTATTCCGGCGGGGGAATGCCGGTCTGCGCGCGTCGTTGGCGTGGATGTGCGGGCGAAATCGACATCATCGCAAGGGATGGGGACAAGGTAATCTTCATCGAGGTGAAACAGAGCCGCACCCACGATGAGGCGGCGGCGCATCTTACCCCCTTTCAGATGCAGCGGATCTGGCACACGGCGGAGGAATTTCTCGCAGGCGAACCGCAAGGCGCGCTGACAGATGTGCGCATTGATGTGGCATTGGTCGATGGCATGGGGCGGATCGAGATAGTGCAAAATGCCTATGCTGCCTGAGGCTTTCTGAACTGTTTTCAGGAACCCATGGCACTGATGTTCTGCGCCCGGGCGATCATCGTGAACTGGGCAGATTATTCGTATCGGACGCGGATTCTGCTGCGAAGGCCCGGGGCCTGAGGCCGGTTCAGGACCTTTTCAGGCCTGCTTTGTGAAGTAGCTTGCGCGCGGACAGACTATTGGCGCGCTAATAGCGTGAATTTTAGAGACTGAACGGAGCCGGGCGCGGATCGCGGTAGCAGGCGGGGACCGGTTTGCATCCGGGGCGCGGTTGCGCCATCAAGGGGAGACTGACAGCCCGGAGTGAAAGATGCCTCTCAAGGTCGCCCTGCAGATGGACCCGATCGGTTCGGTGAACATCAACGCCGATTCCACCTTCCGGATCGCGCTGGAGGCGCAGGCGCGGGGGCATTCGCTGTTCTTCTACACGCCGGATCGACTGGCCTTTGTTGAAGGGCGGGTGATGGCGCGGGGCTGGCCTATCGAATTGCGCCGCGAGGTGGGTAACCACGTGACCTATGGCGAAGAGACCGAGGTCGACCTGTCGGATTTCGATGTGGTCTGGCTGCGGCAGGACCCGCCTTTCGACATGGGATATATTACCACCACGCATCTGCTGGACATGATCCATCCCAAAACGCTGGTTGTGAACGATCCGTTCTGGGTGCGGAACTTCCCCGAGAAGCTACTGGTCCTGCGCTTTCCTGACCTGACGCCACCCACGGCGATTGCCCGCGATCTGGCCACGATCCGCGCCTTCAAGGCGCGGCACGGCGACATCATCCTAAAGCCGCTTTACGGCAATGGCGGCGCGGGGGTGTTCCGGCTGGACCCTAGTGACCGCAACCTCGCCTCGCTGCACGAGATGTTCACCGGAATGAACCGCGAGCCGCTGATCGTGCAGAAGTTCCTGCCGGATGTGTCCAAGGGCGACAAGCGGGTGATTCTAGTCGATGGCGAACCCATTGGGGCGATCAACCGCGTGCCGCAGGAGGGCGAGACGCGGTCAAACATGCATGCGGGGGGGCGGCCGGAAAAGGTGGGGCTGACCGCGCGGGATCTGGAGATCTGCGCGCGGATTGGCCCTGTGCTGCGCGAGAAGGGCCAGATTTTCGTGGGGATCGACGTGATCGGCGACTGGCTGACCGAAATCAACGTCACCTCGCCGACCGGGTTGCAAGAACTGGAGCGGTTCGACGGCACCAATGGGGCCGCGCGTATCTGGGAAGTGATCGAGGCGAAGCGGGCGGGATAGGGACGAATTTTCTGCGAAAATTCTGATCTGCGCTGCGCTTGATCTGGGTGAGGTGTTGGCGGGCCGGGAAGGGCTGCGCTGAATTTTCGCAGGAAATTCGTTGCGTCAGCCCTTGGTGCCGACAACCAGACGGTATCCCACCGCCTCGGCGATATGCGGGCGGCGGACGGCTTCGCTGCCGTCCAGATCGGCGATGGTACGCGCCACGCGCAGGATGCGATGATAGCCGCGCGCGGTCAGGCCAAAGCGTTCTGCCGCGCGGGCGAGGAAATCGCGCCCCTCGGCGTCCGGGCTGGCGGTTTCCTCCAAGAGGCTGCCTTCCATATCGGCATTCACGCGCAAGGTGGGATGACCTGTGAAACGCGCGGTCTGGCGGGCGCGGGCGGTGGCGACGCGGGCGGCAACGGTGGCGGAGGTGTCGCCAGTGGGGGGCAGGTCGAGGTCTTGCCAAGCCACGGGCGGGGCTTCGACCCGCAGGTCGAAGCGGTCCATCAGCGGGCCGGAGATGCGGCCAAGGTAGTCTTCGCCACAGATCGGGGCCTTGGTGCAGGCGCGGGCCGGATCGGTGAGATAGCCGCATTTGCACGGGTTCGCGGCGGCGATCAGCAGGAAGCGGCAAGGATAGCGGATATGGGCATTGGCGCGGGCGACGACGACTTCGCCCGTCTCGATCGGCTGGCGGAGGGTTTCCAGAACGGGGCGCGCGAATTCGGGGAATTCGTCGAGGAAGAGGACGCCGTTATGGGCAAGGCTGATTTCGCCGGGTTTCGCGCCTTTGCCGCCGCCCACGATGGCGGCCATGGATGCGGTGTGATGCGGTTCGCGGAATGGGCGACTGCGCGAGATGCCGCCCTCAGAGATCAGGCCCGCCAACGAATGCACCATGGAGGTTTCCAGCGCCTCGGCGGCTGACAAGGGCGGCAGGATGCCGGGCAGGCGGGCGGCGAGCATGGATTTGCCCGAACCGGGGGTGCCGATCATCAGCATATGGTGGCGCCCGGCGGCGGCGATCTCCAGCGCGCGTTTGGCGCGTTCCTGACCCTTGACCTCTCGCAGGTCGCGGGGGGAGGGGCCGGTGGTGACTTCGCCCGCCTCGGCGGGCGTCAGGGCGATCTGGCCGGTGTAGTGGCGGACGACCTCATCCAGTGAGGATGCGGCCAGCACTTGGACGGCGCCAACCCAGGCTGCTTCGGGGCCCGAGGCGCGGGGGCAGAGGAGGGCGCGGTCTTCCTCGGCGGCGGCCATGGCGGCGGGGAGTGCGCCAGCAACGGCGATCAGGCGGCCGTCGAGGGACAACTCGCCCAGCGCGACGGTCGCCTCCACCGCGTCTTTCGGGATGATGTCGAGCGCGGCCAGCAGGGCCAGCGCAATGGGCAGGTCGAAATGCGAGCCTTCCTTTGGCAGGTCGGCGGGGGAGAGGTTGACGATGATCCGGCGCGAGGGCAGCGCGATGGACAGGGCGGCAAGGGCGGCGCGGACGCGTTCCTTCGCCTCGGACACCGCCTTGTCGGGCAGGCCCACCACGCCGAAATAGGGCATTCCGGGCGCGACGGCGCATTGCACCTCGACCATACGCGCCTCGACCCCTTCGAAGGCCACTGTAAAGGCCCGTGCCAGCATGAGCGTCCACCCCTTTGACCCAAGGGGTAGACCGGGAATGGTTTATGAACGGTAAATCGCCATGAAGGCGGGCCAGGCTTCGGGATCGGCCACCGTCTTGTCGCGGCAGAAGGCGTTGCAGAACCCGAAGCGGCGGCCATCCAGTTCCAGCGCATGGGTGACGGGGGTGCCGGAATAGGGGCAGAGCGCGTTTTCGGTCTCCAACCCCTCTACCGCCCGCGCGGGCAGGGGCGCAGGGCCGGGCCAAGGACGGGTGGGGTAGTCGCGGCGGTAGTAGTCCTGATCCGCACCGTCGATCAGGCCCATTGCGCGCCAGCGGCGGAAGGAGGGGTGCGACAGGTGGGCATGGACATAGTCGATTCCCGCCGCGCCCATGGGAAGGTTGTAGGTGGCGATGCGGGTGGCAACGGGGGCAAAGAAGGCATCCGCTGCCGAATAGTCGCCACAGAGCCACGGGCCGGAGCCGCCCGTCTGTTCACGCGCCCATGACCAGATCACCTGCAACCTGTCCAGATCGGCCAGCACCGCGGGCGGGGGGCTGCAATCGGTATAGCTGACGCGCAGGTTCATCGGGCAATAGCTGCGCAGGGCGGTAAAGCCTGCATGCATTTCGGCCGCCAGAACGCGGGCGATGGCGCGGGCCTTTGGGTCTGCCGGCCAAAGCCCTGCCTCGGGGTGGCGGGAGGCGAGTTCCTCGGCAATGGCAATGGTTTCCGGCACAACCACGCCATCGGGGGTGCGCATGGTGGGCGCGGTTTTCGCGGGGTGAAACTGCCGCAGCAGGGTGGGGAGTTCGTCGGTGTAGAGCCGCGCGCGGTGAAGTTTAACCGGAATGCCAAAGGCGTCGAAGAAGAGCCAGCCCCGCAGGCTCCAGGACGAATAGGCGCGGTCGCCGATCACGAGGTCATAGGTCATAGGTGCATCCCCTGTTGTGGCGCGACCCTAGCCTGCGGCGATGCGACTGGGAAATGGCCTTTGCTGATGCGATGCATCACAGGCTGTGATCAGGGGCAATGGTTGACCGCAATCAGCGCGCGGCCCTGCGGGCCGTGGTCGATGCGGGTGACCGACAGGTTGTCGATGCCCTGCGCAAAAACCTCGGCCGGGGTGCAGGCGCGGGCGGCCTGTACCTGCGTGAGGATCGCGCCGAAATGCGCGACGATCACCAGATCGCGCCCGCGATGGGCCGACACCAGCCGGTCCACGGCAGCGGTGACGCGGGCTGCGGCGGTGTTCCAGCTTTCGCCGCCGGGTGGGGTGTGATCGCCGGGGTCTTCCCAATAGGCGCGGGACAGATCGGGGTGCGTTTGGGCGATCACATCCCAGGGCTGGCCATCCCATTCCCCGAAATGCAATTCGCGCAGGGCGGGATCATGCAGCAGGCGGTGGCGGCCCCGCGCCAGAACATCGGCGGTGGCGGACGCGCGGATCAGGTCCGACGAGATCAGCAGCGCATCCCGTGGCAAATGGGCATCCAGCCGGGCGATACGGGCATTGTCGGACAGATCGGCGGGGACGTCGCGCCAGCCGACCATCGTTTTCTCATGCGTCGGGCCGTGGCGCACCCACCAGAGCCGGGTCACATCCATGCCGGCATCCGCCCCTTGAGCAGCATGGGCAACCCCGCCATCACCCCCACGACCAGATCGGCCTGCGTGGCAAGCCGCTGGTTCAGCCGGCCTTGCGCATCGCGGAAAGTTCGGGAAAGCGCATTGTCGGGAACAATACCCCAGCCCACTTCGTTGGACACCATGATCACCGGGGCGGGACAAGCGGCCAGCGCGGCCAGCAGGAGCGCTGTTTCACTCTCAAGATCATGGTCGGCCAAGAGGTGGTTGGTCAGCCAGAGCGTGGCGCAGTCGATCAGCACCACCTCATCCTGCCCTGCCGCGGCCAGTGCGGTGCAAAGGTCAAGCGGGGCCTCGATTGTTTTCCACCCGTCCCCGCGATCCGCGCGGTGGCGGGCGATGCGGGCGCGCATCTCATCATCCCATGCCTCGGCAGTGGCGATATAGCGGCGTGCAAGGGTGCTGCCGGTGGCCAGACGTTCGGCCAAACCGGACTTGCCCGACCTTGCGCCGCCGATCACAAAGCTGAGTCGTGGAAGCAAGAAAATTTCGTCGGTCATTGATCCAGTCAAGTGCGCGCCCCGTATCTATTCTTGAAAATGGCAGGAAATGCCTTTGCGCGTTGTCTGACTGGGGGTTCATCATGGCGCTCGACGGATATAACGACCAAACGATGTCTCGCCAAGCGATGCGGGCGGAACTTCTCGATGCGGAAACGGAATTGCGGCTGGCATATGCCTGGCGCGATCAGCGCGACGAACAGGCGCTGCATCGGCTGGTGACGGCCTATATGCGGCTGGCGATCAGCATGGCCGCGAAGTTCCGCCGCTATGGCGCGCCGATGAATGACCTCATTCAGGAGGCCAGCCTTGGCCTGATGAAGGCGGCGGAGAAGTTTGATCCCGATCGCGGGGTGCGGTTTTCCACCTATGCGGTGTGGTGGATCAAGGCCAGCATCCAGGATTACGTGATGCGGAATTGGTCCATGGTGCGGACCGGGTCGACCAGCAGCCAGAAGGCGCTGTTCTTCAACCTGCGCCGGGTTCAGGCCAAGCTGGAGCGCGAGGCATCGCAGCGGGGCGAGACGTTGGACCAATTCCAACTGCGTCAGCTGGTGGCGACGGAGGTGGGCGTGTCGCTGTCGGACGTTGAGATGATGGAAGGGCGGCTGTCGGGTTCGGACTTCTCGCTCAACGCAGCGCAGTCATCGGATGAGGACGGGCGCGAATGGATTGACGCGCTGGAAGATGACGGCCCGCAGGCGGCGGAATCGGTGGAAGTGGCACATGATGCCGAACGCCTGCGTCAGTGGCTGGTGACGGCGATGGCCGCGCTGAACGCGCGCGAACGGTATATCGTGGCCGAGCGTAAGCTGAAGGATGAGCCGCGGACGTTGGAATCGCTGGGCGAAGAACTGGGCCTTTCCAAAGAACGGGTTCGGCAACTTGAAGCCGCTGCTTTCGCCAAGATGCGCCGGAGCCTTGAATCGCAATCGCGCGAGGTCGTATCGTTACTTTCATGATGCGCTTGCTCATCCCTGCTTTGCTGGCGCTGCATCTTGGCAGTGCGGCGGCAGCGCGTGAGATTGCGCCGGATGCCTTGGACAGTCTGCCTGTGGTGGATGTGTTCGTGCTGGGCGAGGTGCATGACAACCCGGCGCATCATCGCAATCAGGCGCGGGCCTTGCAGGCCATTGCCCCCGCAGCGCTGGTGTTCGAGATGTTGCAGCAGCAGCACGTAGATGCGCTTCCCGATGACCTGACAGATCGGGCTGCAGTGCAGGCCGCCACTGAATGGGAGGCGCGGGGCTGGCCGGATTTTGCAATGTATCATCCGCTGTTCACGGCAGTGCCTGACGCCAAAATCTATGCCGGCGATGTGCCACGGTCGGTTGTGACAAAAGCGTTGCGCGATGGGGCGGCGGAAGCGTTCGGGACAGATGCGGCGCAGTTCGGGCTGACCACGCCATACCCTGCTGACGTGCAAAAGGAACGCGAAGCTGATCTGTTGGCCGCGCACTGCTATGCCATGCCCGCTGACGCGATGGGTGGCATGGTCGAGGCGCAGCGCTTGCGCGATGCCGTGCTGGCCCAGGCAGCGTTGACCGCTTTGCGCGAAACCGGCGGGCCGGTGGCCGTAATCACCGGGGTGGAACATGCGCGCACCGATATCGGGGTGCCCGCGCTGATCCGGCAAGCACAGCCGGGGGTGACAGTGCTGTCCATCGGGCAGCTGGAGCAGGTGCCCACAGGGAGGCCGCCCCATCATTTGTGGATCGTGACCGATGGCGTGGCCGACCGGGGCGATCCTTGTGAGGTGTTCGGGTCGACCGAAGGCTGATGCAAGGTTGAGTTTGCGCCCGCGCCCCCCTACACCAAGGGTGGACCGGACAAGCGGAGCCTTCTGATGCTGGCCGACAAGCGCATCCTATTGATCATCGGGGGCGGCATCGCCGCCTATAAGGCGCTGGAACTGATCCGGCTGTTGCGCAAGGCGGGCGCGGCGGTGACGCCTGTGCTGACCAAAGCGGCGGGCGAATTCGTGACGCCGCTGTCGGTTTCCGCGCTGGCCGGAGAGAAGGTTTACACGCAACTGTTCGACCTGACGGATGAGGCTGAAATGGGCCATATCCAACTGTCCCGCGTGGCGGATCTGCTGGTGGTCGCCCCGGCGACGGCGGACCTGATGGCCAAGATGGCGCAGGGGCGGGCGGATGATCTGGCCTCCACCCTGCTTTTGGCGACGGATACCCCTGTTATGGTGGCCCCGGCGATGAATGTGCGGATGTGGCAGAACCCGGCGACGCAGCGGAATATCGCAGTGTTGCAAGGGGATGGCGTCCGGTTCATCGGCCCAGATGAGGGCGAGATGGCCTGCGGTGAATACGGCCCCGGCCGGATGGCGGAACCAGTGGCGATCGTTGCGGCGATCCAAGCCGCGCTGGCGTCGGGGCCGTTGACCGGGCGGCATGTGCTGGTGACATCGGGGCCGACGCATGAACCGATTGATCCGGTGCGATATATAGCCAACCGATCCTCCGGCGCGCAGGGTACGGCGATTGCCGCCGCGCTGCGCGATCTGGGGGCGCGGGTGACCTTTGTGACAGGGCCTGCAACTGTGCCACCGCCCGCGGGAGTGTATGTGGTGCGGGTGGAAACTGCGCGGGAAATGCTGGCGGCGGTCGAGGCGGCGCTGCCTGCGGACGCCGCCGTAATGGCGGCGGCGGTGGCGGATTGGCGAGTGGCCGAGGAATCGCAGAGCAAGATCAAGAAGGTGGCGGGGGCGGCTGTGCCTGTACTGAGCTTTGCCGAGAACCCCGATATCCTGAAGACGGTCGCGCAATCGCTGACCCAACGCCCGCGTCTCGTAGTGGGGTTCGCGGCAGAGACCGATGACGTGCTGGCCCATGCGCAGGCCAAGCTGGCGCGCAAGGGATGCGATTGGATCGTGGCCAATGATGTATCGCCCGAAACCGGGATCATGGGCGGGGCCGAGAATGCGGTGACGCTGATTTCCGCGGCAGGATCAGAGGCTTGGCCGCGCCTGCCAAAGGATGAGGTGGCGCGCAGGCTGGCTCTGCGGATTGCGGCGGCGCTGGCGTGAAGACAAAATTCTTTGAAGAATTTTGCCAAGAATTTTCGAAAATTCTTGGGTTCAGGAGGGGTGAATGACGCCGGTGCTGAAAATCCTGTGGGAGGACTGGGCGGATCGCGCCCTTGGCCTGCCCGCCTATGAAACGCCCGGCGCGGCGGGGGCCGACCTGCGCGCCAACCTGCCCCCCGAACAGCGCGCAGCGGGCTTTACGCTGGCCCCGATGCAGCGGGCGATTGTGCCGACGGGGCTGCGGGTGGAAATCCCCTTTGGGTTCGAGATGCAGATCCGGCCCCGGTCGGGCCTTGCCCTGAAGCATGGGATCACCCTGCCCAACACGCCCGGCACCATCGACAGCGATTATCGCGGGCCTTTGGGGGTGGCGCTGGTCAACCTGGGCGATGCGCCCTATGTCATCGCCCATGGCGACAGGGTGGCGCAGATGATTGTGGCCCCGGTTATTCAGGTGGGATTTCAAGTGGTTGACAGCCTGACAGATACGGCGCGGGGCGAAGGTGGCTTCGGGTCCACGGGGACGCGATGATCCTTGTTCTGGCGATGGCGGGAGCGCTCTGGGGGATCGGGGCGCTGATGAAGGTGCCTGCATCGGTGCGGTTCGGGATGCTGGCCTTGCTGTGGGCGGCGGTGGTGGGGCTGCATGTGGCGCTGCCGGACGCGCATCCGCTGCGGATGGCCACGGGGGGCGCGCCGCAGGGCTGGGTGGCGCTGGGGATCATCGCGGCGCTGGCGCTGGCCTATCGGGCTGGGCTGCGGCGACTGCGCGCGAAGGTGGCCCCTGCGGCGGCGCAAGCGCCGTCAGGTGCCTTTCGCCCGGCGGAACTGGATCGCTATGCGCGGCATATCATGCTGCGGGAAATCGGCGGGCCGGGGCAAAGAAAGCTGAAGGATTCCAAGGTATTGGTCATCGGTGCCGGGGGATTGGGATCGCCGGCGCTGCTCTATCTGGCGGGGGCCGGGGTGGGGATTCTGGGCTTTGTCGATGATGACATGGTGGATGGATCGAACCTGCAACGCCAGATCATCCATGCCGATCAGCGCATCGGGATGCCCAAGGTGTTTTCCGCCGAGATCGCGCTGCGCGCGCTGAACCCATTCATCGAATTGCGCCCCTATCACCGGCGGCTGGATGAGGCGGCGGCGCGGGCGCTGTTTGCCGACTATGACCTGATCCTGGATGGGACCGACAATTTCGACACCCGATACATGGTGAACCGGGTTGCGGTGGAACTGGGCAAGCCTTTGATTTCCGGCGCAATCACGCAATGGGAGGGGCAGTTGTCGCTGTTTGATCCGGCCCATGGCACGCCCTGCTATGAATGCGTCTTTCCCACCCGCCCGGCACCGGGGATGGTGCCCAGCTGCGCCGAGGCGGGGGTGGCGGCCCCCCTGCCCGGCGTGATCGGCGCGATGATGGCGATGGAGGCGGTCAAGCAGATCACCGACGCGGGTGAGGGGTTGCGCGGGCGATTGATGATCCATGATGCGCTGTATGCCGAGACGCGGGTGATCGGGATCACGGCGCGCGCCGATTGCCCGGTTTGCGGCGCAAAGGGTTGAGAACGCAGGGTTTACGGTCGGGTTTTGGCGCAGAAGGCAGTGCCGCTGCCGGTGCAGCACGTTGGTGCAGACGGCTGTGCATACGCGCGCTGCACATACCTGCAATTAACCTTAACGCCGCGTGAAAAAGGGGCCCGGCCCACACTGGACAGCGCCCCGGCAGCGCACCATAGTCTTGCGCCAGAAACGTGACGATCCAACCGGGAGAACGACCGATGAAGCTGATTGCATGGGCCTCTGGCCTGTCGCTTGCCCTTGGCCTGACAGCCACCGCAACCTTTGCACAAGACGTGCCCGATCTGGCGGGGCGTGAGGTGGTGGTGGTGACCGAAAACGCCTATCCGCCGCTGCAATTTCTGGATGCGTCCGGCACCGCTGTGGGTTGGGAATATGACGCGATGGCGGAAATCGCCAAGCGGCTGAACATCACGGTGAAGTACGAAAACATCTCGTGGGATGCGATGATCCCGGCCGTGTCGGAAGGGCAGTTTGATCTGGGCATGACGGGGATCACGATCCGCGATGACCGCAAGGACAAGGTCGATTTCTCGGACGCCTATATGCGGTCTGAAATGCTGATGATGGTGCGCGGGGATGAGGCGCGCTTCACCGACGCGGCCAGCTTTGGCGCCAACCCCGATCTGCTGATGGCGGCCCAGCCCGGTACCACGCCGTTCTATGTGGGTGTCTATGAGGTGCTGGACGGGAATGAGGAAAACGCCCGGATCGTGAAGTTCGAAACCTTTGGCGCGGGGCTTGAGGCGTTGAAGGCCGGGGATGTGGACCTTGTGCTGTCGGACAGCACCGCCGCCAATGGCTATGTCGCCGGGTCTGAAGGGGCGCTGAAGATCATCGGATCGCCGCTGGGCGCCGAGGATTTCGGGTTCATTTTCCCGAAGGGTTCCGATCTGGTGGCCCCGATGAATGCGGCGATTGCGAGCATGAAGGCAGATGGCACGCTGGATGCGCTGAACACCAAATGGTTCCTTGAATACAAGATGGGCGAGTGAGCCAGTCTGTTCCTGAAAAGGGGGCCCCGGTCGCAATGCCGGGGCCTTTCGCATGACCCCTAACCCGAAACTGGAAAACGACTTTCCCTGGTGGCTGCTGATCGTGGTCGGCCTTGGCATCTGGCTGTTCTACGAGGTCTGGGCCAATGCGGACTATTCCGCCGTGATGGCCACGCTGTCGCGCGGCATTGCAATCACGATCATGGTGTCGGTCGTGGGTTATGCCGGGGCTTGCCTTCTGGGCCTTGGGCTGGCGGTCGGGTGTCTTTCGCGGTTCCTGATCCTGCGGCAGTTGTGCCGGTTCTATATCGAGGTGATGCGCGGCGTTCCGATCATCGTGCTGCTCTTGTATGTGGCCTTCGTGCTGTCGCCCCTTGTGGTGGCGGGGTGGAATGCGGTGGCGGAGCCCATCGGGCTGGACCCGATCCGCACGCGGGATTTTCCATTGCTGTGGCGGGCGGTGCTGGCGCTGGTGCTGGCCTATGCGGCCTTTCTGGCCGAGATCTTCCGCGCAGGTTTGCAGGCGGTGGATGAGGGGCAAGTGGAGGCGGCCAAGGCGCTGGGCCTGAACGGGTGGCAGCGGTTCCGGCATATCACCTTCCCGCAGGCCTTCCGGATGATCCTGCCGCCCCTGGGCAATGATTTCGTGGCGATGGTGAAGGACAGCTCACTGGTGAGCGTGCTGGGCGTGGGGGATATCACGCAACTGGCCAAGGTCACGGCGGCCGGGAATTTCAAGTATTTCGAGACCTATAACGTGGCCGCGCTGATTTATCTGACGATGACAATCGGGCTGAGCCTGTTGATGCGGCGGCTGGAGCGACGGTTGAAATCGCGCGAGGAACGGTAGGCCGAACCGGGGGCCAGCCCCCGGACCCCCGGGGTATTTTTGCCAAGATGAAGCAGCAGGGCGCGCTTTGGGCGTTGGGGGTGGACGTTCCCCCCGGCCCTGCCTAGCTTCCAATGCAAAGGAGACCCCATCCCATGACCAATCCCCTGCTTGCCCCCTGGACTGCTGACTTTGGCTTGCCACCTTTTACCGCCATCACGGATGCCGATTTCGGCCCGGCCTTTGATGTTGCGCTGGCCGAGGCGCGGGCGGCGGTGGCGGGGATTGCGGATCAGGCGGAGGCGCCGACCTTCGCAAATACCATCGCGGCGCTGGAACTGGCGGAGGGGAGCCTCGATCGGGTGTCGGGGGTGTTCTACAACCTTGCGGGCGCGGACAGCACGGAGGCGCGTGAGGCTTTGATGCGCGATCTGGCCCCGAAGATGAGCGCCTTTGCATCGGAAGTGACGAACAACAAGGCGCTGTTCGCGCGCATTGATGATCTGTGGGCGCGGCGGGATGCGTTGGGGCTGGAGCCGGAGCAGATGCGGGTGCTGACGCTGTACCGGCGGATGTTCGTCCGGTCGGGCGCGGAGTTGGAGGGGGCGGCGGCGGAACGGCTGACGGAGGTGAAGGCGCGGCTGGCGGTGCTGGGGACGCAGTTTTCGCAGAACCTTCTGGCGGATGAGCGGGAGTGGTTCATGCAACTGGCCGAGGAGGACTTGGCCGGGCTGCCGGATTTCGTGGTGGATGCCGCGCGGGCGGCGGGCAAGGAGCGGGGGCAGAACGGGCCGGTGGTCACGCTGAGCCGGTCGCTGATCGTGCCGTTCCTGCAATTCTCGCCCCGGCGAGAATTGCGGCGCGTGGCCTATGAGGCCTGGGTCGCGCGGGGGGCGAACGGCAACGCCCATGATAACCGCGCGATTGCGGCGGAGATCCTTGGCTTGCGCGAGGAGCGGGCGAAGCTGTTGGGCTATGACAGCTTTGCCGCCTTCAAGCTGGAACCCGAAATGGCCAAGACGCCCGGCGCGGTGCGCGATCTGCTGATGCGGGTGTGGGAGCCGGCTAAGCGCAAAGCCTTGGCCGATGCGGCGGTGCTGGAGGCGATGCTCGTGGCGGATGGCGCGGCGGGGCCGTTGGAGCCGTGGGATTGGCGGTTCTATTCCGAGCGGCGGCGCATGGCCGAGCATGATCTGGATGAGGCGGCGCTGAAGCCTTACCTGGGGTTGGAGGCGATGCTGGGCGCGATGTTCGGCTGTGCCAGCCGTCTGTTCGGGCTGGAATTTCGCGAGATTGCGGGACCGTTCTATCACCCCGATGTGCGGGGCTGGGAGGTGACGCGGGGCGGCGCGCATGTGGCGGTGTTTATGGGCGATTACTTTGCGCGATCCTCGAAACGGTCGGGTGCGTGGTGTTCGGCGATGCGGTCGCAGCGCAAGCTGGGCGGGGATCAGCGGCCCATCGTGGTGAACGTGTGCAATTTCGCCAAGGGTGAGCCGAGCCTGTTGTCCTGGGATGATGCGCGGACGCTGTTCCATGAGTTTGGCCATGCGCTACATCAGATGCTGTCAAACGTGACGCATGGGTTCATTTCGGGGACGAGCGTCGCGCGCGATTTCGTGGAACTGCCAAGCCAGTTGTATGAACACTGGCTGGAGGTTCCTGCGGTGCTGGAGCAATACGCCCGGCATTGGCAAACGGGCGAGGCAATGCCCGCCGACATGCGGGCGAGGCTTCTGGCGGCGGGGACTTATGATCAGGGCTTTGGGACGGTGGAGTTTGTCTCCTCGGCCCTTGTTGATCTGGCCTTCCATGAGGGGGCGGCGCCGGTGGATCCGATGGCGAAGCAGGCCGAAGTGCTGGAGGAATTGGGGATGCCGCGCGCGATAAGGATGCGGCACGCCACGCCGCATTTCGCGCATGTGTTTTCCGGCGACGGATATTCGGCGGGCTATTATTCCTACATGTGGTCGGAAGTGATGGATGCCGATGCCTTTGCGGCCTTTGAGGAGGCGGGCGATCCGTTCCACCCGGAAACGGCGGCCCGGCTAGAGAAGCATATCCTAAGCGCGGGCGGGTCGGAGGAGGCGGAGGTGCTGTATACCCGCTTCCGGGGCCGGATGCCGGGGGTGGAGGCGCTGCTCAAGGGGCGCGGGCTGTTGGAGGCCGCCTGATCATCGGGCGTCATGGGCTGGTATCTGCCGATGCGGGGTGATTTATTGCCCCGCGACGCGAGGAGAGACAGGCATGACATTCGGCACCAATATCCGCACCTATTGGCAAGGGCGCTGGCACGAGGGTGACATCGCGGTGATGAAGGCCGCGGATCATGGCATCTGGCAGGGGTCTTCGGTCTTTGACGGGGCGCGGATGTTTGACGGGCTGGTGCCCGATCTGGCGAAACATTGCGCGCGGGTGAATGACAGCGCGCGGGCGCTGATGATCACGCCGACGATGGAACCGGGCGAGATGGAGGCGGTGATCCGCGAAGGCTTGCGCGCCTATGGGCGCGGGGCGGCGGTCTATGTGCGGCCGATGTATTGGGCGCTGGACGGGTCTGATCTGGGGGTGGCCCCGGCCGAAGGGGCGACGGGGTTTGCGATCAGTCTGGAGCAGGTGGCGATGCCTGCGGCCGAATTCCAGACGACGGTGACGCGGACACGGTTCCGCCGCCCGGTGCTGGAGGACAATGTCTGCAACGCCAAGGCGGGGTGTCTGTATCCCAACAACGCTCGGATGCTGGTGGAGGCCAAGGCCAAGGGTTTTGGCAATGCGCTGGTGGCCGATGCGATGGGCAATCTGGCGGAAAGCGCCACGGCGAATGTGTTTCTGGTGAAGGATGGGGCGCTGTTCACGCCGATCCCGAACGGCACCTTTCTGGCGGGCATCACGCGGGCGCGGCACATCGCCAATGCCCGCGCGGCGGGGATCGAGGTGCATGAGACGGTGCTGAGTTTTGAGGATGCGCATTCAGCGGATGAGGTGTTCCTGTCGGGGAATTTCGCCAAGGTCACATCGGTGCGGGCCTTTGACGGGACCGAGTACCGCAGCCGCGCGGTGACGGAGCGGATGCGCGGGCTGTATATGGACTGGGCGGCGTCGCAGCCGATGTGACGGGGGCGAAATCTGACGCAGGTTTCGCGACGGAATTTGACGCAAATTCCGGGGATGGTAACGGGATAGCCCGGTCTGGCGCAGGGCGCGCAGAGTTTGCGTCAAACTCCGTCGCGGTTTTTGCGTCAAAAACCGCTCTCTTGCGCGCCGCTTGCCGCCGCCTATGATTGGCGGCTTCAAGGAGTAAGACATGCGGAAATTCCTCGTCATCCTGGATGACACGCGCGAATGCCTGAACGCGATGCGCTTTGCCGCCTTGCGGGCGGCCCATACGGGCGGGGGGGTGACCATCCTGTCGATCATCCCGCCGGAAGAGTTTCAGCACTGGATGGGCGTGGCCGATCTGATGCGGGCCGAGGCGCGGGAACGGATCGAGGCGCATTTCGAGGTGTTTGCCAAATGGATGCGTGATCGGCAGGGAATCAACCCGGAGCTGATCATCCGTGAGGGCGATCCGGTGAACGAGATACTCGCGCAGGTGAAAGAAGACCCCGAGATCGGGATTCTGGTGCTGGGCGCGGGAACAGAAAAGGCGGGGCCGGGGCCGTTGGTCACGTTGATGAGCCGGAATTCCGGCAACCTGCCCATTCCGATCACCATCGTTCCGGGCGACATGTCAAAGGAACGGCTGGAAGCCATTACCTGATCATGCTGCACCGCAGCGAGAATCGGTGACAGGCGCGTACATCTTTGGCAGACTGTGGACGGGGAGGACTGAACAAGGAGCATGAGCATGCGCCCTTTGTCGCCTTTGCCGCTGCGCGCGATCCGGCCGCGCCCCTATTCCATCTTCCTGCCCGCGCCCCTGCGCCTGCTGATGCGGAGGGCCACCCATCCGCTGCGATGCCGGGCCGTCCTGTCGCAGATGTATGCCTATTGGGAGCCGTGATCGGGCAGCGGAGCTCGGATTAGAACCGTTCCAAACTTGACAGCGCGCGGGCCAAGGCGCATATCCGAGGGAAGTTGTCGGACAAGCCCCCCGGAGGTGGCGATATGTTCATCCAGACCGAATCCACGCCGAACCCTGCCACGCTGAAATTCCTGCCGGGCCAGACCGTGCTGGAATTGGGCACTGCCGATTTCCCGAATGCGGAAGCGGCCGAGAAATCCCCGCTGGCGCGGCGCATCTTCGCGACGGGTGGCGTTGCTGGCGTGTTCTTTGGCACGGATTTTGTGACCGTGACCAAGACCGAAGCCGTGGAATGGGATCATGTGAAGCCCGCGATTCTGGGCGCGATCATGGAACATTACCAATCGGGCGCGGCCGTGATTGAGGGTGAGGGCGCGGCGGGTGGCCATGCCGAACATACCGGCGAAGATGGCGACATCGTGCGCCAGATCAAGGAACTGTTGGATACCCGCGTGCGGCCCGCCGTGGCGCAGGATGGTGGCGACATCACGTTCCACGGCTTTGACCGGGGCGTGGTTTATCTGCACATGCAGGGCGCTTGCGCCGGTTGCCCGTCTTCGACCCTGACGCTGAAGATGGGGATCGAGAACCTGCTGCGCCATTACATTCCCGAAGTGCTGGAAGTCCGCCCCGTCGCGGCCTGATCCTTCGTGCAGCCCTGCATCCTTGCCTTTGACACATCGGCCGCGCATTGCGCGGCCGCTTTGCTGGTGGGCGACCGGATCGTGGCATCCAGTTTTGAGCCGATGGAAAAGGGGCAGGCCGAACGCCTGCTGCCTTTATGCGAGGATTTGCTGGCGGCGGCGGGGCTGGGCTGGCGCGACCTGACGGCGCTGGCCGTGGGCACGGGGCCGGGGAATTTCACCGGGGTGCGGATTGCCGTGGCAGCGGCGCGGGGATTGGCGCTGTCGCTTGGCGTGCCCGCCATCGGTGTGACGCGGCTGGAAGCACTGGCCTATGGCCTGCGCCGCCCGCTGACGGTGGTCGAGGATGCGCGGCGGGGTGAGGTGTATGTGCAGGAATACGACGGCGCGGGTGGAGAGGCGCGGCTGACGGAAATCACCGCCCTGCCCCATGAGACGGCGATGCGGGATTTTGTGGGGTCTGCCGCTGCGCTGGCGGCAGAGGTGACAGGGGGGCGGATGGTGACGCAGACCCTGCCGCTGACCCATGCGATGGCCTTTATCGCGGCAGCGCGCGAGGGCGTGCAGCCGCGCCCCGCCCCATTCTACTTGCGCGGGGCGGACGCGGCGCCGCCGTCGGACCCACCGCCAGTGATCCTGCCATGACGCCCGGCGCCCTTGCCGCGCTGCATGCGCGCTGCTTTATCACCCCGCGCCCGTGGGATGAGGGGGAGTTCGCAGATTTCCTTGCCGATCCGCTGGCCTTCCTGCTGGTCGAAGGGGATGCGGGGTTCTTGCTCGGCCGGGTGGTGGCGGGCGAGGCGGAATTGCTGACGCTGGCTGTCGCACCCGAAGCGCGGCGGCGCGGGCTGGGGCGCAAGCTGCTGTCGCGGTTCATCTATCAGGCGCGGCTGCGGGCGGCCGAGACCGCCTTTCTGGAAGTGGCCGAAGACAATGCCGCCGCGCGGCATTTGTATTTGGCGGTGGGTTTTGGCGAATCCGGTCGGCGCAGAGGGTATTACTATGCCCCTGATGGCACCCGCAGTGATGCGCTGGTGATGGTGCGGTCGCTCTGATCGCGGGTTTCCGTTACGTAACGCGCCAGATTTTTGATCAGAAGATCAAATCGCCCCATGCCACCTCGCAAAGAGGTGTTGACCCGCTTTGGGGAATCCGCCCTAAACTAGCGCCATGCGCCCCGGACCATTGGCATGGGATTCCGGCCTGAGGGACGTTGAGCGACAAGAAACGACCATAACGATAACCGGGAGATTATAATGACCCTGATGAAGCATTTCCTCGGCGCGGCGGCGACGCTGGCGCTGACCGCGGGTGTTGCCGCGGCTGAACCTGCGATCATCTTCGACCTTGGCGGCAAGTTCGACAAATCCTTCAACGAAGCGGCCTTCAACGGCGCAGAGCGTTGGGCACAGGAGACGGGCGGCACCTACAAGGAATTGGAGATGCAGGACGAAGCGCAGCGCGAGCAGGCGCTGCGGAGCCTTGCGAATTCGGGTGCGAACCCGGTGGTGATGACCGGCTTTGCCTTTGGTGATGTGCTGTCCAAGGTGGCACCGGAATTCCCCGACACCAAATTCGCCATTGTCGACATGGTGGTGGAACAGCCCAACGTGAAATCGGTCGTGTTCAACGAACATGAAGGGTCTTACCTTGTGGGCATGATGGCCGGTCTGGCATCGAAGTCGGGCACCGTCGGGTTTATTGGTGGGATGGACATTCCGCTGATCCGCAAATTCGGCTGTGGTTATGCGCAGGGCGTGAAGGCCGTGAACCCGGATGCAACCGTGGTTCTGAACATGACCGGCACCACCCCCGCCGCGTGGAATGATCCGGTGAAGGGCGCAGAACTTGCCAAGGGCCAGAAGGCACAGGGCGCGGATGTGATCTATGCTGCCGCTGGTGGCACGGGCGTGGGCATCCTGCAGGCCGCTGCCGATGAAGGCATCCTGTCGATCGGCGTGGACAGCAACCAGAACTACATGCACCCCGGTTCGGTGCTGACCTCGATGCTCAAGCGCGTGGATAACGCGGTGTACGAAGCCTTCAAGGAAGGCGTCGATCTGAAGCCGGGCATCAACGTCATGGGTCTGGCCAATGACGGCGTGGGCTATGCGATGGATGAAAACAACGCCTCGCTGGTGACTGCTGAAATGCAGGCCACGGTCGATGCGGCGGCGGAAAAGATCAAATCGGGCGAGTTGATGGTGCATGACTACATGTCCGACAACACCTGCCCTGCGGCGACGTTCTGATCGGCTGATCTGACACAACCGGATGCCGCGCCAAACCCTTGGCGCGGCATCTGTGCAAGTATGGGACCGAACCCGCAACAAGACGGGTGCCGGGAACAGGGGGAACGAAATGGCGGATGCACGTTATGCCATCGAGTTGAAGGGCATATCCAAGGCCTTTGGCACGGTGCAGGCCAACAAGGACATCCATATCGCTGTGCCCAAGGGCACGATCCACGGGATCATCGGCGAGAATGGCGCGGGCAAGTCGACGCTGATGTCGATCCTTTACGGTTTCTATCGCGCCGATTCGGGCGAGATTTTCATCAACGGCAAAGCCACCACCATCCCCGACAGCCAGAGCGCCATCCGCGCCGGCATCGGGATGGTGTTTCAGCATTTCAAGCTGGTTCAGAATTTCACCGTGCTGGAAAACGTGGTGCTGGGCGCGGAAGAGGGCGCTTTGCTGGCAGGGTCGCTGTCCAAGGCGCGCAAGGTGCTAGAAGACCTGAGTCGGGAATATGAACTGGATGTCGATCCGGATGCGGTGATCGAAGATCTGTCGGTGGGCCATCAGCAGCGGGTGGAAATCCTGAAGGCGCTGTATCGGCAGGCCGATATCCTGATTCTGGATGAACCGACCGGTGTGCTGACACCCGCCGAGGCGGATCACCTGTTCCGCATCCTGCGGGGACTGCGCGATCAGGGAAAGACGATCATCCTGATCACCCACAAACTGCGCGAGATCATGGAAACCACCGACAATGTCAGCGTCATGCGGCGCGGCACCATGGTGGGCACCGTCAAGACCGCCGAGACGGACCCTGCGGCCTTGGCCGAATTGATGGTGGGCCGCAAGGTGCGGCTTGAGGTGGAAAAGAAGCCCGCCCTTCTGGGCAAGGTCGTGCTGAAGGTCGAAGACCTGCGGGTACGCGATGAGCACGGGGTGGAGCGGCTGAAAGGCGTCAGCTTTGAGGTGCGGTCGGGCGAGATTCTGGGCATTGCCGGGGTGGCGGGGAACGGGCAATCGGAACTGCTGGAGGCGCTGGGGGGTATTGCCAAGGCCACGGGGCGGATCACGCTGAACGGGGCCGATCTGCCGCTTTCGGGCAAGGGCGCGAATGGGCGTTCGCGCCGCGCGGCGGGCATCGCCCATGTGCCAGAGGATCGACAGGCGCTTGGCCTGATCATGGATTTCACCGCGTGGGAGAATGTGGCCTTCGGCTATCACAACGCGCCGGAGTATCAGAAGAACGCACTGTTCATGGATAACAACGCCATGCGTGCCGATACCGAACGGAAGATGGCCACCTTTGACGTGCGCCCGCCCATCCCGACGCTTGCCGCCAAGAACTTTTCCGGCGGCAACCAGCAAAAGATCGTGGTCGCCCGCGAAATCGAGCGGAACCCAGACCTGTTGCTGATTGGTCAGCCGACACGAGGGGTGGATATCGGGGCGATCGAATTCATTCACAAGCAGATCGTGGCGCTACGCGATCAGGGAAAGGCGATCCTGTTGGTCAGCGTGGAGCTGGACGAGATTCGCAGCCTGTCAGACCGCATCGCCGTGATGTTCGACGGCAATATCATGGGTGTCCGCGATCCGGAGACGACCGATGAACGCGATCTGGGGCTGTTGATGGCGGGCATCGCCGAAGGCAGCAAAGGGGAGGCCGCCTGATGGAACGCTTGCCAAGATGGGCGGATGTGGTGCTGGTGCCGCTGGTCAGCCTGATGCTGGCCGCGCTGATTGCAGCGCTGGTGATTTTGGCCATCGGGCAAGACCCGTGGGAAGCGATCACCGTGATGGTCAACGGATCAGTGATGAATTCCTATGGCTGGGGCTATACGCTCTATTACGCCACGTCGTTCATGTTTACCGGGCTCGCGGTGACCGTTGCCTTTCATGCAAGCCTCTTCAACATCGGGGGTGAGGGGCAGGCGCAGCTGGGCGGTCTGGGCGTGGCGATGGCCTGCCTGTTCATTCCGTGGCCGCATTGGTCGCTGGCGCTGCTGGGCGCCGCGATGGCGGCAGCGCTGTTCGGCGCGGCATGGGCGGCGATACCGGCCTATCTGCAGGCGCGGCGGGGCAGCCATATCGTGATCACCACGATCATGTTCAATTACATCGCGGCGGCGGTGCTGATCTATCTGCTGGTGGATGTGCTGCGCCCGGCTGGCCAGATGGACCCGGCGACGGCGCGGTTTCCGGAAACGGTGCAACTGCCGACGCTGAACCAAATCCCCGGTTTCAATCTGTTCTTCACATCGAATGTGCCGGCCAATGTGACGCTGTTCATCGCGCTGGCGATGGCGGTGGCGGTCTGGGCGCTGCTGTGGCGGACGCGGCTGGGCTATGCGATCCGCGCCTTTGGCAAATCTGAGGCGGCGGCGAAATATGCGGGCATCAGCCCGTTCCGCATCATCATGGTGACGATGCTGATTTCCGGCGGGCTGGCCGGGATGATGGCCATCAACAACGTGATGGGTGAGGCGGAACGTCTGTTGCAGAATTCCGCTTCCGGCGCGGGGTTCATCGGGATTGCGGTGGCGCTGATGGGGCGCAACCATCCGGTAGGCGTGGTGCTGGCGGCGCTTTTGTTCGGGTTCCTGTTCCAAGGCGGTGCGGAACTGGGCCTTTGGACCAAAATCCCCATTGAGATGCGCACCGTGGTGCAGGGATTGGTGATCCTGTTCACCGGGGCGCTGGATGTGATGGTGCGGATGCTGCTGACCTGGGTCTTCAACCTGTTCCGGGGTGGACGTGTCGCGAAGGGGGCTGCGTGATGGATTACGCGACACTGCTGCAAATCCTTGATTCCACGCTGCGGCTGGCGACGCCTTTGCTGTTTGCCTGTCTGGCGGGGCTGTATTCGGAACGGGCGGGGATCTTCGACATCGGGCTGGAAGGCAAGATGCTGATGGCGGCGATGGCGTCCGCCTCAGTCGCGTTTCTGACGGGTTCGGTCTGGTTGGGGATGTTTGCGGGGATGCTGGCATCGGTGATGCTGGCGGGGCTGCATGGGCTGGCGTCGATCACGTTCCGGGGCAATCAGCTGATTTCCGGGGTGGCGCTGAACTTCGTGTCCTCCGGCATCACCGTGCTGATCGCGCAGCGCCTGTTCGGGCAAGGGGGGCGGACGCCGCCTTTGGCGGGCGATGCGCGGTTTTCGGCCATCACCCTGCCCTTTGCTGAAGAATTGCGCGGCGTGCCGGTGCTGGGGCCGCTGTATTACGAGGTGATCTCGGGTCATCCGCTGCTGGTCTATGTGGCGCTGCTGACGGTGCCGCTGACGTGGTGGGTGCTGTATCGTACGCGGTTCGGGCTGCGGCTCAGGGCGGTGGGGGAAAACCCGGCGGCAGTGGATACGGCGGGGATTTCCGTGGTGGGCCTGCGCTTTGCCGCGGTGGCGATCACCGGTATCCTGTGCGGGCTGGCCGGGGCCTATATGGCGACCGCGCTACAAGCGGGCTTTGGGCGCGAGATGACGGCGGGGCGCGGATATATCGCGCTTGCCGCGCTGATCTTTGCCAAATGGCGCCCGGTGGCGGCGCTGTGGGCTTGCCTTCTGTTCGGGTTCTTCCAAGCGCTGGCGCTACGGCCTGACGTGGTGGAGGCGGTGGTGCAAGTCAAGATCCCGGTGCCGTTCCTGGATGCCCTGCCCTATGTTCTGACGGTTCTGGTGCTGGCGGGGTTTGTCGGCAAGGCCATTCCGCCGCGCGCGGGGGGGGAGCCTTATGTCAAAGAGCGTTGAGGAACTGGCGACCCTTGTCCGGTCACGGGCGGGGGATGCGCCTGTCCGTCTGGGGCTGATCCTTGGGTCGGGGCTAGGGCATCTGGCGGGAACGGTGGATGGCGTGGCGATCCCTTATGGCGATCTGCCGGGATTTCCCCATGCGGGGGTATCGGGGCACAACCCAAACCTTGTGATCGGTGATCTGGAAGGGGTGCGCGTGGCGGTGTTCGGCGCGCGTGAGCATTACTATGAAAACGGCAATCCGGGCGCGATGCGGCCAGCGCTGGAGTTGCTAAAGGCGCTGGGGGCTGAGGCGCTGATTGCCACCAATGCGGCGGGTTCCCTGCGGGCGGATATTCAGCCCGGCGATCTGATGCTGCTGTCGGACCATATCAACTTTTCTGGGCTGAACCCGCTGATCGGCGAGCGGACGGATGCGCGTTTCGTGCCGATGGGCGATGCCCATGACCCCGCCCTGCGCGCCGCCCTGCGGGCGAGTGCGGCGGCCGAAGGCGTGGCGCTGCCGGAAGGGGTGTATGCCTGGTATTCCGGGCCATCGTTTGAGACGCCCGCCGAAATCCGCGCGATCCGCACGCTGGGCGGCGATGCGGTGGGGATGTCGACAGTGCCGGAGGTGATCCTCGCGCGGTTCCTGGGCCTGCGGGTGGCGGCGATTTCGACCATCACCAACATGGCGGCGGGCCTGTCGGATGAGAAGATCAGCCATGAGCATACCAAGGCCATGGCGCCGCTGGGTGCGGCAAAACTGGAACGGGTGCTGCGGCATTTCCTGCGACATCTGCGATGAGGCGGGCCTGCGTTTGACATCGTGGCCAAAGGCGCGCAACCCTTTGGCTTGATTGCCGCTTCCTTCCTCCGGCCTTGCCCATGCAGCTTTACCTTCCGATTGCCGAGGTATCGGTCAACGCCTTCCTCCTTTTGGGGTTGGGCGGAATCGTGGGCTTTCTGTCGGGCATGTTTGGCGTGGGCGGCGGGTTTCTGATCACGCCCCTGCTGTTTTTCATCGGCGTGCCGCCTGCGGTGGCGGTGGCGACGGGGGCCAATCAGGTGGTCGCCTCCTCCGTTTCGGGCGTGCTGGCGCAGGTGCGGCGCAAGGCGGTGGATTTCCACATGGGCACAGTGCTGTTGATCGGCGGGATGGCCGGGTCAGTCGTGGGCATCTGGGTGTTCCAATGGATGACGCGGCTGGGGCAGGTCGATCTGTTCGTGCAGCTGTCCTATGTGCTGTTTTTGGGTCTGATCGGGGCGATGATGCTGCAGGAGAGCCTGCGGTCGTGGTTCCGATCGCAGAAGGGTGGCCCTGTCAGGCGGTCGCATGTGCATACGTGGGTGCATGGCCTGCCGCTGAAGATGAAGTTCCGCGCGTCGGGGCTGTATATCAGTGTGCTGCCGCCGCTTGCGGTGGGGGCGCTGGTCGGGTTTCTGGCGGCGATCATGGGGGTGGGCGGCGGTTTCGTCATGGTGCCTGCGATGATCTATCTGCTGGGGATGCCCACCAAAGTTGTCGTCGGCACGTCGCTGTTCCAGATCATCTTTGTCACAGCCTTCACCACGCTGATGCACGCGGTGACAAGCCAGACGGTAGATATCCTGCTGGCTTTCCTGCTGATCGTGGGGGGCGTGATCGGGGCTCAGATCGGCACCAGTATCGGGGTGCGGCTGAAGGCCGAACAGTTGCGGATCCTGCTGGCACTTTTGGTGCTGGCGGTGTCGGTCAAGATCGCGCTGGATCTGCTGTTGCGGCCGTCTGAGCTATACTCCGTCGTGCCGGGGATATTGCCATGAGGTGGGTTGTGCTGGCCCTTGCGTTGCTGCCTCTGCCCGCGCTGGCGGCGGAAAGCATCGTGGCAGGGTTAAGCCAGAACCGTGTGTCGATCACCGCCGATTTCGATGGGTCGGAAATCCTGATCTATGGGGCCGTAAAGCGCAACGCGCCCGCGCCGGAGGAGCCGATCGAGGTGATCATCACCGTCGAAGGCCCGGCGACGCCCGTCACCATCCGCAAAAAGGACAGGCGGGTGGGGATCTGGATCAATACCGAAGCGGTCGAGGTGGATGCCGCGCCCAGTTTCTATGCGGTGGCGACAACCGGGCCGTTGCGGCATATCCTGTCGGAAACCGAAGACCTGCGCCACCGCGTCACCCTGCCCCGCGTGATCCGCACCGTGGGTGCCGCAACAGAGGCGGGCGGGCCGGACGCCTTCATCGACGCGATGCAGCGCATCCGGCTGGCCGAGAAGCGCTATAAGGTGTTGCAGGGTGCGGTGGAGTTCACCGAACAGACGCTGTTCCGCGCCGATATCGTGCTGCCGTCGAACCTGACCGAAGGCGAATACCGCGTGCGCATCTTCCTGACGCGGGATGGCCGGGTGGTCGATGTGCAGGACCGGGTGGTGGGGGTGCGCAAGGAAGGGCTGGAGCGGTTGCTGTTCAACCTGTCACGGGAACAGCCGCTGATCTATGGGCTGTTGTCGCTGTTCATGGCAGCGGGGGCGGGTTGGGCGGCGTCAGCCGGGTTCCGCTTCCTGCGGAGCTAGTCCGGAACGGCGCGGGCCAGCGCGCCCGGTGCGACGCGGGCCATGCTGATGCCGCGCGCGATATTCAGCACCATCAGCGCGGCCCAGAGGCCGTGATTGCCAACCGTCGGTACGAGCACTGCCAAAGCGGCGGCATAAATGGCCACAGACAGCATCATGGTGCGCCGCATCTGGGCGGTCAGCGTGGCGCCGATGAAGATGCCGTCATAGATCCAGGACGCGACCCCAATCAGCGGGGCCGCCACCAGCCACGGCAGGAAGGCCCGCGCCTCGGCCCGTACATCGGGGGCGGTGGTCATCAGATCGATGATCGCAGGCCCCGCAAGCGCAAAGGCAGCGGCCATCAGCGCCGCCCCGGCAAAGCCCCATTGCATCGCCAGCCGGCCCGCGCGGCGCAGGTCATCACGCGCCCGCGCGCCGACCGCCTGCCCCACCAGCGTTTCGGCGGCAAAGGCGAAACCGTCCAGCGCATAGGCGGTGATCGACAGGAATTGCAGCAGAACCTGATTGGCGGCCAGCGTCACATCGCCCTGCCGCGCGCCCAGAAAGACAAAAGTGGTAAAGCTGAGTTGCAGCAGAACGGACCGGATCATGATGTCGCGATTGACAGCCAGCATCACCCGAAGCGCGGCGCGGTCTGGCAACCGCGCCAGCGCCGCGCGCCAGACCGGGATCAGCCCGTCCCGGCAAAGCCAGAGGCCCAGCGCGAGCCCCGTCCATTCCGCGATCAGGGTGGCGGCGGCCACGCCACCCACGCCCCAGCCAAGGCCAAGGACGAACCACAGATCGAGGATGACATTCACCCCGTTGATCCAAAGCTGCAGCAGAAGCACCGCGCGGGTGCGTTCCACCGCGATCAGCCAGCCCGTCACCGCATAGGCGGCGATGGTGGCAGGCGCGCCCCAGATGCGGATAGCAAGGTAGTGCTGGGCGAGGGTTTCCACCTCATCCCCCGCGGGGGCGATGGCGAAGGCGGCTTGGAACAGAAGGCCCTGCCCCGCGATGAAGACCACACCCGCCACGGCACCGATCAGCAGCGCGCGCAGCAGAATGGCCCCCCGCTCGGCCAAATCGCCCGCGCCATGTGCCTGCGCGGCAAGGCCGGATGTGCCCATGCGCAGGAAGCCGAAAATCCAGTAGAGCGAGATCAGGATCACCGACCCCACGCCCACCGCCCCAATCGGCGCCGCCTGCCCCAACTGCCCCACCACCCCGGTATCCACTGCGCCCAACAGCGGGACCGTGGCATTCGACAGCACGATGGGCGCGGCGATCTTGAGCAGGCGGGAATGGGTGATGGCGGTCATGGTGGGCGGACTGTGACCGAAGGCCGGGGTGGGGGAAAGGGGGAGAACCGACATGACCGTGGAAAAGGCAGCACGGTGCCGGGGCGAAGCGCGGCATGTCGCTCTTTTGCATTGAGATGTCGGGGTGTTAAGACATCGCCGTTGGCAGGGGGCATAGTCGTTGAGACAGGGGTGATCCCCCGGCGCACGCGACACAAGAACCGATCAAACCATGGAGAGTTGGCAGAGATGAGCACGACCACCCTCGCCTCTGCCATTGTCCTGATCACGGGCATTTTCTGGGGCGTCTATTGGATTCCTGTGCGGGAGATTGCCGCGATCGGATTGGACGGGGCCTGGGGGACGGGCGCGATCACGCTGGCGGCCATGCTGTTCCTGTTGCCCTTTGTCTGGGCCGGACGGGGCGCGCTTCGGGATGCGAACCTGTTGGGGGTTGCCTCTGTCGCGCTGGGTGGGGCGGCCTTTGCGCTTTATTCCATCGGGTTTCTTTACGGCAAGGTCGCGCTGGTGGTGCTGTTGTGGTTTTTCAGCCCGGTCTGGAGCGTGCTGATCGCCAAGTATCTGCTGCGCTGGCAGGTACCCAGACTGCGGCTGGTGGCCATTGCCGTGGGGCTGGCGGGGTTGTTCATCATGCTGGGGGGCGATGGCGGCGTTCCGGTTCCCGACAATCTTGGGGAATGGATGGCGTTTGTGGGCGGGCTGATCTGGGCCTTTGCGACGGCGGGGATGCGGTTGAAATCTGATGTGGCACCCGCCCAGGCGGCCTTTCTGTTCGCGTTGGGCGCTGCGGTGACATCGTTGCTGTTCGCGCCGTTCCTTGAACCCCTGCCCGTGGTCGCCCTTGACGATGTGCTCAACATGTCGGTTCTGGTGGTTTTGACAGGTGGGCTTTGGTGGGGGTTTTCCATCGCCGCGCTGATGTGGGCCGCCGTCCGGCTGGATCCTGCCCGCGTGGGCATCCTGTTGATGACCGAAGTGGTATTCGGCGCAGTGACTGCGGCCATTTTCGCCGGAGAACGCCTGTCCGCCAGCGAGATGATCGGTGGCGCGCTGGTCATCCTGTGCGGGCTGCTGGAGGTGTGGCCGACCAAGGACACCGCGCAGGGCCACGCCTAAACGGGCCGCCTATTCCGCCGCCTCGCCCGGTGCGGGGGGCATCAGGAAATGCCCCGTTCCCTGCGCGAAGAGGCGGGATCGGTTGTCCTGCCATGCCTCGACATGCACGCTTGCATAGCGGCGGCCGGAGCGGTTGACGCGGGCGCGGGCATAGGCGTCGCGGGGCAGGCCGGTGCGCAGGTAATCCACGGTGAAATCAATCGTCTTGGGCAGGCGTGGCGGGTTGGCGGCGATGGCGGCGGGGTCAAGCTGGCCCGCCTCCATCTCTTCCCACAGGGTCGCCCAGGACAGTTCGATGATCGCCGCCACCTCAAGAAACGCTGCCGTCACGCCGCCATGCAGGGCGGGCAGCGACGGGTTGCCGATCAGCTTTTCGTCAAAGGGCAGGATGGCCGTCAGCTCATCCCCCCGGCGGTCGAACTGGATGCCGAGATACTGAATGTAAGGGACCCCCGACAACAGCGCCTTCAACGCGCCGTCGCGGCGTTGCTTGATCACCTGCACGGGTTCGGGTTTGGCGCGGGTCATTTCAACCCTTTCGGACGGTCGAGTGTGAAGGCCCCGGTGGCGGCGGCGACAGGGCGGCTGTCATCCTCATCCGTCGCCGTCACACGAACAAAGGCGACCGTCCGGGTGACGTGATAGCATTCCGCCCGCGCGGTGATGGTCTGGCCCGGCGTGGCGGCGCGGAAATAGTCGATCCGCAGGTCCAGCGTCGCGGTCGATGCCGGGGCCGCCGGATGGCACATCACAGCCGCCCCGCTGGCCGTATCCATCAGCGCCGACACCGCCCCCCCATGCAGCACGCCCGTCGCGGGATCACCGACAAAGCGCGTGTCATAGGGCATGGTCATCACCACCCGCCCTTCGCCCAGACTTTCCAGCCGCATCCCCAAGGCGCGGGAATGGGGGATCGCCTCGATGAAGCGCCGCGCGAGGGCGGTCACATCCTGTGCCGTAACGTCGGTCATTGCCAAATTCCTTTGTCCCCCATTAATCGCGCGGCCACCCTGATGTGCAACCCCTGCCCCGCCGTCAGGCTGTGATTGCGCGATGGCGGGGGCAGGCCTATGCTGGCCTTGTCAGGAGAATGCCGATGTCCGAGACCCGCCTCAGCTTCAAGGAGATGTGCGCGAAGTTTGACGTGACGCCGCGCACGCTGCGCTATTACGAATACATCGAACTGCTCCAGCCGGAAAAGGAAGGCCGCGCCCGGTTCTATGGCCCACGCGAAGTGGCGCGGATGACGCTGATCCTGCGCGGGCGGCGGTTCGGGTTCAGCCTTGAGGAAATCCGCCAATGGCTGCTGATCTATCGCCAGAAAGGCACCCGCCCACAGCTTGAAACCTGGTTGTCGCTCGCCGACAGGCAGTTGGCCGCGCTGACGGCGCAGGTCGCGGAAATGCAGACTTCCATCACCGATCTGCAGGCTTTGCGCGACACGGCGGTCGAGGAACTGTCGAAGCTTCCCGAAGAGTGAACACGCCGCGCAGGACATCACGTCACGCGCTTTCGTGACGCCACGTTACGTTTACGTTCACGTCAACTTGTCTGGTAAGGTTCCATAACTTCACCAGATTCCATGCATCGCCCGATGCAAGACGAGTGGACCGATGACCGCCCCCAATACTGCCAAGGAAGATCTGCTGACGATCCGCGACATGTGCGCCGCCTTTGACGTGACGCCGCGCACGCTGCGCTTTTATGAGGCCAAGGAACTGCTGTCGCCCATCCGGCGCGGCACGGCGCGGTTCTACACCTATCGCGACCGCGCGCGGCTGAAGCTGATCCTGCGCGGCAAGCGGTTTGGGTTTTCGCTGGAGGATATTCGCCAGCTTCTGGACATGTATGACCGCGACGGCCGCCAGCAGGAGGCGCAGCTTCGCCGCACCTTCGAGGTGGCGCAGGACCGGCTGGCCCAGATGGAACGCCAGCGCGCCGAACTGGATGAGGCGATTGCCGAGCTTAAAGAACAGATGGCCTGGGGTGAGGGCGTGCTTTCCGCCTTCCGCCGCGCCGCCGAATAAGGAGGAGAGACCGATGCCCAGCTACACCGCCCCCGTGAAGGACATGCAATTCGTTCTGCATGACCTGTTGCAGATCACCTCTTCCGACATTCCCGGCTATGCCGATCTGGATGCCGGCTTCACCGCCGCCGTGCTGGAGGAAGCGGGCAAGCTGGCATCCGACGTGCTGGCGCCGTTGAATGCGGTGGGGGATCGTGAGGGCTGCGTGCTGGAAAACGGCGTGGTGCGGACACCCACGGGGTTCAAAGCGGCGTTCGATCAGTTGAAAGAGGGCGGCTGGACCGCGCTGGATTGCGATCCGGAATACGGCGGGCAGGGCCTGCCCTATCTGATGGGCACCGCAGTGGGCGAGATCTTCGTGGCGGCAAACATGGCGCTGAATATGTATCAGGGCCTGACCCATGGCGCCTATTCCGCCATCCATGTGCATGGTACGGCCGACCAGAAGGCGACCTATCTGCCCAAGATGGTGTCCTGCGATTGGACCGGTACCATGAACCTGACCGAGCCGCATTGCGGCACCGATCTGGGGATGATGCGGACCAAGGCCGAACCGCAGGCGGATGGCAGCTATCGCATTACCGGGCAGAAGATCTTCATCTCGGCCGGCGAGCATGACATGGCCGAGAACATCATCCATCTGGTGCTGGCCAAGGTGCCGGGCGGGGGTGAAGGGACGAAGGGCGTGTCGCTGTTCATCGTGCCGAAGTTTCTGGTCAACGCCGATGGGTCGCTGGGGCAGCGCAACAGCCTTTCGGTTGGCAAGATCGAAGAAAAGATGGGCATCCACGGCAATGCCACCTGTGTGATGAACTATGACGGCGCGACAGGCTGGCTGCTGGGCGATCTGCACAAGGGCATGCGCGCCATGTTCACCATGATGAACGAGGCACGGATCGGCGTTGGCGTGCAGGGTTATGCGGTGGCCGAGGCCGCCTATCAGAACGCGGTGGCCTATGCCAAAGACCGCCTGCAAGGCCGCGACGTGACCGGGGTGAAGAACCCCGCCGGGCCTGCCGATCCCCTGATCGTGCACCCGGATATCCGCCGCAACCTGATGGATCAGAAAAGCTTTGTCGAAGGCGCGCGGGCCTTTACCTTCTGGGGCGCGTCGCTGATCGACCGCGCACATCGCACCGGGGATGACAGTGCCGAGGGGCTGATCTCCCTGCTCACCCCGGTGATCAAGGGCTTCCAGACCGACAAGGGCTTTGATGTCGCCGTGGCCGCGCAGCAGGTCTATGGCGGGCATGGCTATATCGAGGAATGGGGCATGTCCCAATTCGCCCGCGATGCCCGGATCGCCATGATCTATGAAGGTGCCAACGGAATTCAGGCGCTGGATCTGGTGGCGCGCAAACTGGCCGCGGATGGCGGCAAGCATGTGATGGCCTTCTTCGATCTGGTGAAGACCTTCGTGAAGGAAAACGAAGAGGACGCGCGCCTGAAGGCAGGCTTCCTTGACCCGCTGAAACAGGCGTCCAAGGCGATGCAGGGCGCGGGGATGTATTTCATGCAGAACGGCATGAAATCGCCCAATGCCGCGCTGTCGGGCAGCTATGATTTCATGCATCTGATGGGACATGTCTGCCTTGGCCTGATGTGGGCCAAAATGGCCAAGGCCGCCTATGCCGCGCTGGATGCGGGGGCCGCGGATCGCGACTTCTATGAGGCCAAGATCGCCACCGGGCGCTACTACATGGCCCGCCAGCTGCCCGCCTGCGCGATGCATCTGGCGCGGATTGAGTCCGGCGCGGAACCGGTGATGGCGCTGACGGCGGAGGCGTTCTAAGGTTCGGGGGCAACGAATTTCCTGCGAAAATTCAGCCCCCGCACAGAACAAGGGACCGCACATGCCAAAACGCTTTCGCCTGACCCGCCGCTTTCCGGTCGCCATGACCGAGGACGGCTATCGCAAGCTGAAACGCTTTGCGCAGGAGGCAGGGCTGGATGAGGGGGAGGCGCTGTCGTTTCTGTTCGAGAATTTCGACTCTGTGACGCACACGGAAAACCTGACCCACCGCCTGCGCTTGTTCAATTCGGAACTGGAAGACCGGAAGCGGTAGGGCGAGGTGGAGAGGGCGGAATTGGGTATTTGGGCCAAGATGAAGGGCAAGGTCACGCTGCATCCCGAGCCTGGGGTTTGGTTGACCTTCGGGCGGAATGCAGCGCTTCACCTTGGGCGGTCATCGGCTCCCCAGCCTGTACCGCAAGAAAGACTCTGACGCTTAAAGATTAAGGAAAAGTTGCTTCATCTTGGCGAAAATACCCTGGGGGTCCGGGGGAAACCCCCGGGTGCCGGGGCAGGGAGGAACGGATGACGATGAAGCTCTACTGCTTTGGCGAAAGCGGCAATGCCTATAAATGCGCGCTGGCGCTGACCTTGACCGATACGGAATGGACGCCGGTTTTCGTGGACTTCTTCAACGGCGAAGCGCGAAGTGACGCCTTTCGCGCCATCAACCCGATGGGCGAGGTCCCCGTTCTGGTGGATGGCGATACGACGCTGTCGCAATCGGGCGTGATCCTGGATTACATCAGTTCCAAGACTGGCAAGATGGGCGGCCGGTCGGCAGCAGAGCGGCGTGAGGTGTTGCGCTGGCTGTTCTGGGACAATCACAAGCTGTCGACCCAGATCGGGACGACGCGGTTCCTGTCCAACTTCCTGCCTGCTGAGAAGCGGCCCGAAGGCGTGATCCCCTTTTTGCAGGGGCGTCTGAAGGCGGCCTATACGGTGCTGAACGATCATCTGGCGGGGCGGACATGGATGGTGGGCGATGGCCCAACTATCGCCGATCTGTCCTGCTGCGGGTATCTTTATTACCCCGAACCCTATGGCTTTGACCGCAAGGACTGGCCCCATATCGACCGTTGGCTGGACGGCATCGCCGCCTTGCCCGGTTGGAAACACCCCTATGACATGATGCCCGGCAACCCTTCGGACCGGGCATAAGGAGACGACGATGACCGACGCATACATCTATGACACTGTTCGCAGCCCCCGTGGCAAGGGCCGCGCGGATGGGGCGCTGCATGAGCTGACTTCGGTCGCGCTGTCGGCCAAGGTGTTGAACGCGATCAAGGATCGCAATGGGCTGGAAGGCCATGCGGTTGAGGATGTGATCTGGGGCAATGTCACCCAGGTGGGCGAACAGGGCGGCTGTCTGGCGCGGTCTGCGGTGTTGGCATCGGACCTCGACCAGTCGATCCCCGGTCTGGCGATCAACCGCTTCTGCGCGAGCGGGATGGAGGCGGTGAACATCGCCGCCAATCAGGTGCGGGGCGGTGCGGGCGCGGCCTATATCGCGGGCGGGGTCGAGATGATGGGCCGCGTGGCGATGGGCAGCGATGGGGCGGCCATTGCTGTTGATCCGAGCCTTGCGATGAAGACCTATTTCGTCCCGCAGGGCATCAGTGCGGATATCATCGCCACGGAATACGGCTTTACGCGCGACATGGCCGACGCGCTGGCCGTGGAATCGCAGCGCCGGGCGGCGGCGGCCTGGGCCGACGGGCGCTTTGCGAAATCGGTCATCACCATTCGTGACCAGAACGGGCTGCCGATCCTGAGCCATGACGAATACATGCGCCCCGGCACGGATATGCAGAGCCTTGGCGCGCTGAAGGCCAGCTTCAAGGAGATGGGCGAGGTGATGCCCGGCTTCGACAAGATCGCCCTGATGAAGTACCCGCATCTGGAGCGGATCGAGCATATCCACCATGCCGGCAATTCATCGGGCATCGTGGATGGGGCGGCGGCGGTGCTGATCGGCAATGCGGAATTCGGCAAGGCCCATGGGTTGAAACCCCGCGCGCGCATCCGGGCGACGGCGAAGATCGGGACAGACCCCACCATCATGCTGACCGGCCCGGTGCCGGTGACGGAAAAGATCCTGAAGGATCACGGCATGGCGATTTCGGACATCGACCTGTTCGAGGTGAACGAGGCTTTCGCATCCGTCGTGCTGCGCTTCATGCAGGCTTTCGATGTGGACCCGGCGCTGGTGAACCCCAATGGCGGCTCCATCGCCATGGGCCATCCTCTGGGCGCGACTGGGGCCATCATCATCGGCACCCTGCTGGATGAGCTGGAACGCACGGGCAAGGGCGTGGGTCTGGCCACGCTGTGCATCGCGTCCGGCATGGGGGCCGCCACGATCATCGAGAGGGTTTAAGCGATGCCGAAGCTCGACCTTGCCTCTGTTCCGGTCAAGACCGGGTCAATCTACCCCGCGCCCTATGCGGCGATGATGGAAGGGCGATCCTCGTTGCGGCTGGGGCAGGCGGGCGGGTTGACGCATTTCGGGGTGAATCTGGTGACCCTGGAGCCCGGCGCGCTGTCTTCGCTGCGGCATTGGCATCTGCACGAGGATGAGTTCGTGATGGTGACAGAGGGCGAATGCGTCATGATCACCGATGCGGGGGAAGAGGTGATGCGTCCTGGCGACTGCGCGGCCTTTCCCGCAGGGCTGGCGGACGGGCATCATTTCATCAACCGCAGCGACGCCCCGGCGCGGTTCCTTGTCGTGGGGACAAAGGCACCGCGCGAGGTGGGAACCTATTCGGATATCGATCTGGTGGTGGTGGTCGAAGGCGGCACTGCCACCTTCACCCGCAAGGATGGCAGCGCCTACGTGCCGGAGGGCGCGTGATGCCCCGCCTTAGCCCGCCGGACTGGTTCGAGGAAAACCCGACCCATCCCATCCTCGGCCCCGGTCCCGGCCCCTATCGGGCGCAGTTGCTGTCCGATCCGGGCGGGATCACCCAGTTCGGCGCGTTCCTTGAGGAACTGCCGCCCGGCTCCCGCTCCGGCCACCGCCATTGGCATGAGGCTGAGGATGAGATGATCCTGATGCTGTCCGGCGAGGTGATCCTTGTCGAAGAGACCGAGACACCCCTGCGCGCGGGCGATGTGGGCTGCTGGCCTGCCGCTGCGCCTGTGGGGCATCGGCTGGACAATCGGGGTGACGCGCCCGCCCGCTACCTTGTCATCGGTACGCGCGGCCAGCGCGACCGCATTCATTACACAGACCATGACCTGATCACGGAAAAGGACGGCGCCGCGCGCCGCTATCTGCACCGCGACGGCACCCCTTACGGAGAGAGCAAATGACCGATTTCACCTATGCCGTTGATGCCGATGGCGTGGCCACCCTGACCTGGGACGTGAAGGCCAAGTCGATGAACGTCATGTCGACCGAGGCATTCGCCCTGCTCGACAGCCTGATCGACAAGGCCCTGGCTAACCCGGACGTGAAGGGGATCATCCTCACATCGGGCAAGAAGGATTTCGCGGGCGGGATGGACCTGAACGTCATCGCCCAGATGCGTGCGGGCGGGGCCGAGGCAATCTTCGCGGGCGTGATGCAGATGCATGCCGTGCTGCGCAAAATCGAACGCGCCGGGATGGACCCCAAGACGAAGAAGGGCGGTAAGCCCATTGTCGCCGCCCTGCCCGGCACAGCGCTGGGGATCGGGCTGGAACTGCCCCTGTCCTGCCACCGCATCATCGCCGCCGACAATCCCAAGGCCAAGATCGGCCTGCCCGAAATCATGGTTGGCATCTTCCCCGGCGCGGGGGGGACCACGCGGCTGGTGCGCAAGATGGGCGCGATGATGGCCGCGCCCTTCCTGCTGGAAGGCAAGCTCAGCGATCCAAAATCCGCCAAGGCGGCGGGGCTGATTGATGAGGTTGTCCCGGCCGAGGACTTGCTGGCACGGGCCAAGGACTGGGTGCTGACCGCGAAAGAGGCCGATCTGGTGAAGCCGTGGGATGACAAGGGTTACAAGATGCCCGGCGGCGCGCCCTATCACCCGGCGGGGTTCATGACCTTTGTCGGTGCATCGGCCATGGTGCATAGCAAGACGATGGGGGTTTACCCCGCCGCAAAGGCGCTGCTGTCGGCTGTCTACGAGGGCGCGCTGGTGCCGTTCGACACCGCGCTGAAGATTGAGGCGCGGTGGTTCACATCGGTGCTGATGAACCCGTCCTCTACCGCGATGATCCGGTCGCTGTTCATCAACAAGGAGGCGCTGGAAAAGGGCGCGAACCGGCCCAAGGTGGCCGATCAGACGGTCCGTAAGGTGGGCGTGATCGGCGCGGGCATGATGGGGGCCGGGATTGCCTATGTCAGCGCCAATGCAGGCATCGAAGTGGTGTTGATCGACGCCGCGCAAGAGGCCGCCGACAAGGGCAAGGCCCATTCCGAAGGCCTGCTGGACAAGGGCATCGCCCGCCGCAAGGTGACGGCTGAGAAGAAGGCCGAAGTGCTGGCCCGCATCCATGCGACCACCGATTATGCCGCGCTGGCGGGTTGTGATCTGATTGTGGAGGCCGTGTTCGAAGACCCCAAGATCAAGGCCGAGGTGACGGCCAAGGTCGAGGCGGTGGTCGGCGCGGATTGCATCTTTGCGACCAATACCTCGACCCTGCCGATTTCCTCGCTGGCCAAGGCCAGCACGCGGCCTGCCAATTTCATCGGCATCCATTTCTTCAGCCCCGTCGACAAGATGATGCTGGTGGAGATCATCCGCGGGAAAGAGACGGGCGATGTGGCGGTGGCCAAGGCGCTGGATTATGTCCGGCAAACCCGCAAGACGCCCATCGTGGTGAACGATGCGCGCTTCTTCTATGCCAACCGCTGCATCATCCCCTATATCAACGAAGGCATCCGGATGCTGGCCGACGGGGTGGAGCCGTCGCTGGTGGAAAACGCCGCGAAACTGGTGGGCATGCCCTTGGGACCGCTGCAATTGGTGGATGAAACCTCAATCGATCTGGGCGTGAAGATCGCCAAAGCCACGAAGGCTGCGATGGGCGATGCCTATCCCGATGGCGCGGTGGATGCGGTGCTGTTCTGGATGGCCGATCAGGGACGGCTGGGCAAGAAATCCAACGCCGGGTTCTATGCCTATGATGCGGCTGGCAAGCGTGAGGGGCTTTGGGACGGTCTGGCCGCCAAGTATCCGGTGGCCGAGGAACAGCCGGACCTCACCACCGTCCAGCACCGCCTGCTGATGGCGCAGGTGCTGGAAGCCGTGCGCGCGCTGGAAGATGGGGTGCTGACGGATATCCGCGAAGGCGATGTCGGCGCGATCCTCGGCTGGGGCTTTGCGCCCTGGTCGGGCGGGCCGTTCGGCTGGCTGGACATCATCGGGGCCGCGCGGGCGGTGGAGATTTGCGATGCGCTGACCGCCAGCGAAGGCGCACGCTTCACCGCGCCGCAGATGCTGCGCGACATGGCAGCCAAGGGGGAAGGCTTCTACAGCAAGGGCGCAGGCGCAAAGGCCGCCTGAGCGGGCGGCAGGAAGCGCGCGCGTTCGCCCTCGGCAATCAGGGCCGCCACCAGTTGGCGGGCCTCTTTCAGCCCAAGCGACGTCATCCCGTCGCCGCGGAACATATTCGCGGCGGCGTCACCCGTTCCGGCACAGCCCAAAAGCAGGCATGGCCCGGCAAAGACGACCTGCGGCGTGTCGAATTGCAGATGCACCATCTCCACCTCGCGCGGGGCGCGGCGGGTGATGCCGTTCCAGCCCAGCAGGGCCAGCGCGGGCACCATGACAAAGGGCTCGCCATACATCTCTTCGGCCAGTTCGGCCTCCAGCATCACCATCTGGGCTGGGAGAAGCTCTACCGGGTGGTCATTGGCCATTGCGCCTACGGGCAGGAGCAAGGGCCAAAAAGCCGGGGGAACCCATGCCGCCTGCGCGGACCGGAACACGGCCGCCACAGGCATTTCGCCCTGTTCAAAGGTCAGCACCGGATCACCGGGTTCCAGATCGCCCGCTTCCACCCAACCGTCCGGGGTGGCAAGCACCTGCGAAGCCGGCAGCCCGTCCACCAGAATGGCGGGGGCTGCCGCTCCACGATGGGTTACTGATGACTGCACCTGACCTGCCTTCTAACAAGGGTCGACAGGGTGCAACCTGCAGGGGAGATTGGGCAAGCAAAGGGCGAAAGACGGGCATTGCTGCGATAGATTGTGTCGGAAACGGGAACAGTCAGGCGGGATCGAAGGTGTAGCTGAAGCGGGCGATATCTGCCGCGCAGAGGCGAGCCACTAGCGCGGCATCGGCATCGCTGTAATAGGGCCGCCAGTCCCGCGCGCGGGCGCTGTCATTGGCGCGCGGCAGCGGGGTGAGGCGGAAACCCAGATGCGCCTCGAACGGCGCAAGGTCTTCGTCCAGCCGTTCCAGCCGGGCGTAGAGCGTGGCGCGGTCCTGCCCCTGAGCATCGCGCAGATAAGCGGCATAGGGCCAAGCGGCAAAGGCGGCCTGCGTTTCGGGGTGGTTGAGAAAGGCGCTGAAATCGGTGGTCTTTGCCAGATCCACTGCCGGATGGGCAAAGGATTGGCCGCGCAGCCAGTGGTAATAGCTAACCAAGCGATCCCACGGATTACGAACCAGCGTCAGAATGAAGAAGCTGTCGAGGTCTTCGGGCGTGAGCAGCCCGTCAAGATCGGCCAGGGTGGAGTGTTTCCACAGCCGCCCCTTGGCGGGCAGACCTTCCAGCCGCCCCCGCCGCGCGCGGGCTTTGGGCGTGTCGCCGATCAGGATATCATCCTTCATCGCGCGGGCCTCCAGCGCCAGCGTCAGCGCCGTGCCCCCGGTCTTGGGGATATGGACAAAGACATAGCGCCGCCCGCGCGACAGGATCATGGCTGGCCGAAGCCAGCCCAAGAATTTTGGAAAATTCTTGGCAAAATTCTTCGAAGAATTTTGTGGCCTCCGGCCATGCTCACCCCACCCGATTGGGCAGATCACGCCCATCGAGATGGGCGATCAGATTCTCCACCGCCATCATCCCCATATTCTCGCGCACCTCCAGCGCCGCCGTGCCCAGATGGGGCAGGAGCGTGACATTCTCCATCGCCATCAGCGCGGCGGGAACCTGCGGTTCGAATTCATAGACATCGAGGCCCGCCCCCGCGATACGGCCCTCGGCCAGCGCCGCGATCAGGGCGGATTCGTCCACCACATCGCCACGCGCGATGTTGATGAAGATGCCCGTGGGTTTCATCGCCGCAAAGGCGGCTGCGTTGATCAGGTGATGGGTGGCCTTGCCCCCCGGCACGGCCACCACGACGAAATCCTGTGCCATCGCCTCGTCCATGCCCACCTGGCGCGCAGGAACCCCGGCATCCGCCACGGGGGATCGGTTGTGGAACACCACCTCCATCCCGAAGCCCGCCTGACAGCGGCGCGCAATGGCCTTGCCGATGCGGCCCATGCCGATGATCCCCACCGACTTGCCGCTGACATGGGTGCCTAGCATCTGCGTCGGCCCCCAGCCCACCCATTGGCCCGCGCGCAGGATCCGCTCGCCCTCGCCCAACCGCCGCGCCGTCATCAGGATCAGCGACAGCGCGATATCGGCCGTGGCATCTGTCACGGCGCCGGGGGTGTTGGTCACGGCCATGCCCGCTTTAGCCGCAGCATCGACATCGATATGGTTATAGCCCACCCCGAAATTGGCCAGCAGCTTGCAGCGCGGAGTGGGGACATCGGCAAAGACATCCGCCTGAAACCGGTCGCCCAGCGTAGGCATCACGACATCAAAGTCACGTAACGCCGCGCGCAGTTCATCGGCTGTCAGAACCCGCGCTTCCTCATCCCGCAGGGTAACGTCAAAGCGCGCCTTGGCGGCGGCCAACACCCGCGCGGGCATGCGCCGTGTGATCAAGAGTTTCATTCAGAAAAGCCTCCCTCCCAGCGGGACATCATGACCCGGACCGATCAGCACCACCTCACCGTCGGCATCCGGCACGCCCAGAACCAACACCTCGGACATCACCTTGCCGATCTGGCGCGGCGGAAAGTTCACCACGGCCAGCACCTGCCGCCCGACCAACCCTTCCGGGGTATAATGCCGGGTGATCTGGGCCGAAGATCGTTTCTCGCCGATATCCCCGCCGAAATCGACCCAAAGCTTGATCGCGGGCTTGCGCGCCTCGGGGAACGGCTCTGCACGGGTGATACGGCCCACGCGAATATCGACCTTGGCGAAATCATCATAGGTGATGGTCATTTGCCCAGCTCCCGCCCACGATCCGCCGCCGCCTTTACCGCGCGGGCCATCAGCACCGGCAGTTCCGGCATCAGCACGGCCAGCGCCGCCGCCGTTGTGCCACCGGGTGAGGTGACGTTGATGCGCAACTGCGCCGCGCTGTCAGGCGACCGATACGCCAGTTCCCCTGACCCGCAAACCGTGGCGCGGGCCAGTTGCATGGCGACCTGGGGTGACAGCCCCTCTGCCTCGCCCGCCGCTGCCATCGCCTCAATCAGGTGGAACACATAGGCGGGGCCAGAGCCGGACACGGCGGTGACGGCATCGATCTGATGTTCGCCATCCAGGATCACGGTTTCCCCCACCGCAGCCATCAGGTCCACAGCCAGCGCCATATCGGCATCTGACACATGGGCATTGCGGCACAGCGCGGTGATCCCCCGGTTCACCATGGCGGGCGTATTGGGCATCGTGCGCACGATGGGGGTACGGTCGCCCAGCGCGGCCTCAAAGGCCGCGATCGTGGTGCCTGCGGCGATGGACAGAAACAGCGTCCCGCCATTGCCCAGCGCCTGCAGCACCGGCAGCGCCGCACCCATCATCTGCGGCTTTACCGCCAGCAGCGCCACGGCGGGGGCACCGGGCACGCCATCGTTCAGATGCACGCCACTGCCCCGCAGCCAATCCGACGGGTTGGGTTCGATCACAAAGACCGATGCCGCAGGCACGCCCGCGCCCAGCCAGCCCGTCAGCAGGGCCGTTCCCATCTTGCCGCATCCCAGAAGAACCAGCCCGTCTTGGGCCACCCGTTCCAACGCCATCCGTCCGCCCCCGTTTTCGTTCAGGGCAAGTTAGGCGCGACCGTAAGCCTCGGCAATCGCAACCTTCATCGCGTCAGCCGGGGCCTTTTCGCCCCAAGAGACAAGTTGGAAGGCCGGATAGAACCGCTCTGCCGCGCCCACGGCGGCGGCAATCAGCTTGTCGATCTGATCGGCGGTCACATATTGCCCGCCCGACAGCAGCAGCCCATAGCGCCAGACCATCAGCTTCTGGTCTTCCCAATAGGTGAAGGCCCCGGTCCAGACCATATCGTTGCAACGGTTGAGCACATCATAGAGCGCGCCCATCCGTGCGGCGGGGGGCTCCATCTCGAATGTACAGATCAGCCGCAGCGTCTCATCCTGCGCCGACCAGGCCAGCGTCAGGCTGTAGGTGCGCCACTGCCCCTCGACCGCCATGGCGATCTGGTCATCGGTGACGCGGTCAAATTCCCAATCGTGATGTTCGGCAAGGGTTTCGACAATGTCGATCGGGTGCAGATCGTCGGTGGTCAGAAAGTCTTCAACGAACGACATTACCCGGCCTCATCATGATGCTTCCTGGGGGAGGATACCCACAAGAAGCTGGGCGTCTGGCAAGGATCAGCGTCGCCTGACGTGACCCTTACTAGATATGGTGTGACAGAAGGGGAAGTCTGTAAAGCGATTTCTGGCGAAATCTTCTGTGGACAAAAGCTGCGCGGATAGGGCTTTGCCGCCCATGACCGGGATGGTTGAATTTCTTGCTCAAAAGCCGCAACTTTCGCGTGTGGCGGCCGCGTTCACGCGTCCAGTATCGGGGCTGGGAAACGTTCAGGGCGGTTAGCGGAGGGGGCCGCCACACCCCGCGCAAACAAAAGGCGGCCCGTGGGCCGCCTTGTCCGCCATACCCTGACAGGGGGCGCTTATTCCGGCTTCTTCTTCGCAGCCTTGGGCGCATCCCCGGCCAGCTTGGCCTCCAGCGCGGCCAACCGTGCCTCTAGTGCTGCGTTTTCTTCGCGGGCCTTCACGGCCATGGCGCGGGCGGCGTCGAATTCTTCGCGCGTCACGAAATCACGGTCGGCCATCCAGCGGTCGATCATGCCTTTCATCGCCGTCTCGGCCTCGGTCTTGGCACCCTGCGCCACGCCCATGGCATTGGTCATCAGTTGCGACATGTCGTCAAAGAACTTGCTGCGCGTCTGCATGGCCGCACTCCTTTTCGCTTTCCCCTCTATATGGCCCCAATCCCCCCGGACACAACCCTGCAGGCCTGCTTCATCTTGGCACAAATACCCATCTTTCAGCGCCAACGCCCGCGCGCGGCTGGCAGAAGGGCGCACGCCGTCCCACGCGGGGCAAAGGGCGCAGTGGTTGACTTCCCGCGCCCCAGCCCGGAAAACCACCCCGTCTGCGTGCAAGAGGCCTCATGTCCTATATCCCCTTCCCCGACCTCTCGCCCGAGATCTTTCGGATCGACCTTGGCGGCTTTTCCTTTGCCCTGCGCTGGTATGCGCTGGCCTATATCGTGGGGCTGGTGGCGGGGTGGAAACTGATCGCACGGATCGTCAGCACCCCGCGCCTCTGGCCCGGCCCCGCGCCGATGACGGCGGAGCAGGTGGAGCGGTTGCTGACATGGGTCATCGTCGGGGTCGTGCTGGGCGGGCGGCTGGGCTTTGTGTTGTTCTATCAACCGGGCTATTACCTGCAAAACCCCGGCCATATCCTGCGGGTCTGGGAGGGCGGCATGTCCTTCCATGGCGGGTTCCTTGGCGTGGTCGTGGCGGGCATCCTGTTCTGCCGCAAGGAAGGCATCCCGATGCTGTCGGCTGCCGATCTGATGGCGGTGGTGGCCCCCATCGGCATCGGCCTTGGGCGGCTGGCCAATTTCATCAATGCCGAGTTGTGGGGCCGCCCAACCACCCTGCCCTGGGGCGTGGCCTTTCCGGGCGAGGCCGCACAGACTTGCCCCGGCGTCGTGGGCATCTGCGCCCGCCACCCCTCGCAACTCTATGAGGCGATGCTGGAAGGATTCCTTCTCTTCGCCGTCCTCCTTTGGGTCGTCTATCGCCGTGGCTGGCTCGCGTGGCCGGGCCGCACGGCGGGGCTGTTCTTCGCGGGCTATGGGCTGGGGCGATTCATCGTGGAATTTGCCCGCCAACCCGATGCGCAATTCGTGACAGAGGGCAATCCGCTGGGCCTTGCGCTGCACATGGGTGGCTTTGGGCTGACCATGGGGCAAATCCTGTCACTGCCCATGATCGTTATTGGGGTCTGGTTCATCGCCCGCGCCCGGCGCGGCGCGCCCGCCCCCGCATGACCGCGCTGGCGGATCTGCTGCGCCGCCGTATCGCGGCCACCGGGCCGCTGACGTTGGCCGATTATATGGCCGATTGCCTGCTGCATCCCGATCACGGCTATTACGCCACGCGCGACCCGTTCGGCGCGGCGGGCGATTTCACCACCGCGCCGGAAATCAGCCAGATGTTCGGCGAACTGCTGGGCCTGTGCCTTGCACAAGCATGGCTGGATCAGGGCGCGCCCGCGCCCTTTACGCTGACCGAGCTTGGCCCCGGACGTGGCACGCTGATGGCCGATCTGCTGCGCGCCACACGCGCGGTGCCGGGGTTCCATACGGCCGCCCGCGTGACCCTGGTCGAGGCCTCCGCCACCCTGCGCGGCATCCAGCGCCGAACGCTGGGGGATCATCCGGTGACTTGGGCCGATACGGTAGAGGCGCTGCCCGATGCCCCCCTGTTTCTGATCGCCAATGAATTCTTCGATGCCCTGCCGATCCGGCAATTCACCCGCCACATGAACGGTTGGGCGGAAACGGTCGTGGGTCTGGACGGCGATCGCCTAACCCTGGGCCGCACGCCCCCCGCGCCGCTGGCCGCGCTGGATCACCGCCTGTCCGACACCGCGCCGGGAGAGATTGTCGAGATCTGCCCCGCCGCCGCCCCGATCATGGGGCGTATCGGAGGGCTGATCGCCCGCCACGGCGGCGCGGCGCTGGTGATCGACTATGGCGGCTGGCACTCGCGGGGCGACACGTTCCAGGCGTTGCAGGATCACCGCCCCACCGACCCGCTGGCCGCGCCGGGCCATGCCGACCTGACGGCGCATGTGGATTTCGAACCGTTGGCCCGCGCCGCCGCCCCCGCCCGCGCCAGCCGGATGATCGAACAGGGCGCGCTCTTGCAGCGCCTGGGGATCGACCAGCGTGCGGCGCGGCTTGCCCAATCGCTGACCGGGGCGGCGCAAGAGTCGCACCTTGCGGCGCATCGGCGCTTGACCGACCGGGCGGAAATGGGTTCGCTGTTCAAAGCGCTGGCGGTCTATCCGCCGCACCTTCCGCCCCCGCCCGGATTTGACGCCTGACATGCTGGAAAAGATCACCTCTGACGCGCTGCCCGTGCAACACGGCTTTTTCACCCGCAAGGGTGGGGCGTCTTCGGGCATCTTTGCCGGGCTGAACTGCGGCCCCGGTTCCTCAGATCAGGCCGAGGTGGTGACGATCAACCGCGCCCGCGTGGCCGACGCGATGGGTGTGGGCCATGACCACCTGATTTCCATCAATCAGGTCCATTCGGCGGATGTGGTCCATGTCACCGCACCGATGGCCGACCGCCCCCGCGCCGATGGCATGGTCACCGCCACGCCCGGTATCGCGCTGGGCGTGCTGACTGCCGATTGCCAGCCAGTGCTGTTCGCCGATGCGACAGCTGGGGTCATCGGCGCAGCCCATGCCGGATGGCGCGGCACCCGCGATGGCGTGCTGGAAGCCACGGTCGCCGCAATGGTCGCCCTTGGTGCGCGGCGTGAAACCATCGCCGCCGTGATCGGCCCCACCATCAGCCAATCCGCTTATGAGGTTGGGCCGGAGTTCTTTGAAGCCTTCACCGATGATGACCGCGACTCTGCGCGCTTCTTCATCGCGGGGCAGGACGGGCGCTATCTGTTCGACCTGCCGGCGATGGGCCTTGCCCGCCTGCGGGCGGCAGGCGTGGGCCATGCGGAATGGACGCGCCACTGCACCTATCGCGATTCGGAGCGATTCTTCTCATACCGCCGCACCACCCATGCTGGTGAGGCCGATTACGGGCGGTTGATCTCCACCATCCGGCTCTGATTGCGGCGAGATTCCGGCAGGCTTTCGCCACGGCATTGTCGCATTTGCGGAAACAATCCATGGTGATTGATGCGGAAACGGAAACGTATTAAATAAATCAATGCGTTACGCGGTCTTCGCCAATTTGGCACGACCGCCATATTCCGCCCGCGCCACAAGGTTTTGATCCGCGATTTTCGCGCCCAAGCGCCAAAACCCTGCCGTAAAGCGCCGTCAGATTTTGTCTCAATAGGGCGCAACAGCCCAAGGGATGAAAGACGGAGACGGAAGATGAAAAAGGAACGCCGCTGGCTGAAATCGGTCCTCGCTGCCAGCCTTGAGCCGCAGCCCGCCCTGCCCTGGCAGCGCGGCACCCGTCGCCGCCCCGAGGCGGTGAAAACCGCCGCCCCCGCGATCAAGCCGTGCGCTATCGCCGCGCGCTGATCCCTGACGCAAAAAAGCAAAAGGCCGGGCACAGCGCCCGGCCTTTTTGCATTCCACCCGGAGGCGCGCGTCAGGCGCTGCGCGCCAGTCGCGCCTCCAGCACGTCAAAGGGAACGCCGGGCTGATCCTTGGCGCAGCGGATCACAAGGCTGGTCTTCACCGTCGCCACATTCTCGGCCTTCAGCAATTCGCCGGTCAGAAAACCCTGAAAGGTGGAAAGATCGGGTGCCACGCATTTCAGGATGAAGTCGATCTCGCCGTTCAGCATGTGGCATTCGCGGACCAGCGGCCATTGACGGCAGCGTTCTTCGAACGTGGCCAGATCTGCCTCGGCCTGGCTTTGCAGGCGGACCATGGCAAAGACCTGCACCTCAAACCCCAATTCGCGCGCGTCGATATCGGCGTGATAGCCTTTGATATACCCCGCCTCCTCGAGCGTCCGCACCCGGCGCAGGCAGGGCGGCGCAGAGATCCCCACCCGTTTGGCCAGTTCCACATTGGTCATACGGCCATCGGCCTGCAACTCGGCCAATATATGACGGTCGATCGGGTCGAGCTTCGATCCGGCCATTGTGCGGCTCCCCTTGTTCCGGTTCTTGTCGGCAGCCCGGATATGGGGCCTAGATAGGCCCCCCCGTGGCCCCGCGCAATATTGTTTCAACAATGCGCAAGAAAAATCGCACACCTTTCAACCAAGTGATCAAAATCGCGCCTTCCCATGCCGGGGAAACGTGGACAAAAGACCGGTGATCCCCGCCCCTTTCCCCCGACTGCGGCTTTGCCTATATGGAAGGCCCGGATGGGCATGGGGATAGATATGGGCACGACGCGGCATACCAAGGTTCTGATCATCGGGTCTGGCCCGGCGGGCTATACGGCGGCCGTTTATGCCTCGCGCGCCATGCTGGACCCGATCCTCGTACAGGGACTGCAACCCGGCGGGCAGTTGACCATCACCACCGAGGTGGAAAACTGGCCGGGTGATAGCCATGTCCAGGGCCCCGATCTGATGGTGCGGATGGAGGAACACGCCCGCGCCATGGGGGCTGAGATCATCAGCGATTACATCACCTCGCTGGACCTGCAGAAACGCCCCTTCACGGCGCAGGCCGACAGCGGCACCACCTATACCGCCGATGCCGTGATCCTGGCCACCGGGGCGCAGGCGAAATGGCTGGGCCTGCCGTCGGAAGAGCGGTTCAAGGGCTTTGGCGTATCCGCCTGCGCCACCTGCGACGGGTTCTTCTATCGCGGCAAAGAGGTGGTGGTGATCGGCGGCGGCAACACGGCCGTGGAAGAGGCGCTGTTCCTGACCAACTTCGCCACCAAGGTGACGCTGATCCATCGCCGCGACAGTTTCCGGGCTGAGAAGATCATGCAGGACCGACTGTTCAAGAACCCCAAGGTCACCGTCCTGTGGAACCATTCGGTGACCGAGGTGCTGGGCGATGACACCCCGCTGGGCGTGACCGCCGTGCGCGCGCAGAACGTTCACACGGGCGAGACGACGGATATCCCCTGCGCGGGCTTCTTCGTGGCGATCGGCCATGCGCCGGCCTCCGAACTGGTGAAGGATCAGTTGGAGCTGCACAATGGCGGCTATGTGGTGGTGGAACCCGGCACGACGCGCACGTCGATTCCGGGCGTGTTCGCGGCGGGGGATCTGACCGACCATGTCTATCGCCAAGCCGTGACCAGCGCCGGGATGGGCTGCATGGCCGCACTGGATGCGGAAAAGTTTCTGGCCGGGCACTGAACAAATTTCTTCGAAGAAATTTGCAAAAGTTTTCGAAAACTTTTGCGCGCGGCGGGCCGCCCGTCCCCACGACATCTGATCCGGGCAAACGCCCTTCGCCGAAGATGCGGGGGGCAAGAACAGCGTTCCGCGCTGCGTCCTATGGGCAGCATTTCCGCCCTTTTCGCGCGCATTAACCCTTGTTTGCTGGAAATTCATTCGCCAAGGGCGTAAAGCGCCCGGCGACAGGCGGGGTTGGTCCCGCCCAAGAACACCCAGCCCAGAGGCCCGTTTCAGATGACGCTGTCCAACCTTGCCCCGATCCCGGAGCTTTATGTTTCCCACGACTCCGCCCTCAAGCTCAAGCATGAGGCGGCCAACCTGCCGTCCTGGGATCTGACCGCGCGTCAGGTCTGCGATCTGGAACTGCTGATGAATGGCGGGTTCTTCCCGCTGAAAGGCTTCCAGTCCGAGGCCGATTACAACGGCACCGTGGAAAACATGCGCACCGCCGATGGCACGCTGTGGCCGATCCCGGTGACGCTGGACGTGTCCGAGAAATTCGCCGAAACCGTCGCGCCGGGGCAGGATATCGCGCTGCGCGATCAGGAAGGCGTGATCCTTGCCATCATGTCGGTGTCCGACAAATGGGTGCCGAACAAGGCCAAGGAAGCCGAACATGTGTTCGGCGCCGATGACCTCGCCCACCCGGCGGTGAACTATCTGCACAACGTGGCAGGCCCCGTCTATCTCGGCGGCCCGATCACCGGCATCCAGCAGCCGGTGCATTACGATTTCCGCGCCCGCCGCGACACGCCCAATGAATTGCGCGCCTTCTTCCGCAAGATGGGCTGGCGCCGCATCGTGGCGTTTCAGACCCGCAACCCGCTGCACCGCGCGCATCAGGAACTGACGTTCCGCGCCGCGAAAGAGGCCGAGGCGAACCTGCTGATCCATCCCGTCGTCGGCATGACGAAGCCGGGCGATGTGGACCATTTCACCCGCGTCCGCTGCTATGAGGCGGTGCTTGACCAATACCCCGCCTCCACCACCCACCTGTCGCTGCTGAACCTTGCCATGCGCATGGGCGGCCCGCGCGAGGCGCTGTGGCATGCCATCATCCGCAAGAACCACGGCCTGACCCATTTCATCGTGGGCCGCGACCATGCAGGCCCCGGCAAGAACAGCGCGGGCAAGGATTTCTATGATCCCTATGCCGCGCAGACCTTGGTGGCAGAGCATCAGAAAGAAATCGGCATCGAGATGGTCGATTTTAAACAGATGGTCTATGTGCAGGAAAAGGCACAGTATTACCCCGTGGATGAGGTGCCGGAGGGTTCAACCGTGCTGGATATTTCCGGCACCGAACTGCGCCGCCGCCTGCGCGAAGGGCTGGAGATTCCCGACTGGTTCAGCTTCCCGCAAGTGGTGACGGAACTGCGCCGCACCTCGCCCCCGCGCGCCAAGCAGGGCTTTACGGTGTTCTTCACTGGCCTCTCCGGCTCGGGCAAATCCACCATCGCCAATGCGCTGATGGTCAAGCTGATGGAAATGGGCGGCCGCCCCGTCACGCTGTTGGATGGCGATGTGGTACGCAAGCACCTGTCATCAGAACTGGGGTTCTCCAAGGAACACCGCGACATCAACATCCGCCGCATCGGCTATGTGGCAAGCGAGATCACCAAGAATGGCGGCATCGCCATCTGTGCCCCGATTGCCCCCTACACCGCCACCCGCCGCGCCGTGCGCGAGATGATCGAGGCCTTCGGTGCCTTCATCGAAGTGCATGTCGCAACCAGCATCGAGGAATGCGAACGGCGCGACCGCAAAGGTCTGTACAAGCTGGCCCGCGAAGGCAAGATCAAGGAATTCACCGGGATTTCCGATCCCTATGAAGCGCCGACGAATGCCGAACTGGTGGTCGCCACCGAAGGCACGGATGTCGACTACTGCGCCCAGCAGGTGATCCTGAAACTGGAAAGCATGGGGCTGATCAAGGCGTAATCTGGGGGCACCACGGTAGAGCCACCTGTAGGGCGGGGTTCACCCCGCCTCTCCGAACAAGAAGGCCCCGTTGCAGAACGGGGCCTTGCTTTTTGCTACCGCTCCGTCGCGCCCTTGCCTGCCAGAATTTTCGCGCGAAAGCCTGCGATGCGGCGGTGGCGGGTCTCTGATGTCTTGGCGGTGGACAGGTTGATGACATAGCTGCGCTGTCGACCTGGTGTCAGGGCATGGAAACCCTCGGCCAATTGCGCATCGGCATCCAGCGCCTCGATCAATTCCTCGGGTAAGTCGGGCGCGCCTGCGGCTTTGGGCGCTTTGATCCCGGCCTCGGCGTAACCCATCGCCTCGACCAGATAGGCGCGGATCGTGGCCGCGCGGGCATTGACCTGCGCGGCGTCAGAAAAGCGGATCACATCCGGGTGCTGCGTGTTCGGCCCCTGCCGTTCCAGCACACCGTCCGGATCGCGCATCAGGGCGGCGTTGAAGAAAGACAGCCGGAAATCCCCGCGCAACGCCCCGATCAACGCGATGTTGCGCCCCGCATGGGTATAGCAGGGATGGCCCCATTTCACCGTCTCGACCAGCCCCACCGCAAGGCAAAGCTGGCGCAAGGCCAGCAGGCCCGGCAGCCATTGGCGCACCGAACAGTCAACCGTGTCGAAGCGCGCGCAACGCCCGCAGCCCTTGGCGAAATAGTCCTCGGTTTCCGTGATCATCACGCTGCTCCGCACGTCTGCGTGCGGCAAGCCTAGCGCATCTGCCGGTTTGGTCCAACCGCTCGGGGTGGCGGGGTGAACCCCGCCAGCCCTTAATGCACGTTCACCGGCGCCATGTCGTTCTGGCGGGCCAGCGCGAAGGCCAGTTCTCGATCCTTCACCAGCGCCAGCCGGTCGCCATCTTCGCCATGCAGGGCGTAGATTGTCTTCAACCCGCCCGCATGGGCCTGCACCTCGGCGGGCAGGTCGTCCACATTCACCGGGCGAATGTAAACGATCCGCGAGGCGCTTTCGGGAAGGCCGTCATATTTCGTATCCATGTCAATTCCTCATTTCCGACCGCTGCGCGAACTGATGGCGATGGTCTGCACCACTGTTTCGGGCACCGCCCGTTTCAGATCGATGTGCAGAAGGCCGTGTTCCATATTGGCCCCTGCCACCTCCACCCCGTCGGCCAGCACGAAGCTGCGCTGAAAGGCGCGGCTGGCGATACCACGGTGCAGAAAGACACGGTCCACGGGTTCCTCGCCCTGACGGCCCCGTATCACCAGTTGCCGATCCTCGACCGTGATGGCCAGATCATCCTCGCGAAAACCCGCGACGGCCAGAGTGATGCGATAGGCGTTTTCCGAGGTCGCCTCGATATTGAACGGCGGATAGCCTTCGGTGGATTTGGCGGTGCGTTCCACCAGCCGTTCCAGCTGCTCGAACCCCAACAGAAAGGGATGGGTGCCAAAGCTCAGTTTCGTCATCGGTCATGCCCTTGTTGCAAAGCGACATTGCGGCGGGGCCCCGGTATCGGCAGCCCCGTCCTTTGAAAATATGGGGCTGCGGGTGCGGTATCGCAAGGGCTGCGTCGCAAAGCGGGGCTGCCGGGGAAAGACTGCGGATTTCCGCGATTTTCCGACAGAATCCTTCCCGCAAAGCCAGAGAATCACTATATTGTCTGTAGGCAAGAAGAAGCCCCTCTCGTCCAAGGCAATGCCATGAACGCGCCCAGCGAAATGAACTTTGAAGACATGCTGCGTATCCGGCTGGAGGTGCTTCGTCGTGAGCATCGCGATCTGGATGAGGCGATCCATGCGCTGGAAACCGCGGGGCGGCCCGATCAGCTTACCCTGCGGCGGCTGAAAAAGCAGAAGCTGGCGCTCAAGGATCAGATCGTAAAGCTGGAAGATCAGCTGATCCCCGACATCATTGCATGATCGTAGGGCGGGGTTCACCCCGCCGCCCCATGGGACTGCGCCTGCCACAGCCGCTTGCCCCCACAGCCCAATCCACTATACCCGCGAAATTCGCATTATCCGGGGGCGCGCATGGCCATCGACGTTGGAATCATCATGGGGTCGCAATCCGACTGGGCCACGATGAAAGAGGCCGCCGCGATCCTTGATGAACTTGGCATCCCTTATGAGGCGAAGATCGTCTCGGCCCACCGCACGCCCGATAGGCTTTGGTCCTATGGCAAGACCGCCGCAGAGCGGGGCCTGAAGGTGATCATCGCAGGCGCAGGCGGCGCGGCTCATCTGCCGGGGATGATGGCCTCCAAGACGCGCATCCCGGTCATCGGCGTGCCGGTGCAAACCAAGGCGCTGTCGGGTGTCGACAGCCTTTATTCCATCGTCCAGATGCCCAAGGGCTTTCCCGTGGCCACCATGGCCATCGGCACGGCGGGCGCGGCCAATGCGGGGCTGATGGCGGCGGGTATCCTTGCGCTGCAAGACCCCGCCCTTGCGGCGCGGCTGGATGCTTGGCGCGATGCGCTGTCTGCGTCCATCCCCGAGGAGCCGACGGATGACTGATCCCCTCGCCACCGGAGCGACCATCGGCATTCTGGGCGGCGGTCAGTTGGGACGGATGCTGTCCGTCGCGGCGGCGCGGCTTGGCTTCCGCACGCATATCTTTGAACCCAGTGCAAACCCGCCCGCCGCCCATGTGGCCGACAGGGTGACAACCGCAGGCTATGACGATCTGGCCGCCCTCGCCGCCTTTGCGGCCTCGGTCGATGTCATCACCTATGAGTTCGAAAACATCCCCACCGCCGCGTTGGATGTGCTGGAGGCGACGCATCCCATCCGCCCCAACCGCCGCGCGCTGGCCGTGTCGCAGGATCGGATTGCGGAAAAGGATTTCCTTTCCTCACTCGGCCTGACCACCGCGCCCTATGCGGCGGTGAACAGCCATGACGATTTGCACCACGCCATCACGAAGATCGGCACCCCTGCCATCCTGAAAACCACCCGCCTGGGTTATGACGGCAAGGGGCAGGCCCGCCTGAAGTCCGCCGCTGATGCTGAAACCGCCTTCGCCGCCATGAACGGCGCGCCCGCCGTTCTGGAAGGATTCATCGACTTCAGCCATGAGGTCAGCGTGATCGCGGCGCGCGGGCTGGATGGATCGGTCGCCTGTTATGATCCCGGTGAGAATGTCCACAAGGATGGCATCCTTGCCACCACCACCATCCCTGCCCGCCTGACCCCGTCGCAGCGGACCGACGCCATCCTTCTGGCCGCGCGCATCCTGAACGCGCTGGATTATGTGGGCGTCATGGGGGTGGAACTCTTCGTCACCCGCGCGGGCCTGATCGTGAACGAGATCGCGCCGCGCGTGCACAACTCGGGGCATTGGACGCAGAATGGCTGCGCGGTGGACCAGTTCGAACAGCATATCCGCGCCGTGGCGGGTTGGCCCTTGGGCGACGGGTCGCGCCATTCCGATGTTGTGATGGAAAACCTGATCGGGGATGACATCCTGCGCGTGCCGCAGATCGCGCGGGAAAAAAACGCCGCCCTCCACCTCTATGGCAAGGCCGAAGCGCGGCCGGGCCGCAAGATGGGCCATGTGAACCGGATCGTCAGCTAAGCCAGAGCCGCACAAGCCCCGGCACGATCAGCGCGGTCATCACCGCGTTCAGCCCGATTGCGATGCCTGCAAATGTCCCCGCCACCGGGTCCACCTGAAAGGCCCGCGCCGTGCCGATCCCGTGCGAGGCCAAACCCACTGCGAACCCCCGCGCCCGGTAATCGCGGATGCGAAGTGCGTTCATCAAGGGCGTCACCACCACCGCGCCGATCATCCCCGTCAGGATCACCAGCACCGCCGTCAGCGCCGGGTCGCCGCCCAGCCCTTCGGTGATCGACATGGCTACCCCCGCCGTCACCGATTTCGGCGCAATTGCCACCAGCACGGCGTCCGACGCGCCAAAGGCCCAAGCGACCCCCAGCGCCGATACCGCCGCCGTCACGCTGCCCGCCACCAGCGCCGCCAGCATGGGCAGGGCCGACCGCAAGACCAGCGCGCGATGCTCCCACAGCGGCAGGGCAAGTGCCACCGTCGCAGGCCCCAGCAGGAAATGGATGAACTGCGCACCCGAAAAATAGGTCGGGTAATCGGTGCTGGACGCCAGCAGCAGCCCCCCGACCAGCACCACGGAAATCAGCACCGGATTGGCCAGCGGATGCCGCCCCAACCGGACGGAAACCCAATCCGCCACCGCGTAGGCCGCCAGCGTCACCGTCAGCCACAGAAGCGGCCCTTCGGTCAGATAGACCCACAGCGCAAAGTCAGCCGCCATCACGCCTGCCCCATCATCCGCGCCACCAGCCGGAAGGTGACCACTGCCACCACCAGCGTCAGTACCGTTGACACCATCAGCGCAGCCGCCAGTGCCAGCCATTCCCCGGCCAGCACATCAAGGTTACCCACCACCCCCACACCCGCAGGCACGAAGAGCAGCGACAGATGCGCCAGCAGGAACCGCCCCGCAGGCTCCACCCCCGCCAGAACGGGCGGCGCGAACCGGTCGCGCAGCCACAACACCCCCAGCATCGCCGCCATCCCGATCACCGGCCCCGGCACAGGCAGGCCCAGGCCGCGCGCGACCACCTCACCCAGCAATTGACACCCCAGAATGACAGCAAGGCTTCCGATCACATCTGCACCTCTTTTTCCCCGCCCCATCTTCCGCGTTTTTCAACTATCCCACGGGAGGTGCGGGGGTGTGAAACCCCCGCTCCGACATCGGCCACCCGGTTCTACGCCTCGGGCGTATCTGTATCCGTCTCATCCCGTTCCAGCCGCGTGCGTGCGGCGGCGGCCAGTTGTTCATAGCGCGCGCGGAATGCCTCGATCTGGTGTTCCTCAAGCTCTTCCAGATCCATCAGCGCGTTATGCGCACCCTGCGTGGACCGGATCAGTTCATCCAGTTTCAACTGGATCGCCGCCGTGTCGCGGTTCTGGGTGTTCTGGATCAGAAAGACCATCAGGAAGGTCACGATCGTCGTGCCGGTGTTGATCACCAATTGCCACGTGTCCGAAAAACCGAACACCGGCCCCGTCACGATCCAGACAAGGATCACGCCTACCGCCAGCAAGAATGTCGAAGGCCGCCCGCACCAGCGCGACACCCGCTTTGCAACCCCGGAGTAGAGATTCGACATGTTATTCCCCGCCCAAAACCTCTTCGACCGCAGCACCATAGCCAAGGTCGGGATCAAATCTTCCCGTTTCCAGAAAGGTCAGCACCTCCGCAATCACCACCGGGTTCATCATCATGAAGGTATGGGTAACAGGCAGCACGATGTGATCCGTCATCCCCGCCACCCGCGTGCGCGCGACCGATACCTTGCCGTCATCCGGCCCCGGAATCACGCTGGAGTAGATCGGGTTCAGCGACCGGTCCCCCGCGATCACGCCCAGTTCGTAATCCGGCAAAGGCAGCGCCAGCGGCACTGATCCCGCCCCCGTGCCCAGTTGCAGGCCCGCAGGCCCGTTCATCCATTCAAATGCCCCCATCTCGCCAAAGGCATCCACCAGTTCCGACCCCCGGTTCGGCGGGGCCAGCATCACCACCCGTCCCATATCTCCGGGGCGGCTGCGCGCCAGCCAGGCCCGCGCCAGGATGCCCCCCATCGAATGGGTCACGAAATGCACCGGCCCGTCCCCGCACTCCGCCACCGCAATGCCCACGCGCGGCACCAGTTGGGCAATGGGGAAGTCGGTCGACGGGTATCCCTCATTCACCACCTGGTATCCCTTGCCCTCCAGCGCCGCCGCCATCGGGGCCAGCGATACCTCGCTGCGCGCCAGCCCGTGCAGCATCACCACGCAATCGGCCAGCACAGGGGCGGGCAGAAACATCAACAGGGGAAACATCCACTTCATCCCGCCACCATAGCCACATCCCCGCCGGATGGACAAATCGCATCTCCCGCGCCACGGTAACGAGCATGAGATACCGCCCCCACCGCATTGCCGCCCGCGCGCTGATCCTGCTGGAGGATCGGCTCTTGCTGGTGAACGCCTATCCGGGTGGCCGGTCCGATCTGTGGTGCGCGCCCGGCGGCGGGGCCGAACCCGGCCAATCCCTGCGCGACGCCCTGATCCGCGAGGTGATGGAGGAAACCGGCCTTTCCATCACTGTCGGCCCCCCGGCGCTGATCAACGAATTCCACGATCCCGGCCGGGGCTTTCATCAGATCGACCTGTTCTTTCGCTGCACGATCATCGGCGGCCAGATTGATGCGCGCTGGAAAGACCCGGAAGGCGTGGTCACCGACCGCCGCTTCTTTTCGCGGCAGGAACTGGAGGCAGGTCATATCCGCTTCAAACCCGACAGCTTGCCCGCCGCCGCCTGGGACAACCAGATGCTCTATGACGAACTGGAAAGGATCGTCCGATGAGCCGCGCCTTTGTGAAAGAAGGCGACGGTTCGCTTGATCCGCTGCCCGATCTGCCGATCAGCCCGCATCCCAATCACGTCACCCCCGCAGGCCTTGCCGCGCTGCAATCGCGCCTGCTGGAAACGCAATCCCGCCTGGCCGCGCTGAAGGCCCGGCCCGACCGGCTGGACAAGCTGCCCGAAGCCGCGGCGGAACGCGACATCCGCTATCTTGAGGCGCGGTTGCGCACAGCCATCCCCATCGACCCCGCCACTCTGCCGCTGACGGCAGTGGCTTTCGGCCTGATCATCACCGTGGCCGATGAAGACGGGGCCGAACACCGCTTTCAGATCACCGGCGAGGATGAGGCCGACGCCACGCAGGGCCGCATCACCCCACAATCCCCGCTGGCCCGCGCGTTGATGGGCGCAGAGCCCGGCGATGTGGTGCGCTGGCGCAAACCCAGCGGCAGCGTGGACCTTGAAATCCTGCACATCGCCCACCCATGATCCGTGACCTCCACCCAGAAACGGACCTCTCCGCCGTCGCCACTTTCCTGCAAGAGGCCGCCGATTACTGGATCATGGCCGAAGGCGCCGCCCCCGGCCCCGATGCGGCGAGGGATTTCTTCACCGATGGCCCCCCCGGCCATGACCCGGCGCAATCGCGCCATCTTGGCCTGTTCAGTGACGGTCGCCTGTCCGGCCTTGCCGAACTCAGCTTCGGTTTCCCCGATGCGGGCGACGCTTATCTGGGACTGATGATCCTCACCCCGCGCCTGCGCCGCCATGGGCTCGGCCCCGGCCTGCTGGCTCATGTCGAAACGCTCGCCCGTGCCGCCGCTGCCCCGAACCTCTATCTCGCGGTGCTTCAGGCCAATACCCGTGGCCGCGCCTTCTGGGAAAGGCACGGCTTCCGCCCCACAGGCCTCAGCCGCGATGACGGGCGGCACATCATCCATCGCCTCGTGAAGCCGCTTTAGGCAAACTGGCCCAAGCCACGCCCCCCAGCACCAGCGCAGAGGCCACCGCAAACCGCCATCCCACCGCTTCGCCGATCAGCGCCGCGCCCCCGGCCGCCGCGATCAGCGGCACGGTCAGTTGCGCCACCGCCGCCCGCCCCGCCCCCAGCGCAGGCAGCACCGCATACCACAGCGCATAGCCCAGCCCCGATGTCACCGCGCCCGACAGCACCGCCAGCCCAACCCCCCGCAGGGACGCTGCGCCGACATCGACGCCAATCACCCAAGCCACTGCCACCCCCGGCCCCAGCGCCAGCGCGAAATTCCCCGCCGTCGCCCCCAGCGCATCCTGCGCCCCGCGCCCGGCCAGCGAGTAAAGCCCCCAGCCCACCCCCGCCGCCGCCATGGCCGCGAACCCGGCCCAGCCACCGCCCGCCAAGCCGGAACCAACAGGCGCGACCAGCACCGCCAACCCACCCAGCGCCAGCCCCGCGCCGACCCAGCGCCGCCCCGGCACACCCTCGCCCGCCCACAGCGCCCCCGCGAACATCGTCACCTGCACCACGCCAAACAGCACCAGCGCCCCGGTCCCCGCATCCAGCCGCCCATAGGCCAGCGAAAACCCGAAGAGATAGACCAAGAGCCCCGCCACGCCCGCCACCGTGGCCCCGCGCATCCCACGCCCGCGCCACAGGATCAGCGCCAGCAGCACCGCCGCCCCTGCCGCCAGCCGGATCACCGCAAACTCCACCGCCCCGATCTCACCACCCCCCACCGCCATCCGGTTCAGCACCGAATTGGCGGCAAAGGCCAGCATCACCAGCGCGGTCAGCAGGAACAGCCTCATCCCTGCGCAGCCGCGGGGGGCGACGAGGTCGCGAACAAAACCCCGCCCAGCGCCACCGGGAACCCGATCAGGTGGAACGCCTCCAGCCGCTCGCCCAGAAACACCATAGCCAGCCCCGCGCCAAAGACCGGCATCAGATGCAGGAACATCACCGACCGTGACGGCCCGATCCGCGCCACCGCCGCGTTATAGGCGAGTAGCGCCACGACAGAGGCAAACACCCCGGTATAGGCCACCGACCCGATCCCCGCCGCCGTCAGCGGCACCGAAAGCCCGCGCGACAGCTCCCACAAATGCAAGGGCAGGATGAACCCCGCCCCCATCACCGCGATGAAAAACGTCAACCCCACCGGCGACAAGGCCGCAGGCTTGAACTTCAGCAGCACCGAATACAGTCCCCAGACCACCAGCGCCGCCAGAATCCACGCATCCCCCACGTTCAGATGCAGGTCCAGCAGCCGCCCCGGCTCGCCCCGCGCAATGATATAGGCCACGCCGCAGAAGCTGATCCCGATCCCCAGCGCCTGCCGCGCCGTCAGCCGCTCGCGCAGCACGATCCAGGCGATGATCACCATGAAGACGGGCATCGTCGCGCTGACCAGCAGCGCATTCACGGCCTCGGTCGAATGCAGGCCGATATAGGTCATCGACTGGAACATCGCCGCCGACAAGAGCGCCATCCCCGCCACCAGCGGCAGATGCGCCCGCACCACCGCCCAGTCATCGCGCAACCGCGCCCGCGCAAAGGGCAACAGGATCACCGCCGCCAGCGTCCAGCGCCAGAAGGTCAGGCCAAAGGGCGGCACATCCGCCCGGATCGCCCGCCCCAATACCCAGTTCCCCGCCCAGCAGAGCGAGGCAAGGGCGGCCAATGCCGCCGCGATCATGAAATTCCGGCTCATGGCGCCAACCTAGCGGCAGCACGGGCCAGCTGAAAGCCCCTTCCCCACCGCAAGACGCTCCGCAAGGTCAGGCCGCCTGCACCTCTACCGTCACATGCGACAATTCGTGAATGTGCGCCAACCTTGCGCGATAGGCATCGGGCGCTTGCGGCGCAGCCGACCGCAGCGCAATGATCGCGCCGTGATGCCCCGGCCCCAACTGCCAGATGTGCAGATCGGTGATGCTGTCCCCCTCGGCCTCCAGCGCGGCAGCGATCTCGGACGGCAGGCCCTCGTCGGCGGGGATGTAATCAACCAGCACCGCGCCTGCCTCTTTCATCAACCCCCAAGACCAGCGCGCAATCACCGCCGCCCCCAGAATGCCGATGGCCGGATCAAGCCAGAGCCACCCATAGACCCGCCCCGCCAGCAGCGCGGCAATCGCCAGCACCGATGTCAGCGCATCGGCCAGCACATGCAGATAGGCCGCACGCAGGTTGTTGTCCGTGGCCGCGTGGTGGTGATGCCCGTGCGAATGCCCGTGGCCATGGTCATGCCCCTGATGCAGCAGCGCGGCACAGCCCAGATTGACCACCAGCCCCACCACCGCCACCACGGTTGCCTGCCCGAAGTCGATGGCAACCGGATTGGTCAGCCGCATCAGGCTTTCCCAACCGATCAGCAGCGCCACAATCCCCAGCACCACCGCGCTGGCAAAGCCCGCCAGATCGCCGATCTTGCCTGTGCCAAAGGTGAAACGCGGGTTGCGCGCATTGCGCCGGGCATAGCCATAGGACAAGGCCGCGATCAGCAGCGCCGCCGCATGGGTGGACATATGCCAACCATCCGCCACCAGCGCCATCGACCCATAGATCGTTCCAGCCCCAATCTCGACCACCATCATCACCGAGGTGATGGCGATCACCGCCCAAGTGCGGCGCGCATTGCGATCATGGTCCGCGCCCAGAAACACGTGGTCATGCGCCCCTTCGACGCGCGGCAGAGCCCCGGTCGCAGCAGTGGCGTGGGGGTGATCATGCTGATGGTCGCCGTGGTGGTGGGGATGATCGTGCATCGCCTGTCCTATTTCAAATAGCTGCGCAGCGCCTTGGCCAGCGCGTCACTGCCCGCGATGCGGGCTGCGGGATCGGCTTCGTCGCGGATATGGTGGATCAGATGTTCGTCGATCAGTTCGGCGGTCAGCCCCGTCACCGACCCCCTGACCGAGGCCACCAGATGCAGGATCGTCGCGCAGTCGCGGTCTGCCTCGACCGCGCGTTCCACCGCCTCGATCTGCCCGCGCAGGCGGCGCACCCGCGCCAGCAGCTTGGTCTTGTCATGGCTCAGATGCGACATGCCACCTCCAATATACCTATAGGGGGTATAGGTATCATCTCGCTCTGGATGTCGCAACGAAAAAGGGGCGCACCCTGCGGTGCGCCCCTTCCTGTCTGCCTCGGATGGCAGGGATGATTACATCATCCCGTCCATGCCGCCCATTCCGCCCATGCCGCCAGCGCCGCCAGCCGATTCCTTGGCCGGACGATCCGCGATCATGGCTTCCGTGGTGATCAGCAGCGATGCAACCGAAGCCGCATCTTCCAGCGCGGTACGGGTCACCTTGGCCGGGTCGATCACGCCGAAGGCGAACATGTCACCATATTCTTCGGTCTGCGCGTTAAAGCCAAAGTTCTTGTCGCTGGATTCGCGGATCTTGCCCGCAACCACAGCGCCGTCCACACCGGCGTTTTCGGCGATCTGGCGCAGCGGTGCTTCCAGCGCGCGGCGCACGATGGCGATACCGGCGTTCTGGTCGCTGTTTGCACCGGTCAGGCCGTCAAGCGACTTGCCCGCCTGGATCAGCGCCACGCCGCCGCCAACGACGATGCCTTCCTGCACAGCAGCACGGGTCGCGTTCAGCGCGTCGTCAACGCGGTCCTTGCGCTCTTTCACTTCGACTTCGGTCATCCCGCCGACCTTGATCACCGCAACACCACCGGCCAGTTTGGCCACGCGCTCTTGCAGCTTTTCACGGTCGTAATCCGAGGTGGTTTCTTCGATCTGGGCGCGGATCTGCGACACGCGGGCCTCGATCTCGGCCTTGTCACCAGCGCCGTCGACGATGGTGGTGTTGTCCTTGTTGATCGAGATCTTCTTGGCGCGGCCCAGCATGTCGATCGTGACCGACTCCAGCTTCATGCCCAGATCATCGCTGATCACCTGACCACCGGTCAGAATGGCGATGTCCTGCAGCATGGCCTTACGACGGTCACCAAAGCCCGGTGCCTTGACGGCAGCAATCTTCAGGCCACCGCGCAGCTTGTTCACCACCAGCGTGGCAAGGGCTTCGCCTTCCACGTCTTCGGCGATGATCAGCAGCGGGCGCTGCGACTGGATCACGGCTTCCAACAGCGGGACCATCGGCTGCAGCGACGACAGTTTCTTTTCGTGCAGCAGGATGAACGCGTCATCGAGATCGGCGATCATCTTGTCGGCATTGGTCACGAAGTAGGGCGACAGATAGCCACGGTCGAACTGCATGCCTTCGACGACGGTGGTTTCCGTCTCAAGGCCCTTGTTCTCTTCGACGGTGATCACACCCTCGTTGCCGACCTTCTGCATCGCATCCGCGATCTGGCGACCGATTTCAGCCTCGCCATTGGCGGAGATGGTGCCGACCTGCGCGACTTCGGCGCTGTCCTTGACGGGGCGCGAAGCGGCCTTGATGGCGGCGACAACCTTGGTCACAGCCAGATCGATCCCGCGCTTCAGATCCATCGGGTTCATCCCGGCGGCCACGGCCTTCAGGCCGTCCTTGATGATGGCTTGTGCCAGCACAGTCGCGGTGGTGGTGCCGTCGCCAGCCTCATCATTGGTGCGGGAAGCAACTTCCTTCACCATCTGCGCGCCCATGTTTTCGAACTTGTCAGCCAGTTCGATTTCCTTGGCAACCGTCACACCGTCCTTGGTGATGCGGGGCGAACCGAAGGATTTGTCGATCACCACGTTGCGGCCTTTCGGGCCCAGCGTCACCTTCACCGCATCGGCGAGGATGTTGACGCCGCGCAGCATGCGGTCACGGGCATCGGTGTCAAAACGTACGTCTTTAGCAGCCATGAGTTAGCTCCTTTGAATGGGTTGGGGAAAGCGGGCGGCGGGGATCACCCCGCCAGATCCATCAGGCGATAATGCCGAGGATGTCGCTTTCCTTCATGATCAGCAGGTCTTCGCCATCGAGTTTCACCTCGGTGCCGGACCATTTGCCGAACAGGATACGGTCGCCGGCCTTCACCGACGGTGCGATCAGCTCGCCCGAATCCTTGCGCGCGCCTTCGCCGACCGAGACGATTTCGCCCTCGGCAGGCTTTTCCTTGGCGGAATCGGGGATGATCAGGCCGCCCTTGGTCTTGTCTTCGCCTTCGATGCGGCGAACCAGCACACGGTCATGCAGCGGTTTGAATGCCATCTGAGAACACTCCCTAGGTTCCAGGTTGAATGAAGATTAGCACTCATAACGGCTGAGTGCTAACGGTGCATCAGGTAGGCAAAGCCGCGCGTCATGTCAACACCCGCCCCCCCGACGGGCGGATGAAAATTTGATGACATCCGCCGCTTCATTCCAGCATAGCCCTTGGCAGGGGGGCCTGCCGGTGCCACCTTTGTTGCATCACAGCCCCTACCGGTTTTCCAGATGCCCCGTTCCGTCTTTGCCACCCTCACTGCCGCCCTGCTGACCGTCTGCCTGATCGGCGGTGCGTCCGCGCAGGCGGCGCAGGCGGAATGTCGTGGCGTGAACCTGCTAGATTCCATGCCCGAAGCCGAACGTCGCGCCCTGCTGGACGCAACTGATGCCGTGCCCTATCCGCGTGGTCATCTGTGGCGGGCCACCCGCGACGGTCAGGTGGTGCATCTTGTGGGCACCTATCACCTTGATGATCCCCGGCATGATGGCACCTTGGCCCGGATCACGCCCCTCCTCGCCGAGGCGAGTGCGATTTTGGTCGAGGCCGGGCCACTGGAAGAGGCGGCGCTGATGGCCGATCTCGCGCGTGATCCCTCTCTCATGGTCATCACCGACGGCCCTACCTTGCGCGAATCCCTGTCCGATCCGGAATGGAAGCTGCTCGCCGATGCGATGCGGGCACGGGGAATGCCGCCTTTCATGGTATCCAAGTTCCGGCCTTGGTATGTGTCCATGCTTCTGGCGCTGCCCGCCTGCGACCTTGACAGTCTGGCGCAAGGCAAAGGCGGGCTAGACGGCATGGTGATCGGCTATGCGCAGGCCAATGGCAAACCCCTGCTGGCCCTGGAATCGCATGACACCGTCTTTCGCCTGTTCGAAGGCATGGCGATGGAGGATCAGCTTGGCATGATCCGGTCTTCGCTCGCGCTGGAACCCTATGCAGCGGATTACGCCGTTACTCTGGCCGATGCCTATTTTGCCGGGGAATCGCGGCTGATCTGGGAACTCACCCGCCTGATGACCCTGCAGATGCCCGGGCAAGACAGCGCAAGGGTCGAAGCAGATTTCGCCCAAATGGAACAGATCCTGATGACAGACCGCAACCGCGCTTGGATTCCGGTGATCGAAGCCGCGGCCAAGGATGGACCGGTCGTCGCCGCCTTCGGCGCACTGCATTTGCCCGGTGAAACCGGCGTGCTGCGCCTGATGGAAGATGCGGGATTTACGCTGGAACGCCTGCCGATGTGACCCAGCGGCACAGCGGATTTGCAGAAAACGCCCGTCTTTGCTATGCTGAGCATATAAAGAGGAGCGCCCTGCCAATGATCCTGTCTGCCTGAGCCTATGACGGCTTTCCCCGCCACGCCCAAAGGCTGTGGCCCGGTCGACATGTATTCATACAGGAGCACCCTGCCAATGATCCTGCACGTCTGATGCGCCCCTGACAGGGGTTGGTCCTTTCCGCGCCTGCACTGCGGCGCGGCGAAACGTCCCTTCAGCGAAAGGCAGAACGCCATGCCGAAGAAATCCCTTCCCCCCGCAGATGCGGGCCTGTCCAACGTCTCTGCACCGCCCGCCCTTCTGGCGCAAACAGTGCCGCCGCGATCCTTTGATCCGGCACTGGCCAAGGCAGGCAAGCCGGGACCATCCGCCAAGCGCGGCTTTGCCCCGAATGGCAAAACCGCGAACCGGTTGATCCATGCGCAGAAAGCGCGTGGTCGGTAAAGCCGGCTCCGGGCGCGGCGGCCGATGCCGCCGCGCCCATTTTGCCGCAGCGCAGCATTCCCCTGCCGCGATGCGTGACAAGCCCCTCTGCCTTGCCTATAAGCGCGGCAAAATCACCCTCCACCGATCCAAGGCGCATCTTCATGTCCACGCTCGTTTTCGGCCACAAGTCCCCTGACACCGATTCCACCGGCTCGCCCATCATCTGGGCCTGGTATCTGACCGAGGTTCTGGGAACCCCGGCCAAGCCCGTCCTGCTGGGCGAACCCAATACCGAAGCCGCCTTCGTGCTGCGTCACTGGGGCCTTGATAAGCCCGCCATCATCGCGGACGTGACCGCCGAAGATAAGGTCGTGATCGTTGACACCAACAACCCGGCCGAACTGCCCCCCTCGATCAATGAGGCGCAGATTCAGGGCATCATCGACCATCATCTGCTGGTCGGCGGCATCAAGACGAAATCCCCCATCGACATCACCATCCGCCCGCTGGCCTGCACCGCCACCATCATGCACGACCTGATGGGTGACGCCGTGACCCGCGCGCCCAAGGCGATCAAGGGCGCGATGCTGTCCTGCATCCTGTCCGACACGCTGGAATTCCGCTCGCCCACCACCACCCCGCATGACCGCGCTGTCGCCGAAAAGCTGGCGGCCGATCTGCGCGTGGATATGGGCGCACTGGCAACCCAGATGTTTGAGGCGAAATCCGACGTCTCCGCCTTCTCAGACGCCGAACTGCTGCGCATGGATTCCAAGGAATACACTGTCGCGGGCAAAGAACTGCGCGTCTCAGTTCTGGAAACCACCGCGCCCAAGATCGTGCTGGACCGCAAGGACAGCCTGATGGCCTCGATGGTCGGCGTGGCCAAGGAAGACGGTGCCGATCAGGTCCTTCTCTTCGTGGTGGACATCCTGAAGGAAGAGGCGACGCTGCTGGTCCCCAACGATCTGGTCAAGCAACTGGCCGAAGCCTCCTTCGGCTGCACCGTGACGGGCGATACCGTTGTTCTGCCCGGCATCATGTCGCGCAAGAAGCAAATCATCCCGGCGCTGAAACTCTGACCGGACATCCTGTGTCGACCTTTCCCCCGTCTGCGGGGAAAGGTCCGTCAGGGTGAATCGCCGCCAAAAGCACAGCCGGAAAGGCCACCGCATGACCGACCTCATCGCCAGCCTTGCCGCCGTCACGGGCCGCTATGACGCGGTGTTTTGCGATCTCTGGGGTTGCCTGCACAACGGCAAAACGCCCTTCCCCGCCGCCGTCGCTGCGCTGCGCGCCTTTCGCGCCAAGGGCGGTTATGTCGTCCTGCTGACCAATTCCCCCCGCCCCCGCGCCAGCGTGGCCACGCAGATCGCAGCCATCGGCGTGCCCGATGATGCATGGGATGACATCGTCTCCTCCGGCGATGCCGCCCAATACGCCATGCTCTCCGGCGCGGTTGGCGCCCGCGTCCACCACATCGGCGCGGATAGGGACGACACCTTCTTCACCGATCTGCCAACGGACGCCCACAATCCGATCCAGATCACCCGTGTTCCGCTGGCCGAGGCAGAAGGCGTCGTCGTCACCGGCCTGCGCGACGACCTGTCAGAGACCCCCGACGATTACCGCGCCACCCTGCTGATGATGAAGGCCAACGGCCTGCCCCTGCTCTGCGCCAATCCCGACCTGATCGTCGATCTGGGCGAGCGGCGGCTGTATTGCGCGGGCGCACTGGCACAGGCCTATGAGGCGATGGGCGGCACCGCGCTCTATTACGGCAAGCCGCACCCCCCGATCTATGACCTCGCCCGCCGCCGCATGGCGGCCAACGGACGCGACGATCCTTCGATCCTTGCCATCGGTGACGGGATCAACACCGATATTCAGGGCGGCATCAGCGAAGGCATCGACACGCTGTTCGTCACTGGCGGCATCGCCGCCGCCGCCTTCGGGCCCGATCCCGCGCAGCCCAACCCGGCCCTGCTGGCCGCGTGGCTGGATCAGCACCAGCTTTCCCCCACCCACGCCATCGCCTTCCTTGGGTGACCACCCCGCAACAATCTTGCGCCAAAAGTCGCAGTTGCGATAAAAAGTTACCCAACAGAATTGCGCTGCGCTGCGGCGCAGGCTATGGTCGCGCCAGATCACAGGGGATTCGGCCATGTTCGCCAGAGCCATCGACAATCAGCCGCGCGGCACGATCTGTATCGAGGATCTCGAAATCGGGATGACTCGCTATCTGCTGAAAACCGTGACCGACCGCGACATCGAAATGTTCGCCGAGGTGTCGACGGACCGCAATCCGGTACATCTGGACGAATCCTATGCCCAGGACACCATCTTTCAGGGCCGCATCGCCCATGGGATGCTGACCGCCGGGCTGATCTCTGCCGTGATCGGCGAACAGCTTCCCGGCCACGGCACCGTCTATCTGGGCCAAAGCCTGAAGTTCATGGCCCCCGTCCGCCCCGGCGATACCGTCCGGGCCGAGGTGAAGGTCGTGGCGATCGACCACGCCAAGCGCCGCGTCACCCTTGAAACCCACTGCGCAGTGGGTAATACGGTCGTCCTGAAGGGCGAGGCGCTGGTTCTTGCGCCCAGCCGCAAGTTCGACTGACGGCCAGGACGACGGGGCAGACCCCCGCCTCGGGGGAAGATGCGCGTTCACCATCATTGGCAGGATACTGACCCGGCCGCCCGCGGTGCCTCTGTCGCCATGGGCAATTTCGACGGGCTGCATCTCGGCCATCAATCGGTGATCGACCTTGCCCGTCGGCCGAATGCCCCCTTGGGCATTGTCACCTTTGAACCCCATCCAAGGCAGGTCTTTGCCCCCGACGCGCCGCCCTTCCGGCTGATGAATGCCGAGGCGCGGGCCAACCGGCTGGCCAAGATCGGGGTGGAACAACTCTACCAGCTGCCCTTCGACCGCACCCTCGCCGGCCTCACGCCCGAGGCTTTTGCCGGCGACGTGCTGGCCAATGGCCTTGGCATCTCACATGTCGTGGTCGGGTCCGATTTCTGCTTCGGCAAGGGCCGCGCCGGGACCGCCGCCGATCTGCGCGCCCTTGGCGCGACGTTGGGCTTTGATGTCACCATCGCGCCCCTCGTGGCCATCGCCGGGATCGAGGTCTCCTCCACCGCCATCCGCCAAGCCCTGACCGATGGCCGCCCCCGCGACGCCGCCGCGATGCTGGGTCACTGGCACCGGATCGAGGGCGCGGTGATCCACGGCGAAAAGCGCGGCCGCGAACTGGGCTATCCCACCGCCAACATGTCGGTCGACGGGCTGCATCTACCCCGCTTCGGCGTCTATGCGGTGAAGGTCGACATCCTGACCGGCCCGCAAGCCGGCAGCTATATGGGCGCGGCCAGCCTTGGCGTGCGGCCGATGTTCGGGGAAAACAGGCCGAACCTCGAAACCTTTCTCTTCGATTTCAAGGGCGACCTCTATGGTCAGCACCTGTCGATCGCCTTTGTCGATTTCCTGCGCCCCGAGTTGAAATTCGACGGGCTGGGGGCGCTGATCACCCAGATGGATGCCGATTGCACCAAGGCCCGCGCGATCCTGTCCCACCTCTGACCGCGCAGCGAAACTTTTACCGAAAAGTTTCGCCAGCCTCCCGCCCGAAATCTTTCCGGAAAGATTTCGGGCCTGCTGCGCCAAAATTTTGCCCGCAAAATTTTGGCGCTCCCCCGCTTCCCTTTCCCCGGCCAAAAGCGCACCTTCGCGACCATGACCACGAAACTCCGCCCCCGCTTCTGGGAAACCGTTCCGCTTGCCAAGATGACCGCCCCGGAATGGGAGGCGCTTTGCGATGGTTGCGGCAAATGCTGCCTGAACAAGATCGAATATGAAGACACGGGCGAGGTGGATTACACCAGCGTCGCCTGCCGCCTGCTGGATGGCGAAACCTGCCGCTGCAGCCAGTATGCGATCCGGCATCAATTCGTGCCCGATTGCGTGCGCCTCACGCCCAAGAACCTGCCCAAGGTCGCCTATTGGATGCCCCGCACCTGCGCTTATCGCCTGCTCTATCAGGGCGGCACCCTGCCCGACTGGCATCCGCTGCGAACAGGCGATCCCGAAAGCACCCACACCTCCGGCAATTCCGTGCGCGGCATGACCGTGCCGGAATTCGAAGTCCCCGAAGAAGAATGGGACGATTACATCATCGACGAGAAGCCCTGACATGTTCTTCGCCTCTGACAATACCTCCGGCGCGCCGCCCGAAGTCATGCAGGCGCTCCTGCGCGCCAATGAAGGTTTCGCCCGCAGCTATGGTGGCGATGACATCATGGCCCGTGTCACCGCACAAATCCGCGCCCTGTTCGAGGCACCCGAGGCGCAGGTCCATCTGGTCGCCACCGGCACCGCGGCCAATGCGCTGGCGCTGGCCACGCTGACTGATCCCTGGGGGGCGGTGTTCTGCCACCGCCACGCCCATATCGCCGAAGATGAATGCGGCGCGCCGGAGTTTTACACCAACGGCGCGAAACTGGTGCTGATCGACGGCCCGCATGGCCGCATCACACCGAGCGCCCTGACCGAGGCGCTGGCCACCACCGGGGCCTCTGGCGTGCATGGCGTGCAGCGCGGCTGCCTGTCGCTGACCAATGTGACCGAGGCCGGGACTGTCTACACCCCGTCCGAAATCGCCGCCCTCTCCGCCATCGCCAAATCCCACGGCCTGCCCTGCCATCTGGACGGCGCGCGTTTTGCGAATGCCCTCGTGGCAACAGGCGCGACCCCGGCCGACATGACATGGCGCGCAGGGATTGACGTCCTATCCTTCGGCGGCACCAAGAACGGGCTTTTGGGGGTGGAGGCGGTGGTTCTGTTCGACCCCGCGAAATCCTGGGAACTGGAACTGCGCCGCAAACGGGGCGGGCATCTGTTTTCCAAACACCGCTTCCTGTCCGCGCAGATGGAGGCCTATCTACAGGATGGGCTCTGGATGCGCCTTGCCACGCTGGCCAATGCCATGGGGCAGCGTCTGGCGCAGGGGATCGCGGGTCTGAACCACGCCGCGCTGACGCATCCCGCACAGGCCAACATGATCTTTGCCAATTGGGAACCGGGCGGCCACGCCCGCCTGCAAGCGGCGGGTGCGGTCTATTACGACCTGCGCCCCCTGCCCGATGGCCGCGAAACCGCGCGCATGGTCGCGTCCTGGAACACGACCGACGATCACGTCGACCGCTTTCTCGCGCATCTCAAATCCTGACCCTGCGCTTCATCTTGGCCCAAATACCCAATTGCACCGGCGCCGCACCAACCCCGGTCGCCGGATAGCGCCCTCAGCGCCCCGCCAGATGATCCTCCAGCAGGTCTAGCCGGTCCTGCCCCCAGAACCGCTCTTCTCCCACGATGTAAAAGGGCAGGCCGAACACGCCCCCCGCCACCGCCTCGTCCAGATTGCGGACGTAGGTATCGGCGGCGGTGAACATGCCCCGGTCGGCAATGGCTGGATCAAAGCCGTTCTCGGCCATGATCTCCTTCATCACCCCATCATCCGCGATATTGCGCCCCTCGGCCCAGACCGCGCGGGGAAAGGCCCGCACCAGCCCTGCCAGATCGCCACCCCCCGCTGCTGCGGCCGAGATCACGGCATAGGACGCAGGCGCCGGGTTCACCGGAAAGAAGGCCGGCTGCAGATCCAGCTTCATCCCCAGCCGCCGCGACCACCGCGCCAATTCCTGCAGACGATAGGCCTTGCGGCTCTCATGCCGCTCCGCCAGCACCTGCCCCCCCGTGCGCGGAAACAGCGCCGGGCCGTCGATCGGGATATACCGGATCGTCGCCCCAGTCCGCGCCGCGATCTGTTCAAGCCGGTCGCCCGCCAAATAGACAAATGGCGAAATCACCGCGAAAAAGTAGTCGATCTGCACCATTTGCCCAGCCCCGTTCCAGCGTCAGTTTGCAAGACCGTAACGCGGTGGTAAGGCGTGTCCAGCACCGAATCCGCCCCCTCCTCAGGCTGCCCACCGGAGAATTTCATGCCCGCCATCACCGAACCCAAGCTGATCTCCGGAAATGCCAATTTGCCGCTGGCCAAGGCCATCGCGCGGCGCATGTCGATGCATCGTGGCATGTCGGTGAACCTTGTCGACGCGCGGATCGAACGCTTCAACGATCAAGAGATTTTCGTCGAGGTGTTCGAAAATGTCCGGGGCGAGGATATGTATATCATCCAGTCCACATCTAACCCGGCCAATGACAACCTGATGGAACTGCTGATCATGACCGATGCGCTGCGCCGGTCATCGGCGGCCCGCATCACCGCTGTGATCCCCTATTTCGGCTATGCCCGGCAAGATCGCCGCGCCAAGGCCCGCACGCCCATCAGCGCCAAGCTGGTGGCGAACCTGATCACCCGTGCGGGCGTTGACCGTGTCTTGACGCTCGACCTGCACGCGGCGCAGATCCAAGGCTTTTTCGACATCCCGGTGGACAACCTCTATGCCAGCCCCGTTTTCGCGCTGGATATCGAACACCACTTCAAGGGCCAGATGGAAGATCTGATGATCGTCTCGCCCGATGTGGGCGGTGTGGCCCGCGCCCGCGAATTGGCCAAACGGATCAACGCACCGCTCGCCATCGTGGACAAGCGCCGCGAAAAGGCGGGCGAAGTGGCGGGCATGACCGTGATCGGCGATGTGCGCGGCCATAAATGCATCATCGTGGATGACATCTGCGATACCGCCGGAACGCTCTGCAAGGCCGCCGAAATCCTGATGGAAAACGGCGCGACCGAGGTTCACAGCTACATCACCCACGGTGTTCTGTCCGGTCCGGCGGTAGAGCGGGTGCAGAACTCGGTGATGAAGTCGCTGGTGATCACCGATTCCATTGCACCCACCGAACAGGTCCGCGCCGCGTCCAACATCCGCATCGTCCCCACCGCCCCGGTCTTTGCCCAAGCCATCCTGAACATCTGGAACGGAACCAGCGTTTCATCCCTGTTTGAAACCGATACGCTCGTTCCCATCTATGAAGGCATGTATGTGCGCGGTTGATCGCGGGGCCATGTCCTGCCCGGTCGGACCGTTCGCACGGCCTCTGGCAACCTGAAGGCAAGGTCACGGATGTACTGACCGGGCCGCATTAGCGGCGGTTCACGCAATATCCCAGTCATCCTCATCCCGCACCGGGCCGATGGCTGTCCAATCAGCGCGGATGCGGGCGATGCGGGTATCGCCCCAGGTGCGGAACACCAGATGAAACCCTTTTTCGGTAATGTTCTCAGCCGTCAGATCGGCGCGCATGTTCGTTTTGTGGTCCATGTCCCACAGGGAAATCCCGACAATCACCGAAGGCGGGGCGCGGAATGGTTCGGAAAAGGCGACGTGAAACCGGGCATCGCGATCACCGCTGCCTGTCCACATCACGCCATCTGAGGCGTAATCCGAAAACAGCACGCGGCTTCCCTGCAGCACCCCGACTCGATTGGCCGAAATGCGCTTCATCTTTGGTTGCTTCATTGAAACTCCGGTCACCGCTTACTTGGCACAAGAAACTGACCGCAGCATAGCAAAAAGCCCCGTCTTGGCGACGGGGCCTTTTCTATCCTGACGGATAGGTCGCGTTTACTGCCCGACCGCCGCGCGCACGGCCAAGAGATCGCTGATCAGCTTGTCGGCCAGATCCTTGTCAGTCGCCGTAGCGACGGCATCCCGCGCCTCGGCCATCAGCCCGTCAAAAAGCGCGGCATTGGCTTCCTCAACCGGAACGGCGCGTTCGGCCAGAACCGACACACCGCTTGCCGAGATGTCGGCAAAGCCGCCGGTCACCACATAGGACTTGGTTCCCTCGGCCGATACCGCCTTCACGATGCCGGGGCGCAGCGTGGTGATGGTGGGCGCATGACCCTCCATCGCCGTCAGGTCGCCATCGGCCCCGGGGATCTGAACCTCGGTCGCGGCAACGGAAGCAAGCTTCCGTTCCGGCGAAACGAGGTCGAATTGCAGCGTGCCTGCCATTGGCTTGCCCCCTTATGCCGCAGCAGCGGCAAGGCGCTGGGCTTTGGCCACGGCTTCGTCGATGTCGCCCACCATGTAGAACGCCGCTTCCGGCAGGTGGTCATATTCACCGGCAACCACAGCCTTGAACGATGCAATGGTCTTTTCCAGCGGAACCTGCACGCCATCCGAACCGGTGAACACCTTCGCCACGTCGAACGGTTGCGACAGGAAGCGCTGGATCTTGCGCGCGCGCGCCACGGTCAGCTTGTCGTCTTCGCTCAGTTCGTCCATCCCCAGAATGGCGATGATGTCCTGCAGCGATTTGTAGCGCTGCAGGATGCCCTGCACCGAACGCGCCACGTTGTAATGCTCTTCGCCCAGAACCGCCGGGTCCATCAGACGCGAGGTGGAGTCGAGAGGGTCCACCGCCGGATAGATGCCCAGTTCCGAGATCGCACGCGACAACACCGTGGTGGCGTCAAGGTGCGCAAAGGACGTTGCAGGTGCCGGGTCGGTAAGGTCGTCGGCCGGAACGTAGATGGCCTGAACCGAGGTGATCGATCCCGCCTTGGTCGAGGTGATGCGTTCCTGCAGCGCGCCCATGTCGGTTGCCAGCGTCGGCTGATAACCCACGGCCGAAGGGATACGGCCCAGCAACGCCGACACTTCTGAACCGGCCTGCGTAAAGCGGAAGATGTTGTCGACGAAGAACAGAACGTCCGTCCCCGACTGATCGCGGAACTGTTCGGCCAGCGTCAGACCGGTCAGCGCCACGCGGGCACGCGCGCCCGGCGGTTCGTTCATCTGGCCATAGACCAGCGCCACTTTGGATTCCGACAGGTTATCAACCTTGATAACGCCCGATTCCATCATCTCGTGATACAGGTCGTTGCCCTCACGCGTCCGTTCGCCCACGCCCGCGAACACGGAATAGCCAGAGTGCACTTTGGCGATATTGTTGATCAGTTCCATGATCAGAACCGTCTTGCCCACACCGGCGCCGCCAAACAGGCCGATCTTGCCGCCCTTGGAATAGGGGGCCAGCAAGTCGATCACCTTGATGCCGGTGACAAGGATGTTGGACGAGGTCGCCTGTTCCGCAAAGGACGGCGCAGGCTGGTGGATCGCGCGCATCGTGGTCGATGCAATCGGGCCTTTCTCGTCAATCGGCTCGCCGATCACGTTCAGGATGCGGCCCAGCGTGGCATCGCCCACCGGAACAGAAATCGGCGCGCCCAGATCGCGCACAACCGCGCCGCGAACCAGACCTTCGGTCGCGTCCATAGCGATGGTCCGCACCGTGCTTTCGCCCAGATGCTGCGCCACTTCCAGAACCAGACGCTTGCCGTTGTTTTCGGTTTCGAGTGCGTTCAGAATCGCCGGCAGATCGCCGTCGAACTGAACGTCCACCACGGCGCCGATCACCTGCGTGACTTTGCCTTGTGCCATGTTGTCTCTCCGCTAACTCAGAGCGCCTCGGCGCCCGAAATGATTTCGATAAGCTCTTTGGTGATCGCCGCCTGACGCGAACGGTTGTACTGGATCGTCAGCTTGTTGATCATGTCGCCCGCATTGCGCGTGGCGTTGTCCATCGCCGACATCCGCGCCCCTTGTTCAGAGGCCCCGTTCTCCAGCAGCGCAGTGAACACCTGCGTTGCAACACCGCGCGGAAGCAGGTCCGCAAGGATGGCTTCTTCGCTCGGCTCATAGTCATACAGCGACGAAACGCCGCCGCCTTCGAACTTGGCCGGGATCACCTGCTGCGCGGTCGGGATCTGGCTGATCACCGACTGGAACCGGTTGTAGAACAGCGTCGCCACGTCAAACTCGCCCGCCTCAAAGCGCGCCAGCACATCCCGTGCAACGGCCTGCGCATTGGCATAACCCACACGCTTGACCTCGCTCAGGTCGACATGACCGACGAAATGCGCCGACAGGTCACGCTTGAGCTGTTCACGCCCCTTCTTGCCGACGGTCAGGATCTTCACCGTCTTGCCCTGCGCCAGCAGCTCATTCGCCCGCACCCGCGCCAGACGCGCGATGGACGAGTTGAAACCGCCGCACAGGCCACGCTCGGCGGTCATCACCACCAGAAGATGCACCTTGTCCGCCCCCGTCCCCGACAACAGCCGGGGTGCCGAGGCAGACTCGCCCACCGATGCCGCCAGCCCCGCCACAACGGCATTCATCCGTTCGGCATAGGGGCGCGCGGCTTCCGCAGCCTCTTGGGCGCGGCGAAGTTTCGCCGCCGCGACCATCTGCATCGCCTTCGTGATCTTCCGCGTGTTCTTAACGCTTCCGATCCGGTTTTTCAGGTCCTTAAGGCTGGGCATCTGCCTACTCCCTCAGGGCCAAAATCAAGCGAAGTCTTTGGCGAACGCATCAAGCTCCGCACGGATGGCCTTTTCGAGGTCGCCCGAAACCTTGCGGTCGTTCTTGGTGATGTCTTCCAGCAGCGCCGCGCCCTTGGTGCGCAGATGCTTCAGAAGACCCGCCTCGAACCGGCCCACATCCTTGACGCCGATCTTGTCCAGATAGCCGTTGGTGCCTGCAAAGATCACGCAAACGATTTCCGCATTGGTCAGCGGCGAATACTGCGGCTGCTTCATCAGTTCCGTCAGACGCGCGCCACGGTTCAGCAACTGCTGGGTCGATGCGTCGAGGTCAGACCCGAACTGCGCAAAGGCCGCCATTTCGCGGTACTGCGCCAGTTCCAGCTTCACCTTGCCCGCGACCGACTTCATCGCGTTGGTCTGCGCGCTAGAGCCCACGCGCGACACGGACAGACCGGTATTCACAGCCGGGCGGATGCCCTGATAGAACAGTTCGGTTTCCAGGAAGATCTGGCCGTCGGTGATCGAGATCACGTTCGTCGGAATAAAGGCCGACACATCGCCGCCCTGCGTTTCGATGATCGGCAGCGCGGTCAGCGACCCGGCCCCGAAATCCTCGTTCAGCTTGGCCGAACGCTCCAGCAGGCGCGAGTGAAGATAGAACACGTCGCCCGGATAGGCTTCACGTCCCGGCGGGCGGCGCAGCAAGAGCGACATCTGGCGGTACGCCACGGCCTGCTTGGACAGGTCATCATAGATGATCAGCGCATGACGGCCGTTGTCGCGGAAGAATTCCGCCATCGCGGTGGCCGAATAGGGCGCAAGGAACTGCATCGGCGCCGGGTCGGATGCGGTGGCTGCCACGACGATCGTGTAATCAATCGCCCCGGTTTCCTCCAGCTTCTTCACCAGCTGCGCCACGGTCGAACGCTTCTGCCCGATGGCCACATAGATGCAGTACAGCTTCTTGGATTCGTCGTTGCCAGCGGCCTCGTTATAGACCTTCTGGTTCAGAATGGTGTCCAGCGCCACGGCGGTCTTGCCGGTCTGACGGTCACCGATGATCAGTTCGCGCTGGCCACGGCCAACGGGGATCATTGCGTCCACGGCCTTCAGGCCGGTCGCCATCGGCTCATGCACCGATTTGCGCGGGATGATGCCGGGGGCCTTCACATCGGCCACGCGACGCTCAGACGCCGCAATCGGGCCCTTGCCATCAATCGGGTTGCCCAGACCGTCCACGACGCGGCCCAGCAGACCATTGCCCGCGGGCACGTCCACGATGGACTTGGTCCGCTTGACGATATCGCCTTCCTTGATGTCCTGGTCGGACCCGAAGATCACGATACCGACGTTGTCGACTTCCAGGTTCAGCGCCATCCCGCGGATACCGCCGGGGAATTCCACCATCTCACCGGCTTGGACATTGTCCAGCCCGTGCACACGGGCGATCCCGTCACCTACGGACAGAACCCGGCCCACTTCGGCCACTTCGGCATCCTTGCCAAAGTTCTTGATCTGCTCTTTCAGGATCGCAGAGATCTCAGCAGCCTGAATTCCCATCACCCAACCTCTTTCATTGCATTCTGGAGAGCCGCGAGCTTCGCCTTGACCGACGTGTCGATCATGGTCGAGCCCAGCTTGACGACAAGACCACCGATGAGGCTTTCATCGACGGCCACTTTCAATTTCACATCCTTGCCGACACGCGCCTTCAGCGTTGCGGCCAGCGCCTTGGTCTGCGCCGCCGACAGCGCCGCAGCCGAGGTGACCTCAGCCGTCACTTCGCCCCGGTCCGCCGCGATCCGCGCCAGCAGGTCCGTCACCAGTTGCGGCAGCACGAACAGCCGCCGTTTCTGCGCCATCAGCGTCAGCGTATTGGCGGTCAGCGCCGACAGTTTCATCTTCTTCGCAATCGCGGCAATCGCCGCTTCCTGATCTTCCCGCGATACAACAGGCGAGGCGATCATCGCCGTCAGTTCCGGGCTCACCGCAAGGGCCGCCGCCAGCGCTTCGGCATCCGCCTCAAGCGCCTTCAGTCCCTTGTCTTCCTTCGCCAGCTCGAACAGAGCGGTGGCGTAGCGTGCGGCAATGCCGGAGGAGATCGAAGCTGGTTCGGACACGTCAACCCTTCCGCTTTCTTGGCCCCATACCACACGCAGGACTGCGCAGGCCAAGGGCATCTCAGGGCGCAGGAATGACCCTGCGTCTGTTAATTTGCGCGGTCTGTAGCAGACGTCCTCCAAGCCCGCAACCGGGAAGGTGGACCCAAAGTGATTGTTCGATGCCGCTTTTTCAAACCCCGGCCACACCCCCGGCCCTGCTGCGGCTTTTTGTGTCAGGCATTCGCACGGCGCCCCGGCCCGCCACGCTGCTGCAGCGCAGAATCAGCTTTGCCGCAATCAGCTGAAAATCCCCGCGCCGTGCCGCTGCGTTCGCACCCCCGCCCCTTCATCTTGGCCACAAATACCCCTGGGGGGGCGCGGCACGCGCGGGGGGCTGGCCCCCCTCACGCCCGCAGCGCGCGGGACGCGCGATGTGGGGAAAAGTCTTATGCCGTCCCCGCCCGCGGGGGCGGCATTCCACAAGATCACTCTGATTGCAGGTGCAGATCAGGCTGGCGGTTCATCGCAGGCTCCGGCACGCCCTTGCCTACGCCTTCCAGTACCTTCAACGGCCGCCGCGCCAGCGCGCCAAGGCCCCCGCGTGTGGGGGCATAGACCTGCTTCGTGGCTTCCACCATCAGCACACCGCCCGCCAGCCACGGCCCGAAGCGCCGCCCGATCCCTTCCCAGAAATCCGCCGTGCGCAGCCAGAACCGCCCCTGCGACGGTGGCGTGAACAGCGCAGCACAGGTGCGTTCCGGCGTGAACCCGTGCCGCTTCAACTGCGCCTCAAGTTGCGTCATCGAATAAGGCCGGCCAAACCCGAACGGCGTAATATCCCGCCGCGACCACAGACCCGATCGGTTCGGCACCACGATCAGCGCCTTGCCCCCCGGTCCCAGCACACGATGCGCCTCTTCCAGCACGGCACTGGGATGTTCCGATGTCTCCAACCCATGCATCAACACCAGCCGGTCCACCATACCTGTCGGCACCGGCCAATAGGTCTCCTCACAGAGCACGCTCACATTCTCCATCCCCGCAGGCCAGGGCATCACCCCCTGCGGGCCGGGCATCAACCCGATCACACGGCGGCTCTCGGCCAGATAGGGGCGCAGAAGCGGCACCGCAAAGCCGAAGCCTGCAACCGTCTGCCCCTGCTGCACCGGCCACAGCCGCAGCACCTGATCGCGGATCGCCCGCTGCGCCACGCGGCCAAGCTGCGTGCGATAATAGAAGTTCCGCAGATCGAGCACATCAAGGTGCATTGCGCTTGGCTTCCCTGCCGGTCCAGTCTGGGCACAGCATAGCGAAACACGGATCAAAGACCATGCCGCTCGAAATCGTCACCATCCCCTGCCTGTCGGACAATTACGCCTACCTGATCCACGATCCCGAAACCGGCGAAACGGCGGTGGTCGATGTCCCCGAGGCCGCGCCGATCCTTGCCGCTTTGGCGGAACGCGGCTGGACCCTCACTGACATCTGGCTCACCCACCACCATTCCGATCACATCCAAGGCGTGGCCGAACTGCGCGCTGCAACCGGGGCCATGGTTACGGGCGCCGCCGCCGACGCGCACCGCCTGCCCCCGCTTGACCTTGCCCTGCCGGACGAAGGCGCGCTCACACTGGGGCGGTACAGCGTGCAATCCTTCCCCGTCCCGGGCCACACCATCGGCCACATCGCCTATCACATCCCCTCTGCTGCACTCGCCTTCACCGGTGACAGCCTGATGTCCGCCGGCTGCGGCCGACTGTTCGAAGGCACCCCCGCCCAGATGCACGCCAGCCTGACCCGTCTCGCGGCGCTGCCCCCCGACACGCTCATCTGTTCCGGCCATGAATACACCGCCGCCAACATCCGTTTCGCCCTGACCCTTGAACCCGCCAACGCCGCGCTTATCTCCAGAAGCAATCGGGTGTCTGTGGCGCGCGGAGAAGGCCGTCCCACCGTCCCTGTCGCTCTTTCCGAAGAACTGGAAACCAACCCCTTCCTTCGTGCGCATCTGCCCGACCTGAAAGCCGCGATTGGCCAGCCAAATGCCAGCGCAGAAGCCGCTTTCACCGAAATCCGCGCCCGCAAGGACAGGTTCTGATCAAACTTTGCATCTTGCCGGTCACTTTTTGCGGCAACCCTGCAGCAAACCGTAACTGAACCCAAAAAACCCTTGAAGTGCGGCGAAATAAGCCGAAGTCTTACGTCATGAGGCCGCGGTTCGGCGGGTCTTCCCCCGCGAACCCTGATGAACAGGAGCACCAGAACGTGCCATCGTTTTCAACGACTCTCGAGCAGGCCATCCACGGCGCCCTGGCCCTTGCCAATGCCCGCCGCCACGAACTCGCCACGCTGGAACATCTCCTGCTGGCCCTGATCGACGAACCCGACGCCGCCCGCGTGATGAAGGCGTGCTCGGTCAATCTCGATGACCTGCGCAAAACGCTCGTCGATTTCATCGACGACGATCTGTCGACGCTGGTCACCGATGTCGAAGGGTCCGAGGCCGTGCCGACGGCGGCCTTCCAGCGCGTCATCCAGCGCGCGGCGATCCATGTCCAATCCTCGGGCCGCACCGAGGTGACGGGCGCGAATGTCCTCGTCGCCATCTTCGCCGAACGGGAATCGAACGCCGCCTACTTCCTGCAAGAACAGGACATGACGCGTTACGACGCCGTCAACTTCATCGCGCATGGCGTGGCGAAAGACCCGTCCTATGGCGAGTCCCGGCCCGTCTCCGGTGCCGATGAAGAACGCCACGAAACCCCCAAGGCGGAGGCAGGCGAGGCGAAAGAATCCGCCCTGTCGAAGTATTGCGTCGACCTGAACGTCAAGGCGATCAAGGGCGATGTCGACCCCCTCATCGGCCGCGAGGCCGAGGTGGAGCGCGCCATTCAGGTGCTCTGCCGCCGCCGTAAGAACAACCCGCTTCTGGTGGGCGATCCCGGCGTGGGCAAAACCGCCATCGCCGAAGGTCTTGCCTGGAAAATCGTCAAGAAAGAAGTGCCCGAAGTTCTGGCCCATGCCACGATCTACAGCCTCGACATGGGCGCCCTGCTTGCAGGCACCCGCTATCGCGGTGATTTCGAGGAACGCCTGAAGGCCGTGGTCAAAGAGATGGAGGATCACCCCGACGGCATCCTCTTCATCGACGAAATTCACACCGTCATCGGTGCGGGTGCCACCTCCGGCGGCGCAATGGATGCCTCCAACCTTTTGAAGCCCGCGCTTCAGGGTGGCAAACTGCGCACCATGGGATCGACCACCTACAAGGAATTCCGTCAGCATTTCGAAAAGGACCGCGCCCTGTCCCGGCGCTTCCAAAAGATCGACGTGAACGAACCCTCGGTCCCCGATGCGATCAAGATTCTGATGGGCCTCAAGCCGCATTTCGAAGAACACCATGACCTGCGCTACACCGCCGACGCCATCAAGGCCGCGGTGGAACTGGCCGCGCGCTACATCAATGACCGCAAACTTCCCGACAGCGCCATTGACGTGATCGACGAAGCCGGTGCCGCACAGCACCTGCTGCCCGAAAACAAAAAGCGCAAGACACTGGGAACAAAGGAGATTGAGGCTGTGGTGGCCAAGATCGCCCGCATCCCGCCGAAAAACGTCTCCAAGGACGATGCCGAAACCCTGCGTGATCTTGAGAAGACCCTCAAGCGCGTGGTGTTCGGGCAGAACAAGGCCGTCGAAGCGCTGTGTTCCTCCATCAAACTCGCCCGTGCGGGCCTGCGCGAGCCGGAAAAGCCCATTGGCAACTACCTGTTCGCAGGCCCTACCGGGGTCGGCAAAACCGAAGTGGCCAAGCAACTCGCCTCATCCTTGGGCGTGGAACTGCTGCGTTTCGACATGTCGGAATACATGGAAAAACACGCCGTTTCCCGCCTGATCGGTGCACCTCCGGGCTATGTCGGCTTTGATCAGGGCGGCATGCTTACCGATGGCGTCGACCAGCACCCCCATTGCGTCCTCTTGCTCGACGAAATGGAAAAGGCCCACCCGGATGTCTACAACATCCTGCTGCAGGTCATGGATCACGGCAAGCTGACCGACCATAACGGCCGCTCCGTCGATTTCCGCAATGTGATCCTGATCATGACCTCGAACGCAGGCGCATCCGACATGGCAAAGGCCGCCATCGGCTTTGGCCGCGAACGCCGCACGGGCGAAGACACCGCCGCCCTGGAACGGATCTTCACCCCCGAATTCCGCAACCGTCTGGATGCGGTGATCTCCTTCGCGCCCTTGGGCAAAGAGGTCATCCTTCAGGTGGTCGAGAAATTCGTGTTGCAGCTTGAAGCACAGCTTCTGGATCGGAATGTTCACATCGAACTCACCCCCGAAGCGGCACTATGGCTGGGCGACAAGGGCTATGATGACAAGATGGGTGCGCGCCCGCTGGGCCGCGTGATCCAAGAATACATCAAAAAGCCGCTGGCCGAAGAACTGCTGTTCGGCAAGCTGACCAAGGGTGGCGTGGTCCGCGTGACGGTCAAGGATGATGCGATCGACCTGCAGGTGCAGGAGCCGCAGAAACCCCGCCTGACCGGGCAAAAGCCGCCCCTGCTCACGGCGGAATGATCCGCCACGCGGCAATACTCACATTGGCCCTCGCCTTTCCGGCGGGGGCCTTTGAATTTGGCCAACCCATCGCCTGCACCCTTGGCGTGGATTGCCATATCCAGAACTATTTTGACCGCGATCCCGGCCCCGGCACGGCGGATGTGGCCTGCGGCCACCTCACCTATGATGGCCATGACGGCACCGATTTCGCCCTGCCCACCCTCACCGCCATGCAGGCGGGCGTGGCCGTCCTCGCCGCCGCGCCCGGCACCGTGCGCGGGGTGCGTGACGGGATGCCCGACATCGCCATCTCCGACCCCGCCGCCCCACCACTGGAAGGCCGTGATTGCGGCAATGGCATCGCCATTGATCATGGCGATGGCTGGGAAACCCAATACTGCCACATGATGCGGGGCAGCCTGCGGGTAAAGACCGGCGACAGGGTGGAAGCAGGGCAGGAACTCGGCCTCGTCGGCTTGTCGGGCAATACCGAATTTCCCCATGTCCATCTGGCCATCCGCAAGGATGGGGTGGAACTCGATCCCTTCGCACCCGATGCCGCCGCCACCTGCGGCACGCCCGCCACCGACACGCTCTGGGCAGACCCCATCGCCTATGATCCCTTCGGCTTCACTGCCCTTGGCTTCGCCACCGCCGTGCCGGAATTCGCCGCCATAAAATCCGGCCTACCCTCCCCCATCACCTTGGCCACCGACGCCCCGGCACTGGTGATCTGGGCCAGCTACTTCGGCCCGCGTACGGGCGACCAGATCACCCTCTCCATCACCGGCCCACAGGGCGAGGTGATAAGCCAGACCCTCCCCGTTGAGCGCAGCCAGGCACTCGCCTTCCGCGCCATCGGCAAACGCCTCCCCCCCGGCGGCTGGCCTGCGGGGGATTACAACGGCGAAGTGGTGATGACGCGGGGGACCACCGAGCTTGGGCGCGAAACGATCACCCTCACCCTCACACCCTGACCGCGTGCCACAAAATTCTTCGAAGAATTTTGCAAATTCCTTCCAAGGAATTTGGCCTCACTCTGCACCCGCGCACCCTTAACCATGAATCGGCCCCGCGCCCTGCCCAAATTTGTATGCACAGCCGTCTGCACTGCGCGTCTGCACTGGCGATCTGCACAGCCAGCACGCAGCAAACCCCTGTCAAACAAGCAGAATTAACGCTCAGTCTCAGCGTTCGGTCAGCTTCAATTCGATCCGCCGGTTCTGCGCCCGCGCCGCCGCATCATCCCCCGCGGCCACAGGCCGGTATTCCCCAAACCCCGTCGCCGCCAGCCGCTCGGGCGGGAAGCCAAGGCTCTCTTGCATATACCGCACGACCGACAGCGCGCGTCCTTGCGACAATTCCCAATTGTCGCTGAACTCCCCCGCCCCCGACAGCGGCACGTTGTCGGTATGGCCGTCGACCCGGATGATCCAGTCAATCTCAGGCGGGATATCCCCCCTGATTTCATTCAGGATTTCCACCACCCCCGCAATCTGCGCCTCGCCCTCAGGGGCCAGTTCGGCCGCTCCCGGCTGGAACAGCACTTCGCTGGAAAACAGGAACCGGTCCCCCACCACCCGCACACCTTCGCGGCCATCCAGCAGTTCCGACAGCTTGCCAAAGAACTCCGACCGATACCGCGCCAGATCGGCATTCTCCGCCGCCAGCCGCGCCGCCTCGGCCGCCTCCAGCTCCGCCCGCCGCCGCTGTTCTGATGCCACCTGCGCCAGCGCAGCATTCAACTGCGTGCCCAGCGATTCCATCTGCACCTGCGCCGCCTCATCCCGCGCCGCGCTCTCATCCAGAATGGATTGCAACTGCGCCAGTTGCGACCGCAGCGCCCCGATCTGTTCGTTCAGCAGCGCCACTTTCCGCTCTGCTTCCAATGACTTGGACTCCTCCTCCGTCAGCGCCCGCTCTGCCGCTGCCAGCGCCGCATCCTTTGAATCCTGCCCCTCAACCGCCCGCGCCGCATCGGTCTGCGCCGCCGCCAGCAGCGTCAAAGTCTCCTCCGCGCGTTTCCTCTGTTCCTCCAGCGCCAGCGTCATCGCCGCCAATTCGTCATCAGCCCCCTTCAGCCGATCCCGCAATTCCTCCAGCGCCGCCGCATCAAGCAGACGCGCGGCTTCTGCCTCAGACAGTTGCGCCTCGGCCCCCTGCGCCCGGCTTTGCAGGCTGGCGATCAGCGCCTCCACCGCCGCCCGCCGCGCCGCCATCAGGCGGGCCGCTTCGGCATTGGCATCAACCTCATCCCGCGCCTTGGCCAGCGCCAGTTGCATCGCCTCTTGCTCGGTGATCAGCCTTTTCTGCGCGTCTTCAAGTGCTTCCACAGAGGCCGTCAACTCCGTCACCTGACCCCGCGCCGCATCGCGTTCCACCAGAAGCGATGCCACCTGCGCCTCAAAACTGGCGATCCGCCCCTGCGCATCGGCCAGCGCCCCTTGCGCGGTGGACAATTGCCCCGTCAGCGTGGCGATCATCGCGGATTGCCGCTCCCCCTCCGCCTGCGCGGCGGTCAAGGACGCCGTCAACTCCCCCACCTGCGTCTCCAGCCCCTCGGCCCGCTGCCGCTCCAGCCCCAGCTGATCGGCCAGTTGCGCGATCTGATCGGTCAGACTGTCCAGCTCATTCGATTGCGTGGTGATCGTGTCACGCAGCACCACCTGCATCACGGTAAAGATGGTCAGCACGAACATCATCACCATCAGAAGCGTGGTTACCGCATCCACAAACCCCGGCCAGATGATCGATGAATCGCGGCGGCTGCGCAGGCCCATGCCTTACCCCCGCCCGACCGTGCCGCGTGAAAGCTGCCGGATCGCCGCCGTCAACGAGGCAAGATCACCCCGCAGATCGGCCAGCGATTCCTGCCGCCCCGCCGACATTTCCTCGAGTATCCGCAGCAGTTGCACATCAATCGACCGCAGGCGCATCCGGCTTTCGGCATCCGCGCCCATTGCGCTGTCGTCACCCCCCGTCACCGCCGCGATCAGCCGTTCCTGCCCTTCGGCGATCCGCGCCAAGGCCGCAGCCGTGTCGCCGCCCCCGCTTTCACGCCGATCCGCCAGCTTGGTGATGGCGCGGGCCAGATCGTCGATCTTGTCCTCCACCATCACCCGCGTGATGTCGGATTGGGTATAAAGCGATTGCAACGCATCCATCTGCGCCTGCACCTGATCCAGCACCGCCGCCATCGCCGCCGTATCGCCACCCTCGCCATCCCCCGATGACAGGCTGACCCGCGTGATGGATGACAACCATTCCTCCAACTCGCGGAAGAACCGGTTCTGCCCGTGGCCTGCAAACAGTTCCAGAAGGCCGATCACCAGCGATCCCGCCAGCCCCAAAAGCGAAGATGAAAACGCCGTCCCCATCCCGCCCAACTGGCTTTCCAGCCCCGACATCAGCTTTTCAAAAACCTGCAACCCCGTCTCGCCATCCTGCGGGGCGAGGGAACGGATGGTTTCCACCACCGCCGGCACGGTGGTGGCCAGACCATAGAACGTACCAAGAAGCCCAAGGAAAACCAGCAGGTTACCCATATAGCGCGTGATATCCCGCGCCTCATCGATCCGCGTAGCCACCGATTCAAGAATGGAGCGCGACGATGACGCCGATATCTGCATCTTCGCCCCGCGCGACCGCAGAAGCGACGCCAGCGGCGCCAGCAATCGCGGCGGCTTGGTCGCGTCATGGCCCGGCACATGGCGGACGAAATCCTCGATCCAACTCACCGATTGCGCAAGGATCAGCACCTGCCAGAAACAGGTCAGCACACCGAACAGAAACACCGCCGCGATGAACCCGTTGAGCAGCACATTGGCCTGCAGAATTTCGGCCACCTGCGTGTGGATCAGCCATGCCCCGCTGCCCACCAGCACCAGCACGATCAGCATCATCACGATCTGCCGGATCGGTTGGCTGAAGGTGGGTGACGCCTCTGCGCGTGTCTTTTCCATCCGTCCTGCCCGTATCCAGTCTTTGTCTTGCCCGCATTCACCATAACAGGCCAATTGCCCCTGCCAAGCCAGCGCAGATCAGCCTTCCGTCATCGCCACGATGGCGCGCACCCGATCTGCCAGCCAATCCAGATCGGCATCGGCGATCCCCAGTTCCGCCAGATGCGCGGCGGTGGACCACAGGTAATCCCGGTTCGGCCCCCGCCCGCCCGTTGCGGCCGCAATAATCTGCGCCTGCTCTTCCAGCGCCAGCCCGCCGCAATACTGCACATGGTCAGGGTCAATCACATAGGCCAGCGCCCGCACCCCGCGCCCATCCGCCAGCCGCAGGGTCAGCCAGTCCTCGATATAGGCCGATGAGATCAGCTCACGCTCGCGCAGCGTGGCTATTGTGGCATCCTCTTCCCCCGGCTCCACCCGGAAGGCCACGCCGTCGCAATGCGCGCCCCCGGCCCGGTCCAGCGCCAGCACCAATCCGGGCGCATCCACCGTGCCGCGATGGTGGATCGACCGCATGCAAAAGCTGCGATGCCACCCGTCCAGCCGCGCCACGGCACGTTCCGCCACCGCAAAGCCGGGATGCCAGATCAGCGACCCATAGCCGAAGACCCATAACGGTTCCGTCATCCGCTGGCCCTCCCTTCACCCCCCCTGTAAACAGCAGGCGCGACACGAAGAAAAGGGTCCAAGATGCGCGTAGTTCTGGTGATTGTCCTTGTCCTGGCCGGCCTTTGGGGCGGCTATTGGTTCGTGGGATCACGGGCGATGGAACAGGCGGCAAGCGGCTGGTTCGCCGCCCAGCAGGGCCGCCCGTTGCTGGCCACGCAACAGGGCATCGCGGTGGCGGGCTTTCCCAATCGCTTTGACCTGACGGTGACAGAGCCCAGCCTGACCGACACAGAAAGCGGCGTCAGCTGGACCGCCCCTTTCGCGCAGGTTTTCATGATGACGTGGAAGCCCTGGCACGTGATTGCCACACTGCCGCAGGAACAGATCATCTCGCTTCCCGGACAGGATGTCGTGCTGACCTCCACCCTTGTGCAGGGCAGCGTGATCGTCACACCCGGCACCGATCTGGTGCTGGACCGCACCGCCATCGCGGGCGATGGTCTTGCCCTGCGCTCCACCAGCGGGTGGGAAGTGTCGGCGACATCGGCCCGCTTCGGCACAAGGCAGGCCCCCGACCGCGCCCTTGCGCATGAGGTGGGTCTGGAACTGACCACGATCACCCCCGATGCAGGCTTCCGCATGGCGCTAGCCCAACGTTCCAATTTGCCCGAGCAGATTGAACTGCTGCGGCTGGACAGCGTGCTTGGTCTGTCTGCCCCGCTTGACCGCCACTCTGCCAACACCCGCCCCCGCCTGACCGAAATCACCCTGCGCGAAGGTCTGCTGCTCTGGGGTGATCTGATGCTGTCGGCACAGGGCAGCCTGACCCCGGCCCCGGACGGCACCCCCGAAGGCCGGATCGAGATCCGCATTGAAAACTGGCGCGAGCTGGTGCCCGTCCTCATCGCCTCGGGTCTGGTGACCGAGGAGTCATCGCAAACCGTCACCCGCGCGCTGGAGCTTTATGCCGAGCAGGGCAATGATCCCACGGTCCTGACCCTGCCCCTCAGCTTTCAGCAAGGCCGCATGAGCCTCGGCCCATTGCCGCTTGGCCCGGCGCCTCAAATCTTTTAGCGGCAATAGGATCCGCTGCGATAGGTCGCCGTGTCGAAATGCAGGTGATCTTCGTGATACCCGTCTGATCCCGGCCCCAGAGTCGTGCCGAATATCCCGCAGGCCGCGCGATAGGCCTGCCGCATCTGGCGGTTGTAATTCCCCGCGACAGACAATTCCTTCCCATCCGACAGGATGAACCCCGAAATGTCGATGGCCTTGCCGCGCCCATGTTCGCTGATCTTGGCCCCGCGCACATTGTTGCGGGGTCGGCAGATGTAACTGGCGGCCACCCGCAGTTCCACCACCTCCTGCCGCCCGAATGCAGGCCGCACCCCGGCATTGATCCACTCCTTCAAGGCGGATGCCGTGGCGCAATCAATGGTCGCGGGCGTGGTCAGGCGGATGCCATCCACCTGCGTCACGCGCACCGGCTGCTCAATCCCGCAGCCTTGCACCTTTGACGAAATCCGTGCCAATTCCTCGCCCCGGATCGCACGGTCGCCGCAGACAAAGCCATCAGCAGGTTCGGCGCGTTCCGTCCGCTCGGCCCGTTCGCGGCGCTGGAACAGCCCGCCAAACAGACCGCCACGCCGTTCGCGCTCTGCAGCGGGGGGCGGGTTCGCTGCGGCCACCTCTGACACCGGTGCCTCGGCCTGTGGGGCAGCATTGGCCCAAGCAGACGGGCGCGGCCTTGGCCGCACCACAGGCAGCGCCAACATCACCCCCGGTTGGGGCGGCAGCGCCTGCGTCTGTGGCAGGGCCTCAGTCGCTTCACGCGGGCGCGGTTTGGGGGCAATGGCAGGGACAGCCGCTGTGACAGTGGGTGCCGGTTCAGCCTGAACTCCGGGGCGCGGCATGGGGCGGGGAGAGGTCGTCATCTCCTGCGCCATCACAGCGCCTGTCATCAGGGAAACCAAAACACACAGAAAGCCACCAACTATCCGCATTCAGCCGCCCTTCGGCACAACCTGCGCCGACCGCCCGAAATCGGGCGCGGCCGTATCCTGCCCGGCTTCGATGATCCCGCGCCGTATGGCGCGCGTGCGGGTGAAATAGGCATGCAGATGGTCGCCATCCCCCAACCGGATGGCGCGTTGCAGGGCGAACAGTTCTTCGGTGAACCGGCCCAGAATATCCAGCGTCGCTTCCTTGTTGGTCAGAAACACATCGCGCCACATGGTTGGGTCCGACGCCGCGATCCGGGTGAAATCCCGAAACCCCGCCGCCGAATAGTTGATCACTTCGCTGTCCGTCACCCGTCGCAGGTCATCGGCCACGCCCACCATCGTATAGGCAATCAGGTGCGGGGTGTGAGAGGTCACTGCCAGCACAAGGTCGTGATGGGCGGCATCCATCTCATCGACCTTGGCCCCCATCCCTTCGCAGAGCGCGCGCAGCCGCGCCACAGCCCCGGCATCCGCGCCTTCCGGCGTCAGCAGCCACCAGCGATTGACAAACAGCGTGGCAAAGCCCGACCGGGGCCCGGAATGTTCCGTCCCCGCAATTGGATGGCCCGCGATGAAATGCACGCCTTTGGGCATATGCGGCGTCACGGCGGCAATCACCGCCTGCTTGACCGAACCCACATCCGTCACCGTCGCCCCCGGCGCCAGATGCGAACCGATCTCTTCGGCAATCGCCCCCATCGCCCCCACCGGCACGGCCAGCACCACCAGATCCGCGCCCGTTACCGCCTCAGCGGCGCTGTCGGCCACCCGGTCACACAGCCCGATTTCGCGCGCCACCGCCCGCGTCTCGGGTGATTTCGCGTAACCCACGATCTCGCGCGCCAGCCCGTTCTCGCGCATCGCATGCGCCATGGACGACGCGATCAGCCCCAGCCCGATCAGCGCAACGCGATCATAGATCGGGGCCGCCATCACCTTACACCTTTGAACTGCGCCACCGCATGCGCCACCCGGCGGCAGGACGATTCATCCCCCACCGTGATCCGCAGGCAATGCGGCAGCTTGTATCCCGCCACGCGCCGCACGATCAGCCCCTGCTGCTGCAAGAACGCATCGCAGGCTGCCGCTTCCTCATCCGATGCAAAACGGGCCAGCACGAAATTCGCCATCGACGTATCCGACGGTACGCCCAACTCGGCCAACGCCTCGGACAGCCAATGCCGCATCCGCGCATTCTCGGCCCGGCAGCGGTTGACGAAATCCTGATCCCGCACCGCCGCCTCAGCCGCCTCAAGCTGCATGGACGACAGGTTGAACGGCCCCCGGATGCGGTTCAGCACATCGATAATCGCCTTGGGGCCATAGCCCCAGCCGATCCGCAGCCCGCCCAGACCGTAGATCTTGGAAAACGTCCGCGTCATCACCACGTTGCTGCGCGCCTCAAGGATCGCCTGCCCGCCGTCATAGCCTTCGACATATTCCGCATAGGCCCCGTCCAGCACCAGAATGGCCTGACGCGGCATACCGTCGGCCAGACGCGCAATCTCGGCCAGCGAAATCATCGTGCCGGTGGGGTTATTGGGGTTGGCGATGAAAACCAGCTTGGTCCGTCGGTTGCAGGCCGCCAAAATGGCATCCACATCCGTCGTCCGCTCGCGCTCGGCCACTTCAATCGGGGTCGCACCCACGGCCAGCGTGCTGATGCGATACATCAGGAACCCATGCTCGGTGAACACCACCTCATCCTTCGGCCCGGCATAGGCCTGGCACAGGAAGGTGATGATCTCATCCGAACCGACACCACAGATCACCCGGTCGGCATCCAGTCCATGCACCTCTGCAATCGCGTCGCGCAGGCTGCGGTGATCGGTCGAAGGATAACGGTGCAGCGTGTGAACGCTGCGCTGAAACGCCTCTTTCGCGCGGTCAGACGGGCCGAACGGGTTCTCGTTCGACGACAGCTTGACCACATTGGTCATGCCCGCGACAGCCGCCTTGCCGCCTTCGTAAAGCGCGATGTCCATGATACCGGGCTGTGGTCGGATGGCGTCGGTCATAATTGCGAATGTCCCCTCATGCTGCGGGGTTCTAGCGGTGGGCGGGCGGCATTGCCAGACGGATTATCGCCGCCCCACACACAAGCCCGCATCACTTTGACGACCGCGCCTGAAGCCAATCCATCAGGGCCAGCAGCACCCCCGACAGAACGAATGTCATGTGGATCACCGTCAGCCAGAACAGATATTGCGGGTCCATCGCCGGGGTGGCCGGATCGCCGATTTCCATGAACCGTTTCAACAGATGAATACCCGAAATCGCCACGATCGACGCGATCAGCTTCATCTTCAGCCCGCCGAAATCCACCTTGCCCATCCAGCCCGGCCGATCATCGCCCACATCGAAATCGAACTTCGACACGAAACTCTCATATCCCGAAAACATCACGATCAGCAGCAGGTTCGCCGCAAGCGTCAGATCAATCAGCGTCAGCACCACCAGAATCGTCTTTTCCGGCGACAACGTCATCATCTGCGGCACGTAGTAGACCAGCTCGCGGAAAAAGATCACCAGCAGCATCAACAGCGCGACAGACAGACCGGCATACATCGGGGCCATCAACCAGCGTGAGGCGAACAGCCCCCGCTCCAGAATGTCTTCGCTTTTCCGCTTCTTTTCCATGGCCGCCAACCTGTAACATCCATCACCAAAAGCAAGAGGCCCGCATCGCTGCGGGCCTCCAAAATTTTGGCACTGATGCGAAAATCAGTTCTTGGCGTAGAATTCGACAACCAGATTCGGTTCCATCTGCACAGGATAGGGCACATCGCCCAGGCCGGGGGTGCGGACGAACTTTACCGTCATCTTGGAATGGTCAACTTCCATGTAATCCGGAACGTCCCGCTCGGTCAGGCCGACGGCTTCCAGAACCAGCGCCATCTGCTTGGACTTCTGGCGCACTTCAATCAGGTCGCCTTCTTTCACGCGGTAGGACGCGATGTTCACGCGCTGGCCGTTCACGGTGACGTGGCCGTGGTTCACGAACTGGCGCGCGGCAAAAATCGTCGGCACCAGCTTGGCGCGGTACACCACCGCATCCAGACGGCGCTCTAGCAGACCAACCAGCATCTCGCCGGTGTCGCCCTTCACACGCTCGGCCTCGGCAAAGATCTTGCGGAACTGCTTTTCCGTCAGATCGCCGTAGTAGCCCTTCAGCTTCTGCTTGGCGCGCAGCTGCGTGCCGAAGTCGGACAGCTTGTTCTTGCGGCGCTGGCCGTGCTGGCCGGGGCCGTATTCACGCTTGTTCACCGGGGATTTCGGACGGCCCCAGATGTTTTCGCCCATGCGGCGGTCAATTTTGTACTTGGCAGAGGTGCGTTTGGTCACCGCTGATCTCCTTCGTAGGTTATGAAGGGCGTTGTCCTTTGGTCTTGCGACCCGACAGGCATCCCCTTGCGGGGGCCACCAACACCAATGAAAAACCCCGGCCTTTCAGCCGGGATCGGGGGCTTATACAGCCGGTCGTCGCAGAGTCAACAGCCGCTCAGGCCGCAATATCATGCCGCAGCAGTGCCGCCTCGCTGGCAGACAAGTTGCGCCGTGCATAATCGCCATAGGCTTCGGGGTTGATCGCTACCTCCGGCATCACTGCCATCAGCACATCGCGTTGTGCCGGGTCGATCATCTCCAGCGCGGTGTTGGACGGGTGAAAACTCTCCGTCTCCACACCATTGGCAAAGACAATATTGTGCCGCTCCAACAGGATATGAACATAAGTGACCTCGCGCAGCGCCAGATCGACGGAAATGCTGGTGTCATTCAGCAGATCCTCTGCCCGCACCAGCACCTCGGACGTGCCGAACAAAGCCTGCGCCGCGGCCCCTTTGACCAGCATCCGATGCGCGGGTGATACGATCAGGTCCGGCTCTGGCCGATCATCGCCAAAGGCCCCGGCGCGGAAACGGATCGGCCGCAAATGCGGCATCGCGTAAAGGCGCGCGCCCGACATGCGGCGGCTGCCTGTCCAAAGCACCTCTTGCGGGCCATCATCCTTGGTCAGAACCAAGTCGCCCGGTCGCAGAGCCTGAATCAGTTTCGGGCCTTCTGGCGTGGCGATGCGCGTGTTGGGGGTGAAACAGATGACCCCGCCGCCTTCGCGCCCGCCTGCCGCCACCCGCGCCCGGTCGATGGATGTGCGCACCACCCACAAGTCACGGTTGGCGGGCGGCACCTCGCCCAGCATCATCACCAGCCGCGCGCCACTATCGGGCACCGGGATGATGGTCAGCGCAAAGCTCTGCACCCCGTCGGTGACAATGAACCCCTGATCCGGCAGATCATCGTAATCCTCTGCCGTCTCTGGATGCCGATCCTCGGCCACTGTGCCGACAGCCGTACCAATCAGGCGGCGCACCATGCGCGCCGCGCGTTTTCGTATTTCCGCCGTGCCCTCGGCGCCTTCCAGAAGCAACAGATCCGAAGAGCCATCCACCCGCACCAGATCCCCGGTCCAGCGCCATGCAGCGCCAACCGAAAGAAGGTCAAGCGACGCCCCTTTCACCCCATCTACTTCTGTCTGCGTCCAAGAGATGACGAACGTGCCCCGAGAGCCCGCTATCATTGCCTGTACTGCCTGCTCGTTTTTTCTTTTTTGTAAGCGAAAGCTAGCATCTAGCTTTCGCGCTGGCTATGGCATCTGCGCAACAGATGCAAATTCGCATAGGTCAGAACTGCAACCGCAGATTGATGGACCCAAGCACCTGATCATCCGGCTGTTCTTCGAATTCCTTGCCCAGCCAAGTCAGGCCGTAGAACACTTCACTCTGCGCGCCCTGCCAATGCATCCCTGCCCGCAACCGCTTGCGCGTGTCGCTGGGCGTGATCGCATCCCCGGCAAGGAAGTATTCGCTGTCATAGACCTCGGCGATGTCGCCGCCCAAGGTCAGGCTGACACCTTGCACCTGGTTACCCGTGGCCGCGCGATAGCGCTGCCCGGTCGTGTTGTCGCGCAGCATCAGCGCCCCGGTCGCGAAATGGCCAATGGTCAGGTCACCACCCACGCGCAGCAAGGTTTCCGCCCCGGCTTGTGCTTCGACAAACGGGCGGAATTCCGTGTTGCTGCCCAGCGTCAGCGTGCGGCCGAATTCGGCAGTCAGGGTCAGAAAGATATCATCGGCGATCTGCCCGCCAAACACGGTGGGTGTGGGCAGACCCAGCAGATCATGCAAATCGCCATGCAGCGAACTGATCCCCGTCTGCGGACCAACGATCACCGCATCCAGACCGACGCTCGATTCGATGCCAGCAGTTTCAAAATGCGTATGCATCCCCAGCGACAGCGCGCCGACATAGCGGCGGTCCAGCGGGTTCGCCGTCACCAGATCGGCGGGAGCGATGGTTTCCAGCCGCAGCCGGAATTCCAGAATCTCGCCCGGCTGTCCCGGCAGCGAGCCACGCCAGTTCGGCCCGCGCACCCGGCTGAGGACATAGGACCCCGTGCGCCACCGGTCCTTGCCATCGCCGATGGCATCATTCGTCAGCAACCGGCCCCAGCCCAGCGTGACACGCTCCTGCGCGGCAGCGGGTTCTGCGACCATCGCGGCGCAGGCAAGGGCAAAAACGAAAGCGGGAACCGCCATAGGGGGCTTGGCCATAATGCATATCCAATCATCAGCCCCCCCAGGCCTTGGCAAACGTTAACCTTTTCGTTCCTGCGATTCTAGTGCCGCCAAGCAACACCTCGCGCCAGAGTGAAAATTGCCACGGCTGGCGCGAACTGCGGTTCCCGACAGCAAAACAACGCCAAAAAGTGCTTTGATTCACTGACGAAGCATGCTTTTCGTTTATGCGTTTGATGAATTCGTCATGTCGAAATGACGAATTCGTCATGTCAGAATGACGAGTCCGTCACGTTCATCAATTTGAACCAAGTTTCGTCATCTGCCCTCTTCACGATCCGGCGGGGTTTGCTATTTGTCTCCTCGATCGCCGCCAGCATGTGTAGTTGGTGACCTCAGTATGTAGCCCAAAGCGCCTGCAGCGCGGTAAGGTTCATGTGGGCTGGCGGCGATCAAGTTTCCGGTTTGTGTAGGTATTCCCACCGGCGCAGCGCCCAAAGCGCGGCGCCGGCCAGTACCGTTACAAGCGCCACAGGCCACAGCACCGCACCGGGCACCACCACCACACAGCACAGCATCACCGCAAAGACCAACCCCGCCACGCCCGGCTGCGCCACCCGCAGCACAGGTCCTGCATTCGCCACAGCGGCCACCGCCACAAGCGCCCGCAGATCAGCCATCCCAGGGGTCAGCCAGACAAACAAAACCCAGAACGCGACTCCCATCGCGACAATCCCGGCAATCTCGCGCAGCCCCTCGGCCCCATTGCCCCAAGGCAACCCGCGACGCAGCAAAGGCAGCGCCAGCAGCAGCGCCGCCACCGCCCATAACACCCAATTCCCCAGAACCCCTGCCACTGCGCCCGCCACATCCGTCTGCGCGCGGTTCACCGCACCAAAGGCGAACATGAACAGGATGATCCGCCCCGCCCGCACCAACCCCGTCACCCGGCTGGGCGATGGCCCCTCCACCGCGCCGCGCAACAGCATCAGCGCCCCCAGTAGCAGGATCAGCGCATCCCAATCCGCCCCCGGATACCCGCGCACCGACAGGCCTACCCCCACCACCACACAAATGATGCCGAACACCCGCGCCCAATCGCGCTGCCGCATCGCCCTTAGCCGATCCATCTGCGCCCCGCCTTGGCCATCATCACGCTCAGCACAATCCGCGCCACATGATGCACAGTCACGTAAACCACGCTCATCTGCAGGCTCAGCGCGATCAGGCTCATCTCGGCCAACCCGCCGGGTGCAAAGGCCAGGAACACCGCCGTCAGCGGCTCACCCACCCAAGGCGCCAGCGCCCATGCGAACCCAAAGGCGATGCCCAGCGCCACCGCGGCATTGATCACCGCCAGCCGCGCCGCCCGGACCAGCATCTGCCGCTCGATCCCGGCAAAACGCGCCCCCAGACCGCAGCCCACCACCACCTGCGTCACCCCCACAAGCCAGCCGGGCGGCACCCCATGCACCAGCCCCGCCGCATGGGCCACGGCGGAAAACAGGATCGGCCCTGTCATGATCGCCGCAGGCAACCGCAGCAACCGGCCAACCCACACGCCCAATCCCCCTACTGCCAGCAGCACCACCACCTCATAGGTGCTCAGCGGCACCGCCGCCGCAGGCAGCACCGCGCCACTGGCCGACCCCACCGACACCCCGGTCACAGCGGTAAAGATCAGCGGCACCGCCACGATGGTCAGGATCAGGCGCAGGAATTGCAGCACCGTCATCAGCCGGACATCGCCGCCCGCCTCTTCGCCCATCTGCACCGTTTCAATCAGCCCGCCGGGCACCCCGCCAAAGAAACTCTCCAGCTTCGGCAAACCCCCGCGCGTATAGATGAAGTATGCTGTCGCATGGGTCAGCGGCAAAAACAGCAGCAGCGCCAGCAGCGACGGCCACCATGCCCCCGCCTCCGACAGCACCGCCGGGGTAAAGGCCCCGCCGATCGACACACCGATCACTGGCACAAAGGCCGACCGCAGCTTCATCGGCAACAGAACCGCGCGGCCAAAAGGCCGCCAACCCGCAGCCGCCACCACGCCCGTCACCAGAAGCGACCCCAGCAGCAATGCCAGTGGCAGATGCAGCAGGCTTGCCGCCAACCCACCCGCCGCGCCCAAAATCAGGGTCAGCAGCAGCGCCAGATAATCGACGCCCCTCAGTCGGGAAAAAAACCTATCCATAAGGTCAGTTGGTGCCGCGCAGGGCGGCGGGATGCAACCCCCCTCACCAATGCGGCGGCGGCACATTGGCGGCGGGGCCATCTCCCGCCATCGCCTCACGCTCGGCCTCACGCTCCACCAGCAGCGTCACCAGCCGGGTCAGACGGTCAATCTCCGTCGCCTGCCGCGCCACCACATCCGAAAGATCGTCGACCGCCCGCATCAGATGCGCCACCTTTTCTTCCAGCGCCTTACCATCCGCCATTCCACCCTCCGCCGCTTGCCGACCTTGGCCCCATCCGATACACGGGCCGCGACAAAAAGCGAAGGTCCGACCATGGCACAGCCTGACGCGAAAACCCGCCGCCCCCGCGCCGAAACTCCCAAGGGGTTCCGCGACTATTTCGGTGCCGAAGTCACCGAACGTAAGGCGATGCTGGATAAGGTGGCCGAGGTCTATCACCGCTACGGCTTTGACCCGCTGGAAACCAGCGCCGTGGAAACGGTTGAGGCGCTGGGAAAATTCCTCCCCGACGTGGACCGCCCGAATGAAGGCGTCTTCGCCTGGCAGGATGAAGATGCCGACTGGCTCGCCCTGCGCTATGACCTGACCGCGCCCTTGGCCCGCGTGGCGGCCCAGTTCCGCAACGACCTGCCCTCCCCCTATCGCCGCTATGCGATGGGCCCGGTCTGGCGCAACGAAAAGCCGGGTCCCGGCCGCTTTCGCCAATTCTACCAATGCGACGCCGATACCGTGGGCGCGCCCTCCGTCGCGGCAGATGCCGAGATTTGTGCCATGCTGTCGGACGCGCTGGAAACCGTCGGCATTCCGCGCGGTGACTATGTGGTGCGCGTCAACAACCGCAAGGTCCTGAACGGCGTGATGGAAGTGGCGGGCGTGCTGGACCCTACCGATCCCGATCGCTTCGCCGATGAACGCGGCATCGTCCTGCGCGCCATCGACAAGATCGACCGTCTGGGTGACGCAGGCGTCCGCGCCTTGCTGGGCGAAGGCCGCAAGGATGAGAGCGGCGATTTCACCAAGGGCGCGGGGCTTGGCGCCGAACAGGCCGAGGTTGTGATGGCCTTCATGGCCGCCCGCCGCGCCACAGGGCTTGAGACCACCGCCCGCCTGCGCGAACTCGTAGGCCCCTCTGCCATCGGGCAGGACGGCGTGGCCGAACTCGAAACCATCGCCGACCTCCTCGACCGTCAAGGCTACGGCCCCGACCGCATCCTCATCGACCCCGGCGTCGTGCGCGGCCTTGGCTACTATACAGGCCCCGTATTCGAGGCCGAACTGACCTTCGAAATCCTTGATGAAAAGGGCCGCAAACGCAGCTTCGGCTCCGTCGCGGGCGGCGGGCGCTATGACGACCTCGTGAAACGCTTCACCGGCCAATCCGTCCCTGCCACCGGGGTTTCCATCGGCGTGGACCGCCTCCTCGCCGCCCTACAGGCCAAGGGGCGCAGCACCGCCAACACCACCGGCCCCGTCGTCGTCACCGTCATGGACCGCGACCGCATGGCCGATTACATGGCTATGGTGGCCGACCTGCGCAACGCAGGCATCCGGGCAGAGGTCTATCTCGGCAACCCAAAAAACTTCGGCAACCAGCTCAAATACGCAGACAAACGCCAATCCCCCATCGCCGTGATCCAAGGGGGCAATGAGGCCGACAAAGGCACCGTCATCCTCAAAGACCTCATCCTCGGCGCGCAGATCGCCCAGAACGCGACGTTAGAGGAATGGAAGGACCGCCCCGCCCAGGTGGAAATCCCCCGCGCCGATCTTGTGGCCGCAGTCCGCAAGATGCTGGCGCAATGACGCCAAAGGCCGCCATAAGGGCCGAGGCCGAAACCCTCTTCGCCGCCTTCCGTGCCGAAGGGGCGGTCCCGGTCGAGGCCGACATCCTCCAACCCGCCGAAACCCTGCTCGACCTGTATGGAGAAGATATCCGCGCCCGCGCCTATGTGACCTCCGATCCCCTGCGCGGCGAAATGATGCTGCGCCCCGATTTCACCGTTCCCGTTGTGCAGGCCCATATGGCCCACGGCGCGGAACCGGCGCGCTACTGCTATATGGGCGAGGTGTTCCGCAAACAGGACGTGGCCGGTCCCCGCGCCAGCGAATACCTGCAAGTCGGCTTCGAACTCTTTGACCGCACCGCGCCCGAACAGGCCGACGCGCAGGTCTTCGCCCTTTTCGCACGCCTCCTCGCGCCGCTGAATCTCCGCGCCGCCACAGGCGATATCGGCATCCTCATGGCCGCCGTCCGCGGCCTCTCCACCTCTGACCGCCGCAAAGCCGCCCTCCTGCGCCACATCTGGCGCCCCAACCGATTCCGCGCCCTGCTCGACCGTTTCTCTGGCCGCGCGCCCCTGCCCGCCGCCCGCGCCGCCCTTCTCCAACGCCTGCAACAAGACAGCCCCGAGGCGCTCACCCTCGCCGCAGGCACCCTCGTCGGCCTCCGCAGCGCCGATGACATCGCCGCCCGCGCCCGCGCCCTGATCGACGACGCCGCCACCCCACCCATCGCCGCGACAGAGGCCGCCCTCCTCTACGATCTCCTCTCGCTGCAAGCCCCCGCCCGCGCCGCGCTGAACCACCTGCGCGGTATCACCCCCATGCTCCCCGCCATCGCCCCCGCCGTGGACCGCTTCGCAACCCGCCTTGACGCGCTCGACGCGCTCGGCACGAACACCGAAACCCTCCCGTTCGAGGCCTCCCACGGCCGCACCTCCCTCGAATATTACGATGGCTTCGTGTTCAGCTTCCACGCCGCCGACCCCGCCCTCCCCCCCGTCGCCTCCGGTGGCCGCTACGACGCGCTGACCGCCGTCCTCGGCGCAGGCCGCTCCATCCCCGCCGTGGGCGGCGTCATCCGCCCCGGCCTCGTCGCCCGCCTGAAAGGGGTGATCTGATGCTCAAGATTGGCGTCCCCTCCAAAGGCCGGCTGATGGAGAAAGCCTTCGAATGGTTCGGCCAGCGCGGCATCACCATGCGCCAGACCGGCAATGACCGCGAATATTCCGGCGCGGTCGAAGGGATCGACGGGGTGGAACTCGTCCTCCTCTCGGCCGGTGAAATCCCCCGCGAACTTTCCGCAGGCCGCATCCACCTTGGCGTCACCGGCTCCGATCTCGTGCGCGACAAGCTGGCCGATTGGCCCGCGCAGGTGGCCGAACTCGCCCCCTTGGGCTTCGGCCATGCCGACCTCATCATCGCCGTCCCCGCCGCCTGGATCGACGTGGACACGCTGGATGATCTGGACGCCGCCGCCTCTGCCTTCCGCGCCGCCCACGGCCACCGCCTCCGCATCGCCACCAAATACCACCGCCTAGTCCGCGATTTCCTGACGGCAAACGGTGTCGCCGATTACCAACTGGTCGACAGTCAAGGCGCCACCGAAGGCACCGTCAAGAACCTCACGGCCGAGGCCATCGCCGACATCACCTCCACCGGCGAAACGCTGCGGGCCAACCACCTCAAGGTGCTGTCCGACGGGCTGATCCACCAGTCGCAGGCGGTGCTCTATCTTGCCCGCACGGCAGACTGGCCGCAGGCCAGCCGCGCAACGTTGGCCACCCTCGCCTCCCGTCTGGGCATCACCCTTCCCGCCGATCTCTAGCGCATCTTGACGCAGGCCGTCCGGCGCTACCTCCCTTTTCGGTTAACAAAAGGGAAACCCCAGATGCATCTTCGTGCCACCCTCGCCTTTGCCCTCCTCGCCCTTCCCGCCTTCGCCCAAGATCTCGCCAAAGGCGATGCCATCAAGGCCGCCATCGCCGACAAGACGGTCCAGGGCTCCATGGTCGAATCCGGCGCCTATACCGAATTCTACGCCGCCGATGGCACCATTCGCGGTGATGGCTATACCGGCACCTGGACGGTCGAGAATGATGAGATGTGCTTCAACTATGGCGAAGGCGCCAGTTGCTGGTCGGCCCGTTTGGACGGCGAAACTGTCACCTGGGTCAAGGATGGCAAGGATGATGGCACCGGCACGCTGATCCCCGGCAACGTCAACAACTTCTAAGCCAAGTTTTCCTGATCAATCGCATCGGAAAATTCGTGGTTAACGCGCGCAGCGGATGGTTAACGGGCCGAAAAACCCGCGTTCGCTGCGTGCATACACTCTGCTGCACTGACGTGCTGCACCGGGTGCTGCTAGGGGATTGCCCATGATTAATTGCACATTCCGGTAACCTTAACGCAGCAACGTTAACCTTAACGCAGCCCGATCTCGGCTAGCGCCTGCGCCAGTTCCGCCGGCAAAGCCTCCTCGCGTTCCCGCCCTTTGGCCAAGTCGCGCGGGCTTTCTGCAGGGTCCAGATAGCGCCAGCCCTGAAACGGCCGCCGCTGTGCGCCCTCGGTGCGGATCACCTCGGCATCCAGCACCAGCGCACAGCGCAAAATCCCGTCCGCACCTTCCACTTTCTCAAGCCCCACAATGCGTTGCCGGGCCAGAATCACACCCTTGATCACCCAATAAAGTGATCCGCCTGACAAGATTTCCGCCTCGCGCTTGGGCCACATCCGCGTCACATGCACCGCCCGCCCTGCGGGCCAGCGATGCCTCTGGCTCTCCTGCCATTCGGTCAGATCCTCGACACTGTCCGCGCCGACACAGAGCTTCAAGATGTTAATATGCGCCACGATTCCCCCGAACCAACCCGGACGGACTCTAGTCTTAACAAAGCCACCCGCAAGGTTTGACGCATGCGCCCAATGCGCCTATCTTGTGCGCTTCTCCGCAAAGACCGCAAAACTAAGGAAAATCGCATGTCCCGATTCGCTGCCCCCATCGCCGAGCAGATCTGGGACATGAAGTATCGCCTTAAGGAAGCGGACGGCACCCCGATCGACGGAAGCGTCGAAGACACCTGGCGCCGCATCGCCCGCGCCCTGGCCGAGGTGGAAACCGATCCCGCCCATTGGGAACAGGAATTTTATGGCGCATTGGAGGATTTCAAATTCCTCCCCGCAGGCCGCATCACTGCGGGCGCAGGCACCGGCCGCAGCGTCACCCTCTTCAACTGCTTTGTCATGGGCACCATCCCCGACAATATGGGCGGCATCTTCGACGGGCTGAAAGAAGCGGCCCTGACCATGCAGCAAGGCGGCGGAATCGGCTATGATTTCAGCACCATCCGCCCCCGCGGTGCCGAGGTTAAGGGCGTCGCCGCCGATGCCTCCGGCCCCCTCTCCTTCATGGATGTCTGGGATGCGATGTGCCGCACCATCATGTCCGCAGGCAGCCGCCGGGGCGCGATGATGGCCACTATGCGCTGCGATCACCCCGATATCGAACAGTTCATCGAGGCGAAAAAAGACCCCGCCCGTTTACGCATGTTCAACCTTTCGGTGCTAATCACCGATCCCTTCATGGCGGCAGTCAAGGCCGATGGTCCATGGGAACTCGTCTTCGACGGAAAGGTCTACAAAACGCTTCAGGCGCGCGATCTGTGGAACCGGATCATGCGAAACACCTTCGATTTTGCCGAACCGGGCGTGATCTTCATCGACCGTATCAACGCGATGAACAACCTCGCCTATTGCGAAACCATTGCCGCCACCAATCCTTGTGGCGAACAACCCTTGCCCCCCTATGGGGCGTGCCTGCTCGGCTCCATTAACCTCGCGAAACTGGTTAATGGCGCGTTTACCAAAACCGCCGCGCTGGACCTGAAGGCCCTCGATCACCTCGTCCGCACCGCCGTACGGATGATGGATAACGTGGTCGACGCCAGCCGCTTCCCCCTGCAGCAACAGGCGGCCGAGGCGCAGGCAAAGCGCCGCATTGGCCTTGGCGTCACCGGTCTGGCGGATGCGCTCTTGATGGTGGGCCTGCGCTATGGCTCTGAAAAGGCAGCAGAAATCACCGATGACTGGATGCAGGCCATCGCCCGTGCCGCCTATCTCGCCTCGACCGACCTCGCCGCAGAAAAGGGCGCGTTTCCGCTGTTCGATGCCGACAAATTCCTGTCCTCCGGCGCGCTGGCCCATATGCCCGATGACGTGAAGGCTGCGATCCGCGCCAAGGGCATCCGCAACGCGCTCCTGACCTCCATCGCCCCCACCGGCACCATAAGCCTTTATGCCGGCAACGTTTCTTCCGGCATCGAACCCGTTTTCGCCTATGCCTATACCCGCAAGGTGCTGCAAAAGGATGGCTCGCGCACAGAGGAAGAGGTCGTCGATTACGCCGTCCGCCTCTGGCGCGAAACCCATGGCGACGCGCCCCTGCCCGACTATTTCGTCAATGCCCAGACCCTCCCGCCGCTGGACCATGTCCGCATGCAGGCGGCGGCGCAGAAATGGGTGGACAGCTCCATCTCGAAAACCATCAACTGCCCGGAAGATATCAGCTTTCAGGATTTTCAAGATGTCTACATGGCCGCGTGGGACCAAGGCTGCAAAGGCTGCACCACCTATCGCCCGAATGATGTGACAGGCTCGGTCCTGACCGTCTCCGAGGCATCCGAAAAAACCCCGTCCGAGGCCCCCGCCACCACCCACCAGACCACCGACGGGGCCGAGGTTGTCTATCTTTCCGAACCGCTCGACCGCCCCGCCGCGCTGGAAGGCGCGACCTACAAGCTGAAATGGCCGGGGTCGGAACACGCGCTCTACATCACCATCAACGACATCGTCATCGCAGGCCACCGCCGCCCGTTCGAAGTGTTCATCAACTCGAAAAACATGGAACATTTCGCCTGGACCGTGGCCCTGACGCGCATGATCAGCGCCGTCTTCCGGCGCGGCGGCGACATCTCCTTCGTGGTCGAAGAGCTGAAAGCCGTCTTCGACCCGCGCGGCGGCGCGTGGATGGAAGGCCGCTACATCCCATCCATCCTCGCCGCCATCGGCGGCGTGATCGAACGCCACCTGATCGAAATCGGCTTCATCGAAGGCGAAGGCCTCGGCCTGAAATCCGACCCCAAGGCCGAGGTCGTGGCGCTGGGTGCCCCGCGCGGGAAGTCCTGTTCCTCTTGTGGCAGTTTTGAGATGCGGATGGTCGAAGGCTGCATGACCTGCGCCTCCTGCGGCTATTCCAAATGCGGATAACGGGCTGATCGGCAAGCAAAACTTGCCGATTGCCCGCCGAACTTGGTTTTCCTTGGCCCCTTTAGGGGGCATGCTTGTCACGACAGACTCACGCGTCGTGAAAGGAATGCCCGATGCAGAACGGTGGCCAGCTTCTGGTGCAATCGCTTGTGGCGCTTGGCGCGACCCGCGCCTTCGGCGTGCCGGGGGAAAGCTACCTTGCCGTTCTGGACGCGCTTTACGACACGAACGGTCGGCTGGATTTCACGCTCTGCCGGAATGAGGGCGGTGCGGCGTTCATGGCCGCTGCATGGGGCAAGCTGACCGGCAGCCCCGGCATCTGCATGGTCACGCGCGGGCCAGGGGTGACCAATGCCTCTATCGGCATTCACACCGCGATGCAGGATTCGGCCCCCATGATCATCTTCGTTGGCCAGGTCGGAACCGACCTGCAGGGACGCGAGGCGTTTCAGGAAATCGACTACCGCGCCGTCTTTGGCACCATGGCGAAATGGGCGACAGAGATCACCCATGTCAACCGGATTCCCGAAGTGCTTTCAAGGGCATGGATGACCGCCCTGTCGGGCCGCCCCGGCCCGGTGGTGATTGCCCTGCCCGAGGATATGCTGACCACCCTCACCGCCACCCCACCCCTGACCCATGCCGCCACGATCCGCGAACCCGCCCCCGATGCCGCCAGCATCGCGGATGCGCTCGCCCTGCTGCGCGCCTCGCAACGCCCTCTGATCCTGTTGGGCGGCTGCAACTGGACCGATGCCGGGCGGCAGGCGATGCAGGCCTTTGCCGAAGGCTCAGATATCCCCACCATCGCCGCCTTCCGCTTTCAGGACCGGTTCGACAACCATTCGCCCGTCTATGCAGGCGAGGCTGGGGTGGGCATGCCGCCCCATGTCCGCAAGCTGATCCTTCAGGCCGACACGATCCTCGCCCTCAACATCCGCTTTGGCGAGATGACGACCGATGCCTATACCCTGCTGGACGTGCCGGTTCCGAAACAGCGGCTGATCCATGTCCACCCGTCGGACCGTGAGATCGGCAAGATCTATCAACCCACACTTGCCATTCAGGCCGGGCCTAACGCCTTTGCCGCCGCCCTTTCCCCGGTTTCCGGGCCTTGGGCCGCATGGCGCGAAACCGCGCGGGCGGGGTACGAGGCCAGCTTTGACGCGCCCGCCCAGCCGTCGCCGGTGGATATGGTCGCCGTCACCGCCCATCTGCGCGCCACCCTGCCCGATGATGTGATCCTGACCAACGGCGCGGGCAATTTCACCGTCTGGCCCAACAAGTTCTTCAAGTTCGGGCGCAAGGCACGGCTTCTGGCTCCGCAATCGGGTGCGATGGGATACGGCCTGCCTGCCGCCATTGCGGCCAAGGTCGTCCACCCCGAAAGAACCGTGGTCTGTTTTGCGGGCGACGGGGATTTCCAGATGAACTGCCAAGAGCTTGGCACCGCCATGCAGGCAGGCGCACAGCCCATCGTGCTGATCCTGAACAACGGCACCTATGGAACCATCCGCGCCCATCAGGAACGCAACTATCCCGCCCGCGTGTCGGCCACCGATCTGGTCAACCCCGACTTCCCCGCGCTGGCCCGTGCCTATGGCTTTCATGCCGAAAGGGTGGAAACCACCTCCGACTTCCCCGCCGCCTTTGCCCGCGCACTGGCGTCGAAAACCGGGGCGGTGCTGGATCTGAACATCGCCGCCGAGGCGATCACCCCGCGGCTGACCCTGTCGCAGATGCGCGCCAACGCCCTTGCGGCAAAGGAAAAATCCTGATGTCCCCCGCTCGCCCCCCCGTCCGGCTTGGCGCCGATATCGGCGGCACTTTCACCGACATCGTGCTGGAGGTTGGCGAAACGCTGCATTCCACCAAGATCCTGACCGACTATGCCGCGCCCGAACAACCGATCCTTGACGGCATCACCCTGCTGCTGGCCGAGGCCGGGCTTACCCCCGCCGATTTGGAGATTGTCATCCACGGCACCACGCTGGCCACCAATGCGCTGATCGAACGGCGCGGCGCGCGGACGGCCTTCGTCACCACCGAAGGCTTTCGTGACGTGGTCGAAATGCGGACGGAAAACCGCTTTGACCAATACGATCTGAACATCCGCCTGCCCCTGCCCCTTGTCCCGCGTGAGGATCGTTTCACCGTCGCAGGTCGCATCGGGGCCGAAGGCCAGGAACTGGCCCCGCTGGACGAGGCCGCGCTGGAAACGCTGGCCGACCGCATCGCCGCTTGCGGCTATGGCGCGGTGGCCATCGGCTTCATCCATTCCTACATGAACCCCGCCCATGAACGCCGCGCGCGGGATATCATCGCTGCCAAGGTGGGGGTGCCGATCTCCATCTCCTCCGAAGTTTCGCCGCAGATGCGCGAGTTTGAACGCTTCAACACCGTCTGTGCCAATGCCTATGTCCGCCCGCAGATGGCCGATTACCTGAAGCGGCTGCAAACCCGGCTGGCGGACATGGGGGCGGGCTGCCCGGTCTACATGATCCATTCCGGCGGAGGGCTGATCGATGTGGACACTGCCGCCGCCTTCCCCGTGCGTCTGGTAGAAAGCGGCCCCGCCGGTGGGGCCATCTTCGCCGCCGATGTGGCGCGGCGCTTCGGGCTGGACCGTGTGGTCAGCTACGATATGGGCGGCACCACCGCCAAGATCTGCCTGATCGAGGATTTCGCCCCAAAAACCGCCCGCAGTTTCGAGGTGGCCCGCACCACCCGTTTCGCCAAAGGCTCTGGCATGCCCATCTCCATCCCGGTGATCGAGATGATCGAGATCGGCGCAGGCGGCGGCTCCATCGCCTGGGTCGACAGCATGGGCCGCATCCAGACCGGCCCGGAATCCGCCGCCTCAGAACCCGGCCCCGCCTGCTATGGGCGCGGCGGGGAACGGCCCGCCATCACGGATGCCGATCTGGTGCTGGGCAAGATCGACCCGGAGAATTTCGCAGGCGGTGCGATCCTGTTGTCGCGCGACATGGCCGAGGTAGCCATCGCCCGCGATGTAGGCGACCGCCTTTCTTTGCCGCTTGAGGCCGCTGCCTTTGGCATCTGCGAGGTGGTGGATGAAAACATGGCCAATGCCGCCCGCGTGCATGCCGTGGAAAACGGCAAGAACATCGCCGACAACATGATGATCGCCTTTGGTGGCGCGGCCCCCCTGCATGCCGCGCGGCTGTGCGAAAAGCTGGGCATCGACCGCTGCCTCGTGCCACCCGGCGCCGGGGTGGGGTCCGCCATCGGCTTCCTGCGCGCGCCCTTCGGGTATGAGGCGCTGATGTCCAAGGTCACGCGCCTGTCGCGTTTCGACATCGCCTCTGTCAACGTCATGCTGGCCGACCTGACCGCCACCGCCGAAGGCTTTGTCCGCGCCGGCAGCGCGGGCGTGGTGCATCGCGAGATCACCGCCTTCATGCGCTATGTCGGCCAAGGCTGGGAAATTCCCGTCCCGCTGCCCGACCGCCCCTTCACCGTCGATGACATCCCCGCCCTGCGCGCCGCGTTCCGCGACAACTATGCCCGTTTCTTTGGCCGCGCCATTGATGGGCTGGACGGGCTGGAGATCGAGGTCGTCACCTGGTCGGTCAAGGCACAGGACGAACGCCCCGCGCCGCAGCGCCAGACGCTTACCACTGGAAACACCACGGTTACCCCCTCGCAAACCCGCGCGGTCTTTGACCCGACCGCTGGCCGTGCTTTGCAATCGGCCATCCATGACCGCAGCGCCCTTGCCCCCGGCGCCCGCGTGGCAGGCCCCGCCGTGATCGTCGAACGTGAAACCGCCACCGTCGTCACCGCCCCCTTTGACGCGGTGATGCAGGATGACGGCTCCCTCCTCCTCCTCCGCAAGGAACCTCTCGCATGACCGATGCCACCATGGAAATCCGGATGCAGGTTATGTGGAACCGCCTGATTTCGGTCGTCGAAGAACAGGCGATGACCCTGCTTCGAACAGCTTTCTCTACCAGCGTGCGCGAGGCGGGCGATCTGTCGGCGGGCGTGTTCGACCCAATGGGCCGGATGCTGGCGCAGGCGGTCACCGGCACGCCCGGCCATGTGAACACGATGGCCGAGGCGGTGGGGCATTTCATTACTGAGATCGGCCGCGATAACATGTTCCCCGGCGATACCTATGTGACCAATGACCCTTGGCTGGGCACCGGCCATCTGCATGACATCACGATGGTCTCGCCTTCATTCCTTGGGGAAACGCTGGTGGGGTTCTTTGCCTGCACCGCCCATGTGGTGGATGTGGGTGGGCGCGGGTTTGGGGCGGATGGCAAGTCGGTCTATGAGGAAGGCATCCAGATCCCCATCATGAAATTCGCCGAACGCGGCGTGGTGAATGCCGATCTGGTCCGCCTGATCCGCGCGAATGTGCGCGAACCCAATCAGGTGGTGGGCGATTTCTATTCGCTGGCCGCCTGCAACGATGTGGGCCACCGGCGCCTTACGGGCATGATGCAGGAAATCGGCCTGCCTTCTCTGGATGCGTTGGGCGAGTTCATCTTTGCCCGCACCCGCGCCGCCACGCTGGACCGTATCCGCGCCCTGCCGCAGGGGGCATGGGACAATGTGCTGGATACCGATGGCTATGATGATCCCGTCCGCCTTGCGGCGCGGGTGTCGGTTGCGGGGGATGCGGTGAATGTCGATTTCACTGGCAGCGCCCCGGTCAGCCGCTGGGGCATCAACGTGCCGGTGATCTATACCAAGGCCTATGCCTCCTACGCGCTGAAATGCGTGATCGCGCCAGATATTCCCAACAACTGGGCCTCCTTGCAGGCCTTTACCATCTCATCCCCGGAAAACATCCTGAACGCACCGCGCCCCGCGCCCGTATCGGTGCGGCATGTCATCGGCCATCTGGTGCCGGACCTTGTGCTTGGTGCGCTGGCCAAGGCGCTGCCGGGGCAGGTGCTGGCCGAAGGGGCGGCATCGCTGTGGAACATCCACATGTCGGTGCGCCCTGTGGTGGGGCAATCCGGGCGGCGGGCCGAGATCCTGATGTTCAACTCGGGCGGCATGGGCGCGCGGCCGGGGCTGGATGGCCTCTCGGCGACCGCCTTTCCTTCGGGCGTGATGACCATGCCGATTGAGGCGACGGAACATACCGGCCCCATCACCATCTGGCGCAAGGAACTGCGCCCCGACAGCGGCGGCGATGGCGCGCATCGCGGCGGGCTTGGCCAGATCATCGAGATTGAACCCGCACCGGGGCATGAGTTCGACTTTTCCGCCATGTTCGACCGCGTCAACCACCCCGCCAAGGGCCGCGATGGCGGCGGGCCGGGGGCGGCGGGCCGTGTCGCGCTGGATGACGGGACAGTGCTGAAACCTAAAGGCTGGCAGCACGTTCCTGCCGGGCGCAAGCTGATCCTGCACCTGCCGGGCGGCGGCGGCTTTGGCGACCCCGCCCAGCGCTGCGCGGCAGACCGTCAGGCCGACCGCATCAAAGGCTATGTGACAGACCCCGCCGAGGGAGATTCCAAATGACCACCCCGCGCTTTGACACGATCCTCATCACCGGTGCCGCAGGCCGCCTTGGCACCCAGTTGCGCCGTGGCCTTGCGCCCCTTGCCCGCCATCTGCGGCTGACGGACCGTGTCGCAATCTCCGATCTGCAACCCAACGAATCCGCCCATATCGCCGAACTGGCCGACGAGGCAGCAGTCCATGCCCTGTGCAACGGCGTCGATGCCATCGTCCATTTCGGCGGCGCGCCGATGGAACGACCATGGGATGAGGTGCTGAATTCCAGCATCCGGGGCAGCTATCACATCTATGAAGGCGCGCGAAAAGCCGGGGTGGGGCGCATCGTCTATGCCTCATCCGTCCATGCCATCGGCTATCACCGGCTGGAGGATCAGATCGACGCGGAAAGCCCGCATCGCCCCGACGGCCTCTATGGCCTGTCGAAATGCTTTGTCGAAGATCTGGGCCGTCTCTACTGGGACAAGTTCGGGATCGAGACCGCCGCCCTGCGCATCTTCTCAAGCTTCCCCGAACCGGCGGATCGGCGGATGCTGTGGTCCTGGCTCTCTTTCGACGATTGCATCCGTCTGGTGTCCGCCGCGCTGACCGCCCCGCGCGTGGGCTTCACGGTGTCTTTCGGCATGTCGGACAATGCCGTGAAACCGGTCGACAATCGGCTGGCAGGTCACCTTGGCTATCGGCCGCAAGACAATACCGAACCCTACCGCGCGGGGGTAGAGGCGCGCACCCCGACCCCCGATCCAAAGGCCCCCGCCGTGCAGCATCTGGGCGGCTGGTTCGTCGATCTGGGCCACCCGGATGATGAGGCCCCAAATTGAAGGCGCACTACGATGTGGTCATCGTCGGCGGGGCGGTCATTGGATCATCAGTCGCCTCTTTCCTGACCGCGAACCCCGATTTCGACGGCTCGGTTCTGGTCGTGGAACGCGATCCCACCTATCGCTTTGCCTCCACCTCGCTGTCCTCCTCTTCGATCCGCACGCAGTTTTCCAACCCGATCAATGTAAAGATCAGCCAGTTCGGATCGGCCTTCATCCGCGATTTCGCGCAGGTGATGCAGGCGCCGGGCGAAGCGCCACCCGATCTGAACTTTCATCAGGGCGGCTATCTGTTCCTTGCCGCCACCGAAACGCAGGCCCAGACCCTGCGCGAAAACCACGCGGTGCAGGTGGCCTGCGGGGCGGATGTCGTGCTGTGGGATCAGGCGGAATTGCACCGCGCCTTTCCGCATCTGAATGTGGATGACATCCGCCTAGCCTCTTACGGGCGATCGGGTGAGGGGTGGTTTTCCAACACCGGCCTGATGAACGGCTTCAAGGCCAAGGCCCGCGCGCAGGGCGCGGACTACATCACCGACGAAGTGGTGGGGATTGACCGCGCAGGCGACCGGGTGACCGGCGTTCGCCTGAAATCCGGCGCAGTTGTGGGTGCTGGCACCATCGTCAACGCCTCCGGCCCCCGCGCCGCCTTGACGGCACGGATGGCGGGGCTGGACGTGCCGGTGGAACCGCGCAAGCGGACCTCCTTTGTCTTTGACTGCGCGCAAAGCCCGGAAGGCAGCGCAGCGGTGAACCATGGCCGCCTGCCGCTGATGATCGACCCGACAGGGGTGTTCTGCCGCCCGGAAGGGCGCTTCTTCCTCACTGGCGCCTCGCCCGCCCATGACCCGGCGGTGGATTGGGATGATTTCGAACCGCGCTATGCGGAATTCGACGATATCATCTGGCCCGCCCTCGCCGCGCGCTCCCCGGCGTTCGAGGCGATCAAGGTCGTCAACCAATGGGCGGGGCATTACGATTTCAACAGTCTCGATCATAACCTGATCGTCGGTCGCCACCCCGAGGTGCGGAATTTCATCTTTGCCAACGGCTATTCCGGGCATGGCTTGCAGCAATCGCCTGCCGCCGGGCGGGGCGTGGCGGAACTGATCATCCACAACGCCTATCGCACGCTGGACCTGTCCGAAGTGGGGTATGAGCGCATCGTCGAAGGCCGCCCCTTCCTGGAAAAGGCAGTGATCTGAACCCGCCATGACCGACCGCCCGCTTCGCCTGCCCTCGCTCAACGCGCTGCGCGTCTTTCAGGCGGTGATGCAGCATCGCAGCTTTCGCGCGGCGGCCGATGAATTGCTGGTCTCGCCTCAGGCGGTCAGCCTGCAGATCAGGGGGCTGGAAGAGGCGCTCGGCGTGACCCTGTTCGAACGCAAGGGCCGCAGCATCGAACCCGGCGAACAGGCGATCCTGCTGGCGCATTTCGTGAATGCGGGGTTTGACGAGATCGGCGAAGGCATCCGCCGCGTCACCCGCAGCACCCAGCGCAACCGCATCAATGTGAATGCCAGCCCCTATTTCGCCACTCGCCACCTGCTGGACCGTCTGGCCCGGTTCCGCGATATCCTGCCCGATGCCGACCTGCGCCTGACCACTATGGTCGATCTGCCCGATTTCGCCCGCGATGATGTGGATGTGGCCATCCAATGGGGCTTTGGCGGCTGGGCACCGCATGACTCCAGCCTGCTGTTGCGTGACCTGAAGGTGATCTGCTGCACACCGGAAATCGCGGGCAGACTGAACACCCCCACCGACCTTTTGGCAGAAACGCTCCTGCATCCGATCCTGCATGACAGGCTGTGGTCCGATGTGCTGGCGCATCTGGGTGTGGCGTTGGCGGCGGACACGCGCGCGATCCGCTTTCAGGATGCCGCCACCATGCGCCGCGCCACGCTGGCGGGGCTGGGGGTGGGCCTGATCTCCAGCATCGACGCGGGCGAAGACCTTGCCTCCGGCCGCCTCGTCGCGCCTTTTGGCACGGGGGTCATGGCCGGGATGCCGCCCGAACAGGTGCCGGGTTTCTATCTGGTGGTGCCGAAATCGCACCGCCGGGTGAAACAGATTGCCGCCTTCTGCGATTGGGTCGAAGCCGAGGATTGGGCGATAGAAGGGGTGACACCATGAAACAGGCGCTTGTCACCGGGGCAACGGGCGGCATCGGCCGCGCCATCACCCTCGCCCTGCGGGATGCGGGCTATCAGGTGGCCGCCTTTGGCCGTGATCCTGACGCGCTGCACGAACTGTCGCGCGAAGTGGGCATCACCGCGACACAGGTTGATCTGGCCGACCGCGACGCCCTGCGCGCTGCGGTGCAGGGCTTGGCCCCAGACGTGCTGATCAACAATGCCGGGATGATGTCACCGCTTGTCCCCTTTGCCGATATGACCGAGACCGACATCGACCGCACCATCACCACCAACCTGACTGCCGTGCTGTCGCTGACACGGATGATCGCGCCGGGGATGCGCGACAGAGGCCGGGGTCATATCTTCTTTACCGGATCGACCGCAGGCCACGCGCCCTTTGCCAACCTTGCCGTCTATGCCGCGACCAAGGCCGCCATCGGCAGCTTTGCGGGGTCGCTGCGCTTGGACATGGCCCCCTCTGGCGTGCGGGTGACAGAAATCGTGGCAGGCCGCGTGGAAACCGGTCTCTATCGCGACATCCTGCCCGAAGATCAGCGCGCGGCGATGTATGCGGGGGGCCAGGCGGTGCAACCGCAGGATGTGGCGGCCATGGTCATGGCCGTTCTGGCCCTGCCGCGCAATGTGGATGTCGCCCGGTTCGACATTCTTCCCACCCATCAGGCCACCGCAACCGGGGCCAAGGCAAAGGACCGCTAGGATGAAGGATCTGATGGTGGTGATCGTTGGTGGTGGCGCGGGCCTTGGCGCATTGCTCGCCGAAATGGCGGTGGCCGAGGGCGCGGCGGGCATTGGCATCATTGACCTGAACGGCGAGGCAGCCGAAGTGGCCCTCGCCCCCGCCCGCGCGGCAGGCACCGCCACCGCCTTTGCCGCCTGCGACATCCGCACCGCGTCTGCCGCCCATGCCGCCTTTGCCGAAGTGGCCCAAACCTTGGGCCGCGTCGACACGCTGATCAATTCCGCAGCGATCTACCCGCGCAAACCGATCCTTGAGATCACGGATGCCGATTGGGATGCCTCCAACGCCATCAACGTGAAGGGCACCTATCACATGATGGTCGCCGCCATCCGCCAGATGCGCGGGCAGGATCTGCGCGGCCCAGTGCGCGGGAGGATCGTCAACATCACCTCGGTTGATGCGTTCAAGGCGCATCCGCAAAACGCCCATTACGCCGCGACCAAGGCCGCCGTTGTCAGCCTGACCCGCTCCATGGCGCAAGAGGTGGCCCCCGATGGCATTCTGGTGAACTCTGTCGCGCCCGCCGGCATGGCCACCGACAAGGCCCGCGCATCGGGGTTCCTGCCCGAACTCGCCAAGGCCAGCCCTCTGGGCCGGGGCGGCGAGCCGCGCGAAATGGCAGAATGGGTGCTGATGGCGGGCGGGCCGCGCAACACCTATATGACCGGCGAAAACATCATCGTGTCGGGCGGGTATATCTACGCCTGATCAGATTTCCTCGACCATCAACACGCCGGGCATGGCCTTGATCGCCCCTTTGATCTGCGGCGTCACCGGATAGGGCTGTGGCAGGATCACGTCGATCTCGCACCCCGTCTCATCCGGCACGCAGATCGTGATCTGCGCCTTGGCCCGCCCTTCCAGATTGGCCAGCAGCGCCGCCACCGACCCCGCAGCCTCGGCCCGGTTCAGGTGGATGCGCAGGTCAGATGCCCCCGCCTCGGCCGCCACGGAATCAATGGGCTGCACGGCATTGGCCAGCAGCTTGACAGAATCACCATCCGGGTCTGCCCGCACCGTCAGCACGATGTTTCGGCCCGGCTCCAGATGATCACGCGATGCCTCCAGCACGTCCGAGAACACCGTCACCTCATACAGCCCCGTCGGATCGGACAGGGCGACAAAAGCAAACCGGTTTCCCTTGGCCGATTTCCGTTCCTGCCGGGCAGAGACGGACCCCGCCATCTTCACCACACAGGTGCCGCGCTGTTCGGCCATGCGCGTGACCTCGGCCAGCGTTTTCACATCCATCCGGCGCAGGGCACCCATGTAATCGTCCAGCGGATGGCCTGACAGGTAGAAGCCGATCGCCTGATGTTCCTGCGCCAGCCGTTCCGTCGCCAGCCAGTCGCCCCGCCCGGCCAGTCGCGGTTCGGGGATATCCGCCCCCGCCTCGCCGAACAGCGACACCTGGGATGACCCCTTCGCCTCGTGGATCGCGGCGGAATAGGCAACCAGCGCATCCAGCGCCTCGAACACCCGCGCGCGGTTGGCATCCAGCGCGTCAAACGCCCCGGCACGCGCCAGCATTTCCAGCGGCCGCTTGCCCACCCGTTTCAGATCCACCCGCCGCGCGAAATCGAACAGGGTGGCAAAGGGCCGCTCGCCCGCCTCGGTCCGCCGCGCCTCGACGATCATCTTCATCGCCTCGACACCCACATTCTTCAACGCGCCCAAAGCATAGACGATCTGGCCATTCACCACCGTGAAGGTCGCCAATGACCGGTTCACGCAAGGCGGCACCGTGGTCAGCCCCAGCTTGTCCACTTCGCGCTTATAGACCGCCAGCTTGTCGGTCAGATGGATATCGCAGTTCATCACCGCGGCCATGAATTCGACCGGGTAATTCGCCTTGAGGTAGGCCGTCTGATAGCTGACCACCGCATAGGCGGCGGCGTGCGATTTGTTGAAGCCGTAATTGGCGAACTTCTCCAGCAGGTCGAACACCTCACCGGCTTTCTTCACGTCGATATTGTGGGTGGCCTTCGCGCCTTCGATGAACTTGGGCCGTTCCTTCGCCATCTCCTCGGCGATCTTCTTCCCCATCGCCCGGCGCAGCAGATCGGCCCCGCCAAGGCTGTAGCCCGCCATGACCTGCGCGATCTGCATCACCTGTTCCTGATAAACGATGATGCCCTGCGTTTCGGCAAGGATATGGTCAATGGTGGGATGGATTGATTCAAGGTCGCGCAGACCGTTCTTCACCTCGCAATAGACGGGGATGTTCTCCATCGGGCCGGGGCGATAGAGCGCCACCAGCGCCACGATATCCTCGATACAGGTGGGCTTCATGCGCCGCAGCGCATCCATCATGCCGCTGGATTCCACCTGGAACACCGCCACCGTCTTGGCAGCGGCGTAAAGCTCATAGGTCGGCGTGTCATCCAGCGGGATCAGGCTGATATCCAGCGTCACCCCCCGCAGCGCCAGCAGGTCCAGCGCGTTCTGGATCACGGTCAGGGTCTTCAGACCAAGGAAGTCGAACTTCACCAGCCCCGCCGCTTCGACCCATTTCATGTTGAACTGGGTGGCGGGCATGTCCGACCGCGGGTCCTGATAGAGCGGGACCAGCTCGTCCAGCGGCCGATCCCCGATCACCACGCCTGCGGCATGGGTCGATGCATTGCGATACAGCCCCTCGATCTGTTCGGCATAGGTCAGCAGGCGGCCCACCACCTCTTCCTTCGCGGCCTCGCGCAGGCGCGGCTCATCGGCCAGCGCCTTGGTGATGGAGACGGGCTTCACCCCCTCCAGCGGGATCATCTTCGACAGCCGGTCCACCTGCCCATAGGGAAGTTGCAGCACCCGCCCCACATCGCGCACCGCCGCCTTTGACAACAGCGCCCCGAAGGTGATGATCTGCCCCACCTTGTCGCGGCCATAGCGATCCTGCACGTAACTGATCACCTCTTCCCGGCGATCCATGCAGAAGTCGATGTCGAAGTCAGGCATAGACACCCGTTCCGGATTCAGGAAGCGCTCGAACAGCAGCGCATAACGCAGGGGATCAAGGTCCGTGATCGTCAACGCATAAGCGACCAGCGACCCCGCCCCCGACCCCCTGCCCGGCCCGACGGGAATGCCGTGATCCTTGGCCCATTTGATGAAATCGGCCACGATCAGGAAGTAACCGGGAAACCCCATCTTCTCGATGATGCCCAGCTCGAAATCCAGCCGCGCCTGATACTCTTCCACCGTCGCCGCATGGGGGATCACCGCCAGCCGCGCCTGCAACCCGGCATTGGCCTGACGGCGCAACTCCTGCACCTCGTCATCGGCAAAGCGCGGCAGGATCGGCGCGCGCTTATGCGCCATAAAGGCGCAGCGGCGGGCAATCTCGACCGTGTTCTCCAACGCCTCCGGCAGATCGGCGAACAGCGCGCACATCTCCGCCTCGGTCTTCAGGTAATGCTGCGGGGTCAGACGGCGGCGCGGCTGTTGCTGATCGACATAGGCCCCCTCGGCAATACAGATCAGCGCATCATGCGCCTCATACATCGCGGCCTTGGGGAAATAGACGTCGTTGGTGGCCACCAGCGGCAGGCCCATCGCATAGGCCATTTCCACAAACCCGCGCTCCGTCGCGGCCTCGGCCTCGGTCAGCCGCCCGCCCTCACCCGGATGGCGCTGCAATTCCACATAAAGCCGATCCCCGAAACAGGCGGCCAGCCGGTCCATCAAGGCCTGCGCCTTGGCACCCTGCCCCTGCTGCAGGAACCGCCCGACCGGCCCATCCGCCCCACCGGTCAGGCAGATCAGCCCCGCCGAATGCCGCTCAAGCTCTTCAACCGTGACCTGATTCAGCTGCCCGCCCTTGTCCAGATACAGACAGGAATTCAGCTTCATCAGGTTCATGTACCCCGCCTCGGACTGCGCCAGCAGCACCACCGGCGCGGGCATCCGCAGCTTTTCCCCCGGCTGGGCCGGATCATGGGCCACCGCCACCTGACAGCCCATGATCGGCTGCACCCCCGCATCCTTGGCGAGAACCGAAAATTCCAACGCGCAGAACATGTTGTTGCTATCGGTCACCGCCACGGCAGGCATCTCTGCCGCCGCGCAGAGCTTGACCAGTTTCTTCACCGGGATCGCCCCTTCCAGAAGCGAGTGTTCGGTATGGACGCGCAGGTGAATGAATCGGGGAATGCTGGACATGACCATAGCCTAGCGAAGCGTCAGGCGCAGGGAAAGGCCGCCCCTTCTTTCGGCAAAAGACGAAACTGCTTCCCACCAAATCAAAAAGGTTCTTCTTGCCATGTGGCAAGGCAGCGGGCTTCACTGATAGAAAGAACGCAGGCCCGAACCGGATAACGGGGGGCATGGGGCGCGTGGCCCGCTTTACGCCGCATCGGGCGGCCACGCAAGACGCCTCGAACGGGGAGAAGGCGGCGGGTTGAGACATGGCCGGGATCGCGTTTCTGCTGAACGGAACGCCGGTTCGCGTCACGGGGGAACCCCCGACGCGAACACTTCTCGATTGGCTGCGCGATACGCGCGGTCTGTGCGGCACGAAAGAAGGCTGCAATGAAGGCGATTGTGGTGCCTGCACCGTGATGGTGACCGATGCAGACGGCAGCCGCGCGCTGAACGCCTGTATCCTTTTCTTGCCCCAGCTCGCGGGCAAGGCCGTCCGCACCGTCGAAGGCATTGCCGGGCCGGATGGAACCCAACACCCGGTGCAAGAGGCGATGGTTGCGCATCACGGCTCGCAATGCGGCTTCTGCACGCCAGGCTTTGTGGTGTCGATGGCGGTGGCGCATCTGAACGGCCAGACCGACCATGATCACGCGCTGGCAGGCAATCTCTGCCGCTGCACGGGCTATGCCCCGATCATCCGTGCGGCACAGGCGGCTGAATCCGCCCCCGTACCTGACTGGATGAGAGCGGACAGCCATTTCATCTTGGCCCAAATACCCAATGCCGACGTTGCCGCAATCGGCAGCCTTCAGGCAGACGCGCAAGGGGGGTCCGGGGGGGCGGATGTCCCTCCGGCCTTCCAACCCCAATCCTCGGACGAACTCGCTGACTGGTATCTCGCCCATCCCGACGCCACGCTCATCGCCGGGGCCACGGATGTGGGCCTCTGGGTGACGAAACAGCTGCGCGATCTGAAGCCCGTCGCCTTCCTCAACGGGATGCGCGACCTTCAGCAGATCGAATATCAGGGCGGCATGCTGCATGTGGGCGCAGGCGTGACCATCGCCGCGCTGCGCGCGGCGGTGGCCGCACGCCTGCCCTCTTTCGCGGAACTCCTGCGCCGCTATGCAAGCGAACAGGTCCGCAACGCCGCCACCATCGGCGGCAATATCGCCAATGGCTCGCCCATCGGCGATGGCCCGCCCGCGCTGATCGCGCTTGGCGCCACGCTCCACCTGCGGCGCGGCGATGAGATGCGGTCGATGCCGCTGGAGGATTTCTTCCTCGACTACCGCAAGCAGGACCGGCGTCCAGCTGAATTCGTGGCCGGGATCAGCTTCCCTGAAGCTGCCCCCTCCCTGCGCTGCTACAAGATCTCCAAACGCTTCGATCAGGATATCTCGGCCGTCTGCGGTTGCTTCAACATCACCGTCATGGATGGCCGCGTGACAGCCGCCCGCATCGCCTTTGGCGGAATGGCGGGCATCCCGAAACGCGCCTCTGCCGTCGAATCCGCCCTGATCGGCAAAGCCTGGACAGAGGCGACCGTCACCGCCGCCCTGCCCGCCTTCGCGCGGGATTTCACACCGCTCTCCGATATGCGCGCCAGCGCCGCCTATCGGCTGGAAACGGCCGCGAACCTGCTGATCCGCTATTTCCATGATCTGAACGGCGCGCCCGTTTCGGTGCTGGAGGTCGCGCCATGACCATGGGCAAACCCCTGCCGCATGACGCGGCCCCCCTGCATGTCACCGGGCAGGCGCGGTATGTGGATGACATCCCGCTTCCATCAAACGCGCTGCACATTGCCTTTGGCCTATCCACCATCGCGCATGGCGACATCACGGCGATGGACCTCTCCAGCGTGCGCGCCGCTCCAGGCGTCGTCGCGGTCTGGTCAGCAGACGATTTCTCCGAAATGCCGGATTGCAGCCCCTCGGCCCATGATGAACCGCTCCTTTCCACGGGCCGGGTGTATTACCTTGGCCAGCCTATCTTCATGGTCGTGGCCGACAGCCACCTCGCCGCCCGCCGCGCCGCCCGTCTGGCAAAGGTCACCTATGCGGAACGCCCGGCCCTGCTGACGGTGGATGACGCGCTGGCCGCCAACAGCCGCTTCGAGCAAGGCCCCGTGATCTGGACAAAGGGCGATCCCGCCGCCGCACTGGCCGCCGCACCCCATACAGTCGAAGGCCAGTTCGAAGTCGGCGGTCAGGAACATTTCTATCTTGAAGGCCAGGTCGCCGCCTGCCTGCCGCTGGAAGGCGGCGATGTGCTGATCCACTCCTCCACCCAGCACCCGACCGAGATCCAGCACAAGGTCGCCCACGCTTTGCACATCCCGATGAACGCCGTGCGGGTTGAGGTGCGCCGGATGGGCGGCGGCTTTGGCGGTAAGGAAAGCCAAGGCAATGCGCTGGCCATCGCCTGCGCCGTCGCAGCCACCCGCCTGAACCGTCCGGCCAAGATGCGTTATGACCGTGACGATGACATGATGATCACCGGCAAGCGGCACGATCTGCGTATCCTTTACCGCGCTGGGTTCGATGATCAGGGCCGGGTGACCGGGCTGGAATTCACCCATCTGTTCCGCTGCGGCTGGGCACAGGATCTGTCGCTACCCGTGGCCGACCGCGCCATGCTGCATGCCGACAACTGCTATCACCTGCCCGACATCCGGATTGAAAGCCACCGCCTGAAGACCAACACCCAAAGCGCCACCGCCTTTCGCGGGTTCGGCGGCCCGCAGGGGATGGTGGGGATCGAACGGGTGATGGACCACATCGCCCATGTCCTTGGCCATGATCCTTTGCAGGTGCGTCTGGTCAACTTCTACCGCGCGGCGGCTCCATCCTCCGCGAACGCTTCGCCGTCCTCCCCGCCCGAGGGAATTTCAAGACAGCAAATGGCAAAGGACGCCGCTCTCCCCCCGCTGGAAGAAGAGGTCGATCTAACCTCGCGCGGGGCGTTGGACGCAGCCGCACCTGCCGCGCCGCCAAAGGTACCGGCCGGAGCGCAGACCACGCCCTATTTCATGCCGGTCGAAGATTTCATCGGGCACGAATTGGTGGCCGATCTGGTGGCCCGGTCGGATTATGGCGCGCGCCGCGCCGAAATCGCCGCATGGAACGCTGCCAGCCCGATTCTGAAGCGCGGCATCGCGCTGACGCCGGTGAAATTCGGCATTTCCTTCACGCTGACCCACCTCAATCAGGCCGGCGCGCTGGTGCATGTCTATCAGGATGGGTCGATCCACCTGAACCATGGCGGCACGGAAATGGGGCAGGGCCTGTTCCAGAAGGTCGCGCAGGTGGTGGCGGCTGTGTTCGGCGTGGGAACGGACCTCGTCAAGATCACCGCCACCGACACGGCAAAGGTTCCCAACACTTCCGCCACTGCCGCCTCTTCCGGGTCAGACCTGAACGGCATGGCCGCTCAGGCAGCGGCAGAGACGATTCGCGCGCGGCTTGCCGATTTCATCGGTGAAAAGCATCAGGTCGCCGCCACCAAGGTGCGCTTTGCCGATGGCGCGGTGCATGTGGCGGGGGAAAGCTATGATTTCGCCCGCGTCGTGATGTGGGCCTATCAGGCGCGGGTGTCTCTGTCGGCCACCGGTTTCTACGCCACGCCAAAGATCGTGTGGGACAGGGTGCGCGGCACCGGACGGCCCTTCTTCTACTTCGCCTATGGCGCGGCGGTGACCGAAGTGGTGATCGACACGCTGACCGGCGAGAACCGCATCCTGCGCGCCGATCTGCTGCATGATACCGGCAACAGCCTGAACCCTGCGCTGGATATCGGGCAGGTCGAAGGCGCCTATGTGCAAGGCGCAGGCTGGCTGACGACCGAGGAACTGGTCTGGGACGGCAAAGGGCGGCTGACCACCCACGCCCCCAGCACCTACAAAATCCCCGCCTGTTCCGACCGCCCGCGCGTCTTCAACGTCGCCCTCTGGGGCCGCCCCAATCCGGAAAACTCGGTTGGCAAATCCAAGGCGGTGGGCGAGCCGCCCTTCATGCTGGGCATTTCCGCGCTCTATGCCTTGTCGGATGCAGTGGCGGCTTGCGGAGATGGGTCGGTCTACCCCGCACTCGACGCGCCCGCCACGGCAGAGCGGGTGCTGGCTGCCGTGAAACGGGTGCGCGGCCATGTTTGACCTCGCCGCCTTGCAATCCGCCATCGCCGCTCATGGCCCCGTCGCCCGCGTGGTGATTGCCGCCCATGATGGCAGCAGCCCGCGCGAGGTAGGCGCGGCGATGCTGGTCTGGCAGGGCGGGCAATCCGGCACCATCGGCGGCGGCGCGCTGGAATGGGAGGCCACCACCCGCGCCCTTGCGATGCTGGCGGCTGGCGGCACGCGACTGGATCGTGAGGCATTGGGGCCAAAGCTTGGCCAATGCTGCGGCGGCGCGGTCACCGTACTGACCGAGGTGTTTGATGCCGCCAATCTGCCCGAACCAGAGGCGGGCATCATCGCCCGCAGCACCGATGGCCGCGCCATGCCCCTGTCCGTCAAGCGCCTGCTGGCGCGGGCACGGGGCGAAGGCCTGGCCCCCCGCGCGGTGTTCCTGCAAGGCTGGATGGTCGAGCCTGTGGCGCGGCCAGACCGCGAGGTCTGGGTCTGGGGCGCGGGCCATGTCGGCCGGGCGCTGGTTGCGGTGCTAGCCCCACTCCCAGACGTGGCAATCACTTGGTTGGACATCGCAGCCGACCGCTTCCCCCAAACGCTGCCGCCCAATGTCACCTGCCGCGCCGCGCCAGACCCGGCCACGCTGGTGGCGGATGCCCCGATGCGGGCGGAACACCTTATCCTAACCTTTTCGCATGCACTTGATCTGGAACTTTGCCATCGTCTGCTGGCCCATGGTTTTGCCACTTGCGGGCTGATCGGTTCGGCCACCAAATGGGCGCGGTTCCGGTCTCGGCTGGCAGCATTGGGCCACAACCCGCAATCCATCGCCCGCATTGATTGCCCCATCGGCGACCCCGGCTTGGGCAAGCATCCGCAGGCCATCGCCGTGGGCGTAGCCACCACCTTTCTTCGATACGGCAAGACCAACGCGTCACGACAGGAGAACGCGGGATGACAGGGACAGACAAGGAACTGCTGGCCGTCATGGGCGTGACCAAGGCCTATCCCGGCGTGGTTGCCAACAGCGACGTGTCTTTCAGCATCGCCGAGGGCGAGGTTCACGCCTTGTTGGGCGAGAACGGCGCGGGAAAATCCACGCTGGTGAAGATGATTTATGGGCTGGTCAAACCCGACAGCGGCCAGATGCGCTTTCGCGGCCAAGCCTATCATCCGTCCGAACCCAAGGCCGCGCGGGCAGCAGGCGTGGCGATGGTGTTTCAGCATTTCAGCCTGTTCGAGGCGCTGAATGTCGCCGAAAACGTCGCCCTTGGCATGGAAAACCCGCCCCCCATGCGCGAACTGGCCGGCCGCATCAAATCGGTGAGCGAGGCTTATGGCCTGCCGCTCGATCCCGGTAGGATGGTGGGCGATCTGTCGGCGGGCGAACGCCAGCGGGTGGAGATCATCCGCTGCCTGCTGCAAAACCCCAAACTGCTGATCATGGATGAACCCACCAGCGTGCTGACCCCGCAAGAGGTGGACATCCTGTTCACCACCCTGCGCAAGCTGGCGTCTGAGGGCACGGCGATCCTCTATATTAGCCACAAGCTGGAAGAGATCCGCGCCCTGTGTGATGAGGCTACGATCCTGCGGCGTGGCAAGGTGGTGGCGACCTGCACCCCGCGTGACCGGTCGGCACGCGAGATGGCCGAGCTGATGGTGGGCGCCACGCTCACCCCCCCCGCCCGCGCGGCTTTGCCCAAAGGCGATACTGCGCTGGAAGTGACGGGGCTTTCCGTGAACTCCCCTATCCCCTTCGGCATGAGCCTGAAGGACGTGAATTTCCGCGTCGCGCGGGGTGAAGTGTTGGGCATCGCCGGGGTGGCCGGGAACGGGCAGGACGAATTGCTGCTGGCCCTGTCGGGCGAGTTGCGCACCGATTCGGGGGCCGTGAAAATCGACGGCAAGCCGATGGGCGCGACGGGGCCGAACGCCCGCCGCGCGGCGGGACTGGTCGCCGCGCCCGAGGAACGGTTGGGCCATGCCGCCGCACCCGACATGAGCCTTGTGGAAAACGCGTTGCTGTCGGGCGTGGTGCGCAAGGCGCTGGTCAAGAACGGCTTCATCGATTGGGCCGCCACCGGGCGCTTTGCGGCGGAGATCGTCAAGGATTTCGATGTCCGCACCCCCGGCACCCATGTCGCGGCGCGGGCCCTATCGGGTGGCAATCTGCAAAAATTCGTGGTCGGGCGGGAACTGTCGCAATCCCCCACGGTCATCGTCATCAACCAGCCCACATGGGGCGTTGATGCGGCCGCTGCCGCGTCAATCCGGCAGGCCATCCTTGACCGTGCGGCCGAAGGGGCTGCCGTGGTGGTGATCAGCCAGGACCTCGACGAGTTGCTGGAAATCGCCGACAACTTCGCTGCCCTGAACACAGGGCGGCTGACCAAACCGCGCCCGGTAGAGGGGCTGACCATCGACGAGATCGGCCTGATGATGGGCGGCGCGCATGGGATGGAGGTGGCGCATGTGGGCCACTGACCCCCCGGCCACTACCCGCGCAGGGGGCAGTCGCTGCCTGCGGCAGGTCGACTGCCCGAGCCAGAACGTCACCGGGAGAGTGCAATGGTAAGACTTGAGAAACGCCCCTCCCCCAGCGCCTTCTGGCAATGGGCCACCCCGGTTCTGGCGGTGATCCTGACGATGATCGCAGGCGGCATCATGTTCGCCATTCTGGGCAAAAACCCGTTCGAGGCGATCCGGACGATCTTCTGGGACCCGCTGTTCAACGAACAATTCGCGTCCTATTCGCGGCCGCAGCTTTTGGTGAAGGCGGGGCCGCTGATCCTGATCGCGGTGGGGCTGTCGCTGGGGTTCCGCGCGGGCATCTGGAACATCGGGGCCGAGGGGCAATACATCATGGGCGCTATCTTTGGCGCGGCGGTGGGGCTCGCGCTCTATCCCATCGAAACGCGCTGGGTATTTCCACTGATGGTGGCGGCGGGCATCTTCGGTGGATGGCTCTGGGCGATGATCCCGGCCATCCTGAAAACACGCTTCAACACCAATGAAATCCTCGTCTCGCTGCTTCTGGTCTATGTAGCGCAGAACATCCTGGCCTCCATGTCCATCGGCCTGCTCAGGAACCCCGAAGGCGGCGGCTTTCCCGGCAGCCGCAACCTGAGCCAGATCCCATCCATGGCCAACCCGGAACTGATCCCCGGCACGGGCCTGCATTGGGGGGTGATCATGGCCTTTGTCGTGGTGATCGCGGCCTATATCATGCTGCAACGCCACATCTTGGGCTATCACATCAAGCTGGCCGGTCAGGCCCCCAAGGCCGCGCGCTTTGCTGGGGTCAACCCGAACCGGCTGGTGGTGCTGTGCATGGGCCTGTCGGGCGCGCTTGCCGGGATGGCCGGGTTGTTCGAAGTGACGGGGCCATCCGGCCAGATCAGCATCGATTTCAACGTGGGCTATGGCTTCACCGCCATCATCGTAGCCTTCCTTGGCCGGTTGAACCCCATCGGCATTCTGCTGGCAGGCCTTCTCATGGCGCTGACTTATATTGGCGGCGAACTGGCCAGCTTCATGCTGGGCTTGCCCTCTGCCGCCATTCAGGCCTTTCAGGGGATGCTTCTGTTCTTCCTGTTGGCAGTCGATCTGCTGACGAACTTCCGCATTCGCTTTGGCACCAGAAAAGAGGCTCTGTAATGGATATCGGTGGCATCAATCCGGCAATCCTGATCGCCTCGCTCATGGTGGCGTCCGTCCCGATCATCCTTGCCGCGCTGGGCGAGTTGGTGGTGGAAAAGGCCGGTGTCCTGAACCTTGGGGTCGAGGGGATGATGATCATGGGCGCGATCTGCGGCTTTGCCTCAGCGGTCGCGACCGGAAACCCCTATCTGGGCTTCTTGGGCGGCGCGCTGGGCGCGGCCTGCCTGAGCCTGGTCTTTGCCGTGCTGACGCAGTTCTTCCTTGCCAATCAGGTGGCGACGGGGCTCGCGCTCACGCTGTTCGGGCTGGGACTGTCCAGCCTGATCGGGCAAAGCTATGTGGGCATCAAACCGCCACTCACAGGAACCGTCCCGCTTGGCCCGCTGGCAGATATCCCGTTCCTTGGCCCAATCCTGTTTGACCATGACTGGATGGTCTATCTGTCCGTCTTCGCCTGCGGCGCGGTCTGGGCCGTGCTGAAATACAGCCGCATGGGACTTGTGCTGCGCGCGGTGGGCGAAAGCCACGATGCCGCCCATGCGCTGGGGTACAAGGTGGTGCGCATCCGGGTGCTCGCCATCCTGTTCGGCGGGGCGCTGGCGGGGCTGGGTGGGGCCTATATCAGCCTGATCCGCGTGCCGCAGTGGACCGATGGCATCACCGCCGGGGCGGGCTGGATCGCGCTGGCAATTGTTGTGTTTGCCAGCTGGAAACCATGGCGTATCCTGCTTGGTGCCTATCTTTTTGGCGGAATCACCGTGCTGCAGCTTAATCTGCAGGCGGCTGGGGCCAGAATCCCGGTCGAATACTTGTCGATGAGTCCGTATCTGATAACCATCCTCGTGCTGGTCATCATGTCTTCGGGCAAGGGCAAGGCGTCACTGAACGCGCCTGCTGCGCTGGGACAGAACTTTCACGCCTCACGCTGAGGCAGAACGAAACACCGGGGCCAGATGCGCCCCGCAACTGGGAGCAAGAAATGCAGAGAAGAACAATCCTCAAGGGCGGCGCGGCGTTTGGCTTTGCCAGCATGGTCGGTGGCAAGGTCGCTTTTGCCCAGGGGCTGGAGAAAGCCAAGGTCGGCTTCGTCTATGTCGGCCCGATCGGCGATGGCGGCTGGACTTACCAACACCATCAAGGTGCCTTGGCCGTGCAAGAAGCCTTTGGCGACAAGGTTGAAATCGTTTGGCAGGAAAACGTTCCCGAAGGCGCAGATGCCGAGCGCGTGCTGACGCAGATGGCCCTGTCGGGCTGCAACATCATCTTCACCACCTCTTTCGGCTACATGGACCCGACCAACGCGGTCGCCGCCAAGTTCCCGGATGTGAAATTCGAACACGCCACAGGGTTCAAGCGCGACCACGCCAACGTATCGACCTATAACGCCCGCTTCTACGAAGGCCGTGCGGTGCAGGGTCATATCGCGGGCAAGATGACCAAGTCGAACAAGATCGGCTACATCGGCTCTTTCCCGATCCCCGAAGTGATCATGGGCATCAACAGCTATTACCTGCATGCCAAAAAGGTAAACCCGGCGGTCGAACTTTCCATCGTCTGGGCCTTCACCTGGTTCGATCCGGCGAAAGAGGCCGATGCCGCCAAGGCGCTGATCGATCAGGACGTCGATGTCATCGCCTCACACACCGATTCCACCGCGCCTCTGGCCGAAGCGGCCAAAACTGGCGGCAAAGTGATCGGCTTTGGTCAGGCGTCCGATATGGCCGACTACAAGCCCAGCCCGCGTGTGTCGTCGATCATCGACAACTGGGCGCCCTACTATGTGAAACGTGTGGGCGCGCTGCTGGATGGCACCTATGCGCAGGCGGACGCTTGGGAGGGGATCGCCGGGGGCGAAGTGGAAATCGGCGAAATCACCGATGCCGTTCCCGCCGATGTAAAGGCCGAAGCCGAGGCGATGCGCGATGCCATCGCCGCTGGCACCTACCACCCCTTCACCGGGCCGATCAACAAGCAGGACGGAACCGCATGGCTGGCCGAAGGTGCAACCGCCCCGGATGGCGACCTGCTGGGCATGATGTTCTATGTCGAAGGGATCACCGGCGATATCCCCTCCTGATCCTTTCAGAACATCCAAGGTCAAAGGCCCGCTTTTGCGGGCCTTTTTCATTCCCGTAGGTGCAATCGTCGCAGGGTAAAAGAAATATAACACATTCACGCATACGAATGTATACTGATGTTGCGACTCATCGAGGGAGGAATCGGAATGGCACATGTTGTGGTGCTTGGGGCGGGGTTGGGCGGGGCCATCATGGCCTATGAGCTAAAGGAACAACTGCGCAAGGAAGATACGGTCACGGTGGTGACCAAGGATCCGCACTATCACTTTGTGCCGTCCAACCCATGGGTTGCAGTGGGCTGGCGCGAGCGGGAAGAGATCACTGTCGATCTTGCGCCCACCATGGCGAAGAAAAAGATCAACTTCATCCCTGTCGCCGCCGAAAAGCTGCATGCCGATGAAAACCGCATCGTGCTGGTGAACGGCGAGTCCGTTTCCTACGATTACCTCGTGATCGCCACAGGGCCGGAACTGGCCTTTGACGAGATTGAAGGGTTTGGACCACATGGCGGCTTTACCCAGTCGGTCTGCCATATCGACCATGCACTTGAGGCGAAGAAGGTCTTTGACGAACTCGTCAAGAACCCCGGCCCCGTCATCATCGGTGCCGCCCAAGGGGCAAGCTGCTTTGGGCCCGCCTATGAATTCCTGTTCATCCTGGAAACCGCGCTGCGCCGGGCCAAGGTGCGCGACCGTGTGCCGATGACCTTTGTCACCTCGGAACCCTATGTCGGCCATCTGGGCCTTGATGGGGTGGGCGATACCAAAGGGCTGTTGGAATCGGAGATGCGCGCCAAGCACATCAAGTGGATCACCTCGGCCAAAGTGAAAAAGGTCGAGAAGGGCAAGATGACGGTTGAGGAGATTGCTGATGACGGCAGCTCCAAAGGCGAAAAGGAACTGCCCTTCGCGTTTTCTATGATGCTGCCCGCCTTCCGGGGCATTAAGCCCGTCGCCGGGATCGAAGGCCTGTCGAACCCGCGCGGTTTTACCATCGTCGACAAGCATCAGCAGAACCCGAAATACCCCAACATCTTTGCTGTCGGCGTCTGCGTCGCCATCCCGCCGATGGGGCCCACACCCGTTCCGGTAGGCGTTCCAAAGACCGGCTTCATGATCGAATCCATGGTTACCGCCACCGCCCACAACATCGGCAATATCGTGCGCGGCAAGGAACCTGATCGCGTCGGCACATGGAACGCCGTCTGCCTGGCCGATTTCGGCGACGGGGGCATCGCCTTTGTCGCGCAGCCACAGATCCCGCCGCGCAACGTGAACTGGTCCTCTTCGGGCAAATGGGTCCACATGGCGAAGATCGGGTTTGAAAAGTACTTCATCCGCAAGCTGCGCAAAGGCGTTTCGGAACCCTTCTACGAAACCCTCGCACTCAAAACGCTGGGGATCGACAAGCTGAAAGAAACACAGGAAGGCTGACGCCCCTCCTTCCTGCAGGGGGTTGCTGCGAAAGCGGCGGCCCCCGCCTTTTCAACCGCCGCGCGGCATGGCAGGTTCGCGGCCATGAACACACATTCCCCCCTTGCCTTTGGCTGCATGCAATTCGGTGGTCGCGCCGATGCCCAAGCCGCCCGCGCTCTATATGATTCCGCCCGCGCGGCCGGGATCACCCATTTCGACACGGCACATGTCTATTCCGACGGTCGATCTGAACGCCTGATCGGAGAATTCGCGCAAGACGATGCCGACGTCACCATCGCCACCAAGGTCGGCTATGAGGGTGGCGCAGGCCGCGCCAACCTGACCGCCCAGTTTGACGAAAGCCTGCGCCGCCTTGGCACCGATGCGGTAGACCTGCTCTATCTGCACCGCTTCGACGCGCAAACCTCGCTTGAGGAAACCATTGGCCTCTTCGTCGAATGGCAGGCAGCCGGGCGCATCGCCCGCATCGGCCTGTCCAACTTTGCCGCATGGCAGGTGATGAAGGCGCAAGCCGTGGCCGCCCGGTTCGGCAGCCGGATCGACGTGATCCAGCCGATGTACAATCTGGTCAAACGGCAGGTGGAGGTGGAGCTTCTGCCCATGTGCGCCGATCAGCAGATTGCCGTTCACGCCTATTCCCCCCTTGGCGGCGGTTTGCTGACCGGGAAATACGCGCAGGGCGGTGCAGGGCGTCTGTCCGAGGACAGCCGCTACGCCGCCCGCTATGCGCCCGAGGCGATGCATAGCGCGGCAACTGGTCTGGCGGCACTGGCCGCCGAGATTGGCACCCACCCCGCCACGCTGGCCGTGGCATGGGTCATGTCCTGCCCCATCACGCCGGTGATCCCGCTGATTTCGGCCCGCGACGCGGCACAACTCGCCCCGTCGCTCGCCGCGCTGACATTGCCCATGACGACAGACCTGCGCGCCCGCCTGTCGGCGCTTTACCCCGCGCCAGCCCCGGCAACCGACCGGTTGGAGGAAGAATGACCGATTTTCTGATCATAGGCGGCGGCATCGCAGGTATCTCTGCCGCCGCGCGCCTATCCGAGCTTGGCTCCGTCACAGTGCTGGAGGCGGAAGCCGCCCTCGCCCATCATGCTTCGGGCCGTTCCGCCGCACTTTATGAACCGCGCTATGGCGCGCGCGCGGTGGTGGAATTGTCGCTGGCCTCAGGGGACCATTTCCGCGCCGCCGAGAATGTCCTGTCCCCACGCGGCCTGATGATCGTGGCCAAGGCCGATCAGCAGGACGACTTCGATGCCGAAGTTCGCGACATGCAGATGGAGCGCTGCACGGTAGACGAAGCCCGCGCCATCGTCCCGATCCTGAACCCCGACACTGTCGCCATGGCCGCCTATGCCGATCACGCATGGGACATCGACACCGACCTCTTGCTGCAGGGCTTCGCACGCGAGGCGAAATCGCGTGGTGCACAGATCGTGACCGGCGCCCGCGTCACCGCCATCGCCAAGGGTGGCGAAGGCTGGGCTGTCACCACCGCCGCAGGCGAATTCACCGGCAAACTGCTCATCAACGCCGCCGGGGCCTGGGTGGACGAGGTTGCCACGATGGCCGGGGTTCGCCCCTTGGGCTTCACCCCCAACCGCCGCTCCATGGCGCGCATCCCCGCGCCGGGCGGGCATGACATCAGCCGCTGGCCCATGCTCTTTGGCGCGGGCGAGACGTGGTATGCCAAACCCGACGCAGGGGCGCTGATCGTATCCCCAGCCGAAGAAGACCCGCAATCCCCGCATGATGCCTGGGCCGATGACATGGTCCTCGCCGAAGGGCTTGCGCGGTATGAGGAAATGGTCACCGAACCCGTCACGCGGTTGATTTCCAACTGGGCCGGCCTGCGCACCTTCTCGCCCGACCGGGTGCTGGTGATCGGGCGCGATCTGCGCGAGGCCGATTTCTTCTGGCTCGCAGGTCAGGGCGGCTATGGCTTCCAAACCTGCCCCGCTGCCAGCAAACTTGCCGCCGATCTGATCGGTGGGGCCGCAACGGGCCTTTCTCCTTGCCTCGTCCACGCACTCAATCCGTCGCGTTTCGGATAAACATTCCAGTTTGTGAATGTGATTTGACCCAAGTCAAAGCACGCGGCTGCAGCCCGGTCTATCCGCTTGGCCAAAGGAAAGGGCCAAGCAATGACCTACAAATCAAAGATCGCCGAGATGCGCGGCGAGATTCGCGTGATGAACAAGCTGATCCCCGAAACCGCAGCGGGTTTCGGTACACTTTCCAAGGCAGTGAAAGAGAACGGTCCGCTCTCTTTCAAGGAAAAGGAATACATCGCTCTGGCCATCGCCATCAGCCAGCGCTGCGAGCCCTGCATCAACTTCCACGTTGAGGCCCTGATGAAATCCGGCGCCACGCGTGAGGAGTTGGGCGATGTCCTTGCCATGTCCATCCAGATGGGCGGCGGCCCCGCGCTAATGTATGCGGCCCATGCGCTGGCGTGCTGGGATGAGCTTGCAGCGCCAGCAGCGGCGGCGGAATAGGCGACCCGCCGCAGACAAAAGCATTTCCCCGGTGACAGGTCGCAAAGGATCGGTCAGCATCGCGCGCATGATACAGCGCCTTGCCCTCTTCCTCGCCCTGACCCTTGCCGCCTGCGGGGGGCCGACAGCCGGCCCCACGCTATCAACCGGCGCGGGCGCGATTGCCAATCCGGCGCAGTTCCGCGTTGTGCCCCCGAATTTCAGCGATGCCGACCCGGCCAGCTTTGGCCGCCGCGGCCCAGAGGATCATCAAGTACACGGCATCGACGTTGCGCGTTTCCAAACGGCAATCGACTGGCGGCAAGCCCGCGCCAACGGCGTGAACTTCGCCTTTATCAAGGCCACCGAAGGCGGCGATCTGGTCGATCCGATGTTCCGCGACAACTGGCGCGGCGCGGCGCGGGCAGGTGTGCCGCGCGGGGCCTATCACTTCTTCTACCATTGCCGCCCCGCCGCCGAGCAGGCCGCCTTCTACATCGACAACGTGCCGCGCAGCCCCGGTGCGCTGCCCCCGGTGTTGGATATGGAATGGACGCCGTTTTCCCCCACCTGCACCATCCGCCGCGCGCCTGATGTCCTGCGGTCCGAGGCGAAGATCTTCCTCGACATCGTCGAACGCCACTACGGCCAGCGCCCGATCATCTATTCCACTGTGGATTTCTACCGCGAAAATGAAATGTGGCGTGTGGGCAATTACCCGTTCTGGCTGCGGGCCGTGGCCGCCCACCCGGATGAGGTTTACGGCGGGAACCACTGGACCTTCTGGCAATACACCAGCACCGGCCTGATCCCCGGCATCGCGGGCGAAGTGGATATCAACGTCTTTGACGGCAGCGCGTCCGACTGGGCGGCATGGCTGGCCGCAAACCGCCACCCCTAAAGCAAAAGGCACCGGACCTGCGCCCGGTGCCTTTGCGAATGCCGTAGGGCTTAGCCGTCGATGCGGATGCGCGCGTTCTTGGGGTCGAACGGGCTGTCTTCCACCACCGTCACATCCCAAAGCTCGCGGTTGATCCGCACCTTCAGCTTCTGGCCCACACTGGCCAGATCGGGGCGCACATAGCCCATGCCGATCTGCTTGCCGAAGGCCACCGAATAGCCGCCCGACGTCAGACGCCCGATCTTTTCCCCATCCAGCAGCAGCGCCTCTTTCCCCCACGGATCGGTGTCATCCGGCCCGTCGATCAGCACGGTCACGCACATCGACCGGATGCCGGTATCCAGCATGGCCTGCTTGCCCTGAAAATCCTTGGACAGATCGACAAAACGGTCCAGCCCGGCCTCCAGCGGGGTCGCGTCGCGGCCCAACTCGTTGCCGAATGCGCGATAGGATTTCTCCTGCCGCAGCCAGTTCTGTGCGCGTGCCCCCACCAGCTTCATCCCGTGCTTTTCACCCGCTTTCAGCAACTGGTCGAACAGATAGCGCTGCATCTCGATCGGGTGGTGCAATTCCCAGCCCAATTCACCGGTATAGGCCACGCGGATCGCATTCACCGGGCACATGCCCAGTTCGATCTTGCGTGCCGACAACCAAGGGAAACGCTTGTTCGACAGCGCCGTTTCCGGCTCCGCATCGCGGATCAGTTCGGCCAAAATCTTGCGGCTGTTCGGCCCGGCAATCGCAAAGACGCCCCATTGCGTGGTGACATCATGGATGTCGATGTAACCACCGCCGCCCGCCATGTAATCCTCGGCGCATTTGCGCAGGTAATCGGCATCATAGGCCGTCCATGCACCTGCGGAGACGAGGTAGTAATCATTCTCGCCATTGCGCACGATTGTGTATTCCGTGCGCGTCGTCCCCGGGGGCGTCAGGGCATAGGTCAGGTTGATGCGGCCCACCTTGGGCAGGGCATTGCAAGTGAACCAGTCAAGGAAGGCCGTTGCGCCGGGGCCGCGCACCAGATGCTTGGTAAAGGCGGTGGCGTCGATCAGGCCCGCCGTTTCGCGGATCGCCTTGGCCTCCTCCACCGCATATTGCCACCATGCCCCACGGCGGAAGCTGCGGCTGTTGTGATCGAAATCCTCCGGCGCGTCCTTGGGGCCGAAATAGATCGGGCGTTCCCAGCCATTCACCTGCCCGAATTGCGCACCCAGCGCCTTTTGCTTGTCATAGACGGGTGCGGTGCGCAGCGGGCGGCAGGCTTCGCGCTCTTCATCCGGGTGATGGAGGATAAAGACATGCTCATAGCATTCCTCATTCTTGCGCGCCGCATATTCGGTGGTGATCCAGTTGCCATAGCGGCGCGGGTCTAGGCTGGCCATGTCGATCTCGGCCTCGCCCTCGGTCATCATCTGGGCAAGGTAGTAACCCGTCCCGCCGGCGGCGGTGATGCCAAAGCTGAACCCTTCCGCGATCCACATGTTGCGCAAGCCCGGCACCGGGCCGACCAGCGGGTTTCCATCGGGCGTATAGCAGATCGGGCCGTTATAATCGTCCTTCAGACCCACGGTTTCCGATGACGGCAGGCGATGGATCATCGACATGTATTCCGCCTCGATCCGCTCCAGATCCAGCGGGAACAGATCCGCGCGGAAGCTCTGCGGCACGTCATACAGGAACCGCGCCGGGGCGTTGCGCTCATAGGGCCCCAGAATCCAGCCGCCGCGTTCCTCGCGCACATACCATTTCGCATCAGCATCGCGCAGCACCGGATGCTGCGGGTTGGTCTTGCGCCACTCCACCAGCGCCGGATCGGGTTCGGTCACGATATACTGATGTTCCACCGGGATCGCCGGGATCTTGATGCCCAACAGCCGCGCCGTGCGCTGGGCGTGGTTGCCCGTGGCAGTGACCACATGCTCGGCATGGATTTCAAACGTTTCTTCCGACGCGACAAGGTTCCCCCCCGTCTCCACCATCCGCGTGCAGGACACGATCCATTCCGACCCGGTCCAGCGATAGCCGTCGACCTGAATCTTCCGCTCAATCGTCGCGCCCAATTGCCGCGCGCCCTTGGCCATGGCCTGCGTCACGTCAGCCGGATTGATGTAGCCGTCCTGCGGGTGATAGAGCGCGCCGACCAGATCATCCGTCCGCAAAAGCGGCCAACGATCCTTCATCTCCTTCGGCGTCAGGAATTCATGGTAAACCCCAGCCGTTTCGGCGACCGAGGAATAGAGCATATACTCATCCAGCCGCTCCTGCCGCTGCGCCATGCGCAGGTTGCCCACGACATAGAAACCGGGGTTCAGGCCCGTCTCCGCCTCCAGCCCCTTATAGAAATCCACGCTGTATTTGTGGATATGGGTGGTCGCATAGCTCATGTTGAACAACGGCAGCAGACCCGCGGCGTGCCAGGTGGACCCTGCGGTCAGTTCATCCCGCTCCACCAGCATCGTATCCCACCCTGCTTTGGCAAGATGATAAGCAATACCGTTGCCGACGGCACCGCCACCAACAACAAGGGCTTTGACATGGGTCTTCATGGGGGCGACTCCGGGGATATGGCGTTTGCCCCTATCTGCCCGAACGCGCGGGAACTGGGCAAGTCAACCCGACCCTTGGCAGACAAAAGCGACATGAATGAAAAATGCGCGACCTTGCCTCAAGATGCGCGGAGGCATCGGAGCATTCCCGGCGCGGCGGGTCTGCCTGCATCACGCGAAAACGGGATGATCAGCCGCGCAGCCGCCCGAACATCGCCGACAGGGCAAAAATGATGGCAGCCGCCGCAATGATTGACGGGCCGGCCGGCGTATCCTGCCAAAGTGACAGTTGCAAACCGCCAATACTGGATGCCGCGCCAATGACCGTTGCAACTATCGCCATGGATTCCGGCGTCCGCGCCAAACCCCGCGCCGCGGCGGCCGGGATGATCAGCATAGCCGCAATCAGCAATGCCCCCACCACCTTGATCGCGACGGCAACCACCACCGCCAGCGCCAGCGTCAGAACCAGCCGTTCCCGCGCCGGGTTCAGCCCGGACGCATGGGCAAGGTCTTCGTTCAGCGTCGTGGTCAGCAATGCCTGCCAACGCCAGGCCAAAAGCCCCACCACCAGCGCCGCACCGCCCCAGATGAATCCAAGGTCCGCCCGTGACACCGCCAGAATATCGCCAAACAGATAGGCCGAAAGATCCGTCCGCGCCCCCGGCACAAAGCTGACGGCCACCAGCCCGAAGGCCAGCGCCGAATGCGCCAGCACGCCCAGAGTCGTATCCATCGCCCAGCCCCGCGCCGCCAGAACCGACACCGTCAGCGCCATCGCCAGCGCCACCACCAACGTGCCAAAGGTCACCGGCAGATCAGCCGCCAACGCCAGCGCCACCCCAAGGATCGCCGCATGGGCGGTGGCATCACCGAAATAGGCCATCCGCCGCCAGACGACAAAGGAACCCAGCGGCCCGGTCGCAAGCGACAGGCCAACCCCGGCCAGCGCCGCGCGGATCAGGAAATCGTCAAGCATGGTGGTGATCATGGTCATGGCTGTGATCGTGGGTATGGCCGTGATCCGCATGCCCCCCGCCATCATGGCTGTGGTCATGCACATGCTGGTACAGCGCCAGCGCGCCCTGTGTGCCCAGCCCGAACAGCGCCCGATATTCCGGCGCGGTCGACACCACGCGCGGTGTCCCTTCACAGCAGATATGACCGTTCAGGCAGATCACCCGATCAGACGCCGCCATGACCACATGCAGATCATGGCTCACCATCAAAATCGCCACGCCGGTTTCGCGCCGCACCTCTTCGATCAGGCGGTAGAACGCCGCCTCGCCGGGCTGGTCCAGCCCCTGCGTCGGTTCATCCAGGATCAGCAGACCGGGTTTCGCCAGCAAGGCCCGCGCCAGCAGCACGCGCTGGAACTGTCCGCCCGACAGATCGGCCATCTGCCGCATCGCCACCTCCGGCACCCCCACCCGCACCAGCGCAGCGGCGGCATCCGCATCCCCCACCCGTTTGGGCAGCGACAGGAACCGCCGCACCGTCATCGGCAACGTCCGGTCGATCGCCAGCCGCTGCGGCACATAACCGATCACCAACCCGTCGCGCCGCGCCACCGCGCCGCCCGTGGCGGGGACAATGCCCAGCAACGCCCGCAACAACGTCGACTTGCCCGATCCGTTGGGGCCAAGGATGGTGACAATCTCGCCCGGCTGCACGGTCAGGCTCACATCGCTCAGCACCGGGTGCCCATCCAGCGCCACCGACAGGTGGTTGGCGGTGATCAGGCCCGTCACTCCGTGGCCCCTTGGCAAGCCGGGCACAGGCCCAGCGCTTCAATATTCGACCGTTCGATCACAAAACCCAACGCCCCTGCCGCCTTATCCAAAGCAGCCCTCACAGGGGCGGCGGGCGCCTCTGCCACATGATTGCACTGGCGACAAATCAGAAAGGCCGGGGCATGCGCCTCGCCCGGATGCATGCAGGCGGCAAAGGCATTCAGGCGGCGGATGCGATGGGCAAGCCCGTTCTCCACCAGAAAATCCAGCGCGCGATAGGCCACCGGGGGTTGGTTGCCGAACCCCTCCGCCGCCAGCCGCTGCAATACGTCATAGGCACCCAGCGCGCGATGCTCCTCCAGCAGAATCTCCAACACCCTCCGCCGGACTGGTGTCAGCTTCACCCCTTGCGCCAGCACCAGCGCCTCTGCGCGCGCAAGTACGTCATCAGCGCAGTTGCTGTGGTCATGCCGGGCAAAGGCCACTTGCGGAGCGGCGGCGCAACCGGGGCAGGCGTCGGAATGGGTATGGGGATGCGACTGCGCCATGGGGCCTCTTGACATGTTATTGTATAACATACATAGCCCCCGTGACCAGCACAGGAAGGGCCATCCCGATGCGTTATATCATATCCCCCGCCATTGCCACCCTCGCCTTCGCCCTGCCCGCCCTTGCCGAAGTGCCTAAGGTTGTCACCGATATCCATCCTGTCCACGCGTTGGTGGCGCAGGTCATGGGCGATCTGGGAACGCCGGAACTTCTGCTGGAACGCGGCGCAAGCGAGCATGATTTCCAACTGCGCCCGTCGCAGGCTGCGTCCTTGGCGGATGCGGATCTTGTGGTCTGGATCGGCCCGGAACTGACCCCGTGGCTGGACCGCGCGCTGGATGGCATCGGCGAAAACGGCGCACGGCTTGGCCTTTTATCCGTGACGGGAACCGAGATCCGCGCTTTCTCGGAAGACGGCGCGCATGCAGGCCATGACCACGGCGCTGAGGAGACGGCCATCGAAGACGACCATGATCACGGACATGATCATGCCACCGAAGAGGCTGCACAGGACCACGGCGCCGAAGGGCATGACCACGCCACCGAGGCGAAGGTTGATGACGAGCATGACCACGTCCACAGCCACGACGGCACCGATCCCCATGCCTGGCTTGATCCGGCCAATGCGCAGGTCTGGCTGGCCGCCATCGCGGCCGAACTCGGCCGTCTGGATGCAGAAAATGCCGCGACCTACACCGCAAATGCCGAAGCCGCCATCGCCCGCGTTCAGGCGCTTGATACCGCGGTGGCGCAGATCCTCGCCCCCGTGCAGGGCAAGCCGCTGGTGGTCTATCACGACGCCTATGGCTACTTCGCGGCCCATTACGGGCTCGAGGTTTTCGGCTCAGTCGCCCTTGGCGATGCCACCGCACCCGGTGCCGCTCGCCTGTCGGAACTGCGCGCGGGGGTCGAGGCGGGCACGCCCGTCTGCCTCTTCCCCGAAGCCCAGCACGATGCCGCGTTGATCACGCAACTGGCCGAAGGCACTGGCGCCAAGGTGGGCGCGGCACTTGATCCGAACGGCTCCACCCAGGAACCCGGACCGGCCGCCTATGATGGTTTGATGCGCAGCCTGGCACAGGCCATGGCCGACTGTGTTACCGCCAACCAGTAACCGCCGCCAAGTCGCCGCCGCCCACAACCATTATCCTTGACCGCTCCCTTCACAATCTCCACCACTGGCGCAAGGCGGAGACGAGGGGACGGATGACGGATCGACAGTTGGGAATAGCCCCGTTCGGCGTTACAGCGGGCGGCGATCCGGTGCAGCGGATCACCATAGGGCGTGATGGGCTGTGCGTTTCTGTGCTCACCTGGGGCGCGGTACTTCAGGGTGTCTGGCTCGAAGGGGCCGCGCGGAACCTGACTTTGGGATCAGACCGGCTGTCGGACTACGAAGGAAACATGCGCTATCATGGGTCGCTGGTGGGGCCGGTGGTCAACCGTTTCACGGACGCCCGCGCCCCCCTTTCCGGTAGTACCCTGCGCTTCGAGTCCAATCAGGACAACCGCCATTGCCTGCATTCCGGATCGGCCGGCACCTATGGCAAGGTCTGGCGTCTGGCAGAAGCGACCGAAGATTCAGTCCGGCTGGAACTCGACCTTCCCGATGGCGAAGGCGGCTTTCCCGGCAATCGCCGCGTGGCAGCAGCGTTTCAGGTAGATGGAGTCAGCCTGCATCTGCGCGTGCACGTCACGACCGATCAACCCACCTTCGTGAACTTCGCCAATCACAGCTACTGGAACCTTGACGGCACGCCCACTTGGGCGGGCCATCGCTTGTGGGTCGATGCCCCTTACTATCTGCCCACAACCGCGGATTTCACCCCAACGGGCGAGATGCGCCCGGTAGAACAAGACGGGATGGATTTCCGCAAGACCCGCCGCATCGACCCCGGCACAAACGCGTTCGACAACTGCTTCTGCCTGTCCGATGAACCCGGTCCCCTGCGCGAGGTGCTGCGCCTGAATGGCCAGTCGGGCATCGGCATGGTCGTTTCAACAACGGAACCGGGAATTCAGGTCTATGATGGGCGCAACGCCTTCCGCCCCGGTCGCCGCGCCTATGAAGGGCTGGCGATTGAGGCGCAGGGCTGGCCTGATGCGCCCAACCATGCGGGCTTTCCGTCGATCGTGTTGCAACCGGATGCCGAATACCGCCAGCACACCGTCTGGCGCTTCACCCGCGGCTAGCCGTCCACCCCGCCCTGCCCGGCACTGCGGAACCACTCCACAATCGCCGCGCGTTCGGCGGGTTCCATATAGCTCAGGTTCGCGGGCGGCATGGCATGCGACAGGCCCGATTGCATGTAGATCCGCCGCGCCTCTTGCGCGATCTGCGCGGGTGTCTCCAACACCACCCCCTTGGGCGGCCAATACATCCCCTCCCACACCGGTTCCGCCGCATGGCACATCGCACAGCGCCCTTGCACGATGCCCACCACATCCTCAAACCCACTTGCCGACGCATAGGTCAGCGCCGCGTCGGACAGTTGCGCCTGATCCTCCTCACCTGATCGCAGCGCCATCGGCGCAGTCGACAGCCAGGCGATGATCAGGAACAGCACAACTGTGGCCGCCCAAGTCCAATGCGGGCTGCCCTTGCGCGCGTGCTGGGTGTTGAACCAATGCCGGATCGTCACCCCCATCAGGAACACAAGGCTCGCGATCAGCCAGTTCCATTCCGTCGCAAAGACCAGCGGGTAATGGTTCGACAGCATCAGGAACAGCACCGGCAGCGTCAGGTAATTGTTATGCGTGCTGCGCTGCTTGGCGATCTTGCCATACTTCGGGTCCGGCGTGCGCCCCGCCTTCAGATCCGCCACCACGATCTTCTGGTTCGGGATGATCACCATGAAGACATTGGCCGACATGATGGTGGCGGTAAACGCCCCCAGATGCAGCAGCGCCGCGCGGCCAGTGAACACCTGCGTATAGCCCCATGCCATCACCACCAGCACCGCAAACAGCGCCACCATCAGCACCGTCTGGTTTGCGTTCACGAACACCCGGCACAGCGTGGTGTAAATCGCCCAGCCCAGCGCCAGCGACCCCACGGAAATCGCCACCGCCTGCCAGACCGCCAGATCCATCACATTGGCGTCGATCAGATACAGGTCCGCACCAAGGTAGTAGACCAGCACCAGCATCGCAAAACCCGACAGCCAGGTCGCATAGCTTTCCCACTTGAACCACGTTAGGTGTTCCGGCAGCCGCTCGGGCGCCACCAGATATTTCTGAATGTGATAGAACCCCCCGCCATGGACCTGCCATTCCTCGCCATGCGCCAGTTCCGGCATGCCAGGGGCCTTGCGCAGGCCAAGGTCTAAAGCGATGAAATAGAACGACGATCCGATCCAGGCGATGGCCGTGATCACATGCGTCCAGCGGGCGGCAATCTCGACCCATTCCCACAACACGGCCCAATCATAGATGCCTTCCATCGGCGCGGCTCCCCTGCTTTTCCTGAAAGGCTATACCGGGCGGCATTCGCCTGTTAATCCTTCAAATGCCCAATCACTTTCAAACCATGGCAAAGAATGGGGCCTGAATGCGATGTCCTATGTGAACAACATCAGAATGTTCGTTCGTGTCTATGAATTGGGCAGCATGAGTGCGGCCGCCCGCGATCAGCGCTGTTCGCCCGCCGTCGCCTCTGCCCGCATATCAGAGCTGGAAAAGCACCTCGGCGTGCGCCTGTTCAACCGCACCACCCGGTCGCTGCAACCCACCGAAAACGGCCGCATCTTCTATGACGGCGCGCGCAAGGTGCTGGAATCGATTGATGAGGCAGAGGCCGCGGTGATGGATGTCACCCAGAACCCGCGCGGCACGATCTTCGTGGCCGCCCCCTTGGGCATCGGGCGGCGCTTCATCGCCCCTCATGTCCCCACCTTCAAGGACCAGTATCCCCAGATCGACGTCCGCCTGCGGCTGTCCGACCGGATGATCGACGTCACCGCCGAAGGGCTCGACATCGCCTTCCACCTTGGCCTGTTGGAGGACTCCACCCTCAAGGTCCGTCTCATCGCAGATTGCCCCCGCATCCTCTGCGCCGCCCCCGCCTATATCTCCCGCCGCGGCATGCCCACTGACGGCGCTGCGCTGGTCCATGACCGGCATGATTGCCTGAATCTGCGCTTTCCCGGCGCAAAGGAATTTCAGTGGAACCTCGCCACCCCCGAAGGCCCGCGCCGATTTGAAATCACCGGGCCGTTTGAATCCGACGATGGCGATGTCCTCACCGGTTGGGCGCTGGATGGCTGGGGCATCGTGATGAAACCGATCTTCGAGGTGGCCGAACACCTGAAAGAAGGCCGCCTCGTCCCCGTGGCGCAGACGACCCCGCCGCTGCCCACGCAATTGTCGGTCCTGTCGCAGCACCGCCGCCTGAAAGACCCCAAGGTGCGGCTCTTCACCGATTATATCATCACCCGTATCAAGTCCGATATGGCCGCCCGGATGACAGGCCTTCCCGTCTTCGCGGCATGATCCTGCAAACGGTCCACGACGCCCCACCGTGGCACGTCGCCCTCGCCCCCGGCACGGGCGATGAAGTGATCCTGTCCTTCGCCAGCATCGGCCACGATCCTACCCACCCGCCTTCACCCGAATTCGTGGCCTCCGCCACCTCTGGCGGCAGGCGCGCGCTGTTCATAACAGACGCAAGCCGAAGCTGGGGCCTCGATCCCGGCTTTGCCGCCGCTGTTCAAGCGGGCCTTGCAGCCGCATTCCCGGCAAGTCGCTGCCTCGCCATCGGCTCCTCCATGGGCGCCGTCTGCGCCCTTCGCGCGGCCCATCTCACCCCCCTTAACGCCGTCCTCGCCTTCGGCCCGCAATCCACCCTCAACGATCCGCGCTGGCACCACTGGACCGCCCGCCTCGGCACCCCCGCCGCGCCCGCCTTTGCCCCCGGCACCTGGCACATCTTGTTTCACGGCCTAGCCGATGATCACGCACAGGCTCAGGGCTTCCCCGAAGCCGCGAATGTGGATCACATTCTCTATCCTGATATCCGCCATTCCGACCTCGGCCCGCACCTGAAATCCAAAGGTGCCCTGACCGGCCTGATTGATGCTGCCCTCTCAGGGGATCGCCGCCGTCTGTTGCGGATCACCACATCCACAGGTGGGGTTCAGCGTCGCAAAAGTATGGGTTTCTGACACCCGGCCCGGAACTTGCCGTTCTCCAAGTACAACCAAAAGGAGAACCCGCCATGACGACCCCCGCCCCACGCAAGACCCGCCCCGCCCAAACCGCGTCCGCCCCGCAGCCTGCAAAAGCTCCACGCCCTGCCCTGCGCCAGCTGATCGCCGCCCAGTTCGCCGCGCGCTCCGTCAGCCTGCCACGGATGAATCACACCGCCTGATCACGACCCGCGATAGGTGGAATAGGCAAAGGGCGAAATCAGCAGCGGCACATGATAGTGCTGCGCCGCATCCGGCACGCCGAACCGGATCGGGATCTGGTCCAGAAAAAGCACCTCGCCATCCGACTGCCCGCTGGCGCGCAGATAATCGCCCGCGCAGAACACCAGCTCATAACTCCCCACGGTGAAGTCTTTCCCCGTCAGCATCGGCGCATCCGTGCGGCCATCGGCATTGGTCACCGTCTCGGCGATCTTGCGATGGGAATTCCCGCTCACCCGATACAGCATGATCTTCACCCCCGCCGCGGGCTTGCCCCGCGCCGTATCCAGAACATGCGTCGTTAACCGTCCACCGCTCATGCCTGCCTCCTGCGTTACCGCGCCATCCTAACCCGTTCTGCGCCCAACAAGCGACGGCCCAGCACGCGATAAGGTCTTTCTGACATTTTTTGATAAAGCCTGCCGGAAAAGCGGCCTAAGCTGCCGCAACCTATGACAATCGGGGAAGAGTCTGTGAACCGTTACCCGCGTGACTTTCGTGGCCATGGCCCCAACCCGCCCGATGCCAAATGGCCCAATGGCGCGAAAATCGCCATTTCGCTGGTGCTGAACTACGAAGAGGGCGGCGAAAACAACATCCTCCACGGCGATGCCCAGTCCGAGGCGTTTTTGTCCGACATTGCCGGTGCCGCGCCATGGCCGGGTATGCGCCACTGGAACATGGAATCGATCTACGATTACGGTGCCCGCGCGGGGTTCTGGCGGCTTCACCGCCTGTTCACCGAACGGGGCCTGCCCGTCACGATCTACGGCGTCACGACGGCGCTGGCCCGCAACCCCGAACAGGTGGCCGCAATGAAATCGGCAGGGTGGGAGATCGCCTCCCACGGCCTGAAATGGGTCGATCACCGCGACATGGACGAAGCCACCGAACGCGCCCAGATCGCCGAATCCTTCCGCCTACACGAAGAGGTGGTCGGTGAACCCCCACGCGGCTGGTATACAGGCCGCTGCTCCATGAACACCGTCCGCCTGACCGCGGAAACCGCGCGGCTCGACTGGATTTCTGACACTTACGATGACGACCTGCCCTACTGGCTGGAAGCGGGCGACCGCGACCAGCTCGTCATCCCCTATACGCTCGAAGCCAACGACATGCGCTTCGCCACCGCCCCGGGCTATATCGAAGGCGAGCAGTTCTTCACCTACCTGCGCGATACCTTCGACACGCTCTATGCCGAAGGCGACGCAGGCCGCGCCAAGATGTTCTCCATCGGCCTGCATTGCCGCCTGATCGGTCGCCCGGGCAAGATCGCCGGTCTGAAACGCTTTCTCGACTACGCGCAGTCCCGCCAGGGCGTCTGGTTCGCCCGCCGCATCGACATCGCGCAGCACTGGGCGGCTACCCACCCCCACCGCCGCATGGTTCGCCCCTCGCAGATGACCCGCGAAAGGTTCATCGAACGCTTCGGCGGCATCTTCGAACATTCCGCATGGATCGCTGAAGGCGCATGGTCGCTTGAGCTTGGCCCTGCCCATGACTCTGCCACCGGCCTGCACAATGCGCTCGCCCGCATCTTCCGCAGCGCCACCCCCGATCAACGCATGGCCGTCCTGCGCGCCCACCCCGACCTTGCCGGAAAACTCGCCGCCGCCAAGCGCCTGACACCGGAATCCACCGCCGAACAAGCCAGCGCCGCACTGGACGCTCTGACGGATGACGAACGCGCCCGGTTCCAATCGCTCAACACCGACTATGTGGCCAAGCACGGCTTTCCCTTCATCATCGCCGTGCGCGACAACACCAAGGACTCCATCCTGCGGGCCTTTCAAACCCGCATCGGCAACGACACCGCAACCGAATTCGCCACCGCCTGCGCGCAGGTGGAACGCATCGCCGAACTTCGCCTGAAGGACATTCTTCCATGACCGGCTACTACGCCCCCCCCGGCGGCCTTCCCCCGCAAACCAGCCTGATGACAGGCCGCGCCGTCTTTACCGACGCTTACGCCTTCCTGCCCAAGGGCGTGTTCTCCGACATCGTCACCAGCTACCTCCCCGGCTGGACGAAAACCCGCCTCTGGCTCATCGCCCGCCCCATGACAGGCTTCTCGGAAACCTTCAGCCAGTATGTGATGGAGGTCGCGCCCGGCGGCGGCTCCGACGCGCCCGATCCCGATGCCGGGGTGGAACACTGGCTCTTCTTCACCGGGGGCCTCGCAACCGTCACTGTCGGCGGGCATGGCCATGATGTTGAGGCAGGCAGCTACCTCTACATCCCCGCCGGAACCCCGTGGAAACTGCTGGCCGAAGGCGCGGAACCCGCCCGCTTCCACTGGCTGCGAAAACTTTACGAACCCGCCCCCGGCACCCCACAGCCCGAGCCCATCTTCATCAACGAACGCGACGTGGCCCCGACGCCCATGCCCGATACACAGGGCCGCTGGGCCACCACCCGCTTCGCCGATCCCACCGACCTGCGCCATGATGCCCATGTGAACATCGTCACCTTCCAACCCGGCGGCGTGATCCCGTTTGAAGAAACCCACGTCATGGAACACGGCCTCTATGTGCTGGAAGGCAAGGCCGTCTACAAACTCAACAAGGACTGGGTCGAGGTGGAGGCAGGCGATTTCATGTGGCTCCGCGCCTTCTGCCCGCAGGCCTGCTATGCCGCAGGCCCCGGCCCCTTTCGCTATCTGCTCTACAAGGACGTCAACCGCCATGCCAAACTGCGCGGGCCCGGTGCCTTCGGCCCACCGCGCTAACCCATCCCGCCCCCTGCTTCATCTTGGCCCAAATACCCCGGGGGGTGCGGGGGGCTGGCCCCCCGCTCCGACAGGCAACACCCATGCGACAGATCCGAACTGAACCCCTCACCGCCGCCGCCTTCGCCCCCTTCGGCGATGTGTTGGATGCAACAGGTGAGTTTCGCCTAATCAATGCAGGGCTCTGCCAGCGCCACCATGACCGCGCCCAGCTTGATTTCGGCCCCGATGGCCGCGCCGGGATCTCCATCTTCAAGGCCGAACCCCGCGCCCTGCCCTACAGCTTTGACCTGATCGAACGCCACCCCGATGGCGCGCAGGCCTTTGTCCCAATGTCGGAACACCCCTTCCTCGTGATCGTGGCCACCGGCCCCGACGCCACCCCCCGCGCGTTTCTCACCAACGGCGCGCAGGGCATCAACCTGCATCGTGGCACTTGGCATGGCGTGCTCACCCCCCTCCACGCCCCCGGCCTTTTCGCCGTGGTCGACAGGATCGGCCAAACACCCAATATCGAGGAATACCGCTACCCAACCCCGTGGATCGTAACGGCCTGACGGTCACCCCATCCGCAGCGCGACATCCAGCATCCGGTTGGAAAACCCCCATTCATTGTCATACCAACCGAACACGCGCAGCATCCCCCCCGCCGTAACCCGCGTTTCGGGGCAGGCCATGACAATGCTCTCCGGCCTTGCCCGCAGATCGGTGGACACCAGCGGTCTATCGGTCGCCCCGATCACCCCGCCCGCCGCCCGCAGCGCCGCGTTCACCGCCTCCGCCGTGACCGCCCGCTCCGTCATCACCGCAAGGTCCACGCAAGAGACCGACGCCGTCGGAACCCGCACCGCCGACCCTTCGATCCGCCCAGCAATCTGCGGCAAAACCCGGTCCAGCAACCGGCTGGCCGAGGTTGTCGTCGGCACCATCGACAGCGCCGCCGCGCGTGATCGGGGATAGTCGGCGGCCGGCGCATCCACCGTGGGCTGGCTGCCGGTGTAGCAATGGATCGTCGTCATCGACCCTGTCACCACGCCCCAATTGTCATGGATCAACTTCGCCAAAGGCGCCAGCGCGTTGGTCGTGCAGGATGCGTTCGACACGATCGCCTGACCCGCCAACTGATCGTCATTCGCCCCCAGCACCACCGTCAGATCCGCCGCCTGCGATGGCCCCGACACCAGCACCCGCCGCGCCCCCGCGCGGATACCGCGCTCGGCCACCTCGCGCCCATCGGCCCGGCCCGTGCATTCCATCACCACGTCGATGCCCTGCAGGCCAAGGCCAGAAATATCCGGCGTCCGGTGCAAGGGAATAGCCATCCCATCCACCACCAACGCCCCGGCCTCCAGCGTGACCGTCCCGCGCCATGGGCCAAAGACGCTATCATACTCAAACAGATAGGCGCACATCTCGGGCGCGGCGATGTCATTGATCCCCGCCACCTGCAGCCCCGGCCAGCGGTCCGGCGATTGCAGAAACGCCCGCAAGACCGACCGCCCGATCCGCCCGAACCCGTTGATAAAGACACGCATCCCCGCAGCCCTCCGCCCCTTGGCGCACAGTCAGACCACGCCCCGCGCGGGGGTTCAATGCCTGAAACAAGATATGATCAAAAGTCGGGAAACCCCGCCCCGGAGTTGATCCCGGGTCTCCACCAACCCCATGGGGAAAGACCGCAATAGGTCCCGGGTCAGGCCCGGCACGGGGTCACCCCCGCTAGACCTGAACCTCCACGCCCAGCCCGCGCTCATTCGCCCGTGCCACTGCCACAGCCGCGACCGCCAAATCCTGCAACCCCACGCCCGTGCCATCGAACAGCGTGATCTCCTCCGCCGATCCGCGCCCTGGATGCGCGCCCGTCAGCACCGCGCCCAAGGGCGTGATGTCGCCCTCGGCCACCAACCCCGCCGTCACCGCATGCTGCGCCTCGCCGATAGTCACCGATTGCGCCACCTCATCGGTGAACAGCCGCGCCTTGGCCACCAGCGCAGGCTCCACCTCCTGCTTGCCCTTGGTATCCGTCCCCATGCAGGCCAGATGCGTGCCGGGCGCCACATGCGCCGCCATCAGCGATGCCGCAGGGGATGAGGTGATGGTAATGATCGCATCCGCCTCCACCATCCGGTCCAGCCCCACCGCTTCGAACGGCAGTCCCAGTTCCGCCGCCACCGCGCCCAGCTTCGGCAGCATGTCGGGATGCAGGTTCCAGGCGATCACCCGGTCCCAATCCCGCACCCGCGCCGCCGCGCGTAACTGAAACCCCGCCTGATGCCCCGCCCCCACAATGCCCAACACCCGCGCATCCTTCCGCGCCAGCCGGTCAATCGACAAGGCCGATGCCGCCGCCGTCCGCAACGCTGTCAGCAGGTTGCCACCTACCATCGCCGTTGGCCGCCCGCTTTCGGGATCAAACAGATAGACCGTCGACTGATGGTTGGTGATCCCCCGCGCGGCATTGCCCGGAAAATACCCCCCCGCCTTTACCCCCAGCATCCCGCCAGCCCGGTCAAGCCCGGACTTGAACCCGTATTGCCGCCCCTCACCCAGCGCCTCGCGCACCACCGGGAAGTTATAGGCCTCCCCCCGCGCCATGGCGGCAAATGTCGCCTCCACTGCCGCAAAGGCATCGGCAGGCGACACCAGCCCCGCAATCAACGCTTCGGGAACAACCAGCATGGGCAAGCCCTTTCATCTGTTCAAAAATATCCCCGCCGGAGGCTCCGACCGCACCGCCAAAGCCTCCAGTTCAGGGGATCAATAGGCCTTGCCGCGCGCCGACACGGGCCAGACCACCTCGACCTTGCCACCGCGCACGCCCACATACCAATCGTGAACATTGCAGGTCGGGTCGCAATGCCCCGGCACCAGACGTAGCTTGTCATTCACCTTCAGCACGCCTTGGGGATCGTCGATCACCCCATGCTCGTCGCTGCATTTGACGTATTTCACATCCGTCCGGCCAAAGATCACCGGCAACCCGCTATCCACCGACTGCGCCTTCAACCCCGCATCGCAGATCGCCTTCTCGGCCTTGGCATGGCTCATCACGCTGGTCAAGATGAACAGCGCGTTCTCCCATTCCCCTTGGTCGATCCGCTTGCCGTCCTTGTCTAGAATGCGCCCGTAATCGGCATCCATGAAGGCATAGGAACCGCACTGCAATTCGTTATACACCCCCGAATTGCCCTCAAAGTAATAGGACCCTGTACCGCCCCCGCCCACGATATCGCAGGCAATCCCCTCGGCCTTCAACGTGTCGACCGCGTCCCGCACCATGGCCACCGCAATGTCTATCTTGGCCTTGCGATCCTCATACTTGTCCATGTGCTGCATCGCGCCCTGATAGGCCTGAATGCCGCTGAACTTCAGCCCCGGTGCCGCGTCAATCGCCTTGGCCAAAGCCACCACCGCCGGCGTCGTCGTCACCCCGCAGCGCCCGGCGCCGCAGTCGATCTCCACCAGACATTCGATCGTGGTCCCATGCTTCACCGCCGCAGCCGAAAGGTCCGCCACATTGGCAAGATCATCCACACAGCAGATCGCCCGCGCGCCCAGCTTCGGTATCCGCGCCAGCCGGTCGATCTTGGCCGGGTCGCGCACCTGATTGCTGACCAGCACATCCTTGATGCCGCCCCGCGCAAAGACCTCGGCCTCGCTCACCTTCTGGCAACACACGCCGACCGATCCCCCCAGACGTTCCTGCAAAAGCGCCACGTCCACCGACTTGTGCATCTTGCCATGCACCCGGTGCCGCACGCCCATCTCGCGCGCGAACTTCCCCATCTTCACGATGTTCCGCTCCAGCGCATCCAGATCCAGCACAAGGCAGGGCGTCTGGATATCCGTCTCGCTCATCCCCGGCAGCGCCGGGATGTCATAGCCCACTTCCAGCCCGTCGAAATCGGTTCTTCCGTCCATTTTCGTCACCCTTTCATCCAAGGCAGCTTGTCCAGATCCACATTCCCGCCGGTCAGGATCACCCCCACCCGCTTGCCGCGAAAGCGTTCGGGATTCTTCAGGATCACCGCCAGCGGGACCGAGCAACTGGCCTCGATCACGATCTTCATCCGCTTCCAATGCAGCTTCATCGCCTCCACGATCTCATCCTCCGTGGCGGTCAGCACATCGGTCACGTGGTTCTTCACAAAATGCCAGGTCAGATCCTTCAATGGCACCTTCAACCCATCGGCCACCGTGTCCGGGGCATCATCGGCGATGATATGCCCCGCCCGGAAACTCCGCGCCGCGTCATCGGCATTCACCGGCTCGGCGGCAAAGATCTCCACCCCCGGCGCGATGGCCGAAAGTGTCAGGCAGGTTCCCGAGATCATCCCGCCCCCGCCAATCGGCGCGACCACCGCATCCAGCCCCGGCACCTGCTCCATCAACTCGCGCGAACAGGTCCCCTGCCCGGCGATCACGCGCGGGTCATTGTAGGGATGCACGAAATCTGCCCCCGTCCGCGCCTGCACCTCGGCAAACACCGCCTCACGGCTGCTGGTCGAGGGCTCGCATTCCACGATCACCCCACCATAACCGCGTACCGCATCCTTCTTGGCGTCCGGGGCCGTGCGCGGCATCACCACCGTGCAGGGAATCCCCCGCCGCCCCGCCGCATAGGACAGGCTCAGCGCATGGTTCCCGCTCGAATGCGTGGCAACCCCCCGCGCCAACTGATCCTCGCGCAACCCGAACACCGCATTCGAAGCCCCGCGCACCTTGAACGCCCCGGCCTTTTGGAAGTTCTCGCATTTGAAGAACAACTCCGCCCCGGTCAGCGCATTCAGATAGCTCGACGTCAGAACCGGCGTGCGGTGGATATGCGGCGCGATCCGCGCATGCGCCTCGACCACATCCTCGTAGGTCGGCACCATCAGACCCTGGAAATCCTTCATTGCTTGCCCTCACTCCGCCGCCATGGCCATGGGCACCACCGACCCGCGATAAAACTCCTGCGCCGCCGCCACACCGGACCCCAGCTTCACCGGCCATCCCAGATCGGCCATGCACATCTCGGCCGTGGCCAACCCCGCCAGCACCATCACATCGGTCAACATCCCCAAATGCCCGATGCGGAACACCTTGCCCGCGACCTCGCCCAGCCCCACGCCAAAGGCCACGCCGTATTTCTCCGCCGCAAGCTTCACCAGATCGGTGCCATTGCACCCGGCAGGCACCACAACCGCCGTCACCGTGTCGGAATACAGATCGGGCGACACCGCGCAGGGCCGCATCCCCCAGGCCGCCACAGCGCGGCGCACCCCTTCGGCCAGACGGGCATGGCGCGCATAGACCGCCTCCAGCCCCTCATCCTCCAGCATCTCCACCGCCTTCGCGAGGCCGGAAATCAACCCCACCGCAGGCGTGTAAGGATAGCCCCCCGCCGCATAGCTTTTCAGCATGTCCCTGAAATCAAAGAAAGTGCGCGGCAGCGTCGCCCCTTCCATCATCGCCAGTGCCTTGTCAGACACCCCAAGAATGGCCAGCCCGGCAGGCAGCATGAATCCCTTCTGACTCCCCGCCACGGCGATATCCACACCCCAGCCCGCCATCTCAAAGGGCATCGACCCGATGGAACTCACGCCGTCCACAAACAACAGCGCCCCATGCCCCGCCGCATCCATCGCGCGGCGTATCCCCGCGATGTCGGACTTAACCCCCGTCGCCGTCTCGTTATGCGTGGCCAGCACCGCCTTGATCCGCCCCGCCGCATCGGCCTGCAATGCCGCCTCAATGGCCGCCAAAGGCGCCCCTTCACCCCAGGGCGTCTCGATGATCTCCACCTTCAACCCATGCCGCTGGCACAGGTCGATCCAGCGATGCGAAAACATCCCGAACCGCGCCGCCAGAACCGTATCCCCGGGCGACAGCGTGTTACTGATCGCCGCTTCCCATCCCCCGGTCCCGGTGGACGGCAGGATGATCACCTCACCCCCCTCCATCCGCAGCACCCGCCGCACCCCTTCGACCGCTGGCTTGAACAGCCGCGCAAAAGCGGGCGACCGATGGTCGATCGTCGGCATGTCACAGGCCTTGCGGATCGCTTCGGGAATGTTGGTGGGGCCGGGAATGAACAACGGATTCTGGAACGACATCGGCGCTTCCTCTCAAATCTATGCTGCAACTTTAAGCTCGGCATCCCCCACACACAATTTTTTCGAAAACATTTTTCAAAATACGGAATCTTGGGTATTATCAATATAAATCAAATACTCTCGCTTTTTCACCCACCACCACGCAATCGCAGACAGGCCAAAAAATGCCCACACCCCCCCGCCCCCGTGGCCGCCCCAAGGCCTTCAACGACAAGACCGATCAGAACACCGTCCAGGCGCTCGACCGCGCCCTCACCCTCCTCACCACCCTCGCCGCCGCCCCCGGCCTGACGCTGTCGGAACTGGCCGACACCTCTGGTCAGGCCGTCGCCACCGTCTACCGCGCCCTCGTCACCCTGCAGGGCCACGGCATGGTCGAACTCGAAGAACCGGGGCAGATCTGGCATATCGGCCCGGGTGCTTTTCGCGCAGGTTCCGCCTTCCTGCGCCGCACCAAGGTGGTGGAACGCGCCCGCGCCCCGATGGATCAGCTGATGCGCGACAGCGGCGAGACCGCCAATCTCGGCGTCGAAGTCGGCGACCAGGTCCTGTTCCTGTCGCAGGTCGAAACCCATCAGGCCATCCGCGCCTTCTTCCCCCCCGGCACCATCGCCCCCATGCACGTCTCCGGCATCGGCAAGGCACTGCTCGCCTGGTACCCTGAGGAAAAGACGCGCGGTATCCTCGCCCGCAAGGGCCTCGAACGCTTCACCACGCTGACCCACACATCCGAAACCGCCCTCCTGCGCGATCTCGCCCGCGCCCGCGAACGCGGCTTCGCGATTGATGATCAGGAACGCGCCGAAGGCATGCGCTGCGTCGCCGCGCCGATCTTCAACAGCCACGGCGAACCCATCGCCGGCCTTTCCGTCAGCGGCCCTGCCTTCCGCATGGGCCTGTCTGATGCCACCCGCATCGGCACCCTCGTCCGCGCCGCCGCCGACAAAGTCACCGAGGCAACAGGTGGTCAGAAACCAGCCAGCTAAGGAAATCGAAAGGCCCCTTCATCTTGGCCAAAATACCCGCGGGGGTGAGGCGCGCCCGGACGGCCTTTCCGTGAAAGGCCGTCAGCGCCGAACGCACGATGGCCATGCCATCGGGCCGGGTCGGGCGCGCGCATGCGCGACCGGGGGCGGCAGCCCCCCAACCTTCTGACGGGGCGAAGTCCCCGGCAGAAGGGCAAGGAAAATGCCGCGGCACGCGGCGCCACTTCATTCACCCTTATTGCAGATCGCGAAACGCTGCCTGCATCCGCGCCACCGCCTCAACAATCTGCGCGCGGGGGGCGGCGATGTTGAACCGCAGGAAATGCTCTCCGCCCAGACCAAAGCTCACCCCGTGATTGGTGGCGATCCGCGCCTCCTTCTCCACCCGCGCGATGAATTCCGCCGGGGCCATCCCGGTTCCGGAAAAATCCAGCCAGGCCAGATAGGTCGCCTCTAGCTTCATCGACCGCAGCCCCGGAATGGCGGCCATGCCTTCGTCAAACACCTTCCGGTTGCCATCCAGATAGCCCATCAAGCCATCCACCCACTCCGCCCCCTCGGGCGAATAGGCGGCGGTGGCCATGTGCATCCCGAAACTGTTGCCCGAAATGCCCAGCGCCGCCATCCGCCCCGCGAACTTCGCCTTCAGCACCGGGTCGGAAATGATCACGTTCCCCGTATGGCTGCCCGCGATGTTGAAGGTCTTGGTCGTCGCCGTCATCATCACCAATCGGTCCGCAATCTCCGGCGCGGCAATCGTCATCGGCACATGCTTTTGCCCCGGATAGACCAGATCATGGTGGATCTCGTCGGACACCAGTATCAGGTCATGCCGAACACAGAACTCCGCCACCCCGCGCAGTTCCGCCGCCGTCCAGACCCGGCCACCGGGATTGTGCGGCGAGCAGAGCAGGAACATCTTCTCCCGCCCCGTCATCATCCCGTCCCAAGCGTCAAAATCCATCTCGTAACGGCCATCCACCAGGACCAGCGGGCATTCCACCACCACCCGCCCCGCCGCTTTGATCGTGCGGGCAAAGGCGTGGTAAACGGGCGTCGTCAATACCACCCCATCCCCCGGCGCGGTGAACGCATCCAGACAGAGCCCCGTCCCGTTCACCAGCCCATGGGTGGTAAAGATATCCTCGCGCGCCACGGCCCAGCCATGCCGCGCCTGCATCCACCACTGGATTGCCTCCAGATAGGCGCTGTCATCGCCGAAATAGCCGTAAACCCCATGCTCGGCCATCCGCTCCACCGCGCGCTGCACGCAGGCCGGCGGGCGAAACTCCATGTCGGCCACCCACATGGCCAACCCGCCCTCGGCAGGCACACCATAGAGTTTCTCCATCATGTCCCATTTCACGCAATGCGTGCCGCGCCGGTCAATCGGGGTATCAAAGCTCATCTCGGGCCTCTGCTCTGTGGTCCCGCACAGCAATAGCAACGCCGGACACTTGTTCCAAGTCTGAAATTAATGATGGAATTATGTTTCCAAAAATCTCTATAGTCAGAAAAATATCCCAAAAAATGCACTGAATGCGGCACATTGTCCCTACGCAACCACCCCAAACACCAACCCCGCCCCACCATTGCGCCAAAGGCCGGTTTTCCGTAAATCATGCCACATGATCCGCCCCATCCTGCTCCATCCCGACCCGCGCCTCAAGAAGCTCTGCGATCCCGTCGCCGAGATCACGCCCGAACTTGGCCAACTCGCCGATGATATGCTGCAAACCATGTACAACGCGCCCGGCATCGGCCTCGCCGCGCCGCAGATCGGCGTGATGAAGCGGCTTATCGTCATGGATTGCGTCAAGGGTGACCTCGATCCCCCCCGCCCCATCGCCCTGTTCAACCCTGGAATCACTTGGGTGTCGGAAGAGCTGTCCACCTATGATGAAGGCTGCCTGTCCATCCCCGACCAATATGCCGAAGTCCAGCGCCCCGCCGAAGTGCGCGTCCGCTGGCTGGGTCTGGATGGCAAGCAGCAGGAAGAGCAGTTCGCCGGCCTCTGGGCCACCTGCGTGCAGCACGAGATCGACCACCTCAACGGCAAGCTGTTCATCGATTACCTCGGCCCCCTGAAGCGCCAGATGATCACCCGCAAGATGGAGAAACTGAAACGCGAACGCGCGCGGTTCGGGGAATGACCGTCCTTCCCATCCTGCATTGGCCCGATCCGCGCCTGTCCACCCCCTGCGCGGCCACCCCGCCGACCGATGCCGTCCGCCAGCTTGCCGCCGACATGCTGGAAACCATGTATGACGCCCCAGGTCGCGGCCTTGCCGCTCCGCAAGTGGGCCACCTGATCCGGCTTTTCGTGATGGATGTCACCTGGAAGGAAGGCACCCCGTCCCCGCGCATCTGCCTGAACCCCGAAATCCTCTGGCGATCTGAGGCCACCTCCACCGGGCCGGAAGGCTGCCTTTCCATCCCCGGCATCACCACGGATATCGCCCGCGCCACCGAAATCCGCCTGCGCTGGACCGGTCTCGACGGGCTAATGCAGGAGGAAACGCTGTCAGGCTTCGCCGCCATCTGCGCCCAACACGAATATGACCATCTCGATGGCCTCGTGACCTTCGACCGCCTCCCCCCCACCGCCCGCGCCACCGCGCTCCATGCCTATACCGCCACACAGGCCACCGCATGACCGCCCGCCCCTGCCTGCCCTGGCCCCACCCGATCCTGAAATCCGCCGCCGCCACCGTGACCGCCATCACCGATGACATTCGCGCCATCTGGGCCGACATGATCGACACGATGGATACCATGCCCGGCTACGGCCTCGCCGCCGTCCAGATCGGTATCCCCCTGCGCCTTGCCGTCGTGGATTGCTCCACCGAACGCGGGCAGGCCATCCGCATGGCGAACCCCGAAATCCTGCATGCCAGCGTGCAGCCGCGCGACCATGAGGAAGCCTCGCCCAACCTTCCCGGCGTCTCGGCCCTCATCACCCGTCCCCGCGCCGTGACAGTCCGCTACCTGAACGAACAGGGCGAAATGGAAGACCGCGATTTCGTCCACCTCTGGGCGACCAGCGTTCAGCACCAGATCGACCATCTGGCGGGCAAGATGTATTTCGACCACCTCTCGCCGCTCAAACGCAAGATGCTGCTGGCCAAGGCGGAAAAGCTGCGGAGACGCGGATGAAAACCGTTTTCATGGGAACGCCGGACTTCTCGGTCCCGATCCTCGACGCCCTCGCCGCGCAACACGACATCCTCGCCGTCTATACCCAACCCCCCCGCCCCGCAGGCCGGGGCAAGGAGCTGCGCCCCACCTCCGTCCATGCCCGCGCCACCCAGCTTGGCCTTCCCGTCCGCCACCCCGTCAGCCTGAAATCCCCGGATGAACAGGCCGCCTTCGCCGCCCTGAATGCGGATATCGCCGTGGTCGTCGCCTATGGCCTGATCCTGCCGCAAGCCATCCTCGATGCCCCGCGCCACGGCTGCCTGAACATCCACGCCTCGCTCCTGCCGCGCTGGCGCGGTGCAGCACCCATCCACCGCGCCATCATGGCGGGCGATGCGGAAACCGGCATCTGCATCATGCAGATGGAAGCGGGCCTCGACACAGGCCCCGTCCTGCTGCGCGAAGCCACCCCCATCGGCCCCGAGGAAACCACCCAGGACCTGCATGACCGCCTGTCCCAGATGGGCGCGCGCCTGATCCTCGACGCGCTCGCCACCCTTCCCACCCTCACCCCCGCCCCCCAAGCCGACGACGGCATCACCTATGCCACCAAGATCGACAAGCTTGAGGCGCGGATCGATTGGACCCGCCCCGCCACCGACATCGACCGCCAGATCCGCGGTCTTTCCCCCTTCCCGGGTGCCTGGTGCATGGCAGGGGGCGACCGCATCAAACTCCTGCGCTCCCGCCTCGCCCCCGGCACAGGGCAACCTGGCCAGGTCCTCAACGGCCTTACCATCGCCTGCGGCACGGGCGCGGTTCAGATCACCCTCGCACAGCGCGAAGGCAAGAAACCGCAAGACCCCACCGAATTCCTGCGCGGCTTCGCCCTTCCCGAACGGCTGGACTGACACCCCCGCCTGAGCCATGATCACGCCGTAGATCGGAGGCCGCCCATGCCCATCCTTATCCTTGTCGTCATCGGTGCCGCCGCAGGCTTCCTCGCCACCCGCTTCATGCGGGTGCAGACGGATGTTCCCACCACCATCGCCATCGGCATCGGCGGCGCGCTGGTGGGCTGGGGCATCCTGCGCTTTCTGGTGTCGGTCACGGGTTGGGTCGCGGCCTTTGTCGGCGCGATCATCGGCGCCATGGCGCTGATCTGGCTTTGGCAGCGCTACATCTCGAAATAGATCAGCCCAACCGCCGCGCCGCATCCTTCAGCTTGAACCCCGCGCCGCCCGCCGGTTCCCAGATCAACCGCCCCTGCCACGCCGCAAACAGCATCGCCGCGGTCTCCGCCCGGCATCCCTGCTTGGCCGCCAGCACCCGCTCCACCGACAGCCGCCATTCCGCCGCACGCCCAACCGCCTCTGGATCGGCCAGACTCGCCAGAACCAACCCGCGCGGCATAACAGCGGCCAAAGCCTTCAAAAACCCCTGCGCCGTCTCCTCGGTGGCGGCGATCCGCTCGCCCGCCTCCATCACGCCATCCCAGCCCTGCGCCAAAGCCGCGCGCAACATCCCCGTCCGATCACCATAACGCTGCACCAATGTGGGCGGGGCCAGTCCACAAGCCTTTGACACAGTCCCAAACGACACCGCGCCCGGTCCCCCTTCGGCCAAAAGCCCAAGGATGGCCGCAAATACCTCATCATCGGAAACGCTGCGCGGTCTACCCATGGGTATATGAATACCCATTCACCCAAAACCTGACAAGCCTTACCGCTTCGGCGATCCCGGCCGTGGCGGCCGCGCCTTGTACACCGGCAACCGCCAGCCAAAGCGCAAACTCCCCGCCCGCAGGATCAGCGTCACCACCGCACAGCCCAGCAGCGCCTGCCACCCCTCGGCTCCGATCCCGCCCAGCAGCACCGCCACCCCCGCCCCACAAAAGGCGCAGGTGACGTACAACTCTCCCTGCTTCAACACCAGCGGCACCTCGTTGCAGACCACATCGCGCATCAGCCCGCCCATGCAGCCCGTCACCATCCCCATCACCAGAACCACAGGCCAGCCCAACCCCTCGGCCAGCGCCACGCCCACACCCGCCGGCACCGCCACGGCCAGCGCAAAGGCATCCAGCCATTCCAGCGCGCGATACCGGCTCTCCAACCGATGCGCGCCAAAGAACACCAGCACCGCCGCCACCGTCGCCACCAGCAAAAGCATGGGGTCCGATGTCCACAGCGGCGCCCGATCCAGCAGCACATCGCGCAACGTCCCACCCCCCACAGCCGTCAGGCAGGCCACAAAGATGAACCCCACGATATCCAGCTGCGACCGGCTCGCCACCAGCGCGCCCGTCAGCGCAAAGATCGCCACCGAGGCATAATCCAGTGTCGACAGCAGCGCCTCGGCCGGCAAGGCAAGGCCCGGCGCTATCATGCGCTCTTCACCTTGAACGGGGCCATCCCCGCCCGCGCCAGCGCATCGGCACGCTCATTCTCCTCATGCCCGGCATGGCCCTTGATCCAGCGCCACTCCACCTTGTGCCGCGCCTGCGCCAGATCCAGCCGCTGCCACAGATCGGCATTCTTCACCGGATCGCGCCCCGCCGTGCGCCATCCGTTGCGTTTCCAGCCATGGATCCACTCCGTCACGCCATTCTTCACATAGGCGCTGTCCGTCACGATGATGATCTCTGATGGCCGCGCCAGAGCCTCCAGCGCCGAAATCGCCGCCAGCAGTTCCATCCGGTTGTTGGTGGTCATCGCCTCGCCACCCTGCAAGGTACGCTCCTTCACCACCGCCCCCGCCTCCCGCGCCAGCAGCAGCACACCCCACCCTCCGGGGCCGGGATTGCCCGAACAGGCACCGTCGGTATAGGCGTAAAGTTCCGGCATGGGCGTTCCTTTTTCCCCGGTTTAGGCAGCGCCTCTGCCATCGTCAACGCGACAGCCTCTTCATCTTGGCCCAAATACCCTCAGGGGGTGAGGAGCGCAGCGACGAGGGGGCAGAATGCCCCCTGATTTTTCGCAGAAGAATCGTTCACTCAAACAGAATGGGCACCGCCAGACAGGCCAGCACCACCGCCGTCAACAGCCCGCGCAACCGCATCCACCAAAGGGGCGTCAGCCCTTGCCGGGCAAAAGTCCAATCCAGCATCAACAGCCCCGCGAACCCCGCAAACAGGTTCACCGCCGCATTGCCCGGATCGCCATTCACCATGAAAAATGCCCACAGCGCCGGGATGACTGAAAGCCCATATCCCACCGCCGCCATCTGCCCCTCGGCCTTGGTGGCAAAGCCCCACAGTACCCCAGACATGAAGGACAGGATTACGGTCCCATAGGTCAGGCTGACATAGGTGCCCATGAACAACGGGCTCATATACTGCCCGCCCCAGCCCACCGTCGCGGGAAACAGCACATTCGCCGCCCCCCACAGAAAGGGGATCAGCCCGGCAAGGCCAAGGATCAACGCGGAGCGGGGAATGGCATTCATGTCAGGCTCTTGATCAGGGCATCGATGCGCTTGGCGCGGGTGGGGGCAGTCTTGGCGGTGCCGATCTGATACAGCAATCCGCGCCGCTTGCCAGCCGTCAGCCCCTCCCAAACCTCGGTCAGGTCAGCTTGCCGCAGGGCCAGCGCCACGTCCTCGGGCGTATCCACCTGATCATCCGGCGCGGGGCGCAACCGCACCTCCAGCACTTCGCCCGGCACAATCCCCAGCCGGTCCAGCAGCGATGCCCCCGCCCACAGGAACACCCCCTCCACCACCGGCGCGCGCGACAGGGCAAGGTTCACCGGATGCTCGTTAATCTCGCCTTCCACCCGCTTCGCCCCCTGCGCCAGCAGGGCCTCTGCTGCGTCGTCAGGCAGGCGCAACAGGGTATAGGTCGCGCGGCCCCATTCCACCGCCTCGACCGTGGCCTCAAAGACCACCCAATCGCTCATGCAGGCTCCCGCAGGATGCGTGGCACCTTGAATTCCACCGTCTCCACTGCGGTTTCCACCGGTTCCACCACCGTATCGAACCGCGCGCGGAAGGCGTCGATTACCTCGTTCACCAACACCTCCGGCGCGCTCGCGCCTGCCGTGATCCCGACCGAACGGATTCCCTCCAGCGCCCGCCAGTCGATATCTGTCGCCCGCTGGATCAGCTGCGCATAGGCGCAGCCCGCATTGGCCCCCACCTCGACCAGTCGCTTGGAATTGGACGAATTCGGCGCCCCGATCACCAGCAGCGCGTCGATTTTCCCCGCCATCGCCTTCACCGCCATCTGGCGGTTGGTGGTGGCATAGCAGATGTCGTCATGCGCGGGCGCCACAATGGCCGGAAACCGCGCCATCAGCGCCGCCGCGATATCCGCCGTATCATCCACCGACAGCGTGGTCTGCGTGATATAGGCCAGCTTGCCCGGATCGCGGACGACCAGCCCGGCCACATCCTCCACCGTTTCCACCAGCAACACCTCGCCCTCCGGCAACTGACCCATGGTCCCCACCGTTTCCGGATGCCCCGCATGACCGATCATGATCATCTGCAACCCGTTCTCACTGTGCCGCGCCGCCTCGTTATGCACCTTGGTCACCAAAGGGCAGGTCGCATCCACCGCAATCATCTCGCGCCGCGCCGCCTCGGCCGGCACGGCCTTCGGCACGCCATGGGCGGAAAACACGACCGGGCGGTCCAGCGGGCAGTCATCCAACTCCTCGACAAACACCGCCCCCTTAGCGCGCAGCCCATCCACCACGTATTTGTTATGCACGATCTCATGCCGCACAAAGACCGGGGCACCCCATTTCTCAATCGCCATCTCGACGATCTTGATCGCGCGGTCCACACCCGCGCAAAACCCGCGCGGCGCGGCCAGATACAGGGTCAGGGGCGGAAGGGTCATCAGGCAGCCTCGCAATCAGTTACCCCTGATTTAGGGCCAAACCCGGCCTTGGTAAACCGCAACCTGCCTCCGTGCCCTATCCCACAAAGCCCAGCGTGATCAGCCCCAGCACCAGATAGCGCCCGGTCTTGGCAATCGTGACCAGCAGCAGGAACAGCCACACCGGCGTGCGCAAAGTGCCTGCCACCACCGTCAGCACATCGCCCAAAGGTAACCACGAAAACAGCAGCGACCACACCCCCCAACGGCGAAACCAATCCTCCGCCCGCCGCAGCGCATCCTCGGGAATGCGGAACCGCTCCAGCAGGCGCAACTGCACCAACCCGCGGCCCAGCACATAATTCAGCCCGGACCCCAGCACATTGCCGATCGATGCCACCAGCAGGATCACGGCAAACTGTTCCGGCTTGGCCACGATCATCCCGGCAAAGATGATCTCTGACTGAAAAGGAACCAGGGTCGCCGCAACAAAGGCGGCAAGAAACAGACCGAACAGGGCGGAACCGAGTATCATTCGCCCCAGATGGACCGCCGCCCCCGCCGCGACAAGCCGTCAGCCGATCTTTGCGCGCCACTGGGCGGCGAAATCCTGCTTTGCCGCAGGTGTGGCAAAGGCGCGGGCGGGCACGATCACCACATCCTCGCGCCCAAAGGACAGGAACACGTGTTCCGCCGTCTCGGACAGCACCCGCAGCGACCGCCCACCCAGCGCCAGCGGCGCGCGCTGATCCTCACGGTGTTCAACCATCCTGTCCGCCCATAGATCAAGCTTCACCACAACAGGCTTGCCGAACCGTGCGTTCGCGCGCCGGTATCTGTCGTTGTTCTGGAAAAGCCAGGCCATCAGCGCCGGCAAAAGGATCAGGATCATCGCCGCTGGCAGGCTGTGCAGGCCGGGAACCGCCTCAAGCTGCCCCGACAGCACCTTCAACAAGCCCAGCCCTGCAAAGAAGCTTGCCGCCAGCGCCAGCCTGTTCCGCTTGCGCAACTCTGGCGACACGCGCTCCCATGCAAGGGCATCCTGCGCATCCAGCACGTAGTGCAACACGCAGTCTGCCGCGTCCATCGGACGCGGCTCTGTCTGCGCCTGCACTGCGGAAACGGTCACTTCACGTCTACCGTAACCTCTTCCCGCTCACCCGGCCGCGGCTCACGCGGCGGGCGGCCGATCACGTCGCGCAATTCATCCAACTCGATGAAGTTGTCTGCCTGCCGCCGCAATTCATCGGCAATCATCGGCGGCTGGCTGCGGATCGTGGATACGACCGACACCCGAACCCCCTGCCGTTGCAGGCTTTCCACCAGCGGGCGAAAATCCCCGTCGCCCGAAAACAGCACGATATGATCCACCCGCGGGGCAAGCTCCATGGCATCGACCGTCAGCTCGATATCCATGTTCCCCTTCACCTTCCGCCTTCCCTGGCTGTCGGTGTATTCCTTCGCGGGCTTTGTCACCATGGTGAAGCCGTTGTAATTCAGCCAATCCACCAGCGGACGGATGGGCGAATAATCGTCATTCTCCAGCAGTGCCGTATAGTAGAACGCTCTCAGCAGCTTCCCCCGCCGCATGAACTCTTGGCGCAACAACTTGTAGTCGATATCGAACCCAAGTGCTTTCGCCGCAGCATAAAGATTCGATCCATCTATGAACAGCGCAAGCCGTTCGTCCTTGTAAAACATTATAGGTTCCCCTCAAAACCGTTCGCCGGACGCATTCCATGAGTGGGCTGCACAAAGGCAGTGAAAAACGCGGCGAACAAAATGAAACTACCAGCGCGTGTCGGAATCATTCAAGTTCGGCTATACGAAAGGGTAACGCGTTGAACGCCACCAGCCAAAGTTTGCTGATCGCCCTCGGCGCCAACCTTCCGCTTGACGGTCATTCGCCCACCGAAACCCTGCGCCTGGCCTGCGCCGATCTCGCCACCCATCTTGGTCCGCTCTCAGCCAGCCTGATATATGCGACCCCCTGCTTTCCTGCAGGGGCCGGTCCCGATTATGTGAATGCCGCCATTGCCGCACCCATCCCCGCCAACCTTGGCCCTGACCAGGTGCTGGCGATCCTGCATGAAATCGAAGAGCGGCATGGCCGACGCCGGGAAACGCGTTGGGGGATGCGAACGCTTGACCTTGATCTCATCGCCTATGGCCAAACCGTCCTGCCCGATCTGGCCACTTACCGCCACTGGCGCGACCTGCCCGCTGACGACCAGCGCCGCCTTGCCCCCGACCGGCTGATCCTTCCCCATCCCCGTCTGCAGGACCGGGCCTTCGTCCTCGTCCCCCTCTGCGATGTGGCGCCTGATTGGCCCCACCCCATCACCGGCCTGACCATCGCTCAGATGGCCGCCGCCCTGCCCGCCGCCGACCGCGCCGAAGTTCGCCCGACAAGCCCGGATTCAACGCTTGTCAATAACGGATGATGCGACTAAGTAAGCCATTCCATGCCCCCCATCCGAACTGGAGCAGCCCATGGCCCGCGTGACGGTCGAAGATTGCGTTGACAAGGTGCCGAACCGTTTCGAACTGGTGATGCTCGCCGCACATCGTGCGCGCGAAATTCAAGCCGGTTCGCCAATCGGCATCGACCGCGACAATGACAAGAACCCGGTGGTCGCCCTGCGCGAAATCGCCGAAGAAACCCAATCGGCCGAAGTTCTGCGCGAGCGGATGATCGAATCGCACCAGACGCAGATCGAGGTTGACGAACCCGAAGAAGACCAGATGGCGCTTCTCATGTCGGGCGAGATTGACCGCCCGATGCAGGACGACATGTCCGAAGAGAAACTCCTCCGCGCGCTCATGGAAGCCCAGGGCGACAACTGATCCGGGCGAAAGCCCGGCCCCCCGCCGGATAAACATTCAGGGCGATGATGATCGACGTCGAAGACCTCATCGCCCTTGTCCGCAACTACAACCCGCGCACCAATGCCGACCTGATCCGCAAGGCCTATGCCTACGGATATCAGATGCATGATGGCCAGATGCGCAAATCGGGTGAACCCTATTTCACCCATCCCGTCGCAGTCGCAGCAATCCTCACGGAACAGCGGCTTGATGATGCCACCATCATCACGGCCCTGCTGCACGACACGATCGAAGACACCCGATCCACCTACACCGACATCGCCAACATGTTCGGCTCCGAAGTGGCCGAACTCGTCGATGGCGTGACAAAGCTCACCAATATCGAACTCTCCTCGGCGCAAAGCCAGCAGGCGGAAAACTTCCGCAAGCTGTTCATGGCCATGTCCAAGGACCTGCGCGTTATCTTGGTCAAACTGGCCGACCGGCTGCACAACATGCGTACGATCAAAAGCATGAAGCCGGAAAAGCAGGCGCAAAAAGCCCGCGAAACGATGGAAATCTTCGCCCCCCTCGCCGGCCGCATGGGGATGCAGTGGATGCGCGAAGAGCTGGAAGATCTCGGCTTCCGCGTCCTGAACCCCGAGGCGCGCAATTCCATCATCCGCCGCTTCATCACCCTGCAACGCGAAGCGGGTGACGTCGTCCACAAGATCACCGCCGACATCCGCAACGAATTGGAAAAGGTCCAGATCGAGGCCGATGTCTACGGCCGCGCCAAGAAACCCTATTCCATCTGGCGCAAGATGCAGGAGAAGGATCTCGCCTTCTCGCGCCTGTCCGATATCTACGGCTTCCGCGTCATTTGCGGCTCGGTCGCCGATTGCTACCGCATCCTCGGCGTTATCCACCAACGCTGGCGCGCCGTCCCGGGGCGGTTCAAGGATTACATCAGCCAGCCGAAAACCAACGGCTACCGCTCCATCCACACCACCGTTTCCGGCCGTGATGGCAAGCGGGTGGAGGTGCAGATCCGCACCCGCGAAATGCACGAGGTGGCCGAAGCTGGCGTCGCCGCCCATTGGTCCTATCGCGAAGGCGTCCGCGCCCAGAACCCGTTCGCCGTTGATCCCGCGAAATGGATCGCCACGCTGACCGAACGCTTTGACGAAGGCGATCACGACGAATTTCTCGAACACGTGAAGATGGAGATGTATTCCGATCAGGTGTTCTGCTTCACCCCCAAGGGTGACGTGGTGCAACTGCCGCGCGGGGCCACGCCCCTTGATTACGCCTATGCCATCCACACCCGCATCGGTAACTCTTGCGTCTCGGCCAAAGTTGACGGCATCCGCGTGCCGCTTTGGACCCGGCTCAAGAACGGCCAGTCGGTCGAGATCATCACTGCCGAAGGCCAGCGCCCGCAGGCAAGCTGGATCGACATCGTGACGACAGGCCGGGCCAAGGCCGCAATCCGCAAATCGCTGCGCGAAGAAGACAAGGGCCGCTTTGTCAAACTTGGGCAAGAACTCGCCCGCGCCGCCTTTGATCACGTCGGCAAGAAAGCCACCGACAAGGCGCTGCGCACAGCGGCCAAGATGCTGGGCCTGTCCGATGAAGCCGATCTTTTGGCTCGCCTCGGCAGTGCCGAAATCACCGCCCGCCGGGTGGTGGAGACGCTCTACCCCGAACTCGCCCGCGCCCAGGCGGATGAGGTAGATGCCTCCCGGCCCGTCGTGGGCCTCTCTGACGATCAGTCCTTCCGCCGCGCTCCCTGCTGCCAGCCTGTCCCCGGCGAACGCATCGTCGGCATCACCTATCGCGGGCAGGGGGTGGTGGTCCACGCCATCGACTGCCCCGCGCTTGAGGAATTCGAAGAACAACCCGGCCGCTGGGTTGATCTGCACTGGCATTCCGGCCGCCACGCCGCCGTTCACACGGTCAGCCTCGAAATCACGCTTTCCAACGATGCCGGCGTCCTTGGTCGCATCTGCACCTTGATCGGTGAGCAGAAGGCCAATATCTCAGACCTGAGGTTCACCGACCGCAAGCCGGATTTTTACCGGCTCATCATCGACGTGGACCTTCGCGATGTCGAACATCTGCACATGGTCATGACCGCATTGGAGGCCGAGACCGATGTCGCCCAGATTTCACGTCACCGCGATATGACGCGAAAGCCCTGATCGGGCGCAGGGGGTAAGGTATTGGTTTTCAAGCGGCGCAATCCTCGGACCCTATGGGGATGGACCCGCGAGATGGTCTATCCACAAGGCGGCTTCCGGCGTGCCACCCAGTATGTCTTGCACCGGATGCGCCGCCTGCCGGATAGCCCGCACCGCATCGCGCGCGGCGTCTTTGCAGGTTCCATGGTGGGCTTTCTGCCCCTGCCGGGGATGCAGTTCGTGGCCGCATGGCTGGCGTCCCGTCTGGTAAAGGGCAACCTTCTGGCCGCCCTTCTTGCCACCTTCAACACCAACCCGCTCACCACGCCCTTCTTCGCCGTGCTGGCCATGTCGCTGGGCCACTGGATGCTGGGCATCGAAAAGCCGCTCTCGCCGGAATATATCGGCTTGGCCTTTGCCAATGCGGGCGCGGATTTGTGGTTCAACATCAAGGCCATCTTCGGCCCAGAACACGCGCGGTGGGCGGGCCTTGGGCAATTCTGGCATGAAATCTACCTGCCCTATTTCCTCGGCGCGCTGGGGCCGGGTTTCCTTCTCTCCGGGCTGTTCTATTATCTGACCATCCCGCTCGTGATGGCCTATCAAAAGGCGCGCGACGCGAAATCGAAGGAACGTAGCGAACGCCGTCACAAACTGCGCGAAGCGCTGGCCAACGCCGCAGCCAAGCTCAAGCATCGCAGCGACAGCAACACCGGTCCGGGGGATGACGACGCCGCCGGTCCACCCTAATCTGCCCCCACGACTCGGAACCAGAAGGACAGGCGCGACATGAAACCTCAAGGCCCGCTCAGGCTGGGCGTCAACATCGACCACGTGGCCACCGTCCGCAACGCCCGCGGCAGTGCCTGGCCCGAACCCCTGCGCGCCGCGATCCTGGCCGAGGCGGCAGGTGCCGACGGCATCACCGCCCATCTGCGCGAAGACCGCCGCCACATCCGCGACGCCGATATCGAAGCTCTGGTCGCAGGCCTGTCGATCCCGCTCAACTTCGAATGCGCCGCAACGGCGGAAATGCAGGCGCTCGCCCTGCGTCACAAACCCCATGCCGTCTGTCTGGTGCCGGAAAAGCGCGAAGAACGCACCACCGAAGGCGGCCTTGATGTCGCAGGCGATGCCGACCGCCTAGCCGCCTACATCGCCCCCCTGCGCGACGCAGGTTGCCGCGTTTCCATGTTCATCGGCCATGACGCGCGCCAGATCGAAGCCTCCGCCAAGATCGGCGCGGCCGTGGTGGAACTGCACACCGGGCACTTCTCCGAACTTCTGGCCGACGGCCACGAAGACGCCGCCGCCGAAGAACTCGAAGGCCTGCGCCGGGGTGCAAAACTCGCCCACGCGCTGGGGCTTGAGGTGCATGCCGGCCACGGCCTGACCTATGACAACGTTGCCCCCATCGCGGCGATGCCCGAGGTGATGGAACTCAACATCGGCCATTTCCTGATCGGCGAAGCCATCTTCCGCGGCCTCGGCCCCGCCATCGAAGAAATGCGCCGCCGCATGGACGAAGCCCGCGTGGGGCAAGCGTGACCTGCCCCCCGCACAAGGGGGCGCACGATTTTCCTGCGAAAAATCACGCCCCCAAACCCACCCCCGGCCCTGAATCTTCGCAGAAGATTCGTTGGGCCGAAAAAGCGCCAGAATGCAAAAGTTGAACATCGGCATCGTCATTGTTCTTGCCAATATCGAAAGGACTGAAGCCGCTACGTTGGCTGTCGATTGGATTTGGGGACGCAATGATTGAAGACGATCAGCGTGTCATCGTGGATGACCATACACTTGATGAAGCCGTCTCGCGCTTAGGGCTCGGGGCCGCTCCAATTGGGCATCTGCTCCTGACACGGGCTCCGAGTCGCTGGGTGCGATTTCATTTTTTCAAATCAAAGCGCCATCCTCAATCGGTCGAAGATGACGCGGTGATTTTTGACAAGTTCACCGCGATCGGGGACCACTTGTTTACCCCCAACCAACCGATCACGGTTTGTGTTTGGAACGTTTGGACCGATGTCGAAGATCGCGACCATTACAAATGCCAATGCCGAGACACGTTCTGGTCACCAATGGCGTGGCGCGAGCGTCTGCTGGACATGGCGCATTTCCAAACGAATAGCTTTATGCTTCTTTCCCGCGACAATTGCGTCGCGCTTTCCTGCTACGATGGCGGATTTGATGTCTTCACCCGCACCACAGCCCACCGCGACCTGCTCCGCGTTGAGTTTTCTGAATGGTTATCGGAGCGGCACGATGGATTGTAGGGTGCCTTCATGATCCTCGGCATCGGCACCGATCTCGCCAATATCGAACGGATCGAGGCGACGCTCGCCCGCTTCGGCGACCGCTTCAAGGATCGCGTCTTCACAGAACGCGAACAGCGCAAGGCCGAATCCCGCCCCCGCGCCATCGCGGCCACCTATGCCAAACGCTGGGCCGCGAAAGAGGCCTGCTCCAAGGCGCTCGGCACCGGCCTGCGCATGGGCATCTCGTGGAAGGATATGGCCGTCACCAACCTCCGCTCCGGCCAGCCCGTCATGCACCTCACGGGCTGGGCGGCCGAACGCCTGCGCGACATGACGCCAGCAGGGCATGAGGCGACGATCCACGTCACCCTGACCGACGATCACCCCTGGGCGCAGGCTTTTGTGGTCATCGAAGCCCGCCCGATCCAGCCCCTACAGCCCCCCGGAACTTGACTCCCCCGCCCGCTGCGCGCAATTAGCCCCGAACCGCAGCGGCGGACCCCAAGCAGAGTGGACAAAATGGCAGGCAACAAGGCCAAGACCGAAGGCGGCATCGTCGAAACGATCAAGACGGTGCTCTGGGCGCTGGTGATCGCAGGCGTCTTCCGCACCCTGTTCTTCCAACCTTTCTGGATTCCGTCCGGTTCCATGAAGGACACGCTGCTGATCGGCGACTTCCTCTTCGTCAACAAGATGGCCTATGGCTATTCCCGCTATTCCTGCCCCTTCTCGGCCTGCCCCTTCTCGGGCCGCCTGCTGGCATCCGATCCGGAACGCGGCGACGTGGTGGTGTTTCGCCACCCCGTCAACGGCACCGATTTCATCAAGCGCCTGATCGGCCTGCCGGGCGACACCGTCCAGATGCGGGAAGGTATCCTCTACCTGAACGGCGAAATCGTACCGCAGACCCCCGCTGGCACCTTCGAGGAAATCTATGAAAAGCAGGGTCCGATGGGCCAGCTTCCCCGTTGCGAAAACGGCCCCGTGGGCGAAGGCGGCATCTGCACAAGCTCGCGCTATACGGAAACCCTTCCGGGCGGGCGCATGCACAATGTGCTGAACATCGACGAAAATGGCTTCGCCGATAACACCGATGTCTTCACCGTGCCTGCGGGTCACTACTTCTTCATGGGCGACAACCGCGACAACAGCCAGGATTCCCGCTTTGGTCAGGCCGTCGGCGGCGTGGGCTTCGTCCCGGCCGAATTCCTGATCGGCCGCGCCGACCGGATCATGTTCTCTTCCGCTGGCCGCTCCATGCTGTTCTTCTGGACATGGCGCGCCGACCGTTTCTTCAAGGCGGTCGAATGATCACAGCAATGATCGAGGCGCGGGCGTGACAACTCAGCGGGTCAAGCTGGCTGCGGAACTCGCGGCCTTCGCAGACCGGATCGGTCACGATTTCCGCCGCCCGGACCTGCTGGTCCGGGCGGTCACGCATTCGTCGATCTCTTCCCAGACCCGCCCCTCCAACGAACGGCTGGAGTTTCTCGGCGACCGCGTCCTCGGCCTGTCCATCGCAACCGCCCTGTTTCAGGCCGACGGCCACGCGACCGAGGGCACCCTCGCCCCTCGCTTCAACGCGCTGGTGCGACAGGAAACCTGCGCCGACGTGGCGCGCGACACGGGCCTTGGCGATGTGTTGAAACTCGGCCGCTCCGAAATGCTGTCCGGTGGCCGCCGCAAAGAGGCACTGCTGGGCGACGCGATGGAAGCAGTGATCGCCGCCGTCTATCTGGACGCAGGCTTTGACGCCGCGCGCGATGTCGTGCTGCGGCTCTGGGGCCCGCGCATCGCGGCGGCGTCCCTTGCCGAAACCCGCGATGCCAAATCCAGCCTGCAGGAATGGGCGCAGGCCCGTGGCCTGCCGCCCCCCGCCTATACCGAAACCGGGCGCGAGGGGCCGGATCACCAACCGGTTTTCACCGTCGAAGCACGGCTGGAAAACGGGCAAGCCGCAACCGGGCGGGCAAATGGAAAACGGGCAGCCGAACAGGCAGCAGCGCGCGCGCTGCTCGACCGGATGGAGAAGACCAATGACTGAACCCACCACCCGCGCCGGCTTCGTCGCCCTGATCGGCGAACCCAATGCCGGGAAATCCACGCTCCTCAACCGGATGGTGGGCGCCAAGGTCTCCATCGTCACGCACAAGGTGCAGACAACCCGCACCCGCATTCGCGGCGTCTGCATGGAAGGCGCGGCGCAGATCGTCTTCGTCGATACGCCCGGCCTGTTCCGGCCCCGCCGCAGGCTGGACCGCGCCATGGTCGCCGCCGCATGGGGCGGGGCGGCCGATGCCGATATCATCGTCCTGCTGGTCGAGGCGCATCGCGGCCTGACCGGCGGGGTCGAGGCGATCATCGACAATCTGAAGGACAAGATCCCGCAAGGCACCCGCGTGGCGCTGGCCATCAACAAGATCGACAAGGTCAAGGCCGAAACGCTGCTCGCGCTCACCGAAAAGCTGAACGGGGCCTTCCCCTTTGCCAAGACCTTCATGATCAGCGCCGAACGCGGCTATGGCGTGGATGACCTGCGCGAATGGCTGGCGGCCGAACTGCCCGAAGGGCCGTGGTTCTATCCCGAAGACCAGATCGCCGATCTGCCCATGCGCATGATCGCGGCGGAAATGACCCGCGAAAAGCTGACCCTCCGCCTGCATGAGGAACTGCCCTACCAGCTCACCGTGGAAACCGAAAAATGGGAAGACCGCCCCGACGGCTCCACCCGGATCGACCAGATCATCTATGTCGCCCGCGATGGCCATAAAGGCATCCTCTTGGGGGCCAAAGGTGAAACGATCAAGGCCATCGGCCAGCAGGCCCGCGCCGAAATCGCAACCTTCCTCGACCATCCGGTGCATCTGTTCCTGACCGTGAAAGTCCGCCCGAACTGGCTGGAAGAGGCCGAGCGCTATTCCGAGATGGGGCTTGATTTCAAGGATGGCGACTGACGCGCGGGGCGGCAACCCCGGGGGCTGTCTGCCCCCGGACCCCCGAGGGTATTTTTCCCAAGATGAAGGGGGCAACCCATGCGCCTGACCACCGACCTCTGGGTATCGGCTTATCTGACGCGGCTTCGTCTTGCCGATATCCCCGTCTACGTGGCCGCCAAAGGCGATGCCACGGCAGGCGCGGTGATCGTGAAATCCGCCACGCTGGACGGCCGCGCCCGCGCCTTTCAGCGCAGCTTCGATCTGTCCTCGGGCAATCGGGTCTGGGTCACCCTGACAGAGGGGGATGAGGCCGAGGTTGACGCCCTCCTCCGCCGCCAGCGCGACCGCGATCCCGATCTCTGGGTGATCGAGGTCGAAGATCGTCAGGGCCGCACCCTTCTGGATGAACCCGGCCTGTCCGACTGATCCCCCCCAAGACGGGCGCTTGCCCTTCCCGCGCCCCGCGCCGATAGTCGCGCCCATGGAATGGCGGGACGAAGGCGCGCTTCTGTCGGTCAGGCCCCACGGCGAAAGCGCAGCGATCATAGAGGTCTTTACGGCGGAACATGGCCGCCATGCCGGTGTGGTGCGCGGTGGCACCTCGCGCCGCATCGCGCCCATCCTGCAACCCGGCGCGCAACTGGATGTGTCCTGGCGCGCGCGGCTGGATGATCATATCGGCACCTTCACCGTGGAACCCCTGCGCTCCCGCGCCGGAGTATTGTCGGACCGGCTGGCGCTGGCGGGCCTGAATGCCATCTGCGCCCTGCTGCGGGTGGCCTTGCCGGAGCGCGACTCCCACCCAATGCTCTACCGCGCGACCATGCCGCTTCTCGATGCGCTGGAACGCAGCGCCGACTGGCCCGCCGATTACCTTCGCTGGGAACTGCTGCTGCTCGAAGAGCTTGGCTTCGGCCTCGACCTCGGCTCCTGCGCCGTCACCGGCGCGCGCGACGACCTGGCCTATGTCTCCCCAAAATCCGGCCGCGCCGTCAGCCGCGCAGGCGCGGGCGACTGGGCCAACCGCCTGCTTCCCTTGCCGCAGGTGCTGATGGGTCAGGGCAGCGGCACCCCCTCCGAGATAACAGCAGGCCTCACCATCACCGGCCATTTCCTGACACGCGGGCTGGACCCCCTGCTGAACGGCCGCCCCCTGCCAGACTCCCGCGCCCGCCTGCTCGACCTGCTGTCGCGCCCCGCGTAAGGCTCAGCCCTCGCGCGCCTTCACCCGCTGCCGCCACAGCGTGAACAGCCCCGCCGCCACCACCAGCCCCGCGCCGATGGCCACATTGGTCCGCAACTCCTCGCCGAACAGGAACAGCCCGATGCCCGACGCCCAGACCAGTTGCAGATAGGCAAAGGGCTGGATCGCCGACGCCTCGGCCACCGCAAAGGCCTTGATCAGCAGCCAGTGCCCCACGATCGCCGTGCAGCACAGCGCCCCCATCCAGCCCCAATCCGGGCCTGTCATCGGCTCCCAGAACCACACGCCCACCAGCGTCATCGCCGCAGCCCCCACCGTCCCCGTCCAGAAGAACGATACCGCCGCACTATCCCCCCGCGCCACATAGCGCGTCATCAACCCATAGATCGCGAAGAGCAGCGCCGAAAGCAGCGGCACCAGCGCCCAGGGTGAAAACACCGCATAGCCCGGCTGCAGGATGATCAGGACGCCCACAAACCCGATCATGATCGCCGTCCAGCGCCGCCAGCCCACCTTTTCCCCCAAAATGGGGCCGGACAGGGCGGCAATCAGCAGCGGATAGCAGGTGAACACGGCATGGCTTTCCACTAGCCCCAGCTTCACAAAAGCCACCACCATCACGCAGACCTCGGTCACCAGCAGCACGCCCCGCACCACCTGCAACCACGGATAGCGCGACCGCACCGCAGCCCGCAGCCCGCCGCCCTCCCGCGCCGCCTCACGCGCGGCCAGCGCCATGACAAAGGCCGCAAAGAACCAGAAGCGGATCATCACCACCATATAGACGTTGTATTCCGTCGCCAGATGGCGCGAGATTCCGTCCTGCACGGCAAACACCACCGTGGTCGCGATCATCAGCCAGATACCCAGCGTCGTGTTCTGGACGGTGGCATTGCTGTTCCTGTCCAGCTTCGGCAACCCGCTCATACAAGAACCCCGACCGTCATATGCCGCTTCCTTCCATGCCCCGGCAGACGCTCCACCGTGAACCCAGCCTCTGCCAGCGCGCGCCGCACGTGGCCCGCCGCCGTATAGGTGGCAAATGTCCCGCCCGCCACCGTATGCGCCGCGACCGCGCGCATCAGATCGTCAGACCACAGTTCCGGGTTCTTCGCGGGTGAAAACCCGTCCAGAAACCATGCATCCGCGACCCCGCCCCATGCGGGCAAAGTCTCGCGCGCGTCGCCGATGATGACCTCCGCCTCCACCCCCGGCAGGGTCATCCGCCGCGCCCCCGCTTCCCATTGGTCCAGCAACGGCCCCGCCACCGCCCGCGCCTCGGGGAATGCCTCCAATGCCCGCGCCATATCGCCCGCCTGCAGCGGATAGGCCTCAAACGATGTGAACCGCACCACCCCCGGCGCGCCCGTCCCTGCCCACGCGATCATCAGCGCCAGCAGGTTTAGCCCCGTCCCGAACCCCAGTTCCGCCACATGGAACCCGTCCCGCAGCCGGTCAGGCAATCCATTGCCCGTCAGGAACACATGCCGCGTCTCGGCCAGACCGTCGGCAAGGCTGAAATACGGATCATCGAACCGCTGCGACACCGGCACGATCCCGTCGCGCCAATCCAGCCCCGCCGATCCCTGTTCCCCGCCCGTCATATGCCCTAAACCCCAGATTGCGGCGGACCATGGGCAAGGGCGCAAGGAATGGCAAGGGTCGATCTCACGGTCATGGGCGGGGGCATCTTCGGCCTGTCTTGCGCATGGGAAGCCACCCGGCGTGGTGCCCGCGTGCGGGTGATCGACACCGCCCATATCGGTGCCGGATCATCGGGCGGCATCGTCGGCGCGCTTGCGCCGCATGTGCCGGAAAACTGGAACGACAAGAAACAGTTCCAACTGGAAAGCCTTCTCATGGCCGAAAGCTGGTGGTCCGACGTCACCGCCGCCGGCGGCATCGATCCCGGCTATCTCCGCTCCGGTCGCCTGCAACCCATCCCTGATGATCGCGCCCTGCAAAACGCCCGCGCCCGCATCGCGGAATCCCAAACCCTCTGGCAAGGCCGCGCCGAATGGCGCGTCATCCCCGCCACCAGCGCGGCATGGGCACCGCACAGCCCGACCGGCTGGCTCATCCACGACACGCTCACCGCCCGCCTCTCCCCGCGCTTGGCCTGCGCCGCCCTCTCCGCAGCCATCCGCGCGCAGGGGGGCGAGGTCGTCGAAGGCACTGCACCTACAGAAGGCCCCATCCTTTGGGCCACCGGCTATCCCGGCCTGCAACACCTGTCCGAAACCTTCAACCAACCCGTCGGCGCGGGCGTCAAAGGGCAGGCTCTGCTCCTCCACCACGATGCCCGTGACCTACCCCAGCTTTTCGCCGATACGCTGCACATTGTCCCCCATGCAGACGGCACCACCGCCATCGGCTCCACATCGGAAAACACATGGGACAACCCCACCGCCACCGACACACAGCTTGACGACATCCTCACCCGCGCCCGCGCCGCGCTGCCGGTCCTTACTGACGCCCCGGTCATCGACCGCTGGGCCGGCATCCGCCCCCGCGCCCGCTCGCGGGCGCCCATGCTGGGGGAATGGCCCGGCAGGCCGGGGCATTACATCGCCAATGGCGGCTTCAAGATCGGTTTCGGGATGGCCCCCAAGGTGGCCGAGGTGATGGCAAACCTCATCCTGAACGGGCAGGACGGCATCCCCCCCGGTTTCCGCGTCACGGCGAACCTCGATCAGGCCTTGGGCAAGTAACCCACCGGCAAATTCTCATCTCGCCAGTAATCCAGCGCCGGACGGTCCAGCACAGCGGTGGACCGTTTGAATTCACAAACCAACTCGCCATTCTCGGCGGTCGAGGCGATGATCAGGCACTGAAAGATGTGATTCGCCCCGTCATAGACATCAACCAGACCGCGCAGATTGGGCGTCAGCGCCGCATCCAGCGCAAAGCCTTCATCCCAGAACCGCAGTATGGGAAACACCGCATGTCCCACCTGCACCCGCAGCCGCGACTTGCGCCGCAAGTCCCGCTTGCGTGCGGCCTCAAGTCCCTCTCGTATTTCCTTCGGCAGAAACTCGAGCATGACATCCTCCGTCCCCCGAACCCGATCCTGCGATGCAGACGGGCAAAATCAAGGAAACCCCAAGGCGTAACCGGGACGTTAACGATGCGTGACAGTTTTACCGCAGCCCGCACAACCGGCGGTAATCCGCCCGCAGCAATTGGCCAAATCCCCGCATCTCATCCAGTGGACAGCCCCTGCGCAATCGGTTCACTGCCCACATGACAACGGATCCCACCCGAATCGCCTCGCCCGATCATGGCGGCGGAATAGATGCCGCCTGCGCCCGCTGGGGCGGCGCGCGCGGCGATTGGCTGGACCTGTCCACCGGCATCAACCCGCGCCCCTACCCGATCCCGCCTTTGCCCGCCGACGCATGGACAGCCCTGCCCGACCTCGCCGCCCAGGCCGCGCTAGAACAGGCCGCCCGCCGCTTCTGGTCCATCCCTGACAGTGCCGCCGTCCTCGCCGCCCCCGGCGCATCCGCCCTCATCGCCCGCATCCCCGCACTTCTCCCGCCCGGACGCATCGCCATCCCCGGCCCCACGTACAACGAACACGCCCGCGCCTTCCGCGCCTGCGGCTGGACGGTCACAGACACCGCAACCGAGGCCACCGTCATCGTCCACCCCAACAACCCCGATGGCCGTCTCCATCCCGCCCCCACCGCCCCCTTCCGCGTGATCGACGAAAGCTTTTGCGACATCACCCCCGACGCCACCCACATGGGCGAAGCCACCCGTCCCGGCACCCTCATCCTCAAAAGCTTCGGCAAATTCTGGGGCCTCGCGGGCGCGCGCCTCGGCTTCGCCATCGGCGACCCGCACCTCATCGCCCGCCTGCACCCCATGATCGGCCCCTGGGCCGTCCCCGGCCCCACCCTCGCCATCGCCACCGTCGCTCTCAATGATCCTGCTTGGGCCGACGCCACCCGCACCCGCCTCACGGCAGACGCACAGCGCCTCGATGCGATGCTGGAATCCGCAGGCGCAAAACCCCTCGGCGGCACCTCCCTCTTCCGTCTCTACGACACGCCCGACGCGGCCGCCTGGCAAGACCGCCTCGCCCGCCACCGCATCCTGTCGCGCATCTTCCCTTATTCCCAAAACTGGCTCCGCCTCGGCCTGCCCGATGGCGCAGGCTGGTCCCGCCTCGAAAGGGCGCTGACATGAGCGCGACCCTCCTCATCCCCGCCCTCCTTCTTGATGCCGCCTTGGGCGAGCCGAAATGGCTCTGGAACCGCTTCCCCCACCCGGCGGTCCTGATGGGCCGCGCCATCGGCTGGATGGACACCCGCTTCAATCAAGGTGCGCAGAAACGCTTGAAGGGCACCGCCACTATGGCCGTCCTCGGCCTCGCCGCCCTCGCCCTCGGCCAACTGATCCACGAAATCCCCGATTTCGGCATCTTAGAAATCATCGCCGCCGCCATCCTGCTGGCACAGAAATCCCTGGTCCAGCACGTCCGCGCCGTGGCCGACGAACTGCGCCTCTCGCTGCCGGGCGGTCGCCGCACCGTCGCCATGATCGTGGGCCGCGATACCGCCAATCTCGACCCCGCAGGCGTCTCGCGCGCCGCCATCGAAAGCGCCGCCGAAAACCTGTCCGACGGCGTCATCGCCCCCGCCTTCTGGTTCCTCATCGCGGGCCTTCCCGGCCTCATGCTCTATAAAATCACCAACACCGCCGACAGCATGATCGGCCACCGCACCCCAAGGCACGAGGAATTCGGCTGGGCCGCCGCCCGCTTTGACGATCTGCTCAACCTCATCCCCGCCCGCCTCACCGCAATCCTCATCGCCCTCACCCATGGCTGGACCGATCCCCGCCCCATCCTGCGCGACGCCCCCCTCCACCGCTCCCCCAATGCCGGCTGGCCCGAAGCCGCGATGGCCGTCGTCCTCAACACCGCCCTCTCCGGCCCCCGCGCCTATCACGGCGAGATGCGCGATTACCCATGGGTCTGGGCTGAGGGCCGCCGCGACCCCGGCCCCGATCAGATCGACGCCGCCTGTTCCGCCCTCTGGCGCACCTGGGGTGCCTTCCTCGCCCTCACCGCCCTCATCGCGATCATCTGATCACGCCCCGGTTGCGGCCCCCAACCCCAGCGCATACCGTGCGACGACCTTGCCAGAGTGATCCCATGCGCCTCCTCGCCACCCTTGCCGCCCTCGCCTTGCCCCTCCCCGCCCTCGCCGCCCCCTGCGGCGGCGAATTCGCCGACTGGGTCAACGCCACCAAATCCGAGGCCATCGCCACCGGCATCCCGGCGGAAACCGCCGACGCCTTCTTTGCAGGCCTCACCCCCGACCCCCGCGTGATCAAGGCCGACCGCTCGCAGGGCGTCTTCCGCAAGAGCTTTCTGGAGTTCTCGCAAAGCCTGATCTCGCGCGACAGGCTGGTCCGTGGCCGCGCGCTCGCAGACCAGTGGGATGCAATCTTCGACCGGGCCGAATCCGAATACGGCGTGTCGCGCGGCATCCTGCTGGCCTTCTGGGCGTTTGAAACCGACTACGGCGCTGTCCAAGGCGATTTCAACACCCGCCGCGCCCTTGTCACCCTCGCCCATGATTGCCGCCGCCCCGATCTGTTCCAGCCGCAGGTCATGGCCGCACTGGAAATGCACCGGCTGGGCGAGTTCGACCTTGAAACCACCGGCGCATGGGCGGGTGAGATCGGCATGGTCCAGATGCTGCCGGGCGACATCCTAGCCCGCGGTGTCGATGGCGACGCAGACGGTCTGGTCACGCTGAAAACCTCGGTCCCCGATGCGCTCCTGTCCGGGGCCAAAATGCTGCAACATCACGGCTGGCGCGCGGGCGAGCCGTGGCTGCAAGAGGTCATCCTGCCCGAAACCTTCGATTGGGAACTCACCGGCATTGATACCGAACTTCCCGCCGAACAATGGGCCGCGATGGGCGTGCAAATCCGCAATGGCGTAGTGGAAAACGGCCTGCCCGCCTCGATCCTGCTGCCGCAGGGGCGCAAAGGTCCGGCCTTTCTAGTCTACCCGAACTTCCGCACGCTGTTCGACTGGAACAAAAGCTTCGTCTACGTCACCACCGCCGCCTATTTCGGCACCCGCCTGATGAGGGCAGAACCCTATCTCGCCGGCAATCCCGACCCCGCGCTCAGCCTTGATCAGATGAAGGCGCTGCAAACAAAGCTTTCCACCCTCGGCCATGATGTGGGCGCCATCGACGGCATCCTCGGTGCCGCCACCCGCATCGCCGTGCAAAAGGAACAGGCCCGCCTCGGCCTGCCTGCCGATGCATGGCCTACCGCCGACCTGCTGGATCGCCTCTAGACTGGCAGGAACCACAGCGCCAGAAACGGCCCCGCCCCCGACCGCATCGCATGGCGAATACCGGGCGGGTTATAGACCACCCCCGTCATCCCCGGATCGGTCCAGTCCATTTCACTGTTCCACCACTCGCCGGGGGCCAGCGAGAGATACACTTCCTCAGGCGGGTGGTCGTGATCGACATAGGTCACGCCCGGCGCCATCACTGTGGCCCCAATCCACAGATCATCCCGCGCCTCCAGCCCGCCCGGCCCAAGGATCATCGCATTCGCATGGCCATCCCAGAACGCCCGATCCTCCGGATCAGCCGACAGCCGCCGCTTCCATTCCAGCCGATCCACCAACGCGCCCAGCGCATCTGACAGCACCTCGCGCGGGCTTCCCGCCGCCGCATCCAGCGCCGCATCCAGCCATCCGCAAACGGGCAAAGCCGCAGGGTCCGCTGCACCTGCACCACCCACACGGTTACGACACCGCCCGAACACCCGCGCGCCAGCCTCTGCCGCAGCAGACCTCACACCAACCGACGCCAACAACGACGCCTCCGCCACTTCAAGAAACCGCTGAACCGCCGGATCACGCATCACGCCCACCACGCTTGCCATCTGGTGAAACCCTGCCCCGGCCCTGCCCACACCGCAACTCCGTTTCCGACACAGCCTGTTAACCAATCCAGCAGTCCAACCTTTACAAGCCACCGCGCCGTTGCCATCTTTGTGCCGCGATAGTCTATGTTCAGAACGATCACTAAAAAGAACCCGGCGCAGTTGCACCTGCGCCGGGTTTCCTTTTTCACGGGCTCACTGCCCGATCCAAAGGCGCAAGATGGAGACCAGCAGCGTTCCCGCTGCAATAAGGACCATCCACTTGCGATAGTCTTGCATGTTCAGTTCGCTCACCTCCGTTCACCGCAAAGGGTTGCGGCAGGCCAAGGTTACCCCTGCGAATGTGAATAAAACTTAGGGATCACATCCCATAAAGCGGCTTCTGCCGCCGCCGCCAGACCACCGCCGCCTGCGCTGCCGCCCGCGTCAAACCCAGCCAATCGCGCAAGCCCGCTGCCACATCCGCCTCCTCCGGCAGCACCAGCGAAAGCTGCGTCTCACCCTCGGCAATCTCCAGCCGCCCCTGCGGATGCGCCCGCATCCAGGCCGCCCGCTCGGCCTCCGTCGCCCGCACGGCAAAGCGCAGCGTCAAACGCACCCTGCCCCCGGCCTCTTCTGCCATGAATTCCGGGGCCTCGGCCCCATCGCGGGCAAAGACCACCGCCCCCACCCGCTCCACGCCCACACAGCCCGCCGCCTGCAATGCCGCCTCGATCGTCACGCGACCAGCGCCTCGGCCTTCTTCAAGTCAACGCTCACCAACTGGCTCACGCCCTGCTCCTGCATTGTCACGCCAAACAGCCGGTCCATCCGCGCCATCGTCACCGCATGGTGGGTGATGATCAGGAACCGCGTCTCCGTCCGCCGCGCCATCTCATCCAGCAGGTCGCAGAACCGCGTCACGTTGGCATCATCCAAGGGCGCATCCACCTCGTCCAGCACGCAGATCGGCGCGGGGTTGGCAAGGAACACCCCAAAGATCAGCGCCAGCGCCGTCAGCGTTTGCTCCCCCCCCGACAGCAGCGAAAGCGTGGCCAGCTTCTTCCCCGGCGGCTGACACATGATCTCCAGCCCGGCCTCCAGCGGATCATCGCTTTCCACCAGCACCAACCGCGCCTCGCCGCCGCCAAACAGATGGGTGAACAGCGTGGTGAAATTGGCGTTCACCTGCTCGAACGCGGTCAACAGGCGCTCCCGCCCTTCCCGGTTCAACCCGGAAATCCCCGCCCGCAGCTTCTTGATCGCCTCTTCCAGATCCAGCTTCTCGGCCAGCAGCGTGTCATATTCATCCGACACCGCCTTGGCATCTTCCTCCGCGCGCAGGTTCACCGCCCCCAGCGCCTCGCGCTGCCGCTTCAACCGATTCACTTCCGCGTCCAGCGTCTCGGCATCCGGCATCTTCTCCGGATCGGCCTTCAGCGTATCCAGCAACTGCGCAGGCTCGCTCTCGGTCTCCTCCAGTATCCGCTCGGCAGCATAGGCCACTGTCTCGCGCGCCGCATCCGCACGTGCCTCAGCCCGCGCCCGCGACTCGCGCGCCTCACCCGCCACTCGCTCCGCGTCCCGCTCTGCGGCCATCGCCTCGCGCAGCGCCGCCTCGGCCTCGGCCAAAGCATCGGCAGCCACCCGCCGCCGCTCCTCGGCCCCGGCAATCGCCTCGGCCAATTCCTCGCGCTTGATCGCAATCTCTTCCGGCGCGGCGCTGGCCTCGGCCAGTTCCTCCTCCGTCTCGGCCTTCCGCTCGGCCAGTTCAGCGATGCGCTTCTCCGCCGTCTCCAACCGGTGCTTCCAGCCCGACAGTTCTTTCACCGCCTCCTGCCGCCGCCGCACCCGCGCCTCGCCCTCACGGCGCAACTCATCCAGACTGGATCGCCGCGTCAGCATCGCCAGACGCGCCGCCTCGACCGCCACCTTGGCCGCTTCCACCGCGTCGCGCGCCGCCTCCAGATCGCCCAGATCGCCCATCGCCGCCTCGGCCTCGCGCAGCCTTGCCCGCGCGGCCATCGCCTCATCCTCATAGCGCGACACGGCCAGCCGCGCCGCCTCCAGCTTGCCCCCGGAAATCGACCGGTCGGCTTCCGCCCGCGCTGCCGCACGGTTGGCCTCGGTCACCCGCCCATCCGCCGCCCGCCGCGCATCGCGCGCCAACTGATCGGCGCGCGACAGATCCATGAGCCGCCCCTGCAAGGCCTCATGCGCCTGCCGCGCACCTTCGGCCTTGGCGGCCACCTCCTCCAGATCGCGCTTCAACTGCACAAGCCGGTTCAACTGCTGCAACCGCAGCGCTGCGGCACTTGGCGCATCCTCCGCCCCCGCCCGGAATCCATCCCAGCGCCACAGATCACCATCCTTCGACACAAGCCGCTGCCCCGGCAACAGCGCGGCCTGCAACGCCGCCCCCTGCGCCCGGTCCACAAGGCCGATCTGCCCCAACCGCCGCGCCAGAACCCCCGGCGCCTTCACATGCGCCGACAACCGGGCCACCCCCGCAGGCAAACCCTGCGGCGCGGCATAATCCACAAGCAAAGCCCAACCCGACCGCCCGTCAACCCCAACCTCCGGCGCACGCAGATCATCCGCCAAGGCCGCCCCCAGCGCCTTCTCGAACCCCGGCTCCACCTCCAGCCGATCCAGCAACTGCGTCCCCGCACTGCTTTCCCGCTCTACCAGCCGCGCGAGCGCGGCCACCTCGGCGCGCAGCGCATTGGCCTCGCCCTCGGCCGAGGATCGCGCCGCCCGCGCCTCGGCCTCACGGCTCTGCGTCTCGGCCCGCGCCACCTCGGCCTGCTCCAACAGCGCCTCGGCCTCCTCGGCCTGCGCCATCGCCAAGGCCTGCGCCTCTTCCGCCGCCTCGAACGCCACGGCCGACAGGACCAGCGCCTCCGACGCGCCCTCCACCGTCTCACGCGCCGCCAACGCGGCCCCCTCAGCCTTCTCCAGCGTCCCCCGCGTATCCGCCAGCAACCGCTGCGCCGACTGGTACCGCGCCGCCAGCCGCGCGCTGTCCTCTGTCGCCTGCGCCAGCAGCGCCTCCCGGTCGCCCAGCACCGCCCCTGCCGACCGCGCCAATTCGCCCGCCTCGGCCAGCTTGTCCTCATGCCCGTCATGGGCGCGGACAAGCTGCTCGATCTCCCAGTCCAGCCGCGAAATCGTCTCGCCCGCGTCGCGGTTCAGCCCCGCCTCGCGCTCCATGTCGCGCACCAACTGCTCGATCCGCCCGCGCAGCGTGTCAATCATCTGCCGCGCGCGCGCCTCCTGCTCGGCCAGCCCGTCGCGCTGCACCGCCAAGCGTTGCAGGATGGCGGATGCAATCGCCTCCTCCTCGCGACGCGACGGCAGCCCATCCTCGCGCCCCTCGCGCGCCTTACCCGCCGCCCGCGCCGCCGCCTCGGCTTGGCTGGCCGCCACCAGCCGCTCCCGCAGCACACCCTCGGCCTCCGCCCGCGCCAGATCAGCCTCGCGCCAGCGGCGATACAGCAGCATCCCCTCTGATCGCCGCAACTCCTCGCCGATCTCGCGATAGCGCGCCGCCTGCTTGGCCTGCCGGGTCAGCGTCGACAACTGCTGCGCCAACTGCTCCAGCACATCATCCACGCGCAGCAGGTTCTGCTCTGCCCCCTGCAGCTTCAACTCCGCCTCATGCCGCCGCGCATAAAGGCCGGAGATTCCCGCTGCCTCCTCCAGCACCCGGCGCCGCGCTTTCGGCTTGGCATTGATCAGTTCGGAAATCTGCCCCTGCCGCACCAGCGCCGGGGAATGGGAACCCGTCGAGGCATCGGCAAAAAGCATCTGCACATCGCGCGCCCGCACATCCTTGCTGTTGGCCTTATAGGCCGATCCCGCATCCCGCGTGATCCGCCGCACGATCTCGATCTGATCCGCCTCGTTGAACCCCGACGGCGCCAACCGGTCCTGATTGTCGATCACGATGGCGACTTCGGCGAAATGCCGCGCCGGTCGCGTGGCCGCCCCGGCAAAGATCACATCCTCCATCCCGCCGCCGCGCATCGCGGTGGGCCGGTTCTCGCCCATCACCCAGCGCAGCGCCTCCAGCAGGTTGGACTTGCCGCACCCATTCGGCCCGACCACACCCGTCAGCCCCTCATGAATCACCAGATCCGTGGGGTCGACAAAGCTTTTAAAGCCGTTCAATCGCAGCCGGGTCAGGCGCAAGGCGGGGGTTCCCTGTTGATTCCGTCAAACCCGCATCGTCCCCGCGAAGCCCGCCCCCGTCAACCTCTCCAACCCCGCATATCGACAAACCTGCACCCTTATCCCCAAGATATTGCGCGCCACAGCAGCAAGCCACCTCCTTCAAAGATCCCGCGACCAGCCCTTCATCTTGGCCCAAATACCCAATATCCACCGCACCCCCACCGCGATCCCGTCCAGAAAAAGCGCTTCTCTCCCCTGTTTCCGGGGAAGGGAGAGGGTGGGGTCCCCCTTCCTGCCACAGCAAAGCTGCGCTAGCGTGATCCCATGATCCCATCCTTTTCAGGCCACTGCCTCTGTGGTGCCATAACCTATCGCTGCGATGCCCCGCCGCTCTGGCAGATGCACTGCCACTGCGACAGCTGCCGCCGCGCGACCGGGGCGGCCTTTGCCTCCTTCTTCGGCATGTCAGATGGCGCTTGGTCTTGGACCGGCGACCAGCCCGCGACACATTCCTCTTCCCCCGGCGTCACGCGCCAGTTCTGCCCGACCTGCGGCACACCCATGGGCTACCGCGCCGACCGTTTCCCCGGCGAACAGCATTTCTACGCCGGCACCCTCGATGACCCCGCCGCCTACACCCCCACCGCCCATGTCCATTTCGCCGAACACCTGCCATGGGCCAACCCGCAGGACAGCCTGCCCCGCCATGACCGCAGCGATGACACCCCAGCGCGCGATTGATCCCTATGACTGGCCCGCGCTGCTGTCGCTGCTGCACCGGGCCTTTGCCAGCATGGACGGCATCATCGACCCACCTTCCTCGCTCCATATCCTCACCGCCGATGGCATCGCCGAACAGGCCCGCAAGGGTGAGGTTTGGGTGATCGGCCAACCCGCCCTCGCCTGCCTCTTCCTCACACCAAAACCCGGCGCGCTCTATCTCGGTAAACTGGCCGTGGACCCCGCCCATCAGGGCCAGGGCCATGCCCGCGAGCTCGTGGAAAACGCCGCCCAGCGCGCCCGCGCGCTCGGCCTGCCGGCTCTGGAACTTCAGACCCGCATCGAACTCACCGCCAACCATGCCGCCTTCCGCCGCATGGGTTTCGTCAACACCGCCGCCACCGCCCATCCCGGCTACAGCCGCCCCACCACCCTCACCTTTCGCCGCGCGGTCTGACGGCCTGTCAGCGTGCTCCGGATCAGGGCGTTAACCTTAACGATTTCCCGAACCGCCGCCCGCTGCGTATGCACAGCTGTCTGCACTGCAGCGCTGCACTGGCGCGCTGCACAGCCCAAACCTGCCCTCCGCCCCTTGCAGAGGCAGGTTAACCATATACCTTTCGGGTCCACAGCAACCCACAGGCCAACCTCGCATGCTCACCCTTCTCGGCATTCCCGGCGCGCTCCGCGCCGCCTCGACCAACCGCCTCCTGCTGGCCGAGGCCCGCCGCGCCTTTGGCGAGGCGAACCATACCGAGGCCGATCTCCGCCTGCCACTTTTCGACGAAGACCTTGAAATCGAAGAAGGTTTCCCGCCCGGCGTGCTGGCGCTGCATGCCCAGATCACTGCGGCCGATGCCATCGTCATTGCCACGCCTGAATATAACAAAGCCCTTCCCGGCGTGCTGAAAAACGCGCTCGACTGGGTCTCCCGCGTGCCGGGCGCGGCATGGCGCGACAAGCCCGTCGCCATCATGTCCGCCGCCGATGGCCGCGCCGGGGGGGAACGGTCGCAATACTCCCTCCGCCTCTGCCTCACCCCCTTCCGCCCCCGCCTGATCACCGGGCCGGAAGTGATGATCGCGAACTCAAGAAAAGCCTTCGATGACAATGGTTTGCTGACCGATGAGCGCAGCCGGAAGGGGCTTGCGGACCTGATGTCCATCCTCCGTCGCGATGCCTTGCAGGGCCGCGCCTGACAGCACCGCCCGTCAGTTCCGGATGCGATCCAGTTCTTCCAAGACATCCAGCAACTGCCCGGTCGATACCGGTTTTGTCAGCACCCGGTTCGTCCCCGCCTGTTCAAATCGCGTCCGTTCGTCACCGATGGCCGCCGCGGTCATACCGATGATCGGGCATTCCACCCCCCGCGCGCGCAGCGTCGAGGTCAGATCGTCCCCCCCCATTTCGGGCATGAACAGATCGGTCAACACAACATCCGGTTGGAACGTCTCAAAAACGGTCAACGCCTCCACGCCGGTCCTTACCCATTCAACCGTGCCGAACACCCGGCGCAACCGGGCCACAAGCAGTTCGCCGATCAGGTCGCTGTCCTCAACAATCAGCACCCGGCGTGACCGCCACCCTGCCGTCCGATCGATCTGATCCGCCTTCACTGGCGCTACCACTTCCTCCTGTGGCGGCGGCTCAACCAGCGGCACCGAAAGGCGGAATGTCGATCCCCCTCCCGCGCCGTTCCGATGTTCTACCTTGCCCCCCAAAAGCTCGATCGACGACTTCGTCACGAAAAGCCCCAACCCCGACCCATCGACCTGCGCTGTCCCTGATCCGGCACCACGACGGAAAGCCGTGAACAGATCGGCCCGGGTGGCGTCGTCTATTCCCAGTCCGTCGTCGCTGACTTGCCACACGCCCCAACGGCCGGCCGTCTCGGAATTTTCATCATAGCTCAGCGTGATCCGCTGGCATCTCGAATGCACGATTGCATTCTTTACCAGATTGGACAGCGCCTGCATCAACCGCACCCGATCTGACAGACGCGCCAAGGCGGCCTCGGGCGACAGGATCAGGTCGATTTCAATGCCCTTCGCCCCCGCCATCAGCAGAAATGTGTTGCGTACAGTTTCGGCAAGTTCCTTTGGCAAAAACGGCTCCAACCGCACCGGCAGGTTCTCTTGCGGTCGCACCGCCTGCCGCATATCGGCCAGCACCGACAGAAGCTGCTCACTGACCGCGCGCAGCCGCGGGCCCATTTCGGCCCAACGCGCGCCACCGTCCATCTCTTCCACAAGCATGGAAATAACCGAAGCAGGTGTCCGCAACTCATGCGACACGATGGAAAACATCCGCGTCTGCCGCTCCTGCTGCTCTGACAACCGGGCCAGAGCCTCGGCCAAAGCCTCTTCACGGACATGATCCTTCGTCAGATCGATCAACGCACCAAAGGCAATGACGCTGTCCTTTTGCCGTCTTTCATACCAGGCATGCACGCTCAGATATTTCTGCGGCGCGGTCGCGGTCCACGTCTCGTCCGACGCCAACATGAACGACAGCGTTCGGGTTTCCATATTCCGCTCAGCCAAGGCGGCCGCGATTTCCACCCGATCGGCCGGCGCCACGCGCCCCAGCAAATCCCGGATGTCGAACTGCACCGGCATGCCCAGCATCTCGGCCGCCACATCATCAACCCGCACCAGACCCGTTTCCGTATCCACCACGAAATGCCCAATCGTGGCCAGCGCATGCACCCGCACCATTCGGTCAATCGTCTGCCGGCTTTGATGCCGTTCCGTCATCGCCTGATGCCGCTGCAAAAGCAGCACATAGATCAGCGCCAGCAGCAGAACCGACACCACCTCAAGCCGCATCACATCGGGCGAGGTGACGGGGATCTGCACCAGAAATTCCCCCGTGATCGCCACATAGGCAATCACACCGATGACATTCGCCAGCACAGCCGCATAGACCGGGGCCAACAACGTCACGGCCAGCGCCAGCAATTCCACATCCAGCGTTGGATGCACCGAATAGCCCATGACCCGCAGCAAACCCAGCAAGACAAAGGCCGGCAGCACCATTTGCGCCACCTTCAGGTTGGTCCGGTTCGGCCGATCCAAAAGCACCAGTGTCAGCACCGCACCGCACAGCGCGATCCGCGCGGCGCGGATCAACCCACTCTGCAACGGGGTCAGCAAATCCGCGCCCGGTCCTTGCCAAATCGCCGCATCAAGCAGTGCAAGCACCATGACGACGGATAACCCAGCAAGGATGAGGTAGGTCGCTGTCATTGTCAGCGACAGGATCAGATCATGGCGACGCGGCCCTTGGCCCCAGCGGGCCACGACCGCCCGCCCCACCAATCCGGCCAGCACAGCAGGAATGGCGTTCAGAACCATTCCCCAAAACCAGACCGTAACGACCGCATACCCTGCGGGCACATAGTCTTGCTCAAGCTGCCAACGCAGCAGGAACACCAGACTGAAACTCAGGACATAAGCCAGCAGCGGCACATGGATCAGCCGCCATGGAAAGACCGCCATCCCCAGCAGGATTGCAAAAACAGTCTCACTCGGAAGCAGGTCGACCAGCGCCCCGTTCTGCACCGCACGAATTTCGGCCACTGCCAGAAACACGGCCAGCACAACCATCGACGCCACGAAGATCAGCGAAGATCGAAGCGGGGCCTGCGCGAGCGATGATTGAAAAAACGCCAAGCGCGGTTCGGCCAACGCCGCGAACAGCCCCTCCGGCCCGGATCTCGCCAGTCCCTTACGTGTCGGCATGCCCGGTTCCATGTTCTGTTGCCCGAAAAGCAGGCAGGTAACTGAACTTAACCTGACAGGCTTTATCAAGAAATGCAGCCAAAAGGATGGCTCCTAGGCTTTTCGTCACTGCAACATCAGGACGGATTGGCCCTTCGACAAAAGCACAATCTCTTGGCTTTTTGCACGTGCAGCATGGATTGTGGTCAATTTATAAGCAGTTCCCGCTGCTGGCTTTGGCAAATAAGTGCCATCTCTTTCACACAGAGTTGAACCCTCCTTGCGGTAGGCTTCCCCTCTCCCCTATATCCGCCGCTGAGTCGCGCGGGTTAAGGCGCGGGAAAAAACCGTTGGGTTATAGACCTCTATGACGATCTCAGGTGCCACCACCGCCAGGCTTTCCCGCCGGGAGCTTCTCTCTGTAGCGGGCGCTTTGCTGCCTGCTTCGCTGATCTCAATGCCGGGATCGGTCTTTGCACAAGAAACCGCCACGACCACGCCCGTTGCGGCAGCGCAGCAATTCTCCTTCGATCTGCTTTCCGAAGAAATGCGCGCCCTCAGCACACAACCGCATGCAACCGCCGCCGCACCCGAAGGGTTCCTTGGCGAACTGGACTACGATGATTACCGCCTGATCCGGTTCAACGATGCCAGTTCCCGTTGGGCGGACGAAACATCGCGCTTCCGCCTTGCCGCGTTTCACATGGGCTGGCTGTTCCCAGAACCTGTCCGCTTGTTCGAAGTCGAAGGCGGCATGTCGTCCGAGATGCTGTTTTCCACGGATGATTTCGAATATCTCAACGATCTGGCCGATCGCGTGCCAGACCATGCCGAACTTCCAGGTGTGGCGGGTTTCCGGCTGAACCATCCGCTGAACCGCCCTGACAAATGGGATGAACTGACAGCCTTTGTCGGCGCATCCTACTTCCGCGCCCTCGGCCGCAATTCGGCCTATGGCCTGTCGGCACGCGGTCTGGCTCTGAACACCGCCACGGCACAGGGCGAAGAATTTCCCCGCTTTTCGCGCTTCTACCTTGAACGTGACCCGGCAGGTGGAAACACGATCACGGTCTATGCCACCCTTGAAAGCGTCAGCGTCACAGGGGCCTATCGCTTTGTCATCACCCCAGGTGCAGAGACGGTGATGGATGTCACCTGCCGCCTGTTCTTCCGCAACGACGTGGCCGAATTGGGCATCGCGCCGCTCACATCCATGTTCCTCTTTTCCGAAAAGAACCGCGCCGAATTCGATGACTACCGCCCCAATGTCCATGACAGCGACGGTCTGCGCATCCAGCGCGCGGATGGCGATATCATCTGGCGTCCGCTCAACAACCCTCCTCGGCTGACCGGCAGCTATTTCGCCGAAACCGCCCCCCGCCGTTTTGGCCTGCACCAGCGCGACCGCAGCTTTGACAGCTATCAGGATACCGGTGCCCGCTATGAACGCCGCCCGTCACTGGATGTCGAACCGCTGGGCGATTGGGGCGCGGGCAATGTGCGCCTTGTGGAAATCCCGTCGGATCTGGAAGCTAACGACAACATCGTCGCCTATTGGGTGCCCGCAGCGCCCGCCAAGGCTGGCGATGCACGGGAATTCGCCTATCGCCTGCACTGGGGCGACCTCGCCCATGACTCCGGCGAACCCTTGGCCTATGTCTTCGAAACGCGCTCTGGCCATGGTGGCTTTGCCGGTGTCGAAGCTCAGCAAGGCACCCGCAAATTCGTTGTGGATTATCGTGGTGGCCTGATCGGCCAACTTGGCAACGACGCCAAGCTTGACCCTGTCGTAACGATTGCCAACGCAGAAGTGACCGGAAAGGTGCTGGAAAAGATCGCCGGTTCAGATATCTGGCGCCTCGTGATCGACATCTCGGCGGAAGACGACGCCGTGGCAGAACTATCGGCGCATCTGGCCGGCTATGATCGTCGACTGACCGAAACCTGGCTCTATCAATGGATCAACGCGAAATGATGGAAATCGCGAAGCCGGATCAATTTGACCTCGACCGCCTGGCCGAGGATCTTGGGAAACTCCCCGACGCACCTTTGGCAATGCCGGTGCAGGAACTGGAGCACCGCACGCAAAGCGGCGGCTTGCTTGCGGTCATCTTTCCCCGCATCGCCCGTTTGCGGAAGGCTGGACACTAGGCTGTGGGGGCAAAGGCCGCCCCTGACCGCCGGGTGCATGTCACACGCACCCTTACCCTGACGGCCTCATTCCTTGCCGCCGGGCTTGGTTTCATTGTCTTTCTGCAATTCGGCGCGTCTGACGGGTTTGACAGTTTCGATGTCCTGCGCGCCGTGCTGATCTTTGCCTCAACCTTCTGGCTGGCATGGGGGGCCTTCACCGCCCTTCTGGGCCTGACGTCGCGCCCGCCTGCCGTGCCGCGCGATCCCGGCCCGATCCGCGCCATGACCGCGATCCTTGTCCCCGTCTACAACGAAGACCCGGTCGCCACCTTCGCCCGCATCGCTGCCATGGATGCCTCGCTGCGCGCCACGGGCTTTGGCGACCGCTTCCACTTTGCCATTCTGTCCGACACCCGCAATGATGAGGTGGCCGCCCGCGAACGGATCTGGTTCCTGCGCCTGCTGGCCGATACCCATGGCGAAGGCCGCATCTTCTATCGCCGCCGCGCACAGAACAAAGGGCGCAAGGCCGGCAATATCGAGGATTTCATCAAACGCGCCGGGGCGGCCTATCAATATGCCATCATCCTTGATGCCGACAGCCTGATGGAAGGCGCGACGATGGAGGAAATGGTCCGCCGGATGCAGGCCGCGCCCGATCTGGGCCTGCTGCAGACCCTGCCCACGATCATTCGCGCCAAATCGCGCTTTGGCCGCACCATGCAATTCGCCGGGGCCTTCTATTCCCCGATCTTCGCGCGTGGCCTTGCCATGATGCAGGGCCGCACCGGCCCCTTCTGGGGCCACAACGCCATCGTCCGCATGGATGCCTTCGCCCAAAGCTGCGGCCTGCCGGAACTGTCGGGCCGACCGCCCTTTGGCGGCCATATCCTGTCGCATGACTATGTCGAAGCCGCCCTCCTTGCCCGCGCGGGCTGGACGGTCCGCGTTGACGACGATCTGGTGGGCAGCCATGAGGAGGCGCCTGAAAACATCGTTGATCACGCCAAGCGTGACCGCCGCTGGTGCCAAGGCAACCTGCAACATTCCCGCCTTCTCTTCGCCCCCGGCTTGAAAGGGTGGAGCCGCTTTGTCTTCCTCCAAGGCATCCTCGCCTATATCGCCCCGGTCTTCTGGCTTTCCTTCCTAGCCGCCTCTATCGCTGCGCCTCTGTTCGCCCCGCCCATCGACTATTTCCCTATCGAATACTGGCCCTTCCCGGTGATCCCGGTCAGTCAGGTATCCAAGGCGCTGCTGCTCGCACTTGGCGTGGGCGGCCTCTTGTTCCTGCCCAAGATGCTGATCCTGCTGGATGCCGCCCTGCGCCGCCGCGTCCGCGGCTTTGGCGGCACGATCCGCGCCCTGCAATCGACACTGACGGAACTGCTCTTCTCCTCGATCACCGCCCCCATCTTCCTGATGTTCCAGACCCGCTCCGTCTTGCAGGTGCTGCGCGGGGCCGATGGCGGCTGGCCCGCGCAGACGCGCGGCGACGGCACCCTGTCCTTCCGCGATGCCTGGGCCGCGTCGCACTGGATCGTCACCACCGGGGGCGTGGTTCTGGTCTTTGCACAATGGCTTTCACCGCAGCTGGTGCCCTGGCTTCTGCCCGTGGCAATGCCGATGGTGCTGGCACCCGTGCTGATCTCCTGGTCCTCGCGCCCCAGCCGGACCGCGCTCTTCACCATCCCCACCGAACAGCAGCCCCCGGCCATCATGGCCCTGCATGACCGCATCCTCGCCCGGTGGGAGGCTGACCTGCCCGATCGCGCCGCCGCCTGACCCGCACGCGCAGCATTCTGCCGCTGCACCGCAGCGCCCCTTGCAGATCGCGGCCATTGCGGGCAAGACCCCCGCCAGCCCGGAGATACCCGGCCAAGCGGTGACCCATGCCCGACTCTGCCAGCTCCGTCCGGATCCCTTCGACCCGCGACCCCCGCCTCGATGTGTTTCGCGGCATCTGCCTTGTGATGATCTTCCTCAACCATGTCCCCGGCACGGTGTTCGAGAATTTCACCTCGCGCAATTTCGGCTTCTCCGACGCGGCTGAGGGGTTCGTGCTGATGTCCGGCATCGCCGCAGGCCTTGCCTATTCCGCCGATTTCCGCGCCACCTCCATGCGGCTCTGGACCGGTCTCGCCCGTGTCTGGCGCAGGGTCTGGACGCTGTATCTCGTGCATATCCTGACCACCTTCGCCGCCCTCGCCGCCGCGTCTGCCGTCGCGCTCTGGCTGAACAATTCGGAACTGCTGTTCGAAAACCAGATGAAATGGGTCTGGCTTGACCCGCTGCGCACCCTGATCGGTCTGGTCATCCTGACCCACCAATTCGGCTATGTGAACATCCTGCCGCTCTACCTTGTGCTGCTGGCCGTAGCACCTGTGCTGCTCTTCCTCGCATGGCGCACTCCGCTCTGGCTGATGGCCGTGTCAGTCGCGGTTTGGCTGGTGGCAGGCATCTGGCGGCTTGGCCCGCCCAACTATCCGTCCTCAGGCGTGTGGTTCTTCAACCCGCTGGCGTGGCAGGTGATCTTCATCACCGGCCTTCTCACTGGGGTGGCGATGAAGGATGGCCGCCGCTTCGTTCCTATCCGCCGCTGGCTACAGGTTCTGACGGGGATATTCCTGATCTATGCCGCGCTGTCAGTGCAAATTCCGGCGGTGTCAAAGATCACCGGCAACACGCTCTGGCTGGCCAAGGAAACCTTCCACTTGCCCTGGAACCTGACCGCTTTCGACAAGACCTATGTGACAGGCCCGCGCCTGCTGCATATCCTTGCGCTGGCCTATTTCCTGTCCTCTTTCGCCGTCATCCGCCGCGCCTGCGCCCATTGGATCGCCACCCCGTTCGAACTGTTGGGCCGTCAGGCCTTGCCGGTCTTTGCGCTTGGCTCGGTGCTCTGCATCGGCTTGCAGGGCGTAAAGCATGTGACCGGCGACGATTTCGCCACGGACGCGCTGATCATCGCGGGCGGACTTGCGCTGCAATTTGCGCTGGCCGCCGCGCGGCAATACTGGCCGAAGCCGCCAAAGGTCAGTTGAACTTCGCCGGGTCCGGCCCCGTCCGCTCGCCCGCCTCAAGCGTGGCGATGGCGGCCATCTCGGCCTCGGTCAGGGTGAAATTGAAGATGTCCAGGTTCTCCACCAACCCCGCCGCACGGGTGGATCGCGGGATCACCGAACAACCAAGCTGCACGTGCCAGCGCAGGATGACCTGCGCCGGCCTGCGCCCCGTCCGCGCGGCAGCGGCCTGAACCGGGGCCGCGCCGAAAGACCGCCCCTGCCCCAACGGCGTCCAGCTTTGCGTCACGATCCCGTGCTTGGCATGGAACGCCCGCAATTCCGTCTGCTGCAGGCGCGGATGCAGTTCGATCTGGTTCAGCGCGGGCACCACCCCGGTTTCCCCGATGATCCGCTCCAGATCAGAAATCCGAAAATTCGACACCCCGATTGACCGCACCTTGCCCGCTTCGCGCAGCGCGATCAGCGATTTCCAAGTGTCCAAAAACAGTCCCTGCTCCGGACAGGGCCAGTGGATAAGCATCAGGTCCACCCGATCCAACCCAATCCGCTGAAGGCTATCCTCCACCGCCCGCGCTGTCTCATCGCGCCCCTGCCGGTCATTCCAGACTTTCGTCGTCACAAAGACGCTGTCACGCGACACATCCGCCGACCGCAGCCCCTCGCCCAACCCAACCTCGTTGCCATAGATCGCCGCGCCGTCAATCAGCCGATACCCCGCCGCCAACCCCTCCCGTACCACCCGCGCGGTTTCATCCGCCGGCACCTGCCACAGGCCAAAGCCAACCTGAGGGATCGCGCGCCCATCGTTCAGCGGAAGGATCGGGTGTGTCATGGAAATCTCCAGTCATGATCTGTCGAACCATAAGACATGTCACTAAGCGGAACGCCACCCTCAGGGCTGTACGCATCACGCGCCTTTGTCTTTAACGATGCAAAAACCGCCCGTCCTCGCAGAACATGACACGCAGTTTCGCTGGCTCAGCCTGTCCAGCGGGGCATAGGTTGCATGTGGTTCTTCCATGCGCCGACTGCGCAAAGCGAGGAAAACGGCAATCCCCCGAAACGGATTTTGACAAAGGCCTGACCCTGCCGAAGCCGCAGCCGCAGCCGAAAGTGACCAAGACCCCCGCAGGAGGGCATGCTCATACCCTCCTTCGCACAAATGCGGTTACCCTGCCCAGCAACGCGGCCTTTAAGTCTGATTGTTCTCAGAGAGCGCTTGAGAAAGTGGTGGCGAGGGGGGGACTCGAACCCCCGACCCTGCGATTATGAGTCGCATGCTCTAACCAACTGAGCTACCTAGCCATTGGCGCGGTGCCTACAGACTCCCACGGATGGCGTCAAGCCACGATCCGACGCGGCATCCACCCTTGCGTCCCCTGCGCGCGGTCCGGGGTCATCGCATTGTTCCGCGGCATCATTGAAGGCTGCTTGCGCGGAAAGCGCCCCCCCTCGCGCACCCTTCGCCGTCAGGAATGCGCCACCCTCGGACGGCCAGAGGCAGTGACAGTCACGGTCGCCTCGATGAACATCGAACGGCCCTCCACCTCAGCCTCGCGCACTTCGCGCACCACGTGCAATTGCACCTCTTCAGCACCCGCCGCGCGCGCCCGCGCCTCAGCCTCGGCCAGCAAAGCTGTCTCCATCGCCGCCATCGCAGATTCACGCTCTGCAAATGCCTTCAAGCCGGCTGCCAGATGGGCGACGAACCGCCCCTCGGCAGGGCTGGACACCAGCCCGCTCACCCGCTGGCTCACCTGCCCCACCACGGCGCCGATGGCATTTGCTACCCCCGCATGTTCCGGCAGCACCATCCGACAGCCCAGCCGTTCGCCCACCGCACCATAGTAAGACCCGGCCGAAGCCCCCAGCCCAATCACCGGCACCCCCAGCCGTGCCGTGATCTCGACAATACCGCGGTGCTGCGAAAGCCCGGCCGATGTCAGCCGATGCCGCGCCAGCGTTTCCGGCACCTCGCCCGCAAAAGCCGCATCCTCGGAAAAGGCCGCTTCCAGCAGGCAATCCACCGTCTGTTGCGTCAACTGGTCCACGATCGTTTGCGCCAGCGTCGCCGCATCCGGCGCGAACCGCTCGCCCCGCCCATTGCGCCGCCGTGCCAGCAGCCGCACCGCCTTTTCCGCCGCCGCCCCGTCCCAGGCGTCCAGCCGGCCCAGCACATGGCTGGCATCCGACGGCGTCACCCCGGAAATCATCACCAGCCCCCGCGCCACCAGCCGCTCCAGCGCCGCCACTTCCAGCCGCGATGTCAGCGCATTACCCACCGGCATCGGCCCCGTCACCCGCCCCAGCACCGCCAGATCGCGCGGCCCCAGCCCGCCCGTGTTCCCCCCCATCGGGATCACGAACCGCCCGTCATATTCGCCCACCGCATCCGCCGAAAGCCACCGCTCCAGTGCCGCATGAACCATCGGCCCATGCTCCACCGCCAACAGCGATACCGGCACCAGCCGCCGCGGCCCCAGCCGCAACCCACCGTTCAGCCCTTCGGTGATCAGATGCACCTCGCTGTCACCGCCCAGGCCCGTGGTCCGCATCGCCACCGCCTCGACCATAGTGCGAAACCCGCCCACCCGCGCGCCTAGCGGGTCAATCTCCGGCAGGCCACCCCGCAGCAACGCAACATCCGTCGTCGTGCCGCCGATGTCGGACACCAGCGCATCCGCCTCGCCCGTCAACCACCGCGCCCCCACGATGCTGGCGGCCGGACCTGACAGGATCGTCTCAATAGGCCGCTCCCGCACCATGGCCGCCGAGATCAAAGCCCCATCCCCGCGCACCACCATCAGCGGGGCCGCAATCCCCACCGCATCCAGATGCCGCTCACAGGCCGCCACCAGCCGGTCAATCATCCCGATCAACCGCGCATTCAGCACCGCAGTCAGCGCCCGCTTCGGCCCGTTCAGATTGGCCGACAACTCATGCGAACAGGTCACTGGCCGCCCCGTCACCCGCCGGATCACCGCCCGCGCTGCCACTTCATGCGCCGGATTGCGGGTGGCGAAACTCGCCGCCACCGCAAAACCCACCACCTGATCGGCCAAAGCCGTCACCTCAGCCTCCAGCCGCACCAGATCGAGCGGTGCAACCTCGCCCCCCGCATGGCTATGCCCACCCGCCAGATGGATCACCGGATCGCCTTTCAGCGCCTCGATCAACCCACCCCGCTCCAGATCGGCGGCATCAAACCCGATAAAGATCAGCGCAACCCGCCCGCCCTGCCCCTCAACCAGCGCATTGGTGGCCAGCGTGGTGGAAAGCGATACCAGAGATACCTGCGCGGGCGCGACCCCCGCACCCGCCAGCGCCGCATCCACCGCCCGCCCGATGCCCAGCGCCAGATGCCCCCGCGTGGTCAGCGATTTGGCCGATCCGATCACCCGCGTCGCGGCCTCATCCACGATCACCGCATCCGTGTAAGTGCCGCCTGTATCCACGCCCAGAAAATACGCCATCGCCCGCCTGCAAGACTGTTCTGCCCCGGCACCTAATGCGAAGACTGGCCAAGATCACCCCCGAAGGCGACCCAACAGGTCGCCAAATCGGTTTCTGGCACAGAAACCGCACCGGAATTTGGCACATATTCCGGCACCTTCACGTCTCTCCACGCAGGAACGGCGATTTTTGCGTTCAAAGATCGTCGCAAAATCTGCGTCAGATTTCGCCCCGTCAAACCACATGCAGATAGGGCGCACCCTCCACGACAATCCCGATCCGCACTGCCGGAACCCCCGCCTCCACCAGCGCCGCCAACACCGCACCAGCCCGCTCCTCCGGCACCGCCGCCAGCAACGGCCCCGCCGTCTGCGGATCAAACAGCAGCGCCCCGCGTGGCCCGCCCGGCACGCTCATCCGCCCCACAACCGCGGCACGGTTCGCGGGCGCAAGCGAGCTTGCCACCCCCTGCGCCGCCAAAGCCTCGGCCCCTTCCATCAAGGGCAAATCCCCCAGCGAAACCCGCGCCGCCACACCCGATGCCTCTAGCATTTCCAGCAAATGCCCAGCCAGCCCGAACCCCGTCACATCCGTCATCGCATGGGCGACAGGGGCCAGAATCGCCGCCGCCTTCCCTTGCGGCTCCGACATTGCCGCCCAACAGTCCGCCACCGCCTCCCCCAATATCGCACCGGGGACACGCGCCAGCGCCATGTCCGCCGCCATGATCGTTCCCGACCCCAGCGCCTTGGTCAGGATCAACACATCCCCCGGTCTTGCCCCTGCCTTTGTCACAGGCCGTGCCGCCAGCCCGGTGATGGTGAACCCGATCGTCAGTTCCGCCCCCACGGTCGTATGCCCGCCCACCACATCCGCCCCCGCCGCGCGGAACACCTCGCCCGCCGCGTCCATGATCTCGGCCAGCATATCGGCCTGCAACACCTCCGACAGGCGCGGCAGCGTCACCTGCGCCAGCGCCGCCTGCGGCGCAGCCCCCATCGCCCAAATGTCGCCCAACGCATGAATGGCCGCGATCCGCGCCATCAACGCCGCATCCGCACAGGTCGCGCGCAGATGATCGGTGGTGATCACCTGTACCCCATCCCCATGCCGCAGCACCGCCGCATCATCCCCCGGCCCCGACAGCACATCCCCCCGCACCGGCACCGGCAACCCTTTCAAAGCATCGGTCAAAGCCCCCGGCCCGACCTTCGCCCCACAGCCACCGCAAAGCGGCTTTTCCCCCATCGCCTCGGCCAACCCAATCGCGCCGGGCACCGGCACCACTCGCGCCATCACAGGATAGGCGTCGAACTTCGCCATGAACTTGCGGTCGATCCGGTCCTTCAACCGCCATAACCACGCCCCGCCCGTCCGCAGACCGAACTTGTCCGCCACCGCCTCACGCGGGCCAAGCGAGACCAACTTCAGATAATCCCGCTGCGGCTGATAGGATTGCAACGGCAACCCCGCCGCCGCAGCCCGCAGATTGTGCAGCAGAACAGGTGCCTCACGCACCGCGAAAACCCCTGCCTTCGGTCGCGGCGCATGGCCCAGATGGGCGCAATCGCCCGCCGCAAAGATCGCCGGGTCCGAGGTCTGCAGATGCTGATCCACCGACACAAACCCCTCATGCAGGGTCAGTCCGGTTTCACCCAACCAAGCCTGCGGTCGCGCCCCCGCGACCGACAGGGTGAAATCCGACTCCAGCCGACTGCCATCCGATAGAACCACGTGATCAGCAGCCACCTCGACGGCCCATGTTCCGCTGCGGATCGTCACACCCGCATCCTCCAACCGCGCCAGCAGGGTGACCCGCGCCCGTGCGCCGATATTGGGCAGCACCTCCGCCCCTTGCTCAATCAGCGTGATCCGCGGTCTGCGCCCCGCAGCGCGCAAGCGATGTGCCGACGCCAGCGCAAGCTCCACCCCACCAACCCCTGCGCCGATCAGTGTTAGTCTCGGCTCTGGCGGGGACAGGGCGACAAAAGCCTCCCAACGCCGCGCATAATCGCCCAACGGCTTGGCCGCCACCGCATGTTCGGCAAATCCCGGCACCTCCGGCAAACCCGACCCGATCCCGATATCCAGCGACAAATGATCATAGCGCAGCGCTGCCCGACCCTTCAGCAGAACCCGCTTCGCCACCCGATCAATGCCCACCGCCCGGTCAAGGATCACCCGCGCCCCGGCGAACCGCGCCAGCCGGACCAGATCAATCATGATCTCATCCGCCCGGTAATGCCCCGCAACCAACCCCGGCAACATGCCCGTATAGGGTGCCGCTGCATTGGGATTGATCACCGTCAGCCGCACCCCCGGCAAAGGGTCCATTGCCCACATCCGCAACACCAGCGCATGGGCATGCCCCCCGCCGACCAGCACGATATCCTGAACAAGGGGGATTGGTTCCTGCATCATCACCCGTCTGCCTGTGACCCGCGCGAACCCTATCCCCCGCCGCCCAGAAAGACGAGGGGGGCATCCCGCGCCCAATTGCCCCGCCCACCGCCGGAACAGTTGCACCCCCGGCTCCCCGGCCCTAAGAAAATCCATGGCCACCAATCAGCGGATCGAAGTCACCAACACCCAGCGCCTGCAGCTTTCGATGGCGCTGCAATCCTCGCTGCGCCTGCTCAAGGCCGATGCCGCAGGCCTCACCCGCTATCTCGAAGAACAGGCCGCTGAAAACCCCGCCCTGCAACTCGGCCCGCCCCCGGCGGGCGATTGGCTGCCGCGCTGGGACAGCATGTTCCGCACGGGCGATCCGCTGCCTGACCGCGCAGAATCCCCCCCGCCCAGTCTGATGGCACACGTCACCGACTGGATCAGCCGCCAATCCCTTTCGCCGCCCGAGATGCGCATTGCCCTGGCCCTGTGCGACGCGCTGGAACCCTCCGGCTGGCTCGGTCAATTGCCCGCACGTATCGCAGCCGACTCCGGCACCCCACTGGATCAGGTGGAAATGGTTCTGATCCGCCTGCAGGGCATCGAACCCGCCGGCCTCTTTGCCCGCTCGCTGGCCGACTGCCTGCGCTTGCAAGCCCTTGCCGAAGGCCGAAACGACCCCGTCCTTTTCGGCGTGATCGACAATCTCGATCTTGTGGCCAATGGCGACACAGACCGCCTCGCCCGCAAACTCGGCGCGACAGCAGAGGGTATTGCCCAAGCTATCCGCACCATCCGTACCATGAACCCCAAACCCGGCGCGTCGTTCGAAAGCCTCGCCGCCCCGATCCGCGAACCCGATCTGATCGCTCGCAAAGGTGATCTGGGCTGGACCGTGGCGTTGAACCGCTCCGCCTTGCCCAGCGTCACCATCACGCCCGGCCGCGGCAACGGCCAAGGTCCCGCCCGTGCCCTGCTAAGGCTGGTCGAAGCGCGCAACACCACTCTCCTGCGCGTGGGCCAAGAAATCCTGCGCAGGCAAGAGGCCGCGCTTGATCACGGCGCCGCCCGCCTGCTGCCCCTGACGATGGCCGATATCGCCGCCGCGCTCGGCCTGCATGAAAGCACCATCAGCCGCGTGGTCTCTGGCACCAGCGTCGATACCCCACGCGGCACCCTCTGGCTCCGCGCCCTGTTCTCCGCCCGCCGGGGCAGCGCCACCGCCCCCGATCTTTCCGCCGCCGCTCTGCGCGCCAAACTCGCGGCCCTCATCTCCAGCGAAGATCGCCGCAAACCACTTTCTGACGACGCCCTTGCCCGCGCCCTTTCCGCCGAAGGCGCCGTGATCGCCCGCCGCACTGCCGCCAAATACCGCGCCGTCCAGGGTATCCCCCCGGCCCATCGCCGCAAGACCTGACCCCGCCCCTTCATCTTGGCCCAAATACCCAAAACCCTGAGCCAAGCGCGAATGCGCGCAGGCGAGGCAAAAACAACGCGGGCGAAGGCCCGCTCAATTCAATAAGCCGCGATCAACCCCGCGATCCGGTCGGCAAGGGAGTCCAGATCCTCCAACCCCTCCACCGCCACCTCGGTGACAGGCACCTCCATCCGCGCCCGATGCTTGCCGTAGCGCGGGTCATAGTGCTGCGCCATCAACCCATCCGCCAAGGCGACGAACTCACCCGCCACCACCATGGCCCGCCATTCCGCAATCACTTCACGCGGATGCGCTGCCGCCAGCGACGCCACAACCCCATCCAGCCGCGCGACATCCGCCACCAGATCGGCATAGGCCCGCACCAGGTATTCCGCCCGCGCCGCCCGCGGCGCCTCGATGGAAATGCGCGGTGCCGTCACCATCGCCCGCCACAGCTTTGGCGGCAACCGGCACTCCCCCACCTTGGCGCTCTCGGCCTCCACCACTACCACCCGGTTCGGGTCCAGCCGCGCCAGCGCCAGCGCCAACCGCCCCTCGAATGCCTTCTGGCTCGGCTGTTCTCCCATATGCCCGAACAGCGATCCGCGATGATTGGCCAACCCCTCAAGGTCCACCACCTGCACCCCCCGCGCCGCCAGCCGCGCCAGCACCTCGGTCTTGGCCGTGCCCGTATTGCCATCCAGCACCACCAGCCGATGCGCAAAAGGCTGGTCATACAGCGCCTCCACCACCAGCCGCCGCCAGCTTTTATAGCCGCCCTGCACCACCTCCACCCGCCAGCCGATCTGGCTCAGGATCGACGCGAAACTCCCCGACCGCTGCCCCCCGCGCCAGCAATAGACCAACGGCTGCCACCCCCCCGGCTTGTCGGCCAAAGGCCCCTCCAGATGCGCGGCCGCATTCTTCGCCACCAGCGCCGCGCCCACCTTGCGCGCGGTGAACGGGCTCACCTGCTTGTAGATCGTCCCAACCCGCGCCCGCTCGTCGTCATCCAGCACGGGAAGCGAGATCGCGCCGGGAATATGGTCCTCGGCCCATTCGGCAGGGGCGCGCACGTCGATGATATCATCGAACCGCAGCGCCATCACATCCGCCAGACTGTTTAGCACCACCGCCATCAGAAGCCCGCCTCGCAGGCCGAAACCAGCGCCGCCAGCATCGCCTCGCAGCGCGCCATCTGCTCCAGGCTCACAAACTCGTCCGGCTTGTGGCCCTGCGCCATGGATCCGGGTCCGCAAATCACGGTGGGCACCCCCAAACGCGCATCAAACAACCCACCCTCTGTCCCAAAAGCCACCTTGATTGTCCCATTCGCCCCGGTCAGACCTTTGACGAAATTCACCACCTCCGCATCCGATGGCGTGCCCAGCCCCGGATAATCCCACAGCCGCTCAATCCTGATCTCCGCCTCCGGAAACTCCGCCCGCAGCGGCGCCACCAAAGCCTCGCACCCCGCGCGAACCTCGTCGATCAACCTAGCCACATCCTCCCCCGCCAGCGACCGGATCTCCCAATCCGCCACCGCTGTCTGGGGTACGATGTTCACCTGCACACCCCCATTCAGCTTGCCCACATGCAGCGTGGTGTAAGGCACGTCATAATCCCCGTCCCGCATCCCATCCGCCACCACCCGCGCCTGCACCCCGCGCAGCACGCCCACGAAATCTGCCGCCAGATGCAGCGCGTTCAGCGCCAGCGGCGCCAGCGCCGAATGCCCCTCGCGCCCCACGCATGTCGCCCGCAGCGCAACCTTCCCCTTATGCCCCGTCGCCACCGCCATCCCCGTGGGCTCCCCCACGATGCACATACGTGGCCGTACGGGTGCGCCCTCCAGCATGGTGATCATCGACCGAACCCCCATGCAGCCGATCTCCTCGTCATAAGACAGCGCCAGATGCAGCGGCACCCGCAAGGGACGGTTCGTCGCGCTCAGCATGGCCGCCACCGCGCAGGCGACAAACCCCTTCATATCCGCCGTCCCGCGCCCGTAGAGCCGCCCCTCCGCCTCGGTCAGCTCAAACGGTGGCCGCGTCCAGGCTTGCCCCTCCACTGGCACCACATCCGTGTGCCCCGAGAGCATCACCCCGCCCAAACCCGCAGGCCCCACCGTCGCATAAAGATTGGCCTTGCCGCCACCAGCATCCGGGATCAGCACCGCCTCTATCCCGGCCCCGGCCAGCACCCCCGCCACCCAATCCATCAACGCGCGGTTGGGCCGGTCGCTCACCGTGTCAAAGGCGATCAGCCGTTCCAGTATCGCACGCGCATCCATCGGGCAGCCCTCCATTCGCGCCGTCACCTAATCGCATATGCGCGTGAAGCGGAAGGCCCGCCCCTTCCCCCCACCCCTGCACCGGTGCAAAACAAGACTTGACCATGACGAAAGCGAATCCCATGCGCCTGCCCACCGCCGCCCTTCTGGCCACCCTCGCCACGCCCATCGCCGCGCAAGAGTCAGCGCCCCAATCCCCCCGCGATGCCGGGGCGGTTGCGCAACTCCTCTCTGCGCAGGCCCTCTTTGATCTGGGCCTCGCGCGCAAGGATCCCCTCGCCACCCTCGCCGCCGCACGCCTCGCAGCAGGGATTACTGTCACCGATAGCGACCGACTCCCCGATCCCGCAGGCGAAGCCGTCCCTGCAACCTATCCCGCGCCAGATTTCATGTTCACCGCCGCCCGCGCCCTTGCACAGGAAGACGACCTCGCCACCGATCTCATCGCCCGAACCGAGGCCGAGGTGACACGCACGCCCACCCTCACCGTCATCCGCTCCTCGCGCGGCATCGCGGGCGATGCGGCGCAGGTCTATACGTTCCCCTTCTTCGCCGCCGCGCTGGCCGAGGTGGGGCTTTTGGGGGACGGCAAATCCAATCTCGATCTCTCGGTCACTTTGCCCGACGGCACCCCCGTCTGCCTCGACACCGGCCCGTCCGACCGCGCGCTTTGCGCCTTTTCCCCGACAGAGAACGCCACTTTCTCGATCACCATCACCAACCGCAGCGAAACCCCCGCAACCTACAGCCTGCTAACCAACTAACCCATTGATACAATGTAATTGCTGCGCAGCGAAAACCGCAGCATTTCTACCCGATGCTGCGCAGAAAAAGTGCCCACCTCGCCCATTCACCTTGGCCCAAATACCCCTACCACCCCACCACCGGCGGAGCATCTGAACACCGGGCCTGTCGCCTCTTTCGCGGGAGAGGGGGCATCGCGCAAAAGAAAATGCCGCGCAGTCTCCCGCGCGGCATCCTTCATCCGATCCGAATGATCTCAGAGAACCTCAGCCATCTTCACCACACGCCCCTCGGCCACCGACTTCACCGCCGCATCGGCCAGCGCCAGCGCGATCAGCCCGTCCTCGCCCGTGGGTTCCGCCTTGCCCGTCCCCGCCATCGCCGCGATGAAGGTCGCGATCTCGGCGGCATAGGCCTCGGTATAGCGCGTCATGAAGAAGTCATGCAGCGGCGGGCGGGTATAGCCTGCCCCCGTCGCCACCTCGATGGACACCGGGCGTTGGTTTTCCGCCGAAACCGCGCCTTTCGACCCATGCACCTCGATCCGCTGGTCATAGCCATAGGTCGCGCGGCGCGAATTCGAAATCATCGCCTGCTTGCCACTTGCCGTTTTCAGCAACACCTGAACAGAGTCGAAATCCCCTGCCTTTCCAATCGCCGGATCCACCAGCACGGCGGCGGTCGCCACCACCTCGGAAATCTCCTCACCCAGCAGGAACCGCGCCATGTCGAAATCATGGATCGTCATGTCGCGGAAAATCCCGCCCGACCGCTTGATGTAATCCACCGGCGGCGCACCGGGGTCGCGGCTGGTGATCACCACCATCTCCACCTCGCCAATGGTGCCTTTGTCGATCTCGGCCCGCACCGCGCGGAAATGCGGGTCAAAGCGGCGGTTGAACCCCACCATCAGCGTGCCTTTCTCGGCCCGCACCACCTCCAAACAGGCCTTCACGCGGGCCAGCGACAGGTCGATGGGCTTTTCGCAGAACACGGCCTTGCCGGCCTTCACGAACCGCTCGATCAGATCGGCATGGGTATCGGTCGGCGTGCAGATCACTACCGCGTCGATGTCCTTCGCCGCCTCGATCGCCTCGATCGTCCGCACATCGCAGCCATACTGATCCGCAATCGCCTGCGCCGCAGGGGCCATGGCATCCGCCACCGCCACCAGTTTCGCCTGCGCGTCGCCGGTCACGGCCTTTGCATGCACCTTGCCAATGCGCCCCGCGCCCAGCAGCCCGAATCTGATCGCCATAATCCTACTCCTTCGCCCGCTCAGGGCCTGTTCCATGCCAAGGGGATCACTCCCCATAGGCCCCATTCACATTCTGGTCAAAGTCCACCATCGCCCCGGTCATCACGCCCGACTCTTCCGACAGCAGATAGGACACCAGCCCCGCCACATGGCCGGGCTTGACCAGCATCCCGAAGGGCTGCTTCGCCTCTGCGGCCTCCAGCCAGCCATCCCCCGATCCATGAAAAGACCGCTGGATCGCATCCTCCCCCGGCGTGTCCATCCAGCCCACATTCACCCCGTTCACCCGGATGCGGTGGGTCCGCAGCGCATTGGCGCTGTTTTTGGTGATATTGGCCAGCGCCGCCTTGCTGGCTGCATAGCCCGCCAGAAAGGACTGCCCGCAATGGCTGCTCATGGTCACAATATTCACGCAAGATGCCGGATGCCCCGCCGCCACGGCCGCCTGCGCAAAGCGCTGCAGCGCGAAGAACGGCCCCTTGGCATTGGTGTCCATCAACTCGTCCCACCCCTCCGGCGTGGTGTCCAGAATGGATCCCCGCGCCGTCGACGCCGCCGAATTCACCAGCGCATTCACTGGCCCGAACCGCATCAGCGCCCGCTCCACCAGTTCCGCCGCCTCGCCCGCGTTCATCATGTCCGCAGGCAGGAATCGCACATCCGCACCGCTCGCGCGCAACCCCTCGGCTGCCGCCTCGCCCTTGGTTACGTTCCGGCCCGAGATCACCAGCTTGCGGCAGCCCTCCGCTACCAGCCGCTCGGCAATCGCCAGACCCAATCCCTGCGCCCCGCCCGTGATGACGGCCACTGTCCCCGAATGATCCGGCATGATCCCTCCAAATGGAACGCTGAGTCCCAATTCGGAACTTCTATTCCATTTTTTGTCGCCTTCAACCCGAATGTTCCATCCTGACGAAGATCGTCAGACCAGCCCCAGCTCTGCATCCGAAGCGATCCGGTCATACTTGTCCTTCGGCGGCATCGGGCGCCCTTTCCAATGCGGCTCAAAGACAAAGGACGACCGCGCCCGCCCTTCGGGCAGCGCCCCGTTGCCCTTGCCCAGTGCGTAATCGTAGTAAAGCTTCACGATCTCCTCCGCCGTCACCTGCTGCGCAGCGGGATGGGCCAGACAGGCCTCGCGCCACCGCGCCACCCGCGCAAAGGCCGGATCATCGGGCAGGGCAAAGCCTTCGTAGTACTCCAGAAACCAGAAGCGCATCATCAGGGGCGTATAGACTGCCTCTGCCCAACCGAACGTGTCGAACAGGAACAGACCCTCCGGGTTGTGATGCCGCAGCATGTCATCCAGCCAGGCATACTGATCCAGCAACGCCTGCCGCTTCGCCCCGGTCTGCGCGCGGTCGCGGTTCATAACGTACAGATAGCCCGCATTGCCAAACGGCCCTTCGCGCGTGACAAACAACCGCTCCACCGCCCGTTCATAGGGGTCAAGCCGCGCCACCGGAACCCCCGGATAGCGCTCCTCGAAATAGCGCATCAGGACAAGGCTCTCCTTCAGGATCCGTCCATCCTCCAGTTCCAGCACCGGCAGCGCCGTCGTTCCCCGCGTTTTCGCCAGAAGCTCCGGATCGCGCGGTGTCGTGATGTCCACCACACGAAACTCCACCGCCTCGCGCAAGCCCTTCAGGGCCAGCAGGATTTCCACCCTCTGGGAAAAGGGACAGACAGGAATGTGATGGATGATGGGCCGGGTCATGAAGTCCTCCGAAGGATGGGCAATACTGCCCATCCTGCGCGGCATTTCGCAAGCGTCACTCCTGCGACCGCAGCACCTGCGCCGGACGTGCCGCCAATGGCCGGAGCGCAAACAGCAGCCCCGCCGCCATGGTGGCCAGCACCCCGCCCAGCACGATGGCAAAGGCCGATACCGGCTCGAACCGATAGCTTGCCTCCATCACGAAGACCATCACCGCCCATCCGGCAATGCCCCCTGCGACAATCGCCACCACGCCCGCCGCCGCCCCCATCAGCGCCGACCGCAAGGCGAAACTGGCAAGGATCTTCCCCCGTGTCGCCCCCAGCGTCTTCAGCACCGCCGCCTCATAAACCCGCGCGCGCTCGCCCGCCGCCGCCGCGCCGATCAGCACGACAAACCCGGTCACCAGCGTCGCCGCCGCCGCCCATGCCGTCGCCGTGGCAATCGCCTCCAGCGCCTCGGTCACGCGGTCAATCGCCTCGCGGATGCGAATGGCCGTCACGTTCGGATAAGCCTTCGACACATCCCGCAAAATCGCCGCCTCGGCCTCTTCCTCGGCATAGACGGTGGATATGAAGGTATGCGGCGCGCCTTGCAGCGCGGCGGGGTTCATCGTCATCACGAAGCCCATCCCCGCGCTGGAAAAATCCACCTGCCGAAAGCTCGTGATCGTCGCTGGAATATCGCGGCCCAGCACATTGACCACCAGCTCATCCCCAAGCTTCAACCCGATCTCCTCTGCCTCCTCGGCGGCAAAAGATACCTGCGCCGGCCCGGTGTAATCCGCCGGCCACCATTCGCCCGCCACCACCTGCGCGTTCTCCTGCGGTTGGGCCGCATAGGTGATACCCCGGTCGCCCCGCACCACCCAATGCTCGCCCGCCACCTCTTTCGCGGGCCGCCCGTTGATCTGGGTCAGCACCGCACGCAGCATGGGCGCGCTTTCCACCTTGCTCACGGCAGGGTCACCCTCGACCCGCGCAAGGAACCCCTCGATCTGGTCCGGCTGGATATCGACAAAGAAATAACTCGGCGCCCGCTCCGGCAGGTCCGTCTCAATCGCCGACCGCAGGTTGCTGTCGATCTGCCCCACCGCCGCCAGCACCGAAAGCCCCAGCCCCAGCGACAGGATCACCGCCCCCGCCTCTTCGCGCGGCCCGCCAATCGCGGCCAGCGCCATCCGCAGCGGCACCCGCCCCCGCGCCAGCCCGGCCCGCGCCGCCGCCCGCGCGCCGCGTCGCAACCCGAACGCTGCCAGCGACAGCACCAGCAACGCCCCGATCACGCCGCCCGCCGAACCCAGCGTCAATTCCCACGTTCCCGAAAACCAAACCGCCCCGCCCACCAGCAGCACGGCCAGCCCGGCAATCGCGCAAAGATGCCGCGCCGCCGGCCATCCGGCCCGCCCCGACCCTCGATACAGTGCCGCCGCCCGCACCCCTTCCGTCCGCGCCAACGGCCAAAGCGTGAACAGGAACGCCGTCACCAGCCCGTAAAACGCCGCCTCGATCAGCGGCATGGGATAGAGCCCGATCTCCGCCGGGAAGGGCAGCGCCGCCTCGATCACCCCGCCAAACAGGATGGGCAACCCCGCCCCCAACAGCAGGCCCAGCACCACGCCCACACCCGCCAGAACCGCGATTTGCAGCAGATAGATGCGGAAAATCAGCCGCCCCTCGGCTCCCAGCGTTTTCAGCGTGGCAATCGTCGCCACCTTGCCATCCAGATAGGCCCGCACCGCCGCCTGCACGCCCACGCCGCCCACGGCCAACCCGGCAATCCCCACCAGAATCAGGAAAGACCCGATCCGTTCCACAAACCGCTCCACCCCCGGTGCGGCGCGGCGGCTGTCATCCCAGCCCATCCCGGCATTGGCAAACTCCGCCTCCGCCCTTGCCTCCATCGCCGCAAGGTCCGTGCCGGGGGGCAGCACCAGCCGGTATTCCGTCTCAAACAGCGATCCGGGTTCCAGCAACCCCGACCCTTCCAGATCCACCGTCCGCACAATCGTGCGCGGCCCCAGCGAAAAGCCGCCATTGGCACTGTCCGGCTCGCGCAGCAGCACCGCGCCCAGCCGGAATTCCTTGACGCCCAGCCGGAACCTGTCACCCGTCGCCAGCCCCAGCCGATCCACCAGCACCTTGTCCATCACCGCGCCGGGCGCGCCATCCTGCACCGCCAGCGCCTCGGCCAGCGTTCCCGCCTCCAGCTCCAGCGCCCCCAGCAACGGATAGGCGTCATCCACCGCCTTGATCTGCGTCAGCGCGGTTTCCTCACCCACCACCGCCATGGATCGGAAATCCACGATCTCCGACACCCGGTCCGCAACGCCCTCCATCCAGGCCCGTTCCTCGGGCGTGGCAAAGCGATAGGTGAACTCCATCTGGGCATCGCCGCCCAGCAGAACCGCGCCCTGATCCTCCAGCCCCTGCTGGATCGCCGCGCGCACCATGCCGACCCCGGCAATCGCCGCCACCCCCAACGCCAGACAGGCGAGGAACACGCGAAACCCCTTCAACCCGCCACGCAACTCGCGCCGGGCAATCGTCCAAGCCAGCCTCAGGTCGGGGCTCATACGATGCCCTCGCCCACCACACGCCCATCGGCCAGCCGCACCACCCGGTCACAACGCGCCGCCAGTTCCGGCGCGTGGGTTACCAGAACCAGCGTCGCCCCATGCTTGTCGCGCAGGCCAAACAGCAGGTCCATGATCGCCTGCCCGTTCACCCCGTCCAGATTCCCCGTCGGCTCATCCGCAAGCAGGATCGCAGGCCGCGGTGCCGCCGCCCGCGCCAGCGCCACGCGCTGCTGCTCGCCCCCCGACATCTGGCTGGGATAGTGATCCATCCGCGCGCCCAGCCCCACCGACTGCAACTCCGCCTCCGCCCGTGCAAAAGCGTCGGACACCCCCATCAATTCCAGCGGCACCGCCACATTCTCCAGCGCCGTCATCGTGGGCATCAGATGGAAGGATTGAAACACCACCCCCATCTTCCCGCGCCGAAACCGCGCCAGCCCATCCTCATCCATCGCGGTCAGGTCCTGCCCCAAAGCATGCACCTCACCGCCCGTCGCCCGCTCCAACCCGCCCATCAGCATCAGCAGAGACGACTTCCCCGAACCGCTCGGCCCGATCAGCCCAAGCGTCTCGCCCCTATGAACTTCCAGTGATATACCCTTGAGGATATCGACCGGCCCCGCATTTCCCGCCAAGGTCAACCGTGCATCCCTCAGCGTAAGAACCGTATCCACCATGAAAATCGCCTTCTCGTTTCAGCCGAAAACTCTGTCCAAAGCCACATATGGCGCGCGCACGCTGCGGCGCAACATCACATTGGCGACAGTGGCTGTAACGCTCGCGGCAGCCATTCCCGTCGCCGCCACCGCCGAACCCGTCACCATCGTGGCGCTGGGCGACAGCCTTACCGCAGGCTATGGCCTGCCGGAAGGCGATGGCTTCGTCCCCCAACTGCAAGACTGGCTCACCGCGCAAGGCGCCGACGCCACGGTGATCAACGCGGGCGTCTCCGGCGACACCACCGCCGGCGGCCTCTCCCGCCTCGACTGGTCCCTCACCCCCGAAACCGATGCGCTGATCGTCACCTTGGGCGGCAATGACCTCCTCCGCGGCCTTCCCCCGTCCGAGACCCGCAAGAACATGGAGGCCATCGTCAAACAGGCCACCGAACGCGGGTTGGATGTGCTGATCATCCCGATGCAGGCCCCCGGCAATTACGGCCCCGAATACAAGACGGCCTTCGACACTCTCTATCCCGATATCGCCCAGACCTACGGCGCGCGTCTTGCCACACCCTTCTTCGCCCCCCTTGCGCCGGATGCCACCGATCTGGCCGACCTTACCCCCTGGATGCAGCCTGACGGCATCCACCCCAGCCGCGACGGCGTGGCCAGGATCGTCGCAGGCCTCGGCCCCACCATCCTCGAACTGGCACAGTCCGCGGCGGATTGATCCGGCCTTGGCTCAGCCCCTGCTCCAGACCGCTTTCTTCATCGGCCTAAGCGCCGTCTGGCTGGGCCTCATCCTCATGCTCCTGCCGATATTTCGCATCTTCGGCGATCCGGCCTACTGGCGCAGCCTCGTTCAACCCTACTCTGAACGGGTCCGCCTACAGTCGGAACTCATGAGCAAAGTCTTCCAGACCATCGGCCAATCCCGCCTCAACCGCGTAGGCCAATGGATAGGGGCCACGGGTTTCACCATCCTGATCCTGTCAGGCACCTCGTGGCTCATACTTCGCATCCTGCAAAAGCCCCCCTCCTGACGCCCCCTTCACCCCGAACCAACGCCCGCCCCTTCATCTTGGCCCAAATACCCAATTCCACCCGCTCCACCCGCGCAAC
>JAESGA010000029.1_pt1 | contig 234044 bp, 220 predicted proteins | sample 9269521 | NCBI WGS metagenome assembly JAESGA01 (sample SAMN14514842, study PRJNA621658) | algae metagenome | isolation source: Aphanothece saxicola GSE-SYN-MK-01-06B and co-occurring heterotrophs from... | place: USA: Grand Staircase Escalante National Monument, Utah | collected 2006-04-15 | reverse complement strand
GACGGCGGGGCCGCGGCTGGCATTGAGCAGCCGTTTCTGCAGGGCGGTGGCATCCGCCAGCCGGCCGATCACCCCCCCGAGGGCATCCACCTCGTGCACCAACTGGCTTTTGGCTGGACCGCCCACGGCCGGATTGCAGGGCTGCCAGGCGATGCGGTCGAGGTTGAGGCTGAACAGCGCGGTGGAAACCCCCAGCCGAGCGGCGGTGAGGGCCGCCTCGCAGCCGGCATGGCCGCCGCCGACCACGATCAGGTCGAAGGTTTCGGTGGGGTCTGCGCTCAGGGCCATCCGTTGAATGTATGGCGTGGCCGCTCGGGTCTAGCCATCCTGGAAACGGTCCCGGATCGCTTCCACCGCGTCGCGCCGCCGCCTGACGGCCGCCACGCAGTCGGCATCGAACTGTCCGGCGGCCGCCAGGTGGTCGAGTTCGGCGATGGCGGCGTCCATCGTCCAGGCCTCCTTGTAGTGCCGGTGGCTTGTCAGGGCATCCAGCACATCAGCCACCGCGATGATCCTGGCCTCCAAGGGGATGGCCTCACCCTGGAGACCCAAGGGATAACCGGAGCCATCGAGTTTTTCGTGGTGGCCTGCCACGACGTTCTTCATCACGGCTGAGTCGGGGAGATCCTCAAGGCCAAATTCACCCACCATTCTCTCCAGAATCTCCATGCCCTTTTGTACATGGGTTTCCATCAGCAGACGTTCCTCAGGGTCCAGGGGGCCCGGTTTGAGCAGGATGCGATCCGGTATGCCGATCTTGCCGATGTCATGCAGGGGGGCAAACAGATACAGATGTTCGACGTATTCATCACTGAGTCCGTGGCTCTGCTGGAGTTCCCGGGCGATCAATCGTGCGTAGTGGGCCATGCGCTCAAGATGGGCGCCAGTTTCAAAGTCCCGCAGGTTGGCAAACTCACGGGCCACCTGGGCCGAGGCCGTGATCGAATGCACCAGATTGAGTTCGCTGCTGATCAGCATGTTGATCAGCGAAGCAATCAGAGAGAGTTTCCGCTGCACACTCTCTGTGAACACAGCAGGCTTCAGTGAATCGAAGAAAAGGAAGCCGATGAACGAACCCTTGTCGAGCAACGGAACGGTCAGGGAGGAGCGGTAGCCCTCCTTCAGCAGCCAGGCCGAATGCTTGGTGTTGCCACGTACCGCCGCCGGGATGTTGTCCAGAACGCGGATGGATCTGCTGGCGGCCAGGTGGCTGAGGGACTGGCTTTTGGAGAGGTGAAACTCGTAGCCGGTGATGGCCTCTCCTGTACGGGTGCTATTGACAAAGGTCTTCAATAAATCGACCTGAGGGTCGTAGAGTGCGACGGCCACCCGATCCACATCGGGTGTCATTTCCATCAATTGCTGGTGCAGCTGTCGCAGCCGGTGATTGAGGGCCTGCCCCACCGGGGGTGTTTCGGTTTCCACCTCGGCAACGGAGGGCCCGTTGCCGTCGATGGGGCTTGGTCGCGGGGTCATTGCATGGACGCCAAGACGCTTTCACCATTCTCGCCCTTCACAGAGCCCACCTGGCGGATGCCCCTGGCGAAGCGGGTGCCGCTCAGGTCCCGGGCGTGGCCACGGCAGGTGGCTGCAGCGCGTCCGCATAGGCGGGATCTTCGCTGCCGAACACCCGGTCCCAGAACGTGAAGTAGAGCCCGAAGTGCTTGCCATGGCGGCGGTGGTGAATCGAGTGGTGGGCGGGGCCGATCAGCCAGCGCCCCAGCCAGTGGTGGGGGAAGTTCAGTGGCAGCACCTCCAGGCCCAGGTGGTTCACCACCGCCCACACCGTCATGGTGGTGAGTACCGCCAGCAGGGTGATGAAATGCAGGGGGACCAGCATCACGACCCCGATCAGGAACAGGGCCTGAACCACGGCTTCGAGGGGGTCGAAGGCGAAGGAGGTCCAGGGTGTGGGCTGACGCGAACGGTGGTGCCCCTGGTGAATCCAGGGGAAGAGTCTTGGGTGGTGGAAGAGCCTGTGGGTCGCGTAGAAATACCCGTCCTGCAGCACAAGCACGGCCAGGTAGCTGAGGGGCAGCACCCACCAGTTGTCTGCTTCCATCCGGCCATGGAGTTTGGTCATCCCTTGGTCGTAGAGGGTCATGATCACGGCCGTGGCCAGAGCAAAAACGCCCGTTGACAGGATGGAGAGGTGGATGTCCTTGAGAACGGCGTTGGTCGCCGGCTGGCGGTGATAAAGAAGCCAGTGGGCGAATCCCGCCATGGCGAGATAGCGCAGCAGGATGATGGCGAAGAACGTGACAACGTAAAACCAGAAAGAATGCTGCTGCACGTATAGCTTTGCGATGCCTTGATCTTCAGGCTACTGGCCCTTTCGCTGGCGCGATACGGCGGGTATCCCTATGCAGCAAGATTGCGGAAACGTGTGAACTGGGGCTCGAACAGCAGCTTGACGGTGCCGACGGGGCCGTTGCGGTGCTTGGTGACGATGACTTCGGTGATGCCGCGGTCGGCGGTTTCAGGGTTGTAATACTCGTCGCGGTAGATCATCAGCACCAGATCGGCGTCCTGCTCGATCGAGCCCGATTCCCGCAGGTCGCTGAGCATCGGGCGCTTGTTGGTGCGGGACTCCACGCCTCGGCTGAGCTGGGACAGGGCGATCACGGGCACGTGCAGCTCACGGGCCATGCCCTTGAGGCCCCGGGTGATGCGGGAGAGTTCCTGGACGCGGTTGTCGGGGGTGCTGCCCTCCATCAGCTGCAGGTAATCGATCACGATCAGGCCAAGCTCCTTGCCGGTTTCGGCCATCAGGCGCCGGCAGAGGGAGCGCATCTCGAGCACACCGGAATTCGGCTTGTCGTCGATGAACAGAGGCAGCTGGCCAAGGCTGTTGATGCCCTGGCCGAGCAGGGGCCACTCCTCCTGCTGCAGACGGCCGGTGCGCAGGCGGCCACTCTCGATGCCCACCTCCATCGAGAGCAGACGGTAGGTGAGCTGTTCCTTGCTCATTTCCAGGCTGAACACGCAGACCGGCAGCTGGTGCAGCTGGGCCACGTTCTTGGCGATGTTGAGCACGATCGAGGTCTTGCCCATGGCAGGACGCCCGGCCACGATGATCAGGTCGCTGCGCTGCAGGCCCTGGGTGATGGCGTCGAGGTCGTAGAAGTTGACCGGGATGCCGGCGACGGCGGTGCCGAGGGAGCGGCTCTCGATCTCGTTGAAGGTGCTGGTGAGGATCTCGGCGGTGGGGGTGAGGCCGGAGGTGGGCTTCTCCTGGCTGATGGCGAAGATCTTCTGCTCGGCCTCATCGAGCACCTGCTCCATGGGGATGCTCTGGTCGAAGCCCAGGCGGATCACGTCGTTGGCGGAGCGGATCAGCTGCCGGCGCAGGTGCTTGTCCATCACCAGGCGGGCCACCTGGTCGATGGAGGCGGTGGAGAGGGTGCGCTCCACGAGCTCGACCAGCCGGGCGCTGCCGCCCACCTTCTCCAGCTGGCCGGTGTCGGCGAGCCAGGCCGCCATCGCCGTGAGGTCGGTGGGCTTGCCCTGGCTGTGGAGCATCAGGGCGGTGCGGTAGATCTCGCGGTGGGCGCCCAGATAAAACGCCTCGGGCCGCAGCACGTCGGCGATGCGGCCGATGGCGTCGGGATCCAGCAGGATGCCGCCCAGGACCGACTCCTCCGCCTCCAGGTTCTGGGGCGGAACGGAATCGGGCAGGGCCTCGAAGCCGGCCTGTTCGGCCCGCCGGGCCGACGGCTTCTGACCGTCAGGTCTGGGGGGATCGGATCCAGCCAGGGGAACGCTCACCATGGACGCCTTTCCAGAACGCGACTCAACGCAGAGGACGCCTGATCGGTCGGGATCGGGCGCCGATGAGGACGATCACTCTGGGGGCCGGAAGCGAAAAAATCGGTTCGCTGCTGGCTGATCAGTAGCTGACCACTTCCAGGTTGACGTCGGCGACAACCTCGGGATGCAGCTTGATCTGCACCTTGTAGGAACCGGTGCGGTGGATTTCGGGAACGGTGATGACGCGGCGATCCACTTCCTTCTTGGTGGCCGCTTCGATGGCTTCGGCAACGTCACCGTTGGTGACGGTGCCGAACAGGACGTCATCGCCGCCGGTCTGCTTCTTGACGGTGAAGCGACCGATGGTGTCGAGGGCGGTGCGGAAGGCGACGGCCTCCGCCTTGAGGGCGGCCTGGCGCTCAGCCTCCTTGGCCCGCCGATGCTCCACCTGGCGCAGCACCGCGGCGGTGACGGCTAGGGCCTTGCCGGTGGGAAGGAGGTAGTTACGGGCGTAGCCAGGGGCCACATCCACCAGATCCCCGTTCTTGCCGAGGGAAAGGATGTCCTCGCCCAGGACCACCTGCACACGCTTCTTGACCATGACAACGCCCCGGCTGAGCCATCTGAAATCCGATCGGCCAGCCTACGACATGGCGCTGGTGGGGGCTGCGGCTCGGGGCAGGCGGACACGGGTGGCCAGGCCCAGGGCCCGCATCAGCCGGATGTGCTGCCAGGTGAGGTCGAACTGGCGGGGGCCGAAGCCGTGGCGGGCCGAATGGGGGTAGGCGTGGTGGTTGTTGTGCCAGCCCTCACCGAAGGTGAGCGCCGCCACCCAGGGGTTGTTCTTCGACTTGTCGCCGCTGTCATGGACGGACTCGCCCCACATGTGGGTGGCGGAATTCACCAGCCAGGTGCACTGGTAGACGATCACCAGGCGCAGGGGGATGCCCCACAGCACCAGGGCCCAGCCGCCGGCACCGGTGACGCTGCCGATCCAGAACAGCAGCAGGCCCAGGGGCACCTGGAGCAGCAGGAAGCTGTGGTTCAGCCAGCGGTAGTAGGGGTCGGTCGCCAGGTCGCCGGTGAGGCGGGGCACGGCGGCCATGGCGGGGATCTCCTCGAACATCCAGGCCATGTGGGACCACCAGAAGCCCTTGTTGCTGTCGTGGTGATCCGCTTCCGTATCGGAAAACTTGTGGTGATGGCGGTGCAGGCCGACCCAGTCGATCGGGCCGTGCTGGCAGCTGAGGGCACCGCAGGTGGCGAAGACGCGCTCCAGCCACTGGGGCACCCGGAAGGAGCGGTGGCTGAGCAGGCGGTGGTAGCCGATCGTGACGCCCAGGCAGGCGGTGACCCAGTACATCACCAGCAGGGCAGCGACGGCCTCCAGGCTCCAGAAGCGGGGCAGAAGGGCCACCACCGCCAGGATGTGGATCAGGACCATGAAGCCGATCGTGCCCCAGCGGGTGCCCTTGGGCGAGACGCCGCGGGGTTCGCCGCGGCGCGGTTCGTGCAGGGCTCGGGCCCTGACGAGGGCATCGGCCCCCTGGTTGATGGCGGCGGGGCGGCGGGTGTGGCGGGCTTTGGTGCCAACGTCGCGGCGGTTGCCGGATGGGGCGCCTGGCTGGACACCGGGGCGGGAGAGGGGGGTGACGGCCATGAAGGACCGGGCTCCTGATGAGTGATTAAAATGGTAGCAATACGAATCCAGATCGAGTGGGGTATCGAGACGAACTCGTATCTGGCCGCATTGCCTTCGCCCATCTGATCCGGGTCTGGCACGAACGCAACGGCTGGTCCCACCGGGTGCTGCCGATGCTGGCCGAGGCCCTCGACCTGGGTCGGGTGCACAACTCCCAGCTCTCGATGCTGCGCAACGGCAAGCTCGCCTCCCCCGGTCCGGAGGTGTTCCTGGCCCTGGGCAGCGTCAACCTCTGGCTTGACGCCCAGGCCCCCGGGGGCCGGCTGGAGCCGCTGTCGGCACGCACGTTGCTGGCGGCCCACCCCGAGCTCTTCGAAGCCCTCTGCAGTTCGGCCCTGCCGGTGCGCGACGAACAGCACCGGGTGCTGGGGCCCGGGGCCCTGCTGGAGGTGTTCGTGGGCCTCTCTCAGCCGCCGGCCAGTTTCGACCTGCGCATCGGCGAGGCGGAGGCCGGTGGGCTCAGCGCCGCCCTGGCCCAGCTGCTCACCGCCGGCCGGCCCTGGCGTGATTGCCGCGACCGGTTGATGGCGGCCTATCCGGTGGCGAAACGCCAGCGGCGGGAGCGCTTCGCCGAGGTGATCGCCGGCCAGCGCGACTACACGGCTGTGGAACTCGATGCCGAACTGCCGGAGCTGCGCCGCACCCTGGCGGCCCTGGGGGCGGCGGGGGAGGAGGAGCTGGGCCCGGACCGCTTCCTGGAGCTGCTGCGGCAGCGGGCCCTTCGGCTGCAGGGGGAAGGGGCCGAGCAGGCGCCGGACGACCTGGCCGCCGCCATTCGCCGGGAGATCGGTGCGGCGATCCCGGCGACGACCGACCCCGCGACGCTCTGATCAGGCGCTGGCGGGGGCGTCGCCGCGGTGGCCGAACACGGGCGCGATGCGGACGCGCCTGGCCAGGCCCAGGGCGCGAAGGGCGCGGATGTGCTGCCAGGTGATGTCGAACTCGAACCAGCGCAGCCCGTGGCGGGCCGAGTGGGGGTAGGCGTGGTGGTTGTTGTGCCAGCCCTCACCGAAGGTGAGCAGGGCCACCCACCAGCAGTTGCGGGAGCGGTCGGGGCAGTCGAAATTGCGATAGCCGAAGGCGTGGGTGGCGGAGTTCACCAGCCAGGTGACGTGATAGACGAGCACCAGGCGCAGGGGAATGCCCCAGAGCACCAGCCCCAGGCCGCCGCCAGGAACGTTCGCCCAGTTGCCGTACCAATAAAGGACGGCCCCCAGGGGCAGTTGCAGCAGCAGGAACCAGCGATCCAGCCAGCGGTAGAAGGGATCCTTCTCCATGTCGCCGGTGAAGCGATGGATCTCGGTGAGGGCCGGGATCTTGTGCAGCATCCACTCGCTGTGGGCCCACCACAGACCCCGGGCGGCGTCGTGGTGGTCGTTGGGCTGGTCGGAGAAGAGGTGGTGGTGGCGGTGCAGGCCCACCCATTCGATCGGGCCGCTCTGGCAGGCCAGGGTGCCCATCAGCACCAGCAGCCGCTCCACCCAGCGGGGGGCCTCAAAGCCCCGGTGCGCCACCAGCCGGTGCAGCCCCAGGGTCACCCCCAGCACCGTGGTCCAGTACAGAACCGCCAGCACGATCACCCCCTGCAGGCTCCAGAAGCGGGGCAGCAGGGCGAAGACGGCCCCCACATGGATGGCCAGCATGAATCCGGTGGTGCCGCTCTTGAACTTGCGTTGGGTGGCCGGCAGGGGCGGCCTCGGCCGCTCCATGGCGGCCAGCAGCTGGGCTTTCTTGCGCGAATGGGAGCTGTCCTGCCGGGGGACGCGCACGGTTTCGGCGCTCTGGCCTGATCGGAAGGCTTCGGATCGTGCGACCAAGCGTTTCTCCGGTGGTGGGGCGGGTGGGAGCGGGGATGCCACCCCCCATCCTGACCCACAGCAGCGATGGCAGAGTGATCCCTGCTGGCCCCAGGGCTTTGGAGCAGGTTCTTCCAGGCCTGGGTGAGGAGGCTGGCCCGGTCGATTCCGATGGCCCAACCGCCACGGTCGCCGCCGCCCTCGAGCGGCTCGCGCCGGTCGCCGCCCGCCGCACGGCCGCCGTGCGGCCCCGCCTGGCGCGGGTGCTGGAGGCCTTCGCCGCCGAACGCCTCGGGGTGCACCACTTCGCCTCGGTCAGCGGCTACGGCCACGGCGACCTGGGCCGGGAGGTGCTGGACCGGGTCTTCGCGCGGGTGCTGCAGGCCGAAGCCGCCGCCGTGCGGCTGCAGTTCGTCAGCGGCACCCATGCCATCACCGCCGCCCTGTTCGGGGTGCTGCGGCCCGGGGACCGGCTGCTGGCGCTCACCGGCCGCCCCTACGACACCCTCGAGGAGGTGATCGGGCTGCGGGGCACGGGCCAGGGGTCCCTGGCCGAGTTCGGCATCGCCTACGACGAGCTGCCCCTCACCGCCGACGGCCTGGTGGACGAGGCGGGCCTGGAGGACGCCCTGGCCCCGGAGACGCGGATGGTGCTGATCCAGCGCAGCTGCGGTTACAGCTGGCGTCCCTCCCTCTCGGTGGCGTCGATCGGGCGCCTCTGCGAACGGGTCAAGACGCTGCGGCCGGACTGCGTCTGCTTCGTCGACAACTGCTACGGGGAACTGGTGCAGGAGCAGGAACCCACCGCCGTGGGGGCCGACCTGATCGCCGGCTCCCTGATCAAGAACCTCGGCGGCACCATCGCGCCGACGGGGGGGTATGTGGCCGGCCGCCGGGAGCTGGTGGAGATGGCCTGCTGCCGGCTCACCGCCCCGGGCATCGGCAGCGAGGGGGGCACGGGGTTCGACCAGTACCGGCTGCTGTTCCAGGGACTGTTCCTGGCCCCCCAGATGGTGGCCGAGGCCCTGATCGGCGCTGACGTGGTGGCTGAGGTGTTCAGCGGCCTCGGCTATCCGGTGAACCCCGCCCCAGGCGCCGAGCGCAGCGATGTGATCCAGGCGGTGCGGCTCGGGCGTCCCGACCGGCTGATCGCTGTCTGCCGGGCGTTCCAGCAGCTGTCTCCGGTGGGGGCCTACCTGGATCCGGTGCCGGCCCCCATGCCCGGCTACGCCAGTGATCTGGTCATGGCGGGTGGCACGTTCATCGACGGCAGCACCAGCGAGTTCTCCGCCGATGGCCCGCTGCGGGAGCCCTACGTGCTCTATGCCCAGGGCGGCACCCACCACGGCCATGTGGCCCTGGCCCTGGAGCGGGCCCTGGCGGCCCTGACGTCCCTGGCGGAGGCAGACTGAAGCCGCCTCCCCCGCACTCCACCGGCCTTGGCGCACTCCTTCCCCGACGACTGCCGCTATTCCGAAAGCCACGAGTACGTGCGCCCGGAGGGTGACCTGGCGCGTCTCGGCATCAGCTCGTTTGCCGTGGATCAGCTCGGCGACATCGTCTTCGTTGAGTTGCCGGCGGTGGGGGCTTCGCTGGCGCGCGGCACCAGCTTCGGCAGCGTCGAATCCGTCAAGGCGGTGGAGGATCTGATGGCCCCCATCACCGGCACGGTCGAGGCCCGCAACGAGGCGGTGCTGGCCAGCCCCGAGGAGCTCCAGAACGATCCCTACGGGGAAGGCTGGCTGCTGCTGGTGCGGCTCGGCGCGCCGGACGAACTGGAGGCGCTGATGGATGCCGCCACCTACGGGGCCAAGGTGCAGGCGGGCTGAATTCCTTAGGATCCCGCCACCTCCATCCCGAACGCCCGTGTCCGCCTCCTTCCTGGTCCGGCATCTGGGTCCGGATCCTGAAGATCAGCAGCGGATGCTGGCGGAACTCGGCCTGGGGTCCCTCGATCAGCTGGCGGCCGAGGTGGTTCCCGCCGACATTCTGCTGACGGCGGATGAAGCCGAAGTCGGCCTGCCCCTCCCCTGCCCGGAGGCCCAGGCCCTGGCCGAGCTGGGGGCGCTGGCCTCCCGCAACACACTGATGCGCAGCCTCATCGGCCTCGGCTACCACGGCACGGCGACGCCGGCGCTGATCCAGCGCCATGTGCTGGAAAACCCCTGCTGGTACACCGCCTACACCCCCTACCAGGCGGAGATCGCCCAGGGCCGGCTGGAGGCCCTGCTGAATTTCCAGACCCTGGTCAGCGAACTGACGGGGCTGCCGATCGCCAATGCCTCGCTGCTGGATGAGGCCACCGCCGCCGCCGAGGCGATGGCGATGGCGGCGGCGGTCACGACGCGCCATGGCGCCCGCCGCTTCCTGGTCGACCGGGCCGTCTTCCCCCAGACCCTCGCCGTGCTCCAGACCCGGGCCGAACCCCTGGGGATCGTGATTGAACCATTTGAGGCCGAGGCCTTCGGCAACGCTCCCGATGGGGTATTGGGCGAGGACGTGTTCGGCCTGCTGCTCCAGCTGCCCGGTGTCGAGGGCCGGATCTGGGACCCCTCGGCGCTGCTGGCGGCGGCCCGCTCCGGCGCGGTGATCAGCACGGTGGCGGTGGATCCCCTGGCCCAGGCGCTTCTGGCCCCGGTGGGTGAGCTGGGAGCCGACATCGCCGTCGGCAGCCTGCAGCGCTACGGCGTGCCGATGGGGTTCGGCGGTCCCCACGCGGCCTTCTTCGCCACCCGGGAGGACTTCAAGCGCCAGATCCCCGGCCGCCTGGTGGGCCAGTCGAAGGATGCGGAGGGGAACCCGGCCCTGCGGCTGGCCCTCCAGACCCGGGAGCAGCACATCCGGCGCGACAAGGCCACCAGCAACATCTGCACCGCCCAGGTGCTGCTCGCGGTGATGGCGAGCTTCTATGCGGTCCACCACGGCCCCGATGGCCTCGAGGCCATCGCCCGTCGCCTGCTGGTCCTGCGCCAGGGGCTGGTGCAGGGGCTGGCGGCCCTGGGGCTGGCGGCCGATCCGGGGGCGGCCTTCGACACCGTGGTGCTGCGCACCGCCGCGGCTCCAAGCCTGCGCCAAAAGGCCGTGGCCGCCGGCTTCAACCTGCGCTGCGGGGTCCGTGGCGACGACGGTGAGGCCGCCCTGGCGATCAGCCTGGATGAACTCTCCACCCCCGAGGAACTGGCCAGTCTGCTGGCGGCCCTGGCCGCGGACCCCGCCGCGGCCGCCAAGGCGCGCACGGCCCTCCAGGCCGGCCTGGGCGCCCTGGAGGCCAAGCCCCTGGTGGAGTTGCTCGAGGGCGTTCCCGCCCGGGAGCGCCCCTGGCTGCGCCAGGAGGTGTTCCATCGCTACCGCAGCGAGACGGAGCTGCTGCGCTACATCCAGCGCCTGGTGAGCAAGGATCTCTCGCTTGTCCACGGCATGATCCCACTGGGCAGCTGCACCATGAAGCTCAACGCCGCCGCCGAACTGGCGCCAGTGAGCTGGCCGGCCTTCGCCCAGATGCATCCTTTCGCCCCCGCCGACCAGACCGGGGGCTACGCCGCCCTGGCGGCCGATCTGGAGGCCTGGCTGGGGGCGATCACCGGCTTTGCGGGGGTGTCCCTGCAGCCGAACGCCGGCTCCCAGGGCGAGTACGCCGGCCTGATGGTGATCCGGGCCTGGCACCGCAGCCGGGGCGAGGGCCACCGGCAGGTGTGCCTGATCCCCACCAGCGCCCACGGCACCAATCCCGCCAGCGCCGTGATGGCGGGGATGCGGGTGGTGGCGGTGGCCTGCGACAGCCACGGCAACATTGACATCGCCGACCTGGAGGCCAAGGCCGCCGCCCACGCCGCCAACCTGGCGGCCGTGATGGTCACCTACCCCTCCACCCACGGGGTGTTCGAAACGGGCATCCGCCGCATCTGCCAGGTCGTTCACGACCACGGCGGCCAGGTGTATCTGGATGGGGCCAACCTCAACGCCCAGGTGGGCCTATGCAAACCGGGGCTGTACGGCGCCGACGTCTGCCATCTCAACCTCCACAAGACCTTCTGCATCCCCCATGGCGGTGGTGGCCCCGGGGTCGGTCCGATCGGCGTGGCGGCCCACCTGGTGCCCTTCCTGCCCTCCCACCCCCTGGCTCCGGCGAGCGCCGGCGGGACACCGGGCCACGCCATCGGCCCGGTGTCGGCGGCGCCCCTGGGCAGTGCCGGCATCCTGCCGATCAGCTGGATGTACATCCGCATGATGGGGGGGGCGGGGCTGCGCACCGCCAGCCAGGTGGCCCTGCTGGCGGCCAACCTGATCGCCGAGCGTCTCGAGCCCCACTTCCCCGTGCTGTACCGGGGCCGGGGCGGCCGGGTGGCCCACGAGTGCATCCTCGATCTGCGACCCCTCAAGCGCAGCTGCGGCCTGGAGGTGGACGATCTGGCCAAACGGCTGATGGATTACGGCTTCCATGCCCCCACCGTCAGCTGGCCCGTGGCCGGCACGGTGATGGTGGAGCCCACCGAGAGCGAATCACTGCCGGAGATCGATCGCTTCTGTGCCGCGATGGAGGGGATCCGCCGCGAGGCCTGGGCCATCGAGACCGGGGCCGCCGACCCCGTCGACAACCCGCTCAAGCAGGCTCCCCACACCCTGGCGGCGGTCACCGCCGACAGCTGGGAGCGGGCCTACAGCCGCAGTGAGGCCGCCTTCCCCGCCGGGGAGGGTCAGCGGCAGTCCAAGTTCTGGCCGGCGGTCGCCCGCATCGATAATGCCTTCGGTGATCGGAACCTCGTCTGCACCTGTCCGAGCGTCGAGGAAGTGGCAATCCCCGAACTGGCCGCCTGAGTGTTCCGGCGGTACCTTTTCCCCCCGCCATGGCGCATCATTGCTGTGCCACCACCCTGCGGTGATGGCAAACGCCTTTCATTTTCATGGGGTTCATGAACGGCAACGACAATTCAGGCGATGAGCCGGGCCCGGGCGCCCTTGTTCCCGGTCTGCCGGAGGCCAGCCAACGGGTGGATGGCACCAACGTGGTGCGTGTGCCCTTCGGGGTGCGCCGGGCCCGGCGAAGCCGTCCGGAACGGCCCGATCACTGGGCCACCCTCGTCCTCCCCTTCCAGGCGGGCGGTGGCGGCACGCCCACACCGCCCCATGCGGCCTAGGACAGCGACTCAGTAGTTGGCGCCGCTGCGTCGCTGGTGCACGGCTGTCGTGGCGGTCGGATCCAGCAGGTCGCCGCTGAGGGCCTCGGCGTAGAGCAGCCAGTGGTCGCCGCACTCCATCCGTTGGCTGACGCGGGCCTCCAGCCAGGCCAGGGCCTCGGGTAGCAGGGGTTGGCCGCCTGGGGTGACGTCCAGATCCAGGCCCGCCAGACGATCGGCCCCCGGGGGGAAGGGCTGCAGGAACCGCTTCATCGGGCCGCTTTCCTTGCCGGCTGCCAGCACGTTGAGGGTGAAGGCGTCACCCACGTGCAGCAGGCTCTCCATCGCCCGATCCTTGGCCACGGCCACGGTGAAGCCGGGGGGACTGAAGCTGGCCTGGCTGACCCAGCTGGCCACCATCGCCCCACCGATGGCGTCAGGGCCATCCCCCTTGCGGGCCAGCACCACGCACAGGGCGCCCACCACCCGGCCGAGGGCCTGGATCGCCGGGTTGGTGCGACTTTCACTCAGGCCTCCGGCGGAGCTGCGCCGCTGGGCCTGGCGATGCTGGCTGCGCAGGCGGCGGCCCAGGGCGGTGCCGGTTTCCTCCAGGGTGCGCAGGGTGGCCAGATCGGGGCTGAACTTGATCCGGATCGGATCGAAGGCGAACTGGAAGCCGCCGTCACGGAGCTTGGCTTCCAGCAGGTCGATGGCCTCGCCGCTCCAGCCGAAACTGCCGAACACCCCCACCGGCTTGGCCCGGTCGCCCTCGGCCAGCACGGTGCCGAGGGCCGAGACGATCGGCGTGGGGGCATGGCCCCCGAGGGTGGGGGAGCCGATCAGCAGGGCATCGCAGGAGTGGATCGCCTCCAGCAGCTGCTCGGAAGGGGCGAACTCACAGTTGATGCTCTCCACCCGCACGCCGCTGCGGGCCACCCCCTGGGAGAGGGCGTCGGCGATGGCGGCGGTGTTGCCGTAGGCGCTCGCATACAGCAGGGCCACCGAGAGGCTGGCCCGCTCCTGGCTCTCCCCCCAGCGGCGGTAGTCGGCCAGCAGGCTGCGCCAGCTCTGGGCGATGGCCGGGCCGTGGCCGGGGGCGATGGTGCGGATCGGCAGGTCGTCGAGGCGGTCGACCACCGTCTCCACCTGACGGGCCATCGGCGCCATCAGGCAGTCGTAGTAGTAGCGGCGGTCCTCCTCCGTGCTGCTGCGGTTCGCCTCCGCGAAGTCCTCGGTGCAGAGGTGGGCGGCGAAGAACTTGCCGCTCATCAGCAGCCCTGTGGTGGCCTCGAAGGCCATCAGGCCACCGGGCCAGCGGGGGGTGGGGGTGGGAATCAGGGTGAGGACATGGCCGTCGGCGAGGGTGCGGCTGGTCTCCTGCTTGACCACCTCGATGGTGGGCAGGGGTACGGCGCTGGGTGTGGGGGCGGCGGCCTCGCCCCCCGGGCCGGGCCGCTGCTGCTCCCAGAGTTCGGCGAGCACCTGGGCGCCTGGATTGGAGGACACCAGCACCGTGGCCGGCCAGCCTGTCGCCAGCTGCTTGAGCAAAGCCACCCGGTTGGGGTTGACGTGGCCCACCACCACCTTGAGGGGGGCGTCGGCCGGCACCAACTGGGCCAGCTGCTCCAGGAAGGGGGCGGCGAAGGAGGCCCCCGGTGGATGGACCAGCACCGGGGCGCCGCCGGAAGCGCCCTGCTGGAAGAGGAAGCTGTTGGCGGTGGTACCCCGTTCGAGGCCGTATTCCACCTCGAACCGCAGCCGCCGGGGGCTGAGGCCGCGCAGGCCGATCAGGCCGGGTTCGATCGGCAGGGTGATGACGCGCCGATCGGTGGCGGTGGGAGAGGACGTCATCAGTAGTGGTTGCCCACCTTGCGGTGATGCACGGCTGTGGCGGCGGTGGTGTCGGCCACGTTGCCCTCCTCCACCACGGCGTAGATGATCCAGTGGTCAGGGCCCTCCATGCGCTGGGTGACCCGGCAGCCCAGGTAGGCCAGGGCATCCCCCAGCACAGGGCCGCCGGCGGCCACGCCCTCGAGGACGCTCACGCCGGCGAAGCGGTCGGCCCCCGGTGGGAATCGGCGGAGGAAATGGCGCAGCAGGGGCTGGTGGTTGTCCTCCCGCAGCACGTTGAGCACGAAACGGTCGTCCACCTGCATCAGGGCCTCGATGGCCCGGTCCTTGGCGACCGCCACCGTGAGCCCCGGGGGGTCGAAGCTCGCCTGGCTCACCCAGCTGGCCACCATGGCGCTGCTGCGACTGCCGGCCTCGTCGTCCTGGCGGGCCGTGACGATGTAGAGGCCGCCGCTGAGGCGCCCCAGGGCCTTGTCCAGATCCCCATCGATGGCCTTCATCGCGGCGATGGTCTTCTCTTTGGTGAGCAGCTGGCCCAGGTCGGTGCCGGCCTCCTCGCAACGCTGGTAGTCGGCGCCGCTGGGCACCTGGCGGATGCGCAGGGGCTCGAAGGCCCATTTCTGACCCAGGTTGCGCAGCTGGCCGGCCAGGGTGTCGATCGGCTCGTCGTTGCCGCCGAAGGCGTCGTAGCACCCCACCCACTGCTTGGGATGCAGGGCCGCCAGCAGGGTGCCGATGGCGGTCTGAAGGTCGGGATCGGGGGAGGCGGGCCAGGTGGGAACCACCACGGCGCTGGCGTCGCCGATCAGGGCGGCCAGTTCCTGGGCGTCCGTGGCGCGCAGGTCGACGAGCTGCACCTGGCCGGAGGCCTTGCCCACCCCCCGGGCGATGGCCTGGCTGAGCCGGTCGCAGAAGCCGTACTGGCTCAGATAGCAGACGGCGGCATAGGCCTCACCGGCGCTGCGCTGGCCACTCCAGTCGCGGTAGTCACCCACCCACAGGGGCAGGTGGTCCCGCAACAGGGGACCATGGCCCACGGCGATCGTGGTGATCTCCGGCAGCCCGTCCATGCGTTTGAGGGCCTGCAGCACACTGCGGGCGTTGGGGGCCATCAGGCAGTCGTAATAGAAGCGGAAGTCCGGTGCGATGGCCCCCGGATCGACGTCGAACAGGTCGTCGGAGCAGTAATGGAGGCCGAAGGCGTCGCAGGTGTAGAGGAGGCCGGTGCCGTGGTCGAAGGAGAAGATCGTGTCGGGCCAGTGCAGGTTGGGGGCACTGAGGAAGTTGAAGCGATGCCCCACGCCACTGGTGGGGTGCACGCCCAGATCCAGCTCATCGCCGCTCTTGACCGCCCTGCTCCTGAAGGGGCGGTGCACCTGGTCTTGCAGGAACTGGATCGCCACCTTGGAGCCGACGATCTCGATGTCCGGATGGCGGTCGATCAGATCCCCGATCAGGCCGGAATGGTCCGGCTCGGTATGGGAGACGATCAGGTGGTCGATCGCGGTGGGGTCGACCAGACCCTCCAGCAGGGGGATCCAGGTGTCACGGAACTTGGCATGGCTGGTGTCGACCAGGGCGGTGCGCTCACCACGCACCAGGAAGGCGTTGTAGGTGGTGCCGTTGCGCAGGCCGAATTCGATGTCGAAGCGACTGCGGTCCCAGTCGAGGGAGCGGATCGCCGTGGTGTCAGCCGCGATCGGCTCGCACTGGAGGCTGAGGCGGCCAGCAGGGGTCGCGATCGAAGGCGGGGCGCTGGCGGTGCTGCTGCTCATGGGGTCAGACTCCTTCCGCAGGCCTGTAACTGTAGGCAGGTCAGTGTCCCTTTCGGTCTGTTAGACCACGCCCAAAGAACCTTGCGTGCAGGTGGACAATGGGTCGGAACATTCCCAAGGCGAGCCGATAGGTGGTCACTGGAGACTTGGAGCGGTTCCGGGAGGCTTTTCGCCGCCTGGAGGAGCGTCTTCAGGAAGCCTCGCGTTCTGATCGTTTCAAGCCGCCGACGGGTCTGGCCACGGCTCGCCTCCACCACCAATCGATGGTCGCCTCGGAGGGGGTGCTGGGGGAAGTCCTCGATCTCAGCGTGGATGGGATGAAGATGGCCATCGAGGCCGGCCATGATGTGGCCGTCGGCCAGCACTGCAGTGTGGTGGTGGGGGACGGGGAAGGAGAGACCTACGACCTGAGAGGCACCGTGCGCTGGATCGAAGCCACCAGCTACATCTCGGTGATCGGTCTCTCCCTCGATTCCGCCCATCGCATCGAGGAGTGAGGGCCTCAGTCGGCCAGCTTCACGGTGACGGAGGTCAGTGACTGCGCCTTGGGTGCCGTCACGATGAGCAGGCCATCGCGGTAGTGGGCTTCCAGGGCGTCCCGCTGAATGCCGCCGGGGAAGCGGAAGCTGCGGCTCCAGGTGCCGTAGCGGAATTCACTCAGCAGGGGCGCGCGGCGGCTGCCTTCGGCTGCGGTCACGCTGTCGTCAACCAGCTGGGGGGCGCGCCGTTCCGCGGTGATGATCAACGAGCGGTCCGTGGCCTTCACGTCGATGGAGGAGCGGTCGACGCCAGGCAGTTCCAGAGCGATGGTGTACATCGCTTCGGTTTCGTGAATCTCGGCGGCGGGAACCCGTTCGGCTGTCTGCAGCTGTTGCTCCAGCCGGTCGAAGAGATCGAAAGGGGAAGAATGCAGAGTACGCATGGTTGTGGTTGCCGATACAAGGAACGGGAATGGCCGGGTGAAGCACCTCCCGTCCCGTCAATGTGCCCGCCTGGCCCTCAATCGTTGAGGGGGAGAACCGACGCCCCGGGTTCGGTCCCCCCAACCGGGTTCGGCCTCTTCGCCAGCGGGGGTGGAGAACCGGAACGGGGCGCTTCCAGCCACCACCAGGTGGTGAAAGCGGCCGCCTGGCCGCAGGGTTGGCCGTTGCCATCCCGCAGGGTCCACAGCCGGGCCTTTTCGATGCGGAACCGGCGGCCGCTGCTGTCGATGCGGACGCCGGCATAGCCCGTCAGGGCCTGGCGGCGGCGGGCCTGCTCCAGGGCGAAGGCCCGGCCCTGTCGTTCCGCTGGCTCGGCCGTGAGCCGGGACGGCAGGCCCACCATCGCGCCCCAGGGGCGGCGCCACAGCAGCAGGGCGGCGCGGTTGGCGTAGATCAGGCTCGGATCATCTCCGCCGTCATGGGCCAGGACGACCGTGGCGGCCACGAACAGTTCCTGGGCCGCCTGCAGCGGCGAGCGGCCAGCCTGAACTCCCGCCAGCAGCGGCCTCCCGAAGGCCAGCTGGTGGCCAGCCAGGAGGCGTCCGGCGGTGGCGATGGCGGCCTCGCTTAACCAGGGGGGCGGCGGCGGCGCTGGCATGGCGTCGGCCTTAAGGCCGGTACTCGTTGTCGTCGGGCATCATCATCCGCATGGCCGCGTCCATTTCCGGCGGGGCCTGGTGCCGCCGGCCGCCGAAGGCGGAGAGCAGCCGGCCCGAGAGAACGCTCTGCAGCAGGGTGGGCTGGTAGGCGAAGCGCTTGCCGATGGCGGCGAAGCTGAAGAACAGCAGCAGGGCGGCGACCACGTTCCTGGCGAGTTGAACGAACCAGTCGTTGAGGCGCTTCATGCCCATGGCGTCAGCCTCGTTCTGGTAGCGCTTGATGAAGGGATTGAGGTCGTTGCTGAGCTTCGTCTTGACGACGTCCAGGGGGACATCGATGCTGGCGGGCAGTGCCGGTGCCTGGCCGGGCAGCAGCCGCATGGCCCTGAGGATGTCGTCGTAGGAACGGGCGCTTTCGATCGCCCGGGTGGTGGCGATGTAGGCGCTCAGCTCCCGCGTGTCGTTGGCCCTGAACTGGCGCAGCAGGCTGATGCCGCTGTAAACCTGCAACGGGATCAGCAGCAGAAAGCCGAAAGCGATCCAGAAGCTGAGCTGCCGCAGCAGGGAGACGCGGCCAGCGATGCGACTGGAGTGGGGATTGATGAGGCTGGCGAGCATCAGCAGGATCGCCCCGATCATGGCAATGGCCCCTGAGGCGAGCAGCTTGTCGCTCACGGACTGGAGCCAGAGGGGGTTGATCAGGCGCACCGGCCAGGCCGAGCCCAGGATCCCCACCAGGAACAGCACGAACAGCAGGATCGCCCCCCAGTTCAAGGCGATGGCGACCTCCTCGACGTAGTTCTCTGCGAGGGGCCGCTCCTGGCCAACATGGGGTTGGGCCTCTGGGTGGCGATCGGCCTTGGGCTGGGGGTCGGCGTGGGGGCTCATGGGCGGCTATTCAGGCGTCAGGCGTTGCTGGGGTCAGGTTGGTCGATGGACAGCCGGCTGGCCAGCAGGTCGCCATGAAAAAGCCCGGCACAGGGCCGGGCTGGAGGATCTGCCGGCGGCAGCTGATCAGCCCTGGTGAAGGTTGGCGGTGTTGATGCGGCGGCGCAGCTTGCGGGAGAAGCCGAAGGCGGCGGCGGCACCGAGCACGGGCAGGGGGCCGGGCACCGAATCGCCAGGGCCGGGGCCGACTTCGCGGATCAGTTTGTTGGTGATCGCCGTTTCGAAGGCTGCGAAATTGGCGGCCGTCTCGACGAAGCCGGCGTTGACGGCACCGTTGGCAGGCGTCACGACGTTGTTCGTCAGGAAGCCGCTGGCACCGGCACCCACTCCCAGGCCGTTGATGATGATGTTGCTGGCCACGGCGTTGGCCCGCTGGGCTTGGGCGCACTGGGCGAAGTTGCCTTGGGTGGCACAGGTGTTGAGATCTCGGTTGCCCTCGCCGTCCGTGGAGATGTCGATCACCCGGCCGTTGGTGCGGGTGGTGACGAAGGCATTGGTGTTGATCTCATTGATGGCCGCCGCCATCCCACAGTCAACGCAGGTGAAGTCGCTACCTTGGCGGCTCATGCCGTTGAGGGCAGCGATGAAGCTGTTCAGGGACGTGCCGCCGTTGATGCCGTCAGTCGTCAGGTCGGTGATGTGGCGCCAGCCGATCACGGGAGGCGAGAAGGCCGTGGTGCTCCACTGGCCCACAGCGATCGCCAGGCCACCGCCGGCGAAGGTGTCGGCGACCTTGGACCTGACGGCCGCGTTGTTGAAGGCGTTGGCGTATCCCTGCCTGTAGAGGTTGAAATCACTGTTACTGATGCTGCCGGAGACGTCCAGCGACAGGAACAGTTCCTGGAAGACGTTGGTGACGGCGTGGGCCGGCTGGGAGGTGCCGAACAGGCCGATGGCGATGGCCGCAGCGGCCGCTCCTCCTCGGAGCAGGGGCTTGAGGGTGGTTCTCATGGAAAAAATGAGGGGGGGGGACGGTGTGGTGTTCCGGATATCCGAAACCTGCCTGAAGCCAGGCAGTGCACAGGGCCTCCGAGGAGGTGAGCGACCAACGCGCGAAACTTAGCATCGGGTGATAGGAAACTCACCTTGTGGCCATGAACTTAACAAAGCCTTAAAGGCCGGGGCTTTGACCCTTCAGCCGTCGCTGTCGTTGCCGGTGGCCATCGCCCGGGCCATGGCCTGCTGGGCCATCGCGGTGCCGTGGGCCTTGAGCGTTTCCAGGAAGAGCTGGTTGGCCTCCGGGAAACGGGGCTCCTCGGCCAGGGGCAGGGGGCCGGCCCCATCAAGGCCCGATTCCCCTTCCATGGCCGGCGTGATCACCACCAGATCGGGATCGAGGGGGGCGTCGTAGCGCCACCAGCGGGCCGGATCGGCGATGGCGGGATGGGTCGGATGGGGCGCATGCTCCACGGGCGCCACCACCCCCTCCCGGCGGCGCTTGGCCAGATCGCCCAGCAGCTGGCTGCGGGTGCGCCCCCGCAGCTGGAACAGCACGAAGGGGTCCTCGCTGAAGCGGTCCCCCATCAGGTAATAAACGGCGCTGATGTGCTTGCAGGGATTGGCCTTGTCGGGGCAGCTGCACTCGCTGCGCACTTCCTGGAGCTTGAAGGGGAACAGACGCTTGCCGCTGGCCGCGAAGGCCCGCTCGATGTCGGCCGGCATGATCCCCGCCAACAGCTGCGCCGACCAGCGGGCTTTCTGGCTCAGGGCTTCCAGCACATAGCCCCAGTCTTCGTCGTTGAGCACGTCGAGCCAGAGCTTCACCTTGTAAGGGTCTGGATCGGTGCCCTGCACCCGGGCATGGACCCGACGCCCCTCAAAGCGGATCGAGACGACATTGCCCTCCCGGGCGTAGGTCCAGGCGCGCTCCAGGCGTTTCTTGAACCGGTAGGAGTGGATCAGCTCCATCCACTGCTCCACCCACCAGGGCTGCTGCCCCAGACCCTGCTGGCCCAGCTGGGTGGTGATGGCGCCATTGGCGCCGGGGAAGGAGCTGGTCATGCCGCCGGCCTCAGGTCCCCATCCTGACGCCTACCCGACCCACTGGCCTAGGTTGTTCCGACGCAGGGCGTGGAGTCCTTGAATCGCATCACGTTCGGGGCCGGCGACGGTTTTCACAGTCTTCTGAGGACAAGGGTTCACGAGCACTTCGAGAGCACGGGCCAGGACCGGCGTGACTCCTCGGCCATGGTGGTCAAATCGGCCCTGATCCTGGGCTGGTTCGTGCTCACCTACGGGCTGCTCGTCTTCCAGGCCAGCAGCTGGCCGGTGGCGGTGGCCCTCTCGGCCTGTCTCGGCCTGGCGATCGCCGCCATCGGCTTCAACATTCAGCACGACGGTGGCCACGGCGCCTACTCGCGCCACCGCTGGATCAACAAGGCCGCCGCCATGACGCTCGACCTGCTGGGCGGCAGTTCCCTGATCTGGGCCCACAAGCACAACGGTCTGCACCACACCTTCACCAACATCTCCGGCCACGACGACGACATCAATCTCGGCTTGATCGGACGTCTCTCGCCCCACCAGCCGCACCGCTGGTGGCACCGCTGGCAGCACCTCTACCTGTGGCCCCTCTACGGAATGCTGCCGATCAAGTGGCAGTTCTTCGATGACTTCGCCGATCTGGCCAGCCGCGGCCGCGGGGACCATGCTTTGCCCCCGCTCACTCCGGCCGACTGGCTGCTGGTCGTCGGCGGCAAGGTGATCTTCTTCTCGCTCGCCTTTGCCCTGCCGTTGCAGCACCATTCCTTGGCAGCGGTGATCGGCTGCTACGTGGTAACGGCGATGGTGCAGGGAATCGTGCTGAGCGTGGTGTTCCAGCTGGCCCACTGCGTGGAGGAGGCCGACTTCCCTGGCGTCGCGGCCACGGACACCGGCATGGGCCCCTGGGCCGACCACCAACTCGCCACAACGGTGGACTTCAGCCGCTCCAACGGTCTGCTGAGCTGGCTGCTGGGAGGCCTGAATTTCCAGGTGGAGCATCACCTGTTCCCCCGCATCTGCCACGTCCACTACCCCCAGCTCTCCGCCATCGTCGAGCAGACCTGTCGCGATTGCGGTGTGCCCTTCCGCAGCCATCCGTCCTTCCTGGCTGGTGTGGCCTCCCACTACCGCTGGCTGCGCCGCATGGGTCAGACGCCTGCCGCCCCCCTGGCCCTGCCGGTGCTGCTGCCGGTGATGGGGCCGCCGGACGTCGCGGCCCTGGTCAGCCGCTGAGTCGGCAGGCCCACCAGCCCTCCGGCGTCGTCAGGGGCTGTCCTCCAGGGCCACCAGATCCCTGAGCTGGCCCACATCGAAGCCTCCGAGCCATTCCTCGCCGCTGCCGACGATGTCGGCGGCGAGCTTGGATTTCTCCTCGATCATGCGGTCGATCTTCTCCTCCACCGAACCGCTGGTGATGAACTTGTGCACCAGCACCCGGTTGGTCTGGCCGATCCGGTAGGCCCGGTCGGTGGCCTGGTTCTCCACAGCGGGGTTCCACCAGCGGTCGATGTGGAACACGTGGCTGGCCCGGGTCAGGTTGAGGCCGACCCCGCCGGCCTTGAGCGACAGCAGGAACAACTGCGGACCGCGGGGATCCTCCTGGAAGCGATCCACCATCGCCTGGCGGTCGACCTTGCTGCTGCCGCCATGCAGGAAGGGCACATCCTGGCGCCAGCGCTGTTCCAGGTAGGCCTTGAGCAGGTGGCCCCATTCGGCGAACTGGGTGAACAGCAGGGCCCGGTCGCCCGCCTCGATCACCTCCTCGAGGATCTCCTCCAGGCGCAGCAGCTTGGCGCTGCGGCTGGCGAAACCGTTCTCCACCCGGCCCTCCTTCAGGGCCAGGGCCGGGTGGTTGCAGATCTGCTTGAGGCGGGTGAGCAGGGCCAGCACCTGGCCGTGGCGCTGCCCCAGGGGTGCGCGGGCGATGGCGTCGAGGCTGTCGTCCACGGTCTGGCGGTAGAGCTTCGTCTGCTCCGCTGACAGCCCCACCCACTCGCGCAGCTCCACCTTCTCCGGCAGGTCGGAGATGATCGAGCGGTCGGTCTTGAGCCGCCGCAGGATGAACGGCCCGACCCGGGCCTTGAGATCCCGCAGGGAGCTCATGTCGCCGTAGCGCTCGATCGGCAGCCGGTAGCGCTGGCGGAAGAAGCCTTCCTCCCCCAGCACCCGGGGGTTGAGGAAGTCCATCAGGGCCCACAGCTCGCTCACCCGGTTCTCCACGGGCGTGCCGGTGAGGGCGATGCGGAAGCGGCCCTGCTTGCCGGGGCGGGCCAGGTCGCGGGCTGCCTGGCTCTGCTTGGCGGACGGGTTCTTGATCGCCTGGGCTTCGTCGATCACCATGCCCTGCCAGTCGATGCTCTCCAGCAGTTCGCTGTCGCGCTGCAGCAGCCCGTAGCTGGTGAGCACCAGATCCACCCCCTCCAGGGCCTTGGCCAGCTTTTCAGGGGTGGACGGCCGGCGCGGGCCGTAGTGCTCGCGCACCTCCAGATCCGGCGTGAAGCCCGCCGCCTCCCGCTTCCAGTTGGTCAGCACCGAGGTGGGGGCCACGAGCAGAACGGGCCGCTTGAGCTCCTGCTCCACCTTGAGGTGCTGCAGGAAGGCCAGCAGCTGCACCGTCTTGCCCAGGCCCATGTCGTCGGCCAGGCAGGCGCCCTGGTCGAAGCGGTGCAGGAAGGCCAGCCAGCCCAGGCCCCGTTCCTGGTAGGGCCGCAGCTGGCCGGCGAACCCCTCCGGTGCCGGCAGGGGATCCGGGGCCTTCTGCTGGTGGTACTGCTCCAGGACGGCGTGCAGCCTGGGCCCGGGGGTGAAGCGATGCACCGGCAGCCGCATCAGGGTGTCGCCGTCGCTGGCGGTCAGCCGCAGGGCATCGTCGAGGCTGAGGTTGGGACTGGCGGCGCAGAAGCGCTCGGCGTTCTTGAGATCGCTGGGGCGCAGCTCGATCCAGGCCCCCTTGTGTTGCACCAGCGGACTGCGCTTGGCCGACAGGCGCTCGAGGTCCTTGAGGGTGAGGGTGACGCCACCGATCATCAGTTCCCACTTCCATTGCAGGCTTTCCCCCAGGGAGAAGCCGCGGGAGCGCTCGGGCAGCTCGGCTTCGATCGAGAGGCCCAGACGGCTGGCCAGGCCACCACTGAGGCTGGCGGGCAGCACCACGCCCACGCCCACATCCCGCAGCTGGGCGGCGGCGGTGCGCACCAGCACGAACGCTTCGGCTGGTGTGAGCTGCATGGTTTCCGGGGCCGCCGCATCCAGGCCTCGCCCGATCGGTTCGAACACCTGCAGGGCCCGGCCCATGCCCTCCAGCAGCAGCTGGCCCGGTTCGGCCACTTCCACTTCGCCCAGCTGCAGCCGGCCGTCGCCCGCATTCCAGACCGTGCGGGCCGGGGTTCGCAGGCTGGGATCGGCCTCCGCCTGCAGGGAGAAGCGCAGCTCCCAGAGCTCCTCGCCCTCCTCGGGGGTGAACAGCTCCAGGCAGGTCCTGGCCGGCGCCACACGCCCCGCCACGGCTTCGCGCCAGTGCTGGGTGGCCACCGCCAACCGTTCCCGCTCCTCGTCGTCCAGCTCCAGGCGGCCGGGGCCGGGGCCGAGGGCCTTCTGCCAGGCGCCCAGCAGGGGGTCCAGCCCCTCAGCGCCGGGCCGGAAGCCACTGCGCAGCTGGCCATCAAGCAGGGCCTCCAGCAGGCTGGCCACCCGCAGCCGGCCGCTGCCGGGGCGGCGGCAGGCCAGGCCCTGTTCCCCGGAGGCCCCGGCCGCCATGGCGCAGGTGGCCACCTGGGGCAGCCGGATGGCCAGTTCCTCCAGCCGGCGCCGGTCCCCCTCGCGGTTGAGCAGGGGCAGCCAGCGGGCCCGGTCCTCCTCCACCTGCGGCAGCCAGCGGCCCCGGGCGATCAGGCTCAGGGCCCAGCGCTCCAGGTGGCTCCACCAGCGCAGATCGTCCGCCAGCCCGGGATCATCACCCGAGAGGGGCAGGCCGGCGAGCCAGTCGCCGGCTCCGGCGGGATCGAGGGCCAGGCCCTCCACCCGCCAGGGCCACCATTGCACCTCCTTCGGGATCGGCTCGCCCGCCTGCAGCGGCAGGCCGCTCCAGGCCGCCAGCCCCTCACTGGCGGCCTTGCGGCGGCCCCGGGCCCCCTGGCTGCGGCTGGGCAGGGTGAGAAGGGCCTCCGCCGGGCGGAAGGCCTCCGACCAGAGGCCATGGTCATCCAGCCAGGCGCCCAGATCGTCGACGTTGAGGGAGAGGGGATGGTCGGGAACGGTGCGCAGCGGCGCCACCGGCGCGGCGACCCTCCAGGTGTCGGCCCAGAGCAGCAGCCGGCCCCCGGCACCTTCGGGCGGAAACAGCCAGGTGGCGTGCAGGAGGCTCATGGCCGCAGCGCGGGCAGCAGGCGTTGGGCACCCCTCAGCAGCAGGGCGCTGCCGATCAGGGGAAGCCAGAGCGGCAACCAGCCGCGCATCAGCTCGATGATCGCCGCCATGGCGCTGTGCGCCAGGGGCTGGTGGAGCAGGGAATGGATCTCCGGAACGGGCAGGGCCAGGGAGGTGACCACGACGGGTCCGCCCAGGCTGCGGATCCCGCACACCGCCCCCACCAGGCCGGCGGCCAGGTGCTCGTCGTCGGGATCGACCCGCTGCAGATGGAAGGCCAGCAGGCCGTAGAAAAAGCCACAGCCCGCCGACCGCAGCCCGCTGTCCAGGCCAGCCGGCAGCCCGATCAGGGCGGCCGCCAGCCCGCCCAGCAGCGCCCACGACAGGGACTGCAGCCGCAGACGGGCACGGGAATCGTCGGACGCCTGGGTCAACGGCAAGGCCTTGGCGATGGCCCGATCATGCCTGGCCATCGGCAGGCTTACATTATTCATTGAAGCTGGCCATGCCAGCGGTTCAACCAGCACAGCATTTTTCTCGGCTCCCTTACAGACTTCCCCGCAGCCCTGGCACGGTCATCGGGCGACGTTCCGTTCACGGCCATTGGCCATGGCCCGGTTTTCTCGCCGGGAAGCACGCTCCCCATCCGGCAGGCAACCCTCTTGACCGCCGCCCACCCGCCACCGCACGCCTCCGACGCCCATCAGGCGCGTCGCGCGCTGCCGGAGATGCTCCAGATCGCGACGGCCATCAGTGGTGCCGTCAATCTTCCTGCCCTGTTGCGGCAGATCCTCTCCAGTTCCAGGGATCTCACCCTCAGTGATGCGGGCAGCATCTACCTGGTGGAAGAGGAGAAAGGGGAGAAACGCCTCTGGTTCACGGCCTTCCAGAACAGCACCCTGGCGGCCCGCGGGGCTGGCATCGATTCCGGCCTGCTGGATGTCCGCTTCCCGATCACCCCCGAGCGCCTCGTGGGCTGGACGGCCCTGCACGGCGAGGTGCTGAACCTGCCCGATGTGTACGCCATCCCACCGGACCGCCCGTATCGATTCGATGCCGGCCTTGATCGGCGCATGGGCTATCGGGCGGTGTCGATGCTGGTGGTGCCGCTGCGGACCATGGCCGGAGACGTGGTGGGGGTGATGCAGCTGATCAACAGGAAGCGGGAGCCATCCGCGCTGCTCACCCCCGAGACGGCGGCGGCGCTGGTGCGTCCCTACGACGCCGGCGACCAGCAGCTGATTGAGGCCCTGGCGGCCCTGGCGGCCGTCTGCGTCGAGCGGGCCCAGGCCCTGGAAGGTCAGCAGCGGCAGATCGATTCGATGATCGCCCTGCTGGCCGGAGCCATCGATGCCCGCAGCGCCCACACCGGCCAGCACTGTTCCCGGGTGCCCGAGCTGGCGCTGCTGCTGGCGGAGGCGGCGGAAGCCACCCAGGAGGGGCCGCTGGCCCCCTTCCGTTTCAAGGGGGACGCGGAGCGTCGGGAGTTCCGTACGGCGGCCTGGCTGCACGACTGCGGCAAGATCGTGACTCCTGAGGCGGTGGTGGAGAAGGCCACCAAGCTGGACGCCCCGACCAACCGGATTCATGAGATCCGCACCCGCTTTGAGGTGCTGCTGCGGGATGGCCGCATCGCCATGCTGGAGGGTCTGCTGGCGGGCGGTGACCCCGAAACCCTTCGGCGGGACTACGCCCAGCTGGAGCAGGAGCTCCAGCTGGATTTCGCCTGCGTGGCCCGCTGCAATCTGGGCAGTGAGGGCACCGACCCTGCGGATCTCGCCCGGCTCCAGCGGCTGGCGGAGCGCCGCTGGTGGCGCCATTTCGACGACCGACAGGGGCTGGGCTGGGAGGAGCAGGCCAGGCGCAGCGGCCCGCCGGAGCCCCTTCCTGCCCCCGAGACCCTGCTCCGTGATGCCCCCCACCATCGCCTCCCCAGGCCCGACGCCGAAGTGCCGGAGGCCAGGTGGGGCTTCAACCTGGCGGTGCCGGAGTTGCTTTACAACCGCGGCGAGCTCTACAACCTGTCCGTGGCCAGGGGCACGCTCACCCCTGAAGAGATCTACAAGATCCGCGAGCACATGATTCACACGATCGTGATGCTGGAGAGCATGGCCTTCCCCCCGTCGATGGATCGGGTCGCTGAAATCGCCGGGGGGCACCACGAAACCCTGGATGGCCGCGGCTACCCGAGGGGACTGACGGCGGAGCAGCTGTCGATCCCGGCCCGGATCCTGGCCATCGCCGACATCTTCGAGGCCCTCACCGCCGCCGACCGCCCCTACAAGCGGGGCATGCCCCTGTCCCAGTCACTGGCGATCCTGGCCGGGCTGCGGGATCGTGGCCGCATCGATACGGACCTGTTCGATCTCTTCCTGCGCTCCGGGGCCTACCTCACCTATGCGAAGCGATTCCTGGCCGCCGACCAGATTGACCCTGTCGACCTCGACGCCCTGCTGAGACCTGCGTCGATCTGATGCCTGACCATCTGCCTGGCGACGACCTGCCGCAGCGGCCGGGTGCCGATCGCCATGCCAACGTCATCCAGGAGCTGCTGGGCGAACTGCACGCGTCCTTTTCCCAGGTCCGGGAGGGCCGGGTGGCCGACTACATCCCCGAGCTGGCCAAGGCCTGCCCGGATGATTTCGGCATCGTCATCGCCACGTCGGGGGGGCGGATCTATGAGATCGGCGACACCCGAAAGGAGTTCACGATCCAGTCCATCTCCAAGCCCTTCATCTATGCCCTGGCACTGAAGACGCTCTCCTTCGACTTCATGGCTAGCAAGATTGATGTGGAGCCTTCAGGGGAAGCCTTCAACGCCATCAGCCTGGATCCGGATTCCGGCAAGCCACGCAATCCGATGATCAATGCCGGCGCGATCGCCGCCTCCGCCCAGATCTGTGATGCCGATCCCGGCGGGGCCATCGATCTGCTGCTGGATTATTTCGCAGAACTCGCCGGCCGGCGCCTGAGGGTCAATGAGGACGTCTACCGCTCGGAACGGGAAACGGGCCATCGCAACCGCGCCATCGGCCACCTGCTGCGCAACTTCAACATCATCGAATCGGATCCGGAACCGGCCCTCGATCTCTATTTCCGCCAGTGCGCCATCTCCGTCACCTGCCGCGACCTGGCCGTGATGGCCGCCACCCTGGCCTGCCAGGGGCGCAATCCCTTCACCGGCGGTCAGCCGCTGTCGTACGACATCACCGTTCGGGTGCTGGCTCTGATGGGCACCTGCGGCATGTACGACTTCGCCGGCCAGTGGCTCCATGACGTCGGCATTCCGGCCAAGAGCGGGGTCGCCGGCGGTGTGCTGGCGGTGATTCCTGGACGGCTCGGCATCGCCACCTACTCTCCGCCCCTCGACAACTTCGGCAACAGCGTCCGAGGGGTGGCGGTCTGCCGTCAGTTGTCGGTGGGGGTGGGCCTGAGCCTGTTCAACCAGTACTTCCAGGCCGATGCCACCATTCGCCGTTCCTACCAGGGCTCCCAGCGAAAATCGCGTCGCTGGCGCAGCGACCGGGAGCTGGAGGTCCTGGCGCCCCACCGGGACAAGGTCCGCATCATCCACGTGCAGGGGGTGCTCGATTTCGGTGGCATCGAGCAGCTGGCCTCTGAACTGGTGCGGCTCAGCAACGACGTGCGCATCCTCATCCTCGACCTGGCCCACGTGACCGAGTGCCCGATGGAATCCTCCGATCTGCTGGACCGCCAGCTCTGTTCACTGGAAGACAACGGGGTCGAGATTCTCCTCTCCCGTGCCGGCCGACTGCCCCTGGTCTCCAAGTCGGACTGGGCCATCACCGATCGCATCGACGCCTACGAGCACCTGGATTCGGCCCTGGAGGCCGCCGAGGAGCTGCTCCTGTCGTGGTACGGCCCCCAGGCCGCTGCGGGGGCACCGGACCGTGGCGACGACCTCGGCGAGCAGGGCTTTCTGACGCCCCTGAGCGAGGAGCATCGGCGGATCCTGGTGGATCGCATGGCCAGACGATCCTTCGCGGCCGGGGATTTCGTCATCCGCCGGGGTGATCCCGGCGATGAGCTGTTCCTGGTGCGTTCCGGCTCCTTCGACATCGCTCTCGACATCAAGACCGGCGACGGACTTAGCCATTCCACCCGCCTGGCCACCTTCGGCCCAGGGCTCTGCTTCGGCGAGATCGGTTTCGTGGCCCAGACGCCCCGCACCGCCGACATCATCGCCACACGGCCAGGCGAATGCTGGGTGTTGCACCGCAACGACTTCGAGGCCCTCAGTGCCAACCATCCGGACGTGGTGATCGCCCTGCTCAAGGCGCTCACCTGCGACATCGGCGCCAAGCTCAGCCAGACGAGTGTCCAGCTGACCCTGATGGAGCACTACTGAGCGACCGCCGGGCTCCGGCGCTGGGCGATCATGCCTGTCCGAGGACCTCTCTCCCTGCGCTCCCGTCATGGCCTCCGACCCCACCCACCCCAGGCCTCGCAGCGGGGCCGAGATCCGTGAAGCCTTCCTGGCGTTCTACGAAGGGCGGGGCCACCGGCGAATGGCCAGTGCCTCCCTGGTGCCGGACGACCCCACGGTGCTGCTCACCATCGCCGGCATGCTGCCGTTCAAGCCGGTGTTCCTCGGCCAGGCGGCGCCGCCGGCGCCCCGGGCCACCAGCAGCCAGAAATGCATTCGCACCAACGACATCGAGAACGTGGGCCGCACCGCCCGGCACCACACGTTCTTCGAGATGCTGGGGAACTTCTCCTTTGGCGACTATTTCAAGGAGGAGGCGATCGCCTGGGCCTGGGAACTCACCACCGAGGTGTTTGGTCTCGACCCGGCCCATCTGGTGGTCAGCGTCTTCCGGGAGGACGACGAAGCCGCTGCGATCTGGCGTGATGCCGTGGGGGTGGACCCGAAGCGGATCATCCGCATGGACGAGGCCGACAACTTCTGGGCCTCGGGCCCTACGGGCCCCTGTGGCCCCTGCTCGGAGATCTACTACGACTTCCACCCCGAGCGGGGCGATGACGCCATCGACCTGGAGGACGACGGCCGCTTCATCGAGTTCTACAACCTGGTGTTCATGCAGTACAACCGCGACGCGGCCGGCGCACTCACGCCCCTGGCCCGGCGCAGCATCGACACCGGCATGGGCCTGGAGCGCATGGCCCAGATCCTCCAGAAGGTCCCGAACAACTACGAGACCGACCTCATCGTTCCCCTGGTCGAGACGGCCGCTGCGCTGGCGGGGCTGGACTATGCCGCCCTCGATGCCCGTGGCCAGACCTCCCTCAAGGTGATCGGCGACCACAGCCGGGCCATCACCCAGCTGATCGCCGACGGGGTCACGGCCTCCAACCTGGGCCGGGGCTACGTGCTGCGCCGCCTGCTGCGCCGGGTGGTGCGCCATGGACGCTTGCTGGGCATCGACCGCCCCTTTCTGGTGGCGATGGGCGAGGCGGCGATCGCCCTGATGGCGGCGGCCTACCCGCAGTTGCTGGTCCGCCGGGAGGTGATCCTGGCCGAACTGGTGCGCGAGGAGGCCCGCTTCCTGGAAACCCTGGAGCGGGGCGAGAAGTTGCTGGCCGAGGTGCTCGCCGTCCGGCCGGAGCGCATCAGCGGTGATGTGGCCTTTGAGCTCTACGACACCTACGGCTTCCCTTTGGAGCTCACCGAGGAGATCGCCGAGGAGCACGGCCTGACGGTGGATCTGGACGGCTTCGAGGTCGCCATGGAGCGGCAGCGGCAGCGGGCCAAGGCCGCGGCGGTGAGCATCGACCTCACCCTCCAGGGGGCGATCGACCAGGTGGCGGGTGCCCTTGAGCCCACGGACTTCCGTGGCTACGAGGCCCTCGACCAGGCGGCCTGTGTGCTGGCCCTCGTGGTGAACGGCGAACCGGCCACCGTCGCTGGCGCCGGCGACACGGTGCAGATCGTGCTGGACAGCACACCGTTCTACGGCGAATCCGGTGGCCAGGTGGGCGATCGGGGCGTGCTGCTGGCCGGCGACGCGGCGGCCGGCCTCGAGGCCGGCCTGATCGTGCCCATCGATGCGGTGAGCCGCAACCGCAGCGTGTTCGTGCATAGCGGTCGTGTTGAGCGCGGCAGCCTGGCGGTGGGCCAGGTGGTGCAGGCCAGGGTGGATCGCACCTGCCGCCGCCGCGCCCAGGCCCACCACACCGCCACCCACCTGCTGCAGGCGGCCCTCAAGCAGGTGGTCGATGACGGCATCACCCAGGCAGGATCCCTGGTGGACTTTGACCGGCTGCGCTTCGACGTTCACTGCCCCCGGGCCCTCACCCCGGCCGAACTGGAGCAGATCGAGGACCTGGTCAATGGCTGGATCGCCGAGGCCCATCCCCTGGCGGTGGCGGAGATGGACCTGGAGCAGGCCCGGGCGTCCGGCGCCGTGGCGATGTTCGGTGAGAAGTACGGCGCGGTTGTTCGGGTGGTGGATGTGCCCGGAGTCTCGATGGAGCTCTGCGGCGGCACCCATGTGGCCAACACCGCTGAGATCGGTCTGTTCCGGATCATCGCCGAGACGGGCGTGGCGGCGGGCATCCGCCGCATCGAGGCGGTGGCCGGTCCTGCTCTGCTTCCCTATCTGAGGGAGCGGGACCGGGTGGTGCGGGAGCTGGCCGATCGCTTCAAGGTCCAGCCCGGCGAGATCCTCGAGCGGGTCGCCGCCCAGGCTGATGAGCTGCGGGCCACCGCCAAGGAGCTGGTGGCGTTGCGTGGTGCTTTGGCGGTGGCCAAGGCCAGTGCCCTGGCGGAGCGGGCCGAAGCGTTCGGTCCCCATCGGCTGCTGGTGCAGCGCCTGGATGGGGTGGACGGGGCCGGCCTCCAGGAGGCGGCCCAGCGCCTGCAGCAGCAGCTCGGTGAGGGGGCGGCCGTGGTGCTCGGCGGTCTGCCGGATCCAGGGGAACTGGGCAAGGTGATGCTGGTGGCCGCCTTCGGCGCGACCGTCGTGGCTTCCGGCGCCAAGGCGGGAGCCTTCATCGGCGGCATCGCCCAGCTCTGTGGCGGCGGTGGCGGCGGCCGCCCCCAGTTGGCCCAGGCGGGAGGACGAGACGGCGCTGCCCTCGACGGGGCGCTGGTGGAGGCCCGCCGGCGGCTGGCCGACCAGCTGGGGGGGGGCTGAGCCTCGCAATCCGGGGCTCAGAAGCGGTAGTTCACCCTGGTGTAGAGGCCCTGCCCCAGCAGCCAGTCATTCCAGGCCCCGAGGTTGTCGGTGGTGGAGAACGGCCGGGCCCAGCCCAGTTCCAGCGTCCAGTGGTTGCTGGCCAGCCAGCGCACCAGCACCCCACCGGAGCCCACCGTGTCGCCGAAGGAGCCACCGTTGAAGTTGGTGCGGATGCCCCCGGCGCCGATGAACGGCACGAGCTGGAGGGCACTGGTCTTGCCGTTCCAGAAGGTCCACACCGCTTCGGTGCTGGCCAGCCAGCCGCTGTCACCGCTGATCAGCTGGCCTGGGAGGCCGCGCAGCCCCACATCGGAGCCGAGGGTGAACTGCATCGAGGAGGTGAGCGGGGCGAAGGCCAGCTGGGCGGCGGTGCGCAGGTTGATCTGCCAGCGGGGGGCCACGGTCCAGGAGCCGGAGAGGAAGCCACCGATGGCGGTGGCCCCACCCACGGCGATGCCCGCTTCCGCCAGTTGCTGGCGCTGGACCGCCGGAGTCGCGGCGGTCACCCCTTGCAGCAGGTAGGCACTGCCATTCCAGCTGGTGTGGCGGCTGAGCGCACTGGCGTTGACGCCCAAGCGCAGGTAGCCGCCGGCCGGGCTGCGGACACTTTCGGGTACGGCGGCCGGCAGGGCGGTGTCCTGCTCATAGGTGTTGCTGCGGCTGTTGCTGTAGCCGGCGAAGAGGCTCCAGCGCTGGCTGAGGGATTCGCGGAACACCCATTCGAACTGGGCCAGGGCCTGGAACTGACTGGTGGAGAACCCATCCACCGGCGACGGCAGCTCCACCAGGTTGCGGCGGCTGAAACCGAAACCACCGGTGAGGCTGAAGGTGTCGCTGAAGGGGTAGGTGTAACTCACCGAGGCGATGGCGGCGCCCAGCTCGGGGGTGTCGGTGGCATCCAGCTCGCCGTAGATCAGCAGGGTGTCCCCTCGCCGCAGCAGGCTTGGTTTGAGCAGCGTGGCCACGGCCCGGAACTCGCCGGAGCCGCTGGTGCCGTCGTTGCGCAGCGCCAGATCCCCTTGCCAGGGTTCGCGGGCCGGCTCCACAGCGACCCGGAACACCCCTTCGGAGGGGTCGCTGCCCAGCCGCGCCAGGGTCCCTCGCACGCTCTCGATGCCCGGCTGCCGCTTGAGCAGCTGCAACTGAAGCTCCACCGTCGAAAGGCGCAGGATCTGGCCCCGCAGGGGGCGCAACAACCTCTCGACGCGCCGATTCAGCCAGGCATCGCTGCCGGACACCTGGATGCCGACCACACGCCCCTCCACCACATCGAGGTACCCCGGCGCCGGGTCGCTCTCCACGTAAACGCGGCTGCTGACATAGCCATCGAAGACAAGCCGGGTGCTGAGGGCGACGGCGCAGGCCTTGAGTCGTTCCTGGGGATCGGCGATCCGGCTGCACTCCGCCAGCAGCTCACGCACCTGATCGGGGCTGTAAAGGGTCAGCCCGCGGATCTCAGGCAGCGAGCCGGTCGGCAGGAGTGTCGGCGGCTGGGCCGGGGTGGTGGGAGTGGTGGTGCCGTCGGGCTGGATGGCCGGAGTCTCCAGGGGCCGGATGTCGACGGGGGCGGGCGGCGGCGTTTCCGTGGGGGCCGGTCGTTCCAGCTGGCGGGGAGGGCCTGGAAGGCGGACCGGTCCGTCCTGCAGGGGTGGCGCCGCCAACTGGGCGAGAAGGAGCAGCATCAGGGAGGGCCGTGTTCTCGCTCAGAAGAGAGGCTGGTAGCGTTCTTAGATGTTGATGGGAGCAGGTGGAGTAGCGCCTGATGCGTGAATGATGACCAAAGGAATGCGGCAGCCGTTGAAGATTAGAGAACTTACCTGCCTGTCAACGCTGTGGGCGGAACTTTGAGTAGCAACAGCTACCAATTTCCCGGCGAGTTGGCCGTGAAGGCATCGACGGACTCGGCGCCTGTTCTGAAATCCACGCTTTGGCTCGCCTCCCTGCGTGTCCTCGTTCTTCTGGGACTGACAGGCTCTCCCGTCGCCGCCGGGGAGATCACCGCCACCGGCGGGGCCCTGGGACTGGGCAGTGTGGTCAATGGCCGTGCCGGAGGCAGCTGCTTCGGAGGTGCCTGTGCGATCCAGGGGGGCACCTCTGCCGGCGCCAACCTCTTTCATCGTTTCTCCGCGTTTGACACGCGGGGCGCCATCACCGGCGTCAGCCTCGACGTGGGTGCTCACCGCAACGTGATGGTGGGCGTCACCCACCCATTGGGCAGCTTCATCGACAAGGCCATCACCCTGAGTGGTCCGGCCAACCTCGTCTGGCTCTCCCCGGGGGGAATCCGGCTCAGCGGTGCCGGCACCTTCTCCAATGTTCAGCAACTCAACCTGACGACCGCCACCAGCCTGCGGGTGGGTGAGGGCCGGTTTGACGTGCACGGCACCACGGCCACCGCCGCCGCTTCCCTGGCCGGGACACCCGTCCTGGGCCTGGCCGGGCTCAGCACCGACCCGTCCGCCCTGGGCCAGCTTGGCCTTACCGCCCAGGGGGATCTGGCCATTGAGGGGGGCCTGCTCACCGTGGATGGCGGGCTGCTGCTGGATGCCCAGGGTGGCCACGTGCTCATGGGGGGCGCCCGGCTTCAGGCCCCCGGGGGCCAGGTGGTCCTGCAGGGCCAGCAGGTGGCCCTGCAGAACAGCACGGTCGATGTCTCCAATCCGGCTGGCACCGGCGGAAGCCTCAGCCTTTCCGGCCAGCACGTTTCTCTGGCCGGATCCACTCTTCTGGCGACGGGCCGCACGGCGGGAGGCGTCCTGCAGGTCGGTGTCGATCCCCTAGGGGCCGTGACCGCCTCGACCACCACGGTGGATGCGGCCTCAACCCTGCGGGCTGATGCCATCAGAACCGGCCCTGGCGGCCGCGTCCTGATCCTCGGCAAGGAACGGGCCGAGGTGGCTGGTGCCATCAGCGCCCGGGGCGGCCCGCAGGGTGGCGATGGTGGAGTCGTGGAAACCTCTGCGGGGTGGCTGTCTCTCTCCACCACGCCGGATCTGTCGGCACCCATGGGCCGAGGCGGCACCTGGCTGATCGATCCCCGTGACATCGAGATCGTCGCCCCCGGGGTGCCTCCGGGGGGGCTGCCGGGCTCCCCTTCCCTGATTGATGTCTCACTCATCAACACGGCACTCAACAACGGCACGACAGTCTTCGTCGACACGACCGATGCCATCGCAAGCCAGTCGGGAAACATTTCGCTTCTGGCTCCGGTCGAGAAAACCAGTGGAGCGAACGCCACGTTGGAGTTGAAGGCCGACGGCCTCATCCGGATCGACATTCCGGGTGCAGATCCGGTCGCCTTCTCGAACAGCTCCGCAGCGGGGCGTCTCGATGTCAACCTCTGGTACCAGAAAACGGCGGCAGCCTCCACGCCTGCGGGGGCCATCAGCTGGGAGAAAGGCGCGGTTGATATCAACACCGGCACCCTTCGGGCTTTCCAGGGTGTCTCTCGGATCGATGGCAACATCGAAATCACCGGCCTCTCCGAGCCTTTCAAGCTTCTCTCCGGCACGGTTCGTACGGGTGAGTTCGGTTGGAGCCCAGCCAGCCTGGGGGAGATTCAACTTTCCTTTTTTGCCAATCCGAAGCCTGCCATTCTGGATGTCTCCAGACGTTACGTTCAGGGCCCGGGTCGCACCGTCACAGCCTTCGCCAGGGCACTGCTGCAGATTGGTCCTTCCGCTCTGGTCAGCAGCATCGACGGTGGAACGATCAGGGATACGACCGCCATCAAAACAACCTTTCTCAAGGTTTCTGATGGCGCCACTCTCGCCCTCAATCAGGCGAGCATCACTGGCCCTAGTCTGGCTGTCGAAAGTGGGGCGCAGCTACAGCTGTCTGGATCCAATCAGCTGGCAGATCTTGACAGTGCCGGTTCGATCCTGATTGCTCCGAACAGCACCTTGAATCTGCAGCGTGCGACCATCGCTGCGGGGACCTCGATTGTCATGCAGGGCAATGGTTCGGCAAGGCTGTTGGTCGACAGTGCCATGTTTCGAAATGATGGAACGGTCCAGGGTTCCGGTGAGATTGTGGTGGGTTCCGGTCTGGGGACGTTTGCCAATGGAGGCTCGCTTCTTCCGGGGGCACCGGTCGCGTTGCTGGATCCCATCGGCTCGCTCGCCATTCGCGCCGCCAGCTTCCAGTTGGCGGATAACAGCCAGCTCCTTTTTGATCTCTCCACCGCTGATCAGCTCTCCGTGTTCGGTGACACCGTTCTTGGCGGGGGGCTGGACGTGGTTTCTCCACCGAACGTGGGGGTCATCACACCCTTCGACCTGATCCGGGCCCGAAGCATCTCCGGTGCCTTCGCCCCCGCCCAGATCGTCCTGCCGATCGGTTTCAACCTTCAGGGTGTGGTCATGACCGGCGATCCGCAGTTGCCGGTCGCCCTTGGCGGAACTCTGGCGGCAAACCTTCCCCCACCCCTGGCGCCCATCGACCCGCCGTTGACGCCAAACCCGCCCGTCACGCCCCTCCCGCCTCAAACGGTGACGGCACCCCAGGAGCCGACGCTGTCTTCCCCGCCGAGCCCGGCGCTCCAGCTGCCGGATCTGGGCTACCGCATCTTCCCTTCCACCCAGACGACACCCTTCGGATCGACACTCAGCAGCAGCCGTCGCGGGGTAGGGAGCGAGGCCCTGGCCGTGAACCTCTCGGAAGCTGATTTCAGCCTGGCCGGGGACGCCTCCACCACACCGGGCCCTCTCAGCATCAGCACCTCGTCCTTGTCTGCGGACAAGGTGACGGCAGCGATCTCGGACGGCGACCAGCAGCGCACGGAGGACGTGAAACGGACGCTTGGGGATGTGGGCCCGGCGGTGGATTCCGACGGAACCCTTCGTCTTGAGGAATTGCAACGTCTGCTCAGCAAGGCCTCCCAGAAGGGGGACAAGGACGATGAGCGCTTCAACCCGGCGGTGTTGATGATCTCCTTCACGGAACAGAAGCAGGCGGCAGGCCAGCTGACGTCCGCTGCGGGCCAGGAGTCGAAGGCCCCAGCTGACACCGGGAAGAAACCGACGAATTCCTTCCTTGATCTGATCCTGCTCAGCCGCAAGGGTGAGCCCGTCGGCAAGCGGGTTGAGCTGTCACGGGAGCGCTTCGGCGACCAGTTGCGGGCGCTCTACAGGCAGCTGGCCCGTCTTGAACCCCTGCAGGTGGAAAACCCTGACTCTCCGTCCAGGCAGATCCACCGGGCCCTGATCGCGCCCGTGGCCGAGGCTCTCAAGGCCCAGGGCATCACCACCCTGGTGATCGTCGCCGACCGGGGCCTGCAGGGACTGCCCTTCGCCGCCCTGCATGACGGCGCCAGTTTTTTCGGCGACCAATTCGGCTTTTCGATCACCCCGTCCCTCAACCTCACCTCCTTCGGCCCTCCCCGGCTGACAAGGGGCCGGGTGCTGGCGGCGGGGGCCTCGGAGTTCGAAGGACTCAGCCCCCTCCCCCTGGTGCCCGACGAGCTGGCCGGTATCCCCGATGGGGTCGGCATCGACCGCTTCCTGAACAAGAATTTCACCCCGGAGGTGCTGCTGAGTCAGGCGGCCGACCCGCGTTACGAGCGGCTGCACGTGGCCACCCATGCGGAGTTCATGCCAGGCGGACCGTCTCAGGCCCGCATCTTCACGGGAACCGGCTCCGTCAGCCTGCAGGAGTTTGCCCGCCTGCGGCAGCAACGCAGTGGCAGTCCGCTCGAGCTGTTTGTGCTGAGCGCCTGTCGCACGGCCCTGGGGGATAGCAACAGTGAGCTTGGTTTTGCTGGCCTGGCCCTGCAGGCGGGATCACGAAGTGCGATCGGCACCCTCTGGTACGTGGACGATGTCGCCACCTCCGCCTATTTTCTGCAGCTGTATCGCTATCTCGATCAGGGCGTCCAGAAAGCCGATGCCCTGCGGGCCACACGGCAGGCGATGGCCACTGGCAAGGTTCGGCTTCAGGGCGATAAGGTCATCGGGTCAGATGGAGTTCCCCTGCTCACCGAACTGACACCCTCCCAGCGGCGCCGCGTCGCCTCAGGAATGGCCCATCCCTATTTCTGGGCTGGGGTCCAGTTGATCGGCACGCCCTGGTAATCCATCAACAAAGGCTTGCCTGGCCTGAGTCCTTCCCTCTCCCTGCCCCACGTGTGGTGGGTCTCCACGGTCCACCCAGTTCCTCATTCAGTGCCTGATCTTCCAGCGGTCTTCAACGTCTTTCTGATGCTGGCGATGGCCCATTTCCTCGGCGATTTCGGGCTCCAGAGCGACCGCATGGCGCGGGAGAAATGCCCAGGTTGCGGGGTGACCCTCGGCTGGGGGTGGTGGCTCACCTCCCATGCCGCCATCCACGGATTTCTTGTGGGCATGGTCACCCAGTCACCCCTATTAGGTGTGGCAGAATGGGGTGTGCATCTGTTGATTGACTTCGGCAAATGCCGACGTCTGTGGACCCTGTCCTTCGATCAGGCGCTTCACATCATCTGCAAGCTCCTCTGGGCCTGGCTGGCGATTCGACAGGCCTCCACACCACTCTGGTTCCAATGAAGAGAAAGGTTGCTGGTTCCCCTATGGCCGTCAGATCCCGTTCCATGGTCCGAATTCCCGGCGTGGGTTCTTCGCGACGTGCCCCTTTCGTAGGGCTGGCCGCTTCCCTCCTGACCCTGGCCCCCCTGGCGGTGATCGAGCCGCCGCAGGCCCAGGCCCAGAGTGAGTTGCGTAAAAGTTTTCCCGGCAGGCGGGTCGGGGGAGGAACCCGAGGTGAATGCGCCAGTCGTCTTCTTGCCCATCTGGTGCCCGCCAGCAGTGTCTTCGCGCCTGGCAAGGCCCGTTTCCTCGGCGTCCTCGAAGGTCCCAGCGCCTCCCCCAGCCCCCTGGAGATCACCTTCCGCCCGTTGAGCGACCGCGGCACCGTGGATGGGGCCATGGCTTCGGGCCAGCGCCGGGTGCTGCCGGCCTCCTCTCCAGGCATCACCTTGCTCACCCTGCCCCCGGTGAAGGTGCCGACGATGTGGGAGTCGAGCTACGTCTGCCCCGGTGCAGCGGCCACCCCCACCCCGGCCGATCCGCTGAACTTTGTGGCCGCCGACTCGCCGCCGGCCCTGAGCCTGCTGGTGACGGAAGCCTCCCAGGAAGATGCGGCCGTGCAGGCCTCCCTGGCCAAGCTGCACCGCTCCTGCGGTTCCAGCGTGTCCCGCGAGGAGGTGGGCGCCACCTTCGGCCTGGCCGATCTGATCACCTCCCAGTGGCCGGAGAGGATTCCAGTGCGCTGCCCCGCCTGAGGCCACCCCGCAGCTCCCAGATGCGCAGGGGTTCGGTGCGTCCCTTGACGCTCAACGCGCCCCAGTCGAGCCACTCCAGCGGCAGCCCCGTGGGCAGCAGGTCCACCGTGCTGGAGGACACGAGCACCCGGCAGAGGTTGGTCTGACGCTCCTTGTCGAGGCTCTCCAGCCGGGCGGCGCAGTTCACGGCATCGCCGATCACGGCGTACTCCAGCCGTTCGCTGCTGCCCATCGATCCCGCCAGCACGGCGCCGGAGTGGACGCCGATGCGCAGGCCCATGGCCGGCAGCCCCTCCTGCTCCAGCTCCTCGTTGAGGCTGGCCACGGCCCGCTGGATCGCCAGGGCGGCATCGATCGCGGCCTTGGCGTCCGCCTGCTCGCCGCTGCTGAGGGGGGCGCCGAACACGGCCAGCAGCCCGTCGCCGGTGAACTTGTTGACCATGCCGCCCCGGCGTGTGATGGCCGGCACGAACAGGGCCATGCCCCGGTTCAGCCAGTCGAGCAGCTCGCCGGGGGTGAGGCGCTCCGACACGCTCGTGAACGAGCAGGTGTCCGACATCAGCACCGTGACCGGCAGCTGGCGCCCCTCGAAGCGACCGTCGCTGAGCAGCCCATCCCGCTGGTTCCAGAGCTGGCGGGCGACGGCCGGGGAGGTGGTCTGGCCGAGCAGCCGCTCGATCTGCTGGCGTTGCTTCTGGCTGGAGGCCCCCCGGCGCACCCAGGCTGCACCGGCCATGGCGATCAGACCGGTGAGGGGCAGGCTCAGACCCACCCAGACGGAGTTGTAGAGCAGCAGCACGGCGCCACCGACCATCAGGGCGGCCACCAGCGCCACCACGATCACGCTGCGGCGCAGCAGCCGGAAGGCTTCCCCCAGCACGATCCCCAGCACCACGGCCAGCACCTCGGCGACCCGCTCCACCCAGCCCGGCAATGTGCGCAGCCGCCGCGGATCGCCGGCCACGCTGCGGTCCATCAGGGCGGCCAGGCGATGGGCATGGATCTCGACGCCCGGCACCAGCAGCTGCTTGGCCCCGAGGGCGGAGCGGGTCTGGGGCACGGGGAACAGGTCCCGCAGGCTGGGGGCGGTGCTGCCGATCAGCACGATGTGGCCGCGGATCTGGTCGGCGGGGATCGGCCGGCGGCCAAGCACATCCTGGAGATTCCAGAGGTGGAAGCTGCCGAGCTGGTGGAAGGACAGCATCTGCTGGAACCCGGCGGCATCCAGCTGGTCGTAGCCCCCGGAGGCCGGATCCAGCCAGGGGCCGGGTTCGCTCCCCTTCTCGAGCCGCTGCCGCAGGCTCCGCTGGCCCTTGCCCACCTCCAGCAGGCGCAGGGGCAGGGACACGGTGGCGTCGTCCTGGCCGGCCACATGCACCAGATCACGCCGGATCACCCCGTCGGCATCCAGCACCAGGTCGTTGAAGCCGCGCCGATCGGGCGGTGTGCTCGGCACCGGGCCGATGGCTTCGGCCACATTGAAGATCGAGACAAGGCGCGGATTGGTGCGGAAGCGCTCCCGCAGGCAGGCCTGGTCGGGGCCGACCCCCTGGTCGCGGTAGATGTCGAGGCCGATCGCCACGGCCCCCCCGGCGCTCAGCCGGTCGATGGCGTCGCAGAGCACCTTGTCGTCGATCGGGAACCCATAGGCGGCCAGGTCGGATTCATCGATGCCGATGATCGTGATCGCCTTGTCGGTGCCCGGGGGAGCCGGGCGCAGGCTGGTGATCAGGTCGTAGAGCAGCAGGTTGAGGGTTTCGTTGATGGGGCTGCGCTGCAGCGCCAGCAGCAGCAGGCCCGCCGCCGCGTAGGGCACCAGCGACCGCACGCCATCCCCCAGATGGTGCAGCCCCAGCCGTGCCAGCAGAGAGGTCACTGCGGATCCGGGCCCTGTCTTGCTGTCCATCAGGTGCCCTTGAAGGCGAAGAAGAGCCGTTTCATCGTGTCCAGGAGAGCATTGGAGCGTTCGGTGTGCTGTTCACGATCCAGGCTTTTCAGCTCCGCCTGCCGCTCCTGCACCATGGCGGCGAAGCGCTCCAGCAGGTCCGGATTCGCGTCCAGCAGGCCCTTGATGCTGTCCCGGTCCACCTCCAGCAGCAGGCATTCCTCCGTGGCCCGCACCGTGGCGCTGCGGGGGGCGTCGAGGAAGAGGGTCATCTCGCCGAACACCTCGCCGGGCCCCAGCTGGCGCACCGCCACGGTGTGGCCCGGTTCGATCTCCTTGAGGATCTCCACGGTCCCCCGGAGCACGTGGAACATCGAGCGGCCCTCGGCCCCCTCCTGCACCACCGCCTCGCCGGGCCCGTAGGCCACCTGGTGGCTGCCCTCGACCAACGTTTCCAGTTGCTCGCCGCTCAGTTCGGTGAACAGTCCGGCGCTGGCCAGGGTCTGGCAGCACTGCTGGGGAGAGGGGCGGCCGGGCCGCTGGGCCCTGTCCCTGGGGCGGCGCGGCTGCAGCTCCCGCACCGGGAAGGGAATGCTCTGGCCCTCCCGGGCCAGGGCGTACCAGATCTGCTCCAGAAGATCACTGCGCAGATCGCCGATGGCACCGTCTCCCAGTTCCCGCTGCCACACCTGCAGCTCGTAGGCGATGGCACTGTCCTGGAACTCCTGCACCCGGATGCGGGGGGCCGGTTCGCGCAGCACCCTGGGGTGCTGCAGCACCACCTTCTCCAGCAGGGCCCTGGCCTGGGCCGGCGGCAGGTCGTAGTCGAGGCCGACGCTGAACCGGTTGCTGACGGCCCCGGAGCGGCCGAGGTTGCGCAGCACCCGCTCGGTGACGAGGCTGTTGGGGACCACCACCAGCTGGCCATCCATGTTGCGGAGCATGGTGTCCCGCCAGTTCACCTGCACGACCACCCCGCGCACCCCCTCGTCCAGCTCCAGAAAGTCCCCTTCGGTGAACTCGTCCCCCAGCTGCAGTTCCAGGCCCGCGAACAGGTCCTTGAGCGACTCCTGGGCCGCCAGGCCGATCACGGCGGTGAGCACGGCGGAGGTGGTCACCAGTCCCACCAGATCCAGCCGCGCCGATTGCCGCACCAGCACCACCGTGGCCAGGGCACCGCTGCCGAGGGTGAGCAGCTGCATCAGCAGCTGGGGCGGTGGACGCCACAGCCCCAGGTGGGCGGGCACCTGCAGGGTCGCCCACAGGGCCAGGAGGATGGCGGCGTAGGTGAGCAGCAGGTCGTCGGTGAGCAGCACCCACACCCGGTAGGCGGGCGGCAAGCCCTGCAGCGGCAGGGAACTCAGCAGGGCCCAGGCGGCGATGGCCAGCAGCGGCAGTCGCAACGGCACGGTCGGCAGTTGCCTGTGTTGGCAGAGACGGGCCAGCACCAGCAGCCCGGCCGTGGCGAGCAGGGCGCTGATCCAGATCTGCAGCAGGGCCAAGGCGCTCGCTTCGATCGCCCTATCCTGCCGCCGACCCTGGCCGTCGGCCCAAGGAGAGAGCAGGCTGGGAGCAGCCGTTCCCCTGTTGATGCGACCGATCTGCCTGCGTCCGGCTGTGCTGCTGCTGGTTCTGGTGGCGACCGGCACCTGGCCTGGCGCCGCCGGCGCCCAGGTGCAGCTGCGCTGTGAGGGCACCCTGCTCGAGGCCCGGGGCAGTGCCGAACAGGAACGGCCCACACGACGGCTGTCGTTCTCCCTGTCCCTGGAGGCGGAGGCACCAACAGCCGATGGTGCGCTCCAGAGCCTGCAGGAGCGCCTGGCGGCGGTGCGCACGGTGCTGCAGGGGCAGCAGGTGGAGGAACTGAGGGTCACCTCGCCAAGCACCTGGCGGCGCGAGGCGGATCGCAGCCGGCCGGCAGCGGTGACGGCCAACCTGCAGGTCAGCGGGCGTCTGGTGCCCCAGCGGCTGCAGGCCCTGATCCGGGAGGTGGGGGCCCTGCCAGGGGTGCGCCTGTCGCCTGTGGGCACCGAGGCCGATCGCGGCCTCGATGGGGCCGTGCGGCGCCAGCTGCTGAGGGGGGCTTACCAGGATGCCCTCGCCCAGGCTCGGGAGGTGGCCGCCGCCGTTGGCCTGAGCAGGCTCAACCCCCTGGAGGTGCAGCTGGACGGCAACGAAATGCGGCCGATGTTGATGCGTGCCGCCGCAGCCGATGCGGCCCCGCCCTTCGATCCGGCCGAGCTGGCGCTTCCGAAGGACCGACTCAGCCTGACGGTGCGCTTCTGCGCCCGGTGATGCTTTTGAGGTCTGCGGATGCGTTTTGGGCCCCGCCGAGCAGAATGCAGCGATCCGGACCCGGAGCCTTGAGCGAATGCGCCACCGCCTGTCGAGCGCCCTGCCGAGCCTGTCGTTTCTGCCGATCCTGATCCTGCTGGCGGGTCCGGCCGTCGGGCCGCTGCCGGTGGAGGCCTCCGAAAGTGCCGTTGTGCAGGAGATCCTCGATGGCAACGAGATGTTCATCGATGGCAAGACGGCCAAGGTGAAGCAGAAGGCCGTCGCCCCCCAGAAGGTCAGCACCCAGAACAGTCGCGGCCAGATCCGATTCGACAGCGGCGCCGCCGGACGCCTGAACCGCTTCGCCCTGCTCAAGCTCGGCCAGGGCTGCTTCCTGATCGAGAAGGGCCAGATTCTGGTGTCGGGCAAGCAGAGCGGTTGCACCCGTTCCGCCCGCCTCAGCGTGCGGGGCACCAACTACCTCCTCGACGTCAGCGAGTCAGGGGAGGCGGAGATCTCCGTGCTGGAGGGGTCCGTGGAGGTGGAACCTCTCGCCGATGGGGAGCCCACCGGCAAACCCGCCACCACGGTGGAGGCGGGCCAGAAGCTGCGCCTCTCCCCCGCCGGGGTGGTGCTGGCGATCCTGGGGCTCAGCGTGAGCGACTACAACGGCATCCTCGGCGGCCCCCTCTTCCAGGGGTTCCGGGTGCCCCTGCCGGCCTACGGCTCCCTGGAGAGCTACATCCGCTCCAGGGTGCCGGGGGTGAACCTGCCCGTGCCGATCAGCACGCCGTCGCTGCCCTTCGGTCTGCCGCGCTTCTTCTGAGCCCGTGATCCTCCGACAGCGACCCCTCCTGCTGACCGCGTTGGCGGCGGCCCTGGCCTGGCCCTGCGCTGGTCAGGCCAGCCCCGCGGGATCGGCGGTCGTTCAGGAGATCCTCGATGGCCCGGAGCTGTTCATTGAACGCCGCCAGGCCCACGTCCAGGAGAGGGCGTTCACACCCGAGCTGGTCCGCACCCAGAAGAGCCGCGGCCAGCTGGGCTTCGCCGCCGGTGCCGCCGGCCGCCTCAACCGCTTCACCCAGCTGCGTCTCGGCAGCACCTGCTTCCTGCTCAACAGCGGCCAGATCCTGGTGTCCGGTCCGCAGAACGGCTGCACCCGCTCCTCGCGGCTGAGCACCCGCGGAACCAACTACCTCATCACCCTGCTCGACGGTGGCGAGCAGGAGGTGGCGGTGCTGGAGGGCTCGGTGGAGCTCCAGCCCCTCGCCGATGGGCGGCCCCTGGCCGGGGCGCCGATCCTCGTGGCGGGGGGCACCCGGCTGCGGCTCTCCAGCCAGGGGGCCCTGCTCTGGCAACGCCCCCTCACGGCGGACGACTACGCCGCCATCCTCCGGGGGCCCCTGTTCCAGGGGTTCACGGCCCCCCTGCCCGGCATGGCGGCGCTGGAGGCCTTCGTGCAGCGCCGTTTCCCCGGTGTGATCGCCGCCCCGCCCGGACCGGCGGTCAGCCGCGATCCCTTGGTGGAGACCGTCAACCGCTATCGCCGGGAGGCCGGCCGACCTGCCTTGCAACCCCTGTCGCCGGACCTGGCGGCCCGGAACGCCGCCTATCTGGCCCCGGTGCTTGAGGGGGTGCTGAACAGCCGTGACTGCGACCACGACCGCTCCAGCTGGGGGGCCTTCCAGGAGCGCATGGCGGCGACGGCCAAACTCATTCCCACCAGTGAGGTGATCGCCTGCCCGATGCCGGCCGGCGCCTGGAATCCGGAGCTGATCGTGTCCCGCTGGATGGGCTCGCCCCTGCACACCCAGATCCTGATCAACCGCCCCAAGGCCCGGGCCATCGATTGCGTGCGCCTGGAGCGCTCCGGCCGGGCCGTCGCGATCTGCACGCTGTGGAGTCCGGTGGCGGGGGGAACCCCCTAGGCCCGGGCCTTCGCTGCCGCGATGATGGGGTGCGGCTGAGCGCCCACACCGGCGCCGACGGGAGAGGTCTTCGAGATGGCGCGACGCCGCACCTTCAGTGTTCTCGTGGTGACGGTGCTGGCCTGGGTGGGGGTCAGCGCCGGCTGGCCGGGACCCCGGATGCGGGTCTGGGAGCGGGGCGTGGAGCAGCAGCTGCTGTTGCTCCGGGGCCCGCGCCGACCGCCGCCGCAGGTGGTCTTGGTCACCGTCGATGACGCCACCCTGCAGCAGGGCGACTGGTTCGAGGAGGAGGGCCGGATCCCGGACTGGGCGAAGGGCGTCGGCAGCCTGCCCTGGCCCCGGGCCACCTACGGCATGGTGGCGGAGAAGCTGCTGCAGGCCGGCGCCAGGGCCGTGGCCGTGAATGTGGTCTTCGAGGGCCCCAGCGGCAAGGGACCGGCCGATGACGATGCCCTGGAGCTGCGGCTGCGGCGCTACCCCGGCCGGGTCGCCCTGGCGGCCGAGATGCTCGAATCCGACGACACCCAGGGAGCGGGAGCCCTCACCTTCGTGCGGCCGGAGCGCTTCCTGGCGGCCATCGGCGGCACCGGCTCCCTCGGGCTCACCAACATCCTCGCCGGCACCTCCAGCGAGCCCAGCCGCCACCCCGAGACCTATGCCAGCGGCGTGCTCCCCGCCCGGGGCGCCGAGGGCCACAGTGCCCTCTCCTCCACCCTGCTGCGGCTGGGGGGCCAGCGCAGCCGCCAGGACGACCGGGCCAGCGCCCTCAATTTCTATGGCCAGGAGGGCAGCTTCCTGCGCCTGCCGGCCTGGGAGGTGCTCGACCCCGAGCGTTGGAAGAGCCACCCCCTGCGCCAGAACGTGAAGGGGGCCCTGGTGCTGCTCGGCCCGGTGGTCGCCCAGGGGACCGACGGCTACCCCACCCCCTTCGGCCGCCTGTCGGGACTGGAGGTGCTGGCCACCGCCACCGCCAACTCGCTGCAGGGAGACGGGCTGCAGCCCTGGCCCCGCCGTGCGCCGGGACGGGCCCTGCTGGCCCTGGTGCCGCTGCTGCTCGTGCTGGCGGCAGCCCGCCGCTGGGGCGACTTGCGCTGGCGCCTCGCCCTGGTGGTTCTGGTGCTGGTCCTCCAGGGGGGCCTTGTCGTCGTGGCGTTGCAGCAGGCCAACCGCTGGCTGCCGCTGCTGGCACCCTCTTCGGGCCTCGTCCTGCTGGGCCTGCTCTACGGCGGGGATGCCTACCTGCGGGAGGGGCAGGAGCGGCGGCGCCTGCGCCGCACCTTCGAGCGCTATGTGGCGCCCGGGGTGGTGGCGGAGATCCTCTCCGACCCGGAATCGGCCCAGGGCATCCTGCGGGGTCGCCTGCTGGAGGTGACGGTGCTGATGACCGACATCAAGGGCTTCACGGTGCTCACCAAGCAGCGCAGCGGCGAAGGCCAGAGCGAGCTGCACGTGCTCCAGCTCAACGAGTATCTGGGCGCCATGGTGGAGGTGGTGATGGCCCATGGCGGCACCGTCGACAAGTTCATCGGCGACGCGGTGATGGCCGTCTTCGGCTCACCGGTGAGCCGGGGGGTGGCCGAGGAGGCCAGCCAGGCGGTGCGCTGCGCCCTGGCGATGCGGGCGGCCCTGGCCGGCCTCAACGAGGACTGGACGCGGCGGGGCATCGCCACCCTCGACAACGGCATCGGCCTGGCCAGCGGCCAGGTGATGGTGGGCCAGATCGGCAGCCCCAAGCGGATGGAGTTCACCGTGATCGGCGACACCGTCAACCTTTCGGCCCGGCTGGAGTCCGCCACCCGGACTGTGGACGCGGCGGTGGTCTGTGACGCGCAGACCGCCAGCCTGATCGCGGCCGACCCCGGTCTCTCGGCCCGCTCCCTGGGTCCCCAGGCGGTGAAGAGCCTCGGGGAGGTGGAGATCTTCACCGTCGCCCTCGCGGATCAGGCCGTGGCCGGGGATCAGGCCTCCAGATAAAATTAGGCTTCTAGGTAAGTCGTCTGCTCCAGGCTGGCCCGCAGATGGGCCATCAGGCGCCGGGCGTCGCTGATCGCCAGGTCGCCGCGGCCGATGGCCTGTTCGCTGGCCAGGCGGAGCCGTTCCAGCAGCAGGTCGGGGTCGTGCTCCATTGCCTTGAGCACCTCGGCGTTGGTGTTGCCCCGCACCACGTGGTCGACCCGGTAGCTGCCGCCGGCCGCCAGCCGGATGTGCACGGCGTTGGTGCTGCCGAACAGGTTGTGCAGGTTGCCCATCACCTCCTGGTAGGCCCCGCCGAGGAACAGCCCGATCCAGTAGGGCTCGCCGGGCCGCAGGTTGTGGAGTTCCAGCAGGGGCTTGACCTGGCCCCGGTCGATGAAGCGGGCGATCTTGCCGTCGGAATCGCAGGTGAGGTCGGCGAAGCTGCCCAGCCGGGTGGGGCGTTCATCGAGCCGGTGGATCGGCATCACCGGGAACAGCTGGTCGATCGCCCAGGTGTCGGGGGCCGAGCGGAACACCGACAGGTTGGCGTAGTAGGTCCCGGCCAGCGCCGCCGGCAGGGCCTGCAGCTCCTGGGGGATCACAGCGTCGGCGGGCAGGCCTTCCAGCTGGCGGGCGATCGCCTGGCAGCTGGCCCAGGTGAGGCGCTCGGCCGTGGCCCGCTCCGGCAGGCTCAGGTAGCCGAGCCGGAAGGCGTTGAGGGCGTCCTCCTTGAACTTGAGGGCGTCGTTCCAGGCCTCCTGCAGGCGCTCCACCACCGACCGCCCGTCCCCGCCCTCCCCTTTGGGGCTTCCGCCCAACGCAATGGCGCTGATCACCGCATGGGTGTCACGCAGGTTGCGCAGGATCAGGGCCTCCCCTTCGGCCGGCGGCGGCAGCGACTCGGTGTGACCGCCGGCCCCGAGCACGTCGAACACCAGCACGCTGAAGTGGCTGGCCAGGGCCCGGCCGCTCTCGCTCACCAGCGTGGGAGGGCGGATGCCGTGGGGCTCGCAGCACTCCCGGATGGTGGCGACGACGTCGTTGGCGTAGTTCTGCAGCGAGTAGTTGGTGGAGGCGGCGGTGGCGGTGCGGCTGCCGTCGTAGTCGATGCCCAGGCCACCGCCCACATCCAGAAAGCCCATCGGAGCCCCGAGGCGGGTGAGCTCGGCATAGATCTGGCCCGCCTCCTGCAGGGCGTCCTTGAGCACGGCGATGTCGTTGATCTGGCTGCCGACGTGGAAGTGCAGCAGGCGCAGGTCGTCGAGCAGGCCCGCCTCCCGCAGGCGCTCCACGGTTGTGAGCACGTCGGGGATCGAGAGGCCGAACTTGGCCCTCTCCCCCACCGAGCTGCCCCAGCGGCCGGTGCTGCGGGCGGAAAGCTTGGCGCGGATGCCGATGAACGGGGCCCCGCCCAGGGTGCTGCTGGCGGCGATGATCCGCTCCACCTCATCGGCCTGCTCGATCACCACCACCGGCTGGCGCCCCAGGCGCCGGGCCAGGATCGCCGTCTCGATGTAGCGCCGGTCCTTGTAGCCGTTGCAGATCAGCAGGGCGTCAGGGTCGTCGAGCAGGGACAGGGCGATCAGCAGCTCGGCCTTGCTGCCCGCCTCCAGGCCGAAGTGCCAGCGGTGGCCGCTCTCCACCAGCTGCTCCACGACGTGGCGCTGCTGGTTGCACTTCACCGGGAACACCCCCTGGTAGCGGCCGTCATAGCCGTACTGGGCGATCGCCCGCTCGAAGGCGGCGTGGAGGCGCTCGAGTCGGTCCTCGAGGATGTCGTCGAAGCGGATCAGCAGAGGCAGGGTCAGGTCGCGGCCCTGGAGCTCCCGCACCAGGTCCACCAGATCGAGGGAGCCGCCACGGTCGCCGCGGGGCTGGACCATCACGTGGCCGCGGGCGTTCATCGAGAAATAGGGCTCTCCCCAGCGCTCAAGTCCGTAGAGGGCGGAGCTGTCGGCGATGGACCAGCTGGTGGCTGCCGCCATGGCGCGCGCAGTGAACGAGCTGCGGGGAAGGTGGCTGGAATCTAGGGGTGCCATCCTGCTGCGCCGTTGCTACAGCGGGGAGCAACGGCCGTCCTCGAGCCATGCAGCTGTTCAGTCGTCTGCCGGAGCAGCAGCTGCGCCGGGTGCGCTGGGCCCTGCTGATCGGCTGGCTGCTGCTGATCGCCTCGCTGCTGTTGCCGGCGATCACGCTCCCGGCGGCGTTGGTGCCCCCCTGCTCCGTGGCCTTCGATCCCGAGTGTCAGCTGCATCGGCAGCCCGGCAACCGGCTGTTCTGGGGGACCGTGGTGCCGGTGGGTCTGCTGCTGATCGGCGCCGTCAGCCATGAGCTCTGGCGGCGCCTCTGCCCGCTGGCCTTCGTGTCGCAGCTGGCCCGGGCCCTTGGCCGGCAGCGCAGCCGCCCCGGCCGCAAGGGGCGGCCTGAGGTGGTGATGGTGGAGGCTGAATCGTGGCTGGGCCGCCACCATCTCACCCTCCAGTGGACCCTGCTGATCGGCGGGCTCTGCCTGCGCCTGCTGGCGGTGAACGGCAGCCCGATCGGGCTGGCGCTCCTGCTGCTGGTGACCCTGGCGGCGGCGGTCCTGGTGGGCTGGGCCTGGGGTGGCAAGGCCTGGTGCCAGTACGTGTGCCCGATGGGGCCGGTTCAGACCGTGCTCACCGGTTTGCGGGGGCCCCTCGGCAGCACGGCCCATGTCGCCACAACGTCGAAGATCACCCAGTCGATGTGCCGCACTCTCGCCGCCGAGGGGCGGGAGCAGAGCGCCTGTGTGGCCTGCCAGGTGCCCTGCATCGACATCGACGCCGAGCGCTCCTTCTGGCAGAACCTTCACGGCAAGCGCGGGCTCAGCTGGATCTGGTACTCCTATCCGGGCCTGATCGTGGCCTTCTTCCTGCTGATGCAGGCGGTGGGTGTCGGCAGCGGCCTGGAGGACCATCCGCTCGGTTTTCTGCGCTCAGGAGCCTGGGCCTTTGATGCCGGCCAGCCCCGGCGGGTCTGGCAGGCGCTCTGGCCAGCGCTGCCCTTGCCCCGCCTGCTGGCGGTGCCGCTGCTCCTGAGCGCCTCAGTCGCTTTCTCTGTGCTCCTGTTTCAAGCCCTCCAGCGCCTCCTGGAGCGGCTCTTCCGCCACGAGGGTCTGGGCGAGCCGCAGGAGCGGGCGGCGCACCGCACCCGGCTGCTCGCCTCGTTCCTGGCGATCAACCTCTTCTTCTGGTTCGTGGACCCCTTCCAGGGGGGCCTGGGCGGTGAGGGGGGCGAGGTGCTCCAGCTGTTGGTGCTCCTGGCCACCAGCATCGCCCTGTACCGCAGCTGGGGTCGGGACCAGGCCACCTACCGTCGCGAAAGCGCCAGCCAGAGCCTGCGCCGCCAGCTGCGCGATCTTCCCGGACTGGAGGCAGCCCTCGATGGCCGATCCCTCGACGCCCTCTCGCCTCAGGAGGTGTTCACGCTGGTGAAGGCGATGCCGGCGCTTGGTCGCCAGCAGGGTCGCGCCCTTTACCGCGACGTGATGGCGGAGATGCTGCGCGCCGGCCGCCTCGATCGCGCCAGCGCCCTGCTGGAGCTCCAGGACCTGCGCCAGTCGCTGCAGCTCGATGAATCCGATCACCACGCCGTGGTGCGCACCCTGGCCAGCGAGCAGCCCGAGCTGCTGGAGCTTGATCCCTTGCAGCGCCAGGTCGACGACCTGCGCCGCGAGGCCGCCCAGGAGGCGATCGACGAGCTGCTGCGGTTGGCGGGTCTGCAGGTGCTGGAACCGGAGCGTCTGCCACCGGCCCTTCAGGAGCGGCTCGACCAGCTCCAGGCGGAGAGTGGCCTCGATGAGGGCCACTGGCAGGCGGTGCTGGAGAGTTTCGGCCCCCGGGGGGAACTGGAGCGCCGGCACCTGGTGGAGCAGCGGGCGGCCTGGATCCAGGAGGCGGGACTGCGGGCCCGGCTGGGGCAGCTGGCGGCCGGAGATCCCCTGCTGCAGCCGCTGGTGCAGGCCATGGCACAGCGCACCGAGGGGCCCCGTTTTGAACTGGATCGTCGTCTGGTGGCGGCGGGTCTCGAGCCGCTGCCGGCCTCGGTGCCGGCCTGCGGTGAGCTCGATCAGGCCCTGGATCTGCTGTGGCGGGATCCCGACCCGGACACCGCCGGCTGGGTGCTGATGCTGGCCCGCGAGCGCGACCCGCAGCGGGCTGCCCGCCATCTTCAGGATCCCCGCACGGGTCTGGCGGCGTCGCCGTTCCTGCTCAGCCAGCGCCGCGGCGAGAACGCTCCCGACCGTGAGGAGTTCCCGGCGATCGCCGGCGCCGAGCTGTTCGCCGATCTGCTGCCGGAGGGCATCCTCTGGGTGGCACACCAGGGTCATCTGCAGGCGTGTGAGCCCGGCGAAATCCTGATGAACCGCGGCGCTCCCAGTGATGGCCTCGCCCTGGTGCTGCAGGGCGAGGTGCGGCTGCAGACGGCCGCCGGGCAGCCGGTGGTGATCGGCGTGGGTCAGACCGTTGGCGAGATGGGTGTGATCACCGGTGACCCCCGCAGCGCCAGCGTGGCCGCCGGTGAGGAGGGGGCCACGCTGTTCGTTCTGCCCACCCAGGTCTTTGAAGAGCTGCTGCGGCGCTCACGCCACTTCGGCCGCGGCCTTCTGGCCCACATGGCCGCCCGCCTGGAGGCGGAAGGTCCTGTGCTTGCCAACTAGGACGTCCGCCACGGACGATGGCTCGGATCTCCACGTCTGTTTCCATGGCCACCGAACGCACCTTCCTCGCCATCAAGCCCGACGGGGTGCAGCGCGGCCTGGTGGGCGAGATCCTCGGCCGTTTCGAGACCAAGGGCTTCAAGCTGGTGGGCCTCAAGCAGCTGGTGCCGAGCCGGGACCTGGCCGAGAGCCATTACGGCGTGCATCGGGAGCGGCCCTTCTTTGCCGGCCTGGTGGAGTTCATCACCAGCGGGCCGGTGGTGGCCATGGTCTGGGAAGGCGACGGCGTGATCGCCAGCGCCCGCAAGCTGATCGGCGCCACCAAGCCCCTGGAGGCCGAGCCCGGCACCATCCGCGGCGACCTGGCGGTGAACATCGGCCGTAACGTCATCCACGGTTCCGATGCGCCGGAAACGGCCGCGTTCGAGATTGGCCTCTGGTTCCAGCCCTCCGAGCTGTGCGCGTGGACGCCGGCCGACCAGGTGTGGCGGGTCGAGCCCTGAGCCGCCATTCTGGGGATCGTCGGGTCCCCGGGCCATGGTGCTGTGCAGGAGCCTCCGGCCTCCCAGGCCGCTGAAGCTGGCGGCCGCGGCCGTGCTGGTCGCCGGCCTGGTGGTTGCTCTGCCCGCCGCCGGCCCCCTCGCCGGGGCCACGGCGGCCCCCCGGGTGCCCCGGGTGGTGGATGTGCCCTCCCGGCCGGCCTATGTGATGCCGCCGGCGGCGCCGGAGCGGCCGGCCCTTGTGGGCCAGGTGCTGCAGCCGTCCACCGTGCTGCGCACCGAGAATCCCGGCCGGCTGCAGATCCTGCTGGCCGATGGCCGCAGCTTCCGGCTCGGGGGCAACGCCCTGCTGCGGATCGAGCCGACGCTGCTGGATCTGGTGCGCGGCCGGATCATCGCCTGGATCTCTCCCGGGGCGAAGCGTCCCACCCCCCTGCGGATCAAGACCCGGGTGGGGACGGCCTCCATCCAGGGCACCACGGTCTTCATCGAGGACACCGCCGACTCCGTGCTCTTCCTGAGCTGGGAGGGGGAGGTGGAGGTGCGCGCCGATGACGGGACCGTGTACCGGCTGAGCAGCGGCCAGCGGCTGGAGGCCACGCCCGGGGGCTGGAAGGGGCCGCGCCGGATCGACGCCACCGAGGCAAGGCTGCGGCGGCGCAACAGCGAGCTGCTCAACGGTTTCGGGGCGCCGATGGAGACGCTGCCGGTGCTCGAGCGCGAACTCGGACTCACCCCCTGATGCCCGCCTGGCCTGGGCTGGGGCGCCGGCTCTGGTGGCTGGCCCTGGCCGCCCCCCTGCTGGCGGGCCTCGACCGGGCGCCCCTCACCCCCCTGGGCCAGGGGCCGCGGCTGCTCGACGACCAGCTTGTCCAGACCTTCTTCCTGCTGCGGGGGCCCCGTCCCGCCCCGGCCGACCCGGTGATCCTGGCCATCGACGCCGACTCCCTGGAGCTGGGGGAACTGCTGGCCCCGGGCGAACGCCAGGCGTCGCCGCTGTGGCGGCAGATGGGCCCCTGGCCCTGGCCCCGGGCCCTGCAGGCTCGGCTGGCGGCCCATGTGCTCGAGCAGGGGGCGGCCCGGGTGCTGTTCAACATCGAGTTCAGCCAGCCCAGCCGCTTCGGCCCCGCCGACGACCGGGCCTTTGCCGCCACCCTCGCCCCCTGGCGCCAGCGGGTGCACCTGGCGGCGGTGTACGGCGTCCAGGAGGAGGGGGGGCTGGTGCAGAGCCGGCTGCGGCTGCCCATCCACCCGCTCGGTGCCCCCGGCCTCACCACCCTGCTCCAGTCCCCCCGGGGGGTGGTGGAGGCGGTGCCGGGCCAGGAGTGGATCGCTGCCCGGCTGGGCGATTTCCCGCCGCCCCTGCCCCGGCCGATGGCCTTCCTGGTGCGCCCGGCGCCGCCGACGCCGGCGCCGATGGGGCTCGATTTTCCCGGTCCCGCCGGCACCATGCCCCGCGTTCCGGCCTGGAAGCTGCTGGAGGCGCCGGCGTCCACCTGGCGGGGCCGCACGGTGCTGATCGGCGTCACGGCGCCGGGCCTGGGGGATCTGCAGGAGACGCCCTTCGGCCCCATGGCCGGCACCGAGATCCAGGCGGTGGCCGTCGCCAATGTGCTGCAGGGCCGGGGGCTGGGGCGGCTGCCCCTGGCGGGGGACGGGCTGCTGCTGCTGGGCTGGGGCGCCCTGGCGGGGCTGCTGCTGCGGCGTCCCGCCAGCGCTGGCCGCACCCTGCAGCTGGCCCTGGCCCTGGCGGGCGCGGTCCTGCTCGCCGGCGGGGCCGCGTGGGCCGTGGCCCAGCTGCGCCTGCCCCTGGCGGCCCTGCTGCTGGCCCCGGTGGCCGGCGGCGGGGTGCGGGCCGTGGGCCAGGGGCTGGCGGAGAGCCGGGAGCGGGCCTACCTGCACCAGGTGCTGAGCCGCCGCGTCTCCCCCACCCTGCTGCGCGACATCCTGCGCAGCCCCGGGCCGCTGTGGAACCAGGCGGTGGGCAGCCGGGCCCGCTGCGCCGTGCTGTTCAGCGACCTGGTGGGGTTCACGCCCCTGAGTGCCGTGCTGGAGCCGGCCGAGCTGTTCGCCCTGCTGAACCGCTACTTCGAGGCCATGGCCGGGGCGGTGCTGGAGCAGGAGGGCCTGCTCGACAAGTTCATCGGCGACGCGGTGATGGCGGAGTTCGGGGTGCCCCGCAGCCGGGGGGATGCCGAGGAGGCCAGGGCCGCGGTGCGGGCCGCCCTGGCCATGCAGGAGCGCCTGGAGACCCTCAACCTGGAGCTGGCCGCGGCGGGCACCCCACCGCTGCGGCACGGGATCGGGCTCCACTTCGGTGAGGTGATCGCCGGCAACCTGGGCTCTTCCCAGCGCCTGGAGTTCACGGTGGTGGGGGCCAGCGTCAACGTGACCAGCCGCCTGGAAGGACTGACGCGCCTGTTCCCCGAGCACCCGATCCTGGTCAGCGGCGACCTGCTGGCGCTGCTGCCGGGGGAGCTGGTGGTGCAGCCGCTGGGGAGTCACCGGATCAAGGGTTGGCCCGTGCCCCTGGAGGTGTACGCCCTTCAGGGGCTGCAGGCTGCGGGGGCAGGCCCGGGCTAGGCCGCCGGCGGGAACGGCCGGCTCCAGTGGAAGGGCGCCAGCAGCGCGTCGCCCGCCGCGGCCGCCCCGGAGCCCTGGTCAGCTGTGGTGATCGCTTCAGCGATCCGCTCTGCGGTGATGGCCGCCAGCAGCACGCCGTTGCGGTGGTGGCCCGTGGCCAGCCAGAGCCCTTCGATGGGGCCGGGGCCCAGCAGCGGGGCGTCGTCGGGGGTGCCGGGCCGGAAGCCCCACCAGCGCTCCATCGGCGGCAACAGGGCCGCCTCCGGCAGCAGGGCGGCGATGCCGGCCTGCAGCTGCTTCTGGCCCTCGGGGGTGAGCCCGTCGTCGAAGCCCGCCTGCGGTTCGCTGGTGGCGCCCACCACCAGCAGGCCGTCCTCCCGCGGCACCAGGTAGGTGCCGGGTCCGAACACGACCCGCTCCAGGCTGGCCCTGGGGCCCTGCAGCGACAGCATCTGCCCCTTCACTGGATGCACCGGCAGTGACGGCAGCAGCCGGCCGCTCCAGGCGCCGCAGGCGAGCACGGCCGTGGTGGCGGCCATCGTGTGTTCGCCCCCCTCGACCCGGCGCAGCCGCACCCCCCGCAGACGCCCGCCGTCGCCGGTGAGCAGCTCCAGCACCTCGGTGCCCTCCTCGAAGCGCACCCCCAGGGCCACGCAGGCCCGCTCCAGGGCGCGCATCAGGCGGCGGCGGTTGTCGATCTGGCCGTCCTGGGCGAACAGCAGACCCGCCCGCCAGGCGGGCCCGATCCCGGGCACCTCCCGCTCCAGGCCCGCCCTGTCAAGGGGCTCGCCGAAGGGGGCCGTGGGGTAGGCGTCGCGCTCGGCGGCGCCGGAGAAGGGAACGACGATCCCGCAGGGCCGCAGGCCGCAGGGGAGGCCGCTGTCGGTCTCGATGCGGGCCACCCAGGCCGGTATCCGCTCCAGGCTGGCCTGGCCCAGGGCCAGCATCGCCCCGCTGAGCCCTTCGGCGTGGGGGGCCAGCATGCCGGCGGCCACGAATCCCGCCGCCTCGCTGCGCCGGCGGCTGAGCACGGTGGCGCCGCGGCCGAGACGGGCGAGCTGGTGGGCGATGGCCAGGCCCATGAGGCCACCACCGAGGATCAGGATGGGTTCGGCATCGGGAGGGGGGCCAGCCAGGGGGCGCATCTCCAGCTCGGAAGGCCCCCATTCAAGCGGCCGCCTGCCGCTGCCTAGGATCGCCCCAGTGCCTCCGGCCGAGCGCGGGGGGCCGACAGCGCCGGCAGGACTCGCGACCATGGCTGAAGGGAACAGGGCTGAAGGCAAGGACGTGGCGGCGTGGGAGGCCGTCATCGGCCTGGAAACCCACGTGCAGCTGGGCACCGCCAGCAAGATCTTCACCGCCGCCTCCACCAGCTTCGGCGACGATCCCAACACCCACATCGATCCAGTCGTGTGCGGCCTGCCCGGCACCCTGCCGGTGCTCAATCAGAAGGTGCTTGAGTACGCGGTCAAGGCGTCCCTGGCCCTCAACCTGCAGGTGGCCGAGCACAGCAAGTTCGACCGCAAGCAGTACTTCTATCCCGACCTGCCCAAGAACTACCAGATCTCCCAGTACGACCAACCGATCGCCGAGGACGGCTGGATCGAGGTGGAGGTGGCCGAAAAGGGCAAGGAGACTTACCTCAAGACGGTGGGCATTGAGCGGCTCCACATGGAGGAGGACGCCGGCAAGCTCGTGCACGCCGGCAGCGACCGCCTCGCTGGCTCCACCCATTCGCTCGTCGATTACAACCGGGCCGGGGTGGCCCTGGCTGAGATCGTCTCCAAGCCGGATCTGCGCACGGGCCGGGAGGCGGCGGAGTATGCCTCCGAGATTCGCCGCATCATGCGCTATCTGGGCGTCAGCGACGGCAACATGCAGGAGGGCTCCCTGCGCTGCGACGTCAACATCTCGGTCCGCCAAGGGCCGGACGCCCCCTTCGGTGTGAAGGTGGAGATCAAGAACATGAACTCCTTCTCGGCGATCCAGAAGGCGATCGATTTCGAGATCGCCCGCCAGATCAAGGCCTATGAAGCCGGTGAGCCGGTGGTGCAGGAAACGCGCCTCTGGGATGAGGGCAAGCAGCTCACCAAGAGCATGCGCAGCAAGGAAGGGGCCAGCGACTACCGCTACTTTCCGGACCCTGATCTGGGGCCGATCGAGGTGAGCCCCGAGCAGCGCGAAAGCTGGCTGGCCGAACTGCCCGAACTGCCGGCCGCCAAGCGCCACCGCTATGCCGAAAGCCTGGGGCTCTCGATCTACGACGCCCGGGTGCTCACCGATGAGCGTCCCATGGCCGAATACTTCGAGGCGGCGGTGGCGGCCGGGGGCGACCCCAAGGCCGTGGCCAACTGGGTCACCGGCGACATCGCCGCCCATGTGAACGCCAACCGGCTGTCGATCACCGAGCTGCCCCTGCGACCCGAGCAGCTGGCCGAGATGGTGCAGCTGATCGAGGCCGGCAGCATCAGCGGCAAGATCGCCAAGGACCTGCTGCCGGAACTGCTCGAGAAGGGCGGATCTGTGAAGGAGATCGTGGAATCCCGCGGGCTGGGCATGATCTCCGACCCAGCGGCAATCGCCGCGATCGTGGCGGAGCTGCTGGCGGCCCACCCGGAGGAGGTGGAGGCCTTCCGCGGCGGCAAGAACAAACTGCAGGGCTTCTTCGTGGGGCAGCTGATGAAGCGCACCGGCGGCCGCGCCGACCCCAAGCTGGCCAACCGAATCCTCAGCGAGCAGCTCAAGGGCTGATCCGCGGAGCCTCCTCGATCAGGTCCAGGTGGTGATCGGCGGCTGAATCAGTAGCTCGGCAATGGTGCTGATGATGGCCGGGGCGTCGAAGTAATCGCCGTGGTCGATGGCGCGATTGGTCAGCCGGGTGGCGTTGTGCCCCGTCATGTTGGGGGGTGCCAGCGAGGGCAGGGGATTGAGGCCGAGACTGCTTTCCCAGCGTTTGGTGAGTTCGGGGCCCGTGAGCCGCTGCTTCAGCTTCTCGATCGGTTCCCGCAGGGCTTCCTTCTCCAGCACCGAAGCCTGAAGGGCGCTGTCGTGGCGTGAATAGAACAGGTGGGTGTGACCGACCAGATGCTGGAGTCCATCGTGGAAGGGGCCGAGATAGTGGAAGCGTTTCGAGTCGATCTGCACATTCGGGCACTGGGTGACTTCCCGCCGTTCCACATCGGGGGCCAGCATGATGTACTGATCCACGAAGGATTCGCCGCCGTTGTTTTCCCTTCGTGACAGGCGTCCGGTCAGCCGACGACCGTTGTCATCGTCGACGAAGGCCTGCTTCGGCCAGCTCTCCTCATTGAGAAGGTTGGCCAGCATGTGGCAGGTGAGATAATTGCCCATGCTGTGGGCGATGAGCGCGATGCTGGCGTTGGGATTCACCGTCCGGATCGTGGCGATGGTGTTGGCCAGTGCAGCGGCGGAATTGGACGCTTCGTTGCGATCCGACTGGTAGGCCAGCACGCTGCCATCGGACGGCCAGGAGAAACCGATGCAGGCGATGTGTTCCTTGCTCTCGTCGATGCTGTCAGGACCCATCAACAGTGAGCGACCCTGCTGGGCCAAATGCTGCTGCAGCAACTCGGCCAGCATGGAAAAGGAGGTGATGGCACCGTGCAGCGGCACGTTGAAGCCATGAATGCCGATCACCACCATGCGGATGCACGGCTTGGCGAGGAAGCTTCTTAGCTCCTCGCGTTCTTGACCGGCCACCACGGCCTCGATCGGAATGCTGGAGGGATTGGTGCTGCCCAGATACTGGGCCATGCAGGCCTTGGTGTCGATCCAGTGGTAGCCACCGCGCTGCAGCTTGATCCGTTGAGCCTCATCAAAGGCCCGCCCAAGTTTCTCGCGATCGCGGTTGGTGGCGAAGTAACGAATGGTGCGCGACATCTGTGCTACTTCATTGAGCCGTCATTTTCAGTGGAGCTCCCATACTGGAATTGCCGATGCTTCATCTCTGCAAGAATCTTTACCTCATGGTTTTGTTCGAAGCCCTTTATTTTTGTTCGATCGGCCCTGGAGTGATCAGCTTGTGAGACACATCTTCGGCGCTACCTGGATGACAACCTTGCCGATGTGGCGTGGATGACAACGCTCAGCGGGTTCCGTGAAAACGGGACCGGAGCAGGTTGGTCAGCTGCAGGGGAAGGTCGCTGTTCGCACGGGAGTTGTCGATCACAGCCTGGGCCAGGGCCCGTTTGCGTGCCAGGGGCCACTGGGCCCGGAGGCGGGCGGTGGCCTCCCCAGCCGCGAGCCCATCGCGGACCATGAGGCGTCGGAGCTGCTCAGGCTCGTCGCAATCCACCAGCCATACCTCGCTGCAGAGGCTCTCCAGCCCCGCTTCAAACAGCAGAGGGATCATCAGGACCACGGTGGGCACCTGCTGGAGCCGTTCCAGTTCGACGGCAAAGCGTTGCCGCACCAGGGGGTGCACCAAGCCCTCCAGCCAGGCCCGCTCGTCCGCATCGGCGAACACGATCCGCCCGAGGGCGGCCCTGTCCAGGGCGGGGCCAGCGTCGGAGGCGCTCAGGGAGCTCCCAGTGCGCGCCCGTACCTGCTCGCCGTAGCGCGCCAGCACCGCCACCGCTCCGGGGCTGCCTGGCGCGAGGGCCTCGCGGGCGAAGCGGTCGGCGTCCAGCACCGGCAGCCCGAAGAGTTGCTCCAGCAGGGCGGCCACCGTGCTCTTGCCGGTGGCGATTCCTCCGGTCAGTCCGATGCGGCGCTGGGGCAGGCTCAGGGCGCGTTGGATCCGCTGGGCTGCACTCTGGGGCCTGGCGCCCGTCGATGGACGCCGCCGAGGCAGATCCTTGGCGTCCGGCGCCCCTTCAGGATGGGACCAGCGTGCATTGGTTCCGTGGTGAGCGTCCCTGGCCCCTGGCATCCGATTGAGGGCGGCATCACGGCGCCGGAGGGATTTCTGGCGGCGGGCCTCACGGCGGGCCTGAAGCCCTCCGGCAAGCCGGATCTGTGCCTGTTGCTGGCGCCGGAGGGGGCGGTCTGCGCCGGCAGCTTCACCACCAACCGGGTGCGGGCGGCCTGCGTCGACCTCTGCGCTGAACGGCTGGCCGCCTCGGGCGGCAAGGCCAGGGCCGTACTCACCAACTCCGGCCAGGCGAACGCCTGCACCGGTGAGCGGGGCCGCAGCGACAGCCTGCGGGCCACGGCCGCCCTGGCGGAGCGGCTGGGCCTGCCCGAGGAGCAGGTGCTGATCTGTTCCACCGGGGTGATCGGCGTGCCCATCCCGCTGCCGCCGCTGCTGGCCGCCATGGAACCGCTGGTGGCGGGGCTCTCCCGGGAGGGTGGCGCTGCCGCGGCAGCGGCGATCCTCACCACCGATCTGGTCGACAAGCAGATCGCCCTGGAGGCCAGTCTCGGCAGCCGCACCGTGCGGATCGGCGGCATGGCCAAGGGCTCGGGGATGATCCATCCCCAGATGGCCACGATGCTGGCCTATCTCACCTGTGATGCCGGCGTGCCGGCGGCGGCGTGGCAGGCGATGGTGCAGCGGGCGGTGGATCGTTCGTTCAACGCGATCACGGTGGACGGCGACACCAGCACCAACGACACGTACCTGGCCTTTGCCGCCGGCGAGCCCCTGGACCCGGGGCACTTCGACGCGCTGGAGGCCGGCCTGACGGCGGTGTCGCAGCACCTGGCCCGGGCGATCGCCCGCGATGGCGAGGGGGCCACCTGCCTGATTGAGGTGCGGGTGGAGGGTGCCGCCGACGACGCCGTCGCCCGCGCCATCGCCCGCACCGTGTGTGGCTCCTCCCTCGTGAAGACGGCCATCCATGGCCGCGATCCCAACTGGGGCCGCATCCTGGCCGCTGCCGGCCGGGCCGGGGTGGCGTTCGATCCCGAGGCCGTCGCCCTCTGGCTGGGGGAGCACCAGCTGATGGCGGCCGGCCAGCCCCTCAACTTCGACCGTCCGGCGGCCTCGGCCTACATGCGGGCACGGGCCGCCGGCGCCTACCTCGGCGATGACACCATCGCAATTCGCCTGCGGGTCGGGGACGGCCCCGGCCGCGGCAGCGCCTGGGGCTGCGACCTCTCCGATCAGTACGTGCGCATCAACGCGGACTACACCACCTGATCCCACCGGCTGACCCTCGCGGGCGCCGGGGCCACGCCTGGGCAAGATGGCAGCGACTGCGCTGACGTCGATGGTCACGGCCAGGCCCTCCTCCCCGCCCAATGGGGTACCCCCCAGCGGGCCCCGCGCCCGCGCCGGCTCCCGCCCTGGCTGGGACTGGCGGGTGTGGTGGATCGTCGGCCTCTGCTTCGGACTCGGGTACGCCGCCAGTCTCCGGCTGCTGAGTCTGGGCGGTGAGGAGGAGCGGGGCACCCGTCAGCGCTTCGATGTCCAGGCCGCCCCTGGAACGACGCTGGAATCCCTGCGTCAGCGCTTCGGCGGCGAGGCCCGGGAGATTCGCGGTGACCTCGACCTGATCGACCTGGAGCAGCAGCAGAAGCAGGAGCAGGCCGACCTCGAAGAGCGACGACGGGAGATGGAGGAGCGCGAAGCGCAGGAGCGGCAGCGGTTGCTTGAGCCGAACGAGGATCCCCTGCAGAGCGACCAGCCGGCCGCGCCTGGGGCCATCGAGGCCGGGCCGTCACCGGGCCCCACCCTGCCGGCACCACGAACACCGCCGGCCCGCGAGCGGGAGGCCGCCGGTCCCGCGCCTGTGGCTCCGCCTCCGCTGAGCGCCCCACCGGCCCCCGGAACCCAGCCCTGATCTGCCACAGTTCGGTGACCCCTCCGGCCTTGTCATGAGCGCGCCGCAGTCCCTCGCCATGGCGGCCATGAACCGCCTGGCCGCCCGCCTGGGCAGCGGCCTGGCCGATGCGGCGGCCACCCTGGCGGTGCTCGCCCAGGAGGCCCCAAGCCGCGTACAGCAGGAACTCAGCCTGTTCTGGGAAGAGGTGGCCATGGAAGCGGAACGGATCGAGAACGACCGCAGCGCAGCCGCGGCCCCAGGAAGGGACGACGACCCCCAGGAGAGGATCGACGCCCTGCGGGCCAAGGTGGCCGAACTCTCCAGACGCCTCGATCAGGTCCCAGACGCCGCCCCCGACGGTCCGCCGCGGTCTCCGGGGCAGGCCTGATGGCGGCCCCTTCCAGCCCCGGGGTCCTGCTGTCCCGCTTCTGGCGGCCGCTGCGCATCTGGCGTCTGGTCGTCCAGTTGCTGGCCGGCCTGTGGTGGGATGGCCGGCCCTGGACCTACCCGGGGGGACGCACCCCCGAACGCCAGGCCGCTCGCCAGCGCCGCCGGGCCCGCTGGCTCACCTCCCAGTTCCTCGAGCTCGGCTCCGCCTTCATCAAGCTGGGGCAGCTGCTTTCGGCCCGCCCCGACGTGCTCCCCGCCGATGTGGTGGAGGAGCTGGCCCATCTGCAGGACCGGGTGCCAGCGTTCCCCTTCCCGGTGGTGGAGACCCTGCTGGAGCAGGAGCTGGGGGAGCGCCGGGCCGAGATCATCGATCTGGAGGTGGAGCCGCTCGGTTCGGCCAGCCTGGCCCAGGTGCACCGGGCCAGCCTGCGCAGCGGCCGTCAGGTGGTGTTCAAGGTGCAGCGGCCGGGGCTGGAGCGGCTGTTCCGGTTGGATCTGGAGGTGCTGCAGCAGGTGGCGGCGGTGGTGCAGCGCCATCCCCGCTGGGGTGCCGGCCGCGACTGGGTGGGCATCGCCAAGGAATGCCGGCGTGTGCTGTTGCGGGAGCTGGATTTCCGCCTGGAGGCGGAGCATGCCGCCCGATTCCGGCAGCAGTTTCTTGATGATCCCGGCATCCGCATTCCGGCGGTGATCTGGGAACTCAGCTCCCGTCGGGTGCTGTGCCTCGACTACGTCCCCGGCATCAAGATCAACGATCGGGAGGCCCTCGTCCGCGCCGGCATCGACCCAGCGGCCGTGGCGGAAAAGGGGGCCGCCAGCTACCTGCAGCAGCTGGTCCGCTTCGGGTTCTTCCATGCCGATCCCCATCCGGGCAACCTGGCGGTCGCCGCCGACGGGTCGTTGATTTACTACGACTTCGGCATGATGGGCCAGATCTCCGAGCGCCTGCGCAGTCGGCTCGGGCGCATGGTGCGGGCCGCGGCGGCCCGGGATGCCTCCACCCTGGTGGACGAGCTCCAGCAGGCCGGGCTGATTGCCGCCGGCATCGATCAGGGGCCGGTGCGGCGGCTGGTGCGGGTGATGCTCACCGATGCCCTCACGCCACCCTTCAGTCCCAACGTCATCGACAAGCTCTCCGGGGACCTCTACGAACTCGTCTATGGCCAGCCGTTCCGGCTGCCGCCCGAGCTCATCTTCGTGATGCGGGCCCTCTCCACCTTCGAGGGGGTGGGTCGCAGCCTGGATCCGGGCTTTAGCCTGATCACCATCGCCCGTCCTTACCTGTTGCCCCTCATGACCGCCAGCGGCAACGGCCCCAACGAACTGTTCAGCGAGCTCTCCCGCCAGGCGGCCGAGGTGGGCAGCCGCGCCTTCGGAATCCCGCGGCGGCTGGACGAGAGCCTGGCCCGCATCGAACAGGGTGATCTGCAGGTGCTGATCCGGGCCGGCGAGACGGACCGGCTGCTGCGGCGCCTGGCCCTGGCCCAGCAGAGTGCCGGCCAGTCCTTCCTGCTCGGTGCCTTGGCGGTGGCGGCCTCGCTGCTGGCGGTGAGCAGCCGCCCTGCCCTGGTGGCGGTGCCCCTGGTGCTGGGAGTGCCGGTGGGCCTGTCCTGGCTGAAGCTGCAATCAAGGCTCAAGCGCGATGGCCGCCTGGATCAGCTGCCGGGTGTGGCGACGCCGCCCAGGGGCGGTTCCTGAGCGGCCGGCCCTGCGGTGTGGTGCAGCTCAGTGGTGCAGCGGGATACCCAGGGCCGGGATCTCCAGTGGACGGGCATCCAGCAACTGTTGCAGGGAGCGCTGCTTCAGTGCATCCATCACCTCTGCCGCATTCGTCACCTTGTGAGCCCAGTCGCTGGCCTGGTCCTGCCGGTTCAGTGCATCGGATGATCCCGCGGCCTCTGGTTTCTGAAAGACGTGGGAGAAACCCTTCTGCTCAAGGAGTTGATACACCCTGGCCCCCTGCTCGTGATTGGGATGGTCGCACCAGTCTTCGTAATTGATGACGCAACTCCTGGGCTGGCTCCCCTGGGTCGGCGTCGCGCAGGGTTCCCTGGGATCGTTCGCTGCCTGGAGGCTGCGCAGGTAGTAGCCGGAGATGGATCGGCAGTAGGTCACGAAGGATTCGGGACAGATTCTCACTCGGTAACCGGTGGTGTTGACGCCGCTCCAGCGTCGTGAGTTGGTTTTCATCAGCGAGATATAGCTGTCAATCAGCTTCCGTTGATGAAGAATCAACGGATAGGTTCTGCAGAGGACGTCATGGCATTCCGGTGCGAGATGGTTGGGGAAGAGTTCAAGCGTGTAGGCCTCTTCCGTGGCATCGAGAAGCTCGCAGACGCGTTTGGCGATTCTGGGTTCGCGGAAAATGTTGTAGGCCGGCCCGATCGTCGTGCCTGCGTTCTCGAGCAGGACGGAGAGAAGCCGAGCCGGCTTCAGGCTCTCCTTTTTCTTGAGTCGTTGACTGATCCGATGGAGATAGCTTGCCGTGCGGCGGGGTGCGGCTTGCATGCGAAGGGCCCGGGTCGGCAGGATCTCCTTGATCAGGGGATCTGCCGCCATTTCTCTGCCGAAATCACTCAGAATGTATGGCGATTTGTCATAGAAGCGCAGCCCTTTCGGGCCCTTCGCGCAGTGGATGAAGGCCTGCGGGTGGAAGGGTTCGCATAGAAAGCCGGACTGCATCGATTGCAGCAGTTGGCAAAACCGGGAGGATCCGGTTCGAGGGGCTGCAATGCTGAGGATCAGCATGGGGCGTGCCCCCGGGGCTCAGGACTTGCCGCGGGGCCCCCGGTCTTCCACCCCGGCGTAGATCGCCTGGCTGCCCAGTTCGTCCTCGATGCGCAGCAGCTGGTTGTACTTGGCGACCCGGTCGCTGCGGCTGAGGGAGCCGGTCTTGATCTGCCCGGCGCGGGTGGCCACGGCCAGGTCGGCGATGGTGGTGTCCTCGGTCTCGCCGCTGCGGTGGCTGATCACGCTGGTGTATCCGGCCCGCCCGGCCAGATCGATGGCCTGCAGGGTTTCGGTGAGCGAGCCGATCTGATTCACCTTGATCAGGATCGAATTGGCGATGCCCTGCTCGATCCCCTGCTGCAGGCGGGTGGTGTTGGTCACGAACAGGTCGTCACCCACCAGTTGCACCGTGCTCCCCAGGCGTTCGGTCAGCAGGCGCCAGCCTTCCCAGTCGTCTTCGGCGAGGCCATCCTCGATCGAGACGATCGGGAAGCGGCCCGCCAGGGCCGCCAGCTGGTCGACCATCTCGGCACTGGTGTAGCTGCCACCGCCGAAGGCATAGCGCCCATCGGCATAGAACTCGGTGCTGGCCACATCGAGGGCGAGGGAAATCTGGTCGCCGGGCCGGTAGCCGGCCTTCTCGATCGCCTGGATCAGCAGCTCACCGGCGGCGTCGTTGCCGGCCAGGTCGGGGGCGAAGCCGCCCTCGTCGCCCACGGCCGTGGACAGACCCTGATCCTTGAGCAGCCCCTTGAGGGTGTGGAACACCTCGGCGCCCATGCGCAGGGCTTCGCGGAAGCTGCCGGCCCCATGGGGCACCAGCATGAATTCCTGGAAATCGAGGTTGTTGGAGGCGTGGGCACCGCCGTTGATGACGTTCATCAGCGGCACCGGCAGCAGGGTGGCCATCGGGCCGCCCAGGTACCGGTAGAGGGGCAGTCCCAGGGCCTTGGCGGCCGCGTGGGCGGTGGCGAGGCTCACCGCCAGGATGGCGTTGGCACCAAGGGCCGATTTGTTGTCGCTGCCGTCGAGCTCGTTCATGGCCTCGTCCACGGCGCCCTGGTCGAGGGCACTCAGGCCGCAGAGGGCCGGGGCGATGCGCTCCTCGATGTTCTCCACCGCCTTGCTGACGCCCTTGCCGAAGTAGGCCTTTTCGCCATCACGCAGCTCGTGGGCCTCATGGGCGCCGGTGCTGGCGCCGCTGGGCACGATCGCCCGACCACTGGCGCCCCCCTCCAGATACACCTCCGCCTCCACCGTGGGGGTGCCCCGGGAGTCGAGCACCTCACGGGCCACGATGGAATCGATGACGAGGTCGAGGGAGTCGTACACAGGGGAGGTGCTGTTGGGCGAATCCTATGGGTGGCCCTCCACCCCTGCCTGTGTTCCCTGCACCACCGTCCGGCGATGGCCCGAGCCACCGGCCCCGTCGTCAGAATGGCCTGAGCTGGTCCGGCGCCGATGCGACTGCTTCACACCATGCTCAGGGTGGGCGACCTGGAGCGCTCCCTGCGCTTCTACATCGAGGTGCTCGGCATGAAACTGTTGCGCCGCAAGGACTATCCCGGTGGCTCCTACACCCTGGCCTTCGTGGGCTATGGCGAAGAAAAGGACACCACGGTGCTGGAGCTCACCCACAACTGGGGCACCGAGGCCTACGAACCCGGCACCGGCTTCGGCCATCTGGCCATCGGCGTGGATGACATCTATGAAACCTGCGCGGCCATCGCCGCCAAGGGCGGCCGGGTGGTGCGCGAACCCGGCGTGAAGCAGCACGGCACCAGTGTGATCGCCTTCGTCGAGGATCCCGACGGCTACAAGGTGGAACTGATCCAGACGTCGTCACGGTCCGATGCGCCCTGATTCCCGCCTGCGCGATGACCGGGAACCGGCGGGCGCTCCCGCCAGCCTCACCAGCGACCCCGACCGCTTCAGCGACGCCGCCTGGGATCTGCTGATCGCCTCCCAGGAGCAGGCGAGGCGCTGGCGCCATGGCGCCATGGACGTGGAGCACCTGCTGCTCACCCTGCTGCTGAACCGGCGCTTCGCCACCTGGGTGGCGCCGCTGCCCCTCGACGAAGACCGGCTGCTGGATCGACTGGAAAGCTTCTGTGCCGAGCAGCCAGCCGGCGATGGCAGCACGCTTTACATCGGCGATGCCCTCGAGGATCTGCTGGAGGAGGCCGACCGTCGCCGGGCGGCCTGGGGATCCCGGCTGCTGGATGTGCCCCACGTGCTGCTGGCCCTGCTGGTGGACCCCCGGATTGGGGCCTCCCTCCTGGCGGAGGAGGGGCTGAGCGAGGACCTGCTGTTGCGGCAATGGCGGCCGCTGCCGGCCGTTGCCGATCCCCCCGCTGTCATGCCCCCCGCCGCCATGTCCTCTCCCGCAGCGCCGCCGGCACCCGCCCCTGCGCCGGCATCGGCTCCGGCGTCTGTGCCGGACACCAGCCTGACCCTGCGGCGGGAGGGGGATCCCGAACCCGGCGCCCTGGACCGCTACGGCCGTGATCTCACCGCCGCCGCCCGGGCCGGAGAACTCGATCCGGTGGTGGGACGGGATCCGGAAATCCGCCGTCTGATCCAGGTGCTCTCACGTCGCAGCAAGAACAACCCGGTGCTGATCGGTGAGCCCGGCGTCGGCAAGACCGCGGTGGCCGAATCCCTGGCCCAGCGGATCGTGGCCGGCGAGGTGCCCGATGCGCTGCGGGGCCTGCGGCTGGTGGCCCTGGACCTGGGGGCCCTGATCGCCGGGGCCAAGTTCCGCGGCCAGTTCGAGGAGCGCCTGCGCAGTGTGCTGGCCGAGGTCCGTGACAGCGACGGGGTGCAGGGCCGTGCTGGCGGGGTGGTGCTGTTCATCGACGAGCTGCACACGGTGGTGGGCAGCGACCGCTCCGGCACCGATGCGGCCAGCATCCTCAAACCGGTGCTGGCCCGGGGCGACCTGCGCTGCATCGGCGCCACCACCCCGGAGGACTACCGGCGCAGCATTGAAAAGGACCCGGCCCTGGAGCGCCGTTTTCAGCAGGTGGTGATCCGCGAGCCCGACGGCCCCACCTGCCTCGAAATCCTGAGGGGGCTGAAGGAGCGCTACGAGCTGCACCACGGCGTCACCATCACCGATGGGGCCCTGGTGGCGGCCTCACGACTCGCGGCCCGCTACATCAGCGACCGCTGCCTGCCCGATTCGGCCATCGACCTGATCGACGAGGCCGCGGCCAACCTGCGCATGGAGGCCACCTCCAAGCCTCAGGTGGTGGAGGCGGCCGAGACGGACCTGCGGCGGGTGGAGCTCGATCTGCTGGCGGCCGAGGGGGCACCGCTGGAGGAGCGCCTGCAGCTGCAGGAGCAGCGGCGCCTCGCCCACGAGCAGCTCGATCGGCTGCAGCGCCGCTGGGCGGGGGAGCGGGAGCGCCTCGAGGAGCTGCGCGAGCTGATGCACCAGGACGAAGACCTGCGCCACGCCATCGCCGAGGCGGAGCGGGATGGCGACCTGGAGGAGGCCGCCCGGCTTCAGTACGACCAGCTGCACGGGGTGCAGCAACGCCGCGCCGCCGTCGAGGCGGAGCTGCAGAGCGATCCGATGCTGCGCGAGCAGGTGGAGGAGGGGGACATCGCCGATGTGGTGGCCCGCTCCACCGGCATCCCCGTGCAGCAGCTTCTGGCCGGCGAACGCCAGAAGCTGCTGGAGCTGGAGCAGCGGTTGGCTGGGCGGGTGATCGGCCAGCCGGAGGCGGTGGCGGCGGTGGCGGCCTCGATCCGCCGCTCCCGGGCCGGCATGCAGGCCCCCACTCGGCCGGTGGGGTCGTTCCTGTTCCTGGGGCCGACGGGTGTGGGCAAGACGGAACTGGCCAAGGCCCTGGCCGCGGCCCTCTTCGATGAGGAGGAGGCCCTGGTGCGGCTGGACATGAGCGAGTTCATGGAGCGCAACGCCGTCGCCCGCCTGGTGGGGGCACCCCCTGGCTACGTGGGCTACGAGGAGGGGGGCCAGCTCACCGAGGCCGTGCGCCGTCGCCCCTACGCGGTGCTGCTGCTGGATGAGGTGGAAAAGGCCCATCCCGATGTGTTCAACCTGCTGCTGCAGGTGCTCGACGACGGCCGTCTCACCGATTCCCAGGGCCGCACGGTGGACTTCCGCCACACGGTGGTGATCATGACCAGCAACCTGGCCAGCCGGGCGATCCTGGAGAGGGCCCGCGCCGGCTCCAGTCCTGCTGGCGGCGGGGATCCCCATCATCCGCAGGACGGTGAGCTGGCCCAGGAGCGTGCTCTTGATCTGGCGGTGGAAGAGGCCCTGTCGCGCCAGTTCCGCCCGGAATTTCTCAACCGCATCGATGAGGTGATCCGCTTCCGGCCCCTCGCCCGCACCGATCTCGAGCGCATCGTGCGGCTGCAGCTGGCGGAGCTGGCCGCCCTCCTGCGGGAGCAGCACCTGGAGCTGGAGCTGGATGAGGCCGTCGTGGTGGCCCTGGCCCAGCAGGGCTACGAGCCGGAGTACGGCGCCCGTCCGCTGCGGCGGGTGCTGCGGCGTCGCATCGAGAACCCGCTGGCCACCGAATTGCTGGAGGATCACTTCAGTGGTGCCAGGGGTGTGCGGCTGGAGCTCGCCGGCCCAGGGGAAGCGGGCTTTCGCTTCGTTCCCCTGGGGACCCAGGGGGAAGGACGTCCGGTAGGGTGATCGTTTGTCGATGCTTGCCGACGTAACGGCAGCCATCGGAATCCACACCGTGGAACCCATCCCCCCCGCCACCACCACCACAAGCAGTCCCGACGGGCCCCTGGCCCAGCGGAATGGCCTGTCCGAACCCGACGAGGGGCCGGATGGTGCTGCCACCGAAGAGGAGACCCCCACCGGTTTCCTCGCGGTCACCCTCGCGGAACTGCGCAAGGTTGTCTGGCCGAGCCGCCAGCAGCTGTTCAGCGAATCGGTGGCGGTGATCCTGATGGTGAGCCTTTCGGCCGCGGCCATCGCCGCGATCGATCGCTTCTATCACTGGGGATCGGCCCAGATCTTCCGTTGATGACCCTTCCCCTGTCTGCCGTGCCCGAGACCGTGCCCGAGATCGAACCGGACGCCCCCGAGGTGCTGGAGCTTCCTGGCGAAGGCCCTGGCCTTGCCGCCGAGGGGGGCGAGCTTGCCACCGCAGATGCTGCGGCCGAGGCGGGCGAAGCCACCAAGCCCCAGGTGGCCCGATGGTTTGCGGTTCAGGTGGCCTCCAGCTGCGAAAAGAAGGTGAAGGCCACCCTTGAGCAGCGGGCCGTCACCCTGGGGGTCAGCAACCGGATCCTCGAGATCGAGATTCCCCAGACCCCTGGTGTCAAGCTCAAGAAGGACGGCAGCCGCCAGTCCATCGAGGAGAAGGTGTTTCCCGGCTACGTGCTGGTCCGCATGGTCCTCGATGAGGACACGATGATGGCGGTGCGCAGCACCCCCAACGTCATCAACTTCGTGGGTCAGGAGGAACGCCGCGCCACCGGCAAGGCCCGGGGGCACATCCGGCCCCGGCCCCTGAGCCGCCAGGAGGTGGATCGCATCTTCAAGCGTGCCGCCGAGAAGAAGCCTGTCCTCAAGGTCGACCTCACCGAAGGCGACCAGATCCTCGTCACGGCTGGTCCGTTCAAGGACTTCCAGGGCGAGGTGATTGAAGTTTCCGGTGAGCGCAGCAAGCTCAAGGCTCTCCTGTCGATCTTCGGCAGGGAGACCCCGGTCGAGCTCGAGTTCTCCCAGATCAGCAAACAGAGCTGATCAGCGGCGGCCGCCTCCCTGCGGAGGGCGGCCCAGGGTGGTCCCTCACAGGACTGCCACGCTGCCGGGCCGGCCAACGCCCCGGCCATCCGCAGTGCTCCCGCGAGGGAGTTCCGTCCCGCTCTCCCGCAAGGGAGTTCCGTCCCCCAGCCCAGCCGATGGCCAAGAAAGTCGTAGCTGTGATCAAGCTGGCCCTCCAGGCCGGCAAAGCGAACCCCGCACCACCGGTGGGCCCTGCCCTCGGTCAGCACGGGGTCAACATCATGGCGTTCTGCAAGGAATACAACGCCCGCACCCAGGAGAAAGCCGGGTACGTGATCCCGGTGGAGATTTCGGTCTTTGAAGACCGCAGCTTCACCTTCATCACCAAGACCCCGCCCGCCTCGGTGCTCATCTCCAAGGCCGCCGGCATCGACAAAGGTGCCGCCACGTCCGCCAAAGGATCGGTGGGTGCGATCAGCCGCGCCCAGCTCGAGGAGATCGCCAAGACCAAACTGCCCGACCTCAATTGCGCCAGCGTTGAGTCGGCCATGCGCATCATCGAAGGCACCGCCCGCAACATGGGCGTTGCCGTCAGCGACTGACCCTCCCCGGGCGTCGTTTCATTCCATTCACCTACCTGGGGGAGACCGCCCGCGGTCGTCCGCACCCCTTCCTGCCATGACAAAAATCTCCAAACGCTTCACGGCCCTCGCCGCCAAGGTCGAGGACCGCTCCTACGAACCGCTCGAAGCCATTGAGCTGGTCAAGGACACCGCCACCGCGCGCTTCGATGAAACCATTGAGGCCCATGTGCGCCTCGGCATCGACCCCAAGTACACCGACCAGCAGCTGCGCACCACCGTGGCCCTGCCCCACGGCACCGGTCAGACCATCCGCATCGCCGTGATCGCCCGGGGCGAGAAGGTGGCCGAAGCCAAGGCCGCCGGTGCCGACCTGGCCGGCGACGATGAGCTGGTGGATCAGATCGCCGGCGGCGCCATCGACTTCGATCTGCTGATCGCCACCCCCGACATGATGCCGAAGGTGGCCAAGCTCGGTCGGGTGCTCGGACCCCGCGGCCTGATGCCGAACCCCAAGGCCGGCACCGTCACCACCGATCTGGCTGGCGCCATCAACGAGTTCAAGGCGGGCAAACTGGAGTTCCGGGCCGACCGGGCCGGGATCGTGCACGTGCGTTTCGGCAAGGCCAGCTTCCCCAGTGCCAAGCTGCTGGAGAACCTCAAGGCCCTGCAGGAAACCATCGACCGCAACAAGCCCAGCGGTGCCAAGGGCCGTTACTGGAGGAGCCTCTATCTGGCCTCCACGATGGGCCCCTCGGTGCAGGTCGACTTCGCTGCGCTCCAGGACATCAAGCAGGACAGCTGAAGCCCGGCCGTGCCTGCGTCGACCTGGGTGCGGATCGGTGGCTGGGTGGCGGTTCCGCTCACCCTGCTGATGCTGGGGTGGGGCCTGCGCTCCAAGCCAGGCGCTCTGCCGCCGGAGTCTTCCGGATCACCGTCCAGCCGTGGCGATGGTCCGGTCACCTTCGTCGGCGATTCCCTCACGGCCCAGGGCAACTGGCAGGCGGCGTTCCCCGATCGGGTTGTCCATAACCTGGGCGTCAGTGGCGACACCAGCTTCCAGCTAATGGCCCGTCTGCCGGCGATCCGCCAGACCGGTGCCGCCACCTACCTGGTGATGGTGGGGATCAACGACATCGTCTGGGGCTACGACCCCGGTCGCATCGCCGGCCGGATCCAGTGGCTGCGCACCGGCCTGCAGATGGGTACCGGGGCGCGGGTGATCGTCCAGTCCACCATTCCCTGTGCCCGGTTCCGCTGTGGCGCCGATGGGGTTCGGCGGGTGGCGGAACTCAACGAATTGCTCGCCCGTCAGACTCCCCCCCGAGACTTCATCGATCTCACCCCGGTGATGGCGGATGGCGATGGTCTCAAGCGTGCCTACACGGTGGATGGCGTGCATCTCAACGCCGCCGGCTACGCCCGTTGGCAGGCAAGGCTGCGGGAACTGGGCCTGCCGTGATGTAGGTTGAACAACTGGATTCGTCCAGAAGGGCACGCGCCCAACCCAAGACAGCAGGTCGAAAGGGTCGTCGATTCCGGTCGCTCGTTCCCGCTCGTAAGTCCTGCCGAGGTGCACGCGATTGGTTTTTGCCTGTGCTGGCGACTCCACCGGAGTCGTTCAGATCGGAGCGGAGCGATGAGCGGCCTCGAAGCTTCCCTTTCCGGGGGGCTGTCCGGGCTGCGTTCCCTGCTTGTTCCCCCGATCCGATCCACTTCCTATGGGCCGCACGCTGGAGAACAAGCAACAGATCGTCGAAGAGCTCAAAGGGCTCCTCGGTGAAGCCGAAATGGCGCTGGTCCTCGATTTCAAGGGCCTGACCATCAAGGAGATGACTGATCTGCGGACCCGTCTGCAGGCCAGCAACGGTGTGTGCAAGGTGACCAAAAACACCTTGATGCGCCGTGCCATTGATGGTGACAGCGCCTGGTCGGATCTCGATTCCCTGCTCACTGGAACCAATGCTTTCGTCCTGGTCAAGGGCGATGTCGGCGGTGCGGTGAAGGCCCTGCAGTCCTTCCAGAAGGACACCAAGAAGTCGGATGTGAAGGGAGGCCTTTTCGAAGGCAAGCTCCTGTCCCCCTCCGACATCCAGGCCATCGGGGATCTGCCCTCCAAGGAGGTGCTCATGGCCCAGATCGCCGGTGCGATCAATGGCCTGGCCACCAAGCTGGCTGTGGGTATCAACGAGGTTCCGTCCGGTCTCGCCAGGGCGCTCAAGCAGCACGCCGAATCCGGCGAAGGTTGAGTTCGCCTTTCGCGAACCCCTGGGCTCCACCGATCCTCCCGTTCTGTTGCTGATTCCCCCCCCATGTCCGCTACCACCGACCAGATTCTCGAACAACTGAAAACCCTTTCGCTGCTTGAGGCTTCCGAGCTCGTCAAGCAGATCGAAGAGGCCTTCGGCGTGTCCGCCGCCGCTTCGGCTGGCGTCGTCATGGCCGCCGCCGCCCCCGGCGCCGCCGCCGAGGCGGTTGAAGAGCAGACCGAATTCGACGTCATCCTCGATGGCTTCGATCCGGCCGCCAAGATCAAGGTGCTCAAGGCCGTCCGCGAGGCCACCGGCCTCGGTCTGGGCGAAGCCAAGGCCCTTGTGGAAGCCGCTCCCAAGGCCGTCAAGGAAGGCATCTCCAAGAACGATGCCGAAGCTCTCAAAAAGAGCATCGAAGAAGTGGGTGGCAAGGTCTCCATCAAGTGACCAGCCAACGCCGGGCCTCCTGGCCCGGCGAACCCCGCGCTTTGGAGCCGGCCCTGCGGGGCCGGCTTTTTCATGGTCGTGACCGTTGAAGGTTGGGCGCGCCCCTCGGTACGGTGAACGCATGGCCAGCCATAAAAAAGAGCCCCGCCGAAGGCAGGGCTCTGGAGATGGAACGATTCCGGGAGTCTGTCCTCGTTTCGACCCTGGAAGAGCGTCCTTCACTCCTCACCAGATCAGATTAAGTGGCGGGGAAGGCAGGTGCGGGGTGAGGAGTCCGGTGATTCAACTGGTCCCGGACGTGGGCCAGGACGGGATCAAGCCTTGGGGTCAGAGTCCTCCTCCATTGGCCTCGGAGTAAGGAATGACCTGAAGGGCGATCGCCCGACCGGAGCGGTCGGTGCCCATGCTGTCGTCGCGCTGGTCGAGCGTCGGCAGGGTGGCGGCAAGGCCGGGGAGTTCGGCCCTGCCCGGGGGACGCCGGAACGTCTGAACGCCGCCGGCCCGGGCGATCAATTGCTCCAGTGGGGCCGGACTGGCGAAGTAGAGGTGGGTCAGGGACCTCTCCTGGTAGGTGCGCCGTTGGAGATCCCAGCCGGGTTCGAGCTTGAGGGACACGAAGCCGTCGCGATCGCGCAGGGGCACCTCCGCCCTGCCCACCACCAGGACGGCGGAGCTTCGGGGGGAGACGGCCTGCAACTCCAGGCGGGATCCCACCTGCTGCACCTGCAGGCGGTAGGTGGTGCCCAGGTCCTGGTCGGCGACCCGCAGCGAGTAGCCGTTGCTGTCGAGGTAGCGATTGCAGATGCCGGTGTAGTCGAACCGGTTCAGGGTCGGATCCACCAGCCCGTCCGGGCGGGCCTGCCAGCAGGAGGGCTGGGCGGCCAGCTGCTCCAGCACCAGGAGGGTCCAATCGCTGTCGCCCACAGGCCTGGCCAGCACCGCAAAGCGATCGGCGTCCACCTCCGTGCTCTGGAAGAGGCCGGAGGCCATGGCCAGCCTGGGCTGCACCATCGGCAGGCCGGCTCCGGCCAGGGCCAGGCCCGCCAGGGCCAGGTAGGTTCGCTGCATGGGAACACCTCCAGGACCCGGGCGTTCTCCGGGAGAGAGGGTCCAATTCAAGCGATGCTGTCAAGGGGACTCCATGGGTGATCGTCCGGTGCGGGTAGTGGCCGCCGCCTGCGACGGGGCCTGCAGCGGCAATCCCGGCCCCGGTGGCTGGGGTGCCCTGCTGCGCTTCGAGAACGGCTCCCAGCGTGAACTGGGGGGCGCGGCCCCGGCCACCACCAACAACCGGATGGAGCTCACCGCGGCCCTGGCGGTGCTGGAGGCCCTGCGCGACCTGCCGCGCCATCCCGATCTGGTGCTGCGCACGGACAGCCGCTACCTCATCGATGGTTTCGAGAAGTGGATGGCCGGCTGGAAGCGCAAGGGCTGGCGCACCGCCTCCGGGGGGGCCGTGCTCAACCGCGACCTCTGGGAGCTGCTGGATGCCGCCAGGCTGCCGGGGCTGGCCCTGCGTCATGTGCGCGGCCACAGCGGCGATCCGGACAACGACCGCTGCGATGCCATCGCCGTCGCCTATGCCCGCGGCCAGGCCCCGACCCTGGCGGTGGAAAGCCGGTCCGGCGTCGCCCCTGAGGCAGTGGCGGCGGCAGAGACGGTGGCGGTTCCAGGCGCCGTGGATCCGGCCCCCAGGTCGCTGCAGGAGCTGCTGTCCCGCCTGGAGCTGGCCGATCGGCTCGCCGCGGGCGGTTACAGCCTGCGGGCCGTGGAGCTCGCCCGGCTGATGGAGGTGCCCACCGCGACCCTCGAGGGGAAAAGCGATCCCTGGCTCTGGCGCGACTGGCTCGTGAGGCCCCTGGGCAACGGGAGCTGGCGTCTGGAGCGCGGCGCGGGAGGATTGGCCAGGCCGCAGTGAGGAGAAAGGGATGCCGCAGGAGCAATCGGCCGGCGGCGGCCAGGTGGGAACCGGCGCTCTCTACGCCCGGTTCGTCGAGCCGCTGCTGCGCCGCGATGACGGTGCCGACGCCGAACAGCTGAGTCGTCTGACGCTTCTGGCCCTGGGCCAGGCCTCCCAGCGGCGCCGTTGGCCCCTGGTCAGCGGCAGCCTGGCGGGGCTGGGGGCGGAGCTGCAGCGGCGGGATCCCCGCCTGGAGCAGACGCTGTTCGGCTGTCGCTTTGCCAACCCGGTGGGGCTGGCCGCCGGCTTCGACAAGAACGGGGTGGCGGCCGCGATCTGGCATCTGTTCGGTTTCGGCTTCGCCGAGCTGGGCACCATCACCTGGCAGCCCCAGCAGGGGAATCCCCGGCCGAGGCTGTTCCGGCTGGCCGAGGAGCGGGCCGCCCTCAACCGCATGGGCTTCAACAACGACGGGGCCAGGGGCGTGCGCCGGACCCTGGAGCGCCAGGGTCTGCCCCCGCCGGGGCAGCGACCCGCGGTGCTCGGCATCAACCTCGGCAAATCGAAGGCGGTGTCGCTGGAGATGGCCCCCGACGATTACGCCGCCTCCCTGGAGCTTCTGGCCCCCCTGGCCGATTACGGGGTGGTCAATGTGAGCTCGCCGAACACGCCGGGGCTGCGCGACCTGCAGGAGGAGGCCCAGCTCAGGCGACTGGTGGAGCGTCTGCGGCGCCTGCCCGCCTGCCCTCCCCTGTTGGTGAAGATCGCCCCTGATCTCGAAGATGATGCCATCGATACCATTGCCCGACTCGCCTACGAAGAGGGCCTGGCCGGAGTGATCGCTGTGAACACGTCGGTCCACCGACTTGGACTCGAAGGGCGCCGTTTGGCGACCACAGGTCTGACCCTCGCCGAGGAAACCGGAGGGTTGAGCGGCCGGCCCCTGCGGCGGCGGGCGGTGGAGGTGCTGCGACGGTTGCGGGCGACCGCAGGTCCGGCTCTGCCGCTGATCGGTGTGGGCGGCATCGATTCAGCCGAGTCCGCCTGGGAGCGGATCAGTGCAGGAGCCTCGCTGATCCAGATCTACACGGGTTGGATTTACGAAGGCCCTGCACTTGTGCCATCGATTCTGGAGGGATTGATACGCCAGCTCGATCGCCATGGCTGTCGGACGCTTTCTGAAGTTGTAGGTTCGGGGATGCCTTGGCTCCCATAATTCGGTAACTTTCGCAAGCATCGGATCGGAGCCTTGGTTTTTTCTGGCCTGATCGGCTTGAAAGATGATCTGGATGATCGTCTCCGACCGATCCGCGCGCAGCTCTTTCCGCGTCAATTGCTGCTGGAGCTTCAAGACGACGCCCTGATGGGCCAGGTGCTCAAGGGAGGTGACCCGGAGCCGGTGAGCATCGACCTGCCCTTACCACCGCTCACCTGCCTGGATGGTCAGCCCCTGGAGAAAGAGCCCCTGGGTGATCTGATCGGCGATCTGCTGGTGCGTTACAACCTGCTTGATGCGGTTGTCCTGGCGTCTCTGCCCGAGGGGGCCGTGGAGTGGCGTGTCATCGACTGGCCAGCGGAGGCCATCCCCGACGACCCGATTGAAGCGCTGCGCACGATTGACCCGACCCTGAGTTTCGGGGTGCCCCTGGCCGAGGCGACCATCGACCTGCGGCCCCTCGAGGGCGCCACACCCCGCATGCTGCTGGCCGTGGCCTCCAGGACGCTGGTGGACGACTGGATCGAGGTCTTCAACCTGGCTGGTGCCCAGCTGGAGCGGCTGGCCCCCCCCCAATCCTGCCGGCTGGCTGCGGTGAATGCCTTGCTGCAGCAGGCCCCTGACGATGAACTCACCCTGCTGATCAATCCGTTGCCGACAGGGGGCCGCCTGCTCCTGCTGCGCCGTGCCGAGCCGGTCTTCGACTGGCCCCTGCCGGAGGAGGATGGCGACCTTGTGCGCGAAGTGAACCGCTGCGTGGCCTTTTACCGCCGCCGGGATCCGTCTGTCCGCCGCCTGCGGCTGTTGCTCAGCGCGCCGCTGCCTTGCCAGGACAATCTCCAGGACGTGTTGGGGGTGCGGGCTGAGATCCTCACCCCCGAGCCCTACGGATCCCTGGTCCTGCAGGGCCTGGCCATGGCGGAGCGGGTCCGATGACGGCACCCCTCGATCTGCTGCGGGAGAGGCGCAAGGAACTCGGCCAGGAGAGCATGATCCCGGCCCTGCTGGATCGGCGTCCCTTGCTGTTGCGGGGCGCCTTGATCGGAGCGGTTGTCCTGGGGGCGTCTGTGGCCTGCACGGCCCTGGTCTTCCTCCGCTACCAGTACATCAGGATCCAGACCGCCCAGCTGACCCGGTTCGAAGCCGAGTCGACCCAGCTTCAGGCCGACATGGCCGCCAGCAGGGCAAAACTTGACCAGCTCACCGCCACCAACCGCAGCCTGACGGAAGGCCTCACGACCCTGCGCACCTCCTCGGCTCTCCTGGCCGAACTGCAGTTGCGCACCCCCGAGGGTGTCCAGCTCAAGAGCGCGGAGGCCGAGGGCGAGACCCTGGTGCTGAAGGGGCAGGCCCTCGATCCCCTGGCCTTCGCCCGCATCAACGCGCTGCAGCTGGAGCTGGCCCGCTCTCCCCTGCTGAAGTCCCAAGGGGTGACCCTCGTCAAGCTGGAGCGCGTCCCCGCGGCCGCCCCGGTCCCTGGACAGACCGGACAGGTGGCCCCCGCCGCCGTCAGCTTCGAGTTGTCCGGACCCTTCGCCACCCTGCCGCCGGCCCGTCAGCTGGTCGTCATGCGGCAGCTTGGATCGGAGGGTATGGCGCGCCGGCTTCAACTTCTACAGGCGGAGGGCCTCATCCCATGACGAATCTTCAGCAGGGGTCCTCCAGGCTCCCCGTCTCCACCCTGCGCCTGATCTGGCTGGTCCTGCCGGCGGCCGTTCTTGGCGGGCTGGGCCTGCTCGTCGTCCTGGCCGGTCTTTTGCCCCTGTGGGCGGCGCTGCAGCGTGACAGCCAGCGACTCCAGGAGCTGGAGCAGCTGCGCGATCAGGTGGCGCTGATGCGCGGGCAACTGGTGGCCACCCAGGAGAACACCGAGGCCGCCATGGCCAGCAAGGCCAAGATCGAACGGCTGATCACGGGCAACGGCGACCTGTCCACCTTTCTGGCCATGCTCGACCGTGAGGCCGGGGCCTCGGCCGTTGAGCTGACCCTGTTCGAGCCCACCCAGGCGGCCCCCGCCCCAGGTGCCCCGCCTGCGGCGCCCCCTGCGGCAGCCCCGCCACCGGGCACGCCCCCCGCAGCCGGTGCTCCACCGGCCGATCCGCTCGCCCTGCAGGGTCTCATCCAGCGCACCCTGCTGGTGTCGGCCCGGGGTTCGTTCCCTTCTCTTCTGGCCTTTCTGCGCCGCCTTGAAGCCCTCAACGTGCTGGTGGTGCAAAGCGACCTCAACCTCTCCCTCCCCGAGGCGGGACCGACGCAGCCAGGCCAGCGCAATGACAGCAACAACGTGGTGATGAAGCTCACCCTTGGCCTTTACAGCCGTTCCCCGGCCCCGGCCACGCCCCCCGCCACGCCCGCCGCAGCAACGCTGCCACCCGCAGCGGCTCCAGCACCGGCAGCGGCTCCAGCGACCCCCCCAACTCCCAACTGACATGCCGATGCAACCGGATCCGGCAACTGGCCGTTTTGCACAATCACGGATACCATTCGTCCGATTCGGAGATCAAAGCAACGTGGCAAAACGTCAGTGGCGGCACGTTTTCTTTGCTTCTCTTGGCGTGGCGACTCTGCAACAAGGGTTCGGTTTCTCTGCGTTGGCGGCTGCGGCCGTTCCATCCCCTTCGGTTGCTCCCAGCGCCCGGCTTTCCGACATTGCCCAAGGTGGCGGCGTGCAGGCCAGTGGCGCCTTGGAGCTCAAGCTGCGGCGATTGCCTGATTCCGTTGAGGTGATCATCGAAGGGACCGGCCCTTCCCCTGTCCTCCAGCAGACCACCCAGGGGGCGGAATGGGTGGGCAGGCTGCAGACGGCCGTTCCCATGTCCCTGCGTCGCGGACCGGTGCGGCTCTCCCTGCCGGAAGCCGGACTTCAGAACATCAGCTTCGACGGCTCGGGCAATCTCTTTGAGCTGAAGGTCTCTCCCACCCCGGGCTTCCCGGTCGGCCGGCCCGTCGTCAGCGCCGACGGCCGCAGCCTGATCCTGACGTTCAACGCCCCGGCGCTGAGCACCCTTCAGACCCTGACCCCCAACGTCAACACCCCAGGCAGGGTGCCCCAGCCCGGTTTCATCCCACCCCTGCAGCCGCGCGCCGTGGCCCCGCCGCTGGGTGACATGGCGGTAGGCACCATGACGATCAGCAACCCCAGCTATGTGAGCGTCAGCGGGCCACCGGTCACCATGACCCTCCGCAATGCCCCTGCCAAGGATGTGCTCATGGCCCTCAGCCAACTGGGCGGCTATGGATTCGTCTACGTGGATGAATCCACAACACCCGGTGCAACTGGCTCGGCGACAACGCCGAGTGCGGGGATGCGGCCCATCTCAATCTCCTTCCGCCGCGAGAGTTACGGCCGGGCCATCAACTCGGCCCTCCTGGCCGCCGGACTGCAGGGCAAGCGCGATGGCAATACGATCTTCGCCGGTCCGAATGTGTTGGCCAAAAGTTTCGGCTCCCAGCTCTCGAAGGTGTACCGGCTGAACCAGGTGCCCGCCAACTCCGCGGCCGACTACCTCGCCAACCTGGGGGCCCAGGTCACCAAGACGAACACGATCACCACGGCAGTCTCAGAGGGCGTCGCCGCCACGGCCGCACCTGCCGGCAGCCCCACGGCCTCCACCACCACAGCCAGCACCACCACCACGGTTGAATCCTTCGGGGCCACCAACGGCCCCCTGATCGGGCTGCGGGCCACCACTGACACCCGTCTCGGCACCATCACCTTGGTGGGCGCCCCGCGGCTGGTGGCCATCGCCGAGCAGTATCTGAAGCAGCTGGATCTGCGTCAGCGCCAGGTGGCCCTGTCGGTGAGGATTCTGGATGTGAATCTCCAGAACGACACTGATCTCAATAACAGTTTTGCCTTCCGGTGGGGTAACAACTTCATCGTCAACGACAACGGCACCCTGGCGGCCAACTTCGGTGGCGTCCTCGGGGGCTCTTCCTTCCAGAGAAGCCTTGACGCTCCCCTCCTTCCTGGACAGCCGCTCGCCGGCTTCGTCGGGCAGACCAACCCCGGTGCCGCTGTCGGAGCGACGGGTCAACCGCTCTATCCCAACAACAACTTCTTTGATTTCTTCCAGGCTCGCATTCTCGCCGACAACTCCAAGGTCCTGGCCAATCCAACCCTGATTCTCCAGGAGGATCCCTCCATCCTGCGTGACGATTCCGCCGGGGGCGCTGGCGCTGGCGGCGGCGACACCGCTGGCTCCAGCCTCTTCTCTTCCTCCTTCGACAACATCGATGCCCCGATCGGCCGCAAGCGCGGCAACGAAGGGGTCGTGCGGGTGGGGATCAATGTGCCCACCAACGTCACCTCCAATGTGACCGGCACATCGGCCACGGTGAGCTGCACCATCAGTGAACTCTCGACGGCGGGGCTGGTGCTGGGAGCCCGCGTTCAGAAGATTGACGACAACGGCTTTGTCACTTTCTCCCTCTCCCCCAGCATCTCTGCGGTGGAACGGGAAGTCAGCGCCGGTAACCAGTGTCCCCCGATCAGCATCCTGCGGATTCGTCGGCTGGATACCGGGGTGGTCCGCGTCCGCGATGGCCAGACCCTGATCCTCACCGGCGTGATCTCCGATTTCGACCGGGCTCTGGTGTCGAAATGGCCGATCCTCGGAGACATTCCGATCATCGGCCAGTTCTTCCGCGCCTCGTCCAACAACCGCGAGAAGCGGGAGCTCGTGATCATGGTGACGCCGCGGATCATCAATGACACCGAGGGAGGCACCTTCGGCTATGGCTACCAACCATCGACGCCGGCCACGCGTGCTTTCCTCGGTGGAGAGCCCCAGCCCTCCATGGCCCCCTGATCAAGGGCCACGCCCTGATCAGAAGGCCAGAGGCAGAAGGAACTTCATGGCCAAGGGGGCCACGGCCGAGGCAAATCCGGCGGCACCGGTGAGCAATTGCCCGCCCATGCCGCTGCCCTGGTTGGCTTTCTTGCCGGGTTTCAGCAAGGCGGTGGCCACTTCGGTCAGCTGTTTGGCCTGGGCCTCCTCGCCGGCCTGGCCGTAGAGGACGGCGGCGTAGTTGATGTCCTGGGCGGCCAGTTCCGTTTTGCCCTGTTCCGTGCGGCTGAGGCCCCGGGCCACCCAGCTGATCGCCGCCTCCGGCTGCAGGCGGATGGCCTCGGAAAACAGTTGCTCCGCCTGCGGATGGCGACCCTCGAGGGCTGCGGTGACCCCGGCGTTGTGCAGCTCGGGATAGCTCAGCACCGACGGCCCCACGCCGCGGGCGTCCTGCCAGTGGCTGCGGGCCAGTCCGCCTGGATCGAGCTGGGCGCCGCTCAGATCGCTCTGGCGCAGGTCGGTGCCCTCCAGGTTGGCCCCGCGCAGATCGGCGCCCCGCAGTGAGGCTCCCTGGAGGCTGGTGAAGCGGAGGTCGGCTCCTTGCAGTTGCGCCCCATCCAACTTGGCCTGGCCCAGATTGGCGCGCTGGAGCTTGGCCCCGCGCAGATCAGAATCCCGCAGGTCGGCATGGACGAGATCGGCATCCTGGAGTTTGCAGCGGGGGCAGTTCCGCTGATTCAGCAGCCGGATCAGGTCGGTGTCGCTGCTGGCCTGACCAGGAGCCGGCGCCAGCAGCAGGGTCAGCAGCGCCGATCCGCTGACCAGCAGACCCCTGAGGTGGCCCCGGCCGGCCCAGGACAGGCTCCGGGCGGACCCATGGACGCTGGTCATGGTGGCCTGTTCAGGGGTGCTCCCGTTGTACCGCTTCCGGCGAGTGGGTGCCGGTTCGCAGGGAACGGCGCAGGGCCCGTCCCAGCCGGTGGGCCTGCCGTCGTCCTGTTCGGCTGGGGGTGCTGGCGAAGCGCTGCTGCTGGTAGGTCACCACGTAGGCCTCCAGGGGATCGGCCAGGGACGGCCAGCGCTGGGCCAGCCTCCGGGCGAAGCCTCCCAGGCTTTCCCCCGCCACCGGTGCCATGCCCTGCCGGGCGAAGGCCCGCAGGGTGCGCTCCAGCTCCAGGCGCAGGGGATCACCCCGGCGGCGGCGGCCCAGCCAGCCCAGGCCCCCCAGGCTGGCGGCCAGGCTGATGGCCACCGCCAGCAACACCACCAGCCCGAGCAGGTGGCGCTGGTCGCCCAGCAGCCTGGCCACCAGGGCCTGCTGCTGCTCACTGTCGTACCCCAGCCACCAGCGGGCCCAGGCGATGTCGAGGCCCCACCACTGCTGCTGCAGCCAGTTCCAGGGGGCGATGCCGGCACGATACGCACCGGCGGCCACCGCGCGCGCCAGGGAGTCCCCATCGGCCCAGGCCGTGGGATCGACCCGTTGCCAGCCTTCCCCTTCGAGCCACACCTCGCTCCAGGCGTGGGCGTCGGCCTGGCGCAGGTCGACATAACCGGTGCCGCCCACCGGCTGCACCCACTGCCCCCCCCGGTAGCCGCTCACCACCCGTGCCGGCACTCCCGCCGCCCGCATCAGGGTGGTGAAGGCACTGGCGTAGTGGCCGCAGAAGCCGAGCCGGCTCTCGAACAGGAAGTGGTCGAGCGGGGCCTGACGGGGCAGGGCCCCGGGCTCCAGCGTGTAGCGGAAGGGCTGGCTGCGGAACCAGGCCCCGGCGGCGTCCAGCCGCTCCCGGCCGCTGCCGAGGCGCCGCCAACTGGAGGCCAGGGCTTCCAGTTGTGGGTTCTCGCCCCTGGGCAGGACCAGATCGATGGGTCCGGGCAGTTGGGTGCGCCAATCGCCCGGATCGGCCGTCCGGGTGAGGGCGTAGACCCGCCGCTGGCTGCCCGGTGCCCGGCTCAGCAGTTCGCCGCTGCGCTGCAGGCTGAGGTCGGCCGAGAGGGGCCGGCCGCTACCGCTCCAGGGAACCGCCGACAGGCCGCTGGGTTCGATCAGCCAGAGCTGAATCCCCTCCTCCGGAGCGGCGGGCGGCGGCGCCGGTGGGGTGGGCTGGCCGGCCGCTGGCCTGGCGAACGGTGGGGCGGCGCTGCGCCAGCGGCGGCCATCGAAACGTTCATGCACCAGCACCCGCCAGTAGCGCTGCTCCTGGGGGGGTGGCCCGCCGCCGAGGGGGAAGGCGACGCGGGCCGCCGCCTGGCGGCTGACGGCGAGCCTGGCGATGGAGCCCGGCTCCATGGTGTCGCTGAGGCCGGTCATGGCCCCCATGCCCTGGCCCGCGCCGAAGTTGGTGAAGGGCATCAGCCGGGGCAGCAGCAGGAACAGCACCAGGGCGATCGGCAGCGCCGCCAGCAGCACCTGCAGGCTGCGCCGCATCAGGGCTTTCCAGTCGGGCCCCGCTCCCAGCTCCAGGGCCAGCAAGCCGGCCAGGGCCATCAGGATGGCCAGGCCCTGCAGCAGGCTCGGGCCCAGTTCGGGGCGCAGGGCTGCCAGCAGGCCGGCGCAGACCAGCTGCAGCAGGGCCACCACCCGCCGTTCCTCGATCGTGCGGGCTTCGCGCAGCTTGAGGGCCGTCAGCACGGCCAGGCCGAAGGCCAGCAGACTGAGGGACAGCGCCGGTGAGAGGCCCAGCAGCCCCATCGCCAGCAGGCCCATGGTGAGCCACTGCAGGGGGGCGGCAGCGCGGCTCATCGGTAACAGGCCAGGGCCGCCAGGCACTGGTCGCGGTGGGCCACACCCCGGCCGGGCCCGACGCTCTGGCCGTTCAGCACCAGGCCGTAGCTGAGGCCCCGGCCGTGCCAGCTCCAGATGCGCTCGCTGAGGTGTTCGAGGGCCGTCTCCAGGGGCACCCCCGGTTCCGGGGCCAGCAGGGGGGCCGCTTCGGGGTGGTCCAGGAAGCGCTTGGCGTACTCGCCTCTTCCCTGGGCCAGCAGCTTCCAGGCCAGCCGGCTGGGGCTGTCCTGGGGGCGATGGGGGGCCAGGTCACGCCAGTCGTCGCTGCCGTCCTGGCGGCTGGCCAGGGCCGGCTCGCCGGCCACCGGTGCCGACCCGGCGGCCAGCAGCCGCACCGGCCCGGCCTCCCGGGCCGGGTAGATCAGCTGGGCCGCTTCCGGGTACCAGCGCGACCAGCAGCAGAACAGCCCCAGGGGCGCCGTGGTCTGGATCCGCAGCAGGCCCGGTTTGTGCCAGCCCCGCCCAGGAGGTGTCCAGGCGACGCTGAGCTCATGGTCCCCCGGCGGCAGCGACAGCGGCGCCCCCGCCGCCTCTCCCGCCAGCCGTAGACGCACCCCTTCGCTGCGGCCGGGACAGCGCAACTGGATCGGATAGGTCACCGGGGCCCCGGCGAAGCCCGGCGCCGGCGTGCCGCAACCCAGTTCCACGCCCTGCAGGTTGAAGTGGGTGAGATGCAGGGTGAGCAGGAACAGGCTGAGCATCAAAAAGCTCAGCAACAACGTGCCGTTGCTCTGCATCTGGACGCCGATCACCTGCAGCAGCACGGTGCCCGCCAGCCAGAGCCAGCCGAAGCGCGTCGGCAGGATGTAGAGGTTGCGCATCCGCAGGCGCACCCGCTCCCCCTGCTGGGGCCTACCGAAGTCCATCGACACCCGCCTGGAGCCGTTGGCTCAGTTCCCCGTCGTTCCCCCCGCGCTGGCCGCCGTCCATGCGGTGCTCGCAGACGGCAGCCAGCACCGCCTGCACGTCGTCCGGAAGCACATGGTCGCGGCCCTCCAGCAGCGCCCAGCCGCGGGCGGCGGCCACCAGGGCCAGGCCGGCCCGGGGGGAGAGGGGATGGCCCTGGGCCTGCTGGTGGCGGCTGCGCTCCAGCAGGTCGAGCACGTAGTCGAGCAGGGCGGTGCTGCAGTGCTGTCGGTCGCAACGGGCCTGCAGCGCCAGCAGATCCTCCGGGCCGAAGGCGCCGCTGAGGCCGTCGGGCCGCAGGCCCTCGCCCTGGAGGAGGGCCCGCTCGGCCTGGCGGGGGGGATAGCCGAGGCTGAGGCGCATCAGGAACCGGTCGAGCTGGGATTCCGGCAGGGCTGAGGTGCCCCCCTGGTCGAGGCCGTTCTGGGTGGCGATCACCAGAAAGGGCCGGGGCAGGGGATGGCTGGTGCCGTCCACGCTCACCCTGCCGGCGGCCATCGCCTCCAGCAGCGCACTTTGGGTGCGGGGGCTGGCGCGGTTGATCTCGTCAGCCAGGAGCACCTGGCTGAACAGGGGACCGGGCTGGAAGTGGAAGCTGGCGGCGGTGGGGTCGAACACATTCAGGCCCGTGAGATCAGCGGGCAGCAGGTCGCTGGTGAAGCTCACTCGCTTGAAACCGAGCCCGAAGCTGCGGGCCAGGGCCTCGGCCAGGGTGGTCTTGCCCATGCCGGGCAGGTCCTCGATCAGCAGGTGGCCGCGGGCCAGCAGGCAGGCCAGGGCCAGTCGCACCTCGTGCTCCTTGCCCAGCAACACCTCTCCGATCGCGCTGATCACCGGCTGGAGGGGGGAAGGGGGCACGGGGGAGTGCGGCGCACCGATGGCCCACCCATTGCAGCAGCCCCGCCACCGATCCGTGTTACAACCGCCTGAATGTTCCCTGGAGCCGGTGCCAGCTCCCCACCCGGTGACGGGACCTCCTGAACCGCCGGAGCTCCATGGGGGCAACCTCCAGGCGGCCGCCCGACGCCTCGGCTGCCGTCCAGACCAGCTGCTCGATGTCAGCGCTTCCCTGGTGCCCTTCGGTCCTCCGCCGCGGCTGAAGCGCCTGCTGCGCCAGGCGCTGGGCACCGATCTGCGCGACTATCCCGACCGGGATTACGGCGCCCTGGGCGGCGCCATCGCGGCCTGGCACGGGCTGGATCCGGCCCGGGTCCTGCCCGGCAACGGGGCGGCCGAGCTGTTCACCTGGGCCGCGCGGGACGCCACCGCCAGTGGCCTGAGCCTGGTGCCGGCGCCGGGGTTCGCCGACTACCGCCGGGCCCTCGACTGCTGGGGCGGCCAGTGGCGGAGCTTGCCTTTGCCGCTGGATTGGTACGGGGCCGGGCCGGGCTCCTGGCCCCTGGCCGAGGCTGCCGCCGAGGCCGCCGAGGCCACCGAGGCCGTCGGATCCGGCGCTGCCGTGCTCTGGCTCACCAATCCCCACAACCCAACCGGCCAGCTCTGGAGCCGGGCCTCGCTGGAGCCCCTGCTGGAGCGATACGCCCTGGTGATCATGGATGAGGCGTTTCTGCCGCTGGTGCCGGCCGGCGAGGAACAGTCGCTGGTGCCGCTGCTGGCGGCCCATCCCAACCTGGTGGTGATCCGCAGCCTCACCAAGCTGTTCTCGATCGCCGGCCTGCGGCTCGGCTACGCCCTGGGCAGCCCCGAGCGGCTGGCCCGCTGGGCCGCCTGGCGGGACCCCTGGCCCGTCAACGGTCTGGCGGCGGCGGTGGGGCAGGGCCTGATGGCCGACCAGACCGGCCTGCGGCGCTGGCAGCAGCGGGTGCAGCAGTGGGTGGCCGTGGAGGGTCCCCGGTTGGCGGCCCGTCTGGCGGCGGTGCCCGGCCTGGAGCCCCTGCCCTCGGCCGCCAACTACCTGCTGGTGCGCAGCACCCCTGGGGCTGGCTCGCTCCAGCCGCTGCGGCTGGCGCTGGAACGTCAGCACCGGATCCTGGTGCGCGACTGCCGCTCCTTCGATGGCCTGGGGGAGAACTGGCTGCGGATCGCCCTGCAGAGCAGGGCCGGCAACCGCCGCGTTCTGCGAGCCCTGCAGAGCCTCAACCGCGGCCGATGACCTGCTCCAGCACCTGAACCAGCCGCCGGTCGGCGTCCCGCACCGCCAGGCTCTCCATGCCGGCCCGCATCGGCCCCAGGGGATCGGCGCCGGCGGCGGTGCCCCGCAGGCGGGGACCCAGCAGCCGCCACACGGCCCGCTCCAGGGCCGGCTCGCCGGGCTCGTGCTGCCAGACGATCACCGCGGCGCCCAGGCTGGCGGCGGCGGCGGCATTGGCGTCCTGATGCCGGTCGGCGGCTGCCGGGAAGGGCACCAGGATCGCCGGCGTGCCGCAGACGGCCAGTTCGCTGAGGCTGCCGGCGCCGGCGCGGCTGATGGCCAGATCGCAGTGCTGCAGCAACCCGGGCAATTCGTCGCTGAAGTCCCGCTCCACCACCCCGTCGAGGCGCAGCGTTCCGGCCTCGGGATCCTGGCTGCCCGTGAGGTGCACGATCCGGCAGCCGCTGGACGCCAGCTGCGGCAGCAGGGGCCGCACCATGCGGTTCAGGCGCAGGGCCCCCTGGCTGCCCCCCATCACCAGCAGGAGGGGGCCGTGACCTCCGGGCACCCACGCCGGCAGGGGGGTGGGGGTGAGGAAGTCCCGTCGTACGGGGGTGCCGCAGACCAGGGGCCGGCAGCGGGGCAGCCGCTCGGCTGCCTGGGGAAGGCCCACCGCCACCCGCGTGCAGAGGGGGCCCAGCAGCCGGGTCACCCGCCCGGGGATGGCGTTGCTCTCGTGCAGCACCACCGGCACCCCGCACCAGCGGGCAGCCAGGATCGCCGGCGCGGCGATGTATCCCCCACTGCTGAACACCGCGCTCACCCCCTCCCGCCGGATCAGGCGCCGCATCGGCAGCACGGCCAGCAGCAGCTGCAGCAGGTTCCAGAGCTTCCGCAGCCCCCGGCCCTGCAGTCCGCCTGCCCGCACCATGTGCAGGGGGTAACGGCTCGGGACCAGGTCGGTCTCCAGCCGGTTCGGCACCCCCACCCAGTGCACCCGCCAGTCGGCGGGCAGGGCTTCGGCCACCGCCAGGGCGGGGAACAGGTGGCCACCCGTGCCGCTGGCGGCGATCAGCAGGGTCGGCATGGGCGGGTGGGACAAGCGCGCCTAACTTAAAAGCCGATTCCGGTCCGCTCACCGCCGCTCCGGTTCCCCCCCTCTCCATGGCCCCGTCCCGTCCGCCGAACGCCCCCCTGTCCCCCGTTCGGTCGCCGCAGCGGCTTGGCCCCCTCCTGGCGGCCATGGTGCTGGCCGGCGCCGGTGTGGCCCCTGCCCTGGCGGCCCCCCCCTCCCCCGCCCAGCTGCAGGCCCTCGAGAGCGCCCTCAACAGCAGCTCCGACACCGCCCTGGCCGGGTTGCTGCTGGCCGGCCCCGGGCTGGATCCCGCCCAGCTGGAGAGCCGACGCCGCCTGCTGCGCCAGCAGTTTCCCGATGCCCGCTGGCAGCTGCGCAACGGCACCCAGTTGCGCAACGGCCAGCCGACGGTGACCCTCCGGGTGGACGGCACCCGACGCCAGGGTGGCACCACCTACCGGCTGGAGGCGGAGCAGCAGCTGGCCCTGCAGAGCGACGGCACCCGCATCAACGGCCAGACGGTGCTGCGGGAGCGATCCTTGCTGCGAAGCGGTGACAAGCCCCTGCCGGTGAGCCTGCTGATTCCCGACGCGGTGCTGACCGGCCAGCGCTACGACGTCGACGTGATCTTCGACGAACCCCTCGATGGGGCCCTTGCCGCCGGCGGCATCGCCGCCATCACCCCCCAGCAGCAGGCGGCGATGGCCAGTCCGAGCATGGAGCTCGGTGCCCTTGGCGGCGGCGGGCTGTTCAAGATCGTCCAGGCCCCCCTGTCCCCCGGCTCCCAGACCTGGGCGGTGCTGCTGGTGCACCCCGACGGCATCGTCAGCGCCACCAAGCGGGTGCGCGTCGTCGCCGATCGCCAATCGCTCGAGCCCTGACCCATGGGCCGACCGCATCGGATCTGGGTGGTGGATGACGACCCGGATCTGCGCCATCTTCTGTCCACCTACCTGGGGGACCAGGGCTACGAGGTCCGCTGCATGGGCGATGGCGCCCAGCTGATGGCCCGGCTCGAGGGCCAGCGCCCCGACCTGCTGGTGCTCGACCTGATGCTGCCCGGCGACGACGGCCTCACCCTGTTGCGGCGCCTTCGGGACGGGGAGGACGACCTGCCGGTGCTGATGCTCACGGCCCGGGCCGATGCGGTGGACAGGATCATCGGCCTGGAGCAGGGGGCCGACGACTACCTGGCCAAACCCTTCCTGCCCCGGGAGCTGACGGCCCGGATCGAGGCGGTGCTGCGCCGCCGTGGCACCCTCCCCGGCGGCTTGCCCCAGCCCGACGGGGCCCGGATCGGCTTCGGCGACCTGGAGGTGGATCTGGCGGCGCGCACCGTGGAACGGCACGGGGAGGCGCTGACGATCACCGGCGGTGAGTTCGCCCTGCTGGCGGCCTTTGTGCAGCACCCCCATCGGCCCCTGTCCCGGGAGCGGCTGATTGAACTGGCCCGGGGCCCGGGCAGCGACACCGACAGCCGCAGCATGGACGTGCAGGTGTCGCGGTTGCGGCGGCTGATCGAACCGGAGCCGGCCCGGCCCCGTTACGTGCAGACGGTCTGGGGCTATGGCTACGTGTTCGTCCCCGATGGCAAGCCCCGCCAGTCCTGATCGCTTCTGGCGGCCGTCCCTGGGACGCACGCTGGCCTACTTGCTGGCTGGCACCGGCGCGGCGGCCCTCAGCCTGCTGCTGCTGCACCTGCTCCTGGGTCGGCGGCTGGCCCAGCAGTTGCTGATCCAGACCGGCTCGGAGGTGGCCTCGAACCTGGTGCTGGGGGAGGTGGCCCTGGAACGCTTCAGCCCGAAGGTGCTCGGCCAGATCAGCGGCATGCAGCTGGTGGTGGGTCGCCAGCCGGAGCCGGCGGCAACGGTCGCCCGGGTGGGCTGGGCAGACCGGCGGCTGCTCTGGCAAACCCAACAGCTCCAGACGGAACTGTGCCGCCGCCTGGGCCGTTGTCCGGCCGTAAAGCCAGCCTTCTCCCCGCGGCGGGGGGTCTGGGTGGAGATGGCTTCCCCCCTCGAGCCGGTCTGGCTGTTTGTCTCGCAGCCGTCTCCGCGCGGCTGGCCGCCCGATCCGTTGCTGCTGACCTTGTCCATCGGCCTGGGGGCGCTCGGGGCCCTGCTGCTCTTTCTGACCCTCGAGATCCAGCGGCCCCTGACCCGCCTGCAGGAGGCCCTGGCCGACGTGGGCCTCGAAGCCCTGCCCGAGGCCCTGCCGGACCAGGGCGCCCCGGCGGTGCGGCAGTTGCTGGCCCGCTTCAACGCCATGCTCCTGCGGCTGGAGGACTCCGGCCGGGAGCGCACCACGATGCTGGCCGGCATCGCCCACGACCTGCGCAGTCCCCTGACCCGGCTGCGGCTGCGCCTCGCCCTCGCCGCCGAGGGCCCGATGGCGCCCCAGGAGCTGGAGCGGGCCCAGGCCGACATCCGCTCGATCGAGCGGATCACCCGCCAGTTCATGATCTTCGCGGGGGCGGAAGCCGATGAGACGCCGGTGCTCGTGCCCCTCGATGGCCTGCTGGCGGAGTCGGCGGCGGCGGTGGGGGAGGTGCCCCTGGAGCTGGATCTGGAGCCCCTGGTGCGGCGGGTGCGCCCGATCGCGCTGGCTCGGGCGGTGGGCAACCTGCTCGACAACGCCCTCACCTATGGCCGGCCGCCCCTGAGGGTGGTGCTGCGGCCCCTGGGCCCGGCGGACGGGGCGGTGCGCCCCCCCAGCGACGCCGGTCCGGTGGAGAGCGGCTTCGAGATCCAGGTCTGGGACTGTGGTGAGGGGATCGACCCGGCGCAGTGGCAGAAGGCCATGACCCCCTTCCAGCGGCTCGATCAGGCTCGCGGCGGCGAGGGGCACTGCGGCCTGGGCCTGGCCATTGCCGCCAAGGTGGCCCGCGACCATGGCGGTGACCTGCGCCGGCTGGAGGCCCCTGCCGGTGCCCAGCCATCGTCGGGACGCTTCGCCGTGGCCCTGAGGGCCTGGCCCCTGCCGGGGGGGTGAGGCCGCGCGACGGTCGCATCCGGACATAGGTGGCGCTCAGCCAGTCCGATTCCCGTCACACCTTCCCGTCACGATGGGATTGTTCAAGACAGTTCTCCCCCCCATGGCCCCCAACTTGCTTCAGTCGCTGCGGATCGCCGTTCTGGCGGCGGTCATCGGCTCCACCGGTGTCGCCATGGCCCAGAGCGGCCCCACCGAGTCCACCCGGCCCACGCCCGCCCAGATGCAGAGGATTTTTCCGGAGCAGAAACGTCTGGCGATCAGCGATCAGCAGGCCCGCATCGCCATCCTCCAGAGCGGCGAGCGCTGCCTGTCCGCCGCCGCAAGCAGCGAAGCCCTGCGGTCCTGCATGAAGCAGCAGCGCGAAGCCAGCCAGCGCCAGCGTCAGCAGCATCGGGCGGCAATGAAGGCCCTGCTGGAACGCAACGGCATCGCCATGCCCCAGTGGGGCAAAGGCGAGCGCAAGGGGAAATGGGGTGAGGGCCGGCCCAGCACCCCCGGCACGATCTGAAGCCGGGCCTCAGGCTTCGTCGAGGGCGGCCACGCCAGGAAGCACCCTGCCTTCCAGGAGTTCCAGGCTGGCGCCGCCCCCGGTGGAGATGTGGCTCATCTTCTCGGCCACCCCCACCTTTTCCACAGCGGCTACGGAGTCACCACCGCCGATGATCGTGCAGCAGCCCTTGCCGCTGAGCTCGGCCAGGGTGTGGGCGATGGCGTTGGTGCCGGCGGCGAAGGCATCGAATTCGAACACCCCCATGGGGCCGTTCCAGATCACGGTCTGGCAGTCCGCCAGGGCGTCCTGGAAGGCTTTCACCGAATCGGGGCCGATGTCGAGGCCCATCCAGCCATCGGGGATCGCGTCGATCGCAGTGGTCTGGCTGTTGGCGTCGGGGGCGAAGTTGTCGGCCAGCACCACATCGGTGGGCAGCAGCAGCTGGACGCCCTTGGCGGCCGCCTTGGCTTCGAGTTCCTTGGCCAGTTCCAGCTTGTCCTCTTCCACCAGGCTCTTGCCCACCGCCAGTCCACGGGCCTTGTAGAAGGTGAAGATCATGCCGCCACCGATCAGCACCTTGTCGCACTTGTCGATCAGCGACTCGAGCACGCCGATCTTGCTGCTCACCTTGGAGCCACCGACGATGGCGGCCAGGGGGCGTTTGGGCTCATCGATGGCCCCCTGCAGGTACTGCAGCTCCTTCTCCATCAGGAAGCCGGCCACGCTGGGGCTCAGGTACTTGGTCACGCCCTCGGTGGAGGCGTGGGCCCGGTGGGCGGCGCCGAAGGCGTCATTCACATAAACGTCCGCCAGGGCGGCCAGTGTCTCGGCGAAGCCGGCGTCGTTTTTCTCTTCTTCGGCGAAGAAGCGCACGTTCTCCAGCAGCACCACATCGCCATCGGCCATGGCGGCCACCTTGGCCTCGGCGTCGGGGCCGATGCAGCTGTCGGTCTTGATCACGGGCTTGCCCAGCAGCTCGCTGAGGCGGGCCGCCACCGGGGTGAGGCGCATCGCTTCATTCACCTGGCCCTTCGGCCGGCCGAAGTGGGCGGCCAGCAGCACCCGGGCGCCGTGGTCGATCAGGTGACGCACCGTGGGCAGGGCGGCCCGGATGCGGGTGTCGTCGGTGATGGCGCCGGCGTCATCCAGGGGCACGTTGAAGTCGACCCTGACCAGCACCCGCTTGCCGCGGAGATCATCGGCACTGAGGCTGGAGAGGGAACGCTTCGCCACGATTACGTATAGGGAAAGGCGGGGGGAGATTAGCCTCCGGCGCCTCCAGCCCCACCACCGGCGCGATTCGGTTCTTCCCACCCCCCGTCCCTGGCGGCCGCAGCGGTCGGCGCTAGGACAAGGGGGCTGGGCCTTCCGCCATGTTCGACACCGTCCTGTTCCCCATCGACCAGAGCCGCCAGACGATGGAAACGGCGGCCGTCGCCCTGCAGCTCGCCCAGCGCCACGGCAGCCGCATCGTGCTGCTGTCGGTGGTGGAGGCCGAAGAAGGTGTGATGCACGATCCCGCCGATGTGGCCCGGCTGCTGGAGCAGGCCCGCGCCAGCTTCACCCAGGCCGGCGTGGCCTGCGAGGTGCTGGAGCGGGAGGGAAAGCCGGCCTTCGTGATCGGAGACGTGGCCGATGAGATCAACGCCGATGTGATCGTCATGGGCACCCGCGGCATCACCCTCGAGGGCGACCACCAGAGCACCGCCGCCCGGGTGCTGCAGCTGGCGCCCTGTCCGGTGCTGGTGGTGCCCTGATGCCGGACGTCGGCGACACGGTCCGCCTCAGTACGGCTGCCCCACCGATTCAGTGGTACCCAGGCCACATCGCCAAGGCTGAAAAGGCCCTCAGCGCCAACCTGGAAAAGGTGGATCTGGTGATCGAGGTGCGCGATGCCCGCATCCCCCTGGCCACCGGCCACCCGCGCCTGCAGCGCTGGATCCGCGGCAAGCAGCACCTGCTGGTGATCAATCGCCGCGACATGGTCAGCCCGGCGGCCCGCCTGGCCTGGGACGGCTGGTTCCGCGAGCGGGGCGAGGTGCCCTGGTGGTGTGACGCCAAGGTGGGCACCGGCGTCAAACAGCTGCAGCAGGCGGCGATCCGGGCCGGTGAGACCCTCAACGCCCGCCGCGCCGGCCGGGGCATGAAGCCGCGGCCCGTGCGGGCCCTGATGCTCGGCTTCCCCAACGTGGGCAAGTCGGCGCTGATCAACCGGCTGGTGCGCCAGAAAGTGGTTGAGAGCGCCCGCCGGGCCGGGGTCACCCGCAGCCTGCGCTGGGTGCGGCTGGGCCAGGACCTCGACCTGCTTGACGCCCCCGGGGTGCTGCCCCCCCGCCTCGACGACCAGCTGGCCGGGCTGCGGCTGGCCCTCTGCGACGACATCGGCCAGGCCTCCTACGACGGCGAGGCGGTGGCCCAGGCCTTCCTGCGCCTGCTGGCCCAGCTGGAGCCGGTGGCGGCAGCTGGGGTGGCCGCCGGGCTGCTGGAGCGGCGCTATGGGGTGGCAGTGCCGTCCTTGTCCGGCGGGACCCCCGGCAGTCCCGTTCCCGATGCTGAAGCCTGGCTGAGCGCCGCCGCGGCACGCCACACCAGCGGTGACACGGCCCGCATGGCTCAGCGCCTGCTCGATGATTTCCGCCGCTCGTTGCTAGGGCCGATCTCCCTGGAACTGCCCGTCACTCCCCAAAGCTGAAACGAGCGAGGGAGAGGGGATTTGCGATCTCGATCAACAGCGTCCAGGGGTGATCGTCAGTTTTCCGTAGGGCAAGCCCCAAGGCAAACCCTTGCGACTGTAATCAACGCACAATGGCGTCGTCCCTTGGCGCTCTGGTGCCGCCATCATCGCAAAATCTGGAGAGGTTTGGAAGTCGTACATGATCCCAATGGATGGTGAAATAGCCCTGTAATACATCCATTCTTTGAGCCATGCCGGAGTGACCTGTATGGATCCAGTGACCTGACCATAGCCAGTGCTGAGCAGGGCTTGACGCTGGATCAGCAACATTCCCAAGGCCAGATAAGCAGCCAGTAGCACTGTCATGAGGGGGATAGCCAATGGAGCAGGCCTTGGGTCAATTGCTGCGGGAGAAAGTGAAGGAAAGGCGACGACAAGGCTTTTGTTGATAGTGCCAATAAAGACTAGAAACGGGAAGATGCTGTAGGGGATTGATGGTCTTAATCCTGCTTCTCTAAGGAACAAGCTCTGAAAAGCGAAGATGCTTAAGCTTCCGCAGATGGCAAGTACGATGATCAGAAGTCCGCCATGATCTGTCGCGTCCTCTCCCCGTCTTAAGGCTTGTTTCTGCATGGCTAAGATAAAGATCAAGATCCCAGTGCAAGCCAAGGTCAATAGGACCGAAGGGAGAGAAAGAAGCATGACCATATTGCCCTTCAGGAGGTTGAGGAAGGGGAAAGGGTTGCTTCGAATGCGCTCGATGCCAATGCTTCTCTGGAGCCTCGATAGATCACGGCCACACCCAGGCAGTTCGGTCTCGTTGGTCTCCTTCAAGGCTTCGCGCCAGGTCTGGCCGGTGGCCATTCCCATGATGGAACTCCCCGAGTTGGAGCCGATGGACCCGCAGGTGGATCTGGCCAGTTTCTGTTCCAGTGCCAACTGTCCTGCCGAGATCAGCAACCAGCCAAGAAGTGCCAGCAGCACGATGGGGAGGATGCGCCTCCAGGCCCAGGACGGGCGCTTCCCCTGGGACCCAAGGCAGCCCGCGGCCATGGCTAACAGCACCACCAGGGAAGGCAGCAATCCCAGAGTTCCTGGGCGTACCTGAAGCGCCAGGGTGAGCAGAAGAAAGCCAGCGGTGCTTCGGATGGCGTGCTCACGAAATCTGCCGCCTTCGAGAGACTCGATCCCCAGGATGAACCACGCAAGGGCGACATTCACAAAGATGAAGGCATTGAGTTCGGAGCCGTGGGTGTAGCCCAGGCCTTGTCCACTGAAGGCCAGAAACGGAGACGGTTCAAATCTGGGTAAGGTGCTCACAAGTAGAGCGCCGAGCCCCGCTGTGGCAATCAGCGTCAGGCGCGGACGGAGTGCCGCCAGAACGGCGGCGATGCTCGCCAGGGCTAAGAGTCGTTTGATGGCCAGCTCGTTCACCAGAGGGTCAGGGCCGAGGCGGTGACCGAGCCAGAGGGAGGTCACATTGAACGGGAGGTTCCAAGGCCTTCGGACCCCATAGTCCGTGCGGTAGCCACTGGCAGCATCCAGAGACGCCTTGAGCCAGTCGTATCCGTCTGCGACTGGAAAACGCCCTCCGAGGAAATCATGAAAGCTGTTGTCGTTTCCCGCCGCAGCCAGATAAAGGAGTGTCGAGAGGCTTGCCAGCGTCCAGAAGAACCACTCCCATCGATGGCCAGATCGTCGCCGCTGCTGTCGGTGAAGCCACGGCTGGAAGCTGCTGGGATTCATGACGCCCGCGTGGGTTGGAATGGAGGAGAGAAGCTGCGTTGCGGACTGACCCGTTGACCCGCCCTCCTGCAGGCATGGATTTTGCTCGTGCCCAGCCCACTTGGACTTCTGGACGGTGTCCAGACCGTTGACGCCTCACCGTATGGTCGGAGTCCAAGTGGTGATGCAGACGTCTGGTTATCGAAACTGCCGCACGGTCTCTCCCCAGCGCCCTCCGATGGGTCCATAGGCGGAGTGCCTCACCGACGATCCTGCCGTGATGGCCGCCTTCGGGGAAGGTGAAGGGGAGCTGCTGACGCTCCACTACCCGAAGCCGCTGCCGATGCGGCTCGACCGCTGGCTGGTGTCCCAGCGGCCCGAGCAGAGCCGGGCCCGCATCCAGAAGTTCATCGATGCGGGCTACGTGCGGGTGAATGGCGTCACGGGCCGGGCCAAGACGCCCCTGCGCACCGACGACACCGTCGAGCTGTGGATGCCGCCGCCGGAGCCCCTGCCCTACCTGGTGGCCCAGCCGATGGCGCTGGACGTGCTGTTCGAGGACGCCCACCTGATCGTGCTCAACAAGCCCGCCGGGCTCACGGTCCACCCGGCTCCCGGCAACAAGGACGGCACCCTGGTGAACGGCCTGCTGCACCACTGCCCCGACCTGCCGGGCATCGGCGGTGAGATGCGCCCCGGCATCGTGCACCGGCTCGACAAGGACACCACCGGTTGCATCGTCGTTGCCAAGAGCCAGGAGGCGCTGGTGAAGCTGCAGGTGCAGATCCAGAAGCGCATCGCCTCGCGGGAATACCTGGCGGTCGTGCATGGCCAGCCTGCGGCGGACAGTGGCACGATCGTGGGAGCCATTGGCCGCCATCCGGTCGATCGCAAGAAGTACGCCGTGGTCTCGGACAGCAGCGGCCGCCATGCCTGCACCCACTGGCGCCTGATCGAACCCCTGGGCGATTACTCCCTGCTGCGCTTCAAGCTCGACACGGGCCGCACCCACCAGATCCGGGTGCATTGCGCCCACACGGGCCACCCGATCGTGGGGGATGCCACGTACGGCCGCTGCCGCAAGCTGCCGGTGGCCCTCAGCGGCCAGGCCCTGCACGCGGTGCGGCTGGCCCTCGACCATCCGATCAGCGGCGAGCGGCTGGTGTGCGAAGCGCCCCTGCCGGAGGTGTTCGAGACGCTGCTGCTGGCCCTGAGGCGGCGCCGCTCCTGAGGGCCAGCTGGACCTGCGGCTGGGGCGGCTTGTGTCGCCGGTGGCCAGCGGCAGACTTGGCTCCCTGGCTTCCGGTGTCATGGCCCCGCCGCCGCGTCGGCTGTTCGTCGATCAGTTCTTCGTTGGCTGGGTGTATGGCCCCTGGGTGGTGGCTGGCCTGCTGGTGATCCTGGCGCTGCGGTTGCTGCTGGCCGAGGATTTCAACCTGCACAGCCATGCCTGGGGCCTGTTCGGCAACGCGGCGATCTGCTTCTCGATCGGCTGTGTCTGCCAGCTCTCCTGGGCCATGGCGCGGTTCAACGCCGTGCGCCAGCTGGAGGTGCAGCTGCGCCAGGAGCTGGGTCTGCGCTGATGGCGATGACCCGTTCCCAGCTCGGGATGGTGGTCACCCTGCCCTGGTTGGCCGCCGGGGTGGTGCTGCTGGCGATGACGCGCATTCAAGGCGAAACCCGCGAAGCGCAGCTGGGTCTGTTCGGCAGTGCCGCCATCTGCTTCTCGATCGGCTGTCTGGCCCGCACCAGCCTGGGCCTCCACGACCTGATCCAGGCCTCCCTCCCCAAGGACGCGGCGCCAGCCCCGGGCCCCCGGCAGCCATGATCCGGCGCCACGCCCACCGCTGGCTGGCCCCGGCCCTGGCGCTGGCCGTGCTGGCAGCGATGGCCCCGGCCCGGGCCCAGGGCCGGCGCCTGCCGCCCCCCTCCCCGGCGCTGCTGCGCAGCCTCCAGGGGTTCCAGCAGGATCTCGAACGGCTTGACCGCAGCCTGCTGCCGGCGGCGCCGGAGGCGGACAGCCCCGGCCCTGCAGAGGCGGCCGACCTGCCGGCCCCGGCCGCGACGGCCCTGCCGCAGGTTCCTGAGGCGGTGCGCATCGAGCGACGCCGGCGGCTCAGCCTGGCCGAGGCCCTGGCGGTGGCCGTCCGCAACGATCCCGATCTGGCCGCCGCCGTGCTCAACGTGCGTGAGCAGCAGGATCTGGCCGGATCGGCCCGGGGACGCTGGTGGCCGGAACTGAGCCTGAACCTGGCCGGTGGCTTCCGCCAGGAGCGCTCCTACAACCAGGTCTGGACCGACAACGCCGGGATCTATCCAGCGGGCTCCCCGTTTCTGGTCCGCAACCAGGGCTGGAATGTGGTGCAGTCCAATGTCGGTGCGGCCGCCGCCCGGATGGAGCTGGGCTGGGAGCTGATCAGCCCCTACCGCAGCGCCAGCATCGCCGAGGCCGACGACGGCCTCAAGGCCTCCCGCCAGCGCTACGCCGATCGGTTGCGGCAGCTGCAGCTGGATGTGAGCGTCGCCTACTACGGCCTGCAGCTCGCCGACCAGTTGCAGCGCATCCGCCGGGCCGTCGCCGACAGCGACACGGTGGTGCGCGACCAGGTGGCGGCGCTCCAGCAGGCGGGCCTGGTGCCGCGGCTGGATCGGCTCCGGGCCGAGGCCGCCCTGCAGCAGAGCCTGTATCGGCTTGAGCAGGCCGAGGCCCTGCAGCTCAGCCGTCAGCGCCAGCTCAGCAACCTGATCAATGTGCCCTTCGACGTCAGCCTGCGGGCCAGCGAGGCGGTGCGGCTCCAGCCCCCCTGGCCCCTGGATCTGGAGCAGACAATCGTGCGCGGCTGGCGCGACAACCCCCAGCTGCGGGCCCTGCAGGCGGCCCGCGATGCCCTGCTGCGCCAGGCCGATCGCCGCGCCGCCGAACTGCTGCCCAGCCTGCGGCTGGTGGCCACCGGTGGCTACGGCCAGGGGCTGATCACCCAGCCGGTGATCCGCTTGGAGGGCTGCTGCAGCTCGGCCCTTGTTCCCCAGCTGCTCAACCAGCGCTCCGACTGGGCCGCGGGCCTGCAGTTGCACTGGCGCTTCTTCGATGGCGGTGTCACGGCCGGCGCCGTGGCCGCCAGCCGTAGCGCCGCGGCACGCACTGATCAGAGCCTGGCCCGCGAACGCAATGCCATCCGCCAGCGCCTTGAGGCCGCCTTTTACGACCATCGGGCCGCCCTGCGCCAGATCGTGGCGGCCCGCTCCTCCTACAGCGCCTCCCGGGAGGCCTTCCGGGATGTGCGGGCCCGTTACCAGCTCGGACTGGCCGACTACAGCGATGTGGCCACCACCGTGGCCACCCTCACCGGCGCCATGGAGGGGGTGGCCGAATCCACCACCTTGGCGAACGTCAGCTATGCCCAGCTGCTGCGCGAACTGCTGCCGGTGCCGGACCGGCCCGATCAGCCGGTGGCGCTGCCGCTGGTGCTGGGCGGCTCCTGAGCGCCACCCTGCCGCTCCTGCAGCCGCTGCCAGCGCCGCTGGCGCCAGGCGACCGAGCGCCACAGCAGCAGCACCAGCAGCACCGCGAACCAGAACCACACCTCCGGGGCGTTGGCGTGCAGCAGCACCACCAGCAGGGCCGCCTGGAGCACCAGCCAGGGCAGTTCGCGGGTCATGGCAGGGCCTCTCGCTGCTGCAGCGGGGGCTGGTCCTGGCGCTCCTGTTGCCGCAGGGTGCGGTAGCTGCCCGTGAGGTCGCGCAGCATCGGCAGCACATAGCTGACCGGTGGGCGCCATTCCACATAACCGTGGGCCTTGAGGGTCAGCCCCTCGCGGATCGGAAAGACGCTGCTGCCACGGCTGAGGGTCCAGCGGAAGCCATCGAAGCCGGGGGCGTTGCCCGAGGGCTGCAGGGCGATCTCGGTGCGCAGCACCGGTCCGTGGCGCACCAGGGCCTCCGCCAGCTGGGGGTTGCCCATGGTGGTGTTGATGTCCTCGCGGGTGGCGGGCAGCAGGTTGACGCGCACGACGCGACCGCGGAGGCCACCGAAGCGACCCCGCTCGTTCCAGTCCGGCACCACCTCCATGGCCAGGCCGGGGCGCAGGCGGCGCGCATCGGCCGGGGCGAAGTAGGCCACGGCCTGCAGGGTCTGCCCACCCTCGGGCCCTCCCAGGGTGCCGAGGCGCTGGCCCGGTTTCACCGTCTGACCACGCACCACCTGCAGATCCAGCAGCCGCCCATCCCGGGTGGCGCTGAGGCTGCCGTCGAAGCCCAGGCGGGTCTGGGTGACCCCCACAGCGCGGCGGGCGTCACTGATGGCAAAGCGCCGCCGCTGGGCTTCGGTCTCGATGCCCAGCTTCACCGTCTCCCAGGCGTCGAGGGCCTCCCGCTCGCGGATGCCGAGATCGGCGACGTCGTTGTCGATCTGGATGGCCCGGTCTTCGCTGGCCACCACCTCCCCGGCCAGGGGGGCCACCACCTCGCGGCGGGCAAGATGGCGGAAATCGGCCACCTTCTGGTCGTAGACGCGACGCAGGGCGTCGAGGCGTTCGCGGTTGCCCCCCAGCTGGGCCAGGGCCGTGTCCCGCAGCCGTCGGGCCGAGGCCAGCCGCGCCTGGTCGCGCCGGTCGAGATCGGCGTTGATGCGGATCAGCTCCGCCAGATCCTTCTGCTGGCGACGCAACTGCTGCTCCAGGGTGGGCAGGTAGAGGCGCAGCAGGGTCTGGCCCCGGCTCACCCGCTGGCCCACCCGCACCGGCAGGCTGAGGATCTGGCCCTCGGCCCGGGCATCGATCACCGTGGCACCGCCGGGCACGATCACGACCCCCCGGCCGATCACCTCGGTGGGCACCGGCCAGAACAGGAACCAGCCGGCGGTCAGGGCCCAGGCGGCGCCGAGGGCCAGCAGCACCTGCAGCTCCGACGCTTCCTCGGACGTTTCCATCGCCACCCTCAGCTCCGCAGCCGCTCCACCAGGTGGGTGCCCACCCGCAGGGCATTGGCGATGGCGGTGAGGGAGGGGTTCACGGCGCCGATCGTCGGCATGAAGCTGGTATCAACGACGTAGAGATTGTCGAGTTCGTGGGCCTTGCAGTTGAGGTCGAGCACCGAGCTGGCCGGATCGCTGCCGAACCGGCAGGTGCCGGCCTGGTGGCCCACGGCGGCGATGCCCATGCTGTTGGCGATGTAGAACTGGCGCTCCACCAGATGCTTGCGCAGGTAGAGGCGATCCAGCAGGCCCTCCAGCCGGCTGACCAGGCGCGCCGAGGCGGTGAGGTTGTTGGGGGTGTAGCTGAGCTGGATCTGGCCGGAGCCGGTCACGGTCACGCGGTTGTTGGGATCGGGCAGATCCTCACTGGAGATCCAGAAGTCGAGCGCATGTTGGGCGATCTTGTCCATGCTCCAACCGGGCATCATGAAGGTTTCCAGCGGCGCGTAGCCCTTCATGATCGTGCCGTTGGTTTTGCCCGTCATCTGGATGTTGCCCATCGGGTAGTCGAAGTCGGCATCCCCGAGATACCAGTCGTTGATCGACACCGTTTTCTGGAAGATGGTGAGGTTCGGCTCATGGGCCAGGGCCACCATCGCCTTGCTGTTGTGGAACATGTAGTGGCGGCCCACCTGGTCGGAGCCGTTGGCCAGCCCACCCGGATGCTTGTCGTTGGCTGACATCAGCAGCAGCCGGGCACTGTTGGCGGCGCCACAGCTCACCACCACCACATCACCGCTGACGGTCAGCGGTTCGCCGTCCCGTTCCAGTTCCACCGCCTTCACTGTGCGGCCGGATTCATCGGTGATCAGGCGCTTCACCTGGGACCGGGTCAGCAGCGATACGTTCGGCGCCGCCAGGGCCGGCCGCAGTCCCAGCACCTCCGCGTCCGATTTGGCGTGCACAAGGCAGGGGAAACCATCGCAGCAGTTGCACTTGCGGCAACGGCTGAAGGCCATGTTGGCCTCATCCAGCTGCACGCCGCTGGGGGCATGAAACGGGTGCAGCCCGGCGGAGCGCAGGTCGTCGACGAGCTTCTGCATCCGCGGCTCATGGGCCACCGGCGGATGGGGGTAGGGGCCGCTGCAGGGCGGCTCGGTGGGATCCTCACCGCGCTGGCCGTGCACGTGGTAGATCTCCTCGGCCTTCTGATACCAGGGCTCGAAGTCGGCGTAGCGCAGGGGCCAGGCCGGCGAGGTGCCATCGAAGTGGGCCAGCTGCTCGAAATCCTGCTGGCGCAGGCGGAAATGGGCAGCGCCATACATCTTGGTGGCGCCCCCGACGAAGTAATGGCTGCCCGGCTGAAACGTCTTGCCGTGTTTGTCGAGCCAGGGATCCTTCGACACGTAGCGGTTCTGCTGGAACACCGCTTCGGCGTCCCAGTTCTGGGGTTCCTGGGGCAGCCAGTCGCCCCGTTCCAGCACCAGCACCTTCAGGCCCGTGGGGGCCAGGTGGCGGGCCAGGGTGCCGCCACCGGCGCCGCTGCCGATGATCACCACGTCGAAGTGGGCCCCGTTGCTGACCTGCAGCTGGGCCGCGGCCGGCAGGGGCGAGCTGTGAACACTCGGACCGGCGATGGCGGCGCTGGGGGACGGGGAGCTCATGACGGGGGGGTGTAGCGGTTGAGCTGGTTGAGCATCTTGCACACCATGGCGCTCCAGCCGGTCTGGTGGGAGGCCCCGACGCCGCTGCCATTGTCGCCGTGAAAGTATTCGTTGAACAGGATCAGATCGCGCCAGTGGGGATCGCTCTGGAAGAGCTCCACGCCACCATTGAAGGGACGGCGGCCTTCGCCGTTGCGACGGAACAGATCCACCAGCCGTTTCTCCAGCTCCAGCGAGGCCTCCCAGAGGCTGATCCAGTGGCCGGAGCGGGTGGGGAACTCCACCTTGAAGCTGTCGTCGTAGAAGTGGGCGAACTTCTGCAGCGATTCGATCAGCAGGAAGTTCATCGGCATCCACACCGGCCCGCGCCAGTTGGAGTTGCCCCCGAACATCGCCACCGGACTGTCGGCCGGGCTGTAGGCGAGGGTCTGGCTTTCGCTGCCTTCGGTGTAGGTGTAGGGGTGCTGTTCGTACACCTTGGAAAGGGAACGGATGCCATAGGGGGAGAGAAACTCCTCCTCGTCAAACAGTCGCTCGCAGATGCGCTGCAGGCGTTCCCTGGGCACCAGGGTGAACAGCACCCGGTCGTTGTGCCAGATCGCCAGGTTCTGCACCATCCAGGAGGGCGTGGTGCGCTCGTGGGTGAACCAGGCCAGGGAGTTGGCGACATCGAGCATCGGCAGCCGGGCCACGGTGTCGATGTCGAAGCTCTGCACCGCCAGCAGCGGCACCAGGCCGGAGACGGAACGGGTGCGCAGGTAGTCGACGCTGCCGTCGGGCCGCTTGATCACGTCGTAATAGAAGCCGTCCTCCTCGTCCCAGTTGAGGTAGTTGCGCCCGGAGGGATTGTTGAGGCCGATGGCCAGTTGCACGAAATCCACCACGAAGCGCTCGCAGATGTCGGCGTATTCCGGCTCTTCGTGGCTCAGTTCCACGGCGATCTGCAGCAGATTGAGACTGAGCGAGGCCATCCAGGCGGTGCCGTCGCACTGCTCGATGACGCTGCCGTCGGCCAGGGGGAAGCGCCGATCGAACACGGCGATGTTGTCGAGGCCCAGAAAACCCCCCTCGAACACGTTGTCGCCGGAGCGGTCGTTGCGGTTCGCCCACCAGCCGTACTCCAGGATCAGCTTGCGCAGGGCCGCCCTCAGGAACGCCAGATCGGCGCTGTCGGAGTTCTTGCGATCGATCTGATAGATCCGCATCGCCGCCCAGGCGCCGATCGGCGGATTGGGATCGGACAGGGCCCATTCGTAGGCGGGGGTCTGGGCGTTGGGGGCGGTGTAATGGGGCTTGCGCAGCAGCATGCACTGCTCCTTCGCCGTCGCCGGATCGAAGATGGCGAAGGCCACCGCGTGGAACATCAGGTCCCACTGGCAGAAGTAGGGATACTCCCAGCAATCCGGCATCGAGATCACGTCGTGGGCGTGCAGCCGTTCCCAGTAGGCGTTCTGGGTGTGACGGCGCTGGGCCGGTGGGGGCGTGCCGGTGGGGTCGCCTTCCAGCCAGCGCATCACGCTCCAGCCGTAATACTTTTTGCACCACAGCAGCCCGGCGGTGCCGGCCAGGTGGATGCGCCGGTCGTCTTCGGACAGCCCTGGCACACGCTGCTCGAAGTACTCCAGCCACTCCCGTTCGCGCTCGGCGAAGAGTGCTGTGACGGCGTCCCGAGCCAGCGCACGGGCCGGTGCGGGGCCGTCGGTGCGGTGCAGGCGCAGCTCCACCACCCATTCCTCGCCGGCGGCCAGGGTGCGCTGCAGCAGACGGCCCGCCTTGCTCCCCTGCAGGGCCGGATTCACCGCACCGGCTTCGCCGTCGACCACATGGCGATGGAAACCGTCCTTCTGGAAGGCCGTGGCGTTGGGCTGGCCCCAGAGCCGCTCGCTGTTGGTTTCGTTGTCGGTGAAGATCCAGCGGCCGGGTTCATCGCAGTCGAGCTGATACACCCCCAGATGGGGGATTCCATCGGTGACGATCGAAGGGCTGCTGGCCGCATCGCCGGCGCCGGCGCGTGGGCAGATCCGGTGCTCGACCTCATCGGGATAGCCCCAACGCCAGGTGTTGCGCAGCCACAGACTGGGCAGCAGGGTGAGCGGTGCCGCCTCGGGGCCGCGGTTGGTGGCCCGCAGGCGGATCAGCAGGTCCTCCGGTCCAGCCTTGGCGTATTCGATGAGGACATCGAAGTAGCGGTTGTCGTCGAAGATCCCGGTGTCGATCAGTTCATACTCGGGCTGGTCGCGGCCGCGGCGGCCGTTCTCCGCCCGCAGCTCTTCGTACGGGAACGGCCGTTGCGGGTACTTGTACAGCGCCCGCATGAAGCTGTGGGTGGGGGTGTTGGCGAGGTGGAAGAAGTAGTCCTTGAGGTCCTCGCCGTGGTTGCCTTCTGGATTGCCGAGCCCGAAGGGCCGTTCCTTGAGGATCGGATCAACGCCGTTCCAGAGGGCCAGCGAGAAGCAGAGGCGGCACTGGTCGTCGCAGAGGCCCAGCAGACCGTCCTCGCCCCAGCGGTAGACGCGGGAGCGGGCATGGTCGTGGGGAAAGGAGGTCCAGGCGTCCCCGTCGGCGGAATAGTCCTCGCGCACGGTGCCCCACTGGCGCTCGCTCAGGTAGCTGCCCCACAGGCTCCAGGCGGCGACGTCGTGGTCGCGCTCGGCCATGCGGCGGGTTTCCGACGGGGTGAGGGCGTCGATCGCGGCGCGGCCGGGGACGCTGGTGGTCACAGGGTGGCCTTCAGGGCGGCGCCGATGCGCAGGGCGTTGGCGATCACCGTGAGCCCCACGCCCACCGAGGGGCAGAAGGGCAGCACGCTGGCATCGACGATCCAGAGATTGTGCACCTCATGGCTGCGCCCCTCCAGGTTCACCACCGAGGTGGCCGGATCCGAGCCCATGCGGCAGGTGCCGCAGGCGCCGCCGATCACCGGCAGGGGCGCCTCGCCGCGGGGGTGGGTGGGGGCGGCCTTGGCCACGAGGGTCAGGGGGTCGGCCTCCACGGCCTTGAGGCAGTCGATCCAGCGGTAGACGAGGCGGTCGTGGGCCTCCCGGTTGTTGGCCGTGTAATGGATCTGCAGCAGGTTGCCCCGCAGGGCGACCCGGTTGTGGGGATCCGGCCGCACGGCGCTCATCGCCCACCAGGTGATGGAGCGGGCCGCGAGCTGTTCCAGGCCGAAATCCGGCAGCAGCCGGGTCACCAGGGAGAGCACCGGCGGCGATTCGGCGAACAGGGCGTCCTGGAGCACTCCGCCACCGCTCTGGATCGAACCGAGCGGAAAGTCGACGTTCTTGTCGCCCCAGTAGAAGTCGGTGATGCCATGGCCGCGGCTGTAGCGGCCTGAGTTGGGGGCAGCGGCCAGCTGCAGGATCGAGGTGAGCTGGGGTTTCATCAGGTTGCGGCCCACCTGATCGGAGCCGTTGGCCAGGCCGCGGGCGTGGTGATCGGTGGCGGAGCGCAGCAGAATCTCCGGCGTGCCGATGGCCCCGGCGGCCAGCACCACCTGGTGGCCGTGGAACAGCCAGCGCTGGTTGTCGATCTCCGCTTCGACGCCGCGCACCTCCTGGCCCGACGGGTTGACGTGCAGCTGCATCACCCGGACGTGCTCCTTGACCGTGACACCGCCGCAGGAGCGCACCGGATCGATGCCGAACAGTTCGGCATCCCCGGTGGGATCGACCGCTGAATCGGACCAACTCAGCGGCAGGTCGTAGGGATGCAGGCCCTGGCGTTCCAGGGCGGCACGCAGCTCCACCAGAAAGGGTTCCACCGGCCGTGGTGCGGCGGGGTAGGCGCTGTTGCGGGCCGGGGCGGTGGGGTCGGCACCGGCCACGCCATGCACGCGATAGAGCGATTCCGCCTGGTCGTACCAGGGGGCCAGGTCGTCGTAACGCAGCTCCCAGTCCGGCGAGGGCCCCTCCTGGAGGGGCACGCCATGGAATTCCTGCTCACGCATGCGTTCGAGCACGCCACCCCAGATCTTGGTGTTGCCGCCGATGGCATGCACCATCTGGGGGGAGAAGGGATCCCCATCAGTACCGAACCACTTCTCCTCGGGGTGATAGCGCTGTTTGCGGAACAGACTCACCTCGTTGACGTTCTGATCGGCCTGGGGCATCACGCCGCCGCGCTCCAGAAGCAACACCGTGTGGCCGGCATCGGCGAGGCTGGCGGCCAGGGTGCCGCCACCGGCTCCGCTGCCGATCAGAATCACGTCGTAATGGTTGTCGTCAATGATCATGGTTCAGGCTCTCCAGACATAGAGCAGCACGAACAGGATGATCCAGATCACATCCACGAAGTGCCAGAAAAGGGATGTGGCGATGACGCCTTGCTCGCCACCGTCGTAGTTGCCGGGGACGAAGGACTTGGCCAGCATCAGGCCCATCAGCAGGATGCCGGTGAGCACATGCAGACCATGGAAGCCGGTGAGCAGATAGAAGGTGCCTCCGAAGGTGCCCGAGGTGAAGCCGAACGTGAGGCCGCTCCACTCCACCGCCTGGCCATAGAGGAAATAGGCCCCCATGGCCATGGTCAGCAGCCAGAAGCCGCGGAACAGCCAGATCTTGCCTTTGCCTTTGAAATGCTCGGCCAGCACCATCGTGAACGAGCTGGACACCAGCACCACCGTGTTGATCAGCGGCATGCGCCATTCCAGGCCGTCCACACCGGCGGGCAGCCAGTCGAGGGCGGCCAGGCGCAGGATGGCGTAGCCGCTGAAGAACGCCAGGAAGATGACGCTCTCAGAGCACAGAAAAATGATGAAGCCGGTGAGGTTGTGGTTGGCGTGCTGGCCTTCGCCGTGGGCGGCGGACGGGCTGCTGGGGGGGACGGGGGTGCTGCTCATCGGATGGCCTCCTGAAGGGTGAGCGCGCGCTCGATGTCCGCCTGGTGCTCCACCAGCGGTTCACCGGTGCCGTAGCCGTAGGGGCGGCTGATCACGGTGGGAACGTGCTCGCCGAAGTTGTCCTCCGCCGGTGGTGAGGGCAGCAGCCATTCCAGGCCGATGGCGTTCCAGGGGTTGTGCGGTGCCTTTGGACCACGGGCCCAGGAGCTGATCATGTTGAGCAGGAAGGGAATGATGGACACCCCCAGCAGGAAGCCCCCGAGGCTCGCCAGCACGTTCCAGAAGGCGAACTCCGGGTCGTAGGAGGAGACCCGCCGGGGCATGCCCATCAGACCCATCGGATGCATGGGCAGGAAGCTGAGATTGGCACCCACGAAGGTGAGCAGACAATGCAGCTTGCCGAGACCCTCGTAGGGCATGCGGCCGGTGAACTTGGGGAACCAGTGGTAGATGGCGGCGAAGACGCCCATGACGGCCGCGCCATAGATCACGTAGTGGAAGTGACCCACCACGAAGTAGGTGTTGCTGACGTGGATGTCGATGGGCACGGTGGCCAGCATGATGCCGGTGATGCCGGCAAAGACGAAGTTGAACAGGCCGCCGAGGCAGAACAGCATCGGGGTGGTGAGCCGGATCTTGCCGCCCCACAGGGTGCCGAGCCAGGCGAACACCTTCACACCGGTGGGCACGGCGATCAGCATCGTGGTGACCATGAACAGGTTGCGCATCCATTGGGTGACGCCACTGGGGAACATGTGGTGCACCCAGACGATCAGGCCAAGGCCAACGATGATGAACGACGCCAGACACACGTAGACGTAGCCGAACAGTGGCTTGCGCGAATAGACGGGGAACAGCTCCGAGAAGATACCGAACACCGGCAGGATGATCACATACACCGCCGGGTGGGAATAGAACCAGAAGAAGTGCTGATAGAGCACCGGATCGCCACCCCCTTCGGGTCTGTAGAACGAGGTGCCGACGCTCAGATCAAGCAGCAGCATCACGGCGCCGCCGGTGAGGGCGGGCAGGCCGATCAGCTGCAGCGTCTGGGCGGCGAGTGCCGTCCAGCAGAACACGGGCATGCGGAAGAGGCCCATGCCCGGAGCTCGCATGCGCAGGATCGTGGTGACGAAGTTGACCGCCCCCATGATGGAGGACACGCCGGAGAGGGCCACCGCCAGCACCCAGAGGAACTCACCGTTGATCAGGTGGCCGAGCGGGTTCTGCAGACTGACCGGCGGATAGGACCACCAGCCGGAGGTGGCCGGGCCGCTGGGCAGGAAGAAACTGGCGATCAGCAGGATGCCGAACACGGGCACCAGCCAGAAGGCGGCGGTGTTGAGCCGCGGGAAGGCCATGTCGGGGGCTCCGATCATGGTGGGAATCAGCAGGTTGTTGAGCCCGTTGAGCACCGGAAAGATGAACAGGAACAACATGATCGTTCCGTGCATCGTGTAGAGGCCGTTGTACACGGTGCGATCCACAAGATCAGCCTCCGGTGTGATCAGCTCACCCCGCATGATCATGGCCAGCAGGCCACCCACCAGAAAGAAGAAGAAGGCCACCACGATGTACTGGATGCCGATCACCTTGGCATCGGTGCTGAAGCCGAAGTAACGCCGCCAGGAGGCGGGGGGTTCGGGGGAGAGGGCGGTGCTGGTCATGGACTCAGGCGTCGTGGGGAAGGGAACTGGAACCGGGAACGTTCACCTGGGGCGGGGGGGCCGGCACGACCGTGGGCCAGCCGCCGCGGGGATTGGTCTGTTGCTCGGTGTATTCGGCGGCGGCGACGCTGAGGCCGCTCTGCAGGGGGGCGGCGGCGGCCTGCTTCAGCCAGAGGCCATGGTCTTCGGCGGTCTCGACCACCACATCGGCCTGGTTGGCGGCGAACCAGGTGCCGCTGAACTGGGAGTCGCGCAGGCGGTAGCGACCCAGGCGGGTGGGGGTGAGGCTGAAGTCGATCGCCCGGCCGGGGATCACATCCTGCTTGAGCCGAAAGGCCGGGATGAAGAAGCCGTGCAGCACGTCTTCGGAGACCAGCCGGAACGTGATCGGCCGGTTCAGCTCCAGGTGCAGCTCCGTGCTGGAGACGTGCTGGCTGGGATAGCGAAACTCCCATGACCATTGCCGCGCAATCACCTCCACCTGCTCGGCGGGCAGCCGGTCGCCGGGGTAGCCGCCCTGCTGCTCCTGGGAATCGCGCAGATGGATGTGCTCCATCGGACCCAGTACCCCCAGTTCCGTGTTGATCTGAATGGCGTACCAGGCGATGGCCATCACCAGCACGAAGGGGATGGCGGTCCAGATCACCTCCAGCCGGGTGTTGCCTTCGATCGGTTCGGCATCGCTTTCGTCGTACTTCTCGGCGCGGTGCACGAGCATCACCCAGGCCATCACCGAGATCACCCCCAGAAACACGAAGGTGCCGATGCCTGTTTCGAAGCTGAACAGGCCATCGACCAACGGGGCGGCATTGGAGGCCTGCACTGGCAGCCAGCCATAGGACGCACGGGCCACCCAGAGGCTGATGGCCACCAGCAGTCCGATCCAGATGGCCAGGGCCGCCAGGGCGATGGGGCCGGGGCGGCGTGGGGTGGAGGAGGTCATGGGGAGGGGGCCCTAGGGAAGGGCGGTGCGGAGGTCGGCTCCGCTGGCCAGGAGCTGGTCGGCGGTGATGTGGACGCCGAATTCGGCCGCCAGTTCGGCACCGAGGGTGCCGTGCAGGCCGATCACCAGGAACAGGCCGAGCCCCACCATCAGGTAAAGCCACTGCACCTGGCGGCCCATGTCCCGGCGCCAGAGAAAGCGCTGGTAACCGCGCCAGACCGTCATGGCGATGATCGCCACCAGGATCGCCACCCCACCGACGCCATGCCAGAGCATGGTTTCCATGCTCTGCAGGCCGATGCTGCTGGTGACGCCGGGCAGCGGCACCGCCAGCAGCATCTCGAAGAAGCCCGCCGCCACGGTGAAGAAGCTGACGACGGCGCAGGCCAGCAGGTTGTACCAACCCACGTCGTGGAAGCCGGCCCGGGTGATCGGCAGGGCCAGGAAGCGGAACACCCGCTTTTCGATCGGGTACAGGGCGCCGACGATGTCGAAGGCGATGGCGATCACGAACAGGCCGATCGTGAAATGGACCAGATTCGGATGGATCGGCAGGCTGTAGGGCAGGTCGTTGGGGCCCAGCCAGTCACCCAGCTGCTGGATCGGAGCCTCGACCGGGAGCACGGAGGAGGCCATCAGATCAGTCCGGCCCGGCCGGCGGCCACAACCGGCACCGTGTGGAGGCCGTAGACCCAGATCAACTGGTTGCCCAGGGTGACCTGCACCACCACCAGCGCGGCCAGCACCCCGCCGGCGGCCAGGAACGGCAGCGGCAGCGTCTCAGGGTCGCGGTTGCGCAGCACATAGCGCCAGCCGGTGAGCACCGAGAGGATGCCGGCCAACGACCAGCCCAGGGTGCTGTGCAGGTTGAGGATCGAGCGCGAAGCGCCGTAGGGATCGGCCAGGCCCGCTTCCACCTGACCGAAGATGATCGCCACGAAGATGGCTCCTGTGGCGAACAGCAGGTTCCAGAAGCTGACTTCAAACAGATTCGGCCGGCGCAGCACAACACCGATCAGATCGAAGACCACGCTGATCACCGCCATGGCGATGACGAAGTGGACCACGATCGGATGGAGGGTGTCCATCCAGGGCAGGTTGTGATCATTGAGGGCTGGCAGCAGTTGCTGCATCGGGCACCGGCCACGGTGGGCTCCTTCACCATGGCCAGACCCCGGCAGCTGTCCTGGGTCTGTGATCTTTTGCTACAGCATTGTGGCGATACCCCGACCTGACGGGCCAACCAGCAGGTGATGGACGCTGCATCCCGGCGGTGCAGCGCTCCCAGACCGTGAGATTGCCCTTACCTTTCAGACATCGTGAGTGGCGCATCGATGCCAAAGGAACGCTTCTTCCTTGAGCTTGAGCCGAGCGATGCGGTGATGAAGAGCTGGCCCCATGTGGTGATCGTGGGTGGAGGCTTTGCGGGGCTCAAAGCGGCCCATCGGCTGGCGGGCAAGCCGGTGCGGGTCACCCTGGTGGATAAGCGGAATTTCAACCTTTTTCAGCCCCTGCTCTATCAGGTGGCCTCCGGCCTTGTGTCCGAGGGCGATGTGGCCACGCCCCTGCGGCTGTTGCTGGCCAAGGCGGCGAATGTGCAGGTGTTGCTCGGGGAGGTGAGCGATCTCGATGCGGCGGCCCGGGAGGTGGTCTTCAACGATCGTCGCCTGCGCTACGACAGCCTGATTCTGGCCACCGGCTCCGGCAGCACCTACTTCGGCCACGAGGAGTGGCGCGAACTGGCGCCGCCGATGAAGATCCTCGAGCACGCCGATGAGATCCGCCGGCGGGTGCTGGCGGCCCTGGAGGAGGCCGAGCAGACGCCGGATCCCGAACGCTGTCGCTTCCTGCAGTCGGTGGTGGTGGTCGGTGGGGGACCCTCCGGCTGCGAGCTGGCCGGATCGATCAACGAGCTGATGCGTCACGCGGCAGCGCGCGACTTCCGCCAGCTGGATCCCGAACGCTGTCGGGTGCTGCTTGTGGATCCCGGTGATCGGCTGCTGCGGGCCATGGATCCGGAGCTGTCCGAGGCGGCCGCCGACTACCTGCGCGCCCGTGGTGTCGAGCTGGTGCTGGGCGGCCGGGTGCAGAGCATCGAGGCGGGCCGGCTCACCGTGGCCTTCAAGGCATCGGCGCCGGGCACCCCCAGCCAGCGGGTGCTGGAGGCGGCCACCATCTGCTGGAGTGCCGGGGTGCGGGCCTCCCATCTCGGCAAACTGCTGGCGGAGCGCACCGGGTGCCCGGTCGATCGCGGCGGGCGGGTGGTGGTCGAGCCCGATTTCTCGATTGCCGGCCATCCCGAGATCCGGGTGGTGGGTGATCTCTGCTCCTATTCCCATACGGTCGATGGCAAGCCCCTGCCGGGCATGGCCGGCCCGGCGGTGCAGATGGGGGGCTGGGTCGCCCTGGATCTGCTGGCCCAGCTGGGCGGTCAGCGGCAGGCCCCCTTCCGCTGGTTCGACTTCGGCAGCATGGCGGTGATCGGTCCCCTCTGCGCCGTGGCCGACCTGCGGGGCCTCAAGTTCACCGGCCCCTTCGGCTGGCTGCTCTGGGGTCTGGCCCACCTGGCCTTCATGCCCGCCAACGAGAACCGCCTCACCCTGCTGACCAAATGGCTGTGGGTGATCGCCACCCAGCGGCGGGCCAGCCTGCTGATCACCGGCCGGACGGATCAGCACATGGGTGTGGAGGTGGGCCTGGAGCGGGCGGAACGGGCGGAGGACTCCGCTCCCGAAGCCTCGGAGCAGCCGGCGGCGGCCTGAAGGCTCAGAGGCCGGGGCTGCTGTGCATCAGGCCCCCATCGGCGAAAATCGTGGTGGCGGTGATGTAGCTCGCGGCGTCGCTGGCCAGGAAGCCCACCACCTTGGCGATCTCCTCCGGCTGGGCCATGCGGCCCATCGGAATGGCGGCGTTGAGCTTGGCCAGCAGCTCGGGATTGTTCATCGTGGAATCGTTGATCGGCGTGGCCACGGCACCGGGGCCGACGTTGACGATGGTGATGCCATGGGGCGCCAGCTCAAGGGCCGCGGTGCGGGTGAGCATGCGCACCCCACCCTTGGCACAGCAGTAGGGGGTGTTGTCGGGCATCGGCCAGTCCTCGTGCACCGAGGAGATGTTGATGATGCGGCCGCCGCCCCCCTGGGCGATCATCTGCTTGGCGGCGAACTGGGTGGCGAAGAAGACGCCGCGCAGGTTGACATCCAGCACCTTGTCGAAGTTGTCCGGGGTGGTGGTGAGGATCGAGGTGCGTGTTTCAATGCCGGCATTGTTGACCATCACATCAAGGCGACCGTATTTCGCCACGGCGGCATCCACTAGACGTTGCAGGTCATCGAGCTTGCCCACATCGGCCTGAACGCCGAAGCTGCAGCCTCCGTAGGCGCCGATCTCGCGTTCCAGTTCCTCGGTGGCTTCGGGGTGGGAGCGGTAATCGATCACCACCTTGGCGCCGAGTTCCGCCAGATACTCGACGATGGATTTACCAATACCACTATTGCCGCCGGTGACGATGGCGACCTTGCCTTGCAGCAGGGTGGAAAGGGCCTTGCCGGCCAGGGGGTTGGAGCTGCTCATCGGGTGGGGCCAGGAAAGGGATGTGGTGGGAAACTCACGCGTTCATCCTAGTGACGACGTCCGAACAGGGCCCACGGGCTTGATAGCGTCGAGACCTGAAAACGCAACACCGGGAGGCGGAGCTGCGGGCAGCGTCGTTCGTCTTCACGGTGATGATCTTCAGGCTCCGAATCATGGTGTTGACGGCTGCACAATCATCGGCCGTCATGGCTGGCGCTGTTGCGAAACCCGTTCATGACGCCACAACGCTGGGCGCCATCTCTAGTCTGTTCTGAACGACTGTCATTCCAGCCCCATGGGCGGCCATCTGTCGCAACACCCGGAGGGGAACGGGCAGGCCGCCGCTTCGGTCGCGAAGGGGGCGGCGCTGCTGGTGGCAGCCTTCCTGGCCAACACACTCCAGAGCGCCTTCGCGCGGGCGGTGGGTGCCGACATGGACGCCTTGACGTTCACCTGGCTCACCTTCGTTCTGGCACTGGCCCTGTTGGTTCCGGTGTTGCTTGTGCGCGGCGGTCGCGATCTGCCCACCGCCGCGTTGCCCCTGCATCTGCTCCGTGGCGGCATGGGCATGGGGGGCTTCCTGCTGTTCATGGCCGCCGCCAAGCTGGTGAATCTGGTCAATGCCAATGTTCTGCTGAATACGACGCCGATGTTCATTCCGCTGCTGGCCTGGCTGGTTCTCAAGCAGCGGATTCCTGCCAATCTCTGGAAGGCGTTGGCGGTGGGATTCGCCGGCATGGTCATCGTCGTGCAGCCCAACGCAAGCCTCCTCGAAAAACCCGGGGATCTGCTTGGCTTGGCGGCCGGATTCGTCTGTGCGATTGAGTTTCTGGCTGTGAAAGCGCTGGGTAAAAGCGAGTCTGCGTTCACCCAACTTGCCTATTTCCTGGCCATCGGCAGCCTGACATCCAGTCTGATGATGGTGGGGCGTTTTCAGAGCATCACGGCGGATCAACTCCCGTTGGTGCTGGCCTCGGCCATCTGCTTGCTCAGCTTCCAGTTGCTGTTGATCCGCGCCTACAGTTTTGCCGATCCAAGCGCCATTGGCGCCTTTCAGTATTCGTCCGTGGTCTTCGCTGGCCTGATCGGCTGGATATGGTTTGGTCAGATCCCGAATCTTGGTGTGGTGGTCGGTACCGCGCTGATCTGCGCCGGTGGCGTGCTCAGCCTGGTCTGGCAGAACCCGCCGCGACCGACCTCTGATCTGAGCGCCTGACGTCGCCATGGCCGGCGTTCTCCCTTTGACTGGCACCATCCCCCTTCAGACCGGCCGGCGATGAGGCTTCCCCACATCGAAAGCATCGGCTTCACCAGTGCCGATGCCGAAGCCAGCGCCGCGTTCTTCGTCGAAGCCCTGGGCTTCCAACGCTCTGGCCACGCCCGGATCGTGGATGGAGGCCCTTACAGCACCCTGGTGGGCCTGCCGGGCGCCCGTCTCAAGCTGCTGCGGCTGGTGATCGGCGCGGAGGTGCTGGAGCTCACCGAGGTGCTCGAGCTTCCCCCCGGCACCCGCCCTGGCCGACCGGTCCCGGCCGATTCCCGCAGCAACGACCGCTGGTTCCAGCACGGCTGCCTGGTGGTGAACGACTTGGCGGCGGCCCTGGCCCTGCTGCAGCCGGCCTTCGCGGCCGGCCGCATCACGGCGATCTCCACGGCACCCCAGCGGCTGCCGGACTGGAACACGGCCGCCGCCGGCATCGTGGCCTTCAAGTTCCACGACCCGGAGGGCCATCCGCTGGAGCTGCTGCAGTTCCCGCCGGACAAGGGGGAGCCCCGCTGGCATGTGGAGACGCCCGGGCCGCTGCTGGGCCTCGACCACAGCGCCATCGGCATCGCCGACACCGCCGCCAGCGGCCGCTTCTACCGCGAGCTCCTTGGCCTGGCCGCCGGCGGTGACGGCGTCAACAGCGGCCTTGAGCAGGATGGCCTCGATGGCCTGGCGGGAACGCGGGTGCGCATCACCAGCCACCGCTGCCCCAGCGGCGCCGGCATCGAGTGCCTCGACTACCGCGCACCCGTCGGTGGCCGGCTGATGCCGGCCGATCACGGTCCCCAGGATCTGGCCCACTGGCAGCTGCGCCTGCGGGTGGCGGATCTGGAGCCGATCGCCGATCGGGCCGAGGCCCTCGACGGCCGCCTGATCTCCGGCGGGATCATGGCGTTGGGGGAGCAGGCCGAGTTGATCGGGGCTCAGTGGGCCCTGCAGCTGGCGGATCCGGATGGCCATCGGCTGCAGCTGCTGCAGGGCTGAGCGCCACGGTCAGCACCACGACCGAGCGGGGTTCCAGCGTGTAGGTGTCGCCCACCAGGACCGGCGCGCTGTCCCAGGGCACCACATCCTCCGGGCTGGGCCGGGAGGTGTCGATCCAACGCTGCCAGGTGTTCTGGCCGGCTTCGGCGGCGGGCAACCGGAAGGTGAGTGGTTCCCACCAGGCGTTGACCATGGCGTGCCAGCGGAACCGTTGGCCGATGCTGGTGATCGTCAGGGCGAAGGCATGGGAGCTGTCGCTCCAGTCGGGCTGGTTCGGTTCGACCCCATGCCAGCTCACCTGATGGCGTTGCACCAGCTCGCCGAGGCTGAGGCTGCGGGCGTTGATCACCACATCGCGGCGCTGGCGATAGGTCACCAGTTCCCGCACGAAGCGATGCAGGTCGGCGTTGCGCTCCAGCAGCGACCAATCGAGCCAGCTGATGGCGTTGTCCTGGGCGTAGGCGTTGTTGTTGCCCTGCTGGCTGCGGCCCATCTCGTCCCCCATGGCCAGCATCGGCGTGCCGGTGGCGAGCAGGAGCAGGGTCAGCAGGTTGCGACTTTGCCGTGACCGCAGGGCCAGGACAGCGGCGTCCTGCGTGGGTCCCTCGACGCCGCAGTTCCAGCTGGCGTTGTCGTCGCTGCCGTCGCGGTTGTCTTCGCCGTTGGCGTCGTTGTGCTTGCCGTCGTAGCTGACCAGGTCGGCCAGGGTGAAGCCGTCATGGCAGGTGATGAAGTTGACGCTGGCCTCGGCCTCCCGCTGCTTATGGCCGTAGATGTCGGGGCTGCCGATCAGCCGCTGGCCGACGCTGGCCGCCAGGCCCCGGTCCCCCTTGATGAAGCGGCGCACGTCGTCACGGAAGCGTCCGTTCCACTCCTGCCAGTTGTCGCCGATGAACGTGCCCACCTGGTAAAGGCCGGCGGCATCCCAGGCCTCGGCGATCAGCTTGGTGCCCGCCAGCACCGGGTCGGTGTCGATGTCCCAGAGGATCGGTGAGAGGGGCGTGGGCTGGCCGGTCTGGTCCCGGTCCAGCACCGAGGCCAGATCGAAGCGGAAGCCATCCACATGCAGATGCTGCACCCAGTGGCGCAGGCTGTGGTGGATCAGGCGCCGCACCACCGGGTGGTTGGTGTTGAAGGTGTTGCCGCAGCCGGTGACATCGATGTAGGTGCCATCGCCGTTCTGGAGGTAGTAGTCGCCGTCGGCCTGTCCCCGGAAGCAGAAGGACGGCCCCTCGGCGTCCCCCTCAGCGGTGTGGTTGAACACCACATCGAGGATCACCTCGATGCCGGCCCGGTGCAGCGCCTTGACCAGGTCGCGGAACTCATCGATCACCGCCAGCGGATCGCTGCTGCAGGCGTAGCCCGGATGGGGGGCGAAGAAGGAGACCGGCTGGTAGCCCCAGTAGTTGCGCAGGCCTGCGGGGGCCGCCAGGGGATCGAAGGCGAACACCGGCAGCAGTTCCACCGCCGTGATGCCGAGGTTCTGGAGGTAGGGGATCTTGCTGATCAGGCCCCGGTAGGTGCCCGCCTGCTCCGGCGGCAGGCCGGCGCTGGGGTGGGCGGTGAAGCCGCGCACGTGCAGCTCGTAGATCACCGTCTCACGCGAGGGCCGGTGCAGCGGGCGATCCCCCTGCCAGTCGTAGGCGAACGGATCGGCCACCACGCTCTTCATGGCGCTGCCCCAGTCGCCGGCGCTGCTGCGGCCGGGGGCGCGGTCGTAGCCCGTCGGCATCGCCAGGGCCAGTCCATGGGGATCGAGCAGCAGGTTGGCCGGATCGAACCGCAACCCCAGAGCCGGCTGCCAGGCCCCCTCCACCCGCCAGCCATACAGCTGGCCCGGCCCGATCCCCTCGACCCGGACATGCCAGTAATCACCGGTGCGGTGCCGGGCGACATCGAGGGCAAGGCGCTGGCGGGGCACCGCGTCGTCGACGCGATCGAACAGGCACAGCTCCACCGCCGTCGCCCGGCGGGCGTAGAGGCTGAAGTTGACCCCGCCTTCGCTGAGGGAAGCCCCCAGGGGGGCACTGCTTCCCGGGGATGGCAGGGTCGCCGCGCTTGAGGTCATGGCATCGGCAGGGGGGGAGGTGGCAGGGGCTCCTGCTTCGCATGATGGCCAGGGGTCGGGGTTTCGCCCTGCCGCGGCGCCGACGGCCCACCCGGCTTACGTTGAGCCCGCAGGCCGTTCCGCTGCGTCGCGCATCCATGGATCTCGAGATCGTCACGTTGCTCGTGCCCAGCGGCCCTTCCCTGGCGGCAGGCGTCGGCCTGCTGGTGCTGCGCCTGTTCGTGGGGCTGGCCTTCATCCGCCACGGCTGGCCGAAGCTGCGCAACCTCAAGACGTGGTCCACGGCGATGAAGACGCCGGAATGGCTCTGTTTTCTGTCGGCGGCCTCGATGTGGGGCGCCGGGATCGCCCTGATCCCCGGGTTGCTCACCCCCCTGGCGGCCCTGGCGATTCTGGTGTCGATGGCCTACGCCATGGTGCTGGAACTGGTGTCCGGTACTCCGTTCATCGCTCCCGATCCTTACCAGATCCCCGCTGGGGACTACGCCGGACCGATGGGCATCGGTGAACCGCCCAGCTGGGAGAAGGCGGCGATGTACGTGGTGATGTGCCTGGTGCTGATCACCTCCGGTGGTGGCCTTTTGTCCCTCGACAACCTGCTGATCGCCGACCTGCTGCGCGCGATCGTCTGAGCTCTCCAGAGCAGGGCGGCTCAGGCGGGTCGATCAAGACAAGGCCGGCAGGCGCGGACAGGCCTCCACCAGGGTGCGGGTGATGGCGGCCTGGGGATGGGTCAGCAGCTCGGCACCGGCGCCCTCCTCCACGACCCGGCCGCCGTCGAGCACGAGCACCCGGTGGCAGAAGCCGCCGGCCACCGAGAGGTCGTGGGTGATGAACAGCAGGCCCAGGCCGAGCTGCTCCTGCAGCTGCCGCAGCAGGGCCAGCACCTCGGCCTGCACCTCGGCGTCCAGCATGCTGACGCTCTCATCGCAGAGCAGCACCTGGGGCTCCAGGATCAGGGCGCGGGCGATCGCCACCCGCTGCTGCTGACCGCCCGAGAGCTGGCGGGGCAGACGGTTTTCGAAGGACTCGGGTGGATCCAGCCCCACCAGGCCCAGCTGCTGCCGGGCGCGGCGGCGGGCCTCCGGGCGGCTGGCCAGCCCATGGATCAGCAGGGGGTCGGCCACCGCCTCCCCCACCGTCATCTGGGGGTTGAGGCAGGCCAGGGGGTCCTGGAACACCATCTGCAGGCGGCGCCGCGCCCGCCGCAGGGAGCGGCCCCGCAGCTGGCGCAGGTCGACGCCCTGGAGCCGCACCGCCCCGCCCCGCACCGGCGCCAGTCCCATCAGGGCACGGCAGAGGCTGCTCTTGCCGCAGCCCGAGGCCCCCACCAGGCCGATGGTCTCGCCCTCGTGCAAGGTGAGGCTCACCCCATCCACCGCCTTGATCCAACGCGGTTGCCAGGGCAACGAGGGCAGGGGGTGCCAGCTGCGCAGTTCCTCCACCTCCAGCAGCACCGGTGCGGCCACGGGGGCCTCACTGTGGCCGCCCTCCCGCAGCCGGGCGGCCCCCACCAGCCGTCGGGCCAGCGGCGAGGCGGGCGCCGTGAGCAGCTGGCGGCTTGGGGCCTCTTCCACCAGACGCCCCTGGTCGAGCACGGCGATGCGGTCGCACCAGCGGCCGGCCATGGCCAGGTCGTGGCTGATCAGCAGCAGGGCGCTGCCGGTTTCGGTGCAGAGATCGCTGAGCTGGGCCATCACCTGCCCGGCCACGGCCACATCCAGGCTGGTGGTGGGTTCATCGGCGATCACCAGTGGCGGCTGGAGCGCCATGGCCAGGGCGATGGCCAGGCGCTGGCGCATGCCGCCGCTGAATTCATGGGGAAAGCTGCCGTAGCGCTCCGGGTCGATGCCCACCCGGGCCAGCAGTTCCCGGGCCCGCTGGCGGCCTCCGCCGCGGTGGGCGTCCAGGGTGTCACGCAGGTGTTCGCCGATGGTGAGCAGCGGGTTGAGCCGGGTCATCGGGTCCTGGAACACCAGGCCCACCGCCTCGCCCCGCAGCCGACGCAGGGCTCCGCGCCTGAGCTGGCGGGGGTCCTGGCCGGTCAGGAGCAGCTCCCCTTCGCAGCTGCTGCCGGGGGGGAGCAGCTGCAGCACGGCCCGGGCGACGGTGCTCTTGCCGCAGCCCGAGGGGCCCACCAGGGCCAGGCGCTCACCGGCCGACAGGGTCAGGTCGAGGCCATCGAGGGTGGGCCGTTCACTGCCGGGGTAGCGCACCTGCAGGGCGCCGATCCGCAGCACTGGCGCCGGTGGGAGGGACGGGGCTCTGGGGGCCATGGACCGGGCCGGCGGCACCCAGTCTGGATGGCCGAATGCGCAAATCCCCTGGTTCGTGACGATTGCCCCATACCATGGGGGGACCCTGAAGGGTGTGATGCTGAAGGTGGCGCCGGATCCAGGTTCCCCTCCGGTGGCCTACGCCTCGGTACGGGCTCCTGATGCGGATGTGCTGCAGGAGAGCGCCGTGTCGCCCCCGGCAGCTCCCGCCTGCTCCGAATCCCCTGAGCGCACCTACGGCGTCCCGCTGCCGGCCTGGCTGCGCCAGAGCCTGCAGCAACGGCAGCCCGCCGGCGAGGACGCGTCGCGCCCCGTCGATCCGGAGGCTCTGGTGGCCACCGCCTTCGACTTCGCCTATCAGCTCCACGACGGCCAGTTCCGGGCCAGCGGCGAGCCTTACATCGTCCATCCGATCGCCGTCGCCGGCCTGCTGCGCGACATCGGCGCCAGCGCGGCGGTGATCGCCGCCGGCTTCCTCCACGACGTGGTGGAGGACACCCAGGTCACCCCAGAAGAGATCGAGGCCCGCTTCGGTGAGGAGGTGCGCGCCCTGGTGGAGGGGGTCACCAAGCTGGGGGGCATCCATTTCACCAACCGCACCGAAGCCCAGGCGGAAAACCTGCGGCGCATGTTCCTGGCCATGGCCAGCGATATCCGGGTGGTTCTGGTCAAGCTGGCCGACCGGCTGCACAACATGCGCACCCTCGGGGCCCTCAAGCCCGAGAAGCAGCAGCGCATCGCCCGGGAAACCCGCGACATCTACGCCCCCCTGGCCAACCGGCTGGGCATCGGCCGCTTCAAGTGGGAGCTGGAGGATCTGGCCTTCAAGGTGCTGGAGCCCGAGTCCTATCGGGATGTGCAGCAGCAGGTCGCCACCAAACGCAGCGAACGGGAGGAGCGGCTGGGGGCCACGGTGCAGCTGCTGCGCGACCGGCTGGCCGCGGCGGGCCTGCAGGACTGCGAGGTGAGTGGCCGGCCAAAGCACCTCTATGGCATCTGGAGCAAGATGCAGCGCCAGCAGAAGGCCTTCCACGAGATCTACGACGTGGCGGCGCTGCGGATCCTCTGCCCGAGCGTGGAGTGCTGCTACCGGGCCCTGGCGGTGGTGCACGATATTTTCCGGCCGATCCCCGGCCGCTTCAAGGACTACATCGGCCTGCCCAAGCCGAACGGGTACCAGTCTCTGCACACCGCCGTGATCGGCCGTCACCGGCCGATTGAGGTGCAGATCCGCACCACCGACATGCACCAGGTGGCGGAATACGGCATCGCCGCCCACTGGAAGTACAAGGAGGGGGGCTCGCCCGCTGCGGGCGACACCGAGCGCTTCAACTGGCTGCGGCAACTTGTCGACTGGCAGAAGGACGACGGCGGCGAGGACAGCAGCGACTTCCTGGCCTCGATCAAGGAGGACCTCTTCGATGAGGAGGTGTTCGTGTTCACCCCCAAGGGGGATGTGGTGGGGCTGCGCAAGGGCTCCACCGCCGTCGACTTCGCCTTCCGCATCCACTCGGAGGTGGGCAACCACTGCCAGGGCGTACGCATCAACGACCGCCTCTGTCCCCTGGCCACCCCGCTCCAGAACGGCGACTTCGTGCAGGTGATCACCGCCAAGAACGCCCACCCGAGCCTCGACTGGCTCAACTTCGTGGCCACCCCCACGGCCCGCAATCGCATCCGGGGTTGGTACAAGCGCAGCCACCGCGACGACAACATCTTGCGGGGCACGGAGATGCTCGAGCGCGAACTGGGCCGCGACGGTTTCGATGCCCTGCTCAATGGGGAGGCCATCGCCCGGGTGGCCAAGCGCTGCAACCTGGTGGGCACCGAGGATCTGCTGGCCGCCCTGGGTTTCGGGGGCGTCACCCTGCAGCAGGTGCTGAATCGCCTGCGGGAGGAGGTGCGCCTGAGCACCGCCGCCGCCGCCCCCACGCCCACCAACGAAGAGGTGGCGGCCGGGGTGGCGGCGGCCCAGCCGCGCCATGCCCCCCACGGGCACCCCTCGAACAGCCCGATCCTGGGGCTGGAGGGCCTGGAATACCGCCTGGGTGGCTGCTGCAGCCCCCTGCCCGGTGAGGGGATCGTCGGCACCGTGGCCCTGGGCAACCACGGCATCACCATCCACCGCCAGGATTGCGCCAATGTGCCCCAGGTGCCGGTGGAACGGCGGCTGCCGGTGCGCTGGAATCCGCTCGGGGAGGCGCAGCAGCGGCGCTACCCGGTGCGGCTCAGGATCGAGGTGCTCGATCGGGTGGGGGTGCTCAAAGACATCCTGATGCGCCTTTCCGACCACCGCATCAATGTCAGCGATGCCCGGGTGCGCACCAGTGCCGGCAAGCCGGCCCGCATCGACCTGCGGGTCGAGCTGCTCAGCGCGGCGCAGCTGCGCACCACCATGGACCAGATCCGTTCGATGGCCGACGTGCTCGACCTCTGCCGCACCGGCATCGGCTGAGGCGGTCTGCCCAGGCCATGCATTGGCCGATCCCCGTCAGGGTGGAGCGCTGATCAGGGCTTCTGCTGGACATGGGGCATCAGGAAAGCCATGAAATCCGCCTTCCCCAGGGGCACCCCCAGGGTGCGAAGAATCACATAGGTCGTGGTGATGTGGAAGTAGAAATTGGGGATCCAGAAGTCACTGACGAACAGTCGTGCGGTGGTCTCTGTGAACAGGCCGGGTCCCAGACGGGTGGGTTTGATGCTGTCCAGCCTGGAATCGTCGCCATCAAGGCTTTCCACCAGCGCCCGGGTATCGGCGATGCAGGAGCGGGCGACCGTGAGGGTGGGAACATCGGGGTCCAGGTTGCTGTTGTCCCGGCCCGTGCACCAGTGAGCGAACCCCCGGGGCTGATTGCAGGCAAAGGCGATCTGGGTTCCGAGGGGGAGCATGTCGGGGGCCAGCCGTTCCCCCAGAGCGCCGTTGATGTCCGGAAGGTGGGCTTCGGCCTTGGTCAGGATCCCGTCAAGGGCGTCCAGCCGGGTGGCGAAGATGCGCCGGAGCTCGGTGATCTCGGCATTCCCCACGGGCCCCTGAGCCATCGGCCTTCTCTCTACCAGGCCAGAGGGGCGCCAGGGGTGCGGCTCACTTCATGATCAGCACATCCACCCCAGGCGACCGGCTGCGCACCTGCACCCCCACATCGTGCTCGCTGCGGTGGAACTGGAGGTTGATCTCCTCGTCCCCCAGCCGCAGTCCGTTGATGTCGAGGAGGTTCAGTCCCCTCGGCAGGCAGGGGTTGTGCAGGCGCACCTGCACCCGGCTGCTGCCGTGCTCCCGCTCGATCGCCATGCCGGTGATCGCCTCCAGCAGGCCGAACACACTGGCGCTGGCCCAGGCCTGGGGGCTGCAGGCCACCGGGTAGAAGGTGGGCCCCTCCTCCTCCCGGCGCGGGAAGCCGCAGAACAGCTCCGGCAACTGGAACATCGGCACCGCACTGGCGGTCTCGAACAGGCCTGTGAGGATCTGCAGGGCTTCGGAGCGGTGGCCGTAACGGGCCAGACCCATGCCGATCAGGGCGTTGTCATGGGGCCAGACGGAGCCGTTGTGGTAACTCATCGGGTTGTAGCGGCACTCCCGTTCATCCAGCGTGCGCACGCCCCAGCCGTTGAAACTGGTGGGGGCCATCAGCTGCCGGGCGATGGCCGCTGCGGCGTCCCTGGTGGCGATGCCGGTCCAGAGGCAGTGCCCGGCATTGGACGCCCGCACCTTGCAGGGCTGGCCTTCGCCGTCGAGGGCCAGGGCATAGGAATCGATCGAGGGGGTCCAGAAGGCCTGGTGGAAACGGTGGCGCAGGGCGGCGGCCTCCTCCAGCAGCCCCTCCGCTTCCGTGGGCCGTCCCACGCGGTGCAGGATCGACGCCAGCGCGCGGCGGGCCCCATAGGCGTAGGCCTGCACTTCGCACAGGGCGATCGAGCCCACGGCCAGGCGGCCATCGGCATGGTGGATGGAGTCGTTGGAATCTTTCCAACCCTGGTTTTGCAGGCCGTTTTCGGCCACCTTCAGATAGCGCAGGAAGCCATCGAAACTGCTGGCTTCGGCCCTGTGGATCCAGGCCATCGCCGCCTGCAGTTCAGGCAGCAGGCCGGCGACAAAATCCAGATCATCACTGCGGCAGAGATAGTCGCCGGCCAGCATCAGAAACAGGGGCGTGGAGTCGACGGCGCCGTAATACCTCGAGAACGGCACTTCTCCGAGGGCCGCCATCTCCCCCAGCCGTGACTCATGCAGGATCTTGCCGGGCTCTTCGTCGTGGGCGGGATCGTTGATCACCGCCTGGCGACTGGCCAGATAACCCAGCACGCCCCGCGCCAGCCGTGGTTCCACCATCAGCATCTGGCGCGCCGTGATCAGGCCGTCCCGGCCGAAGGGACAGCTGAACCAGGGCACCCCGGCATAGGGGTAGAGGCCATGTTCCACCTGGCTGGCCAGCAGATGCACGTCGGAGAAGGAGCGCATCAACCAGCTGTTGAAGGCCGGGTTGTCGCTGATCACCGTGGCGGCGCTGCGCCGGGCTTCCCGGAAGCGCTGGATCGTGGCGGCCATGGCGGCGTTGTAGTGATCCTCCGCGCCCAGGGGCGACGAACCAGGGTGGAAGTCCAGCACCAGGAAGACCCGCCGGGGCTGCCTGGGTTCCAGGGTCAGCTGCAGGCTGATGTGCTCCTCGCTGACGTCCTCAACGGGATCGCTCAGACGCAGCACCGTCACCCGATCCTCCCCGTCCAGCCCCCGGTAGATCAGCTCCAGGGTTCCATCCACGCCACGGCGCACCGTGCGGCCCCGCTCCGACCTGGCATAGCCCCTTACCTCGAAGATGTCGCGGAAGTCCGCATCGAGGCGCAGGGTCAGCGGCATCACAACGGGCCGGTCCCCGTAGCTGGTGAAGCAGAACTGCTGCAGACAGGCGGTGGCGGTCAGGACGGTGCTGCGTTCCAGATGGATCGACATGGCCTCAGAGCCACCGCTGGTGCCGTCGTTGTTGCTGAGATGGCTCACGAGCACCCCCACCGCCCCACGTTCGGTGGAACTCAGCACCAGCGGCGCCCGCCCCCACAACAACAGCTGCAAGCGGCTGACGTGACGGGTGCCGCGATGAAAGATGCCGACGTCCTGCTGGACGTCCGGGCAGATCTCGCCGCGGGAATCCAGGATCGCGAAGGTTTCTTCGTTCTTGAGGACGAAGGGATGCAGCGGATCAGGCATGCACCGGTGTCCGGTGGGCAGGGCTGTGGCAGCGACGGGCCTGGATCTGGTGGCGGTAGAGCTGTTCGTAGTCCTCGGCCTGGCGACTGACCGAAAAACTGACCTCGAAGTGGCTGCGGATCCGGGCACGATCCAGCCGTTCCAGCTCGCCGACTGCGGCGATGGCCTCCTCCAGGGAGGCGACCAGGAAGCCGTTGATCCCGTGGCGGATGACCTCGGGAGTTGAACCGTTCCGCCAGGCGATCACCGGAGTGCCGCAGGCATTGGCCTCAATCATCACCAGGCCGAACGGTTCGGGCCAGTCGATCGGAAACAACAGAGCAAGCGCATGACCCAGCAGATCCTGCTTGCCGGCGTCATCCACTTCGCCGATGAATTCCACCAGCGGGTTGTTTTTCAGCAAAGGCTCGATGTGATCGTGGAAATAGGGGGTATCCACCGGATCGATCTTGGCGGCCACTTTCAACGGCAGGCCCACGGCCGTGGCGATCGCGATGGCGCGATCCAGCCGCTTTTCCGGTGAGATGCGGCCGATGAAGGCCAGGTAGGGCCTGGGTGTGGGCTGGTAGTGATAGAGGTCATTGGGCAGCCCGTGGTACACGTTGCCGAGCCAGTTGGCCCCAGGCACCGGCTGGCGCTGGGTTTCGGAAATCGAAACCAGGGGCACCTGATGGAAATGGGTGTAAAGCAGCTTCTGCTCGGGGGAATGAAGGGGGCCGTGCAGGGTGCTCAGATGGGGAATGCCCAGCAGGTTGGAGAGGGGAAAATGGGAGTGGCCGTTATGGAAGTGAAGAATGTCGAAGTTATCGAGCTGCTCGACGACATGGTCGAGCTGGATCACGTTGTGCACGCTGGCGTCACACACCTGCCCGCTCTGGCGCAGGGACTGGGGGACACACGAATGAAGTTTGGCGCTGGTCTGTGAGTCGCCGCTGGCAAACAACACCACATCATGCCCACGTCGCACCAGTTCTTCGGTGAGATAGTGAACAACCCGTTCTGTTCCTCCATAGCCGATGGGTGGAACCCTCTCGTGAAGGGTGGAAATCTGCGCGATTCTCATCTCTTCACCTTCTTGCTTCAGATTCTTCTCTCGTTACAACCCTATCCAGAAATCCATGGACGGAAGGTTGCACAGCAGATTTGCTGCAGGACACCAGGGGCGTCAGTTGTGATCGAGCAGATGGCCGTCAAGTGATCGGGGAGTTAAACGGTGATCCTGGGGGTGGATATTGTGGTGATGATCTCGTGCTTTCAACATGGTGACCGCGGGACGACATTGCGCCTCGATACTCTGTCTGATCGCCAGATTCTCTAAACCACGTTTCCAACCAGAGTCAACCTGGCCGGAGCGGTCAATGGAGTGAACTTGACTCGGCGGCAATACCAGTGTCGAGAAAGGAGCTAATCATCGCGTTCCTTTTTGAGGATTCTGCCGGTGGTCACATCGATGGAGATCTCGACCCGTCCGGCCGAGCCTGCAACGCGCGCCTCCCAGACCGTGCGTCCGTCCTCTCTGCCAAGGTCAATCTCGATCAGCCTGCCCCCGGGCACGGCGGCGACGGCGGTTGTGATCGCCTGCTGGATCGTGACAATCGGGGAGATTCCTCTGGCTTCGGATGGCAGGGACTCCCGTTCCTGCCGGAGGGCCACCCCCGTCGAGGCGCTGATGTCAATCTCGATGCCCGTGTTGTCGGGTTTGCGGATCAGGACTTCCCAGATCGCACGGCTGCCTTCGAGGCCTGGATCGACCGCAAGCACGGTACCGCCAGGGACCTGTTTCAAGGCGATCGCTGCAGCCTCGCCGGCGGTGATTCCCGTGTTGTTGGGGCCGGCATTGGCGCCAATTGTTAACCCCGACAGCACAGCCAGGAGAGCCAGGGCGATCGATGCACGTTGACGTTGGGACATCACTGTTGGCTTCACATTGTTCAGGCTAACCCCGTCGACCTGGATCCCCTGGAGGGTTGCATTCAGCCAGACGTGTTCTCTCACGAGCACCTCGTCACTGCGGTTGATGCGATGGAGCACAACCGGCCTTGGATCCTCGATCAACGCAGGCCGCCAGGAGATGCTGGCGACTCCCGTCGCGCCCTCGCCGCGCCCCCGTGATCGTGTCCATGGCTGTCACTCCCAACCCCCTGCTGGGCCTGCCCTTTGAGGGCGCCATCGAGGCCCTGGGGCCTGAGTACTGGGATGTGGTCGAGGCCGCCCAGTTTCCACTCACCCGACTGCGCTTCCGCAACGACCCGCTGCTGCGTCAGCTCGGCCTGGACCCTGCCGCCATCAGCGACGCCGATCTGGAGGCGGCCTACGGGCGGTTCGAGGGCCGCACGCCCCTGCTGGCCCTCCGCTATCACGGCCATCAGTTCGGCAGCTACAACCCCCTGCTGGGGGATGGCCGCGGCTTCCTCTACGGCCAGCTGCGGGATCGCCACGGCCAGCTGCAGGATCTGGGCACCAAGGGCTCCGGCACCACCCCCTGGAGCCGTGGCGGTGATGGCCGCCTCACCCTCAAGGGCGGCCTGCGGGAGGTGATCGCCAGCGAGGCCCTGCAGCGCCTTGGCGTCAGCACCAGCCGCACCCTGACGTTGATCGAGACCGGTGAAGATCCCTGGCGCGGCGATGAGCCCTCCCCCACCCGCAGTTCGGTGATGGTGCGCCTGGCCCGCACCCACCTGCGCTTCGGCAGCTGCGAGCGGCTGCTGTTCCGGCGCCAGCCGGCCCAGCTGGAGCGGCTGCTGCGGCATGTGGTGGCCATCCACTATCCCCATCTGCGGGCCATCCACAGCGATGGTGAACAGCTCTTGCTGGCCTTCTACGGCGAGCTGGTGCAGCGGGTCGCGCGGTTGGCGGCCGCATGGATGGCGGCGGGCTTCATCCACGGGGTGCTCAACACCGACAACATGTCGCTGGCCGGGGAAAGCTTCGACTACGGCCCCTTCGCCTTCCTGGAAACCTGGGATCCGGGCTTCACCGCCGCCTACTTCGACCACAGCGGCCTGTACGCCTACGGCCGCCAGCCCCTGATCTGCCAGCACAATCTGCGCCTGTTGCAGGAGCCCCTGGCGATGCTGTTGCCCCGGGCGCCGCTGGAGGCGGCCCTGGAGGCGTTCGGAGCCGCCTACGACGCCCACTACCGCCGTCAGATGCGTCGTCGCCTCGGCTTCGACGCTGGGCTGGTGCCGGCCGAGGCGCTGGCGGACCTCCCCGATCCGGTACCCCCCACCCTGCGGCTTCTGGCCGATTGGCCCGTGGCCTATGGCCGCTTTTTCACCGCCCTGGCTGAGCGGGTTCAGGTCGGTGGCGTGCCGCCGACGGCTGACGATCTGGAGCCCTTCGTGGTCGGGGCGCCGTCGCCGCCGCGGCCCGAGTGGCTCGCCTGGCGGGACGCCTGGTGGCGCTGGAGCCTCGCCGCAGCCGCCCAGCCGAGCCGCAACGGCGAGGCCGCCATCAGCGCCTGCCTGCAGCGCTGGAACCTGCCGGTGACGCCGATCCGGCCCGTGATCGAGCGGATCTGGGCCGCCATCGATGAACGGGACGACTGGACGCCGCTGCAGCAATGGCTGGACCAGACGGTGTGATCGGTGCGGGTCCGCCGACGGGGCAGACGGCCCGTGTCAGGGGCTACAGCCCACCGGGGCGGCGTCTTCTACAACACCGCGAAGCTCAGGCTTTCTCCACCGCAGCGATGCCATGACCTCCGAACAGGCTGCCCAGCTCATCGACAACACGCTCGATCTGGTGCATCAGCGCCTGCTGGATCTGGAATCGCAATCCCTCGATCACGAGCACAAGGCCCTGGCGGCGGAATTCCGCGAGTGGCGCCAGCCCGCCGGTGGCCACATCGACCTGATGGTGTTCCCCGGACTGGCCGAATCCTGAGGCTTCAATCTCCATCGGGCAGGGGCTTTTCCCAGAACTGGGCCTGGCCCATGGCTGGGTTCAGCTGATACGGCTGGAACCCGACGTCTCTGTAGGCGGCCTGGGCGGCCCTGTTGCCTTCCAGCACCTCCAGGGTGAGCTTGCAGCACCCGAGCCGGCGGGCGATCGCCTCGGCCCGCAGCAGCAGTCGCCGCCCCACCCCCTGCCGTCGGAATGCAGCGGCCACCACCAGATCGTGGACGTTGAGCAGGGGCCGGCAGGCGAAGGTCGAGAAGCCCTCCAGGCCGATCAGCAGCCCGGCCGGTTCCTGCTTTGCGAAGGCCAGGATGACGTGCGCCGAAGGGCGCCTGGCCAGGGCGTCGACGAGATGTGCCCTGGCAAAGCCGGACAGACCCTGGCCCCCACCCATCGGGTCGCGCGCGTAGACCTCCAGCAAGGTCAGCAACGCACTGGCGTGGGACGGGTCATTGAGGTCGGCGTCGAGAACGTGGATCATGGGGCGAAGGCGTCTTCAGGAGGCCCGCTGCCGGCGCTGCATCCACCGCAGACACAGCAGGCCACTCAGGGGAGCCAGCACCGTGCCCACCACGGCTGAGCCCAGCAGCAGGCGGGAGGTGAAGTCCCAGCCCAGCTGGCGCAGGGTCTCGTGGTGCAGGAGCGCGCCGGTCGGCCAGCCTTTGCCGGGTCCGAGCAGCAGGCTGCCCACCTGGTGGTTGAACCAGATCATCGGCACGTCGGTGATCGGATTGCTGATCCAGGTCCCGGCGGCGGCCAGCAGATGGTTGCCCCGCACCAGGCTGGCCAGCGCCACCCCCAGCAGGGTCTGGAAGCCGAAGATCGGGAAGCAGCCCATGAACACCCCCGCCGCCAGCCCCCGGGCCCGCTGGCCGTGGCTGCCCTCCTGGCGCCAGACCCACTCGATCGCCTGCCGCAGCTTTCTCCTTGCCGCCTTCAGGGCCCGCGGCGGGGACAGAGACTGAAGGCGAAACGGTGCCATGGGACCAGTGACGCGGGGAGATGTCCCGATTGGCGCGAACCCTAATGGCGACACGATCGCTGCGATCGCCACCGCGGTGGCGGCCGGGGCCGGCAGCGTGGCGATCGTGCGTCTCTCCGGTCCGGCGGCCGAGGTGATCGGCCGGCGTCTGTTTCTGGCCCCCGGCGACCAGGCCTGGGACAGCCACCGGGTGCTCTACGGCCATGTGGTGGATCCGGCCGACGGCCGGCGGGTGGATGAGGCCCTGCTGCTGCTGATGCGGGCCCCCCGCAGCTTCACCCGCGAGGACGTGGTCGAGTTCCACTGCCACGGCGGCCTGCTCGCCGTGCGGCGGGTGCTGGAGCTGGCGCTGGCCGCCGGCGCCCGCCTCGCCGGGCCCGGGGAGTTCAGCCAGCGGGCCTTCCTCAACGGACGCCTCGACCTCACCCGCGCCGAGGCCATCGCCGAGATGATCGCCGCCCGCAGCCGTCGGGCGGCTGAGCTGGCCATGGCCGGCATCGACGGTGGTCTGCAGCGGCGCATCGCCGGCCTGCGGGAGCGCCTGCTCGACCAGCTGGCCGAGCTGGAGGCCCGGGTCGACTTCGAGGAGGACCTGCCCCCGCTTGACGGGACGCTGGTGCGGGCCGAGCTGGAGGCGGTGCGGGGCGAGCTGGAGCGGCTGGTGGCCGAGTCCCGCCAGGGGGAGCTGCTGCGCGAGGGGCTGCGGGTGGCCATCGTCGGCCGGCCCAACGTGGGCAAGTCGAGCCTGCTCAACCTGCTCAGCCGCCGCGAGCGGGCCATCGTCACCGACCTGCCGGGCACCACCCGCGACCTGCTCGAAAGCGACCTGTTGCTCGATGGGGTGCCCCTCACCCTGCTCGACACCGCCGGCATCCGCCCCACGGACGACCGGGTGGAGCAGCTGGGCATCGAACGCAGCCGCCAGGCGCTGGCCGGGGCCGATGCGGTGCTGCTGCTCTTCGATTTGCCGGTTGGCTGGACCGCCGCCGACCAGGAGCTGATGGACCTGGTGCCCGAGGGGGTGCCCCTGCTGCTGGTGGGTAACAAGCTCGATGCCCTGCCACCGGGGGCCGCTCCGGCCGAGGCCGTGCCGCCGGCGCCAGAAGCCCCTGTCGTGGCCATCAGCGCCCTCACCGGCGCGGGTCGCGACGACCTGGTGGCGGCCCTGCTGGGCCATTGCGGAGCCGGCGAGCTCCAGGGACTGCAGGTGGCCCTCAACGGGCGTCAGCGGGAGCTGGCGGCGGCGGCGGCCACCGGCCTGGAGCGCTCCCTGGAGGCGGCCGACCAGGGCCTGCCCTGGGATTTCTGGACCATCGACCTGCGCGGCGCCATCGCCGGCCTGGGGGCGATCACCGGCGAAGAAGTGAGTGAGGCGGTGCTGGAGCGGATCTTCTCCCGTTTCTGCATCGGTAAGTAGCCCCCGGCGACGACAGGCCACCTCCGGCCGCCATCAAGAAACGCTCACCCCTGTTGACCGCTTAACCTCCACCCCCAATGCTTTGGGGAGCGATTCCCAGCGGCGCATGCAAACGGTCGACTGGCTCTGGCTTCTGCACCCCGCCCTGGCGGTGGTGCTGATTTACCCCCTGATCGGCATGGTGGTGCGGCTTGGTGTCCAGGCCAGGGAGCGCCGGGTCGAGAAGGCCAAGCTCCCCCCCACCACCGGCCGCGACCACGCCGACCTGGGCCAGTGGCTCTCGGCGGGGGTGGTGCTGCTGGTGCTGGTGGCCCTGACGGTGGTGATCGTCACCAAGCAGCCGCCGGAGGGCTTCACGGGCGGCCCTGGCCGTGCCCTGCAGCTGCTGCTGGTGCTGGTGGGCACGGTGGTGTCCCTGCTGGCCCTCTGGCAGGTGAAGGCCAAGGGCTACCGCCTCGTCTTCGCCCTGCTCACCTGGGCCGGCGTGCTCGGCCTCGGCGCCCAGCCGGAGGTGTGGCGCCTCAGCGACAACCCGCTGAGCCCCGCGTTCTGGCAATCCCACTACTGGGCCGGGGTGGGTGTGGTGGGGCTGATGATCTTCTCGCTCGCCGCCCGCCCGGAGATCCTCAAGGACCTGCGCTGGCGCCGGCTGCACCTCAGCGCCTCGATCCTGGCGGCGGTGCTGTTCGTGGCCCAGGGGATCACCGGCAGCCGCGACCTTCTGGAGATCCCCCTGGCCTGGCAGAAACCCACCATCTATGCCTGCGATGCCGAGAAGCGGGTCTGCCCGCCCTTCGCCCCGCCCCCGGAGCCCGCCCCCCCGGTCGGCGCCGCCGGCAGCTGAGGCCCCCCGTCATGTCACCTGTTGGGGCCCAGGCCCCGGTGCTCTCCTTCACCCCGGCGCTGGAGGCCCAGCTGCGCCGCTGGCTGGATGAGGACCTCGGCCGCGGCGACCTGACAGCCCCGGCCCTGGTGGGCCGCAGCGGCCGGGCCCACTGGGTGACCCGCGCCGACGGCGTGTTCTGCGGCGGGGTGCTGGTGGCGCCGCTGCTGGCGATCCTCGATCCCCGGGCGTCGGTGCGGCTGCTGGTGGGTGACGGGGAGCCGGTGCTGGCCGGCCAGCGGCTGCTGGAGCTGGAGGGGCCGGCGGCTGCCCTGGTGGCGGCGGAGCGCACGGCCCTCAACCTGGCCATGCGGCTTTCGGGCATCGCCACCGCCACCGCCGCCCTGGTGCAGGTGCTGGCGGGCAGCGGCGTGCGCCTGGCCGACACCCGCAAGACCACCCCGGGGCTGCGGGTGCTGGAGAAGTACGCCGTGCGCTGCGGCGGCGGCTGCAACCACCGCCTCGGCCTCGACGATGCCGCCATGCTCAAGGAGAACCACCTGGCCTGGTCAGGGGGCGTGGGGCCGGCGATCGTGGCTGTGCGTGCCTCAGCCCCCTGGCCGGCACGGGTGATCGTGGAGGCCGAAACCGCCGCCGAGGCCGAAGCCGCGGTGCGGGCGGGGGCCGATGCGGTGCTGCTCGACGACTTCAGCCCCGCGGCCCTGGCGGCCCTGGTGCCCCGGCTGCGGGCCCTGGCGCCGGCGGTGGTGCTGGAGGCCTCCGGGGTGCGGCCCGAGCAGCTGGGCGCCTACGCCGCCACCGGCATCGATCTGATCTCCACCAGCGCCCCGGTCACCCGCAGCCCCTGGCTGGATCTGAGCATGCGCTTCGCGGCGACCGTCGCCTGAGACCAGGCCATGGTGAAGAACCGACTCACTCCCCGGGCCACCCTGGCTCCGCCCCGGATCGGTTGTCAGAGTGAGCGCCGATGACCCCCGAGCCGACCCGCGTGCCGCAGCGACCCGTGCCGCCTCCAGCGCTTCAGCCTTCAACGCCTGAGCCACCAAAGCCTCGCCAACCGGCCGTCCCGATCCGCGTCGCCGCGCTGGTCCGGCGCTGCGCCGTGGTGGGACCCTCCCTGCTGCTGGCCCTGGTGGCGGCGCTGGGCAGCCCTACGGCAGCCAGGGCCGAATCGGTGCTCGAGCAGGCGGCGCGCACCGGCGAGATCACCATGGCTGGCCCCACCGACGTGGTGCCCCTGGCCTACCTCGATGCCAGCAAAACCCTGGTGGGCTACAGCCTCGATGTGGCCCGGTTGATCGAGGCGGAGGTCTCCACCTATCTCAACCGGCCGGTGACGATCGTCTACACCGCCAACGCGGATCCGCTGGCGGTGTTCCGTGACGTGAGCCGCGGCGATGTGGATCTGGCCTGTGGTGTCCAGTTCACCTGGGAGCGGGAGATGTACGTCGACTTCTCCATGCCCTTCGCCCTCTCCGGGATCCGTGTTCTCACCCGGCAGGGGGGGCTCGATGGCTCAGCGGCCTCGATGGCGGGCAAGCGGATCGGCGTGGTGAAGGACTCCCTGGGCAGCGCCACCATCGCGGCCCTGCAGCCGACGGCGGTGCGGGTCCCCTTCGCCGGAATCGAGCCGGCGGTGCGGGCGCTGCTGGCCGGCCAGGTGGATGGCGTGGGGGGTGATTCCCTGCTGCTCGCCGGTGCCCTCCAGAGCCTTGGCGGCAAGGGCTACGGCCTGGTGCCCGCGGAGCCCTTCTCCCGCTTTGCGGTGGGTTGCATCCTTCCGGAGGACAATTCCACCTTCCGCAACCTGGTCAATCTGGCCATCGCCCGGCTGGTGCAGGGCTACCTCGACGATGAGCCGGCTGCCGTGGCCAGCGTCAACCGCTGGCTGGGTCCGAAGGGAGTCCTGGAGTTGCCCCCCGACGTGATCAAGGCCTATTTCCAGTCCGTTCTGCTCAACTACGAACGGGTCAGGCCCCAGGCGGTCGCCCCCACTTCACCTGCCCGTTAAGGAGATCCGCCCCATGTCCATCACCTCCCGTACGGCCCTGCTCGGGTTCTCCCTGGCCCTGGCGGCTTTGACCGCTCCTGCTGCTGGCCAGGCGGCCCTGCTGCCCCCCTCGGCCACCGGAGCCGGAGCCTCGATCGAACAACGGCTGCTGCGCATCGGCGCAGCGATGCGGGACCAGCGTGGGGCGGGCGGGGACGCTGACGTGGCCGCCGGTGAACAGCGGCTGGCCTTGGGCTTCGCCAACGGCGGCCGGGGCGGCTTCGCCAACGCGGCCCGCGGCGGCTTCGTCAATGGCCACCAGTATTACGGCGGCGGCGGCGGCTTTCGCAACGGCGGCGGCGGTTTCGTCAACGCCAGGGGCGGCGGCGGCTTCGTGAATGGGGGGGGCATGCGCGGTGGGGCCTTCCGGAACTGGTAGGTCCCGCCAAGCCAGGGTGTTTCAAGCCCGAACGCTGCTGTGGGCAAGCCCAGAAACCGCCCTTAAGGTGCAGCACGTTCACGGCTCTGCCCATGGATTCACCTGCTGCGCTGGTTCCCGCCGGCTCCACCCGAGCCCGCCGCAGCAGGGCCCTGGCCCTGGGAGCCCTGGCCTGCCTCTGGCCCTTGGGGTCCGTGGCGCCTGCCATCGCCGCTGACGCCGTGCTGGAGCAGGCCGCCAAGTCGGGCGAGGTGCTGATGGTGGGTCCCGCCGACACCCCCCCCATGGTCAAGATCGGGCCGAAGGGGGAACCCGAGGGTTACGCCATTGATCTGGCCCGCCGCATCGACCGCCAGCTCAAGGCGGAACTGGGCAACACGGTGCGCATCCGCTTCGCCCCCGTCGACAACATCGGCGTCACCGTGGAGGCCGTCGCCAGCGGCAAGGCCGGCCTGGCCTGCGGCGTGCCGTTCAGCTGGGAGCGTGAAAAGCTCGTCGATTTCTCCCTGCCGATCGGTCTGTCCGGCCTGAGGCTGCTCACCCGCAGCGGCACCCTGGACGGCTCGCCAGCCTCCCTCGCCGCCCAGCCGATCGCGGTGGTGCAGGGGTCCCTCGGGGCCGGCCTGCTCGGCTCGCTGCAGCCCAGCGCCAAGGCGGTCAGCTTCCCCACCCTGGCCTTGGCGGTCACGGCCCTGGAGCAAAAACAGGTGACGGGGGTGCTGGGCGATGCCAACGTGCTGGCCGGCCTGCGCCACCAGCGCCGGCTCTCCGGCGTGGCCCTGGTGCCTGAACAGCCCTATGTCAGCTACGGCGTCGGCTGCATCGTGCCGGAGAACAACTCCAGGCTGCTGAACGTGGTCAACCTGGCCATCGCCGGCCTGCTCCAGGGCTATCTGGAGGGCCGCCCCGAGGCGGTGGCCAGCGTCGCCCCCTGGATCGGACCGACCGGTGTGCTGGTGGTGCCCAACGACCGGGTCCGCGCCTTTTTCGAATCCGTGCTGCTGACCCGCGAAGGCTTCCATCTGGCGGCCCCTTCGCCGGCGGCCCCGTGATGTCCTCCTGCACCTCCGCCCTGCGGCGGCTTGATCGCCCCGTCCCGCTCCTTCCTTCTTCCCTGGCAGTCCTCCGATGACGCACCACCCCCGTTCCGGCCTGTTCGGTTTTCTGCTCCTGCTGGCGGCGCTGGCCCCCTCCGGTTCCATGGCCCAGGCGGCACCCCTGGAGGCCGCGCCGGGTTCGATTGAGGCCCGTCTGCGGCGCATCTCCCAGGCCATGGAGCAGAAGTCGCCCGGGCTGGAGGCAGCGGAGGGTCAGGTCAAAACGGCCGATGGCCGGCTGGCCTACATCTTCGTGAATGGGGGCGGGCCCCGCTTCGGCTGGGGCAACGGCGGCTTCCGCAATGGCGGCTGGGGCAACGGTGGCTTCCGCAACGGCGGCTGGGGCAATGGCGGCTTCCGCAACGGCGGCTGGGGCAACGGCGGCTTCCGTAACGGCGGCTTCCGCAACTTCTGGTGATCGCCACCGGTACCTCGCCACCGGGCAACCCGGAAGGCTTCGGGCCGTTGCAGCTGCTGGTGATCCAGCCCACCCCCTACTGCAACCTCGACTGCGACTACTGCTACCTGCCCAACCGTGACGACCGGCACCGGCTGCCCCTGGAGCTGCTGGAAGCGGCCCTGGAGCGGGTGCTGGAAAGCCCCTACGTGGGCGGCGACTTCACCCTGCTCTGGCACGCCGGTGAACCGCTCACCGTGCCGATCGCCTTCTATGACGCGGCCAGCGCCTGCGTGCGACGGGCCCAGGAGCGCTGGCAGGGGGAGCCCCTGACCATCCACCAGTCGGTGCAGACCAACGCCACGCTGATCAATGAGGCCTGGTGCGACTGCTTCGAGCGCAACGGCATCGCCGTGGGCGTGAGCATGGACGGTCCGGCCTTCCTCCACGACGTCCATCGCCGCACCCGCACCGGCCTGGGGACCCACGCCGCCACCGTGCGGGGCATCGAGCACCTGCGTCGCCGCGGCATCCCCTTCCAGGTGATCGCCGTGATCACCGAGGAATCCCTCGGCCATGCCGACGACCTGTACGCCTTCTTCGTCGAGAACGGCATCACCGACGTGGCCTTCAACATGGAGGAGACGGAGGGGGAAAACCGGGTGTCCACCCTCAGCCGTCCCCATGCCGAGGCGGCCTATCGTCAGTTCCTGCAGCGGTTCTGGGAGCTGTGGCAGGCGCACCCCGAGCGGATGCGGGTGCGGGAGTTCGAGGGCATCTGCAGCCTGGCCCAGGCCGATGCCCGTCTGGAATGCACCGACATGAACAACCCGTTCGCGATCGTCAACGTGGATGCCCGCGGGGCGATTTCCACCTTCGATCCCGAGTTGCTATCCGTTCAGACCGACACCTACGGCGACTTCGTGCTGGGCCATGTTCAGAGTGACAGCCTCGTCTCGATCGCCGCCAGCCCCAAGTTCCAGCGCATCCTGGCGGACATGCGTGCTGGCACCGACCGCTGCCGGGCGGAGTGCGCCTACTTCGGCCTCTGTGGGGGAGGCGCCGGCAGCAACAAGTACTGGGAGCATGGCACCTTCGCCTGCACCGAAACCCAGGCCTGCCGCTACCGCATCAAGCTGACGGCCGATGTGGTGCTCGCCGGCCTGGAACAGGCACTGGGGCTGGTGGCCTGATCCCTGGTTGCGCTCCAAACAGAAGAGCCGCTGCGGTCAGGCAGCGGCTCTTGGATCTGTTAGCCGTGAAACGCCGGCGCGTGGGCAACCTCTCAAAGCAGGGGCTGGGTGGCGACCAGCCAGGGGGTGGTGGGCGAGGTGTCGAGGCCGGCGCCGGGGAAGGCCGCCGCCAGAGGATCGGTGCTGGTGGGGTTGCTCGCGCCCAAGGAGGCCAGTTCAGAGAGGGCCAGGAACGGCTCGGTGCTGAAGGTCAGATCCTCGGGCAGGAACGAATCCAGGGGCGCCTGGTCATAGGTGAAGGCATCAGTGGCGTCCGGGGCGAGGCTGGTGCCGCCGCCGATGATCGGGTCGACCGCCTCTGTGGCAGCGTTCTGGACCGCGGGGCTGAGCGGTGAGCCGCTGGCATCGACTGCGAACTGCTGCTGGAGGAGCAGGCCCGTGCTGCTGGTGGGTGTGGCCAGGTTGTTGTCCGAGGAGATGAAGTTCCAGTTGCGGTCCAGCGTCCAGGTGCGGATCTGCCCGGTGGACACCACTTTCCAGAGGATCTGGTTCTGGCCGGAGGCGTTGGTTTCCGCGGCCAGGATCTGGCGATCGGCGAACTGGGTGGCCGTGATCTGGGTGCCTTGGTAGCGGACGGCGGTGGCGAGGCCGTTGACGCGGACGGAAACCCGGTTGTTGGTGGTGTCGCGCAGCAGCTGCACGACACCGTTGGGATCGATCACCTGGATGGTGCTGGCGGTGCTGGTGCCTGGGGTGGTGGTGGTCGTGCTCAGCGGCGTGCCGTTGACATCGACCATGAACTGCTGCTCGAGCAGCAGACCGGCGCTGCTGGTGGGTGTGGCCAGGTTGTTGTCGGAGGAGATGAAGTTCCAGTTGCGGTCCAGCGTCCAGGTGCGGATCTGCCCGGTGGACACCACTTTCCAGAGGATCTGGTTCTGGCCGGAGGCGTTGGTTTCCGCGGCCAGGATCTGGCGATCGGCGAACTGGGTGGCCGTGATCTGGGTGCTCTGGTAGCGGACGGCGGAGGTGAGGCCGTTGACGCGAACGGAGACCCGGTTGTTGGTGGTGTCGCGCAGCAGCTGCACGGCGCCGTTGGGATCGATCACCTGGAGGGTGGTGGTCGTGGCCGGCGGCAGGATCGTCGTGGGAGGAGGGGTGCTGGTGGAGGACTGAACGGTGCCGCTCACCATGTATTGCCCGAGGCTGCCGTAGTCGGTGTATCCAGTCGGGACGCTGGCGGAGGGGGTGCCGAAGCCGACGCCATCGATGCCCAGGTAGTAGGTGCCGGCGGCGAGGTTGATCGAGAAGCTGGCGGTGGTGAGATCGGCCGGGTTGAAGGTCTGGACGAGGCTGCCATCGGCCCGGAAGAGGCTCGCGGCGATGTCAAGGTTGGCGCCGCGGGCAGTCAGGTATTCGGTGGTGTAGGTGCCGCCGCTGTTGATGTAGGCCCTGGAGGCATTGACGATGTTGAAGGACACCTGACCGGCACCGGTGTCGAAGCGGAACATGTCGATGTCGGTGTTCCGCTCGACGACACCGAAGCTGCTGAAGGTCAGCCCGGTCAGCGCCGTCGCGGTGGTGAAGCTGTTGCCGTGGTCATCGGCGGTGTAGGTGAAGCCGTTGCCGTTGGTGATCGTGGCGAGGTCGTCCTGGGTGTTGTTGGCGCCGGTGTACTGGCCTTTGCTCCACTGGGTGAGGTTTTCATCGTTGCCCACCCAGGCCGCGCCCATGATGGTGCCCCAGCTGGTGGGCCCGGTGCCGCCGTGGCCGCCGTAGTACTCGGTGGTGGTGCCGGCACCGTCGTGGGTGAGGCCGAGCGTGTGGCCCACTTCGTGGCTGGCCGTTTCTGCAGCGGTGTATTCGCCCCTGTTGAACACCAGGGCCACATCGTCGGTGCTCCAGTTGAAGCTGTTGTAGTAGGCCGTGCCGCCACCGCCCGCATTGGCGATGGCCTTGCCGGTCAGCAGGTTGAGGTTGCTGGTGAAGGCCACGCGGATGCCCCAGCGATCATCGCCGGTGCCGAATTTTCGCAGGGCTTCGGTGCCTGGATCCTGGGTGGTGATGTTGACATTAAAGGGTGAGAAGTCTTCCGCCACCCTCTGCCAGATCCGCTGAATCTCCGTGAGAGCGGCGGTGTCAAAGGTGCTGTAGAAGCTCTTCAGGCTGAGGTTGCCACCGTTCTCCCAGGGTGTGTTGTTGACCGCATAGCCATCAAAGTCGAGGAAGATCGTCTTGGTGGCCGTTGGGTTGCTGTGCAGCTGGAAGACGCTGCTCAGATTCACCCCTGTACCGAGCGTGACCAGGCTGTTCATCACCAGGGGGGCCTGGTCGGTGGTGGTGTCCCAGGCAGCCGCGCCGTCACCGGTGCTGACCGCCAGCACGCTGCAGGCCCTGCAACCACAGCTGGGGGCCATCGACGTCGAGCCCGCAGCCGTCACGGCCCCGGGCAGCGGATCACTCAACACCTGGTGGCTGTTCATCGCCACATCGGGTGCGGCATCAAGGGCGACGCCCCTCTGGAAGACGGCTCCCTGGCTGCTCTGGGCCAGGTAACTGGACTCCAGTGACTCCCGGGCGGCATCGGCCGGCAGGGGTGGTGAGGCCTTGGTGGTGGCCAGAACAGTGGTGATCAATGGGCTGGGGACGTCCGCCACCGCAGGGGCGTCGGCGAACAGGGAGAGAGTGGTATCGCTTGAACGTTTTGCTTGGGTGGAGAGCTCTGGAAAGAGGGAGGAAGGCGATTGTTGGCCCCCTGCCTTAGCGGTGTAAGTCATGGCGAGTAGAGGGTAAACAGCAGACGAAATCCATCCGCGTCCAGAGCATCCACCTGTTGACAGATGGAGTCTCCAAGACAGTTGCAAAGTCATTGCGCCCAGATCACTGGGGGGATTGACTTTGTTGCCGGGGGGGCTGATGGAAGGGAGCCCTTTCCCCTGCACTCATCATCGTTGTGCAGCAGCCTTGCTGTCTTTGTGCTCAGGCCAATTCAGTTGGAGAGTTGTATGGCCAAAGCTGAACAGTGGCTTAGGTTTTCTCCTGCGCTCTCGTCGGTTCGGGCTCAAAAACCTCTGTAGGCGGCATGGCTGAGACGTGCCATGGCCACTGTTGCCAGCCCCCCTGGGGGGTTATCCGGGCCCGATTCAGGCGTGATCAGAGGGCAGCCACGAGGAGGAACCCTGCTGTACCAGGAGGTCTGACCGCACCTGGCCGGTTTTTGTAACCCTTTGTGAAGGCTGTTCGGGGGCTGAACGGATGCGCATGAGCGGCCTAAGCGCCATTAAGCATTTTCGGCAGTTCTGCAACGAATCTGCAAACCTGGCGCTGCGGAACGCAGCGGTTGCTCCGTTGCGCGGATGGTGCCACCCAGGCCCCCTGGCGGCAAGCCCTTAGGGGGGAGGCGGTACCCCGGTTTCCGAGGTCTCGTCCTCTTCCGGCACCAATCGGGAGAAGTAGTCCTCCTCGGACGGGGCGGGACTGGCCGACCGGGGGCTTTGCACGCTGAACTTGGTGTGCCACTCCACCAGCAGCGGCACATCACTTCCTTTGCGCTGGGCTCCCATGGCGAAGGCGATGGCCAGGGCGAAGGAGGACAGCATCACGCGCAGGCTGTCCCGGATCGCGGCCTCGATGGCCTTGGGTGTCGGGGCCTGAATCCTGGCCTCCACCTGCTGCCTCACCTCCTTGAGACGGACGAGCATGGTGCGTTTGGTTTCAGGCAGCGGCAGCCCCAGATTGTCGAAACGGATGCCCAGGCTTGGGGTCTGCATCGCCTGGAGGCGTGCCTGAAGGTTGTCGAGGCTACTGGCCGTGGTGATGGTGTCCTGCAGCAGATCAAAGGTGCCGGTAGCGGCCGAAAGCTGGCGGGCGACGTTGGCCCGGGCCGTGGCCACGCTCTGCCAGCCGGCATAGGCCTGCAGGGGAACGATGAGCAGGAAGCCGATGACGGCCACGATCGCCAGACGGGCCAGGCCGCTGCGCCGTCGCTGCAGCGTGGGATTGTCCGGATCGAGGTAGGCCGCCAAGTGGAGCAGCCCGAGGGCGACCAGCGGAACCGTGGCCGAATCCAGGCTGGCCGAGATGAAGCGCAGCTGCCAGGCGGTGTCCAGCAGGCGAACAGGAAGGATGCTCGCCAGCAGGGTGATCAGGTAGACCACGAACAGCGCGATGGCCATGAAGGCCAGCCGATCGGCCAGGATGGCCGAATCGAATTCTTTGAATTCCTTGCTGCTGGTCATCAGGAATGCCAGGGTTGATAGTGGCTTTCTGGCTTGCCTGCGGGGGTGTCTGCGCGGATGTCGGTGGGGTGGGGCTCGAGGGCCACGGAACAGCAAGCGATCAGGCCGCTGAACTTTCTCGCAGCGCATTCATATCGAGATGATGAATGTTGCCAGTCTGCCAACCGACCGGGCCTGTAATGTGTGACTGATTATGACCAGGACTGAAGACGCTTGGGCCTTCAGTGATCATGAGGTCAGGCAGATAGTCACGGCCGAGTGACTGTAATGGGAAAGAGAATGTGGCTTGGCAGCCAGCCTGATGGCTGGCAATCAATTTCAGGGGGTGAAGAGCCCATCGTGGTTGGCAGCTTGAATTCGGCGCCGGATCTTCCGGCTCCAACCGAAGGCTGCTGCGGCTCCAAGCACGGGCAAAGGGCCAGGAACTTCATTGGTGGGGCCTTCATCAGGAATCCGCCAGAATGCAGCTCCAGTCACCTTTTCGCCATCGCTTTCCGTTTTGCCATTGGGTTTCTTGACGTTCTGGAAGCGCAGGGCAATCTGGGCCTTGCTCCAGCTGTCGCCAGGCTCGAAGGAGTTAAACAGACTATAGAAACGCTCGGCAACCTGATCGGCTGTGGAGATGCTGACATCATTGGATTTCAGCGAGAACTGAACCTTCACACTGGTTCCGCCAGCGATCCCGATGCTGCCCGAGCCACCATGGCAGCCACTGCGGCTGCTCATGCGCGCGCAGAAATCAAAGTTGGAAAAGGGGGCGTAGGGCGCGGTGCGCAGACCGGAGATATCCAGGGACTCCTGGGGATCGACCCGAATGCCCCGGTCTGAGTTTCCAAACACCCGGCCATACCCGGAGGCCAGGGGGTTGTAGCTCAGCAGGGAAATGGCTTCGCTTCCGTTGCCGCGCAAGGGCTCGTTGAAGGCGAATCCCACCAGGGTGCCGGAGGAGGCACCTGTGGCCGGCGACGTGTTGGTGACGCCGAGATCCAGGGTGTAGGTGTTGCCGTTGCCAGGGTCCTTGCGGAAGTCGAAGGTCATCTTGCCCTTCACGCCGGTGTTGAAGTAGCTCGTACCGGCGATGCCGCTGTCGAAGATCACGTCAAAGGACGTTTTGGCCATCGCTGGGGCGCCCGCAGCGACCAGACCGGCAACGCCACCGAGCAGCAGGAGGGTGTTCTTGACTGTGGCGCGCATGAACGCTTCCTTAATCCTCTTTCACCTTAGCAGGTGAGCTTTCACCATGCTTGAAGTTTCTGGGGCCTGGCTCCCCTGCCGCATGGGTGGCCCCGGTGCTGCCACGGTCAGGGCAGGGGCTCAGGGCAAGCGGGTTGGATCGTCCTCCAGTGGGGCGAGTTGCGCCAGATAGTCCCGATCAGGAGCGCCGGGAACGCCTCGGCGCGAGCGATCCGCCTGCCGCCGCAGGCTCCAGATCGTCAGCAGCTCCACAAGCAAGGGAATGTCCTGCCCCCGCCGCTGGGCGGCGATGGCGAAGGCGAGGGCATAGACGAAGCTGGTGCCCATCAGCCGGCTGGCATTTCTGGCCACGTCCTCGATGGCTTCAGGGGGCGGTGCATTGATCCGCGTCTTCACCTGCTCCTGGATCTCGTTGAGGCGAATGAGCATCTGGCGCTTGGTTTCGGCCAATGGCAGGCCCAGGTTCTGGAAGCGGATGCCCAACTCCGGTGACTGGAGGGATTGCAGACGCGCCTGAAGATCCTTGGAACTGGTGGCGGAGTTGATCGCGTCGCGGATCTGGGCGAAGTTCCGGTTAGCACTGGTCTGCTGCGTCATCAGCCTGGCCCTGGCTGTGGCGACGGTGCTCCAGGAGGCATAGGCCTGCAGCGGAAGCAGCAGCAGAAACCCCAGCACGGCCAGGATCGCCCAGCGGGCCAACGACTCCCGGCGCCGGGCCAGTGCGGGATTCCCTGGATCGAGGTAGGCCGCCAGATGCAGCAATCCCAGGCCCAGCAGAGGGATTGCGGCGGTGTTGATCAGGGTGGAGCTGATGGTCAGTTGCCACAGGGTGTCGAGCGGCCGCAGGGGAAAGGCTGTGGCGGCGACCCTGACGCCATAGATGACGAAGAGGGCAAGCGCAAAAACCGAGAGCCGATCCGCCAGGACCTGACCCTCCCTAGGCCTGGAAGGGGAGTCAGACACCACGTGCAATCCCTATCCGTGCCATGGTTGCCCCGATCAAATGGAGCGGCGATTCGGGCCAGGGTAGAGCCCACTGCCCAGAACTTCCGAGCCGCTCAGGCGGCGGAATCAGGGGGGGCTCCTCAGCGCGGAGGGGGCGGCTCGTCCTCTGGCGGCAGTAGTTGCTCAAGGTAGTCATCCGACGGGGGCCGATCCTCAGGGTTGCCCCTGCGGACGCCTCTCATCACCCAGAAGGTGTGCCATTCCACCAGCAGCGGCACCGTGCTGCCCTTGCGCTGTGCCCCGGCGGAGAAGGCCAGGGCCAGGGCCAGGGAGGAGATCACCACCCTGACGGTTTCGCGCGCCAACGCTTCGGTTGCCTGCCGATCAGGCTTGCTGACACGGGCGATGACGGCATCCCGTACGACGGCCAGTTGCTCGAGGAGCTCTTTTTTGGTCTGCTCTAGTGAGACTCCTTTCTCTTCCAGGTTGAGGCGCACGCCGCGATTCTGCTGGTTGTCAAGGCGCTGCTGCAGGTCGTCGAGGCTGGGGGCCTGCACGATGATGTCGCGGAGGATGTTGAAGGTATCGTTGGCCCGCGCCATCTGACGTGATGCATTGGCATTCCCCGCCGCCACGGTTCTCCATGCGGCGGTCACCTGCAGGGGAATGAGCAGAAGGAAGCCGAGCACCGCCAGGATCGCCAGGCGTGAGGCTAGCTTGCGCCGGTTCTGAAGCGCCAGGTTCTGTGGATCCAGGTAGGCGGCCAGATGCAGCAGCCCAAGAGCGAGCAGAGGAAGGAAGGCGGAGTCAAGGATCGTGCGAATGGCCCTGAGTTGCCATTCGGTGTTTAACAAGGCCGGGGGCAGAAGGCCGGCCACGGCCGCCGCTACGTAGAGGACGAGAAGGGCCAGGGAAAAAAGGCTCAGCCTGTCGGCAAGGATGGAGGCTTCGTAGCCCTTGAACTCGGAAGACTCATCCATGGTCTGGCGCCGGTGGCGATGGACTGTGTTGGGTAGATCGTGAGGAGGGGACAAGCCACCCCCCTGCAACGTGCTCCGCTGTTCACCCTGTCATGTCGGATGGCAGCAGCGGGGGAGAAGACAGTCTGGCTTGAGCCATGCGAAGCATCCACGCCTTGGGTCGACGGGGGGAAGGATCGGAAGCGGGCGGATCAAGCTGGGAAGGGCCAACAAGCAGAACCCCCGTGCCAGGCTTGGTGGCACGGGGGGTGCGTAGGGGGCAGATGGGCGTACTTAGGAGCCCGACGTTCAGCCGGGATTCTGCTGGGCAGTACGGGCTGCGGTTAGGCGCCGCCGCAGTTGACGGCTTTTGACAAAGGCCGCTGCAGCACCAAGCACGGGCAGGGGGCCTGGCACCTCATCTCCGGGGCCGTCGTCAGGCTTGTCACGTGGTTTGCCGGTGACCTTGTCGCTGCCGTCGTTCTGGGTGGGGGAATAAATTGCCTGGAATCGGGCAGCCAAAACAACGGAATCTTTTACAGCTTCGTTTTGGTTGGGAGGAGGGGACACCTGCAGCCCACTGAACAGATTCAGGAAGGCTGTGGAGACATCGTCAACGGTTGGAGTCAGGCCGGCGAAATTGAAGGTGTATTTGACTGTGGCCTGATTATTGCCAGGGGTCATGGTCAGACCTTGAGCTGCGGATCCTGCACCGCACTGCGTACCGTTGTTGATGTTGTTGTCCGTGCTGGCGCAGAAGTTAAATGACTGAGTGTTTGAAATTTCTCCGTCTTCGGCTTTGTAAAAATTAGTGCCGTTACGGTTGTAGGTGAAAGACCCTACTCCGGTAGGAGTGTCAAAGGCAAAACCCGTCAGAGACGAAGAGGTAATCGGGGTAGCGGACGTATTCTTGATGGTCAGATCGAGCGTGTAGGTATTGACATCCGTGTCGCCAGCATCACCAAACAGGAAATCCATCGTGCCCGTGACGCCTGTATAGCCATCTCCGAAAGACTTGTTCAGATCGACGATGAAGCTGCTGGTGGCGGCCATGGCGGATCCGCCGCCCAAAAGAAGCGATGCCCCTGCCAGCGAGATGAGCGAAGTCAGAATTGATCGCTTCATGTGAAGGGCCGGATCAGCTTTCAGACTGCTTTCACCAGAACCTTAGCACAAGGTGAGTGGTGGGTGCCAATGGTTTCACCAGATCGGCGCTTCCGCGGGCCTCTTGCTTCGATGCCAGCGCAGGACCAGAGGGCGTATAAGCCTCAGAGCCATTGCCGCAGAGGGCTTGTCGGGGATAAGTAGCCTGAGAGCGTCCGCTTCAGGTGAGCAACCGCTGATTTCCCCTGGCTTTGCTGTTCCACCTGGTTGTCCCGGCTAGCGCCGCTCTTGCTCAAAGGCCCCGAGGTCATCAAGGGATACGGGGTTAGCCCTCCTCTGGAGGGACCAGGGATTCAAAGAATTCCGCTTCCCGCTCAGCGGCAGAGCGTCGCAGCGCCACCGTGGCCGACCTACTGCCAGAGCGGGCCCGTCGCCACAGCACCAGGAGATTCAGGTGGGCCAGCAGGGCGGGCCACTCCACCAGGAAGGGCACGGGGCTGTTCCTACGCTGGGCACAGGCGGCGAAGCCGACAGCAAAGGCGATCGCTGAGGCCATGACCCGCAAGCTTTCCCGCGTGATGCGGTCGGACGTGGCGGGATCGATGGACGCGAACTTCGCCTTGACCTGCCCCTCCGCCTGATCCAACTGGTTGAGCAGCTGCCGCTTCAGGGCCGGAAGAGGGATGGAAGGGAACCGTGAGGGATCCAGCTGAATGCGTAGATCCGGCCGTTGCAGGGACAGAAGCCGCCGTTGCAGGTCCTCCGGGCTGGTGGCCTGCTCGATGGCGAGCCGGACCCTGTCAGCCCGCTCACTGGTGCTGGCCTGCTGCTGGCCGGCGACGGCATTGGAGAGCTGATAGGACCTCCAGACGGCATGGCCCTGCAGGGGAACGATCAGCAGAAACGCCAGGGAGACGGGAACGGCCAGCCGTGCCAGGGCCTCCCGCCGCCGTTGCAGCGGCAGATTGGCCGGGCTGAGATAGGCGGCCAGGTGCAGCAGGGTCAGCCCCAGGAGCGGAATCGGAGCCGCTTCGACGCTGATCCTGGTGCTGCTGAGTTGCCAGAGGGGATCCAGCAGCCGGGGCGGAAGGATGGACGCCAGCACTGCGGCCCCGTAGACCGTGAACAGCGTCAGGGCCACCAGCGCCAGCCGATCGGTAACGATTGCCGTCTCCAGGCCCCTGTTCTGTGGGGCCTCGCTCATGGGGTTGGGGACTTGGCTCCCATCCGCCGGCGGAGTCTGCGGCTGTAACCGAAGGCTGCTGCAGCGCCAAGAAGGGGAACCGGGCCAGGCACCTCATCGCCCGGGGCCTGCCCACCACCGATAGTCCCGGCCAGGAGCTTGTCGCTGCGGCCGCCGGGCTCGATCGCCTTGAACCTGGCCGCAATCGGGCCGATGTAGGCCGGGTCACCTGTGGGCGGAATCTGCGGCTGGTAGAAGTTGAAGAAGGCCTGGCGGAAGGCGAGGGCTCCGCTGACATCGGAGGCCGACAGCCGGAAGGTGCCTGCCGAGTAATCAAGCGTCGCATTGTTCAGACCGTTTCCGGGGTTGCCGCCGCCGGTACAGCCATCGCCGTTGCCCGCGGTGATGCACAGGGAGTAAGGCGTCAGCGGCGGTCTGGGGGCGGTGGAGTCAAAGGGGGGCAACGCCGCGTCGGCCACGGCGATGTCGAACAGGGAGCCGATCGATGGTGTGTAGCCGAGATCGGCATTGGCCCCAGCTCCGATATCGACCGTGCTGATGTTGCTCGGCAGTTGGAACGCCAGTGCAACGAACTCCGATGCCGTCGGTTGGGAGATCAGAGGAGGAGGGGTGGTGCCGGTGAGATTCGACAGCTGGATCGTCATGTCCACATCGCTGCCGGCGTCGACAAAGCTGAAGGTCGCCGACCCCCTGACGCCCGTTGCTTCGGTGGATTGGTCCGGTCCGAACGTGACTGTGAAGAACGGGTCGACGGCCCAGGCCGGCGTGGCGGTGGACAGCAGGCCAACTATCCCGGTGGCCGCCATGGCACCGGTGGCCCGAGCCACGGCCTTGATGGTGGTACGCCTGGGGAAGGGATTCATTCATACAGGACTCAACTGATCGCAAGTTACCGGGGTTTTTTGTCTCCAGATTTTCAGTTTGTAACCGGCCGTTCATCAGATCCTGGTTGCTTCGCCGCCTGTATGGCCTCGGGTCGTCAGCGTGGCATGACCCGAAAACCCTTGTAGCTATTGGGTCTCATCTGGTCATGATGTTTTCTGGCCTGCGCAGATGAACGCGGGATGATGTGGATCGGACCTGATGCTGGCTGATGCTGAATCCGCTGATCTGCTGCAGTTGCGATGCAGATCGGTAGCGCTATCTGTTAAGCACTCTCTCATCGCGCTCCGTCGATGGGACGGCCATCGGAGCCCTGTCCCAGCCGGTCCGCCCTCCGCCCCACCGGGGAGGATGATCAAGGCCACGCCTGCCGTTTCATCGGTCTCGCTCCATGTTCCGCCTCGCCCATGCCCTGAACGTCCTGTTGCTGGGAGGCCTGGAGCGAGCGTTCCCCGAAGCGGCCGCCGCCGCGCGTGAGGCCGGAGTACCGCTGGATCCCCAGCTCGGGCCGGCCTCGAAACCGGAGTTCGGTGATTTCCAGGCCAACGGCGCCCTCGCCCTGGCCCGGCCCCTGCGCCAGGCGCCGCGGGCGATTGCATCAGCGATCGTGGCCCAGCTGGAGACCGATCCCGGCTTCGCGGCCCTGTGCCTGCCGCCGGAGATCGCCGGCCCAGGCTTCATCAACCTCACCCTGAAGCCGGAGGTGCTGGCCGCCGAGGTGGCTCGTTGCCTGGCCGACCCCCGGCTCGGGGTGGAGGCCGTGGCCGGCGGCGGCGCCCCTGTGGTGGTGGATTTCTCCAGCCCCAACATCGCCAAGGAGATGCACGTGGGGCATCTGCGCTCCACGATCATCGGCGACGCCCTGGCCCGGGTGCTGGAGTTCCGCGGCCATCCGGTGCTGCGGCTCAACCACGTCGGCGACTGGGGCACCCAGTTCGGCATGCTCATCACCCACCTCAAGCAGGTGGCGCCCGAGGCCCTCGACACTGCCGACGCCGTCGACCTGGGCGATCTGGTGGCCTTCTACCGCCAGGCCAAGGCCCGCTTCGATGCCGACGAGGCCTTTCAGACCACCTCCCGGGAAGAAGTGGTGAAGCTGCAGAGCGGCGATCCGGTGTCCCGCAGGGCCTGGCAACTGCTCTGCGACCAGTCGCGCCGCGAATTCCAGCGCCTCTACGACGTCCTCGACATCCGCCTCGACGAGCGCGGCGAATCCTTCTACAACCCCTATCTGGAGGCGGTGGTGGCCGACCTGGCCGCCGCGGGTCTGCTGGTGAGCGACGGCGGCGCCCAGTGTGTGTTCCTCGAAGGGGAGGACGGTGCGGCCAGCCAGTCACCGCCGGTGATCGTGCGCAAGAGCGACGGCGGCTTCAACTACGCCACCACCGACCTGGCGGCGATCCGCTACCGCTTCGCGGCGCCCCCCGCCGGTGACGGCGCCCGCCGGGTGATTTACGTCACCGACGCCGGCCAGGCCAGCCACTTCGCCGGGGTGTTCCAGGTGGCCCGCCGCGCCGGCTGGATTCCCGACGATGGCCGGCTGGAGCATGTGCCCTTCGGGTTGGTGCAAGGGGAGGACGGCAAGAAGCTCAAGACCCGCTCCGGTGAAACCGTGCGACTCAAGGAGCTGCTGGATGAAGCGGTGGAGCGCTGCGAGGCCGACCTGCGCCGCCGCCTGGCGGAGGAAGAACGCCACGAGGACGGCAACTTCATCAACGACGTCGCCACCACCGTGGGGCTGGCGGCGGTGAAGTACGCCGATCTGTCCACCAACCGGATCACCAACTACCAGTTCAGCTTCGACCGCATGCTGGCCCTCAGCGGCAACACCGCCCCCTATCTGCTCTATGCGGTGGTGCGGATCGCGGGGATCGCGCGCAAGGGCGGTGCTGATGCCGCCGGCGTCGCCTTCCCTGCTCCCCTGGTGTTCGGCGAAGCCCAGGAGTGGGCGCTGGTGCGCCAGCTGCTGCAGTTCGACGCCGTGATCCTGGAGGTGGAGCAGGAACTGCTGCCCAACCGGCTGTGCAGCTACCTCTTCGAACTCTCCCAGGTGTTCAACCGCTTCTACGACCAGGTGCCCGTGCTCAAGGCCGAGGAGCCCGCCCGCGGATCGCGGCTGGCGCTCTGCCGCCTCACCGCCGACACCCTCAAGCTGGGTCTCGGCCTGCTGGGCATCACCACCCTGGAGAGGATGTGATGCTGGGCGATCTGGCCAGATAATCCTCCTGAAGGATGTACATGCGTTTGACGTCGCGGTACTGGCCTTCGATGAAGAACTCGCCCACCAGGTGGCCTTCTTCGACAAAGCCGCATTGCTCATAGAGGTGCAGCGCCTTGGCGTTGTCGACGGAGACGGACAGGTAGATCTTGTGCAGGTTCAGGATCGTGAAGGAGTAGTCGAGGGCCTTGTGGATGCAGAAGCGTGCAAAGCCTTTGCCCTGGTGGGCTGGGGCCACGATGATCTGAAACTCAGCCCGACGATGAATGTAATCAATCTCGATCAGTTCCACCAAGCCGATCAATTCCTTGTCCTTGTTCTCGACGACAAAGCGACGCTCGGCGTTGTCGTGGATATGGCGCATGTAGAGCTCTTCCAGTTCGTCGAACGACTCGTAGGGTTCTTCGAACCAGTAGGCCATCACGCTCCTGTTGTTCACCTGGTCGTGAATGAATCGCAGGTCGCCCCGCTCCAGGGCCCGCAGGACCAGCTCCGCTTTCGCCACCGGATTCCAGCTGCAGGTGATCAAACGGTAGGGCTGCGCTGCAGGATGGCTCCCGTAGCGATTCGATTCCGGCTCCGTGAGCAGCCCGATCCCAGGCGAGAGCCCGGCCGTTTCCCCAGGCCCCCTGGCCCGCCCCGAGGTGGAAACCCTCACGGCCTACAGCGCCCCCCTGGAGGGGCGCCGGGGCCTGCTGCGGCTCGACTTCAACGAGAACACCATCGGGCCCAGCCCGCGGGTGGTGGAGGCGATCCGCGCCATCCCGGCCGATCACTACGCCATCTATCCCGAATACGACGGCCTGCGCGAGGCGGTGGTGACCTCGCTGGGGGGCCGGGGCCTCAGCCCCGCCCACATCGGCCTGTTCAACGGCGTGGATGGGGCCATCCATGCCATCTTTCACGCCTTCGGCGCCCCTGGTGAGCGCCTGCTCACCACCATCCCCACCTTCGGCTACTACACGCCCTGCGCCCGCATGCAGGGCATGGCGATCGAGGCGATTCCCTATCGCCTGCCCGATTTCGCCTTCCCCTTCGAGGAGATCCGCTCGGCCCTGGGCCCGGCAGGATCAGCGGCGGCCCCGCGGATCCTGCTGCTCTGCAACCCCAACAACCCCACCGGCACCCGGCTGGCGCCCGAGCGGATCCTGGAGCTGGCGGCGGCGGCGCCGGACACCCTGGTGGTTGTGGATGAGCTCTATGAGGCCTTCACCGGCGACAGCGTGCTGCCGCCGCTGCTGGCAAGCGGGGCGGCCGCCGATCCCTTCGCCGCCGTCCCCAACCTGCTGGTGCTGCGCTCCCTGGCCAAGACGGCCGGCCTGGCGGGCCTGCGCATCGGCTTTGCCATCGGCGCGCCGGCGCTGGTGGAGCGGGTGGGCCGGGTCTGCGGTCCCTACGACATCAACAGCTTCGCGGTGACGGCGGCCCAGGCCGCCCTGGCCGACCAGGCCTATGTGGACGCCTATGTGGCCGAGGTGCTGCGGGCCCGCGACTGGCTCCTGGGCCAGCTGCAGCAGGCGGGGGTGCGCCACCACGCCGCCGGCGGCAACTACCTGCTGCTCTGGCCCCGTCGCCCCGCAGCCGCCGTGGAGGCCGACCTGCGCCAGGCGGGCATCCTCGTTCGCTCGATGGCCGGCAAGCCGCTGATCGATGGCTCCCTGCGGGTCAGCCTCGGCAGCGGCGAGCAGATGGGCCTCTTCTGGCAGGCCTACCGCCGCATCGAGGGGCTGGGGTGAGGCGCGATCGCCGGAGCCTGGCTCAGCGCAACACCTCGACAATTATCCCGTCCCCCAGGGGCGGCACCAGGCTGACCGAGCGGCCACTGCGCCGCACCGTGGCGCCCGCCATCGCCTTCAGGAACGGCTCCACCGACCCCTGATCGCATCCGGCAGGGGGCTTGCCGCCGTTGTACTGCACCGGAATCACCCGCCGGGCCTGCAGTTCCCGCGCCACTTCGGCCGCTTCCTGTCCCGTGTAGACCTTGCCGCCGCCGCCCACGCCGATGATCAGCACATCCGGCCGTCCCAGCAGCACGCGGTCGGCGGGGCTGAGGCTGCCGGCGGTGCCGCCGAGGTGGGCGATGTCGAGGCCGCCCTGGCGCCAGCGCCAGAGGGTGGCGTTGCCGAAGCGGCGGCCACCGACCCGGTCGTGGGGGGCGGCGATGCCTTCGATCTGCAGCCCGGCCAGCCGGTAGGAGCCCGGCTTGACCAGGAACTTGCCGCTGGCCACCTGGGCACCCTCATCCTTCAGCAGGCTGCTGGCCAGGATCACATCGGCGCTGACCCGCGGCTCGCTGAGGCCGGCGGCGCAACCCACGGCCTGGAAGGGGTTGAGCAGCACCCGGGCGCCGCCCCCCTGGATCATCAGGGCGCTGTGACCCAGGCTGGTGATCGTGACGCCGCCACCCTTCTGGGCCATCCCCGGCAGCGGCAGGGTGAGCCCGGCCGCCAGGGCCAGACCCACCCCCAGGTGCAGGCCGTTGGTGGTGGTCCGGCGCAGCGGCGCTGAGGACCTGCAGGTGGGGTGAACCATGGAGTCGTGTCTGGCCCCACCGGGCCCGTCATGTGGCGCGAAACTAGCAGTGGGAGGCCTGGCGCAGGAAATTGGCCAGCAGCTGGTGGCCGGACTGGGTGAGCACGCTCTCCGGGTGGAACTGCACCCCCTGCAGGTGGCGATGCTGCCGGTGCTGCAGCCCCATGATCGTGCCGTCCTCCAGCCAGGCGGTGATTTCCAGGCAGTCGGGCAGGGTGTCGCGCTCGGCGATCAGGCTGTGGTAGCGGGTGGCGGTGAGGGGTTCGGGCAGGCCTTCGAACACCCCGGCACCCCGGTGGTGCACCGGTGAGGTCTTGCCGTGCATCAGTTCGCGGGCCCGCACCACCCGCCCCCCGAACACCTGGGCCAGGCACTGGTGGCCCAGGCAGACCCCCAGAACGGGCACGCTGGGTCCCAGCTCCCGCAGCACCTCCTGACAGACCCCGGCCTGGTCCGGATCCCCGGGGCCGGGAGAAATGAGGATCGCTGCCGGCTGAAGCGCCCGGATCTGCTCCAGGGTGAGGGCATCGTTGCGTTCCACCCGCACCTCGGCGGCCAGGGGATAGTCGGCGGCCAGTTCACCCAGGTACTGCACCAGGTTGAAGGTGAAGCTGTCGTAGTTGTCGAGAACCAGAAGCATGGGGATGGTCTAGACGCCGAGGCGGATCAGCAGGGGGGGCACCAGCAGCAGCAGGGCGATCAGCAGCGAGGAGAGGGCCGCCACCAGCACGGCGGCGGCGGCACAGTCCTTGGCGATGCGGGCCAGGGGGTGGAACTGGCGGCCGATGGCCAGATCCACCACCGCTTCGGTGGCGGTGTTGAGCAGCTCCAGCACCAGCACCGCCGCCACCGTCAGCACCAGCACGGCGAGGCGATCGGCGGCCAGCCGCAGCCACAGCCCCATGCCGAACACCAACAGGCCGGTGAACACGTGGATGCGGAAGTTGCGCTGGCTGGCGAAGCCGTAGGCCAGACCCTGGGCGGCATAGCGGAAGCTCGCCGGCAGGTCGCCCGCCACCTTCCAGGCCCCCACCCGCAGGCGCCTGCCGCGCCGATGGACGTCAGTGGTCACGTCGCGCAGGGCCGGCGGTTGCTCCTCGGGAACGAGCATCGGCATCGCACCGCCGTTGGAGGGACAACCGGCACCCTACCGCCGATGGACGCGGTGAACAGACTCTGTCAGGACGGCGACGCCAGCAGCAGAGCCGTCTGCCGCGCCAGCATGGCCGCCAGGCTGTCCTCATCGGGGTGGTCCCAGCCCAGCAGGTGCAGCAGCCCGTGGCTGGCCAGAAACAGCAACTCCTCCGCCAGGCCGTGACCAGCGTCATGGGCCTGCCGCTGGGCTGTCTCCAGGGAAATCACGATGTCGCCCAGCTCCAGCCAGACCTCGCCCTCCCCCTGTGGCACGGGCACGGCCTCCTCCTGGGCCGCAAAGGCCAGCACATCCGTGGGCCCGCTGCGGTGGCGCCAGGTCTGGTTGAGGGTTGCGATGGTGGCGTCATCGCAGATCTGCAGCCCCAGGCTGTAGCCAGGCGCTTGCAGCTGGGCCGGCAGCTCCGGACCCAGCTGGGCCAGCCAGGCACTGAGGTGGCTGCCCCAGAGGATTTCGGCCAGGTCGGGATCCACCAGGGCGCTGCCGGCGGTGGCGCCGCTGCCGGACCCGGGCTCCAGGCTGAAGGCCAGATCAATCTCCGGAGCCGCCAGCGCGCCAACCCCCGTGGCCTCGCCGCCCCCCCCGGCCCCCGGGCTGGTCATCCGGGCAGGCTGGGACGCCCCAGCCAGGCGATCAGCAGCAGAAATCCGCTCAGCCCCAGGGCGGTGAGGCCGAAGTGGACCAGGCTCTGACGGCCCTTTCGCACCATGTTGCGCATGGCCAGCTTCACGAAGCTGGGGCTCTCCTGGCCTGGGGGTGTGGCGGGATCGGACATGGGAAGGCGCTGGCTCAGGGGATCAGGCGGCCGTGTCGGCGGCGATCTCCACACCCTGGCGCAGCAGCGACTGGATGAAGGGGTCCAGATCGCCGTTCATCACCCCCTGCACATCGGTGGTCTCCTGGGCGGTGCGCAGATCCTTCACCATCTGGTAGGGGTGGAACACGTAGTTGCGGATCTGGTTGCCCCAGGCGGCTTCGACGATGTCGCCACGGATGTCGGCGATCTCGGCCGCCCGCTGCTCCTGGGCGATCACCAGCAGCTTGGCCATCAGCAGGGCCATGGCCTTCTCCTTGTTCTGGAGCTGGGAGCGCTCCTGGGTGCAGCGCACCGCCAGGCCGGTGGGGATGTGCAGGATCCGCACGGCCGTCTCCACCTTGTTGACGTTCTGGCCGCCGGCGCCACCGGAGCGGGAGGTGGTGACCTCCAGGTCCTTCTCGGGGATGTCGAGCTTGACGTCCTCATCGAGCTTGGGCATCACCTCCACCCCGGCGAAGCTGGTCTGGCGCTTGTCGTTGGCATTGAACGGCGAGATCCGCACCAGGCGGTGGGTGCCCTTTTCGTTGCGCAGGTAGCCGTAGGCGTAGCGGCCGTCGATTTCGATCGTGCAGCTCTTGATGCCTGCTTCCTCCCCTTCGGAGAGCTCGTCCACGGTCACCTTCATGCCGTGGTCCTCGGCCCAGCGGGTGTACATCCGCATCAGCATCAGGGCCCAGTCCTGGGCATCGGTGCCGCCGGCACCCGCATTGATCGAGATCACAGCGCCCTCCTTGTCGTAGACACCGTTGAGCAGGCGCTCCAGTTCCCAGCGGTCGAGGTCGGCGCGCAGTGACTGCAGGGAGGTGTTCGACTCCGCCAGCAGCTCCTCGTCGGGCTCAAGGTCGTAGAGCTCAAGCGTGGCCTGGCCGTCGTTGACGATGGCCCGCCAGGCCGTGAGTTGCTCCAGCTGGGCCTTGACGTCATCCAACTGACGCATCTTCTTCTGCGCCGTCGCCTGGTCGTCCCAGAAGTCGGGCTGGGAGGCCAGCTGTTCGAGGTCCCGCTGACGCGCCTTCAGAGCCGGTACGTCAAAGACAGTCCTGGGCGTGGCCCAGGCGGTCGGTGAGCTCGGAGAGGTCGCGCTTGAAATCGGTGAGGTCGAGCACCGCAGCCAGCAGATCTTGTGCCACGACCGTATCAGGTGGGGCGCGGGGTCTCCCTCTAGGCTGCCGCAAGCGACCCGCAAGAGGCTGGATGGAGATCCCGGGAGTCCCCCCAGAGCTGGTCGGGCAGGACACCCTGGAGGTGAAGCCGCCCGCGAAGGTGGAGATCTACACCTATCGCTTCTCCTCGGATTGCATCCGGGCCAAGGGCCTGCTGGACAGGCTCCACGTCACCTACAACGAATTCATCATCGACGACGATGAAATCAACAAGGAAGTGATGATGAAGCGCTCGGGAGGTCGCACCAGCGTTCCCCAGATCTTCATCGATGGCATCGCCATCGGCGGCTACGTCGAACTGCAGAAACTGAATGCTGCCGGCGAGCTGGCCGCCCTGCTGCGACTGGCCGCGTGACAACGGATCGGGAGGCCATGCTGTTCGTGGTCGATCCGATCACGCGCCTGCGGCCGGCCAAGGATTCCAGCGTGGCCCTCATGCAGGCGGCCCAGCGGGCCGGTCTGGCGGTGTGGGCCTGCACCCAGGCGGATCTCTCCAGCGTCGGGACGGCCGATGGCGCCCATCGGCCCCGGGCCTGGGCCCAGCCGCTGCAGCTGGCGGAGATGGCCCCCACGCCGGACGGCTGGACCGTGCCGGATCCCTGGGTCGAGGCCGGCGAGCCCCGCGAGCGGCCCCTGGATCACTTCCGCTGGATCTGGATGCGCAAGGATCCGCCCGTCGATGAGGCCTACCTCTACGCCACCCAGTTGCTGGAGATGGCCGAAGAAACCGGGGTGCGCGTTCTGAACCGGCCGGCCGCCCTGCGGGCCTGGAACGAGAAACTGGGTGCCCTGCGCTTCAGCCATCTGATGGCGCCCTCGATGGTGAGCGCCCGGGTGGAGCAGTTGGCCGCCTTCGCCGCCGGTCACGAGGAGGTGGTGCTCAAGCCCCTGGCGGGCCGGGCCGGCCAGGGGGTGGTGCGGGCCACGGCGGCGGCCCCCGGCCTGAAGGCGCTGCTGGAGCTGGTCACCCTCCAGGAAACGCTGCCCGTGATGGTCCAGGCCTTTCTGCCGGGCGTCAGCGCCGGCGACAAGCGGATCCTGCTGGTGGATGGGGAGCCCCTGGGGGCCGTGAACCGGTTGCCCAAGGCGGGCGAATTCCGCAGCAACCTGGCCCTGGGTGGGGCCCCCGTCGCCGCCGATCTGAGCGAGACCGAGCAGCGCATCTGCGCCGAGCTGGCGCCGGTGCTGCGGGCCGAAGGGCTTTTCTTCGTCGGCATCGACGTGATCGACGGCCGGCTCAGCGAGATCAATGTCACCAGCCCCACCGGGGTGCGGGAGGTGGAGTGGCTGGGGCGCCGTCCTTTGGCCGATCAGGTGATCGAGCGCCTGCTGGCCGGCTGAAGGCGGCCCGGTTCAGTCGAAGCTGGCCGCCACCGGCAGGTTGAGCTGCTGCTGCAGGACCCCCAGCTTGAGGGCCACCTCCTGCAGCTCCCGTTCGGGGTGGGAGCCCCGCACCAGCCCCGCCCCGGCGGTCAGCTCCAGCTGCCGGCCCCGCAGGGTGCCGCTGCGGATGGCCACCCGCAGATCCGTGTCCCCTTCGGTGTCGATCCAGCCGATCGGCGCGGCGTAGTGCCCCCGCTCGAACGGTTCGAGGCTGCGCAGCCAGGCCATCGCCTCGCGGCGGGGCAGGCCCGCCACCGCGGGGGTGGGGTGCAGGGCTTCGGCCAGGGTGAGCGGGGCCTGGCCCCGCAAAGCGGCCGTGATCGGGGTGTGCAGGTGCACCAGGGAGCCGTGGCGGGCCAGCCGCGGCCGCCGGGGCCGGCGTGGATCGAGGCCCGCCTTCTGCAGCACGGACGTGATCGTTTCCACCACCAGCTCATGCTCATGGCGGTCTTTGCGGGAGTGCAGCAGGTCGTCGGCCGGCTCCCCCAGGGGGGCGGTGCCGGCCAGGGCATCGCTGCGCAGCTGCCCCTGCCGCAGGGTGAGCAGCCGCTCCGGTGAGGCCCCCACCAAGGCTTCCCGCTGCGATCGCTGCCAGAGGAAGCGGCAGCTGCCGGGCTGGCTGCGGCGCAGATGGGACAGCAGGCTGAGCGGATCCAGCGGCCCGTCCAGCACCAGCTGCTGGCGCACCGCCAGCACCAGCTTCTGCAGCTCGCCACCCTCCACCAGCTCCAGGGCCCGATCCAGGGCGGAGCGGTAGCCCGCCTGCCAGTGGGAGCCATGGGCGATGCCGACAGGGGCGCCCTTGCCGGTCCCGGGATGCCCGGCCCCGGCCCAGCCCAGGGCTTCGAGCCGCTGGCGGGTGTCCCAGAGCTCCTCGGCCACGCTGCGGGCCGTGATGCCCCCGCCCAGGGCACGCTGCAGCCGCAGCCAGCAGTGGCGGCCCTGGCGGCTCAGCTGCCAGCTGGGCAGGACCGCCTGCACCCCCGCCGCGCCGGTGCCGGCGTGCAGGGGGCTCTCGAAGAAGGCAAAGGCCAGCAGCACCCGGGGCCGGGCCAGGGCGGGGCAGGGGCCCGCTTCCCGGGCCAGGCGGTTCAGGCTCAGGCTGCTGAAGCGCTGGGCCAGCTCGAAGCGCCGCGGACCGCTCAGCTCCAGGCCGTTGCACTGGCCGGCCGCGGCGATGCTGAGCCCCGGGGCGCCGTCCCAGAGGAAACGGAAGTCGGCGCTGCCGCCCAGGTGGGGCAAGGCGACGAGGGGGTCGAGCGGCCCCATCGGCAGGGCCAGGCTGAGCACTCCCTCCTCCTCCAGACGCCGGCTGGCGGCGGTGGCTGCTGAGAGCAGCGCGGAGAAGCTGGCAGGGGCCTGCACCAAGGGGCCGCGGGTCCGGGGCGGAAGGCTGCTCAAATGTATGGGCCTTTCCCCGCCCAACGCCCGCGGCCCCCATGTCTGAGCCACAGGTCGTCGCAAGCCGTTACGCCGCCGGGGGCGTCGCCGCCTCGGAGGCCTCCTCTCGCGGCCGCCTCTGGCGTGCCGCCGTGAAGTGGCCCATGTACGCCGTGGCGGTGATGCCGGTGCTGCTGGCGGCTGGCTGGCGGCTCGGTCAGGGGTTGGTCCTGCGGCCCGGGCAGCTGCTGCTGTTCCTGCTGGCGGCCGTGCTGCTGCTGGCCTGGGAGAACCTTGCCAACGACGTCTTCGATGCCGACACCGGCGTCGACACCCACGGCAAACCCCACTCGGTGGTCAACCTCACCGGCCAGCGGGACAGGGTGCTGTGGCTGGCCAACGGCTGCCTGCTGCTCGGCCTGGCCCTGATGGCCCTGGTGGCGCTGCGCAGCAGCGCCGAGGTGCTGCTGCTGGTGCTGCTCTGCTGCGGCCTGGGCTATCTGTACCAGGGTCCCCCGTTCCGCCTCGGCTACCGCGGCCTGGGGGAACCCCTCTGCTGGCTGGCCTTCGGCCCCTGTGCCACGGCCGCCGCCCTGCTGGCCCTGGCTCCGGCCGGGGAGGGCGCCGGCGGGGTGCCCTGGGGGCCGGCGCTGGTGCTGGGCAGCGGACCAGCGGTGGCCACCAGCCTGGTGCTGTTCTGCTCCCATTTCCACCAGGTGGAGGAAGACGCCGCCCACGGCAAGCGTTCGCCGGTGGTCCGCCTCGGCAGCCAGCGGGCCGCCGCCCTGGTGCCCTGGTTCGTGGCCACCACCCTGGCGCTGCAGTGGGCGCCGGTGCTGCTGGGCTGGTGGCCGCCCACGGCCCTGCTGGGGGCGATCGGCCTGCCGCCGGCTCGGGCCCTGATCCGGCTCCTGGGCGAAGAGCACCACAGGCCCGAACGCCTGGTCGGCAGCAAGTTCCTGGCCCTGCGGTTCCAGGCGCTCAATGGGCTGGGGCTGGCCGCTGGCCTGGCCCTGGGCCCCTGGCTGACGGCGCTGGCGGGCCGGTGAGCACCCCTGTGGCCCGGGGCAGGGCCGACGGCTGGCTGGAGCTGGAGACCAGGCCCTTCGCGTTCCGCCTGCCCCGGCCGCTGCACACCTCCAGCGGCCGGCTGCAGGACAAACGGGGCTGGCTGCTGCGGCTGCAGGATCCGGACGGCGGCGTCGGCTGGGGGGAGGCGGCGCCGCTGGAACCCAGCGAGAGGCCGGCCGTGGCGGCGGCCCTGGCGGCCCTGGGCCCCGCGGTGGAACGCAGCGACCTGGAACGCAGGCTGCCGGCCCTGCCGCCCAGCCTGGCCTTCGCCCTGGGGGCCGCCCTGGCGGAGAGCGATGGGGTGGTGGGAACGGCTGCCAAGGGCGGTTGGCTCGCCGCGCCGCCATCGGCCTGGCTGCTGCCCGCCGGTGAGGCCATGCTCGCGGCCCTCGACCGCGGCCTCACCGCCGCTGGGCCGTTGACGTTCAAGTGGAAGGTGGCGGCGGCGCCCGATGGGCTGGAGCGGCGCTGGCTGGAGCGGCTGCTGGAGCGCCTGCCGGCCGATGGGCGCCTGCGGCTCGATGCCAACGGCGGCTGGGACCGGCCCACCGCCGCCGCCTGGGCCGGGCGGCTGGAGCGGGAACCGCGGCTGGAGTGGCTGGAGCAGCCCCTGGCCGCGCCCGACCAGGAGGGCCTCGATCAGCTGGCCCAAAGGATTCCGGTGGCCCTGGATGAATCCCTGCGGCAGTGGCCGGAGCTGCGGCAGCGCTGGGCGGGCTGGCAGGTGCGGCGTCCGTCCCAGGACGGCGATCCCCGGCCGCTGCTGGACCAGCTGCGCTTGGGGGTGCCCCGGCTGATGCTCAGCACCGGCTTCGAGACCGGCCTCGGCTCCCGCTGGACGGCCCATCTGGCGGCCCTGCAATGGAGGGGACCGACGCCGGTGGCCCCCGGCCTCGCCCCGGACTGGTCACCCAGCGGCCCCCTGTTCGACCGCGACCCGCAACGGGTCTGGGCGGCGGCGGCCTAAGTCCCCGGCGGGGGCCCTGGAGTGGCCCGTAGCGTGGCGTTCCGCACAGACCCTGCGTGGCCGATTCCCCCTGGGCGCCCCTGCTGCTCGATCCCGCCCGGGCCGACCCCGAGCTGGCGGCGTCCCGGCTGGAGCAGGCCTGGGGACAGCAGCGCCTGGTGGCCCTGGCGGGGCCCGGCCAACAGGGGGAGCTGGCCCAGGCCCTGGAAGGGGCGCCAGGGGAGACGGAGGCGCTGGCCCGGTTCGGGCCCGGGGTGGTGGTGGGCAGCGGTGGCAGCGCCGGCGGGCGTCACTGGTGCCTGCAACCCCTGACCCACCTGCAGGCTTCGGCCGAGGCCAGCGCCGCCTGGTTGGTGGCCCTGGGCCTGGAGCCGGCTGCCTGCCTGCACCTCGACCCCCTGCCGCTGCACCACGTCAGCGGCCTCCTGCCCCTGGTGCGGGCGCGCCACTGGGGGGGCGAGTGGCGCTGGCTGGCCCCGTCGCTGCTGCGCCGGCCGGCCGACCTGGCCCAGGCCTGCCCCCTACCGAGGGATCGCCCGGTGCTGCTCTCGCTGGTGCCCACCCAGCTGGCCTGGTTGCTGGCCAGCCCGGAGGGCACGGCCTGGCTGGCCGGCTGCACCGTGATCTGGGTGGGGGGGGCGGGCCTGCCGGCGCCGCTGGCCGCCGCCGCCCGCCGCGCCGGCCTGCCCCTGGCCCCCTGCTACGGCGCCACCGAAACCGCTGCCATGGTGTGTGCCCTGCCGCCGCAACGGTTTCTGGCCGGCACTGCGGGCTGTGGTGAGCCCCTGGCCGACGTGGAGCTGCGTCTCGATGGCGCCACCGGCGCCGTGGAGGTGCGCTGCGGCCGCCTCAGCCCCGGCCGGCTGGTGGCGGGCCGGCTGCAGCCCCTGCCGCTGCAGCCGGGCGGCTGGTGGCGCAGCGGCGATGCCGGGCGGCTCGGCAGCGGGGGGCTGGAGGTGCTTGGTCGCCTGGATGGGGCGTTGCTCAGCGGCGGTGAGACCGTCTTCCCGGAGCGGCTGGAGGAACGGCTGCAGGAGCAGGCGGCCCACGCGGGAGCGGGCTTGGAGGCCCTGCTGCTGCTGGCCCGGCCCGATCCGCAATGGGGCGAGCACCTGGTGGCCCTGGTGCGGCCCCGTCAGGCGGCAGACGGGTCGGCGCTGCTGGGAGTTCTGCAGGCCCTGACGGCCACCTGGCCCCCCGCCGAGCGGCCGCGGCACTGGCATCTCTGCCCATCGCTGGTGCCCACCGCCGCAGGCAAATGGGAGCGGGGACGTTGGCAGAGTTGGCTGGACTCGCTAGAAGCCATCTGAACGGCACCTGCACCGATGACCGACAGCCAACAGGTCGAGACCAGCAACAAGAAGCTGGCGGCAGGGTTGCTGGCCATCTTCCTGGGATCGCTGGGCATCCACAAATTCGTTCTGGGCTACAGCAAACCCGGGCTGATCATGCTGCTGGTCACGGTGCTCACCTGCGGTTTCGGCGCGTCGGTGATGGGGATCATCGGGGTGATCGAAGGTGTCATCTACCTCACCAAGTCGACGGAGGAATTCCAGGCTCAGTACATCGACGCCACCCGGGAGTGGTTCTGATGCCGGCCCCCACCCCCCACCCGCGGCTGGGCCTTGCCCTGCTGGTGGGAGGTGGGTTGCTCAGTTTCATGGCCCTGGGGGCCACTCCCCACGACGGTCTGCATCCCCTGGCCCTGATGGCGGCATTGCTGCCCCTGCAGCTGGCCGCCCTGGTCTGGGCCCTGCTGAACCGCCGCTAGGCGTCCGGCCGACTGGCCTCCAGCCAGAGCACGAGGCTGCCGGGGAGATCCGTCCGCCTCCGGCTGGCCGCATCGATGGCCACGTGCCGGGTCAGGCCGGTGGCCGCCTCCTGGCCGTCGTGCAGAAAGCGGTAGCGGATCTCGAAGCTGCCGCCATCGCGCTGCTGGGGTCGCAACTCAATGGCCAGGGGATCGCCGCAGACCAGGGGCCTGAGGAAGTCGGCGCTCACGTGCACGATCGGCAGCGCCACGGCCGGCGTGCGGCCCGGCCCGGGGAAGATGGTGCCGCACGCGACCCCGAACCGCTCCAGGCTTTCCTCGTAGGCCACATGGCACCAGCGCAGCAACTGGTGGAAGTGCATCACCCCGGCGGCGTCGGTGTCACCGAAGCGCACCGTGCGGCAGAGCAACAGCCAGTCCGCCGGCGTGGGGGATGGCCCATTGGGCGGTCGATGGAGCGCATCGTGGCCCGGTGGGTCGGCTGGGGACATCAACCTCCATGACGACGCGTTGCCTTCGCCCCATGCTGGCTCCCCCGGCCCGTTGCTGGCATCCCGGAACGCCCCTAGGTTCCGCGCAGTACGAAGCGCCCCCCTTGGCCGCCGCCATTGCCTACGAGCCCCCCACCATCTCCAAAGCCTGGGCTGCTTTCCTGGCCCACATCCCCACGATCCTGCTGATCTGGGTGGCCACGATCGTTCTGTCCGTCATCGGCGTTGTGGCCTCCCTGGCGCTCACGGCCCTGGGTGTCGGCCTGTCCAGCAGCGGTGCCGGCGGTGATGCCGCCTCCGGACTGGCAGCGGTCCTCGGCAATCTGGTGCAGCTGCCGTTCACGGTCCTCTCCAACCTGGTGGGGGTGCTGTTCGTGGCCGTGCCGGCGATGCACTACGCCAGTGGTGAGATCATCGGCACCGAGCCTGCCCTGCGGGTCTTGATGCACCGGCCCGTGCGCTACCTCCTGGCCGGGGTGCTGTTCACCGTCGTGGCCGCGATCGGTTTCGTGCTCTGCATCCTGCCCGGCATCGCCGTCACCCTGGTGATGCCCGTGTACGTCAACAAGGTGTTCCTCACCGACAGCCCCATCCTGGACGCCTTTTCCTCCTCGTTTCAGGCGGTGTATGGCTCAGCCAAGGGCCGCACCTTCGCCGGCATCGAACTGATCGCCTGGCTGCTGGTGCTGGTGGTGACGATCTTCACCTGCGGCCTGGGCTCCCTGGTGGCGGTGCCGGTGGCCACCTTCTACATCCAGAACGCCGCCTATCACCAGGGCGTGCTGAGCTGAGGGGGCAGGACCCCACAGCCTGCGGGCTCCGTGGCACCAATTCACGGGCGGGCCCGCTCCAGCAGATCCTCCGCAGCCGGCAGGCGCAGCCGATCGGCCCAGCCCAGCCGCTCGAGGCCACGGATGAAGGCGTAGGTGGGATCGGGCAGCGGCCTGATGCGGCCCCCTCGCACCCCGTAGCCCTGCCGCACCGACCACTGGAAGGCGTGATGCAGGTTGTGCCAGCCCTCACCAAGGGTGATCAGCGCCACCCAGCCGTTGTTGCGGCTCATGTCGTTGGTGAGGAACGGCCGTTCACCGGCGATGTGGGCCAGAGAGTTCACCGTGGCCACGCCGTGGAAGAGCAAGGTGGTGCTCAGGAAGAAGGCCGCCAGCCACTCGGGTCCGCCCAGGAGATAGGACACCCCGCCCAGGGCCAGAAACGGCACGAAATGCAGGCGATCGATCAGCCTGAGCACAGGATCGGCCTCCACATCGGCGGGCAACCGCTCCGGGAAGAACGAGGGCGCCAGCAGCCAGCCCGCCTGCGAACGCCAGAACCCACCCAGGCCCGCCTGGGGCTTCAAGGGCGAATGGGGATCGAGGTCGGTGTCCACATGGCGATGGTGGGCCAGGTGATGGGCCTTCCACCAGCTCGGTCCCATCTGCCCCGCCGAGGCCCCCACCAGGGAACCGATCCAGTGCACCAGCCTGGGCGCCCGGTAGCTGCCATGGGTGATCAGGCGGTGATAGATCGCAGTGGTGGCCAGCATCCGGATCAGGTAAAGGGCCAGCGCCCAGCCCGCGGCCGCCAGGCCCATCCCGGTGACCAGCAACAGCAGGCAACCGAGGTGCGACACCAGGATGAAGACCGGCCCCAGGGCGTAGAGAAACAATCGAACGCGACCGCTGTTCAGGGGGAACTTCTGTAAAGAGGAGTTCACACTAGGCGCTGGCTCCGGGAGGCCGAGCACGCCATTCCAGTTCTCATGCCGAGATCCGGTCCTCGGGTATCGCGGCCCTCCACCATCGGCCGCAGCATGGCCCTGGCCGTGCGTGGAGGGTCCTCATGGAAGCGGAAACGTCTGCAGGCCCATGCCGTAGGTCAGCCCCATGCGGCCGGCCCAATAGAGCAGCAGCAGCGCGCCCATGGCCGCCAGGTGCCAGCCCCGCAGGACCCTGGGCACCAACCGGCCGGTGCGCAGGGCCTGCAGGGACCAGAGCACCAGGCCGGCCGCCACCACGGGGCCGAAGGCATGCAGGGTAAGGGAGTCGCCGAAGCGGCCCACCAGGCTCGCCGCCGTGGCCCGGGTGAGGTAGCAGGTGGGGCAGGGGATGCCGGTGAGGGCTCGCAGCGGACAGCTGAAGCCGGGCAGGCCCGGATGCAGCCCCTTGAGCACCAGCAGGCCGGTGGCCCCCAGGGGCAGGAGCGGGCCGCAGCGCTCAAGTCGGCGAATCCAGCGCCGACCGGCGGTGGTCACCGGTCGACGGAGCCCATGATCACGTCGATCGAACCGAGGATGGCCATGATGTCGGCCACCTTGGCCCCCTTGAGGATGTGGGGAAGGATCTGGAGGTTGTTGAAATCGGCGGCGCGGATCTTCCAGCGCCAGGGCGTGACGTCGTTGTTGCCCATGATGAACACGCCCAGTTCGCCCTTGCCCGACTCCACCCGGCAGTAGAGCTCACCCTCGGGAATCTTGAAGGTGGGAGCCACCTTCTTGGCGACATATTGGTAGTCGAACCCGTACCACTCGCTCTTCTTGCCCTCGGCCATGCGGTGGGCCTCAAGATTCTCCGTGGGGCCGCCGGGAATCATGGTGATGGCCTGGCGCAGGATCTTCAGCGACTGGCGCATCTCCTCGATCCGCACCCGGTAGCGGGCGTAGCAGTCACCCTCTTTTTCCCAGGCCACGGACCATTCGAAATCGTCGTAGCACTCGTAGTGATCCACCTTGCGCAGATCCCAGGGCACGCCGGAGGCCCGCAGCATCGGCCCGGACAGACTCCAGTTGATCGCCTGCTCCTTGCCGATCACCCCCAGCCCTTCGATCCGCTTACGGAAGATGGGGTTGTTGGTGATCAGTTTCTCGTATTCATCGATCTTGGGACCGAACCAGTCGCAGAAATCAGCGCACTTCTCCAGCCAGCCGTAGGGCAGGTCGACGGCCACGCCGCCGATGCGGAAGTAGTTGTTGTTGATCAGCCGCTGGCCCGTGGCCGCCTCCCAGAGGTCGTAGATCATCTCCCGCTCCCGGAAGATGTAGAAGAAGGGTGTCTGGGCGCCGACGTCGGCAAGGAACGGGCCAAGCCAGAGCAGGTGGTTGGCGATGCGGTTGAGTTCCAGCATCAGCACCCGGATGTAGCTGGCCCGTTTGGGTACGGGCACGTCGGCCAGGCGCTCGGGCGCGTTCACGGTGATGGCTTCGTTGAACATGCCCGCCGCGTAGTCCCAGCGGCTCACGTAGGGCACGAACATCACGTTGGTGCGGTTTTCGGCGATCTTCTCCATGCCGCGGTGGAGATAGCCGATCACCGGCTCGCAGTCGATCACGTCCTCGCCGTCGAGGGTCACCACCAGCCGCAGCACCCCGTGCATCGACGGGTGGTGGGGGCCGAAGTTGACCACCATCGGCTCGGTGCGGGTCTCGAGCTGGGTCATGCCCTTCGCAAGGAACGGAGTGCCGGGATCTTAGGAAGGTCGGATGGCCGTTTCGTTCGCCCATCTTCCGGTTCTGGCCGATCCGGTGCTGGAGGCCTTCGCCGGGTTGCCTGGACAACCGTCGGGCGCCGGGGAGGGGCCTGGGCTGCTGCTGGATTGCACCCTCGGCGGTGGCGGGCACAGTGCCCTGCTGCTGGCGGCCCACCCCCGGCTGCGCCTGATCGGCCTCGACCGGGACCCCGCCGCCCGGGCCGCCGCCGCCGAACGTCTCGCCCCCTTTGGCGATCGGGCCATGATCCAGGCCGCCAACTTCGCCGACTTCACCCCGCCTGCTCCCCTGGTGGGGGTGCTGGCCGATCTGGGGGTCAGCAGTCCCCAGCTGGATGAACCCACCCGGGGGTTCAGCTTCCGTGCCCCCGGCCCCCTGGACATGCGCATGGATCCGCAGCGCGGCGAAACCGCCGCCGAACTGATCGACCGGCTGGGGGAGTCGGAGCTGGCGGATCTGATCCATTCCTATGGCGAGGAGCGGCTGTCGCGCCGCATCGCCCGGCGCCTGGTGGCCGAGCGCCCCTGGGCCGGCAGCGGCCGCTCCACCGCCGACCTGGCCTACGCCGTGGCCGGCTGCTTCCCCCCCAAGGCGCGCCACGGCCGCATCCACCCGGCCACCCGCACCTTCCAGGCGCTGCGGATTGCCGTCAACGACGAACTGGGGGCCCTCGACCACCTGCTGGCGGAAGCCCCCGACTGGCTGGTTCCGGGGGGGCTGCTGGCGGTGATCAGCTTCCACTCCCTTGAGGATCGGCGCGTCAAGACGGCCTTCCTCAGCGATCCCCGCCTGGAGCGGCTCACCCGCAAGCCGCTGGTCGCCAGTGAGGAGGAGGAACAGGCCAATCCCCGCAGCCGCTCCGCCAAGCTGAGGGTCGCCCGTCGCGTGGCCTGAGCCGATTGCCATGACTCCGGCCAGCCTGCCCAGCCTTGATCGTGTCGATGTCCTCTGGTGGATCGCCCTGCTGATCCAGGCTCTGGCCATCCCCGGCACCGTGCTGCCGGTGGCCCCCGGCCTCACTTTGTTGCCCCTGGGGGCCTTGCTGTGGTGCTGGGCCGTGGGCTGGGCCGCCGGCTGGCCGGCCCTGCTGCTGGCCGTGGTGCTGCTCGCCCTGGGCTGGGGGGCTGAGGCCCTGGGCCTGCTGCTCGGTCCGGCCCGGCTGCAGGCCACCCGCTGGAGTTATGTCGGCGCCGGCCTCGGCCTGGTGGTGGGCCTGCTGGGGCTGCTGCCGGCCCTGCCGGTGGGGGGGCCCCTGCTCGGTGCCCTGGTGGGCCCCCTGCTCGGGGCCAGCCTCGGCGAGCTGCTCACCGCTCCGCCGTCCCTGGGGCCGCCGGGCCTGGGGCGCCTGCGCCGCTCCCTGCTGGTGGGCCTGGCGGTGGTGGCGGGGATGCTGGTGAGTCGCCTGGCCCAGCTGCTGCTGGCCCTGGTGGGGCTGCTGGGGTTCGTGCTGCTGACGGCGGGCCCCTTCGCCACCCGTCTTGCCGGCTGAATCGCGCTCAGGGGCTGGGGTGGGGCGGCAGGGGATCGGCGGCGCCGCTGGCCAGCACCAGCTGCCGGTAGGCCGCCGTGGCGATGCAGACCACCAGGGGCCAGGCCACGAAGGCTCCCACCAGGCAGGCCAGCAGACCCAGCAGCATCAGCAGCCCCCCGATCAGGGTGAGCAGCAGCACCATCAACCAGCTGGGATCCACCAGGGCCCGCCCCCGCTGCAGGGCGGTGCGGGAGCCGGCCCGCTCGAACAGGACGATCTGGGTGAGGAAACTCTGGTTGATGGCCAGATAGATCACCCCCAGCAGCAGCACCCCCAGGAGCAGGACGAACACCACCGCCAGGCTCAGGCCCAGCACCTCCACCAGGGTGCGGCTGAACGGCACCAGCTGGTGGGCATAGACGCTGAGCAGCGCCAGGGGGCCGCCCACCAGCAGCAGCAGGCCGATCAGGGGCACGAGCACCACCGCCGCCAGCAGCAGCCAGGCCCGCAGCAGCCGTCCGAACACCTCGCCGTCCCAGCGCATCAACTGCCCCAGGGAGGGGTGGCCCCCTTGGATGGCGCTGCCGGCGCCGCGCACCAGCCCGATGGCACACCAGAGATTGAGCAGCAGGTTCGCCGTCAGCCCGATCAGATAGAGGATCCAGTCGAGGGGATCGCTGGAGGCCACGCCGCCGTTGCTGATCTGGCCCTGCAGGGGCTGGATCAGGAACTGGAGGGCGATCACCACCAGGGGGAAGCCCACGAAGGGCCCCGGGCTGCGACTGAAGGCCCGCCAGCCCTCCTGGAGGGCATCACCGAAGTCGAGTCGGGGGCCGTGCCGCCCGACGGGGGTGTGCATCAAGGCAAGGCCATAGACCCCGAAAGCTAGACAGACACTCGCAACTCCGCCACGGCGCCATGCACGGCAGCCACGGCTGCATCGATGTCCATCGCCGTCGTTCCCCGCCCCAGCCCGAAGCGGATCGTGGCGCCAGCGGCGCGGCGGTCAAGGCCGAGGGCGGCGAGCACATGGGAGGGGCTGCCCTGGCTGCAGGCTGACCCGCTGCTCACCGCCACATGGCGGCGCAGCTGCCGGTGCAGCCGGGTGCCGTCCACACCCTCCACCGTGACACTCAGGCTGTGGGGCAGGACGTGGAGCGGGTGGCCGTTGCGGCGCAGACCGCCGAGGGCCTCCAGCTCCTTCCACAACCGGTCGCGCAGGGCGCCGAGGCGTTCGGCCCGCTCCTGGCGGTCGGCCAGGGCCCCGTCGACGGCGGCACCGAGGCCGACGATCAGGGGCACCGGCAGGGTGCCGCCCCGCAGCCCGCCCTCCTGGCCGCCGCCGAGTTGCTGCGCGGCCAGGGGCACCCCGTCACGGCGCAGCAGGGCGCCGACCCCCTTGGGCCCATAGAGCTTGTGGCCGCTGAGGCTGAGCAGGTCGATGCCGAGCTCGGCCATGGCCAGGGGGATGTGCCCTACCGCCTGGGCGGCGTCGCAGTGGAACAGCACCCCCCGCTCGCGGCAGAGGGCGCCGATCTCGGCCAGGGGCTGCAGCACGCCGATCTCGTTGTTCGCCGCCATCACCGACAGCAGCAGGGTGTCGGGGCCCAGGGCCTGCGCCAGCCGTTCCGGATCGAGCCGGCCATCGGACCCCACCGGCAGCACGGTGAGCGGAAAGCCGTGGCGCGCCAGCCAGGCCATCGGCTCCAGCACGGCCCGATGCTCCGTGGCCAGGGTCACCAGGTGGCGGCGGGGCTCCCCCCGCTCCAGGGCCGCCTCGGCCACCCCGCGCAGCGCCAGGTTGTTGGCTTCGGTGGCGCCGCTGGTGAAGATCACGGTGGCGCTGTCCACACCCAGCGCCTCCCCCACCCGCCTGCGGGCGATGTCCACCGCCGCTCCCGCTTCCAGGGCCGGGCGGTACAGGCGGCTGGAGGGATTGGCGGCGTTCTGCGTCCACCAGGGCGCCATGGCCGCCAGTACCGCCGGATCGCACGGGGTGCTCGCGTGGTGGTCGAGGTAGGTCAGCATGGGGTCATGCTGAACCGTTTCCGCTCCTCCGGTGCCTGCCCCCTGCGGCGGCGGCCTGTCCTCCCCATGGCCTCGCTGGCAGCGCTCACCCTGGCGGCGGTCTCGGTGACGGCGGCCTCGTTCCTGGCCCTGCCCCGGCCAGCCGCCGCCCAGGACGAGTCCCGCAGCAATGCCGAAAACCGCCCGAAGGGCTTCAAGGTGCTCCTGGACCGGGTGACCCACCGGGGCCGGGAGGTGGTGGGCATCTACGGCCAGGTGAGCGAACCCAGCCAGCCGGGGATGTGGCGCGTGCAGGTGTGGGAGGAGCTCGACGACCGGGTCACCGTCGCCACCGACAAGATCGGCTGCAGCCCCACCAGCCCCCTGAGGATCACCGGCAGCGCGCGGCGGCTGGTCATCCGCGAGCTCAACCCCGGTGGGGTGATCACCCCCGCCAACCGCCTCGACCACCTGATGTGGTGGGCGGTCTGCGTGCCCGAGCAGGCCGGCAAGGACCCCGCCAGCCTTGGCCCCCTGGCCCGCCAGCTCGGCTACAGCGGCCGCTTGCCCGAACGGGAACAGGTGGTTCTTGGTGCCGGTCGATAGATTTCCCCCATGAGCCAAGATCCTTCCGCCGCCGCCGGCCCCATCTCCGAGCCGTCCGGGTTGGAGGAGGCGCCTGAGGCTGCCACCAGCACGCCGGTGCGGTTGCTGCTGGTGGACGACGAGCCCGGTCTGCGCACCGCGGTCAAGGCCTATCTGGAGGATGAGGGCTTTGCCGTCACCACCGCCAATGACGGCGAGGAAGGCTGGACGGCGGCCCAGGCCCAGATGCCCGATGTGGTCATCACCGACGTGATGATGCCCCGCTGCGACGGCTATGGCCTGCTGAAGCGGCTGCGGGCCGATGAGCGGCTCGGGGGCACCCCGGTGATCTTCCTCACCGCCAAGGGCATGACGGCCGACCGCATCGCCGGCTTCCAGGCCGGCGCCGACGACTACATCCCCAAGCCGTTCGACCCGGATGAACTGGTGGCCCGGGTGCGCAACGTGGTGCGTCGCCAGGAGCGACTCCTGGCGGAGGCGGCCCGCTTCGCCGATGCCGACATCGGCGCCATGGCCCGCCAGATCACCGAGATTCGCTCGATGCTGGGGGGTGGCGGCGCCAGCGGTGCGGTCGGCAGTGCCAAGAAGCCCGTCTCCGACGTCAAGCTCGACTTCACCCCCCGCGAAGCCAGCGTCCTGCAGCTGGTGGCGGAGGGAATGATGAACAAGGAGATCGCCCGGCGGCTGGAAACCTCGATCCGCAATGTCGAGAAGTACGTGAGCCGGCTGTTCATCAAGACCGGCACCGCCAGCCGCACCGAGCTGGTGCGCTTCGCCCTCGAGCATGGGCTGGTGGATTGAGTCTCCCCACCTCCCAGCGCTGAGCCTGCCGCCGGGCTGGCTGCCGTCCGCGCCCAACGACGGCTGGACCTACCGCGATCGGATCCCCCCCTCCGGAGCCGGCCTGGGGGTGGTGGACTTCTATGCGGAGCGCTATGGCCACTCCAGCCCGGCGGCATGGGAACGGCGCCTGGCGGCCGGCGAGATCAGCCGCAACGGCGAGACGCTGCAGGCCGAGGTGGCCCTCGCCGGTGGCGACCGGTTGCTCTGGCGGCGTCCCCCCTGGCCGGAGCCTGCCGTGCCGGCCCGCTGGGCGGTGATCCACGACGACGGTGATCTGCTGGTGATCGACAAGCCCAGTGGCCTGCCCGTGCTGCCGGCGGGCGGATTCCTGGAGCACACCGTGCTGCGGCTGTTGGAGCGCCGCCATGGCGACGACCCCGCCGGCGTGCCGCGGCCGGTGCACCGCCTGGGGCGTTTCACCTCCGGACTGCTGGTGTGCGCCCGCCGGCCGGCCACCCGCGCCTGGCTGAGCGCCCAGCTGCGGGAGAGCACGGGCTCGCTGGTCAGCGACGGCGGTGCCGATGGCGGGGCCCCGCCCTGCCGCAAGCTCTACCGGGCCCTGCTGGCGCCGGGCCGGCTGGTGCTGACGACCGGCGACAGCCTGGTGATCACCACAGCGATCGGCCGGCAGCCCCACCCGCCGCTCGGGGAGATCTGGTGCGCGGCCAAGCCCGGCGATCCGGCGGCCCTGCCGGCCCGCAGCCGGCTCACCCTGCTTGCGAAAGGCGGCGAGGCCGACCTGGTCGAGGTGGCGATCGTCAGCGGACGACCCCATCAGATCCGCATCCACTGCGCCGCCATCGGGGCGCCACTGTGGGGGGATCCCCTGTATCTGGCGGGCGGGAGGGCCCGCCCCGGGGGGCTGCCGGGGGAGGGCGGCTACCGGCTCCAGGCCCGTTGGCTGCGGCTGCACCGCCCCGATGGGTCGGGCCTGGAGCTGCAGGCCCCACCGGCCGTGGACCCGGACAGCGGCGCGCCCTGGGGCTGACGGGCGGTGTTCAGAATCTGGATGCCCCTTCCGCAAGGCGCCCGGACCACGGCCTCCGGCGTCACCGGGGGAGGCAACGCTTCAGCCACCCCTGCAGGATCGGGTCAGGCCGGGTCGCGCTCGAAGGCGATCAGCCGCGAGAAGTAGAAGGGGGCCTGGTTGAGACTGCGGTGGACGGGGCGGAAGCCGGCGCTGGCCGCCGCCGCCACGATCCCGTCTTCCCGCAGCGTGTAGGCACGGGTGGTCTTGCTCGGCCCGGGAAACAGCTGGCCGATCTGCTTGAGCACCGCCAGCAGCGGCGTGTAGGGGGCGAAGCTGACGATCAGCTGGCGCTCGGCCATGGCCGCCAGGTGCTTCACCATTGCTTCGGCGGCCGCCTGGGGGTAGTGGATGAACACGTCCAGGCAGATCACGGTGTCGTAGCGACCCTGGAGGCTCTCCAGGTCAGAGGCGCTGAAGCTCAGCCGCCCGGAGGCCAGGTCGGCCTCGGCGGCACGGCGGCTGGCCTCGGCCACCATCGCGGCGGAGAGATCGCTGGCGGCGATTGAGCCGGCGCCGAGGGCCGCCAGGGGCAGGCTGAGGCTGCCGACGCCGCAGCCGGCATCGCAGAAGCTGCGGCTCGCGAGGTCGCCCTGCTGCTGCAGCCAGGCCAGCACCGCATCCACCGTCTTCTGGTGGCCGATGCGGATGTTGCGCTGGACCCGGTTCACCTCCTCGCTGTCGCTGTAGATGCGGTTCCAGCGCTCGAAGCCGGTGCTTTCGAAATAGGCCTGCACCTCGGCCTTCTCGGCCTGCGTCTCAGCCTGTGCCTCGGCGGGCGCGGGGGGTTGCAGTTCCGGGGGCATGGGGCGCAGGGCCGTTCGGGTGGGCCGGATCCTAGGGAGGTGGGGCCTGGGCCACGGTGGCGGGGCGCCGCCAGCGCAGGCTGCCGTCGTCCGCCGTGCTCCAGCGCAAGGTGTCCCCCAGGGGCCGCCCCAGCAGCAGCTGCTCCAGCGGTCGCCGCTCCCCCAGCAGGCGCCGCGGGGCCAGGGTGGCCGCGGCGATCGAGGTCGGCACCCGGCCGCCCCAGCCGGCCAGCCGCCGCACCCCCTCCAGCAGCGGCAGGGTGACCCCGGCCAGGGTGCCGTCCTCCAGGCGGCAGCTGCCGTCCTGCACCAGCAGCAGCCGTTCGTCCCAGCGATGGGTGCCATCGGCAAGCCCGTAGGGAGCCAGGGCATCGCTGACGATCACCAGTCGGTGGGGAGCCAGCCGCTGCAGCAGCACCGCCATGGTTGGGGCCACGTGGACGCCGTCGGCGATCAGCCCCAGGGCCACCTCACCCTGGAGCAGGGCCGCGCCGACGGGGCCCGGGGCGCGGTGATGCAGCCCGGCCATCGCATTGAAAGTGTGGGTGAGCATCCCCACGCCCCGTCCGAAGGACTGACGGGCCTGCTCCGCATCGGCGCCGCTGTGGCCCAGGCTCACCACCACGTCGGCGGCCCGCAGCTGGTCGATCACCTCGGCGGCACCCACCAGTTCCGGTGCCAGGGTCACCAGCGCGACATCGGCTTCGGCGCCGCCCTGGAAGCCGGCGATCAGCCGCTCGAGGGCCGCCCGGCTGGGAGCCTGCAGGTGCTGGGCCGGGTGGGCGCCGCGCCGCTCCGGTGCCAGGAACGGCCCCTCCAGATGGGCGCCCAGCAGCCGGCATCGCCCGGGCCGGTGCCGGCGGCGGGCCTCGGCCAGCACCCCCAGGGCCTGGCGCAGGGCCTCCGGTGCGCAGGTCACCAGGGTGGGGCAGATGGCCTCCACCCCATCCCGCCAGAGCAGCTCCAGCAGGGCCTGCAGGCGGGGCAGATCCCCGGGTGTCAGTTCGGGGAAGGCCAGACCCAGGCCGCCGTTGATCTGCAGGTCGACACCCCCGGGGGACAGCCAGTCGCCGCCCCAGTCCTCGCCAGCGGAGTGGCTCCCCGGTGGCGTCGGCCGTACCCGGGCGATCAGACCATCGCTGTCGACACCCACACGCCAGCGGCCCACATCCCCGCCGCAGGCCGGGTCGTCGCCCGCCAGTCGCAGGTTGGTCAGCCAGCGCATCAGGGCAGCCGCGGGACGGGACAATGCCATCCTCGCCGCCTCCCGCCCCATGGACCCCGAAGCCGCCCCGTCCACCGCCACCTCACAGCCCCGGGTGGCGATCGTCATGGGCAGCGATTCCGACCTGCCGACGCTGGAGCCGGCGGTGCGGATCCTGGAGCAGCTGGGGGTGGCCACCGAGGTGCGGGTGCTCTCGGCCCATCGCACCCCACGGGAGATGGCGGCCTTCGCCGAGGCGGCCGCCTCCCGTGGCTTTCGGGTGATCATCGCCGGTGCGGGCGGCGCAGCCCACCTGCCCGGCATGGTGGCCGCCTTCTGCCTGTTGCCGGTGATCGGCGTGCCCGTGCGCAGCCAGGCCCTCTCCGGGGTGGATTCCCTGCACTCCATCGTGCAGATGCCGGCGGGGATCCCGGTGGCCACGGTGGCCATCGGCGGCGGCCTCAACGCCGGCCTGCTGGCGGCCTCGATCCTGGCCATCGCCGATCCGGTGCTCGCCGACGCCCTGGAGGCCTACCGCCGTGGACTGCACGATCAGGTGGTGGCCAAGGATGGTCGCCTGCAGGCCCTGGGCAGCGCCGCCTACCTGGAGGCCATGGGCCAGGCCTGAATCGCTGGCCCTTGTCGGCTCGACAGGCCAAGCTGGTCGGCGATCATCGATTCACCCGGGGCCAGGCCCGGCTCCCGCGGATGCTCGAGCGGCTGGTGCTGCCCCCATGGCTGCGGTTCTCGCTGGCCCTGCCCCTGCTGGTGCTCAACCTGTGGGTGTTGCGCCAGTTGCTGGTGCCCCTGGCGCCGTTCCCGGCCCTGTTCCTGACGGCCGCCCTGCTGGCGTTCCTGCTCGACATCCCCAGCCGCTGGCTGATTCAGCGCGGGCTGCCCCGGGCGGTGGCTCTGCTGCTGGTGCTGGGGCTGAGCCTGTCGGCGGTGGTGCTGGCCGCCCTGGTGCTGGTACCCCGCCTGGTGGAGCAGCTCGGCGATCTGGTGCTGGCCCTGCCCAGCTGGCTGGCCCAGGGGGAAACCCTGCTGGGGCAGCTGCAGAGCTGGGCCACCGAGCGGGGGTTGCCCACCGATTTCGGCGGGCTCAGCAGCGAACTGATCACCCGCACCAGCAAGATCGCCTCCCAGCTCAGCCAGCAGGTGCTGGGGATCCTGGGGGCCACGGTGAGCATCACCGTCAACACGGTGATTGTCCTGGTGCTGGCGGTCTTCCTGCTGCTGGGGGGCGAGGGCATCGCCAAGGGTCTTGCCGAATGGCTGCCCCCTGGCACCCGGTCTCTGGTGCTCACCACCCTGGACCGCACTTTCCGGGGCTACTTCGCCGGCCAGGTGGTGCTGGCCCTGATCCTCAGCGGCGCCCAGAGCCTGGTGTTCACCCTGCTGGGGATCCCCTATGGGGTCCTGTTCGCCGTGGCGATCGGCTACACCACCCTGATTCCCTATGCCAGTGCCCTCACCATCGTCGGGGTGAGCGTGCTGCTGGCGCTTCAGGATCCACGCACCGGCCTGGAGGTCCTGGCGGTGGCGATCACCGTCGGCCAGGTGGTCGACCAGGTGATCCAGCCACGGCTGATGGGGTCGATCGTGGGTCTGCAGCCGGCCTGGTTGCTGATCAGCCTGCCGATCGGAGCCCGGCTGGGCGGGTTGCTGGGACTGGGGGAACTGCTGGGCCTGCTGTTGGCGGTGCCGGTCGCCAGCTGCGCCAAGACCTTCCTCGATGCCTGGGCCCTGCGCCTTCGCGCCGAACCGTTCAGGGTTCTGCCGGAGCCGGAATGATGCCGCGCCGCTCCAGTTCGGCCATCACCTGGGCCACCGAGTCGTCGAGGCTCTGCTCACCGGTGGCCACCAGCAGCTCGGGAGCCTCGGGGGCCTCGTAGGGGCTGGAGATGCCGGTGAACTCCTTGATCTCCCCGGCCCGGGCCTTGGCGTAGAGCCCCTTGGTGTCCCGTTGCTCGCAGACCTCCAGGTCGGCGGCGCAGTGGATCTCCAGGAAATCGCCCGCCTCCACCAGCGCGCGGGCCCGCTGGCGGTCGGCCTTGAAGGGGGAGACGAAGGCGGTGAGCACCACAACGCCGGCATCCAGGAACAGTTTGGCCACCTCACCGATCCGGCGGATGTTCTCCTCGCGATCGGCGTCGGAGAAGCCCAGATCGCTGCACAGCCCATGGCGCACGTTGTCGCCATCGAGCACGTAGCAGGCGAGGCCCTGCTCGAACAGGGCCGAGTTCACCGCATTGGCCAGGGTGCTTTTCCCCGCCCCCGAGAGGCCCGTGAACCAGAGGATGGCGCTGCGGTGGCCCCGCTGGTGGGCCCGGGCGGCGCGGGTCACGGTGGAGTGGTGCCAGACGATGTTGGTGGCCTTGGCAGGCGAGGTCATCTCGGACACGGAAACGGGGCAGCGGCTTGGGCCGCATTCTCCCCTACCCCCCTGCCTGCTTCGGCCGGAACCCTTGGGCCTCCAGCTCGGCCAGGGTGAGGGCCACCTGGTCGCCCTGGAGTTCGATCACCCCGTCTTTGAGGGTGCCGCCGGTGCCGGCACGGGTCTTGAGCCGCTGCAGCAGGGCGCGGGCTTCGGCGTCTGGAACGTCCAGCCCCGTGACCGCTGTGACCAGCTTGCCGCCTTTGCCGGCCTTGGTGCGCTGCACCCGCACCCGCTGCTGGGCCCTGGCCACGCCAGGGCCACCAGGGTCGGAAGGCCGCTGCAGGCTCTCCGAGCCGCTGAACTCTCTCCAGCCGCCCTTAGGCATGGGTGCGGCCTCGCTGGAGGAGGTGCTTCAGGCGGCGGCCGGCGGCGGTGACCAGCCTGGTGGGCAGGGATCTGGGGCGCATGGTTTCGGGCAGGGAGGGTGGTTCGGAAAAGTCGTAGCCCTCCCCGACGCGATGGCGGGCCATGGCCTTGTGATTGGCGGCGGCGGTGTAATGGCAGACGTAGGAGCGGCGGGTAAGCGCGGGATCGGCCATGGCGGTGCCGCCATGAATCAGCGCCCCGTGCCAGATCAGCAGGTCGCCGCGCCGGGGCAGGTAGAGGCTCGGTGTCCAGCCCTGCTGGTCGATCAAGGCGTTCAGGTAGTGCCCGTACCCCTCTGCTGTCTGGGGGTCGGTGTTGCGGCTGGCCAGAATTCCGCCCTGGTTCCAGTCGTAGAACTGATGCTCCGCCAGGAGATGGGACCCCTTGAAGTAAACGAGCGGCCCGGCCTGATCGCTGATGTCTTCCAGGGGAATCCAGGCCGCGGCCAGATGCCCCAGCCGGCTGTGATGGTGCACGTAGGAGAAGTCCTGGTGCAGCGACTGCTCGCTGCTTTTCCAGAAGGTGAGCGATTGAATCAGGGCCGGTGCTGAGCCGAAGAGTTCGTCGAGGAAACGGATGATGGGCTCTGAGAAGGCGAGCTCGCGGGCCGAATCGAAGTAGCGATGCAGGTCATTGAGCTTGAGCCCGGGACCCGCCTGCCGCAGATCCGTGACCCCCAGCTTGGACAGGTTGCGCAACACCCTGGCGTCGTAGTGATCGGCCTTGCCGTCAATGCCGATCATGCCGTGCAGCAGGGAGGTCCGGGCCAGCCTCGGCAGGTCGTCCAGGTCGGCGTCGACCCGGTCAAGGAGTTCCGGCTCGATCACCTGGGGAAAAAGGATCACACCGTCCCGAAGGAACTGAAGTACCTCCGCTGAATAGATCTGGCCCGCCACTTCGGGTTGCTGGCGATACAGCCGTTCCGCCAGAGTCAGGGAGGAGAGGTAGTGGTGGGGAAGCATCTCTGGCGTTCGTAGGAAACGGGGCCGGCACCCGTTGCCGTCCGTGATTCTGCCGTGGCACAACGGAATCCCCTGCCCGTCCCAGCCATGCAGGGGTGGTGCCTCCCTACTGTGAATCATCCCCTTCCGTGCCGCCGGTGACCAGCACCGTCCCTACCCGCCGCGCCGATCCGGCCGAGCTGCAGCCGTCGGTCCGCCCTGATGGCCTGGGCCGTTTCGGCCCTTTCGGCGGTCAGTACGTCCCCGAGACCCTGATGCCCGCCCTGGCGGAGCTGGAGACCGCCGCCGCCGAGGCCTGGGCCGACCCCGCCTTCACCGCCCGGCTGGATCACCTGCTGCGTCACTACGTCGGGCGTCCCACACCGCTGTACGAAGCCGAGCGCCTCACGGCCCATTACCGCCGCCCTGAGGGGGGGCCGCGCCTGTGGCTGAAGCGCGAGGACCTCAACCACACCGGCGCCCACAAGATCAACAACGCCCTGGGCCAGGCTCTGCTGGCGCTGCGGATGGGCAAGAAGCGGATCATCGCCGAAACCGGCGCCGGCCAGCACGGCGTGGCCACGGCCACGGTCTGTGCCCGCTTCGGACTGGAGTGCGTCATCTACATGGGCGCCGAAGACATGCGCCGCCAGGCCCTGAACGTGTTCCGGATGCGGCTGCTGGGGGCCACCGTCCAGCCCGTCACCGCCGGCACCGCCACCCTCAAGGACGCCACCAGCGAAGCCATCCGTGACTGGGTCACCAACGTGGAGACCACCCACTACATCCTCGGTTCGGTGGCCGGCCCGCACCCCTACCCGATGCTGGTGCGCGATTTCCATGCCGTGATCGGCCAGGAAGCCAGGGCCCAGTGCCTTGAGTCCTTCGGCCGTCTGCCGGATGTGCTGATCGCCTGTGTGGGCGGCGGCTCCAACGCCATGGGCCTGTTCCACCCCTTCGTTCAGGACGTCGGTGTGCGCCTGATCGGGGTGGAGGCCGCCGGAGAGGGGGTGGCCACCGGTCGCCATGCCGCCACCATCACCGAAGGGCGGGTGGGGGTGCTGCACGGCGCCATGAGCCTGCTGCTGCAGGACGACGAAGGCCAGGTGCAGGAGGCCCATTCCATCAGCGCCGGCCTCGATTACCCGGGTGTGGGGCCGGAGCACAGCTACCTCCAGGGCATTGGCCGGGCCGAGTACGCCGCCGTCACCGACGCCCAGGCCCTGGAGGCCCTGCAGCGGGTGAGTGAGCTGGAGGGCATCATCCCCGCCTTGGAGACCGCCCATGCCTTCGCCTGGCTGGAAGCCCTCTGCCCCACCCTCGCCCCAGGCACCGAAGTGGTGCTGAACCTCTCCGGCCGCGGCGACAAGGACGTCAACACCGTGGCGGAGAAGCTGGGCGACGGCCTGGCCGGATAGCTTTCCCGTCCCACCCGCCTGGCTCTGACCTCAGAGGGGATCCTGCTCCCAGGGGAAGCGGGGCAACTTGTTGAGGCCCTCCTGCATGTGGCGGGCCCACACATCCATGGTGTGCTGGATTTCCGGCGCCTCCTTGTCGAGCTTCAGGTGGCGGCTCACCTTGAATTCGTCGCGCCGCACCAGGGCGATCTCGAAGGGCGGCCCCACGGTGAGGTTGGAGCGACGGGTGACGATCTCTGACACCAGGCAGAGGCGCGCCGCGTCCTCCAGCGAGAGGTCCGGTCGGCCGATGTAATCGAGCGGGGGCTTGCCGTACTTGGTTTCGCCGATCTGCAGGAAGGGGGTGTCGGCGGTGGCCATGATCGCGTTCCCCTGGGGATACACCATGTAGAGCCCGTGGGGTTGGCCGGCAATCTGTCCGCCCAGGATGAAGCTGGCCTCGCCGCTGGCGCCCGCCTGCCGCAGATTGGGATTGAACTCCTTCTGCACCATCACGTTGAGCCGGCCGATGTAATCGGCCACCTCAAACAGATAACGGGCTGTGAGCATGCTCGGTCCGGCCGGAGGATCATCCTGGCGGCTCCACTGGGGGCTGGGCCCGGCCCCGTGGTTCTCGATGTCGCGGCGGATGCGGTTGAGCACCGCCTGGGTGGTGCCCAGATTGCCGGCCGCCATCAGCACGAACAGGCGATCGGGCGCCGGCGCCAGCACATGCATCTTGCTGTAGCTGGAGATGTAATCCACCCCGGCGTTGGTGCGGGAGTCGGAAGCGAACACCAGGCCGCTCTGGAGCAGAAAACCAAGGCAATAGGTCATCAGCTGAGCAGCCTCTCCAGGATCGAGGCCACCGACTGGACCGCCGCTCGGGCGGTGGCATAGGCCATGCGCATCGGCCCCACCAGCGCCACCTGGCCGCGGCCGCCGTGGCCCGTGCGGTAGGTGGCCTGGACCACCGAGCACTGGCCAAGGGCCGCATGGGGGTGTTCTGTGCCGATCCAGATCGCGTCGCTGGCGATGGCGGCCGGGTCGCCGGTGAGCCCGAGCAGGGTGCGGGGGCCATGCTCCACCAGCTGCACCACCGGCAGCAGGCTGGAGCTGTGGCTGAATTCCGGCTGGGCCAGCAGTCCCCCCAGACCGGCCGCCACCACGGCGTCGAGCTCTTCGCTGCGGATGCGGCTGTGGCTGTCGAGGGCCTGACGCAGCAGGCCGCCGCTGCGGCGCAATTCGGCCGGCAGTCGTTCCCAGGGGATGCGCCCATCGCCGTTGGTGCGGAGCTGCTGGTTGCTCCAGCGCTCCAGGATCGGCAGCTCCTCCTCCAGGCCGGCGCCGAGGCGCAGGTTCAGGCTGGTGCTGAAGTCCGGCCCCTGGACGAGGAACACCAGGAGACGGTCGCCGCTGGGCACCAGCCGCACCGCCTGCAGCAGGGGACTGGGGCGCTGGGGACGGGTGATCAGGCTGAGCAGGCCGGTGAGGTCGGCCAGGCGGCGGGCCAGGTGCAGCAGCAGATCATCCAGGGCGGCCCACTGCAGGCTGATTCCGGCCAGTTCCCGCTCCAGTTGCAGGGCGGCGGCCCCCGGGGCCGGCAGCAGCTGATCGACGTAGAGGCGGTAGCCCCGCTGGCTGGGGATCCGGCCGGCGGAGGTGTGCGGCTGGGTCAGCAGGCCGCGCTGTTCCAGGGCCCCCATGGCCGTACGCACGGTGGCGGGGCTGGCGGGCAGCCCGAAACGGCGCACCAGCGTGTGGCTGCCCACCGGTTCGACGGTGTCCACGTAGTGCCGCACCGTGGCCCGTAGGACCTCCTGTTGTCGGCGCGGCAGCGTGTCCAAGGACTGGGGGAAAACAGCAAGGAAAAGAGATCCTTAATCCTAGGTAAGCGAAGTGCCCTCCCAGGCCCGGCACGGGGGCTCAGTAACGGGGCACCTCGGGATCCACCTCCCGGCTCCAGGCGTCGATGCCCCCCTTCAGGTTCCAGACCTCCCCAAAGCCCTGTTCCTGGATCAGCCAGCAGCCGAAGTCCCAGCTGCGGATGCCGGCATGGCAGAGCACCACCACCGGCTGCTGCCGGTCGAGCAGAGTCTCCAGCTGCGGCAGCCACTCCCGGTGGCGGCTCAAAGGCAGATGCAGAACCTCCAGCGGCAATCTGGCCAGGGCCAGTTCTCCGTCCTCGCGCACGTCCACGATCCGGAGCGGCTCGCCGGCCTCGAGGCGCCGTTGCAGGTCCGCGGCGGTGAGCGTGCGGGGGGTCCCCGGGGGGGTCGTCTCGTCCATGGCGGGCGTCGGAGGGGGGGTGGCGTCAGGATGGTCCCATCCTGCTGAGAACCGATGAAGGCCCGCCCATTCCTGGCGGTGCTGCTGGCCCTGGTGCTGGTGGTGTTCGGACTGGGGCTCGGTGGCTGGTGGCTGGTATGGCAGCGCAGTGCCCTGCGGCTGCAGCGTCTGCCGCTGGTGGTGCCGCGGGCGGCCCGGTTTGTGCCCCGGGAGGCTCCCCTCAGCTTCCATCTGTTCAGCGACGGCGACCAGCCCCTGGACTACGCCCGTGCCGTCGCCCCGCCCCGCCAGCGACGCCAGGCGGCGGCGGCGGTCGGCCGGCTGCGTGACGGAGCCTTCGCCGCGGCGGGTCTGGATTACGCCAGCGAACTGCGCTCCTGGCTGGCGGCACCGGTGGGTCTGGCCCTGTTCGAGGCGGACGCCGGCGATGCTGGCGGGGGCTCCAGGGGCGGCTGGCTGCTGGCCCTGGGCAGCCGGGACGATGGCGGCGCCCGCCAGTTCCTGCAGCGCTTCTGGCAGACCCGCAGCCTGGCGGGCACGGATCTCCAGATCAGCACCTACCGGGGCATGGGTCTGATCAGCGGCCGGGGGGCCCTGCTGGGCCGCACACCGATGCCGCTGGCCACGGCCCTGGTGGATGACGACCTCGTCCTGATCGCCTCGGGGCGGGGTGTGCTCGAGCAGGCGCTGGATGTGTCCCAGATCCCGGAGCTCAACCAGGCCGGCCAGGCCTCCTTCCAGGAGGGTCTGCGGCGACTGGGCACCGGCGCCGCCCTGCTCCAGGCGTCCCCCGCTGCCCTGGAGCGCTGGCTGGGGCTGCCGCTGCCGGCCCCTGCCGACCAGCGGCCCGGTGGGCTGCTGCTGGCCCTGCGACCCGATGGGCCAAGCCTGCGACTGTCCGCCCTGCTGGGGCTGCCGCCGGAGATCTCCCTGCCGGAGGTTGGTGCCGACGCCGGCCTGGGCCAGGCCCTGCTGGCCGCCCTGCACCGGCCCGCCGCCAGCCTTGCCCTGGTGCAGGATCCCGCCAGCCTCGCCACGATCCCCCTGCTGCAGCCGCTGTTCGCCCGCCTGGTGGGCTCGGCGGATGCGGCGGGTCCGGTGCCCGCCCTGGTGGTGGGGTCCGACGGGGGACCACTGCTGGCTGCCGCCAGCGGCGATCGCTGGTTGCTGGGTACGGCGGCGGACCGCCCGGAGCCCTCAGCCCTGGAGGCGGCCCTGGCGGCCGATGGCCTGATCGCGGCGCCCCTGGACGTCGACGGTCACCCGCTGCTGGCCTGGACCCGGCTGGAGGCCAGCCCGGGCCGCCGCGACGGCAGGTCGGAACAGCTGCAGGCGCCGCTGCTCGGCTGGCGCTGGCAACGGGGCGACCAGGCCTGGTGGGGGGAGTCCCTCGGCCAGCTGGAGAGCCTGGATGGGCCGCAGAAGAAGGGGGCCGGTCTCCTGCAGGGGCAGTTGGCGGCCCTTGCCGTTCCGGAGGCGGCCCTGCAATGGGCCCTGGATGGTCCCCGGGCCCGGGACGTTCTGGCGACCTGGCGGCCCTGGCAACGCCTCACCGCCCTGGCCGGGGGGCCGCTGAGTGAGCCTGTCACCGGCCTGGCCCTGGCGCTGCAGGGAGAACCCGGCCTTCTGGCGGTGGAAGCGCGCCTCGACTTCGGAGGGTCCTGACCATGGCGCCGCCACTCTGGGAACTGCTCCTGCTGCGCCACGGCATCGCCGAGGAGCGCAGCCCCGCCAGGGTCGATGCCAGGCGGGAGCTCACCGCCGCAGGCCGGGCCCGCACCCGGGCGGTGCTGGAGCGGGCCGTCCCCATGGGTCTGCGGGCCGATCGTCTGTTCTCCAGCCCCCTGGCCCGGGCCTGGCAAACCGCCGAGATCGCCCGCATGGTCGGTCTGGCCTCCAGCATCGAGCTGGCCCAGGCCCTGGAGCCCGGCGGGGATCCCCTGCCCCTGCTGCCGGCCTGGTTCCACCAGGGCGAGCAAGCGCCATCCTGCCGGCTGCTCCTGGTGGGCCATGAGCCGGATCTGGGGCTGCTGGCGTGCCGTCTGCTCGGGGCACCGCCCGGCGCCATCGCCCTGCGCAAGGCGGGTCTGGCCCTGCTGCGCCTCCCCGCCGTGGAGGTCGGCGGTTCGCTGGCCGGCACGGCCCGCCTGGAGTGGCTGGTCCGCCCCAGGCTCTGGCTGCCCCGCCCCTGAGCCGGCAGCGGGCGCTACGCCAGGGGCCGGTTCCTGCGCCTAAGTTCATCCCATCCACAGGAAGCGGCATGGCGGCGGCGAGCACCCCAGAGGCGAAGGACCCTCAGGGCACCCCTCCCTCGCCAGCGGCGCCGGCGCCCCCCACTTTCCGTCCCGGGCTCGAAGGGGTGCCGGCCACCCAGTCCGCCATCTGCGACATCGAGGGGCAACGGGGGCTGCTCACCTACCGGGGCTACCCGATCGAGCAGCTCGCCAGCCACAGCAGCTTCCTGGAAACCGCCTATCTGCTGATCTGGGGCGAGCTGCCGACCATCTTCCAGTTGCGTGAGTTCGAGCAGGAGGTGCAGATGCACCGTCGGGTGAGCTTCCGCATCCGCGACATGATGAAGTGCTTCCCGGCCAGCGGACATCCGATGGATGCGCTGCAGGCCAGCGCCGCCTCGCTGGGACTGTTCTATTCCCGCCGCGCCCTCTACGACCCTCAGTACATCACCGAGGCGGTGGTGCGGCTGATTGCCAAGATCCCCACGATGGTGGCGGCGTTCCAGCTGATCCGGAAGGGTCAGGATCCGATCCAGCCCCGGGACGACCTGGCCTATTCGGCCAACTTTCTCTACATGCTCACGGAGCGGGAGCCCGATCCACTGGCGGCGCGGATCTTCGATGCCTGCCTGATCCTGCACGCCGAGCACAGCCTCAACGCCAGCACCTTCAGCGCCCGGGTCACCGCCAGCACCCTCACCGATCCCTACGCCGTGGTGGCCTCTGCCGTGGGCACGCTGGCCGGTCCCCTGCATGGCGGCGCCAACGAGGACGTGCTGGACATGCTCGACCAGATCGGCAGCATCGATCAGGTCGAGCCATGGCTGGATCGGGCCATCGCCCAGAAGCAGAAGATCATGGGCTTCGGCCACCGCGAGTACCGGGTCAAGGACCCCCGGGCCGTGATCCTGCAGGGCCTGGCCGAAGAGCTCTTCCAGCGCTTCGGCCACGACGCCATGTACGACGTGGCTCTCAAGCTCGAGGAGGTGGCGGAGCGGCGCCTCGGGCCAAAGGGAATCTTCCCGAACGTCGACTTCTACTCCGGGCTGGTGTACCGAAAGCTCGGTATTCCCCGCGACCTGTTCACCCCCATCTTCGCCATCGCCCGTACGGCAGGATGGCTGGCCCACTGGAAGGAACAACTGGGTGCCAACCGCATCTACCGTCCCTCGCAGATCTACACCGGTCCCGCCGAACGGGGCTGGTTGCCCCTGGAAAGCCGTCCGGTTCCTGGCTGACCCCGTTTCCACCTAGGTTCCCCCCACCGGAGTTCTCTGATGCTGTCCACTGGCCTGCTGGGTGCCACCGTCGCTCCCCCTGGTCTCGATCTCCAGTCGAGCTTCATCGACCTGGTTCAGGGCATGGGCCTCACTGCCGGTGCTGCCCGCCTGCTGTGGCTGCCGCTGCCGATGGTCCTGGTGCTGGTGGGGGCCGTGGTCGGCGTGCTGGTGAGCGTCTGGCTGGAGCGCAAGATCTCCGCGGCGGTGCAGCAGCGCATCGGGCCCGAATACGCCGGTGCCCTGGGCGTGCTTCAGCCCCTGGCCGATGGCCTCAAGCTGGTGTTCAAGGAGGACATCATTCCGGCCCGGGCCGATTCCGTGCTCTTCAGCCTCGGCCCTGTGCTGGTGGTGGTGCCGGTGATCCTGTCCTGGCTGGTGGTCCCGTTCGGTCAGAACCTGCTGATCAGCAACGTCGGGGTGGGTATCTTCCTGTGGATTGCCCTGAGCAGCATCCAGCCGATCGGGCTGCTGATGAGCGGCTACTCGAGCAACAACAAATATTCCCTGCTCGGCGGCCTGCGGGCGGCGGCCCAGTCGATCAGCTACGAGATTCCCCTGGCCCTGGCGGTGCTGGCGGTTGTCATGATGAGCAACTCCCTCAGCACTGTCGACATCGTCGCCCAGCAGACGGGGGCCGGCATCCTGAGCTGGAACATCTGGCGGCAGCCCGTCGGCTTCGTCATCTTCTGGATCTGCGCCCTGGCGGAGTGCGAGCGACTTCCCTTTGACCTGCCGGAAGCCGAGGAGGAGCTGGTGGCCGGCTATCAGACGGAATACTCCGGCATGAAGTTCGCCCTGTTTTATCTGGGCAGCTACATCAACCTGGTGCTGTCGGCGCTGCTGGTGTCGGTGCTCTACCTGGGCGGCTGGAGCTTCCCTGTGCCCGTCGAGTGGATCACCGGCTGGCTGGGGGTCTCCCCCGATGCCCCCCTGGTCCAGGTGGTCACCGGTTCGATCGGCATCGTCAGCACGATCCTGAAGGCCTATCTGCTGGTGTTCTTCGCGATCCTGCTGCGCTGGACCACCCCACGGGTGCGGATCGACCAACTGCTCGACCTGGGCTGGAAGTTCCTGCTGCCCATCGCCCTGGTCAACCTCCTGGTCACCGCCGGCCTCAAGCTGGCCTTCCCCGTCGCCTTCGGCGGCTGAACCGGTCGCGCGGATACCAACGGCTCCGCGCCCTTAGGGCCATCATGGTCCCCATCCCGCAACCCCCTCGCCCCCAGCCATGTTCGGGTTTCTCAAACAAGTCGGTGACTACACCCGGGAGGCGGTCAGTGCGGCCCAGACCATGACCCAGGGTCTGGCGGTCACCTTCGACCACCTGCGCCGTCGGCCGATCACGGTGCAGTATCCCTACGAGAAGCTGATCCCCTCCGAGCGTTACCGGGGCCGGATCCACTACGAACTCGACAAGTGCATCTCCTGCGAGGTGTGTGTGCGGGTCTGCCCCATCAACCTGCCGGTGGTGGATTGGGTGATGAACAAGGCCACAAAGAAGAAGGAGTTGCGCAACTACTCGATCGATTTCGGGGTGTGCATCTTCTGCGGCAACTGCGTGGAGTACTGCCCCACCAACTGCCTCTCCATGACCGAGGAGTACGAGCTGGCGGCCTTTGACCGCCACAGCCTCAACTACGACAACGTGGCCCTTGGCCGCCTGCCCACCAGCGTCACCTCCGACCCGGCGGTGTTTGCCCTGCGGGAGCTGGCCTACCTTCCCAAGGGGGTCCTGGATCCCCATGGTGTGCCCGCCAGCGAGCCCCGTGCGGGCCAGCTGCCTTCCCAGGTGCTGGAATCCCTCCAGAAGCAGCCAGCCCCCAGCGGCGCCGCCGCTTCCGACAGCACCGGAGAGTCCTGAATGTCGATCGCCTCCACCACCCAGCAGATCTGCTTCCTCGTGCTCTCGGCCACCACCGTGGTTGGCTCGCTCGGGGTGGTCCTGCTGCCCAACATCGTCTATTCCGCCTTTCTTCTCGGCGGCGTCTTCCTCTCGGTCGCCGGGCTGTATCTGCTGCTCAACGCCAGCTTCGTCGCGGCGGCCCAGATCCTTGTTTATGTGGGCGCCGTCAATGTGCTGATCCTGTTCGCGATCATGCTCGTGAACAAGCAGGAAACCCTCGCCGCCATTCCCGGCCTGCTGGTGCGTCGGCTTCTGTCGGGGGCGGTCTGCGCCGGCCTCTTCGCCCTGCTGCTGCGGGTGGCCTTCACCACCACCTGGGCGCTGCCGGGCCCGACCCCCGTTGGCGAAGAGGCCACCATCCGCATTGGCGAGCACCTGTTCACCGATTACCTGCTGCCCTTTGAGCTGGCCTCAGTGCTGCTGCTGATGGCGATGATCGGGGCCATCGTGCTGGCCCGTCGCGACGTTTTCAGCACCGATGTGATCACTGGCGAGCCCGCCGATCAGGGGCTGATTGAAAAGGAACGCACGCCCCTGCTGATCGAGACATCCGCCCCCGCGCCCACCCTCCTTTCCAAGCCATGAGCACCGACCTCGCCTCTCCGATTCCCCTTGAGGCCTTTCTTTCCGTCGCGGCCATGCTGTTCTGCGTCGGTGTCTGGGGGCTGATCAACAGCCGCAACGCCGTGCGGGTGCTGATGAGCATCGAGCTGATGCTGAACGCCGTCAACATCAACCTGATGGCCTTCTCGAACTACCTCGATGGCCAGCTGATCCGCGGTCAGGTGTTCGCCATCTTCGTGATCACCGTGGCGGCCGCTGAAGCGGCCGTCGGCCTGGCCATCCTGCTGTCGCTTTACCGCAACCGTGAAACGGTCGATATGGAGCGCTTCAACCTGCTGCGCTGGTAGCCGTGCACGTGTCACGCCATCTGGCCCATGCAGCTTGAGCGGGTCTGGCTGATTCTTCGCAAGGGCAGCCAGGCGGCCCAGCGACAGGCCCGTCGCTGTGCCCAGGATCTGCGTTCCCAGGGGGTCATCGTCACCACCGCCGTGAGTGGTCTGGGGTTGAATCCCTTCCCCGGTCTGTTGGCCACGGAGAGCGACCTTCCCGACCTGGCCATTGTGCTCGGTGGCGATGGCACGGTCCTGGCGGCTGCCCGCCACCTGGCCAGCTTTGCCGTGCCGGTGCTCAGCTTCAACGTCGGCGGCCACCTCGGCTTTCTCACCCATGACCGGCGCCTGCTGCGGCTGCGTGGTGAGGCCAATGGGGAGCCTGACAGCCACGATCCTGACGACAACCTCTGGCAGCGCCTGCGGGACGACCGCTTCGCGATCGAGAAGCGCATGATGCTGGAAGCACGGATCGACCGGGGGGACGGCGTGCCCCAGGATGGCGACGTCCCCGATGACACCGATCTGAACGGGGTGGGCGATGGACCCCATGGCGCCCTCAACGACTTCTACTTCCGCCCCTACCTCGACGAGCTTTCACCCACCTGCATGCTGGAGCTGGAGATCGACGGGGAGGTGGTGGACCAGTACCGGGGCGACGGCCTGATCATTGCCACTCCCACCGGTTCCACGGGCTATGCGATGGCCGCCGGCGGGCCGATCCTGCATCCAGGCATCGAAGCGATCGTGGTCACGCCGATCTGCCCGATGAGCCTCTCCAGCCGGGCGGTGGTGGTTCCTCCCGGTTCGCGGCTGTCGGTCTGGCCCCTGGGGGAATCCAGCCGGCGGGTCAAGCTCTGGAAGGATGGCGCCCATGCCACCGTGCTCGAACCCGGCGATCGTTGCGTCCTGCAGCGGGGCCGCCACCCGGTGCTGATGCTCCAGCTGGAGCAGAGCCCCTCGTACTACAGCACCCTCACCCACAAGCTCCACTGGGCCGGCAGCCTCACCGCCGGCGAACCGTCCCGCAACTGAACAGCCCACCCCGATCATGGCCCTGGAAATCGAGCGTCGCTTCCTTGTCCGTGGCGACCATTGGCGCTCCCATGCCCACAGGGCCAGGGCGATCCGCCAGGGGTATCTCTCAACCGGTCACGGGGACCTCACCCTGCGGGTGCGGCTGGCCCAGGCCTCCGATGGCGCCATGGAGGCGTTCCTCACCCTCAAGCTGCCGGCCGTCGGCGCGGCGGCGGCGTCAGCCTCCGCCGGTCAGGCCCTGACACGGCAGGAGTACGAGTACCCGATCCCGGCCATCGATGCTGAGGCCTTGTTGGAGCAATCCGCCCATCAGGTGAGCAAGATGCGGTACGGCCTGGATCTGCCCGGTGGCGACTGGGTGCTGGATGTGTTCGAGGCCGCCAATGCCCCCTTGGTGGTGGCGGAGGTGGAACTGGAGCGGGCCGACCAGGCCGTGACCATCCCCGCCTGGTGCTCCACGGAGATCACCGGCCGCCGTGATCTCAGCAATGCGGCCCTGGCTCACCGTCCGCTGATGGCCTGGCCGGCAGCCGAACGGGAGTCGCTCCTGCTGCCCCGCAGCGTCTGAGCTCAGCCGGGTCTGGACGGGTCGACATGGGGCAGGGCGCAACAGTTGAAGCCGTCGCGGCAGATCTTGCCGTGGTCCATGGCCCAGTTCAGCAGGGCCACCCTGTTCTTGGCGCCGGTCTTGGTGAAGATGTTGCTGACGTGGTTGTCGACGGTGCGCTTGCTGATGGTCAGCTGGCCAGCAATCTCCAGGTTGGTGAGGCCCGTGGCCACCAGCTCGATGATTTCGAGTTCCCTCTCCGATAACTCGCTGCGTGCATGAACCATGGGCCGCTCCGGGGACGGGGGCATCGACGGAGCCGGGGGCCTGCGCTCAGCCATCAGCTCCTCGGCGGTTCCGATCACTCTAGGCAGCGGCTGATCCATGATGCCCCTGTCTAGGAGATGGCCGTTGCAGCTTCGACAGGCCCTGGCGGAAGGCCGTTTCGCCGTCACGGCAGAGGTGACCCCGCCCCGTGGGGGCAATGCCAGCCGCACCCTGGAAGCCGCGGCGGCGCTGCGGGGCCTGGTGCAGGCGGTCAATGTCACCGACGGCAGCCGGGCGGTGATGCGGATGAGCAGCCTGGCGATGTGCCGCCTGCTGCTGGAGGCCGGCATCGAGCCCGTGCTGCAGATGACCTGCCGCGACCGCAATCGCATCGCCCTCCAGGCCGACCTGCTCGGCGCCCACGCTCTCGGCATCCGCAACCTGCTCTGCCTCACCGGTGACCCGGTGCGGGCCGGCGATCAGCCCGGGGTCCGAGCGGTGAATGAACTGGAAGCGGTGCGGCTGTTGCAGCTCGTGCGGGCCCTCAACGCCGGCGAGGATCCCGTGAAGGGGGAGCTGCCGGATGGGGCCACGGCGCTCTTCCCCGGCGCCGCCGCCGATCCCCAGTCGCCCAGCTGGAGCGGACTGTGCTCGCGGGTACGGCGCAAGCAGGAGGCCGGCGCCCGTTTCCTCCAGACCCAGATGGTGATGGACACCGCCTGTCTGCGCCGCTTCGTCGAGGAACTCACGGCTCCACTCGGGCTGCCGGTGCTGGCTGGGGTGTTTCTGCTCAAGTCGGCCCGCAACGCCCAGTTCATCAACCGCGTGGTGCCCGGGGCCCGCATCCCCCAGACCCTGATCGATCGTCTCGCCGGCGCCGCGGACCCGGCGGCGGAAGGTGTGGCGATCGCCGCCGAACAGGTGGCGGCCTACCGCGCCATCGCCCAGGGGGTGCACCTGATGGCCATCAAGGCCGAGCACCGCATCCCCGAGATCCTTCGATTGGCGGGCCTAGGGGGCGCCGCTGGCGGCGAGGTCGGTGCCGAGCAGCTCGGCCATGGCCTTCTGCTGCGGTGAAGGGGTGCCCACGTCCTGGCGGCGGGCGTCGGTGATCAGCCAGTCGAGGGCGGCCTCCTGGAGATCGAAATGGTCGCCGTTGCGATCGACGCAATAGCGGCCATAGACCAGCTTTTCGACGAGCTGAACCCCGGCGCCGATGCGGGAATAGTCAAAGATGATCGAGTTGTCGATCGTGGCGCCTTCGCAGATGTGGCAGCTCGGTCCGATCATGGCCGGCCCGATGATGGTCACGCCGTTTTCGATGCGGGTCATGCCGCCCACGAAGATCGGCCCCTCGACGTGGATCTTGTCCCAGTCGGCCGCCACATTGAGGCCCGCATAGATCCCTGGTCGCACCTCCTTGCCAGGAATCTGCACCTGGCGCACGTCTCCCTGGAGGACGCTGCGGATTGCCTGCCAGTAATCCGGTACCTTGCCGATGTCGACCCACTCGAACTCCATGGGCAGGGCATAGAAAGGGGCCCCGGAGTCCACCAGCCTGGGGAACAGGTCGGCGGCGATGTCGAAGGGTTCACCGCTGGGGATGAAATCCAGGACGGCCGGTTCGAAGATGTAGATGCCCGTGTTGATCATGTCGCTGGCGGCTTCTTCCACCGACGGCTTCTCCTGGAAAGAGAGCACCCGGCCGGCTTCGTCCGTCACCACCACCCCATAACTGCTCACCTGATCGCGCGGTACCCGCTTGGTGATCAGGCTGGCCATGGCCCCCTTCTCGCGGTGGCGGCGCACGGCTTCGGTGAGGTCGAGGTCGATCAGGGCATCGCCGCAGAGCACCACGAAGGTGTCGTCGAAGAAGGCCTGGAAGTCCTGGATCTTCTTCAGCCCTCCGGCCGAACCCATCGCTTCACCGATCAGCTCCCCATCACTGATTCGCCCCTCGAAGCTGTAGGCGATCTGGACATCGAAGCGTTGCCCATCACGGAAGTAGTTCTCGATCTCCTCCGACAGGTGGGAGACGTTGACCATGATTTCGTTGAAACCGTGCTCCCGGAGCAACTCGAGCAGAAACTCCATCACGGGTTTCTGCAGGATCGGAATCATCGGCTTGGGGGTGGTGTGCGTGATCGGCCGCACCCGTGTTCCCTTGCCTGCCGCCAGGATCATCGCCTTCATCGGCGTCGTTTCATGTCGGAGGTGAATGGCCAGCCTAAGGAGAAAACTCAGGCTGCCACTGCCTCCAGAGCCGGCCCCCTATCTGACCCCTGGCCAGGCAGCCGCGGCAGGCTCAGCGTTTCGGCCCTTTCCTCCCGCCGGCGACGCAGGCTGAGCGGACCGTAAAGGCCACCGGCCTGCTCCAGTTCCACCTTGCCCTGGGACGAGAGGAACAGCAGGGCCCAGAACACCCCCACCCGGTCCTGGTCCAGGTCTTCGTCGGCGGGCGCGTTGGCGACGGCCTCCGCCCAGGCGCCCACCAGGGCCTCGAAGGCCACCCATTCGACGCCTTCGGCCGTGGGGGACCAGTGCAGCAGGAAGCGGCTCAGGGCGGCGGTGGTTTCCGGCAGCTTCTCGCGGTGGGCCAGGGAGGCCACCTGGGCGATGGCGGCCCGTTCGCTGTAACGGCGCGGCCGGGGCCGGTGGCGCCCTTCTCCTCCGTCCTGTTCGAGCCGCTCGGCGATGTCCTCAAGCTGCCGGATCAGTTCCCCCAGGGTGACGGGCCGCTGCAGGGGCGGGGGCGCCACCGGACGGCGGTGCAGGTGCCGCTCGGGCCGGCGGGGCAGCGCCAGGGCTCCGGGGTCCCAGACCTCCCCGTCCTCGGCGGCGAAGGGATCCTCCAGCAGGGGCTCGGGCGGAAACGTGGCCGACTCCAGCAGCTCCGCCTTGAGTCCCACCAGCACTGAGGCCGCCAGGAACGCCTCGCTGGATTCCGCCAGATCCCGTTCGTAGCTGCCGCCCTGGGGGGCCAGCGGCCTGGGCCGTTCGATGCGCTGGCGCAGCTGGTCGAGGAAGCCGTCGACGACGGCAATCACATCCACGTCCCAGGGGTCGATATCGCCGCGCTCGGCCGCGTCCTGGAGCAACCGGATGGCGAGTCTGGCGCCCGCTTCTGCCACGCGCGATGTCCTGCTCGGGGGGCCTTCCTGGCGCAAGCTACCGGCTGTGGCCGGATGGCACCAGTCACGATGGTCACCGAACCGGCCCCATGGGCCTCAGTCGGCCGCCAGCGAGAGGTTGTCTTCGCCCGCCTCACGGGACGGCGCCGAACTCTCCCCGGCCGCCGGCAGCAGGCCGAGCTGGGCGTCGACGGTGGCCCGGTAGCGGCGCAGATCGTTTTCCAGTTCGCTGATCCGCACCTGCTGGGCCTCCACGTCAGGGCTGCTCTGCAGGGTTTCCACCTTGCGCACCACCCCGCTCCAGACGGCGTAGATCCAGGCGGCGGTGGCGCCGATGCCGCCCACCAGCAGCAGCAGGGCCGCCAACGGCAGGGTGGTGCTCACGCCCGGCAGGAAATGCACCGTGGTGGCCGTGGTGTTCTCCAGGGTGAACATCACCGTGGCCAAGCCGAAGCTGAAGATCAGAAGGAAATTGATCTGCCGCATGGAGAGCCTCGCTGTGCGATGGAGGAGCGTAGGCATCTTCAGCGCAGGACGCCGCCATCACCTGGGGCCTGCGCAGAGTTTCGTAACCGGCCCCCGGGGCTGAAGGGGGGCAGAGATCAACCCAGGGCCGGGGCGTGCAGCAGGGCGGGCGGCAGGTTGCCGAAGGCCCCGGCCGCCATCACCGCCGGAACGGGGGCACGCCCCACCTTCACCAGGGCCACGGACTCCCGGTCGACCAGGGCCTCGATGGCGGCGCGGTAGCTGTCGGTGACCAGGCGCGGGTAGAGGCCGATGCCGATGATCGGCACCAGCAGGCAGGAGATGACATAGATCTCCCTCGGTTCGGCGTCGACCAGGTGGGTGTGGGAGGCCAGCTCGGGATTCTCCTTGCCGAAGAAGATCTCCCGCAGCATCGAGAGCAGGTAGATCGGGGTGAGAATCACGCCGATCGCCGCCAGAACGGCGATCACGATGCGGAAGCTGAGGCTGTAGGCCTCACTGGTGGCGAAGCCCACGAACACCATCAGCTCGGAGACGAAGCCGCTCATGCCCGGCAGGGCGAGGGAGGCCAGGGAGCAGACGGTCCAGAGGGCGAACATCTTGCGCATCTTCTGGCCCACGCCCCCCATTTCGTCGAGCTGGAGCGTGTGGGTGCGGTCGTAGGTGGCGCCCACAAGGAAGAAGAGGCTGGCGCCGATCAGGCCATGGCTGATCATCTGGAGCATGGCGCCACTGGTACCCAGGGCGCTGAAGCTGCCGATGCCGATCAGCACGAAGCCCATGTGGCTGATCGAGCTGTAGGCGATCTTGCGCTTGAGGTTGCGCTGGGCGAAGGAGGTGAGGGCGGCGTAGATGATGTTGACCACCCCCAGGATCACCAGCAGGGGCGCGAACTGGGCGTGGGCCTCCGGCAGCAGCTGCACGTTGAACCGCAGCAGCGCATAGCCCCCCATCTTCAGCAGGATGCCCGCCAGGAGCATGTGCACCGGGGCGGTGGCCTCACCGTGGGCATCGGGAAGCCAGGTGTGCAGCGGCACCACCGGCAACTTGACGCCGAAGGCGATCAGCAGGGCGGCATAGCAGAGCACCTGGAAGCCGGTGCCGAAGTCCTTGGCCGCCAGCACCGTGTACTCGAAGCTGGGGGCACCGCCGCCGTAGAAGGCCATCGCCAGGCCCGCCAGGAGGATGAACAGGGAGCTGCCGGCGGTGTAGAGGATGAACTTGGTGGCGGCGTACTGGCGCTTCTTGCCGCCCCAGATGGCCAGGAGCAGGTACACCGGCAGCAGTTCCAGCTCCCAGGCCAGGAAGAACAGCAGCATGTCCTGCACGGCGAACACGGCGATCTGGCCGCCGTCCATGGCCAGGAGCAGGAAATAGAAGAGCTTCGGCTTGAAGGTCACCGGCCAGGCCGCCAGGCAGGCCAGGGAGGTGATGAAGCTGGTGAGCAGGATCAGCGGCATGGAGATTCCATCCGCCCCCACCGACCAGGCCAGCCCGAGATCGGGCAGCCACTGCACCCGCTCCACCAGCTGCAGGCCTGGATCGGCGGGGTCGTAGCCGCGCAGGTAGGCCGCCACGGTCACCAGGAAGGTGGTGAGGGCGACACCGAGGGCGTACCAGCGGACCTGCTTGCCATCGCCCTTGTCGGGCACAAAGGGGATCAGCAGAGCGGCGCCGATCGGGAACAGAATCGCGGTGCTCAGCCAGGGAAAGGGCACAGAACGGTGCTGTCCATCTGGCCGGAGTGTAGAAATCCCGGCCTCCGCAACACCCACCGGATGGGCGTTGTCACACACAGATGGGGCTCAGCCGAAGGCGCTGAACAGGAGCACCAGGCCGATGACCCCGCCGAACACGATCAGGGCATAGAACTGGACCCGGCCGGTCTCGAAGTACTTCAGGCCCTCCCCGCTGCCCAGGGTGAGCAGGCCGGTCAGGTTGACCACCCCATCCACCACCTTGGAGTCGACGTCGAGCACCTGGCGGGCCAGGCGGCGGCTGCCCTGCACGAACAGCTTCTCGTTGATGGCATCGAGATACCACTTGTTGGCCAGGAACCGGTTGATCGCCGGGAAGCGCCCCGCCACGGCGGTGCCCAGGTCGATGCGGTGCAGGGCGTAGGCCAGCACGGCCAGGCCGATGCCGAGGCTGGAGATGGCCACCGAAGCGCCGGCCAGGGGCAGGAACTCCCCCCAGCTGAAATGCTCGGCCACCTCGGCGGCCTCAATGGGATCGACCAGCTGGCCGAAGCGGCTGTTCCAGGGGGTGCCGAGCAGGCCGATCAGGACCGAAGGCACCGCCAGCACGACCAGCGGGGCGGCCATCTGCCAGCCCGATTCGTGGGGATGGCTGGCATGGCCATGGTGGCCGTCCCCAGTGGACTCTGGAGTGACCTCCGGAGGCTGGCCCGCGGCGCTGAGCAGCTGGGCGCGGATGCCGGTGTCCAGGCCGCGGAAGGGCCCCTCGAAGGTGAGGAAGTAGAGGCGGAACATGTAGAAGGCGGTCATCCCGGCGGTCAGGAAGCCCATGGCCCAGAGCAGCGGGAAGCTGTTGAAGGCCTGGCCCAGGATCTCGTCCTTGCTCCAGAAACCCGCCAGGGGCGGGATGCCGCTGATCGCGATGCAGCCCGCCAGGAAGGTGGCGGAGGTGATCGGCATGTGCTTCCGCAGGCCGCCCATCAGGCGCATGTCCTGGGCCAGCACGGGCTCATGGCCCACCACCTCCTCCATGGCATGGATCACCGAGCCGGAGCCGAGGAACAGCATCGCCTTGAAGAAGGCGTGGGTGACGAGGTGGAACATGCCCGCCACGGGGGCCCCGCAGCCCATGGCCAGCATCATGTAACCCAGCTGGGAGACGGTGCTGTAGGCCAGCCCCTTCTTGAGATCCATCTGGGTGAGGGCGATGGTGGCCCCCAGGAACAACGTGATGGTGCCGATCACGGCGATCACCACCTGCACCTGGGGGAAGGGCGCATAGACCGGCTGCAGGCGGGCCACCAGGAAGACCCCCGCCGCCACCATGGTGGCCGCATGGATGAGGGCCGAGATGGGGGTGGGGCCCTCCATGGCGTCGGGCAGCCACACGTGCAGGGGGAACTGGGCCGATTTGGCCATCGGGCCCATGAACACCAGCAGGCAGAGCAGCACGGCCACCCCCGTGGGCAGGCCGCCGCCGGCCACGGCCGCCGAGAGCCGCTCGCCGATCTCTTCAAAGCCGAAGCTGCCGGTGGCCCAGAACAGGCCCAGGATGCCGAGCAGCAGGCCGAAGTCGCCCACCCGGTTGACCACGAAGGCCTTCTGGGCGGCGTTGGCGGCGGCGTCCCGGTCGTACCAGAAGCCCACCAGCAGGTAGGAGCACATGCCCACCAGCTCCCAGAACACGTAGATCTCCAGCAGGTTGGGGCTGATCACCAGCCCGAGCATGGAGCTGCTGAACAGGGCCAGATAGGTGAAGAAACGGACGTAGCCCTTGTCGTGGGCCATGTAGCCGTCGGAATAGACCATCACCAGCAGGGCGATGGTGGTGACCAGCGACAGCATCACGGCACCGAGGGCGTCGACCCGGAATCCCATCTGCAGATGGAAGGTGCCCGCGCCGGCCCAGTCGAACAGCACCTCGGTGCCGCCCGCCCCGGCCAGTTGCTCGGCCAGGATCGCGAAGCTGAGCACGGCGGCCATGCCCACGCTGGTGATCAGCAGCAGCGCCACCGGCTTGCGCAGACGGTTGACGGTGCGGTTGAAGGTGATCAGCCCCAGGCCAGTGAGGCAGGCCCCCAGCAGGGGGAGCACTGGTATCAGCCAGGCAAGTTCGGAAGCGGAGGGCATCCTGGGGGCTCTGTTGGGGCGAGTGTAGGCAGGCCCACCGGAATGCCCCCGCCTCTGTGGGGGCCTGCCCATCGACCCCGGCCGGCCGGCGGGAGCTTCATCCCAGCCAGTGGGCCAGGGCGGTGCGCGAGAAGCTGGTGGCGCCCAGTCCGATCCAGCGGTGGGCCCACCAGATCACAGCGATGGCGATGGCGATGCCCAGCTGCGAGGGCCGCAGGAATTCCGCCGCCACCAGCGTCTGACGGCCATCCAGCACGGCGGCGAAGGGCAGCACCGAGGTGGAGGCCCGCAGCTCCTCGAAGGCGGCCCCGAAGCGGTTGTGCAGGCGCCGGTCTCCGTTCCAGACGGCGAACAGGTGGTGGCCGATCAGCCCCACGCAGGCCACCAGGGTGAAGCTGGTGCCGATCCAGAGCAGGTGGGTCGCGCACCACAGCACCTGGCCCACCGCCTGGGGATGGCGGCTCACCCGGATGATCCCCGTGGCGTACAGCCGCACCTGGGGCTTCAGCACAGCGGGGATCTCCAGCAGGTTGTAGGTGGCCGGATAGAGGAACAGAAAGCTGATCGCCGTGCCGGTCCAGACCACCGGCACCACCCAGGGCTGGTCCTGCAGGTTCCAGAGCCGCAGGCCGTCGTAGCGATGGGCCAGGAAATAGCCCACCACCACCACCGCCGAGGGGATGCTGAGGCCGGCGAACAGCAGCCGCCACAGCCGGGCCCCGATCCGCGCCTCCCCCCAGACCCTCAGGGAGGCCCCGCCACTGTGGATCAGGGCGAAGAGGACCAGAAGAACCAGCATCACCACGCTGCTGTGCTGGGGGCCCACCGTCAGCAGGGGTAGCGAGGGCATGGGGCGCGGCGTCCGGGAGCGGATGTGACAGGCCGATTCTGGCCACTGGGCGGGACCCCTAGAGTTCCGCACGGCCTGCCGGCTCCGGCGAACGGTCCCCCCGCGGCCTCCCCGACCCATGGCAGATCTGCCTTTCACCCTCGACCAGCTGCGCATCCTGCGGGCCATCGCCAGTGAGGGCAGCTTCAAGAAGGCGGCCGACAGCCTTTACGTCACCCAGCCGGCGGTGAGCCTGCAGATCCAGAACCTGGAGAAGCAGCTGGATGTGTCGTTGTTCGACCGCGGCGGCCGCAAGGCCCAGCTCACCGAAGCCGGCCATCTGCTGCTCAGCTACTGCGACCGGATCCTGAGCCAGTGCCAGGAGGCCTGCCGGGCCCTCGACGACCTCCACAACCTGCGCGGCGGCTCCCTGGTGGTGGGGGCGAGCCAGACGACGGGCACCTACCTGATGCCCCGCATGATCGGCCTGTTCCGCCAGAAGTACCCCGACGTGGCGGTGCAGCTGCAGGTGCACAGCACCCGCCGCACCGGCTGGAGCGTGGCCAACGGGCAGATCGACCTGGCGATCATCGGCGGAGAGCTGCCAGCGGATCTCAACGACCTGCTGCAGGTGGTGCCCTACGCCAACGACGAACTCGCCCTGGTGCTGCCCCCCAAGCACCCCCTCGCCCGCCTGCCCGAGCTCACCAAGGACGACCTCTACCGACTGGGCTTCGTCTGCCTCGACGCCCAGTCGACCACCCGCAAGATGGTGGACCAGCTGCTGAGCCGCTCCAAGCTCGACGTGCAACGGCTCAAGATCGAAATGGAGCTCAACTCCTTCGAGGCCATCAAGAACGCTGTCCAGGCGGGGCTGGGGGCGGCGTTCCTGCCGGTGGTGTCGATCGAGCGGGAGCTGGCCGCCGGCACCCTGCATCGCCCCCAGGTGGCCGACCTGATGGTGCGGCGTCAGCTGAAGCTGATCACCCACCCAGCCCGCTATTGCTCCCGGGCCGCTGATGCCTTCCGCCGCGAGGTGCTGCCGGTGTTCGCCAGCCCGGACAGCCCCCTGCGTCAGGTGCAGGCCACGGCGGGAGCGGCCGAGCGCAACGGCCTCAGAACTGATCGGCCTCCGGTGTGATGCCGACGGCGTCATCGGCGGCGCCGGCGACCCCCCGGGTCTGGAACTTGTTGCCAGAGATGTCGGTCTGGTAGACGCAGCGAACGACAGGTTTGTCGCGCACCGAGCCGATGTAGGCGAAGGTGTTCATGCGCTGCTTGCACTGGCGCATCTGCTCGGCGGTCACCGCCCCTTCCTTCTGCAGCACCGACCAGTTCTCCCGGCGGATGACGCAGCCGGGCTGGAGCGTGGGCTGGGTCACGAAGCTGCTGCTCGGGTTCATCGTGGTGTACAGCTCGATGTCCATGACGAAGGCGCTGGCCCCCCACTGCTTGCAGAATTCGGGGTCAGGCACCGCCATGTCGAGCTGCTGGGCGCTGGCGATGTTGCCCTGGTTGCCCTGGGTGGTGCTGGTCACGGCGCTGCCGATGCCGATGCCCACCACCAGCACCCCCGCCAGCACCGCCACGGTGGCCACATTCAGCTGAATGTTGGGGCCGCCGCCGCCCGGTGGACCACCGCCGTTGCCGGAGGGGGGACGCCCGCCACCACCACCGCCGTTCATCTCCCGACGCCCCTTGGCCCCTGTGCGGGGATCGTCCCGGCGTCCGTAGCCCGCGGAAAACCGGTCGGGGCGCTCGTCGTAACGATCGGCCCGGGGGTCGTAGCGGTCGGGCCTTGAGGCGTAACCGCCCGGCTCGGGTCGGCCGCTGCTGCTGCGGGAGCGGGTCACAGGGTTTCCGGGCTGCGGGGCAGACCCATCGAGTAATTGAGCACCCGGGCCTCGGGGTTGTAGCTCAGCTCACCGGCCTGGAGCATCTGCCGGACGAGTCCCTCCAGTTCGGAGCCGATGCGGCGCAGGCTGTAGTCGCTCAGCTCCTGGCCGGCCTGGGCCGCCACCAGCTGCCTGAACTGGCCACGCACCTTCTCCAGGGCCGCCTCGTCCCAGAGGAACTCGTTGTCGGGATCGATGTCGAGGGTCAGCTGATCCGGGTCGGGGATGAGATCGTCGTTCTCAACCCGCGCCGTGAACAGACGGATGTGGCGGGTGGTGGACTTGAGCAGCGTCTCGACCATGGGCTGGGCCTCGGGGGCGGGAATGCGGGAGAGGGGGTCGGCACCCGTTGAGTGCTCCTTTGACTTTAGGTAGGCCGGAGCCCGATTCCGTCGCCCCGGCCCGCGGCGGCTGCTCACCCCTGCCCTGGAGGGCCCGATAAGGTTGCTGCTGATCTCGGGTTCGACATGCGGGTTGTCATCGCCGGGGCCGGGCTGGCCGGCCTGTCCTGCGCCAAATACCTCTGTGATGCCGGCCATACCCCGATCGTGCTGGAGGCCAGAGATGTGCTGGGCGGCAAAGTGGCGGCCTGGCAGGACGCCGATGGTGACTGGTATGAAACCGGCCTGCACATCTTCTTCGGCGCCTATCGAAACATGCGCCAACTCTTTGCCGAGCTGAACATCGAGGATCGCCTGCAGTGGAAATCCCACTCGATGATCTTCAATCAGAAGGAAGTCCCGGGCACCTACAGCCGTTTTGATTTTCCCGACCTGCCGGCCCCCATCAACGGCGTGGCGGCGATCCTGGGCAACAACGACATGCTGACCTGGCCGGAGAAGATCGCCTTCGGTCTCGGCCTGGTTCCGGCGATGCTGCGTGGCCAGTCCTATGTGGAGGAATGCGACAAGTACAGCTGGAGTGAATGGCTGCGGATTCACAATATCCCGGAGCGCGTCAATGATGAAGTTTTTCTCGCCATGAGCAAGGCGCTCAACTTCATCAACCCCGAGGAGATCTCCAGCACGGTGGTGCTCACCGCCCTCAACCGCTTCCTGCAGGAAACCGACGGGTCCCGGATGGCCTTCCTGGATGGCAACCCACCGGAGCGGCTCTGCCAGCCGATGGTCGACTATGTCGAGGCTCGTGGGGGCGAAGTGCATCTGGACTCGCCCCTCCGGGAGATCCGCATCGACGCGGACGGGGCCGTCACAGGCTTCCGCATCGGCGGGATCAAGGGGCGCCCGGAGCGGGAGATCCAGGCCGATGCCTACGTCAGCGCCATGCCGGTCGACCCGCTCAAGCTGCTGCTGCCCGAGGCCTGGAAGCAGCTGCCGTACTTCAGCAAGCTCGAGGGCCTGCGGGGGGTGCCCGTGATCAACATCCACCTCTGGTTCGACCGCAAGCTCACCGACATCGACCACCTGCTGTTCAGCCGTTCCGATCTGCTCAGCGTCTACGCCGACATGAGCAACACCTGCCGGGAATACGAAGATCCCGATCGCTCCATGCTGGAGCTGGTGTTCGCTCCTGCCGCCGACTGGATCGGTCGCCCGGATGAGGAGATCGTCGCCGCCACCCTCGAGGAGCTCAAGCGCCTCTTCCCTGTCCATTTCACCGGCGAGACGCCGGCCCGGCTGCGCAAGTCGGTGGTCGTCAAGACGCCGCTGTCCGTCTATAAGACCGTGCCCGGCTGCCAGCAGTTGCGCCCCTCCCAGGACTCCCCCATCCCCAACTTCTTCCTGGCGGGCTGCTTCACGATGCAGCGCTACCTGGCCTCGATGGAGGGGGCGGTGCTGAGCGGCAAGCTCTGCGCCGCTGCCGTGGACGCCCACCTCTCCGGCCAGGGCCAGGGCCCCGCCCCGGCCCAGAGCCTGGCGACGGTGTGAGTGTGCTGGCCCCGCTGCCCCCCTGCCTCTCCTCCGATCTGCAGGATGCCTACGAGTCCTGCCGGCAGGAAACGGCGCGCTGGGCCAAGACCTTCTATCTCGGCACGATGCTGCTGCCCCCGGCCAAGCGCCGGGCGATCTGGGCGATCTACGTCTGGTGCCGCCGCACCGACGAACTGATGGACAGCGCCCAGGCCCAGACCCTCTCCGCCGACGTCCTGCTGGAGCGACTCGACGCCTGGGAGGAGCGCACCCGCGCCCTGTTCGCCGGCCGTGCCGTCGATGCCCTCGACAGGGTGATGGTGGACACGATGGAGCGCTTCCCCCAGCCCCTGCAGGCCTACCTCGACATGATCGAGGGCCAGCGGATGGACGTGCTGCGCGATCGCTATGCCAGCTTCTCCGACCTCCAGCTCTATTGCTATCGGGTGGCCGGCACCGTGGGACTGATGACCCAGGAGGTGATGGGGGTCGACGCCGCTTACACCTCCGCCCCCTGGAGCGAACGCCCCGACACCTCGGAAGCCGCCGTGGCCCTGGGCATCGCCAATCAGCTGACCAACATCCTGCGCGATGTGGGTGAGGATCGCGGCCGCGGACGCATTTATCTTCCCCAGGAGGATCTTGACCGTTTCGGTTACTCCGAAGACGACCTCATGGCCGGCCGTCTGAATGAGAACTGGCAGGCACTGATGCGCTTCCAGCTTGAGCGGGCCAGGGATTGGTTCAACCGTTCCGAAGCCGGTGTTCGCTGGCTGGCACCGGATGCCCGCTGGCCCGTGTGGGCATCACTGCGACTGTATCGGGGGATCCTTGATGTCATCGAGAGATTGGATTATGACGTCTTCAACCATCGCGCCTTCGTGCCCAGGGTCGGCAAATTGCTGGATCTTCCCTTTTCCTATGTGATCGCCCAGACGCGATGAAGCGGCGTTCCATCGGCCAGGCCCACGGGCCTTCGACGCTGCCGTCCCTGCCTGTCCGCCTCACCCATTGCGCCCTGGCGGCCTGCATTGGAGGGCTGCCTTTTCCATCACTGGCCCGGGCCCAGTCCCTGCCGGCCTCGGTCAGCCCACCCGAGGTGAAGGCCGTGGAGGGACTGGGGGCGGGATGGCCCGGCCCGATGCCCACCGGCGACCGCCTGCCCGCCCTGCCCCCCGAGCTCCTGGGGGCCCTGACGATGGAGCAGGCGGCGGCCTGGGCGGTGGACAGGAATCCCGTGGTGCGCTCCGCCTACCAGTCCCTGGTGGCCACCCAGAACAGCCTCGGTGCGGCCTATGCCAGCTGGTGGCCCACCCTCAACCTCAGCCTCAACGGCGGTCCCTACGCCTCCAAGACCTTCTACAACTACCCCTTCAGTGCCTCCGCGGGCTTCCCCATCTCGGGCTCCGGTCTCAGCAGTGAGAGGGTGTTTGAAGCGAGCTACTTCCAGGCGATCGGCCAGATCGATACCACCTGGAACCTGATCGATCCCACCCGGTCGGCCACGATCTGGCAGAACAAGTACCTGGTCCGCCAGGCGGCGGACACCTATGTGATCACCCGCCGCGACCAGCGCCTCAAGACCCAGTCGGCCTACATCGATCTCCAGCGGGCCCTCGCCGCCGTGCAGACCGGCCGGCAGATCGTCGAGAACGACGAACTGCTGTATCGCCTCGCCCAGACCCGGGTGCAGATGGGGGTGGCCTCCAAGCTGGAGGTCTACAAGCAGCAGACCGTCCTGCTGGCCGACCGCCAGTCGCTCCTGGCCGCCGAACAGCAGGTGGAAACCGCCCGGGCCAACCTGGCCCAGCTGCTGGCCACCCCCAGTCCCGACGCCCTCACGCCCGCCACGCCTTTCGCCCCCCTCGGCGCCTGGGACCATTCCCTCAACGACTCGATCACAGCGAGCCTCGCCTACCGCAAGGTGCTGGAACAACAGCTCCTCGCCGTCCAGACCAACGAGGCCCAGGCCCGGATCTACCTGGCCACCTACCGACCCACCCTGCAGCTGATCACCTCCCTCTACTGGACCAAGGGGGTGGGCTACCTCAACCAGGGCCCGCCGTTCGTGCCCAACGCCCGCTCCGACGAATGGAACGGATCGGCCCTGCTGCAGCTCACCTTCACCGGCTTTGACGGCGGCCAGGCCCGCATGAACGCCGCCGCCGCCCGCCGCCAGGCGGCGGCCGCCGCCGAGACCTACAGCGCCACCGTGCTGCAGGTGCGTAGCGAAGTGCAGTCCCTGGTGGCCCAGGCCCGCTCCGGCCGCAGCATCGTCATGGCCGGAGCCGAGCGGGTCACGGCGGCCAACGGGGCCCTGCGCCTCCAGACCCTGCGCTTCAACGCCGGCTACGGCACGATCACCGATGTGGTCCAGGCCCAGCAGGAGATCAGCCAGGCGGTGAGCTCCTACATCGAGAACCTGGCCACCTACAACGACAGCCTGGTGCAGCTCAGCCGCTCGAGCGGCCTGCCTGTTCAGCCTGATCCCGCCCTTCTCGAGGCGGTGGGCCATCCCCTGCAGACCCTGCGGCTGCCGACGCGGATGGCCCAGATGCGCTGATCTGCTCCAGACGCCGCTGGCGCATCGCCTGTGCACGGGCACTGAGCTGTTCGAAGCCGGGATCGTTGAGGATCGAGCAGACCTGGCCCTGCAGTTCACTGGCGTTGATGTCGATCTCCATCTGGCGGATCTGGGCCCGCAGGGAACTTTCCCGGTCGGCCACGGCCCCCGACATCCGGTTGAAGGCCCGCACCAGTCGGCCGATGGCGTCATCGGCGGGGTAGGTGAGCGCCTGATGGTCCTGGCCATCGGCGATCGCATCGGCGGCGGTTGCCAGCTCCCGCAGCTGCCGCTGGATGCCACGGGAGATCAGCCAGGCGGCCACGCCGCTGGCGCCGATCAGGATCAGGGTGAGGACCACCAGGCGACGGACCATCCGGTCCCTGGCCTCCTGCATCGGCACGAGGGCATCCGCCAGAGCTTCTTCCTCCACGGACACCACCGCCAGCCAGTTCCACTCGGGAAAGGTGGCGATGTACAGGTGTTGCTGCACCGGTTGATCGGTGCCCAGGGGACTCACCAGGGCCTTGCGCTCGAAGGTCCTGCTCAGGCCCAGGGCCCGCGGGTCGGGGACACCGCCGTTCTGACGCATGGCCATGGCCAGGTCGACGCACGCCTCGGTGCCCGGCGTCTGGTAGCTGCAGTACAGCGCGCCGGTGGGGCTGATGCCAAAAAAGGCCGCCTGATGGGTGTCGGTCGGGAAGAGGCTCGAGCCGGCGGCCAGCAGCTGGGAGGCCGCCTGGGTGCTGACGTCCACCAACAGGGCCAGATGGCCCTCCCCAGGCTTCCGGCCCGACAACAGCGTCAGTCGGGCCATGCGCCACTCCCCATCCATCTGCACCATGGTGTTGCGAGCGACCTCCGCGGTGGGGGCGCCCTTGAAGAGGTGCTCGAAGTCGCTGACCGTTGCAGGCCTGGCCGGCGCGCCGGGCTTGAGGGCCTTGCCCCGACTGGTGATGCCCGCCAGACGCCGCCAGGTGCCGGTGCGGTCGCGGTAGTACACCGCCGCCCGCTCCTGGGGCATCGCCAGGGGGAGGCGCAGCTGCTCGTTCAGCACGGCGGGGGCCTCGGCCGTTGTCAGGCTCTGGCCTTTCCAGGTCAGGCGGCCGTTGGCCTCCAGCCGCAAGGGGGCCAGGGCCGCGCGCAATTCCTGGGAATCCTGAAAGATGTCCTGGCTGATCGCCGAGGCTGATTTCTGGATGATCGAGGTGGTTACCGACAGGGAGGACAGGTTGTCGTGGTCGAACATGCTGTTGATCTCGATCTGGGCCTTCTGGGCCAGACGGATCGAGCCGATCGTCGCCAGCACCAGAAAGATCGCCAGACTCACCAGGGGACCACTGATCCCCAGGAGCAGCAGCCTCAGCGACAGTCGCATCGGTTTCGGCGGCCCGAGTCTCGCTTCCAGAACCCTCCAGGGGCGTCCGGGGAGTCGTTGGCGAATCTTCAAAAGGGCCTGCAACGCCATGCCTATGATTTTCCCACATCTGTGAATTGGATCGCTTCATGACCAGGATCCTTTCCGTCCATTCCTTCCGTGGAGGAACGGGAAAATCCAACCTCTCGGCGAATCTGGCGGCCGCATTCGCGGCCCGGGGATTGAGGGTGGGCGTGTTTGACACCGATCTGGCTTCGCCGGGCATTCATGTGCTGTTCGGATTCACGGCTGGTCCGGAATCCCATACGCTCAATGACCATCTCCAAGGCTCCATACCGATCGAAAAGTGTTCCCATGATGTGACACCTTCTGCTCTGGGAGGTGGTAAGGGGCGCATTTATCTGGTGCCGGCCGCCATGGATGGGGACAGAATCGCCCGGCTGTTGCGCGAGGGCTATGAGGTGGAGCGGCTCAATGATGCCCTGTTCAGCCTTGGCCAGAGTCAGCACCTGGATCTGCTGATCGTGGACACGCACCCAGGGATCAACGAGGAGACCCTGTTGTCGACGGCCATTTCCGATTGCCTGGTGATGGTGATGCGCCCGGATCAGCAGGATTACCTCGGCACCGCCGTGGCGATCGAAGTGGCCCAGAGGCTGATGGTGCCCGAGGCCCGCCTGGTGGTGAACAAGTTGCCCCCCCACTTCGATGCCGAACAGGTGCGCGCCCGGGTGGCCCAGAGTTACGGCATTCCGGTGGGAGCGATCCTGCCCCTCAGCGACGACCTGCTCACGATCGCCAGTCGCAGCCTGGCGCTGGTGGATGTCCCTTCCCACCCCTGGAGTGCCGGGGTGACCCAGCTCGCGGCCGACCTCGCCGATGCGCTCCTCTGAGCCTCCCGAGACCGCCGGTGACAGCGCAGCGCGGCCCCTCCTCGCCTTGCCGGAGGGCCCCCTGAGCATGGCCCGGCTGGTGGCGCTGGAGCCCGCAGCGTTGCGGCAGCTGCTCACCCTGGGCCTGCGGGCCGGCCTGGGGGAGCCGGAACTCGACGCCTGCTGTGCCGCCGCGGCGCCTCCCCTGGGCCAGACCCCGGAGCAGCTGCGCGCCCGGCTGCAGGAACGGGGCTGGTTGCGCTGGGATCCCGAGCGTCAGCGCTGGCGCACCCGACTCGGTGCTGCAAGGCCGCCGGCTCCCCCCTAGGGCTGATCCTCGAGCGCCAGCCACTCCTCCAGCACCGGATTCACCCGCGAGGGATTTTCGTCATGGGGGCAGTGGCCGAGGCCGCTCAGGATCCGCAGATCACGCACGGCGCCGTAGGCCCCGGCCCAGCGCCGGGCCTCGGCCACCGGCTCCCATGGATCCGCCTCCCCCCAGAGCAGCCGGACCGGAACGGTCAGTTCCGCCAGCATGTCCGGGGCGAGCCGGTCGCGGAAGAGGTTGATGAACCCCCGGAAGCTCTCTTCGGCGCCGGGGCTGCGGGCCGGGGTCAGCAGCAACTGCACCAGTTGGTCGTCGATCCCGTCGCCGGTGGGATAGGCGGCGCCCAGAACCTTGCGGATCACAGCGGGGTTGGCCACCCAGCGGAACAGGCGGCCGGTGAGCCAGCGCTGCCGCACCAGTCGCTTCAGCAGGGGCCGGCCAATGCGGCGCAGGGGGGGCTGCTCGCTCAGGCGGCGGTCATCGAGGCTGCGCTGGGCGCAGTCGATCAGGATCACCTGGCGGGCGTCGTCCCCGAGTCTGGCGGCCGCGGCGAGGGCCACGACACCCCCGATCGAATTGCCGACGAGCTGGACCGGCGTGCCGATCACCTCCCGCACGAAGGCCGCCACCTGATCAGCCCACAGGTCGATGCCGTAGCGCAAGGCCAGGCCGTCGTCGGGTTCGCCCTCAAGGCGGGAGGGCGGCTTGCTGCTGGCTCCGAAGCCCACCAGATCCAAGGCGAACACGGGCCGGTGACCCGACAGGGGCGGCAGGTTGTGGCGCCAGTGTTCCTTGCAGGCGCCGAAGCCATGGATCAGCAGCACGGGCAACACCCCAGCCGGGCCGGGTGCCGTTGGGGAGCTGCCCACGTAGCTGATCGTCTGTCCCTGCCATGGCCAGGTGTCCAGCCAGTCGGCCGGGAACATCGGGACGGCGTCGGCCAAGTCGCCGCTGGCAGGGGGAGTGACGGACATGGGGCCGGGTGACGGGGGGCTCAATGGGAACCCTTCCAGGGCTCGACCCTGCCATCTTCGATGGCCCAGATCCGATCGGCGTCATCGAGCAGGCGCAGGTCGTGGGTCACCAGCAGCACCGAACTGCCCCGTTTGCGGCAGAGGTCGCCCAGCAGGGCCACCACCTCCTGGCCGGAGCTGCTGTCGAGGGAGGCGGTGGGTTCATCGGCCAGCACCAGGTCGGGTTCGGGGGCCAGGGCCCGGGCGATCGCGACCCGCTGGCGCTGGCCGCCGGAGAGTTCGGACGGGAAGTAATCCAGGCGGTGGCCCAGGCCCACCGCCTCGAGCAGGGCGGTGGCCCGGTGCAGGCGCCGCCTGGGATCCGGTTCACTCAGCTGCAGCACCAGGGCCACGTTCTGCAGGCTGGTGAGGGAGGCCACCAGATTGTGGCTCTGGAAGATGAAGCCGATGCGGCGGCGGATCTCCACCCGGCTGCGCTCACTGGAGCGCCGCACCTCGCTGCCGAGCACCTGCAGGGATCCCTCCTGGACCGATCGCAGCGCCCCGACGAGGGTGAGCAGGGTGCTCTTGCCGCTGCCGGAGGGCCCCACCAGCAAGGTGATCTCGCCCGGATTCACGCTGAAGCTGATCCCGTGCAGAATCTCGCTGCGCAGCGGACCCTCGCCGTAGGCGTGGCGCAGATTCTCGGCGACGACGGGCTGCATCGGGATCAGAAGACGCTGGCCGGATCCGCATCCCGCAGCTTGTTGAGCGCGATGGCGGCCGCCACGGCGCAGACGCCGATGGTGAGGCTGAACACCAGCAGGGTCTTGTCGGTGGTCATCACGATCTGGATGCCGGAGACGGCGGTGAGGAAGGCATAGAGGGCGGCACTCGCCACAAGGGCAGGAACGAAGGAGGAGACCGCCAGGATCGAGGCCTCCTGGAGCACCAGGATCAGCAGGAACCGGTTGCGGAAGCCCAGGGCCTTGAGGGTGGCGTATTCGTGCAGGTGGTCGCTGACATCGGTGTACAGCACCTGATAGACGATCACCCCCCCCACGAGCAGTCCCATGATCGTGCCGAAGCCGAAGATGATGCCGAAGGAGGAACTGGTGTTCCAGTAGTTCTGTTCATTGGCGATCAGCTCCGGCTTGGTGAACACCTGCAGCTGGCTGCCGTAGAGGGCCCGCAGGTGACGCTGCACGGAGGTGATGGCAGCCGGATCGGTGACGCGGATCAGGCCCATGGAGATCTCGCCTTCGTTGATCTGTTTGTAGGCCAGCTGCAGGGCGGTGGTGTCGCTGCTGATCAGATTGCTGTCGGCGGCGAAGGTGGAGCCAAGGCGAAACAATCCCACCACCCGAAAGGTCTTGGAATAGTCGGAGAGGATCATCGTCTGGCTCCCCTGGTCCTTGACCGCCGCCGCCACCGGACCGGTGTTGCTGTTCCCCGCCGCATCGAAGAGCACGTAGCCCGGGGTGCGGATCCGGTCGATCTGCTCGCGCACCGGGGCCAGATCGAGGATCTGCTGGTTGGGATCGAAGCCGATCAGGCGCAGGCTGGTGGGTTTGATCCCGCCCATCTGCTGGGCATTCACATTGGCCACATAGACCGGAATGACATCGCTCACCCCCGGAACCCCCAGCGACTGATACAGCTGGGACTGGGGGAACTGCTGGAAGGCGCCGCTGTCCCGGGTGCCGGGGCTGATCACCACCAGATCGGTGATCAGGGCCTGGTAGAAGGTGGTGGCGCTGGTCAGCAGGCCCGACTGGAAGCCCAGCTGCATGAACATCAGCAGCGCGGCGAAACCGATGCCGGTGACGGCCACCAGGTAGCGGATCGGCTGCCGCTTCAGCTGCAGCCAGGCCACCGGCAGATCGCCCAGGCTGCGCCTCAGGGAGCGGCCGATCACGGCAGGAAGCGGACGTTGACGTTCAGTCCGCTGAGTTTGGCGAGGCGGCTGGAGTCGGCGGGGGTCAGGTTGATCTTCACCAGCACCACCCGGGCATTGACGTTGTTGTTGGAGTTGACGCTGAACAGGTCCCGGTCGGAGACCTCGCCGGTGATGTTCTGGACGCGGCCCTGCAGCTTGCCGCTGAAGCCCCCGCTCTCCGGCCAGATCTCGACGGGCTGGCCTGAGCGCACCTGGGGGATGTCGCTCTGGAACACCTGGGCCCAGACCTGCATGGCCCCGATCTGTCCGGCCTGGGCGAGCCCCTGGTCGGTCTCTTTCATGCCCGGCCAGCTGTAGATCCGCAGCAGGCGTCCGTCGAGGGGGGAGCGGATTTCGGCGTTGCGCAGCTGGCTGCGGGCCTGGGCGAGGCTGGCCTTCGCCACCGCCACATCGGCGAGGGCCACCTGCCGGTCCACCGGGCGGACCGTGAGGTTGTCGTAGAGGGTGCCCTTGAGCGCCTGGATGTTGGCCTGGCCCTGGGCGAGGGCGGCATCGGCCTTGCCGAGTTCCTCCTCGGAGATCGCCCCCGCCTTGAACAGCTCCACGCTCTTCTGCTGGCTGATCTTCAGGTAGGGAATCACCACCTGCTCGGCCTTGAGGTCGGCCTCGGCTTTGAGCCGGGCGCCCTGGCGGGCTCCCGCGTCCACCTGGGCCAGCTTGGCTTCACTGAGGGCCAGCTGGTTTTCGGCCTGGACAACGCTGTTGCGGAGGCTGGCCCAGCTGCTCAGGAAGCCCAGCAGCTGGCCGCGGCGGATCGTCGCGCCTTCCGGCACCAGCCACTTTTCGACGACCTCCGAGCCGCCGCTGTTGCCGGCGGCGGTGGAGAGGGACACGACCCCTCCCATGGGGGTGAGACGTCCGAGGGCGGTCACGGCCCGGGGCGCCAGGGGCGGTGGCGGTGGGGCAGGACGGTGGCTCAGCTGCCATCCCGCCAGCCCCAGCACGGCCAGCGCCGACACCGTGACGATCTTCTGACGGCCGCTGCCCCAGGCGCGCTCCCGCCAGAAACGCTGCAGGCCCTCCAGCCTGTCGACGTGCGGCGTCTCCGTCACGAACCGAGGGCGTCAGGGCGCGCCATGGTAGCCAGCGGTTCTGCGCTCAGCCAGCGGCGGTGCATGCGGCGGAACTCGATCGAGAGGATGTCCGAGGCCACATGCCGTTCCTCGGTGAGGTCGAGGGGGACCGGGCTCGGCCGCTGGCTGCGCACCACCCCGTGGTCCTCCTGGAAGATCGTGCGGGAGATGGCGATCGACTTGGCCGCGCTGCCGGGCAGCCGCAAGCGCTTGCGCCTGGAGTACTTCACCCAGCGGGCCAGGGTGTGGCTGTCGCTCTGGGGGAGGCTGGCATTGAAGAAGACGAAGCGCAGCTGGTCGCCGATGCTGGTGTCGACGATGTTCAGATTCGGGTAGTAGAAGCTGAAGGTGGTGGTGGCGCAGAGGGGCCCGCTCTGGCCCATCAGGGTGCGCAGCAGCTTGAGGGCTCCTTTCACCGGCAATTCGAAGCTCACGGTGGCGGCGATCATGCGATCCTCCTTGCGCAGATCGACCGGAATCGACAGGGGCGAATCCTGACTGGCGAAGGTGCCCTTGTGAACCCAGTAAGCGTGGGAATTGTCGAGGTTGGACTCGATCACCCGGCTGAAATGGGTGTCCCAGTCGAAGCTGCTTTCCACATGGCTCCAGTCGGCGGCCGGGAAGAGGGGCAGCTCGGGCAGCAGGGCCGGATCGGCAGGATCGGGGCCCCACCACATCCAGACGAAGCCCCGCGACTCGAGCACCGGCCGCTCCCCCACCAGGCCGCTGCGGGCCGGCGGGCTGGCCCCGGCCGGTTCGGCAGGGGCCTCCAGGCAGGTGCCATCGGCGGCGAACTTCCAGCCATGGAACGGGCAGCGCAGGCAACCGGCTTCCACGCGGCCCAGGGCCAGGGAGGCCCCCCGGTGGGGGCAACGGTCGCTGAACAGGTGCGGCCGTCCTTCCGCATCCGGGAACAGCACCAGATCGTGACCCGCAAACGGAACGGCGACGGGACCCTTCTGCAGGGCGAAGGAAGAGGCCACGGCATACCAACAATTCTGAGCCAGTTGAGACACCTGGGGAGATGTTGTCTCTGATACGGACCCAGGAATTGACATGCTCTGCTGATGCTGCGGGGATCTTAAGCGAAGCGTCCGGTTGGAGAGTGCGACACCCCCTAGATTGGCGCCGCCGCCAAGGTTGGGACAGCCCACACTGCCATTCGAATGATCCGCAAGTGATTCGCAAGCTGCGCAGTCCCCTGGCGATCGTGTTTCTCACCCTGTTGCTGGACAAGCTGGGCGAAAACATCGTCTACCCGCTCCTGCCCTTCATTCTCGAGACGTTCTCCCCGGACGGACTCACCCTGGGGCTGCTGGCGTCGACGGCCACCCTGTTTTCTGTGCTGGCCTCGCCGATCATCGGCTCCCTCAGTGATGCCTACGGCCGCAGGCCGGTGATTCTTCTCTGCGTCGCCATCAACGCCCTGTCTCTGTTCATGTTCGGCGTGGCCGGAACCCTGGGACTGATCTTTCTCTCCAGGGCGATCAATGGTGTCTCCACCGCCACCGTCGGCACGGCCCAGGCTTACATCTCCGACATCTCCACACCGGCGAACCGGGCCCGCAACTTCGGCATCAGCGGTGCCGCCTTCGGCCTCGGGGCCATCGCCGGTCCAGCCCTGGGGGGTGCCCTGGTGGGTTTCGGCATGCGCATCCCGGTGTTCGTGGCGGCCGCCCTGGCGGTCTACAACTTCGTGATGGCGTTTCTGTATCTCAAGGAAACGCTCCCCCGCGAGAACAGACCGCGCTTCCAGCGCGCCCAGATCAACGGACTGGCGCCGGTCATGGCCCTGTTGGCCCTGCCGAAGGCGAACCGGGTGGCCCTCTCGTTCTGCTGTTTCAACTTCGCCTTCAGCGGCTTCACCACCCTGCTGGTGCTCTACCTGAAAGATCAGTTCTCCTGGTCGGCCACGCAATCGAGCGGCATCTTCGTGATCGTCGGCCTCACGGTCACCTACGTGCAGGTGGCCCTCACCGGCCCGTTGGTCCGGCGCCATGGCGAGGCCCGGCTCAACGGCTACGGCCTGGTGGCGGTGGCCGTCGGCATTGCCCTGGTCCCCCTGGCCCAGGTTTTCGGGGCCGGCGCCGCCGTCGTGATCGTCACGTCCGCCGTGATGCTCTCGGTGGGGGCAGCCTGCGTGATCCCAACGGCCCGGAGTCTGGTGTCGCGGCTGGTGCCCGAGAACCGGCAGGGGGTGATGCTGGGCAGCCTGATCGCCCTCACGGGCCTGGCCAGTGCCCTGGGCCCGATGCTGGCCGGGGTGCTCTACGACCTGTCCCCGGCCCTCTGCTTCCTGCTCCAGGCGGCGGTTTGTCTGCTGGGGGCCCCCCTGCTGCGCGGCATCAAGGAGCCCGTCCCTGTGCCGGTCGACGTCGTCGGCTGAGCGGGACGGGGGGCCCCTAGGGCGATCGCTGTCTCAGGCCCGGGCCCGTTCGCGCATCATGCGGCGGTACTCCACCAGGATCAGGTCGGACTCGATCAGCACTTCGTGGGAGCCGCGGAAGCTGACCCGCTTCGGTTCCTGTTCCGTGATCACGGCCGCATCCTCCCTGGAGATCTGCAGACCCGTGTCCAGGGTGATGCGATCGAAGAGCCGGTTGAGCAGGGGAGTGGTGCCCAGGAAGTTCCTGCCGTTGGTCACCCTGACGGTGGTTTCCCTGTCGTTGTCGGGCACGTGGGCCTGCAGGGCCGCCAGGGTCAGGGCACCGAAATGAATGATCGACACCACCACATTGGGGTAGAGAAAGCGGTACTCCTTGTAGGCGTTGCCGGAGTCCCCCTTCAGCAGCAGGCGGGTGAGGCCGGTGAGCTTCTTGACCTTGATCGGCATGCGCCCGTACAGGCTGCCGCGCTCCACCTGGACGGGGTAGTGCTCCAGGCTGAAGTCGGTGTCGGGGTCGACCCGGCCGATGCTTTTCCCATGGACGAAGGCGGCATGGGTGGGATCGATGCCGTTCTCGATTGTCCGGGTGAAATGGGTGGCGTAGGTGAAGGCCATGTCACCACCGTCCCGCAGGCTGAGACCAGCCAGTTCCGGGATGTCCTGCACGTCTTCCTCGGGGTCCGGGTGCTGGCCGGCCAGCCACAACCAGACGAACCCATGCCGCTCCCGGGTGGGGAAGGTGCGCAGGTGGGCCTGGCGGGGGATGGACTCCTCGGCCCGCAGGGCCGGGATCGCCACGCAGGCGCCCTGCGCGTCGTAACGCCAGCCGTGGTACGGGCAGACGAGGGTGTCCCCCTGGGCCCAGCCCCCCGCCAGGGAGCAGCCCCGGTGGGCGCAGCGGCCGTCGAAGGCCAGCACCCGGCCGCCGCCGTCGCGCATCATCACCACCTCCCGGCCCTGGAAGCGATGGGCCAGGGGCTGGTGGTTCACCTGGCTGGAGAGGCCCACCGCGTACCAGCAGTCGGTGGGCCAGGGCGTCGGGGAGCTCATTTCAGGGCGCCGTGACGGCCGGACAGGCCCGGGCCAGGGCGCGGCGATAGGCCAGGATCAGCTGATCCGAGGCCAGCAGAAGTTCGTCCCCCTGGGTGGCCCAGGAGGGACCAGGCGGCTGGGTCTCCACCACCGAGCGATCCTCTTCGTAGGTGTCGACGGTGTTACGGATCGAGTTGCCATCCGCCCAGCCGTAGGGAAGAAAGTTGCGCACGCCGATCCACTTGGTGAGCGTGGTGGTGTCGTCAACGGGGATGTTGCTGGCGAAATAGATGTATTGAAATCCCTTCCAGTTGAAATCCAGTGCGATCCTGTTGACGTTGGGAAGATAGCCGGTGAGGGTGGAACTGGAGTGGCTTCTTTTCCTTTTGACGATGTACTTCAGCAGCCCCACCCGTGCCGGTGGCTTCAATTGGTGATGCGTGGAGACCAGGCCCGCTTCGCTGACGATGTCCAGGCTTTCGACGCTGGCCTCCTCGCGGTTGCTGAAGAACGGCTTGTGCACGAAGGGGGCGTGGGAGGTGTCCAGCCCCGACTCCACGACACGGCTGAAGTGGGCCTTCCAGCGGTACTCCCCGCTCACCGCCCGCCAGCCCGGCTGGTCCAGTTCGGGGAAGGGGGGGATGGGGACGCTGGCGGCCAGTCCGGCCTCGCCAGGAAAGATCCAGACGAAACCGGACTGTTCCTTCAGGGGAAAGGTGGCCATCCGGGCCTTGGCCGGGATGGGTGTGCCAGGCGGATCGGCCGGAATCCTGACGCAGTGTCCGGCCACGTCATAGCTCCAGCCGTGATAGGGGCAGCGCACGCAGGATCCCTCCAGCCATCCCTTGGCCAGGCTGGCGCCCCGGTGGGCGCAGTAGTCGGCCAGGGCGTGGGCCTGGCCGGCTTGATCACGGAAGAGCAGGTAGCGGCGTCCCAGGAGTGTGACGGAAACGGGCTGGTTGCCAAGCCCGTGGCTGTGCTCCACCGCGTACCAGAAATTCTCGAGTCCCTGGGTCATTCCTCAGACGGGTGCGACACGGGTTCCAATGGCCCACCGCCCCTGTTTAGCACCAGTCAGCCCGGGAACCAAGTTAAACCGGTGGGAGGAATTAGAGTGCGCTCCTGTTGATCGGCGACCATTGCGCAAGCTTCACCTGGAACCCGGTGAGTTCGCCTACCGAAGTGGAGACAGCGGCCAGGATGTTTACCTTGTCCGAACCGGGACGATCGAACTCGTCACCCTCTATCCCGAAACCGGTGAAGGCGTGGATGGGCGCCATGGGCCCGGCCATGTCTTCGGTGAAGTGGAGCTCATCGACGGGCGCACCCGCACCCACACGGCCCGGGCTGCAAAGCCCACGGAGCTGCTGGTGTTCAGCCGTGACGAGCTGATGGATCTGCTGTTCGAGCATCCCGAACGCAGTCTCGTGCTGGGACGCAGCGTTTTTGATCGCCTCCGTGACCTTTACACCAACGAAACCCTCGAGTCCGATCTGGCCCGCCTGCGGGAGGAGATGCAGGCCAGCATCCGCGATGCGGTCGTTGCCCATGAAGGGCGGGTGGTGCGCAGCCACAGCGGCATGGCGGCGATCGCCATCCCCATCGTGCTGATGGTGCTGCTGGCGATCGGTTCCTACTGGTACTTTCACCGGGGCTGAGCCATTTCCCCTGCTGTCACGTCATGACGATCAAGTCGGTGCCTCCCGAAGACAAGGAGCGCAGCCTCTCCGAATTCAGGCAGAGGATCACAGCCGATGTGGAGGCCGGCATCGATGGCCATGAGCGCAAGATGACGCGCCTCGGCTTCGTCTTTTTGGCGATCTTCGTCGGCGTCGTCGGTCTGATGGCGGTGCTGCCCTGAAGCTCCCCCCTTCGCTGAAGGGGGGAGCTTCAGGGCAGCAGTGTGGCCTCAGACGGCTGCTTTCTGGTTGGCCAGCAGGTTCTTGAGCTTGGCCAGTTCGCCGGCCCAGCGAGGATCGGGGGCGCCTTCGCCGACGGCGTCGGCATGGACCACCTTGTTGACGCTCTTGCGGGCGGGCGTCGGGGCGCTGCCGGGGCGACGATCGGCACCGGAGGCTGGGCGGCTGTCGCGGCGCTGTTCGGAAATCTCGATGCGCAGGGTGCTGCCGCCGAAGTCCTTGCCGTTGAGCTGGGCGATCACAGCCTCGGCTTGGGCCAGATCCTCAACGTTGGCGAAGCCGAAGCCACGGCAGCCGCCGGTCTCCCGGTCGTTCACCGCCTTGAAGCGCACCCCCTCTCCCACGCTCGAGAAGAGAGCTTCCAGCTCTTTGGAATCAAAGGTTTGCGGCAGGTTGCCGACATAGAGACGAACGCTCATGGGGAGGGGGCTCGGGGAAAAGGGAAAAAACTCTGGCAGGCGGTGCGATCGCGCCATTGCATCCAGCAGTTAATCACGCCGTGGGTCCGCGTCCTTCGCCTCGCTCTGGCGAACCAGCCACGCCCGGGCGGCAACCACGGCCTCGGAGAGGAGGGGGTCATCCGTCAACTCCGCTGTCTCCGTTGCTGCTGTTCCGCCCAGGCGACCGAAGGCCCATTCGGCGGTGAGGTGGTCGATCAGCTGGCCGAGCCGGGGGCCCGGAGCGATGGCCAGCAGTTGTTGCAGGCGGCTGCCGTCCAGGGGTGGCCGGGGGTGAAACAGGCGATCCGCCGGATTCCGCCAGCGGCCCACGGCCAGCTGCGCCGCCGGCGGATCCAGGTGCAGCAGCAGGGCAGGCAGGTCCTCCTCCAGCTGGCGCTGCAGGGCCAGCCGCTCCGCTTCGGCCAGGGCCTCCAGCGTCAGCGCACCGGTGTCCCCTGGCGTCCGCCGGAGACAAGCGAGCCAATGGCGCAGCCGTTGGCAGCGCTGCTGCAGGCGGCGGCTGGCCCGCAGACCCTCGAGGGACCGGCCATCCAGCACGGCCGCCAGCCGCGCCAGGGGCAGGGCCCAGGCTGCTTCGGCGGGGGTGAGGCCGCAGCGTTCCGGTCGCTCGGGACCGAGGGGCTGCAGCGACGCCTCGCTCCCGTCAGCGGCCCCCCAGGGCTGGAGCAGGCCCGCTTCCAGCGCCTGAGCCAGCCCCCGATGCCCCTCGCCAGCCGCGGCCAGGCGCTCCAGTTCCGCCAGCACCCTCTCCCCGGCCACGGCGGTGATCCGCTGGCGGTGGCGCCGGATCAGCTCCCACGTGGCCGGCGCGATGGCGAAGTCCAGGTCGCAGGCCAGCCGCACCCCCCGCAGCAACCGCAGGGGGTCGTCCAGCAGGTTGGCCTCGCTGATCGCCACCATTCGGCGTGCCGCCAGATCCGCGAGGCCGCCGCAGGGGTCGATCAGCGGCTGATCGGCGGCCTCGTTGCTGCACAGGGGCAGGGCGATGGCGTTGACGGTGTAGTCGCGGCGGCCCAGATCGGCCGTGAGAGTGTCACCGGCGCCGCGGGCCAGGTCGATCGTCCAGCCCTTCAGCACCAGCCGGGCGATCGAACGCTCCTGGTCGAGCACCACACAGGTGCCGCCAAAGCGCCGCCCCAGCCGCCGGGCCAGGTCGATGGCGTCGCCGGGCACCACCAGGTCCAGATCCGGCTGGGCGGCGAGCCGACCCAGCAGCCCGTCCCGCACCGCCCCCCCCACCAGGGCTGTGCCCTGCGGAAACTGGTCGAGGGCCACAGGCCAGCGCTCCGGTGCCAGGGCCCGCCACAGCTCCGAGACTTGACGTCCCGGCTCGCACGCCACAATGGGCGCCCTGCTGGGCCGCGGCGGCATGTGCATCTGCGTGGATTGCCACTGGGTCGAGCGTTGTCAGGCCTACCACGCGGTCGAGCGTCAGCACGGCGTCGCCCACCTCACCATGCGTCCCGATTTCAGCCCCCGGCAGCCCCGCATCCACGTGCAGGTCCTCGATCTCGACGACGCTGTGGCCAGTGTCGGGGTGGAGTGGGACGTGCGGGCCTGCTCCGATTTCCGCCCCGATCCGGGCCGCTGGCGCCGCTGGTGCCCCGATGGGCCCCTGCCGACATGACGGACCCTCCCGATCCGGACGGTCGCCCCTGGCTGCTGGCGCTGCACAGCTCCAGCGACAGCCTCGGGGTGGGGCTGCAGCGCCTCGGGGCCATGCAGCCCGAGCGGTTGGAGCGTTTCCCCCTCGGCCGCGCCCTCTCCAATGGCCTGTTCGACTGTCTGGAATCGGTCCTGCCGGCCAGTGCCTGGCCCCGGCTGGGTCGGTTGGCGGTGGCCACGGGGCCTGGTGGCTTCACCGGCACCCGCCTGACGGTGGTGCTGGCCCGCACCCTGGCCCAGCAGCTGGCTTTGCCCCTCGACGGGATCAGCAGTTTCCAGCTGATGGCCCGCCGGCTGCTCGCCGGGACCAGGCCGCCCAGCGAGGCGAGCCCCTTCTGGTTGCTGCAGGAGCTGCCCCGTCGCGGGGTGGTGGCGGGGCTCTACGGCGCCGACCCGGGCCGGCCCGGTGGCGTCGCCGAGCTGGAGGTCCCGAGGCTGTACCGGGGCCGCGACGATCTGGCCCCCTTCCCCATCCACCCCGCCGAGGTGCGACTGCCGGAGGACGTGGTCCAGCTGCTCGGCTTCAGTGCCGCCAGCGCCGCCGCCGGCCTGAGCGCACCCTGGCAGCCGGTGCTGCCCCTGTACCCGACCAGTCCGGTGGAGGCGCTCCCATGCTGAGCCCCCAGCCCCGCCGGCGCCGGTCACGCCGTCCGGAACGCCCCGGCCCTGCTCCGGCAGGCCCGTCCCCGCGGGTCCGCCGCGCCCTCCCCGCACCGCGGCGACCCGGCCGGGGCAGGGGGATGTTGGTGGGCCTGGCCGGATTGGCCCTGCTGTGGTTGTCCCGTGGTGTGTGGTGGCCCACGCCGCCGCCCCCCCAGATGATCCTGGTGCTGGGGGGTGATGCGGATCGGGAGGAGGCGGCGGCCCGTCTGGCCCGCACCGATGGGCTGCCGGTGGTGGTCACCGGCGGCACCAACCCCGAGTACGCCCACTGGCTGTTCCAGCAGAAGGAGGGCCTGCCCTCCCGCCAGGTCCAGCTCGATTACCGGGCCCGGGACACGGTGTCCAACTTCACCTCCCTGGTCGATGACCTGCGCAAGTCCCGCATCCGCCACGCCCTGCTGGTCACCTCCACCGATCACATGGAGCGGGCCCTGCTGGTGGGACGGATCGTGGCCGGCAGCCGTGGTATCCACCTCACCCCGGTCCCCGTGCCCTGCGGCGATCTGTGCGTCGTCGAGGGCCGTCGGCGCCTGTGGGGCGATGGTGCCAGGGCGGCCCTGTGGGTGGTCAGCGGCCAGGACATCAGGCCCTGGGTGGAAGAGCGGGTGGCTCCCTGGCTGGAGAAAGCAGGTTTCCGCTGATCGGGCCGAGGTCGAGCATCCGGTTGATCTGCTCCTGGGCGGCTCGGGTCACCGCATCCAGGTCGGGGCGTCGCCGCGAGGCCGGTGGTGGGATCGGCGTGCCGATGCGGATGTGGATCGGCACCAGCCGGGGCCCGTGGCCGCCCGGCCCGAGGGCCCGATGGCTGTTGATGATCGCCACCGGCAGCAACGGCACCCCGGCCCGGGCCGCCAGCAGGGCCGCCCCGGGCTGGGGCTGGTTGACGCGGCCATCCGGCTGGCGGGTGCCGTCGAGAAAGACACCGGTGGCCCAGCCCTGCAGCAGCCGGTCGGTGGCGGTGCGGATCGCTTCCCGGTCGCCGGCGCCCCGCTCCACCGGGTAGGCGCCGCAGGCCCGGATGATCGGCCCCAGCAGCGGCACCCGGAACAGTTCCGCCTTGGCCATGAAGGCCACGGGCCTGCCCAGCGCGTGGCCCAGCAGCGGGGGATCCAGGTGGGAGCCATGGTTGGCCACCACCACCACGGCCCCCTCCAGGGGCACGTTGTCGTTGCCGGTGGTCTGGCCCCGGAACAGCACCCGGAAGACGGGAAACACCAGCAGGTAGCTGATCAGCCGGTAGGTCAGGCTCGGCTTTGGGGTGCTCAGCAGGGCAGGGGGATCGGCCGGTGGTCGGCGGCGGCGCCTCACTGGCCCAGGTCTCCCGTGCCGGCGATCTGGGCGGTGCCGAGCCCGGGGCAGCTGCGCTTGATCAGGCCACTGAGCACGTTGCCGGGGCCGATTTCCACCGCGGTGGTGATGCCCGCGCTCTGCAGGCCGTCCATCGTTTCGCGCCAGCGCACCCCCATGGTCATCTGCTGGCGAAGGCGCTCCTTGAGCACGCTGGCGGAGGTTTCGGGTCGGGGGTCGGCGTTGCTGAGCACGGGGATGCGGGCGTCGGCGAAGGGCACCGCCTCCAGTTCGGTGGCGAAAGCCGCGGCGGCGGTGGCCATGAAGGGGGAATGGAAGGCGCCGGACACCGCCAGGGGGATGGCCCGTTTGCAGCGCACCGTGGCGCTGATGCTGGCCACCGCCTCCGGGGTGCCGGAGAGCACCACCTGGGCAGCGCTGTTGTCGTTGGCGATGACCACCCCCTCGGTGGCTGCCACCACCCGCTCGAGCTCGTCGCGGTCGAAGCCCATCACGGCGGTCATGGCGCCGCCGCCGGCGGCGGCCATCAGTTCGCTGCGGCGGCGCATCAGGGCCAGGCCGGTTTCGGCGTCGAAGACGCCGGCGGCATAGAGGGCCACCAGTTCGCCCAGGCTGTGGCCCGCCACGAGCTGGGCTGTGCGGCCCTGCCGGTGCAAGGCATCCACCAGCAGGCTCTCGACCACGAACAGGGCCGGCTGGGTGTTGCGGGTGTCGTTGAGATCGGTGGGTTCGCCGGGGCCCCCACGGCCGTTGGCCCCAGTCCCGGAGCAGATGGCCAGCAGGTCACGGCCGAGCAGCTCGGAGGCCCGCGCAAAGCGTTCCCGGGCGCCGGGGAGGTCGATCACCCCCTCGGCCATGCCCGGCTTCTGCGAACCCTGTCCCGGAAACACCCAGGCAATGGCCATTCAAGCCTCCCGTGCAACGGCAGGAGATTAGATCTCGGCTGGCGGGCGGCCGGGACCACTCCAGCGGAACAGGGCGGCCCCCCAGCTGAGGCCGGCGCCGAAGCCGCTGCTGGCGATCAGGTCGCCGGCGCCGACCCGGCCATCGCGGACCGCCTCATCGAGCATCAGGGGGATTGTGGCGGCGGAGGTGTTGCCGTAGGCCGAGAGATTGCTGAGCACCCGCTCGGCGGGCATGGAGAAACGGTCGGCCACCGCATCGAGGATGCGCTGGTTGGCCTGGTGCAGCAGCAGCCAATCCACGTCCGAGGCGGCGGTGCCGGTGGCCTCGAGCAGCTCGGCCAGCACGGCGGGCACCTCCCGCACGGCGAACTTGTAGACCTCCTGGCCGTTCATGTGGATCGGCGCGAAGCCCCCCACCTGGGCGGAGAGGTCCCCCACCAGGGGCCGGTGCTCGGCCACCTGGGCCAGGGTGAGACAGGCGTTGCGGCTGCCGTCCGAGCGCATGCGGAAGCCCACCAGGGCGTCTTCACCGGGGTCGCAGGCCTGGACGGCCAGGGCACCGGCGCCATCGCCGAAGAGCACACAGGTGCGGCGGTCGTCCCAGTCGAGCCAGCGGCTGAGCTGGTCGGCACCGATCACCAGCACCCGCTGCATCGTGCCGCCGCGGATGTACTGGGCTGCGGTGATCAGGGCGAACAGGAAGCCGCTGCAGGCCGCTGTCAGATCGAAGGCGACCGCCTGGTGGGCGCCCAGGGCCGCCTGGACCCGGGGGGCGGTGCCGAACAGGTCGTCGGGGCTGGAGGTGGCCAGGAGGATCAGATCCACCTGCTCGGGGGCCCAGCCCGCATGGGCCAGGGCCGCTCGGCCGGCCTCGGCGGCCAGGCTGGTGACGGTTTCGCCGGGGCCGGCCACGCGGCGGGCACCGATGCCGGTGCGGCTGCGGATCCAGCTGTCGTTGGTCTCGACCCGCTGGCTCAGCTGGTCGTTACTGATGCTGGCGGCGGGGAGGGCGCGTCCACAGCCCACCAGGGCCATCCCCCGCAAGGCGGCCGTGGTCACCGTCTTGTCTGAGCCGAGCGGCACCCATTCGGTTCACAGGTGGCCACAGTCAACCACAGGTGGTTGCCACTCCGGCGCTCCCCTCGCCGAGGGCGTGCAGGTCGTCCATGACGCCGTGGCTGGCGGCGGAGTGGGCCAGCCGCAGGGCACTCACCACCGAAAGTGCCCGGCTGCTGCCGTGGCCGATGACGCAGATGCCGTCCACTCCAAGCAGCAGGGCGCCGCCGTGCTCAGCGTGGTCAAGGCGCTTCTTGATCCGCACCAGGTTGCTGCGCAGGAACGCCGAACCCACCTTGCCCCGGCGACCCCGGGGCAGCTCGGCCCGCAGCACGTCCAGCAGGACGCTGCCGACCGATTCGAGGAACTTCAACAGCACGTTGCCGGTGAAACCATCGCAGACCACCACGTCGAAGTCGCCGGAGAGGATGTCGCGCCCCTCGCAGTTGCCGGCGAACACGAAGCGCTCGTCGGCCGCGAGCAGCGGATGGGTGCGCAGGCAGAGGTCGTTGCCCTTGCACTCCTCCTCACCGATGTTCACCAGGCCGATGCGGGGCCGTTTCACCTGCAGCACGTCGCGGCTGTAGATGTTCCCGAGCAGGGCGAACTGGTGCAGCCATTCGGGCTTGCAGTCCATGTTGGCCCCGACGTCGAGCACCAGCACCTGCTGGCTGGGGTCCTTGGTGGGGAACAGGGCGCCGATGGCCGGCCGATCGATGCCGGCCAGCCGGCCGAGCCGAAAGATCGCGGCGGCCATCACGGCGCCGGAGTTGCCGGCGGAATAGACGGCGGTGGCCTCACCCTTCTTGACCAGATCCATGGCCACATTGATGCTGGCGTCGCGCTTGCGGCGCACCACCGTGGCCTCCTCGTGCATGCCCACCGTGGGGCCGCTGGGCACCAGCTCGATCAGGCCGCGCTGCACCGCCTCCTCGAGGTCGTGGCCCAGGCCCATCGCCGCCACCGCCTGCCGCAGCGGCTCCGGTTCCGCCACGAAGCGGATGCGCAGGGGCAGCAGCGCCACCGCCCGCAGGCAACCCTCCAGGATCGGCCCCGGGGCATGGTCCCCGCCCATGCCGTCGACGGCGACCCACAGGCGCTGCCGGTCATCGATGCCGCTTCCGGTGTGGCCCCCCTGCTGGAGGCGGCGCAGCGGATCGAAGACCAGGGGCTGGAGCACGGAACCCGCCATGCTGCCCGCCACCGAGACCGCCCCCGAGGCGGCCCCTGAAGCGGTGGCAGTGGCGGTGCCCACCAGGCTGGTGACGGCCGCATTGCGCCGGTACCAGATCACCAGGCGGCGGATCGTGCGGTTGGGTTTGGGGCGGTTGGAGGCGAAGCGGCGGCCATCGCGCCCCCCGCCTTCAGGATCCTTCGGTGGCAACGGGTTCAACGATGCGCTGGAACAGATAGCCGGTGCCCCGGGCCGTGAGGATCAGCTCGGGGTTGGCTGGATCATCCTCCAGTTTGGAGCGCAGCCGCGAGATGTGGACATCCACCACGCGGGTGTCCACGTGACGCTCGGGGGTGTAGCCCCACACCTCCTTGAGGATCTCGCCCCGGCTGAAGGGCTCGCCGGAACGGCTCACCAGCAGCTCCAGCAGGCTGAACTCCATGCCGGTGAGCCGAATGCGCTCGTCGCCCCGGTACACCTGCCGTTTGTTCGTGTCGATGCGCAGATCGCCGACCTGGATCACGCCGGAATTGGGGATCCCGGCGCCGGGGTCCTTCTCGACCCGCCGGAGGACGCAGCGGATGCGGGCCTCCAGCTCCTTGGGGCTGAAGGGCTTGACGACGTAGTCGTCGGCCCCGAGCTCGAGGCCCGTGATGCGGTCGGCCACGTCGCCGAGGGCCGTGAGCATCACGATCGGCACATCGGACTCCTTGCGCAGCTCCTGGCAGACGCCGTAGCCGTCAAGTTTGGGCATCATCACGTCGAGGACCACCAGGTCCGGCAGGACGCGGTGGAACGCCTCAATGGCCTCCTCGCCATCGCTGGCGGTGACCACCTGATAGCCGATCATCGACAACCGGGTCTCAAGGATCCGGCGGATGCTGGCCTCGTCGTCGACGACGAGAATGGTTTCTTTGGCGGTGGGGGAGGCCGTCATTGCGGCGCGTAAAAGGCAACACGGTTCCGACCCACTGAACCGGCCGGAAGGTCGGGAATTCACCGAACGCCACCTTTCTTCATACACCCCGCTCGCTCCCCTTGGCCCGTCCCGGTTCCTCGTTCGTCTGCCAGGCCTGTGGGGCCCGGACGCGGCAGTTCTTCGGCCGCTGCTCCGGCTGCGGTGGCTGGAACACGCTGGTGGAGCAGAACGAGCCCAGCGGCGACACCCGCCGCCGCCGTCCGGTGGCCGCCGCGTCCGCTCCGGACGCCGCTGGTGCACAGGCGCCGGGCCGTCCCCGCCGCTCCGAACCGATCCAATCCGTCGGGGACCGCCCCCTGCAGCGTCTGGCCAGCGGCTACGGCGAACTGGACCGGGTGCTGGGGGGCGGCCTGGTTCCCGGCTCCCTGGTGCTCCTGGGGGGTGATCCGGGCATCGGCAAGAGCACCCTGCTGCTGCAGAGCGCCCGGGCGATGGCGTCGCGGGCCGTGGTGCTCTACGTCAGCGCCGAGGAGTCGGCCCAGCAGGTGAAGCTGCGCTGGCGGCGCCTGGCCGAGGACGCCCCTGGCGACATGGCAGCGGCTGGAGATGGCGACGGCCATGGCGAGGGTCTGCGCCTGCTGGCGGAGACCGATCTGGAGCTGGTGCTGCAGGAGCTGGAGACCCTGCGGCCCGAGGTGGCGATCATCGACAGCATCCAGGCCCTGCACGACGCCGAACTGGGCAGTGCCCCCGGCTCGGTGTCCCAGGTGCGGGAATGCGCCGCCGCCCTGCAGCGCATCGCCAAGCGCCAGCACACGGCCCTGGTGCTGGTGGGGCACGTCACCAAGGAGGGGATGCTGGCGGGTCCCAAGGTGCTCGAGCACCTGGTGGATGCGGTGCTCACCTTCGAAGGGGACCGCTTCGCCAGCCACCGGCTGCTGCGGGCCGTCAAGAACCGCTTCGGCGCCACCCACGAGCTGGGCGTGTTCGAGATGCAGGGTGCCGGCCTGGTGGAGGTGAGCAACCCGAGCGAGCTGTTTCTGGCCGGGGATGGACCCAGCCCCGGCACCGCCACGATCGTGGCCTGCGAGGGCACCCGTTCCCTGCTGGTGGAGGTTCAGGCCCTGGTCAGCCCCACCAGCTACGCCAGCCCGCGGCGCACCGCCACCGGCATCGGCACCAACCGGCTGCACCAGATCCTGGCGGTGCTGGAGAAACACATGGGCCTGCCCCTCTCCCGCTTCGACTGCTACCTGGCGGTGGCTGGTGGCCTCGAGGTGGAGGAACCGGCTGCGGATCTGGGGGTGGCGGCCGCCGTGGTGGCCAGTTACCGCGACCTCACCCTGCCGGCGGGCACCGTGCTGCTGGGGGAGCTGGGCCTGGGCGGCCAGCTGCGGCCCGTGGGCCAGCTGGAGCTGCGCCTGCAGGAGGCGGCCCGGCTGGGGTTCGTTCGGGCCGTGGTTCCCCGCGGCAGCGCCATGGGGCCGGTGGCGGCCGGCCTGGGCCTGCAGCTGCTGGAGGCGGCCACGGTGGCCGAGGCCCTGGTGGCCGGCCTGGGGGTCAACCCCGAGTCGTCAGATGGTGATCTCTGATCAGAAGTAGACGTCGACGTTGCTGCGTCCGGAGGACTTGAGCCAGTTCTCGATGTCCAGGTAGCCGCCCGGGTAGAGCCGCACCGCCTTGGTCCAGTAGGTGGCAGCCTCGTCGAACCAGCGGTCGGCGGCGTCCTGGTCGCCGGTCTCCTCGGCCAGCCGGCCCCACTTCTCATAGATCAGCCCCATGTTCTTGAGGCAGGAGGGGGAGTTGGCGTTGGCGTCCAGCGACTGGCGGTAAAAGTCGAGGGCCTTCTCTTCTTCGCCGTTGCTCATGAAGATGATCGCCATGTTCTTGAAGATCTCGCCCCGGTCGATGCTGTTCTCCTCGAGCTTCAGGGCCTCTTCGTAGTTTTCGAGGGCCTCGGCGTAGTCGCCGTCGTTCTGGGCCGACAGACCGTCGCGGTAATAGACGTAGGCCTCCTTCGCCTTGGGATCGATCGGCAGCAGCTTGACGATCAGGTCGGCCATGACCGTGAAGCTCTTGTCGATGAAATTGTCGTTGCGCTGCGAGCGGGGCAAGGGTCGAGATCCGGATCGTGCCCCCATCCTGCCTCGGACGGTCGGGGCAAGGGCGTGGCGGCTCCCTAGCGTGGGGCCCCGGCCCGTGATCGCCCGGCACCCCCTGCGTGAGCGCCACCCCCCCTGTCACCACCGCCGAGCCCTTGCTCCTTGACGTGGAGGGCATGAAGTGCGGCGGCTGCGTGCGTGCCGTCGAGCAGCGTCTGCTCCAGACCGAAGGGGTGCGCCAGGCCAGCGTCAACCTGCTCACCCGCACGGCCTGGGTCGACCTGGATCCCCGCTCCTCCGGCCCCGATGGGGCCGGCGTGGATCCCGTGCCCGCCCTGCTGGGCAGCCTTGAGAGCCTGGGCTTCCAGGCCCGGCTGCGGCCCCAGGAGCTGGAGCCGGCCAGCCAGCGGCAGCGGCGCCAGGCCGACCAGTGGTGGCGCCACTGGCGCCAGCTGCTGGTGGCCCTGCTGTTACTGCTGATCTCCGGGCTGGGCCACCTGGCGGAGGCGGGCCAGCTGCCCTGGCGGGGACCGTGGCAGCTGCTGGGCAGCCCCTGGTTCCATGCCCTGGTGGCCACGCTCGCCCTGGCCCTTCCGGGTCGGCCGATCCTGATCCGGGGCGTGCGCTCGGCGCTGGTCGGGGTGCCCGGCATGGACAGCCTGGTGGGGCTGGGCGTGGCCAGCGCCTACCTCTCCAGCCTGGTGGGCTGGCTGTGGCCGGACAGTGGCTGGCCCTGTTATTTCAATGAGCCGGTGATGCTGCTGGGTTTCGTCCTCACCGGTCGCTTCCTCGAGGAACGGGCCCGCTACCGCACCGGCCGGGCCATCGAGGAACTGGGCGCCCTGCAGCCCGACCATGCCCTGCTGCTGCTGGGCGACGGCCCCCCTCGCCAGGTCAGGGTTGGCGGGCTGCGTCCGGGCGACCGGTTGCGGCTGCTGCCGGGGGACCGGGTGCCGGTGGATGCGGTGGTGCTGGACGGCCGCTCCAGCGTGGATGCCTCCAGCCTCACCGGCGAACCCCTGCCGCGCTCCGTGGCTCCTGGCAGTGAGCTGGCCGCCGGCCTGCTCAACCTGGACGGTTCCCTGGTGCTGGAGGTGCAGCGCCGTGGTGCCGAGAGCGCCATCGCCCGCATCGTGCATCTGGTGGAGCGGGCCCAGGCCCGCAAGGCCCCGATCCAGGGACTGGCCGACCGGATCGCCGGTCGCTTCACCCTGGTGGTGCTCGCCCTGGCGGTGGCCACCCTGCTGTTCTGGTGGCTGTGGGGCAGCCAGCAGTGGCCCGAGGTGCTGCTCACGGCCCCTGCGTCCGGCCATGGCACCCATGGCCATGGTGCGGCCGCCAGCCCCGCCACGCCCTTCAGCCTGGGGCTGCAGCTCGCCATCGCCGTGCTGGTAGTGGCCTGTCCCTGCGCCCTGGGCCTGGCGACACCGACGGCCATCACCGTGGGCTCGGGCCTGGCGGCCCGCTCGGGGCTGCTGTTCCGGGGCGGTGACGCCATCGAGACCGCCTCCCGGCTGCAGGCGGTCCTGTTCGACAAGACCGGCACCCTCACCCTCGGCCGCCCCCTGGTGACGGCCGTCCGTGTGGTCGGGGCCCCGGCCGGGAGCCCGGCGGAGGCGGCCCAGGCCGAGCAGCTGGTGCAGCTGGCGGCCAGCCTCGAGCAGCACAGCCGCCATCCCCTGGCCCACGCGGTGCTGCAGCAGGCCCAGTCACTGGACCTTCCCCTTTTGCCCGTCGCTGAGAGCCAGATGCTTCCCGGGGAAGGGGTGCAGGGGGTGGTGGAGGGCTCCGGGCTGGTGCAGGTGGGACGGCTGGCCTGGCTGGCCCGCTGCGGTGTGGCGGTGGATCCTGGTCTTGAGGCCCTCCAGCAGAACCTGGAGGCCGATGGCGCCAGCCTGCTGGCGGTGGCGAGCGACGGACGGCTGCTGGGTCTGCTGGCCGTGGAGGACCAGCCCCGCGCCGATGCCGCCGCCACCCTGGCCCGCCTGCGGCAGCAGGGGCTGCGGCTCGGGTTGCTGAGCGGAGACCGGCGGGCGAGCGTCGAGGGCCTGGGCCTCCGGCTCGGCTTGCGCCCTGAAGAGCTGTCCTGGGACCTGCGGCCCGAGCAGAAGCTGGAACGCCTCCTGCTGGCCCACCGCCAGGGGGCCGTGGCGATGGTGGGCGACGGCGTCAACGATGCGCCCGCCCTGGCCGCCGCCGATCTCGGCATCGCCGTCGGAACGGGCACCCAGATCGCCCAGGAGAGTGCGGCGCTGGTGGTGATGGGCGAGGGCCTCGACGGCATCGTCCGGGCCCTGGAGATCGCCCGGTGCACCATGGCCAAGGTCCGCCAGAACCTGGCCTGGGCCTTCGGCTACAACCTGATCGTTCTGCCGATCGCCGCCGGTGTGCTGTTGCCGGGCTTCGGCCTGCGCCTCTCGCCCGAGCTGGCGGCCCTGCTGATGGCCTTCAGTTCCATCACGGTGGTCGGCAATGCCCTGCTCCTGCAGGTCACCCAGAAGGAACGGCCGTGAGGAGCGGACGCTTCCTGGTGCTGGAAGGCATCGACGGCTGCGGCAAGTCCACCCAGATCGAGGCCCTGCGCGCCTGGCTGCCGGAGAGCGGCCTGATGGCACCCGGCGCCCGGCTGGTGGTGACGCGGGAACCCGGCGGCACGGCCCTGGGCCAGGCCCTGCGCGCCCTGCTGCTGCGGCCTCCCGAGGGTGCGGCCCCCTGCAGCCTCAGCGAGCTGATGTTGTATGCTGCCGACCGGGCCCAGCACGTCGAGGAATGCCTGCGTCCGGCCCTGGCGGCCGGCGACTGGGTGCTTTGCGATCGCTTCAGCGGCTCCACCGCCGCCTACCAGGGCTATGGCCGCGGCCTTCCCCTGCCAACGATTCTCCAGCTCGAGGCCCTGGCCACCGGTGGCCTGACGCCCGATCTCACCCTCTGGCTCGACCTGCCCCTGGCCGGGTCTCTGCAGCGCCGCGGCGACCGGCCCGCCGACCGGATCGAGGCCGCCGGCGAGGCCTTCCTGCAGCGGGTCAGCGATGGCTTCGCCACCCTGGCCGACCAGAGGGGCTGGTGTCGCGTCGAGGCCGGCCTGCCCAGGGAGCAGGTCACGGATCTGTGCCGCTCCCTGATCACACAACACCTGGGTGGTCCCGGCGATGGGGGCCATGGCTGAGCTGTTTGCTGATCTTCTCGGCCAGCCGCAGGCGGTGGGGCTGCTGACGGCCGCCCTCGAACGGCAGCGGCTGGCGCCGGCGTATCTGTTCGTGGGGGCCGACGGGGTGGGCCGGCGCCTGGCGGCCCTGCGCCTGCTGGAGGGGGTGCTCTCCGGTGGAAGCACCGGATCAGTGCCGTTGCGGCGGCGGCTGGCGGAGGGCAACCATCCCGACCTGCTCTGGGTCGAGCCCACCTACCTGCACCAGGGACGGCTGGTGAAGGCCTCCGAGGCCGAGGCCCAGGGTCTCAGTCGCCGCAGCCCCCCCCAGCTGCGCCTGGAGCAGGTGCGGGAGGTGACCCGTTTCCTGGCCCGCCGCCCGGTGGAGGGAGTCCGCTCCCTGGTTGTGCTGGAAACGGCCGAGGCGATGGCCGAAGCGGCCGCCAATGCCCTGCTCAAGACCCTCGAGGAACCCGGCCACGGCCTGCTGATCCTGCTCACGGCGACGCCGGAGCGGCTGCTGAGCACCATCCGCTCCCGCTGCCAGTCGATTCCCTTCGCCCGCCTGCCCCCCGCCCTGGTGCGCCAGGTGCTGGAACGGCAGCCGCTGGCCGAAGGGGAACCCCAAGGGCCCGTGGCGGATCCCCCCGAACTGCTCGAACTGGCCGCCGGCTCCCCCGGGGCCCTGCTGCGCCACCGGCGGGTCTGGCAGGGCCTGCCGGAGGGGCTGGCGGAACGGTTGCTGACCCTGGGCCGGGAGCCCATGGAGGCCCTGGGCCTGGCCCGTGACCTCAGCGAGGCCCTCGACGGCGAACAGCAGCTCTGGTTGCTCGACTGGTGGCAGGTCCACCTCTGGCGCCAGCGCCTGGAGCCGGCGCCGCTGCGGCGCATCGAGCAGCTGCGCAGCCACCTGCTGGCTTACGTGCAGCCCCGGTTGGCCTGGGAGGTGGCCCTGCTCGACCTGGGCCGCTGAGGACCCAGGCAGCGGAGGAACTGTGTGGTGCCGGCCCAAGGTCCCCAAGGTCCCTCGGTGCCCCTTGAGCCAGGCCAGGGGAAGCCTGGGTTCCCGTGCAACGGCTGGCCTGGGGATCAGCCGGTTTCGTTGGCCCTGGTGGCAGCCTCCAGCCGGGCCTGCCTGGCGTTGCTGACGATCGTGGCAAGCAGCTCCATCTGATCGTTGCTGGGGAGCTCCAGGCAGTAGCCGGCGCCGTAGACGGTCTTGATGAAGCGGGGCTTGCGGGGGTCGGGTTCGAGCTTGGTGCGGAGGTGGCGGATGTGGACCCGGATGGTTTCGATGTCGTCGTCGGGTTCGTAGCCCCAGACCTCCTTGAGGATCAGGGAGGGGGCGACGGTCTGACCGTGGCGCTGCAGCAGGCAGTGGAGGAGTTCGAACTCGGTGTGGGTGAGGCGGACGGGCGCATCGAACCAGATGGCCTCGAAGCGCTCGGGAACAAGGGTGAGGGCGCTGAAGCTGAGGATCTCGTTGTGCTTGGCGGAGAGGGGAGCCCGCTCACTGCGTCGCAGGAGGGCCTTGACCCTCACCATCAGCTCCTCCAGATCAAAGGGCTTGGTGAGATAGTCATCGGCGCCGGAATTGAAGCCGCTGACCTTGTCCTTGGTGCTGCCGAGGGCGGTGAGCATCAGGATGGGGATCTTGGCCGTGCGCTCGTCGCGTCGGAGGCGCTGGCAGAGGGTCAGCCCGTCGACCTTGGGGAGCATCAGGTCGAGAAGGATGACGTCCGGGCTGTACTGCACGGCAAGGGCCTGGCCCTTGATGCCGTCTTCGGCGCGCTGAACGTCGAAGCCCCCGTGCTCGAGATGGCCGGCGACCAGATCGCGCATGTCGCCGTCATCTTCGATGAGCAGGATGGAGGGCTTCATGGGTGGGATCGTGGCGTCGGTGCTTCTGAAGCGAGCACAAGTGACGGGAGACTACATTTTCGCCGTTCTGCCCCTGCCCTGCAGGGATTGGATGGATCCTGCGACGCAGGCGACGACTGCCAGCTTTGGCTGGGAGGCGGTGGCCTGAATCAGGCGAATGAAGAAACTCCCCGGGCGGGATTCGAACCTGCGACCAATCGGTTAACAGCCGACCGCTCTACCACTGAGCTACCGAGGAAAACACCCGGAGAACCGGGTTCTGAAGACCTTACCTTTCGGCCCCGCCGGCGGGCAAGGGGGCCAGGGAGTGGCGCAGGCTTTCGCCGCTCTGCCAGGGGCCGATCGCACCGGCTTCCATGCGGGCGGCCCCGTCGCAACGCTGCAGTTCCTCAAGGCGGTGGGTGATCCACAGCGCGGTGAGGGGTGAGGCGCTCCGGTGACAGAGCCGATGGATCAGCTCCAGCACCTCGTTCTGGCTTTCCGGATCCAGCAGGGCGGTCGGTTCGTCGAGCAGCAGCAGCGTCGCGTCGCTGGCCAGGGCGCCAGCGATCGCCAGGCGCTGCTTCTGGCCACCACTCAGGGTGTGGATCGGACGCTGCTGCAGGCCGCTCAAGCCCACCTGGGCCAGGGCTGCCGCCACGCGAGCGGCACGCGCGCCGGTGTCGAGACCCTCGGGAAGGGCCAGCTGCAGGTCGCTGCCGCAACTGGGCAGCAGCAGCTGGTGGTCGGGGTTCTGAAACACCAGCGCGGGCCTGCCGTGGCAGGTGATGGTGCCTTCGGTGGGTGTGAGCAGGCCGGTGATCAGGCGCAGCAGGGTGCTCTTGCCGCTGCCGTTGCTGCCGACGAGCATCCACAGTCCCGGCCCCGGAATCTGGAGCTGGCAGTCAGCGAGCGCCTGACGGCCCTCGCTCCAGCTGAACCGGAGCCCCTCGATGCGCAAGGGCAGGTCCACCGGCACCCTTGTCGTCAAGGCTCGAAGCTGAAGCCGGGGCGCTTGCCACCGCCGGCAACCGCGGACTTCTCATACATCTGAACGGCCACGATCTCGCCACTGAGAAGGCTGACGCGCTTCTGCTCGTCCTTCTCGCAGGTCAGCTCCAGCACTTTGGGATGGCCGTTCTCGAGAGCCTGACGCACCTCGCCGTAAAGGGCCTGGGCGGCCTCCAGCTCCTTGCGCTGGACGGCCACGGGCATGGGGCTGAGCCGGAGGGAGATCTCGACGACGTACATGTAGGGGGGGAGGACTGGCGCAGCCACTCTGGCGAATCGTGGGCCGCCGGGGAGGGATGGGTACTTGTGCTCAATCCTGAGGGCCAGGGTGCGGTCGGCCGCACAGAACGGACGTTGTCTTTTACGATCACCGTGTAACGCTTCGTGAAGCCCCTCCCATGACGATCGCCCTAGGGCGTGCACCGGCCACGCGTGGATGGTTCGACGTCCTCGACGACTGGCTCAAGCGCGACCGCTTCGTTTTCGTGGGGTGGTCCGGTCTGCTGCTGTTCCCCACGGCCT